>BNJU01000568.1_pt1 | contig 209819 bp, 242 predicted proteins | sample 8539281 | NCBI WGS metagenome assembly BNJU01 (sample SAMD00202456, study PRJDB9452) | human saliva metagenome | isolation source: human saliva | place: Japan | reverse complement strand
TCCGTAAAAAACAACTGTAATCTTTTTATCGATTTTTGGATAGCTTTTCTAGGAAATCTTGGGTGGCGCTATCAGTTTGGTATAGTAGACGACTGTAGAAGGTTAGTTTAGAGTTCTCCTCGTCGCTAAATCCATTTCCTTTTGCATCCAAAGTTTCTGGATTAGCTTCTAACCAAGGTGAGTGATTCTGCATAGTCATTACTGAAAAAGAATTGTCCCTTTTTGAGGAGTTATATTTTCTAGTACTAAATCGTAGGTAGATTCGTCACTTGGACTAATCCCTTCTTTTCTATATTTGATTCCCTTTGTATCCGTCGTAATAAAATCCTTAAAATCTAATCGAGAATAGACGATATCTCTCGAATAATTTGACTTCCCAGCGAGATGGATCGCGATCTTGTTATTCGTTTCATAAGAATTACTAATTGAGGGAACATTATGAATTTTTGGAAATACTTCTGTATACAAAACAGATACTGTTTGAGAAATATTATAAAAAGGTAGCCCCGTCAATGTTTGAAATTCCATATTGGCAGTTCCACCACCATAGCCATCTGATTGCATTTGGCCACTCGTGTGGTTACGCATAACGTTCTCAATATTAGGAATTGGATTTTGAGTTAATTCAACTCCTTCAATTTTTCTCGGATCTGAAAAACTTTCGCTTAAGACGTAAATAACCGTCTGATCATTCAAATAGTTTTGTCTCTCCTTATTTATACCATTCGCTAATTCATTGTACTTCGCTTCAATCTTAGCTATACGATCTTTTGAATAACCTTCAGGCTTCTGAATAACTTCCGTCGTCAATTGGTTCATCCAAACATATGTAAGTCCTTTATAGCGAGCATTGGAGGTATTCCCTAACCAATCGATGTCTTGATAATTATTGAGGGTGCTTATAATCGGAACATTCGATTTAATTTTCCCATTTTCTTTATCAGAAAAAACAGATGCTACGTTTATAAATAAGAGAAACATTGATAATACAAGTAGAACTTGTGCTTTTCCAAGAAGAAATAATTTTTCCTTTGAAAAAAAGTACCTCATTCCAAGAAGAGAAAGAACCACAATTGCTACTAATCCACCAATTGTATATAGTATTTGAGAAGCATCAACAAAACCGAGTAAGGTAGCTGGCTTTGTTAACCATGTTAGATCACTCGGCAATACTGGCTCATTTCTCATTCCAAATTTGATAAAATTCGCAATGACAAAAGATACAGATACCAGTAAAATCAAACAAGAGGCTATCCAATACTGGTTGATAGCAATATAAACAAAGAAGATTATAGCTGTCAACACTAAAATTTGGAACAAGATCGCATCTGGGATTGTATAATGTATTCCTAAAAATGGTTCTGTTCTTCCTAAACTAAATTGGAAGAAATAATTTAGAACGATTGCAATAGTTACACTTGAGAAAAATGCTAATGATAAACTGGGTTTATTTTTCACGAAATCTCTTTGGCCTTTCGTATAGAAAAAACCAAATATGGAAAGAATCGGAAAAGCAAGCATTAAAAAATTCATTTGTCATCCAAAACTGTTGAGCAGAATATTTACCAATTTCTAATGCTTTATACAAAGAAAATTATCTGTTCTGTATATAATAATGAAAAAAATTTCTTATCCGTTACGATAAAATCTTATCAAAATCTGTGACAGTATAATGTATTGATAGTTATCTTTTATTTCTTCTAAATTCTTTTTCTAGAAAATAATCCATCTGAATGATACCTATACAGAACAAGAATCATTGTTAATAAAAAAATAGAGTACCAATAACTACAAAGGAATCCGTTCTAAAAAATGGATTTTTTTGAAAGTTCCAAACCTTATATTTGGGATTATTTAGAAACAGAGAAATTTCTGTAATATAAGAAAGTACATTATAAATTAAGTAACTAATCAGTAATTTCAGAGAAACCATTTCTTAAAGTTAAAATGTGACATTAATACAATTAACAATAAAAAAACTAATTCCAAAACAATATTCCCAAATAGTTGACGTACTTAAGTACAGTCCCTGTCGCTTTGTTATGTATGGCTAAATTATTTTTGCGCTAAATAAAAAAATTAAAAAAAGAAAAAAATAAGACAAAGGTGATTACATAATAAAATTGAGTCCTTGAAATTTTGGATTTCAAGTTATTTAAAAAACGTATAAAAATTAAACTTCTTTTTCCGTTTCATTATTTCACTTTCTTAACTATTCTTTTTCACTATATATTTCACAGCTCTTGCTGGCCCGATCACGATATACTTTAAGGCTCCTTTAATCCCACCAATTTGATTAAAGTCCACGAAGGTATGTGGTTGGAGATCCTCTCGATTGTTCAACTGCTTATTATCGATAAATGGTGTGAGAACGTGTGGATTTTGGGAGATCCTAAAGTCATATTTTTGATCCCAGGCAATGTAGACTAATAAGCGTTCAATCGCATGAAGGATTGAATTTTGAGGAAGAGGTTCAGCTGGAACATCTGCTGCTGTCAAATTCAAATCAAAGAGTGGTTTCAAAGCATCATACTTAAACCAAACAAAGGTGCCATAGCTCATAACAAAAGTATTGAGATTTTTGAAATCAATAGTCTTGGTCGCTCCCATCCGTTGCCAGAGCTTGTTCATCTCTGGTGAAATGAGAGCTTCATTCCAGGCAACCACTATTCGATTGTATCGGAAGAAGGTTGGAATATCTGCGATGGTGATTCCAACTTTTGGATTGGCCTCCATATTGGCAAGGATTTGATCTGCCGGTTTAACCAACATATCAATCAATTCTTTCCGCCAAGATTCACCAGCCCAGAAATCTGCTTCTTTGGATTTCTTGGTATGAAAATGGCCGACATAATCATAGTGAGAGAGTTGCTCTTTTAAGAGCAACATTGGTAACACATCTCGTCCAATGTTTCCAGTCACCACGACTGTCGCAACTTGGGCCCGATTAGAAAGAATCTCCTCAATAGCCTGCTTCTTCTCTTCTACATCTGTCGTAATCCATAGATCAAAGTCAAAATGAAAAGCTTGGAAAGCATCTAGAAATTCTTCTAAGAGGTCCACATAAAAGACATGGAGATGAACCGCAACTTTTTTATCAAATGTGTCTCCTAAGTCTTGATCCTTCAAATACTTACGGGATAAGAGATAAGGATAGTCCGGACGGTCAATCATAGACATGTGGTTAAGAATCAAATCCAATGGATAGTTCGATACACGCTCCAATTCATCAAAAATATAAGGCATGATTCCTTCATTGTTCGCAATGGTTTTGACTTTGATGAAAGGAACCTTATGTTTGAGAATCGCTGTAGGATTGTAGTAAGAAAAGTCTGGATAGAGCATCCCTGTTGTATCTTCATGGATGGTATTAAAGACAGTTTTATAGCGAAAACCAGCATCCAAGAAATTCGTTGTGACCTTAGTCTCGTAGTTATCGATCACATCTTGGACATTGGTAAAGTCTTGAACGCCCTGCCAAAACTCATGGAAAGTACTTGATTCAATAACCTGTTTTTTAAAGCTAAGATAATAACTTTGAATATGCTCGTTAAAATCCTTGTCTTTCCGATAATTGGTCATCCCCCAAAAATCTACTTCAGGGTCATTTTCAAACTGCTGATAAATTGATTCTAAATCCCAAAGCGGTCCAAAGCAGGTATCATTCATGAGGGTAACAGAATCAAAGTGAGACAGTTGATCAAAGCCGACTGTCTTCATTCCATCCCGCCAAGCAGCGAAGTCAAAGCCACTATTTTGGCGCTCAAGAATATCATCCACCAACTGTTGGGAAGACAAATGATCCTTCACATCTTCTGGTAGCTGACTATTAGAGATAAAGACCACCCGTGAATACAAGGGACGAATTTTTTCTAATTGGTAGAGTACATGCCCACTAATAAAATTAAACTTATTGTAGTGAACATATAAAAGTAAACGTTGCATATTATTTCCTTATTCTTAAGAATTTCAAGATCTTTGTTGGAATGGTCCAACGGCGTGAATGGATGACTGTATTATATGCTTCTTTCGTAGCTTGTAACTCTGCCTCAAGATTTTTCAAACTATTTTGACAATCTAACATTTCGGCAGCAAAAACTTTTCCGATATAATCCGGTGCAGAGGGATTATCTATAGAAATCATTTTATAGCTCAGTTGATACACCCCTTCTTCTTCAACTTCATAAATCAATTGAGGATCCGGTTCGCTAAACAAATACAAATTATCAACAACAACGCCATTACTATAAACAGCTGAACAAACCTTACCTGACGAATCTTTCAATTCAACATCAGAATAATAACTTGGACGTTCCGAAAGATCCACTCGAATGACTGATGTTCCTTTCGGAATTTCGATTGTCAGGCAATCTTCTTTTTGAAGCAGTTTGGTCAAGGTACGATCTTCCGAATAGGTGTTTTCTTCATCTCCCAAATAAATCGTAACAGATTCCATCCCAATATGTGAAAGGGAGTCCATTGGTTTAGACAAGCGAATCTCATAAGTATTAGTACGATCTAAGAGAATTTTTGTCATCTCTTTAAAATCTGCATTTGGATATTTATCAAGATAGGCTAATTGAGTTTGCAGTAGCTTATGGAAGCGACGTTCCAATTTTCTAAAATCACAAGGACGAGAATCCGATCCTTGGTTGATAGTATAGGCAACCGTTGCTTCATCCAGATACGCTAAAGAAGTCCGTTGAAAGAGTTCCAGTTGTAGATTAAAGGTATCGTCTGATGTCGTAAGATCTAGCTCTTGATTGACTTCTAGCATCAGATCTCTATCTACTAGCCATGTAGAGGCCATGGTAAAGCCTCTAGTCGCAAGCATTTTTTCGTAGGTATCTGCTAATGGAATCGTATGATTAGCAAAGCCAGCCTTAGAAACAAAATTACCACGCTCATCATAGATATCAAAATCAGTATTGGACCATTTGCAATCCGGTTTACTTTCTAATAAGTCAACCTGTTTCTGCAGTTTTAAAGGCTCCAACCAAAAATCATCTCCGTCACAGCGGGCAATATACTTTCCACGCGCTTCTTTACAGATAGAGACCCAGGTTTTGGCGATTCCCTGATTTTCATCCTGATAAAAAGCCCGAATTAGATTAGGGTAGTTTGCTTGATAGTCCTGAATAATAGAGCGAGATCCATCAGTTGAGGCATCATCCACTAAAATAATCTCAAAAGAAAACTCTGTTTGTTGGGCCAAGAAGCTGTCAATTGTCTTCTTTAGCCAGGGTTCTTTATTAAAAACTGTACAAATTATCGAAACAAAAGGCGTCGTTTCCATATCTCCCTCAGTCTAGTCAGTTATTGACCATGTTCCATTGCGTTGGATTAAGCCACTTGCTGCATCCATTGCTGATTTATCATCCAAAGCTATATCATCTCGATTGATAAAGATTAGTGGGGTTTGCGTAGCATCTGAAAAGGCCAGCATCTGCCCTTCAGCATCCCTTACTGTCACTTCTAATTTCATTTTCAAGTCATTCACTGTTGGAAGGGAACAAGTGTAGTGAACTGTTTTATGTCCAGCCCCACTCATCAGCTGATCCATAGAATTATCATTGTAGATCCAAATATTCCGATCGATATCAGTTAAAGAGAGAGCGATATAGGTTTGAATATCTTCACGCACATCAAAATCAATTTGGAAGTGAATCGTATCTTGGGGGCGTAACTTGTTGGAACTTAACAACTGAAGCTGAAAATTTTCAACCAAGACTTGTTCTTCCTGGTTGGAATTACCTGCTCCATTAGCTTCTCCTCCCTGTTGCAAAGGAGCTGTATTATCAAAACTGTACTGATTGGCAACATTTTCTGGACTGCCTAAAGCCTTCACCAATCCATTTTCAATCAAAACAGCCTTGTTACAATATTTCTTGACGGCCCCCATATCATGGGTAACAAGGATAGTAGTTTTTCCTGATTTTTTGCGTTCTTGGAAGTAATCGTTACACTTGCGTTGGAAGGCTTCATCTCCTACCGCAAGGACTTCATCCAAAATCAAGATATCGCCTTGGGCCTTAATGGCAACCGAAAAGGCTAGACGAACCTGCATCCCTGATGAATAGTTCTTGAGTTCTGGTTCATGAATTCATGCAACTCGGCAAAGTCTACGATGTCATCATACATGGCATCAATCTCAGCTGTTGAAAAGCCCAGCATGGCCCCGTTCATATAGACATTTTCTCGACCTGTCAGTTCTGGGTTAAAGCCCACTCCAAGCTCAATAAAGGACACCAGTTTCCCATCAATAGTGACGGTACCTTTTTCCGGCACATAAATTTCAGAAATAATTTTCAAGAGGGTTGATTTCCCAGAACCATTTCGACCTAAGATCCCAAAAAAGTCTCCCTTTTCAACTTCAAAAGAAATATCCTTGAGAACGTGCTGTTCTTTATAACCTTTAATACCTTTGAAGCGATTGACCAGGGCAGTTCGAAGACTATTGGTTGCCTCTGTTGGCAACTTAAAGTACTTGCTGACATGGTCTACTTTTACTGCAATTTGTTTATCTGTCATTAGAGAATCTCCGCAAATTTCTTAGCATGTTTGTTAAAGTAAGCAAAGCCAGCGACAAAAATAAGAATTGGTAAAACATAAGGAATCAGAACCAAGAACTTATTTTCCACCAAAAGCCAGACAGGGGTGTTGGCCTTATCAATCAAGAAATACCGCATGTCTTGAATAATTTGTGCTAATGGATTCATCATGACCAATTTAGCCGCCCATGGATTGCGGTCTGCAATAAAGGTAATTGGGTAGATAATTGGCGTCGCATACAATCCAGCTTGCAAGAGTACTTCCCAGACTTGACCTAGGTCACGGAAACGGACAAAAAATGTCGCTAAGATCAATGCACATCCTGTCGCCATCAAGAACAACTCAAAGAATAGCGGAATCACCATCAAAGCTGTCCAAGAGAATGTCACCCCATTAAAGAATGAAAAAATCAAAACAACAATAAGGTTAATGACAAAGTTAATGGCTGCTCCTGAAATCGCAGACAAGACAATGATGTGTTTGGAGAAGTTCAATTTTCGCAGCAAGTCGCCTCGACTAACAATCGACACCATCCCCATAGATGTTGCTTCTGAGAAAAAGCCCCAGATTACATTGGCCAATAAGAGGGCAACTGGGAAATGGGGCACATCTCCACCCAAACGTAAGAAGCGGATGAAGACGACATACATGATTGTAAAGGTCATCAAGGGCTTTAAAATCGACCAAAGATAACCGATCGCTGATCCTTGGTAGCGTAATTTAAAATCTGTTTTAATTAATTCTCGTAATAAAATTCGATTTTTCTGACTAAAAACGTCAAACATTATTTTTTACCTCGATATGCAAACTTTGTCAGAATCAAGCTGGTAAACACAAAGGTGTGAAAAGCCCGGTTCTTCCGATAACCATACTGACGAATCCGTCTCAAACGTTTTTTTAGTGGAACGTCCATGATGGTCACAAAGTTTTCAATAATTTCTTTATTTTGGGGACTGACTGGCAGATCCAATAAATTTTTTGCTTGTTCTTGACTGGACTCGATGAGATTCCAATATTTAGCAAAAAGAATATGAGGGCGAACCCAGTTTTTAACCCGTTTTCTAAGTGTACGAGCACCCAGAACATTGCTACTGTGCTGCCGGTACAATTCTGTCGGCTGATCGATATAGATCAACTTTCCAAAGGCAGTTGCTAGTAATGCTAAATACCAATCATGCATGAGAAGCGCATGTTTTTCTTGGCCTGTCCATAAGTCAGCCAACGCGTGGTTAATCATGGCTACCCCACCAGTTACTGTATTTTCCGTCAGCTCTTGAATCAGTTCTGTATTGGCATGATCAGACTGGGTTCGAATCATACTCTCATGTTGCACGTTCAAGTTTTCATCGACCACTTTTAAATCTGTGTAGACCATCAAAGGGACTTCTTGAGGGTGCTTGGCCGCTTCTGCTACTTGAAGAGCAATTTTTTCAGGAAGCCAAACATCATCTTGATCACTGAAGCAATAAAGATCAGCTTTTTCATATTTCAAGAGGGCATGGAAGCTTTTGATGACACCAAGATTTTCGATAGCATCTTGATTGATAAAGCGAATGCGCTCATCCTGGGCTATCAACTCTTGAATAATCTCCACCGTACCGTCGGTTGACCCATCATCTCGGATCAAGAGTTGCCAGTCTTGATAAGTCTGGTCTTGGATACTTTTGACCTGCTCTTTTAGATACTGTTCACCATTATAGGTGGACAACAAGATATTTACTTTCATGATAAGAATAATTCCTCGTACTCACCTACAATTTTTTCCCAGGTAAAGTTTTGCTTCATATTGTCCTTGGCACGTTGACCCCGTTCAGATACATCTTCTAAAGAATCAACCTGGTCGATCAGATGCGCCAAATTCCCAGCTTCTTTGGTCCAATATTGAGCTGTGTCCTTGGCAACCGTTTGGTTAAAGGAGACTCCTAAAACCAAATTGAGGTCTGTGTGAGCAAGTGCTTCTAAGAGACCAGGATTGGTTCCGCCCACTTCATGACCATGGATATAGGCAAAGGCTTCTTTACGGATATACTTCAAGAGGTCTTGATCATAGACCGTTCCTACAAACTTAACGCGAGGATCCTGATCAAATCCAGTTCGAGCTCGGAGTTCTTCAAAATAGGGATTGCCTTCATGATTACAAATAATCACCAAATCCCGCTTGGTGGAAGAGGCTATAAATTCACGAATAGCGGTCTCATAATTATTTTCTGGGACAAAGCGACCCAAGATCAAGTAATAGTTCTTCTCCTGAGTCTGCCATTTCTGATAGAATTCTCTGACCTTATTATCCTGACGGGTCAAGCTGGTCGGAGATAAGTCCGTCCCATAGGCAATATAGGTCGTCTTGGACCAAGGATAGGCTTCCTTGATATAGGACTCAATACCTGGGTTGTCTGAAATTACCAAGTCAGCGTGGCGTGTCATGATTTTTTCAGAATACTTGAGATAGGCTTGAATCGGTTTAGCCCACTTGGCCCGCTTCCACTCCAGTCCATCTGGGTTGATATAGAATCGTCCACCCATCTTATGGATCTTACGCGCAAAAGGCGCCACAAAGGCTCCGATTGTATTGCCTAAGACATAAAAAATAGGTTTTTTAATTCCTTGTTTCTTAATAAGCTTCAAGGCATAGTTGATGGCCATCATATCATAGGCAATGACGCGAGCTGGCCCAAGCTTAGGCGCTTTAATGGTAAAACAATCGACACCTTTGTAGTCAAAATGATGATAGGCTTGATCATTAGAAAGGCAAGCAACATGGTACTGGATTTCCGAAGACACTTGATGGGAGACCAATTGGTCCACAAAAGTCTCAAAACCGCCATATTGAGCCGGAAGCCCACGACTTCCGATAATAAAAACGTGTTGCATAATATTCCCTTTCTACCAATTTACAGTCTATTCAATTATACCATTTTCTAGGCTTTTTGCCTAATTCAAACAGAAAAGCGACCCTTGAGGGTCGCTATCATAATCTTGATTTAATATGAATAACTCAATAAGATGTATTCATTCAACAAGCCATTTACTTAGCAAATTTCAAAATTATTGTTTTAATAAAATTTTAGTAGTATAGTTAAAATGAAAGTTATCAAGATAGATTGTATCAACAAGAATATTACAATCAAAGGAAATTTCGGTAAGATGTATGTAAAATCTCCCCATTTATCAACTATTTTTAGGATACCAATAATAATCTCCAATCACAGATAGTAAGTAAATTGGAAGAGTGTTCTTTGAGATAAATAGAATAAACTCTTTTCAACCACTCATTTTTTTATAGAGACTTTTTAAGTGTATAACTGAATAAAAAGATTAAACTAGACAATAGGAATACCGGAAGAATTCTATATTCGATTCCGAAACTAGTTTCAGATATTGCTGCTAACCCAAAAACACTTAAAACGTCTAGAATGAAAATAACAATAACAAGTTCCTTGAAACTCAACTTCTTATTTGATGAAGCGAGAAAAGCTCCAAGAAGATAGTATGTGATAGGCCAGAGCCCTTTCCAATAATCTGGAATGAGGTGCGGTAAAATCAAAAAAATTTTGTTCATTGTGGTTCAACAATGAAAGAGTAGGTGGAACAATAGTTAGTAAAACTAAAATAGCTAAAACTACAACTTGATTCTTACGGCTAGTTAACGAATTGAAACCTGCATTCAAGAAAGGGATTAATAGGTATAAGCCAATATATAGGTTAACATACCATGCATAGTGACTAAAGGAAAAAATATTTTCAAATAACTTCGCAAAATATTCTTCATTGACAACTCTCATATCAAAGAAAGTATAAACTGCTGCCGCGAGAGCATAAATTCCAATTACTGGAAGTAGTTTTTATAAAGTAGGTTTCACTATAGGTCTTATCTTTCATTAAATAGCCTGTAGTCATGATAAATAAAGGAACACAGGTCATCAAAATCATCCAAATAAAAGATGACAAAAAAATACTTTTTAAAAAGAAAAAGGACTGACCATAATAATTAGTATGGAGGAAAAAATGCACTCCTACGACAAATACGATTGCAATACATTTAAGTATATCTATATTTAATTTTCTCTCTTTCATAACTCTCCCTATCATATTAGCAAATGAAAAGATGGCAAATCACCATCTTTTCATTTTAATTATTTCACTTCTTGTTTGTAAAACTCTTTCAAGGCATCTTGCCAAGTTGGAATGACGAACCCTGTAGCCTTAGCCTTAGCCAAGCTCATCGTTGAGTTAAGGGGACGTTTTGCCTTAGCTGGGAATTGGCTAGAATCCACTGGTTTCACTTCAACATCCGTATCTTTGAGGATTTCAACTGCAAAGTCATACCAAGTTGTATCTTCTTTCGCATCATTAGACAAGTGGTAATAACCATATTCTTTACGATTTTCAGCCAAATAGGTCATAAATTCTGCAAGAGTACGTGTCCAGGTTGGACGACCATGTTGGTCATTAACAACTGTCAAAGTCTTGTGAGTCTTCGCTAGGTTTTGCATCGTAAAGACGAAGTTTTTACCATAATTTCCAAAGACCCAAGCTGTACGGATGATGTAGAAGTTCGAAACATGCTTCTCAACCAATTCTTCTCCCATGCGTTTTGTACGACCGTACTCTGTTTGGGGATTTGGTTGATCGTCTACTTCCCATTCTTGTCCAACTGGCTTATTCCCATCAAACACATAGTCCGTAGAAATATAGACTAGGGTTGCCCCATGTTTTTCAGACGCCTTCGCTACATTTTCCGTACCAGTCACGTTAATAGCATAGTCCAACTCTTTCCCTTCATCTTCAGCAGCATCAACGGCTGTATAGGCAGCACAGTGATAGACTAGAGTAGGCTTCACTTGCGCAATACCTCGTCTACTTTCTCTGCATTTGTGATGTCCATTTCAGCTACATCAACAGCTACATATTCTTCATTTCGTTCATCTAACAAATGGCGAAGCTCCGTTCCAAGTTGACCATTTGCACCTGTAATTAAAATCATAGTAATTTCCTTTCAAATGCTTTTTCCCTTTCATTATAGCAAAAAAAGCAGAAGTTTTCTGCTTTTTAGGATGGGAATTGTTCCCTATTTTTTGAGTGCTTTTTCTTGAAAATTAAGAACACAAATATCCAGGAAATCCATTCAATAAAGTAACCAAGATACTGAAGAAATGTCTTATGATATGAAACTTTTTACATGACCTGATTTTTCTAATTGATAGATGAATTTTTTTCCATTATTTAATGCTTTTTCAGGAACAGCTGGTCTACGAGATTTTTTTTATTTTGTTTTAACTCCGATTCAGTAAAAAGCACGCTGGCCCAGCATAGGTTGCGAACCTTCAGCACCCTTAGAATACTCCGCACGGTATCCTTTGTACCAAATAAGCGGTACCGAAATGGTACTTTTCATTTATATCATCAGAAAGCATTATATCAAATTCTAAAATGTTGTATTTCTTTTTAATATTTGATATTTTTACGCCTTTTTCAGTATTAAATTCTGTAAATTGAGGCAAGCGTACATCTTGATTATTAATATCAAGGTTGTAGTATTCATCACCTACAGGATCGATATATTTCGATTTGTCTCCTTTGTAAACAGATTTTAGTAACTTCTCATTTTTAATGTTATCCTCACGCATCTGCTTATAATTTTTTGAGGATGAATCAAATTGAGGGATAACTTGATTGAAATAGAAAGATAGACTCAAGATACATAAGACGATAGAAAAGAAACCATTTCTATTTGTAAAGGCAAGAAAAAAACAGGAAAAAAAGTGGAATGAAAAAAATAATAGACGTCCTGAATACTGCATACTACCTAAAAAAGTATATTTCAATATCGAATTCCAAGGTAGAAGACTCGTCGCAGAAAAATATAAAATCCAGCAGGACCAAAATATGGTCTTACTTAAACTTCCTAGCCGACGATAGAATAAGAACACGATTATACTCGTATAAAATAGTCCATCTCTTATAAACTGATGGATTGGCCACTCTAATGGTGTAAAGGGTTTATAAAAACCATATCTATCTGCCTGAAATGGGAATGGAACAAAAAAAGTATCTTTCACATTCACAGGAAAACTCCTCGCTATCCAGGTGAAGAAAAAAACTTTTGCGATGAAAACCTGTTCAAGATATTGAAAAAAATGTAGCCTGCTGACAAAAAAATAAAGCAAATAAGATTGAAATCACAAAGGAGACTACCTTATCAAGTGTCAATTTTTTTATAATTTAATAATAAAAAAATACTGCGGAAGAAATGGCAAGTATGATAGTAGATAAGATATGAGTTTGGATTAAAAGCGCTACTACAATCCCTAAATAGAGTGGGTTCTTTTTATTTAGGTAGAGCACACGATAAAGAGAATAAATAAGAATTGGGACCAGTGGCATTACCATGGTCATTCCAAAACCAAATAAGGTGTAGTAACACGGTATTGTTAAAGCCACTACCAACCCAGTTATCTTGTTTTTTAATATTTTTGAAACAACAATATAACTTGCTAGGCTTGTACCAAGAGTGATCAAAAATGCAAATATAGAATAAGCAAAATTCCCATCGTTAGTCATCATATAAACAATGGCAGATGGATAGAACTGCCAATTGCCATAAAACATTGGTGAAGCGTAGCCCGTTCCAAATGCAAATAAAAAATTCAGATTAGGGAGTAAATCCCAGTGTTCAATCGATTCTGCTAAGCCGACAATTCGAGTTAAATGAAACACGTAGTCATATGAGCGACTTTGAAAATTGATTAGATTAAAAGATACAAAGGTAAAGATGACCGAATACGTTGTTAATAATAAATAGATCATCTTATTGCTGATTTGATTGAAAGTATTGACAAATTGGTCGATATGACTGCGTATCACTTTTATCAAATCAAAGCTGATATATTCTTTCTAGGAGTCGATCAACTCCCTCGTAAAATGTATCTATTTTTTGCTTGATAGAAACTTTCAAACTAATGATATTTTTCATTCTTCACTTTTCTCTTTTATGACGTAAATAGGACGTTTCTTGGTTTCCATGAAGATTTTACCGATATATTTCCCTAGAATCCCAATGGTCAATAATTGGAATCCTCCTAGGAAGAGAATCACAGTCATTAATGATGGCCATCCAGAAGTTGGATCCCCAAAGACTAAAGTACGAATCACAATCAAAATCACCATGATAAAGGCTGAGAGCCAGGATAGGAGTCCACCGATAAAGGCAATGTTTAGTGGAGCATCCGAAAAGTTTACAATCCCTTCAATAGAGTATTTGAAAAGGGACCAAAAATTCCAAGAAGTCTCTCCTGCCACACGCTCTACATTCTTATATTCTAAGTATACCGTCTCAAATCCAACCCAGGCGAAAATCCCCTTAGAAAATCGATTGTACTCAGATAGTTCAAGTATCGCATCAACCATTTGGCGACGCATCAAACGGAAATCACGCGCCCCGTCGACCATTTCTACTTGGCTAATATGATTGATCAATTTATAAAACATGCGTGCAAAGAAAGAACGAATCGGGGGTTCACCTACCCGAGTTACGCGTCGGGTTCCGACGCAGTCCAAATCTGGCTGTTCATCCAACTTCTTTTTCATTTCGATCAATAGTTCAGGAGGATCCTGAAGATCCACATCCATAACAGTTACATATTCACCCTTGGCACGCTCAAGTCCTGCATACAATGCTGCTTCTTTTCCAAAATTACGAGAAAAAGAAAGATAATGCACATTTGAATCTTTAAGATGCAACTCTCGAAGAACAGATAGTGTTCGATCGGATGAACCGTCGTTTATAAAAATATATTCAAACTTTTCTCCCATCTCCATCCGAACACGCTCCATCTCCCTATAAAACAATGGAATTGATTCTTCTTCATTAAAACATGGGACTACAACTGATAATGTCATATCTTACTCCTTGACTTATTCACTCTCTATTGTAACAAAAAACTAGGGTTTCCCCTAGTAATAACTTATTTTAGTCTTTCAATTATACAACAGCATATAAAACAGAGATTGTTTGTAGTATAGTTAAACCTATAATAATGAGACTACTTTCTACTACAAAATGATCCGTGAACTTTTGTTCATCTGAAATTCTTTGCTTAAACAAACTGCAAATAACTGGTAGAGACAGAGCGACAACTCCTAAATAGTATCTACCTTGAACTCCTAAAACTTCAAAATTTCCAACTGGTGTCCAGGTTAGATACAAGGTTAAAGAGATTAACCCAACAATTGCAAAAGAAACCAAACTTGCTCCTACTACTGATACTTTCGGAAGTTTGATCTTCCCAAAATTTGAAAAAGTAATCAAGGTATAAAGAGCATAGATTGGAATAAGAACCTCTGACATCGATAAATCTAACCAACCAAAGGTATAAAGCTGATTTAAATGACTGACTGATAATAACATCTCCTTCAAAATCACTGGTAAATACCAATGAGGTTTTGAAATGATGCTAATAACTTGAGCTTTTACATCTGCACCTTCCAGTTTAAAGTTCTCAATTCGAACTTGCTGGGTAAGAACGTACCAAAAAATCGTAAATAGAAAAGACTAGCAGCAATCAAAGCGAGAGAAATGAGATAGTAGTTTTTACACTTCATTTTCTTTCTCGGTATAAATAGCAATAATCCCACAAGCAGGACATAAGGAAGTTTCATTGTAACAAGGATGATACAAAGCAAAGCATACAGCAATAAATCCTTGATGCTAACAACTTTTTCATCATCTGTTACATAGTTCAAGAACAATCCAATAATGATGTAGGTTAAACCTAAGGCTACGCTATCTTGATTATAAGAAGCAGCTAGAACCAGATTCATTGGAAACATCGCAACCATTGTCATCAACTGCTTCGCTTTTCCACTTAATTTAATGGCAATGAGAGCTAAAATACAGTAAGCGATGACATTAAAAAAATTCGACCTAAGTAATAGGAGACTCCTACGCTCAAGTTCAAAAATTTTTCCAATCCCTGAATCCAAGAGCCTGAGGAATGTAACCAATAAACCAATATGAGTTGGTTGCCCTGTAGTCCGTTTCTTTCCCAAATTTCACTTGTTTGGTCGTCTGCCCTTCTTCAAATAAAGAAGATTTAGTAAACGGCTTTTTGAAGTTCTTATATACATCAAAGTAATCTTCCGTAATATGGATATTTTTATTTCCCATATTTACGTCACCTTCAACAATATGAATGGTTCTTGATAGGTGAACTTGTTCATCGGGCGTATTCAAAACAGGTGTAATGAAAGCAAAGGAAAGACCACCAATGAGCATAGCAATGAAGGTCCCTATATTTTTCTTCGGTAAAAGAAAAATGAGAAAAGCAAATACTACAAATAGCAGCACACCAATTTTAGGAAAATCTACTAAACGCTTTGTATAAATGACTGTCATACAAAAGGCCAGAACTGCGAAAGCTACTAAATACTTTTTATTTCGCTCATAACTATCAACAAAATATCCCATCAGTTTCTCCTACTTATTCGAATTTTGACTCTTCACATATTGTCTCATCAACAACTTAGCAATCCATTTGGGCCAGAAGAGTTCGTACATATATAGATCTTCTTTACTTCGAGTGTTGTCTGCAATAGTTTTTGATGTTTCAGACTCTCCATGGATACGGTGGCACATAAGCTTATCAGATACATAAGCAAAACGACCTTTATACTCACTGATCTTATACCATGCGTACCAATCCAAACTCACTCTCATTCCTTCATCAAAAAAGAAATTCTTCAGATTTTCAAGATGATAGGTTACAGCTGGACAACAAATCGGATTTCCAAAAGCCATCACACGGTTGCGCCAGAAATGACTTGCTGGGAAAAGATTCATGGTTTTTAACATCAAGGTTTTGATCTTCAGATTCGTATTAGCAGGAATTTTATGGCCGTCTTTTTCTTCAAAATAATCAGAATAGGCAATTAACACATCTGGATGTTTCTCCATCTTAGCCAATACCTTTTCAGCATATTCCGGCTCATAATAATCATCCTGATGGGCAATGGTTGCATATTTTGTCTCTACAAAAGACAGGGCATTGTTCCAATCCTTGCCAATTCCCCCACCTTGCTTCGTATAAAATGGAATATCATAACGCTGGCAAAGTTCTTTGATCGAATCCAATGGTGTTGAACTATAACAAATAATCTGCGATTGGAGAGTTTGCTTTTTCAAGGATTGAATACAAGCGTCTAAATATTCACTCTCTCCATAAGCACAAATTACCCAGGTGTGTTGTTGATTAACGAGCATAGTCCTTCCTTTCTACTTTTCTTGCAACAAAATAAACAAGTAAACTTCCACTAAAATAAACGGACATCACGATTAAAAAGCTTAAAGAAGCTCCCAAAAGCCCTAATCTATGTACTAAATAGTCATTTGTCAGTTTGGAAGTTATGAACATGAACAAATATACAGGCAATAAATAAGTTTGTTTGCGAATAACTGTCATGACATCTCCAAAAACGATCCCAAGAGAATACAAGATACCAGAGAAAACAAGAATAGCTAGAGTACTGCTATGTTGATATAAAGGTAAGCCAAAAACAAGACTTAAAATTGGAGTCCCAATCAAATAGGCTAGTACACTCAAAATCAAGCCAACTCCCAAGACAATCACAAACAATTTCTTAATAATAGCATCGAATTTTTTCAAGTCTTTATTCTTCCATAAGATCGCTAACTGAGTTGTTAAGGGTCTAAGGATTAAAATAAAGAGACTCATAAAAAAGACAGGCATAAACAAAATATTATAATCCCGTTGTGTACCTGCAATAAAATGTCCCAGTCTGATTTCAGAGTCAATGGCGATTCTAGGCTCATTGAAAATATAAGCTAGTAAAAATCCACTAATAAAAAGAGGAATACAATTTTTTTAAAAATAGCAATTGCATCAAACAAGTTACTTTTTGAGATTTTTTTCACTGAGAAATCAATGGACTCAAATTCTTTTTGATTTTACGTAATCATAAGAGAATACAAAAATGAAATTTAAAAAGAACTAAATAAAGCAAGGACTGGGTCAATGATTTTGTGACAAGTAAAAATACCAATAAAAGGATTGTGCTAATAGAATAACGAATCGTCATTGATTTGCCAGCAATATCCAATCGTTCATGACGCTGAAACAGTCCCATGGAAAAAGATCAGAAATTGCCTCACACATTCGAAAGAGAACATATAAGGCGATAATGGTAATTTTTGAACTCTCATGAAGATCAATCCCCGAAATAAATAAATAAGGAAAGAAGATAGCCACCATAAGTAGGAGAGAGAGACCTCTGGCAATACTATAGCTTGTAAAGGAATGTCTATAATGGACATCTGTCCCCTGGTAGCTTCGAACCTGAAACATCCCTACCACCACAAGAATCGCAGCAATTCCATAAGCAAGACTAAAGGAATCTGCTTCCATTGGAGAGGTCATTCGTGTAACGATTAATGTAAATAGTACAGATGATCCAGCGAATGCCAAGTTTCCTAACAGATTCCAAAAATACACCTTCTCAGTTGAAACAGGCTGATTATTCTTCATGCTCTTTTACCTGTAATGCAATTTTTCTGAGACTAACTGTCGAATTTGAACGGATTGTTTTGAGGTAATCCGAGTCAAAGAGAAATTTAAATAAACAAGTAAACAAAAACCTAAGAAAAAGACTAGATTACTTGGAACTTGAATTCCTAACATCTTTGACAATTGTCCAATCAAATTAGGAAACCAAATGACTGGCAACGAGACCAAGCAAAGAATAAGCCAAGAAATGACATTTTTCATTTCAACGAGTTTCTTTGCAACGAGTCGTAGAATATAAAGCATAAAAACAATTACAATAATGGTCAACCAAATATTTAGCATCTTATTTCTTATATCCTCCACCAATTCTAGCCAATAACATGGCCATTGTCACTTTAATCATATAGTAAACAGACTTTGCTTAATGTAATCGATGATTCCCCGTGTTCTCGTTCGTTCATTAATACAGGGACTTCTGCAACTGAATAGCCTGAGGTTAAAAGCGACACTATGGTCTCTGGTTCAGGATAATCACTTGGATACTGCTTAGCAAATTCTTCAATGACTTTTCGATCTGCTACACGCAATCCTGATGTAGGATCTGTTACCTTCTGACCAGTCAAAATCTTAATCAACTTTTCAAAAAATGTAATTCCAATTCTTCTTAAGAAAGAAGATTGAAACCCTTGGTTTTCAATAAAACGTGAACCAATCACCATGTTGACTTCTTGTTCTTGAAGAACTTCTAACATTTTTTTAATAAATTCAGGATTGTGTTGGCCATCTCCGTCTACTTGGACAGCGTATTGGTAGCCATGTCTAACTGCATATTGATATCCTGTTTGTACAGCGCCACCAATTCCTAAATTGATGGGTAAATCAATGACATTAAATTGATTCCTTTTACAAATTTCAAGAGTATTGTCTGTGGAACAATCATTGATAATGACATAGTCAAATTCTGGTGTATGTTCCTCAATCATCTTGATTGTTTTTTCAATATTACCACTTTCATTATAAGCAGGAATAATAATTAGCAATTCTGAAGTTCTCAATCCTTCTACATTCCCTTCTAAGCATATCACTTCATTATACTATATATTGAACCATATTTCTACTTACACCCAATGATTAGGGTGTTCTCAAAAAAAACAAGCCCACATCCTCTTTTTAAGGCTGTGAGCTTGTTTCTTTTTTGTATCTTATTACTTCACTCTCCTACTTCCGATACATCTTCACTTGTAGGTAAAGGTCGTTATAGACGCCCAACCACTTCTTCCCAAGTTGTTCGTAGACTTCTAAGTTCTTTAGCGTGTCATCACTTGGGTAGAAGGCCTGGTCTTCTTGGACCTCTTTTGGTAGCATCTTCTTAGCTTCTTTGTTCGGTGTGGAATAACCGACATAGAGAGCATTCTTATATGCATTTTCTGGGCGAAGCATAAAGTTGATAAAGGCATAAGCTGCTTCTTTATTCTTCACGGTCTTTGGAATGACAATGTTGTCAAACCAAAGGTTGCTGGCTTCTGATGGGACGACATAGCGAAGGTCCTCATTGGCCTCTAGCATTTGGCTGGCCTCACCGGAGAAAGTCACCCCAATAGCTGCATTGTTCTGGATCATGTATCCTTTCATTTCATCGGCTACAAGGGCCTTGATATTAGGCATCAAGGTATAAAGCTTATCGACAGACTCTTGCAATTGCTGAGGATCCTTGGAGTTGAGGCTGTAGCCTAAGCTATTGAGTCCAATCCCCATGACCTCACGCGCCCCATCGTACATCATAATGTCATTCTTGTACTCTGGTCTCCATAGATCAGCCCAGTGTTCTGGAGCCTTGTCGACCATCTTGGTGTTGTATATGATACCAAGGGTCCCCCAGAAGTAAGGAACTGAGTACTGATTGTCCGGATCAAAATCCAGGTTCAAGAAGCGTGGGTCGATATTGTCTAAGCCTTTCAGTTTAGACTTATCTAATTTTTCAAGCAGATTCTCGTCCATCATCTTGGCGATCATGTATTCACTTGGAATCGCTATATCGTAAGCTGTTCCCCCCTTGCTTGATCTTGGTGTACATGGCTTCATTGGAATCAAAGGTATTGTATTGGACTTGAATGCCTGTCTCCTTGGTAAATTCCTTGAGCAATTCTGGATCGATATAGTCTCCCCAGTTGTAGATGACCAGCTTGTCACTGTCTTTTGGATTGGTCTTGGCTTCAAGACGGGCACTTAACCCTGCTAAAACAAGGATGACCACGACAATCCCTAGCAAGAATGAATAGAGTTTTTTCATACTGTCTCCTCCTTCTCTCTAGTGATGAAGTAATAGCCGACCACCAGTAAGATACTGAAGAGGAAGACCAAGGCAGAAAGGGCATTGATATTCAACGAAATCCCTTGACGAGCCCGTGAGTAGATCTCAACAGACAAGGTCGTAAAGCCATTTCCCGTAACAAAGAAGGTCACCGCAAAGTCATCCAAGGAATACGTAAAGGCCATAAAGTAACCAGCAATGATGGCAGGTGTCAAATAAGGAAGCATGATTTCCTTCAACATCTGTACCTGAGTAGCTCCTAGGTCATAGGCCGCATTGACCATATCACGGTTCATTTCCTTCAAGCGCGGCAAGACCATCAAGACCACGATTGGAATAGAAAAGGCCACGTGACTCATCAAGACAGAAGCAAAGCCCAGCTGGAACTTGATGGTCGTAAAGAGGATCAGGAAGCTAGCCCCAATCATAACGTCAGGTGCCACCATAAGGATATTATTGACGGACAAAAATGGTCCCTCAAACTTCTTCTTAGACTGATAAATGTAGATCGCTCCAAAGGTCCCAATTATAGTCGCAATCAAGGCTGACAAGAAGGCTAAGAGGAAGGTCTGTGAGAGGATCAACATGAGACGCGTATCCTCAAAGAGACTCTGGAAATGCTCCAAGGTAAAGCCTGTAAAAGCATTCATATCCCCGCCAGCATTAAAGGCATAGGCAATCAAGTAAAAGATTGGGAGATAAAGGAGCAGGAAAATCAATCCTAAATAGATACGTGAAATCTTTTTCATCGTTCACTCCTTTCTCTCGTTACCCACATGACTAAGAGCATAGCAAGGATCAAGACTACCCCAATGGTGGATCCCATTCCCCAGTTTTGCGTCGTAAGGAAGTGCTGCTCGATGGCAGTCCCCAGGGTAATAACCCGGTTTCCTCCGATCAAACGCGTCAACATGAAGAGACTCAAACTTGGAATAAAGACTGATTGGACACCGGAGCGAACCCCGTTCATAGACAATGGGAAGACAACTCGACGGAAGGTATCCCACTTGTTAGCTCCTAGGTCATAGCTAGCATTGATGAGGTTTGGATCCAAATCATCCAAAACATTGAAGATAGGAAGGATCATAAAAGGCAACTCAATGTAACTAGCAACAAAGATGAAAGAAAAGTCCGTAAAAAGGATCTGTTGCGGACCGATTCCGATGAAACTCAAGAATTGGTTAATAGATCCCCCTTGACCAAAAATCCCGATAAAGGCATAAGCCTTGAGCAAGAGGTTGACCCAGGTCGGAAGGACAATCAGCATGAGCCAGAGTTGGCGGTGCTTAAGCTGGGTCAAAAAAATAAGCTGTCGGGTAAGAAATCAAAGAGCGTCACAAAAGTAACGATCCCAGCATAGAGAATGGAGTTGAAAAGCTCATCTTGAGGTAGGTCCAATTCTGCGCTGTAAAAAAAGGTTTGGTAGTTCTCTAAGGAACCTTGTCCTTGGACATTGACAAAGGATTGCCAAATAATCAAAACTACAGGGAGCCAAGACAAAGAGGAGGATCCAGAGAAAGTAGGGAACCACAAAGAGGTTAGAGGTTGTTTTCTTCATCTCTTTCCTCCTCGATGGCATTGATCAATCCGGCTTCTTGCTCTTCCACTTCTACGTATTCTTCAATCCGAGCATCAAACTCTTCTTCCGTTTCATTGAGACGCATGACGTGGATATCTTCTGGCTCAAAGTCCAGACCGATTTCCTCACCCACGATAGCCTTACGGGTTGAGTGGATCATCCACTCATTGCCCAATTCATCATAGGCGATGATCTCATAGTGTACCCCACGGAACAGTTGGGTATCCACTTTTACCTGGAGCTTGCCTTCTTCAGGCAGTGTAATCTGCAAGTCTTCGGGACGAATCACGACTTCGACCGGTTCGTTTGGTCTCATCCCTCCATCGACTGACTCAAAACGTTTACCATTAAACTCTACTAAGTAGTCTTCAATCATGATCCCTGGAAGGATGTTGGATTCACCAATAAAGGTCGCAACAAAATGGTTAATGGGCTCATCGTAGATATCGACTGGCGTCCCTGACTGGACGATTTCTCCTTCGTTCATGACAAAGATCCAGTCACTCATAGCAAGTGCCTCTTCCTGGTCGTGTGTGACAAAAACAAAGGTAATACCCAAGCGTTGTTGCAATTCACGGAGCTCATACTGCATGTCAGTCCGTAACTTCAAGTCAAGGGCAGACAAGGGCTCATCCAAGAGGACTACTCGCGGTTCATTGATAATCGCCCGTGCAATGGCTACCCGCTGGCGCTGACCACCAGAAAGTTTCTGGATGGAACGCTTCTCAAAGCCTCCTAATTGCACCATCTTGAGGACTTCTGTCACTCGTCTCTCGATTTCAGCCTTGTCTACCTTCTTCAAACGAAGGGGGAAGGCAACATTCTCAAACACATTCATATGTGGGAAAAGGGCGTAGGATTGGAAGACGGTATGGACGTCCCGTTTGTTGGTTGGTACATCATTGATCCGAACTCCATCCAAGAGGACATCCCCTGTCGAAGCATCTAGCAAACCGGCAATGATGTTCAAAATCGTCGATTTACCAGAACCTGAAGCACCGAGGAGGGTATAGAATTTCCCTTCTTCCAACTCAAAGTTGATGTCTTTGAGAACCACTGTATCACTGTCTTCAAATACTTTTTGAGACATTTCTAAACTCAATAATTGGTTTTTTTCAATTCACATAAATTCCTTCTTTTTCATGCGTTTCCTTCTGAGACCAACCAACTAGTCTCATAGGCTGACGAGCGAACCCGTCAGACCACCAACACCTCTCGGGGACTTATAAGACTGCCCCACCTATTTTTCGGTATCGATAGGCACTCACCCCCTTCTAAAGTAGGAAGGGTCTACCCTAGAGTAGCCCCTATTCCATCTCGAACCGTTAATCTTTCCCAATAATACGGACTTCGCGCTCCAAGGTCACCCCAGCTGATTTTTCAACTGTCGCAATGACATGGGCAATCAAGTCTTCATAATCTTTGGCAGTACCATGATCGACATTGATCATAAAGCCGGCATGCTTTTCAGAAACCTCCACACCACCAATTCGATGCCCTTTCAATCCTGCTTCACTGATCAATTGACCCGCAAAGTGCCCGACTGGTCGTTTAAAGACCGAACCACAAGACGGATACTCAAGTGGTTGCTTAAGCTCACGCAAATGAGTCAGGCGAGCCATTTCTTGATCGATCTGATCATAATTACCAGGTGCTAAGGCAAACTTGGCAGAAATCACTACGTCACCAGTTTCTTGAATCTTGGAATGGCGATAGCCAAAAGCTAATTCTTCTGCTGTTAAGGTTTTAATTTCTCCTTCTGGCGTCAAGACCTTACATGATTGAAGAATATGGGCAATCTCACCGCCATAGGCACCAGCATTCATATAGACTGCTCCACCGATGCTACCTGGAATCCCACAAGCAAATTCAAAGCCTGTTAAGCTATGGTGTCGGGCTACATGAGTCACATCGATGAGCTTAGCTCCTGCCTCTGCTTCAATCACATAGCCATTGACCCGGATGTCATGGAAATGATCAAACATGATCACAAAACCTTCAATCCCACCGTCACGGACGATAATATTGGAAGAATTCCCCAAGACCATCCAAGGAATTTCCTGAGCATTAGCAAAGGTGACAATTCGTTTTAATTCATATTGATTGCGAGGAAAGGCTAAATAATCTGCCGCTCCTCCAACCTTGGTATAGGTATATTGTTTGAGTGGCTCATTGAACAAAATTTCAATACCAGCCAACTCCTCTTTGATTTGCTTTTAGGATTTCCATCTCACAACTCTCTTCTATACGTTATCTTATCCATTATAACAAAAAAACCAGCTCACTTTTTCGACTCAGAGTAAAAAAACAGAAGCAGTCAAAGGACCGATTCTGTTTTTAATTTTTAAAACAATTGTTAATTTAATTAGCCAATCTTACGTGCAATGCCACGTGATTTTTTTGAGTAGACAAGGCTGAGCTAATCGCTCCCCATGCTCCAATACCCGTAAATACAGCCAGCAAGAGAAGTTAATGAAATATTCTTGTGGAGCATCCCCATTTAAGACTGTCGCGTTAACTGCATCAAAAAGAATCAGCGAAGCTCAATTCATATTCACTCATAAGATGTAGAGTATAGTCAAATTGGTGAACTAATACAATGGTCAACAACATCAGAACTGTTGAGATCACAGCACCTTTTTTTGCTAAATTTCTTTCCCTAAGATCTCATAACCTTTGACAACACAGACACCCAGAACCAAGCCAGCGATATAGGATACATAGCCCATACGAGCGATAAATAGTGCTACTGCCCCTCCAATAATGGCACCCAATAAAAGCTCCTACTGTTCCAATAAGAACATTTTTCTTTCTGACTATTATACGAATCGGTTTCAATCTTTAGTTGAGTACTTAACTCTTTAAAGCATTCTTCGTTCATCAAGAAGAGGGAGTCATCGATTTGGTAGAGACCAACCAGTCCTTTTTTTCACCAGAGTAGCCACAAACAGTGTAGAATCCATTGGTTTGTAGAATTGCAATATTTCTGTTAAGGCTTGACGAATGTTTTTCAATTGTTTTTGCTTTAGTCATTCCAGCTTTAGCAGTGAAAGTTGTGACATATTGGTTGAGGCTAATGCTCTTCAAAACAGAAGAGTCTTTCACCATTTGATGCAATTGAGCAGCTGCTTCTTCTGCATCATCACGCGACACAGAAAGCGCAAATGGTAAAAACATTTTTTGTGTCTGTTTCTCTCAGTAAGAAGAAATAGCCAGAGTTTTCCCCATAAATAGATGATGTTTCAGGATCATACTGGAATCCAAGTTCCGTAGCAAGTTGATGACGTTCAAAGTCTTTCATTAGAATTACAATCTCCTTTACAATTCTATCTATCTTTCGAATAATTGTTTATTATCCTAAAATAATTTGATAGACAAATGATTTATAGAACTATTTTATCATAGATAAATAAAATTAGATAGACTAATTTAGCCTATCTAATCATTTTTTTTTATTAAATCAAGATTCGCTGTTCTCTACCTTCACACCAGTTGTGTCAATATTTAAAGAGAAGACCTGACCATTTAAGCCCTTCGATTCTAAGTCTTTGGCAAAGGCTTCTGCATGTTCAACAGGGAGCAAGGTCATAATAGTTGGACCTGCACCAGAAAGGTAAGTGGCATAAGCATCGTGTTGATGTGCAACTTCTTTCACCTGAGGGAACTCTGCAACCAACTGTTGGCGGTAGCGTTCATGGAAGCGATCTGCTTCAATAGCTTTTCCTGCGACTCTTAAGTCTCCCTTAGCAAGGGCAGCAATGGCCACGTTTGCGATCGAACTAGCTGCAACAGCCTCCTTATAAGTCCATTCACTTGGAAGGACATTTCGGCTATCACTGGTCTTGAGTTCGTAATTCGGAACAAAGGCTACCAAAGCACATTCAGGGAAGGGAAGGAGCAAATGATTGGTATGCTGATCCACATAGCTCGCTACGACCAGATTTCCAAAAATGGCTGGCGCTACGTTATCTGGATGGCCTTCGATTTTTGTCGCAATTTCTAGTTTATCTTCATCACTTAGGGATAATTTTGCCCAGTTGATTGGCCAACTCAATCCCCGCTACGATAACAGAGCTGGATGATCCCCAAACCACGCGCCAAAGGCACTTCACTGATCATCTTGAGACGATGAGGAGGCATATCAGATGCAACTTGGAGAGCAGTTTGAAGCAAGAGATTCTCTTCATTGCTTGGAATCTCCTCCCCCAAGTCATGTTCAATCCACCAGTTTTCTTGCGCTTCTAGCACTTCAATGGTCAAATAGCAAGTCACGGCAATCCCAACAGAATCAAATCCTGGACCGACATTGGCACTGGTCGCTGGTACTGTAATTCTCATCTTATTCTCCCAATACTTTAAAGGTATTCAACAAGGTAAAGTCAGCTTCGGCATCAATTTTCTCAATGATATGGTGCAATTGTGTTTGATTCAATTGGTGAGTGATAATCACAACACGAGCCACAGAATCTTTGGCACCTGCTTGGAGAACCTGCTTAAAGGAAACATCTTCTTGGTTGAAAATTTGTGCCAACTTGAGCAATTGTCCCTTCATATCTGGAGTATGAATAGAGAAGTAATAATCACTCTTCACATCTTCTGGTTTAGCCAATTGCACAGGACGGCTGTATTCGTTAAAGGCTTTTCCAATTGTTCCCTCATTGAGGCGACGAACAATGCGAATAATGTCAGCGACTACACTAGTGGCTGTCGGTTTTTGACCTGCACCAGGACCATAGTACATGGATTCCCCGATTCCAATAGACTCCACATAAACGGCATTCATGACACCATTCACGCCAGCTAGTGGATGTACTTTTGGTAAGAAGGTTGGAGTTACTTCTGCTGAGAGACCAGAAGGAGTTTCTTCGATAGATCCCACCAATTTGATTACATAGCCTAAACTTTGAGCCACAGCAACATCCTCAGGAGTAATGTTGCGGATCCCCTTATGACCTACTTGGTCAAACTGAATGTTCATCCCAAAAGCAAACTGGCTCAAAATCACCATCTTGTAGGCTGCATCAATCCCATCTACGTCATTGGTTGGATCACTTTCCGCATAGCCCAACTCTTGAGCCTTAGCTAAAGCATCTTCATAAGACCAGCCCTCTTCGACCATCTTGGTCATCATAAAGTTGGAGGTTCCATTGACCACACCGAGGACGCGAGTCACCTTATCTGCAGCGAGAGAGTTTACCAAGGTCCGAAGAATTGGAATGCCTCCAGCTACTGCTGCTTCATAATAGAGGGCAACGCCATGCTCTTTGGCAATCGCAATCAACTCAGCTCCATGAACCGCAAGCAAATCTTTATTAGCTGTTACGACATGTTTTCCAGCTTGAAGAGCACGTGTAATAAAGGTCTTAGCTGGCTCAATTCGACCCATCAATTCAACAACGATTGAAACTTCTGCGTCTTCAATAATTTGGTCAATATTTGTTACAAAGTTAAAATCGTTCCCTGCAGCTAATAAGCGGGCTTTCTCTTCTTCATCCTTGACAAGAACTTTAGTTACTTCAATTTCAGACTGAGCAGCTTGGAAGATCTTATCACCATTTTCTTTTAATAGAAACGGCACACCACTTGCTACCGTCCCAAATCCTAGTAAGGCAATTTTTACAGACATGTTGGTCTCCTTAAAAATCTAATATAGTCTATTATATCAAAAACTAGCCCCTTCTGACTAGTTCTATGGCCTTCTTCATCTACAAGAACTCCACTTTCTCAGATTTATATCTTCTCACTAAACCTACTAGCAAGCCATTCCTTCAAAAGTCAAAGAGATTCCCCGTAATTTTACTCTATTTGTAACTTTGTCTTGAAGAGATTTCCTGCCCCTATGATATAATGATAATGAATTAGAAAGGGGTCTCTATGAATCACCGAAAAAGACGTGTCCCAAAGAAAATACGCTTACTACTTATTTTAAATGCTTTCTCCTATCTTGCATCTTCATTTTAGGCTTTCTCCTATTAAAACGAGCTGCTAGTACTCCCGTTGCTGACAAGCAAGAAACAAATACAAGTCAGACTGTGAATCAGCAAGGCTCCACCACTAAATGGGTAAAACAAGATCAACCTGTAAAAATTCCAATTCTCATGTACCACGCTGTTCACACGATGGCTCCTTCTGAAGAAGCCAATGCCAATCTCATCGTGGCACCAGAAACCTTTGAAAGTCATCTCAAAGCCTTAAAAGAGGCTGGTTACTACACCTTAACTCCTGAAGAAGCTTATCGGGCGCTCACAAAAAATGAACTGCCTGAAGGGGGAAAAGTCGTTTGGTTGACCTTTGATGATGGAATTGCTGACTTTTATACCATAGTCTATCCACTCCTAAAAAAATACCAAATGACCGCAACCAACAATATCATTACTTCTTTTTCTGACGAAGAAAGACCCAGTGTTTTAACCTTCGATCAGATCAAAGAAATGAAAGCACAAGGTATGACGTTTGAGAGTCATACGGTATCTCACCCAGACTTAGCCCAATCAGATAGCTCTCGTCAGGAATCTGAACTATCAAATTCCAAACAAGTACTAGATAAGAAACTCCATCAAACCACTACCACCATTGTCTACCCTGCCGGTCGCTACTCTGATGTCACCATGGAACTAGCAAAAAACAATGGCTACAAAATGGGCTTAACGACCAATAATGGACTAGCCAGTCTAGATGATGGCCTCTACTCATTAAATCGCCTGCGGATTTTACCGACTACGACAGCAGAAAACCTACTTGCAGAAATGCAAACCAATCCATAAACATATAAAAAGCACGAGTCCGAATGACTCGTGCTTTCTTTCTCCATAATGGAGGCTTTTATTTCGATTTGATGTAGTTCACACCATCTGCTTTCGGTGCAACCGACTTACCAAAGAAGGCTGCTAGGACGATGATGGTCAATACATACGGAGCAATACGAAGGTAAACTCCTGGAATATGGGCAAGGAAAGGAATCTGCGTTGATACAACTGCCAATGCTTGTGAAAGTCCAAAGAATAGACTGGATAGCATGGCACCGATTGGGCTCCATTTACCAAAGATCATTGCCGCTAGGGCGATAAATCCTGGTCCCACAATGGTAGTGGCAGAGAAATTGACAGAAGCAGATTGTGCATACAAAGCACCCCCAACTCCTCCTAAAAATCCAGAGATGAGCACACCATAGTAACGCATGAGGTAAACATTGATACCGAGGGTATCCGCAGCTTGAGGATGTTCACCAACTGAGCGAAGGCGAAGACCGAATTTCGTCTTAAACATGATAAACCATGCTACAAATGAAAATGCAATCGCTACATATCCCATTAAGCTTGTATTCTTGAAGAAGATATCACCAATGACAGGAATATCAGACAAGAAAGGAAAATCAAATTTACCAAATGACAAATCGATATTGTTGGTTTGGCCTTTTCCGTAAATAGCTTTAACCAAGAAGACGGCTAAGGCAGGAGCCAACAAATTCAATACCGTACCACTCACCACATGGTCAGCACGGAAGTTAATTGTCGCTACCGCATGGATGGCAGAGAAAATAAGACCAACCAAACCACCTGCAAGGAGAGATAACCAGATTGTCATGCCTCCAAGAGAACCAGCAAAAGTCAAGTTAAACACGACTCCTGTGAAAGCTCCCATAACCATGATCCCTTCCAAACCGACATTAACGACACCAGCATGTTCGGAGTAGGCACCTCCGATACTAGTGAAAATGAGGGGAGCAGCATAGACCAGCATATTCGATACAAGAATCGTTAGTATAGCAACAATATTCATCCTTACTCTACTCCTTTCATTTGTTTTTTAGGCTTGATGTATTTTTCGATAATATAGTGAGCACTTACAAAGAAGATGATCGAAGCTGTCACAATATTGACAAGTTCTGGTGGAATAGTCGCTGTGATCATACCTGGAGCCCCTGTTTGCAAGGTTCCAAGCAAGAAGGCAGCAAAGACAATCCCAATAGGGGAATTGCTAGCAAGGAGAGCCACTGCCATCCCATTAAATCCAACAGCCAAGGAACCAGCTTGAACATAAACGTTCTGGAAGGTACCAATCCCTTCTACAGCTCCTCCAATCCCACAAAGGGCACCTGAAATCACCATGGAAAGGATGATGGTACGTTTAGCCGACATCCCTGCATAGTCTGAAGCATTGGGGTTGAGACCAACGGAACGGATTTCAAAACCAAGTGTTGTTTTCTTAATAATGAACCAAATAACTGCAACAGCAATCAAGGCGATAAAGATACCGATATTCATCCGTGACTTAGTCAATTCTGTCAAGAACCCTAGGCGGTAACTTGCATTTGCTCCTACTGTGATACTAGATTCAGAATCGACCATGAACTTTTTAGGGAAGTTCCGGATAATTTCATTTCCAGCAAACAGTACGATGTAGTTCATCATAATAGTAACGATGACTTCACTCGTCCCCAAAAATGCTCGCAGAAGTCCTGGAATTAAACCAATGAGACCACCGGCAATTGCAGCCACAAGGACCGTCAAAGGAATCATTAGGATACGCGGAATATCTGGGAAGGACAAAGCAAACCATACTGCCGCAATCCAACCAGCTAAAGCTTGTCCTGGTAAGCCGACATTGAAAAATCCAGCTCGACTGGCTACCGCAAATCCGAGAGCGATCAAAATCAGTGGCCCCATAGTACGGAATATTTCACCCACATTTTTAATGGAACCAAAAGCTGTCTTGAAGAGTTCTTCATAACCCCAAAGAGCATCATAACCAAAGATCCACATGATAATGGCTCCGAGGACGATTCCTAGGATTACAGAAATAAAAGGAATAGCAATTTGTCTTGTATTTTTATTCATTTGAAGCCTCCTTGATTTCTCCACCAGCCATAAGAATACCAAGCTCTTGTTTGTTGGTCTCAGATGGCTTCACAATACCTTGGATTTTTCCATCATGAATAACAGCAATCCGGTCGGATAGATTTAGAATTTCATCTAATTCGAAGCTGACTACGAGGACGGCTTTCCCTTTATCACGTTCACCAATCAAACGTTTATGGATGTACTCAATCGCACCAACGTCCAATCCACGTGTCGGTTGGCTAACGATCAACAAATCTGGATTCCGATCAACTTCACGAGCAATAATGGCCTTCTGTTGATTTCCTCCTGATAGAGCACTTGCTGGCACAATCTCGTTAGCTGCACGAACGTCAAATTCTTCCATCAACTTGCGGGCATAGGAATTAATTTGATTGTAATTCAAAACACCATTTTTGCTAAGTGGTTCTTTGTAGTAAGTTTGAAGTGCGATGTTTTCAGAAAGCATCATTTCGAGAACAAGACCATCACGATGACGATCTTCAGGCACGTGGCTGACATTCATTTCAGTAATCTTACGTGGGGAAAGGCCAACAACTTCTTGTCCCTTAATTTTGATACTACCTGATTTGACTTTACGGAGTCCGGTAATAGCCTGAATCAATTCACTCTGACCGTTCCCATCAATCCCTGCAATCCCGACAATTTCGCCTGCGCGAACATCAAGAGATAGCTCTTTGACCGCAGGAATACCACGGTTTTCATTCACGACTAAGTCAGAAATTGCAAGAACCACTTCTTTAGGCTGTGCTTCTTCTTTCTGTTACGAAAGAAACTGTGCGCCCAACCATCATTTCTGCCAAATCTTTATTGGTAGCACCTTCGATACCAACAGTTTGAATAGATTTACCACGACGAATAACTGTGACACGGTCTGCAACGGCACGAATTTCATCTAGTTTGTGAGTGATAAGGATGATAGATTTCCCTTCTTTAACAAGGGTTTTCATGATTTCCATCAACTCCAAAATTTCAGCAGGAGTTAACACTGCAGTAGGCTCGTCGAAAATCAGAATATCAGCTCCGCGATAGAGTGTCTTCAAGATTTCTACACGTTGTTGAGCCCCAACAGAAATATCTTCAACTTTTGCGGTAGGATCCACAGCCAAGCCGTAGCGTTCTGACAACTCAAGGATATCTGCATTAGCTTTTTTCAAATCTAATACACCTTTATTAGTAACTTCGCTACCAAGAATGATATTTTCTGCAACAGTGAAAGCTTCCACCAACATGAAGTGCTGGTGAACCATCCCGATCCCTAGAGAAGCAGCCTTTGAAGGAGAATCTAGTTTTTCAGACTTCCCATTGACCACAATTTCTCCGCTCGTTGGTTCCAAAAGACCAGCCAACATATTCATCAGGGTTGATTTCCCAGCTCCATTTTCACCAAGAAGTGCATGAATTTCACCTTTACGCAATTCGAGGTTGATTTTGTCGTTTGCGACAAATTCACCAAAGATTTTGGTAATTTCACGCATCTCAATGACGTTTTCGTGTGCCATTCGAATATTCCTTTCTAGAAAACTATATTTTATTTCAGTAGGACCTGCTAAACGAGTTAGTAAGTTCTATTGAGACAAAATGTCTCAACACCTCATAAAAAAGCGACCCAAGAAGGATGGATCGCTTCTGGAAGGTTTTATTTCTCAGGTGCTTTTACACTACCATCGATAATTTGTTTTTTAGCATCTTCTACTGCTTTTTTAGCATCTTCAGAAAGATTAGAAGTTGTCAAATCAACACCACCATCTTTCAAACCAAATGTGATCACTTTTCCACCTGGGAATTTGCCATCAGCAGTTTGAGTTGCGATTTCTTGAACAGTTTTTACCAACTTGTTTCAAAGTTGAAGCCAATACGAAGTTAGATTCTTTACCATCTTTTGAAGTGTATTTACCTTCGTCGACTTGGTCACGGTCTACACCAATAACCCAAACTTTTTCGTCTTCATTTTTCTTCTCGTTCAAGTCTTTAGCTTCCTTGAAGACACCAGCTCCTGTACCACCAGCAGCTTGGTAAATAACGTCAGCTCCTGCAGCGTATTGTGTCGCTGCAATAGTTCTTCCTTTTTCAGGGTTGTTGAAGTCTTCAGCATATTGTACGTCTACTGAAATATCTTTGTTTACAGACTTCACGCCTGCTTCAAATCCTTTTTCAAAACGAGTGATAACTTCACCACGTGCTCCACCGATGAAACCAACTTTGTTAGTCTTAGTTGTTTTTGCAGCAGCAACCCCTGCAAGGTAAGCAGCTTCATTATCCGCAAAAAAACAGCAGATGCTACGTTCTTTTTTTATCGCCTACAACAGAGTCAATGATAACGTAGTTGATGTCAGCATTTTCATCTGCAGCAGCTGTAACAGCTGGAGCAAGTTTGTAACCAACACCGTAAACTAATTTGTAGCCGTTTGTAGCAGCTTGGCTAAAGTTATTCGCAAAATCTGCTTCACTTGTAGATTGGAAATAAGTGAATCCGTTATCTTTAGAAAGACCGTTTTCTTTACCCCAAGCTTGTAGACCTTCCCATGCAGATTGGTTAAATGATTTATCATCAACACCACCTGTGTCAGTAACGATAGCAGCTTTTAAATCAGTTTTTGCATCTGAAGAATCTTTGCGAGACGCACGATTTCCACATGCAGCAAGTCCGATTGCAGCGACAGTTACTAGACCTAGGCCTAACCATTGTTTCTTGTTCATTTCTGAACCTCCTAAATAAGATATGCAACTAAGTTGCGGATTAATGAAAGGGTCAATAGACCGCCTTTACAGATGCTACTAGGTAAGATCTGTAAAGGAATATGGAAGCAATTCCTTGACCGTCATCACGACCGTCGATTTATCTTTGGCTACCAGAGTAACCGGTAGGTCTGGCTCGAAAAATTCAGCCATCACCTGGCGACAAGCACCACAGGGTGAAACTGGTTTTTCCGTCTGACCATAAATAATTAATTCCTTAAATGAACGCTCTCCTTCTGAAACAGCCTTAAAGATGGCTGTCCGCTCGCCACAATTGGTCAAGCCGAAGCTCGCATTTTCAATATTGACGCCTGTATAAATCTTCCCCTCATCTGTCACAAGAACAGCTCCAATTGGAAAATGAGAATAAGGTACATAAGCATTCTCACTTGTTTTTACAGCTAGGTCAATCAACTCAGTAGTCGCCATGGGCTACTTCTCCCTTCATGATGGCTACTCCAGAGGAAGTGCCGATTCGGTTAGCACCCGCTTGGATCATGGCTTGTGCATCCTCATAGCTACGAGTACCTCCAGATGCTTTCACTCCCATATCCGGTCCAACAACCTGGCGCATGAGGGCAACATCCTCAACAGTTGCTCCTCCAGTAGAGAAACCAGTTGAAGTTTTGACAAAGTCTGCTCCTGCCAATTTGGCAATCTGACAAGCCACTACTTTTTCAGTTTCAGTTAACAAGCAGGTTTCGATTATCACTTTTACCAAGCGATCACCACTTGCATCTACAACAGCCTGAATGTCCTCTTCTACTAATGTCAGATTTTTTGATTTCAAGGCACCGATATTGATGACCATATCGATCTCATCGGCTCCATTTTGGATGGCATTTTGAGTTTCAAATGCTTTAACAGCTGGTGTATTTGCGCCAAGAGGGAAACCAATCACTGTACACACTTTTACATCTGAATCCCGAAGTCCTTCTGCAGCGAAGTTGACCCAGGTCGGTTGGACACAAACACTTGCAAAATCATATTCTTTCGCTTCTTCGATCAAAGCCTCGATTTGTTCTTGTTGTGCATCAGGTTTTAATAATGTGTGGTCAATATATTTGTTTAATTTCATTAATAAATCTCCCCCAAAATGAATTACGAAACAATTTCAATAATTTCTGAAACGCTTACAACCTTGTCTAGTATTTTTAACATTTTTTTGGAATTCTGCAATGGTTTTTTGACTAATTTCTAAATTTGTATAAATAGTTGCAACAAGGTCGCCTTTTTGAACAGGATCCCCAACTTTCTTAGCAAAAACAATCCCTGTTTCATAATCTAAATCATCTGATTTGACTGCTCTGCCAGCCCCAAGACGCATAGCGAAGAGTCCGTGTTCCATCGCAGGCAAGGCTGCAATATAGCCATCCTCTTCTGCATAGACAGGCACTTGTTCTTTTTACCTGAACTGGACGATAGAGATCGTCTAAATCTCCACCTTGAGCAAGGACCATTTCTTCAAACTTCTTCAGTGCTTTGCCGGCTGTCAGATGCTGCTTAATTTCTTCCAAGTTGGCCGTCACCCCACCAAGTTCCAGCATAATTTGAGCCAATTCACAAATGAAGTGAGTCACATCTTCTCTGCCTTTGCCTTGAAGAATATCTAAGGCTTCAAGAATTTCGAGACGGTTCCCGATGCTGGTTCCTAAAGGCTGGCTCATATCTGTCAAGACAGCAATGGTCTTACGACCAACAGCATTACCAAGATCTACCATGGTACGAGCCAGTTCACGCGCCTCTTCAATGGTCTTCATAAAGGCCCCTTCTCCAACGGTGACATCGAGAAGGATGGCATCTGCTCCAGTCGCAATCTTCTTACTCATGACCGAGCTGGCAATCAATGGAATTGTATCAACCGTCGCTGTTACATCCCGAAGTGCATAGAGAAGCTTATCCGCCATGACCAATTGGTCCGACTGTCCCAATGACAGAAAGACCAATCTCTTGTACTTGTTTAATGAACTCTTCCTGGGTCCGCTCAATTTGGAATCCTTTAATGGATTCTAGCTTATCGATGGTCCCCCTGTATGTCCAAGACCACGACCGCTCATCTTGGCAACTGGGACGCCAAAACTAGCCACTAGAGGTGCCAGTACAATTGTTACTTTGTCCCCTACACCACCTGTTGAGTGTTTGTCCACCTTGATGCCTTTAATAGCGGAAAGGTCGAATTGCTCCCCTGTCTCCACCATCTTCATGGTCAAATCTGAGATTTCTCGGGTCGTCATCCCCTTGAAATAAACCGCCATGGCAAAGGCAGCCATTTGATAATCAGGTACTGTTCCAGCCACATAGCCTTCGATCAACCAATGAATCTCATCTTTACTCAACTCAATGCCATCACGTTTTTTCTGAATGATATCTACAGCTCTCATGTGACTTTTTCACTCCTTAAAATATAATATCCCTTTGTCTTTTTTGAGGATTTCACAGTTTCCCAAAGACTTCCTCCATTTTGGCCTTCGCACTTGGAGCTCCCTGTTTTTTCTGGATGACAATGGTTAAGTCTCCACCAGGATTCAAATGGTCAAAACTCCCAGAAAGCACTTCATGGACTACCTTTTTCCCAGCCCGAATGGGAGGATTACTGATAATATGATCAAAACTTCCCTCAACCTGATCATAAACATTGGATTGGAAGATCTTTGCTTCAACTTGATTTAAATCTGCGTTTTTCTGAGCTAGATCTAAAGCCCGTGTATTAACGTCTACCATAGTCGCATGGATCCCTTGGGCCTTAACCAAAGAGAGACCAAGTGGACCATACCCGCAACCAACATCCAAAACCGTCTCTCCTTGCTGGAAGGACAAACAAGATAAAAGGACCTGGCTACCAAAGTCGATCATTTTCTTACTAAAAACACCGGCATCCGTCAGAAATTTCATCCGCTCTCCTAGAAGAACCACCTGTAACTCGTGGATATCATGTTGAGCATCTGGATGTTCATCATAGTACATTTTACTCATATTAGCATTATAGCATAATTTAACCTATTTTTAAATCGTTTACAGAAGATCTCAAAACTGATATACTAAAGGTCACTATGGAGGAAAGGCTTGCAATGGATAAAGAATTTCTACACTTCGAAAAAATTAATCGACAAACTTGGCAAAATCTCCACCGGAAATCAACCCCTCCTCTGTCTGAAGAGGAATTGAATTCGATCAAGAGTTTTAATGACCTCATTAGTTTACAAGATGTGACAGATATCTACTTACCCTTGACACACCTGATTCAAATCTACAAAAAAGCGAAAGAGGATTTAGCTTTCTCCAAAGGCATCTTTCTCCAACAGGAAAGTAAAAAACAGCCTTTTATGATTGGAATTTCAGGGAGCGTGGCTGTCGGCAAATCAACGACGAGTCGTCTCCTTCAAATTCTTCTTTCTCGGACCTTTTCTGATTCCACTGTTGAATTGGTCACCACCGATGGCTTCTTGTATCCCAACGCCACCTTGATTGAACAAAACATCCTCAATCGCAAGGGTTTCCCTGAAAGTTATGATATGGAGCTCCTTTTGGATTTCCTCAACCAACTCAAAAATGGTCAAAGCTATCAGATCCCTGTCTATTCTCATGAGATTTATGATATCGTCCCTGATCAAAGCAAACCATCCAAGCTGCGGACTTTATTATCGTGGAAGGGATCAACGTCTTTCAGAATCCTCAAAATGATCGGCTCTATATGACAGACTTCTTTGACTTTTCCATCTATGTGGATGCTGAGGTTGCCAATATTGAGTCCTGGTATATCGATCGCTTTAAAAAGTTGTTAGACCGTGCGAAAGATGACCCAAGCAACTACTACCACCGCTTTACCAAGCAACCTGAAGAAGAAGTCCTCGCCTTCGCTCATCAGGTATGGGAGTCGATCAATCTCTTAAATCTAAAAGACTATATCGAGCCCACCCGGAACCGAGCCGAACTGATCCTGCACAAATCTGCCAACCATGAGATCGACGAAATCTATCTCAAGAGATAAGAGTTTTAAGACAAAATGATCTTTAAAAAAGTAGCGATTCGAAGAAAAATTAGTTTGGGCTTGTCAAAAGAAAAGTTTTCAGATATAATAAGAGAGTTAGATTATCATTGGAGGTGAAAAAATTGGCAAACATTAAATCAGCTATCAAACGCGCTGAATTGAACGTTAAACAAAACGAAAAAAACTCAGCTCAAAAATCAGCTATGCGTACTGCAATCAAAGCTTTTGAAGCAAACCCATCTGAAGAACTTTACCGCGCTGCTAGCTCAGCTATCGATAAAGCAGAAACTAAAGGTTTGATCCACAAAAAAACAAAGCTAGCCGTGATAAAGCACGTCTTGCGACGAAAACTTGGCTAATCAAGCATTGCATACAAAATGAGCTCTCCGGAGCTTTTTTTGTTCCTAAAATTTTGAGAGGTGCTTATGAAAATTACGATTATCGGCTATTCAGGATCTGGCAAGTCAACTTTGGCTGAAAACCTAGCCCGCTACTACTCCATCCCCAAGCTCCACATGGATACCCTTCAATTTCAACCGGGTTGGATAGACAGTGACCGAGATTTGATGGAGCAAGAGATGAAACAATTTCTCAGCAATCATAGAGACTGGGTCATTGATGGCAATTACTCTTGGTGTTGCTATGAGGAAAGAATGGAGCAAGCCGACCAGATTATCTTTCTCAACTTCTCTCGTTGGAACTGCCTCTATAGAGGGTGGAAACGATACCGCAGTTATAGAGGCCGAGTCCGTGAGAGTATGGCAGCAGGCTGCCCTGAACGCTTTGACTGGGAATTCATCCGTTGGATTCTCTGGGACGGTCGAACAAAGACTGCCAGAGACAGGTATCAAAACTATCCACTCCACCTATCCCCGAAAAATTCATCTCTCTCAAGAACCAAAAGGAACTGGACCGTTTTCTAGATAACGTAAAAAATGATCTACTGGAATCGAAGTAAACACTCGATCTAGTAGATCATTTTTCTTATTTTCTTTTCTTTTGAGGAAACAAGGGAAGACCTAAGGAAGCCATCTTCTCCGCCGGCACCTTCATACCATCCTTGATCCATTTGGCCAGAACAGAGACAATAGCTGAGCTGAGGAAGGAATTCAAATAACTAGCTGGCCCTTGTGAAGATTTCTGACTTTTAATTCTCTTTTCCAGAAATTCATAAACAGCCTTGGTGAGCAGTTTCTCAAAATTATAATCGACAGCCAAGCTGATAATGCGGGCTTCCTTCTTGGCCTCTTTAAAGAGATAGACCCAAATCTGGTACAAATCGGTCTTAAAAATTATAGCCTTCCAAAGACTTGGTAATCTTAGAAACAGTTGATTGGAAGATGGATTCGAGCAATTCTTCTTTTGACTCATAATTTCGGTAAAAAAAGTCTGCACGAGAAACGCCTGCTCTCTCCACCAATTCTGAAATGGTAATCTTTTTCAAGTCCTTTTTTTATCCAACAACTGAAGCAAGGAAATCTCCAAGGATTCTCGTGTGATGGCATTGCTTTCTTGATTGGATCGCTTTTAGATTTTGCTAAGGATTTTTTTCTGATATCTTTCTTTCTGCCATAACACTTACTTTCTATCTGTATCATCTGAATGTATCTGCTTTCAGAGAATGCAACTTCATGATATAATTGTAAAAAAAGACTAACTACTTGTCAATGTACAATTTTTTTACATTTTGAGGTAATAAAAATGAAATGGAAAATTATTGCAGATTCTGGCTGTGATTATCGTACTTATGAAAGTGCTGCATCAGATACTAGCTTTGTTTCAGTTCCCCTTACCATTCAGATTGGTGAGACCATCTACACAGACGACGCCAAGCTTGATACAGATAAAATGATGGAAGATATGTATGCTACTACTACTGCTTCCAAATCGGCTTGTCCTAGTCCCGATGACTATATGAAAGCCTTTGAGGGTGCTGATAATATCATCGTTGTTACCATCACTGGTACTTTGTCTGGTAGCCACAATAGTGCTCAGGTCGCAAAAAAGCTTTATCTAGAAGACCATCCTGCAACCAATATCCATGTGATTGATAGTTTATCAGCTGGTGGTGAAGTGGATCTACTCGCCCGCAAACTCCATCAACTCATCGCTCAAGACCTTGACTTTGATCAAGTGGTCGAAGTCATCACCAAATACCAAGAAAAAACCAAACTGATCTTTGTCCTAGCTAAGGTCGATAATTTGGTAAAAAATGGTCGACTCAATAAAATTATCGGAACGGTTGTCGGCCTCTTAAACATCCGTATGGTCGGCCAAGCCAGCGATACCGGAACCCTTGAACTCCTTCATAAAGCCCGTGGCCAAAAGAAAGCTATTTCCACTACTTTTGAAGAAATGCTCAAAGCCGGCTATAAAGGTGGACATATCACCATCGCTCACCGCCGCAACGAGAAATTCGTAGAACAACTCTCTGCCTTGGTCCATGAAAAGTTCGCCAATGCGGATATCGAAGTTCTTCCGACCTCTGGCCTCTGCAGCTTCTACGCTGAAGAAGGTGGCCTCTTAATCGGCTATGAAATTTAACAACAAACTATAAAAGAGGCTGGGACAAAAGTCCTAGCCTCTCAATTGTCTTTGGATTATCGAGCAAGACGCAGTGGTTGAGTGGGCTCTACTACGCTGATTTCATCAGCTTTTACAGCCCTACTCAACTGTGCGGAGGTGGGACGACGAAATCGAATTCTAACGAATTACCGATTTCTGTCCCACTCTCTTTTACCATACAGATTCCCTCCGGTCAGGACCAGAGGGAATTTTTTTATTCACCAATCTCTTGGTTAAATTTATAAAAAGTACGTTTATAGATAGAAACAGTTGCAAGAGCTCCTATAGTTGCAATGAGAAGATAAATCACACTAGCAATCAAGGTGGTGAAGGCCACAGCGGATAGATAGAAAGCAAAACCTATCAGAATCAGCATAACGATAATAAAGACGAAGATCAATAAGCCTCTCAGGGCAGCATTTCCTCTATTACGGTTCATCAGATCCGTTACAGTCGACCAATTGGTCGTTAAAAGCTTGTAGTCTCGTCTAAAAGCGATCACACTCAAACTCAAACTGGTCAAAAACCAAATCAACAGCATAGCTAGAAGGGAGAGGGGATGGACCCCAAAGTAGCAAGATACCCCTACTAAGAGCACGATCGGTAAAGCAGACTGAACCGAAAAGAGGATCCAAAATTTTTTCAAACAATAGCGTTTAAAGTCAATCGGAAGGGAACGGAGATAAGCGAAATTTTCCCGCTCCAAGGAGATTCCAATACTGGTCAAGCTTTCCACAGAGTTAAAGACTCCAATCATAAAAGCAATCAACGATAAAGGAAGCAGGTATTGGGGCGTGAGGTAGTTTTCAATTTGGAGGGAAGCTCGCGATGCTCCTAAAAACAAGCCAAATGTGAACAAATAAGGGAAAATTGCCATCATGAAGATAACCTGCGTCAGCAAGGTACCATCACTCAAAAGCCGTTTATGATAGGAAACGGTAAAGCGATGAAAGGCCTTCTGATCTCCTAGCTTCATCTGACTGACTCGCTCCTTGACCGCATGGCTAGAAGAAACCTCAAGGGCAGCATCATAGAAATGAGGCAAGACCTGACTTTTGACCAGCCAAAGGAGAACTGCTAGAACCAATACCCAAGCCAACATCCCCACTAGTGCAGCTGAATCCAAAGGATTCAAGATAAAGGTATGGAAGACCTCTATCGGAGGAAAAATGCTGGGTTGAGTGACCAAATCACCAGCTACCGAGTGCTCTGATTGGAGCATATTGATATAGAGATAGGCTCCAATGGAAATGAGACTACTCAATCCAATGATGAGGTTAGACACCAAACTGGTGTGCTTCTTAAAGACAGCTGATTTGGTAATCAGATGGGATAGGAACAAGGTGCCTAAAAAGAGGATGGAGAGGAGAATCATGGCACAAAGAAGGCCAAGAAGGAGCCCCACCAAAACATTTCCCCCCTGCTTGAATAGGAAGAATGATGAAATAACTGATCATTGGAAGCAGGGCCATCAAGAGCACTAAGATGACCGAAATACTCTTTCCTGCAATCACTTCTGCATCCGAAAAGGCATAGGGACGATAAAATTGTAAATCCTTGCTTTCGTAAAAGACATTGTAAAAACTCATCAAGCCTTGGGATATGGCTAAGAGCGCAAAGAGCGTAATCATATTGACAAAGGGACCTGGGCTAGAGACAAAATCATTGGCACTAGAAAGTATCCCAAAAAGGAAGAGATAAAGGAGACCTATAAATATATAGGTCCGAATGGACTGGGCGGAAACATTGACCTTCCTAGTCGGATCCTTTTCCTGCTTCTTTCTAAATTTCGCTAATTGGGCAGGCTGAGTCGCATAGATAATGTTGACATCGACTAGGCGACGAACCATTTTAAGACGCATCTGGACTCACCTCTTCTCTTCGACCGGCCAGTCCAAGATAGATGGACTCTAGACTTTGTTCTGGGTGTTGCCCCTTTAATTCCTCGATGGTTCCATAAAAGATGAGATTTCCCTTCTTCAGGATGGCAATCTTATCACAGAGTTGCTCTGCTACTTCGAGGACATGGGTAGAGAAGATGACAGTGTTGCCCTTATCCGCATGCTCCCGCATCATCTGCTTCAGATCGTAAGAGGCTTGGGGATCCAAACCAGTCATAGGCTCATCTAGAACCCAGATGTCTGGATCAGATAGAAGAGCCCCGATGACAAAGACCTTCTGGCGCATCCCATGAGAGAAAGACTCAATGACCTCATAACGATGACTAGCAAAGTCAAACAGATGCAGCAAATGCTCCAAGCGGTCATCACATTCCTGCTGGCTCATATCATAAGAAGTAGCGACCAACTCCCAAAATTCATTGGCCGTCAATCGAAGGAAGAGATCCGGTGAATCGGCTACGTAGCCAATCTTCTTCTTTATTTCCAAGCGATTACTATAGAGGTCCTTCCCATCTACTAGGATTCTACCAGTCGTTGGGGTGATGACACTGACCAGACTCTTAATGGTCGTTGATTTCCCGGCTCCATTATGGCCGATCAAGCCGACAATTTGCCCATCTTCAATGGTTAAGTTCAAATGGTTCAATGCCAGTTGACCATCGTAATCCTTGGTGACTCCTTGAAATTCAATCATAGATTCTCCTTCTCCTATTCTACTTCCCTAATGAAAGAAAGTGGTTACTTATTTTGCCTATATTTTAGTCCTCTTTTCCTCATTTGTCAATGGAAAACTTGAGTATTAAAGCAATTCTTCAAAACGGTAGAGAAGGCCAAATAGATAGTTAGGGATGGTCTCCAGGAGATCCTCCCTAAAGACCCGCTCCCCTCTTTGATGGAGCTCCTTTCCCCAAGGCCCCAAATTGACTGCTGGCACTTGGATCTGGGCAATTTTTCCAAATCCAACTCGTAGACTTGAGAAGGGGTCGCCAAACTATCCAAGACAACCTGATAGCTTGCTAGGTCTCTCTCTCCAAGGCGCAATAACTGGTGTCACAAATGCCCATGAAGTATTCCTCAACCTTCAGGCTCAGGCCACGTCTTCCTAAATAGTGGCGGTAATCATCCACCAGGGTGCCAATTTTGAGACTGGTGTTTGGTAAAGAGCGACAGTTCATGGATGGGTAATAGGGTGGTGCAAAGCCAATAACGACCAATGGAGTCTTCTCCGCTAGGAAGTCTAAGTAAGCTTGGATCTGCTGGATGGCAATGGCCTGATAGCTGACTCCAGTTAAGAAAGCTTGGTAGGCCCTTTGCTCACATTGCTCTTGGAAGCTTGAAAAGCCTTCCTTCTTTTGGCAACGATCCAGCAATTCTTGATAGCTGATCACCCATGGCTGAGCTATCACATGTTCTTGTCCCGCTTGGTCCTGGAGGGACAGGTATTTGACATAAAACTCATCAACCGCTTCCTGGCTCAACTCCTTGATGCGTTGCAGCAATTCCTGAGGGGTCTTTTTCAGATGCAGCACACTGAAATAGCCAGCAGCGTAGAGGACCGTCGATACATCATATTGCTCCTTCAAATCTCGCAGATAAGACCAAGAAGGAAGAGGAGACTGCTCTCCCAGCGCTTGGTCGGATAGGTCTGGATGGAGATCCAATTTCGATGCGACTGCGATTAAGAGAGAGAGGGCGTTGATTCCTTTGAGAGGCTCCTTCATATGGGATAAGACACCCTGAGTCACGACGACTGGCATGAGCTTACCGACCGTTCCAATGTGTAGGACCTTCTCCTTGTCACTAGTAGCTTCAAAGGGTTCTGAATCGACCGCTAAGACGTAGTCCAAGTCAAACTCATCTTTTAACTGACAGAGCAAACCTAATGCTCCTCTCATCCCACGTGAATAGGACTCCTCATCTCCCACAGATAGGTAAAGGAGGTTGACCTGACCCCCTTCTGGATCGGAGGCGTAGGCTTCTAAGACACCCAGTTGGAGTGCCAAGGCGCCTTCATGTCACAAGAACCTCGTCCAAATTGCCATTGGCCAGAATCTAGGTCCTCCTGCATTTCTGATCGAAAAATCAATGCCCTTCAAGGCTTGAACCAGCGCCTCGGAATCCAAAGCTATAGGGGGCTAGGGGACCGTAATCTTCTAGATCTACCGTATCGTGGTGGTGAAAAATGGATCACTGTCTTTTTCTTGCCCTTATCGACCAAGGCCCAATTGACACTGCGATGAAGATGGTCATTGGGAAGAGGGTAGCGACCAAAGTGCTGGGGGTGACTCTTGAAAATATGGAATAGACCCAATTCGTTGTTCTAGATAGTCTTCTATCTCCCTTTCTGTCTCGGTATTGGTAAAGCTCGGTATGGACATTGCCTCATGAAAAATGATGGCGATTTGTTCTTGGAAAATGTTCTATGGATCTCAATGGAAGCCTCCTTTTAGTAATAATAGATATCTCTCCTAGAATGAGTCTATAAGACCTGAATTCTGGGACTTTCAACCAGCATTCAAACAGGATAACAACTAAACTGACAGCAGAGAACATCCTACAGACATTCCCTCCTGTCAATCAAATGATGGAGACACTTTTTCGACTGATAACCCCTTCTTAGACAGATTGAGCCAACTTGAACAAAATCGAAAAAATAGTTCCTATTCATGAGGGCAAATTCCCCATTTTTCTCATGCGAGAGCTCGTTTCCAGCCCATTTATCCTTAATCCAATAAAGACAGCGTTTTCGAGAGTGCAAACCTTTGCCCTATCCTGTCATTTTTGGTAAAATAAGGCATTATTCACGAAAGATGAGAACAAAATGGAAAATCAAACCTTAATGCAATATTTTGAATGGTACTTACCCTCAGATGGCCAACACTGGTCCCGCTTAGCTGCAGATGCTCCTCACCTGGCAGATTTGGGCATTCGTAAAATCTGGATGCCACCTGCTTTTAAAGCGACATCTGCCAATGATGTCGGCTATGGCGTCTATGACCTTTTTGACCTTGGAGAATTTGACCAAAAAGGGACTGTCCGCACCAAGTATGGATTCAAAGAGGACTACTTGCAAGCCATCCAGGCCTTAAAAAGAAGCTGGAATCCAGCCCATGGCTGATGTGGTCCTCAACCATAAAGGCAGACCGATGGTTTGAAAAAAAGTTTGAAGTGGTCGAAGTGGACCCTAACGATCGGACCATCGTCTTGACTGAGCCTTTTACTATCAAAGGATGGACAAAATTTACCTTTGATGGTCGAAATGGAGCCTACAATGACTTCCACTGGCACTGGTACCACTTCACCGGTACCGACTACGATGCTTCCCGCAATAAAGAGTGGGATCTACCAGATCCAAGGGGACAACAAAGGTTGGGCTCAGGATGATCTGGTCGACAGCGAAAACGGCAACTACGATTACCTCATGTACGCTGATATCGACTTTCAAACACCCAGAAGTGGTCGAAAACCTCAACCAATGGGCTGAATGGTTTATTGAAAACAACTGGGGTGCAAGGCTTCCGTCTCGATGCGGTCAAACACATCGACTCCTTCTTTATGAAGAACTTCATCCAGCAAATCACGGACAAATATGGAGACGATTTCTATGTATTTGGTGAGTTTTTGGAACAGGGGATGAACAAAGCAACAATGACTACCTAGCCAGCATTGACTATCAGTTCGACTTAGTCGACGTTGCCCTCCACCAAAAAAATCTCTTTAGAGCTAGCCAAGAAGGGGAAAAACTTTGATTTAACCACTATTTTCAATGGTACGCTCGCAAGCAATCATCCAGAAAGTGCTGTAACCTTTGTCGATAATCACGATACCCAGAGAGGACAAGCTTTAGAGTCCACTGTTGGTGAATGGTTCAAACCTGCCGCTTATGCCCTCATTCTCCTCCGCGAGGCTGGACTTCCATGTGTCTTTTACGGAGACTATTACGGGATTTCAGGGGACTTTGCCCAGCAGGATTTCCAAGCCGAGCTTGATCAACTCCTTCGTATCCGCAAAGACTTATCCTACGGTGAACAAAGGGACTACTTTGACGATCCTAACTGCATTGGTTGGACTCGCTCTGGAACGGAAGAGTCTGCTCCTATCGCCTGCGTGATTTCAAATGCGGCTGCATCTGCCAAACGCATGGAAATCGGCCAAGCATATGCAGGACAGACCTACTACGATGCCCTAGGAAATTACCAAGAACCCGTTCAAATCCAAGAAGACGGCTGGGCTGATTTCCCAGTCTCAGAACGCTCCGTCAGCGTATGGATTTTAGCAGACTAACTAGAAAATTTAATTGACTGAAGAGGCTGGGACAAAAGTTCTAGCCTTTCAATTTGTCTTTGGATTGTCGAGCAAGACGCAGTGGTTGAGTGGGCTCTACTACGCTGATTTCATCAGCTTTTACAGCCCTACTCAACTGTGCGGAGGTGGGACGACGAAATCGAATTCTAACGAATTACCGATTTCTGTCTCACTCTCTTTCTTATATTTTATGGCAAACCACAGGTTCATTCTAACACCTTAGGAAAGCGCTGTCAATTCCTTATCTTATTCTGTTAACAAATTCATAAAAAGAAAAAACTCGCCCACTTCCATCATCGGAAATGAACGAGTTTGATTCGCTAAGAAGCCAAGGGCTCCTTTTATCTTAGCTTAATTCCGCAACAATCGCTTTGAGTTGTTCTTTGGTGTGAACACCAGCGACTTGTTTCACCACTTGGCCATCTTTCTTGAACAAGAGTGTTGGGATAGACATGATGCCAAAGTTACGAGCAGTGTTTGGATTTTTCATCCACATCCATCTTAAAGATTTTCAAGTCATCTTCATGGATCTCTTCTGCTAACTGTTCCAAGATTGGGGCCTGCATCCGACAAGGACCACACCAAGTTGCCCAGAAGTCCACCAAGACCAAGCCTTGGCTAGTTTCTTGTTCAAATGTTGCATCTGTTAGTACGTGTACCATAGTTCCTCCTTTGATCAGTGCTTTCCACTAATCTCTCATTGATAGTTCTATTCTACACCAAAATTCTAGTTTTTAGAAATATTTGCTACGTTCTCAGCCTTGGACATCTTCTTTCTTTTTCTTCCAGAAAAAGAAGGCTGAGACAAGAGGAGGGTACCTAACCCATAGTATCCTATCCATTCCTCTTCAGTGCCTGTTTGAGGAAGCTGACCTGCTTTTTCTTGCGCTGGAACTACTGCTTTACCCGTCTCATAGACAAATGTTTGTCCATAAGTAACAGATAGAGATTCTGGTTTTGCAGTTTCTTTCTCAGCCGTTTTGACGAGAGGACGAAGATTTGTACTAGCAGGAAGCTCTGATCTACCATATCTTTCAGGCTTTGGAAGGACTGGCAGATGGTATTCTTCGATGGAATGAACTGCTGGTTCTACCAATTTGGCTCCTTGAATCTCAGGAAGGGCAGCATAAGCTGTATCAGCTGCGTTAGGAAGATAAGTAGCTACTTGCGAACGCGTTCCTTCTACAATCGGAATGGTCGCACGGATCGAATCTGTCTTGAAGGTGACTTCATAAGGATTTTCAACAGTTAAGTCTGATGGATCATAGGTATTGAAGACTAGGGCTAGCTTATGGCCCTTTTTAACTGTATAGAGGTTTGGTTGGAGATGGACCGTATAGTCGTGGAATTCTCCAACTTTTGGCTCGATACTATTTCTTGAGCTGGCTGAATCATAGCCAGACTCAGGGTTGGCCAGGTTGATCCATCCTTTGGCAATGACCTTGTATTTGGTCTTAATGGTCTCAAACTCTGCTACAGAGAGATTAGAAAGGTTACTTCCCATCCAGAAGCCATCTGCTTTTTTATCTGCTTTGACGCCACCGTTGCCGACCACATCAAATTCCTCATCAGAGACGTCGACTAAAAGGGCATTGATCTGAAAGTTTTTGCCTTTCCCCTTAGCCAGGGCTGCCTTGAAGTGCACAGGGATATGCCCTTTGATGGTAGTATCTTCTGTCACTTCTGACACAAAGGTCATGTTGGCTTTTGAAGAAGCTTGGCTCACAGTTTCGTTGCGTTTAGCAATCTCTATGCCAGCTCCTGCGTAGTCGCTTGAAATCGTCTCTTCCAAGCGTTTCGACTGGGCATTGAGGAAGAGGCGTTGCGAAGTCTTCCAGTTATCATAAGTGGTCCACTTGCTTGGGTCATAGTTGTTTTGAGCTAGAACCGCTGGAAAGTTTTCGACCTGATTGTCCACGCCGTACAAGTAATGACTAAGCCAGGTATTCAAAAGATCATAGAAATCTTGGCCATTGGCCTGAATACCATAACCACGAGACATGGCTGCTGGATAGACGTGGTCTCCCTGGTGGAGATAGAGCTTGACATTTTGGCCTGCCTTCTTGAGGGCATCGTACATGAGTTCAAAATGCTTGGTTTTAACGTTGTCATCATTCAAGCCATGAACCAAGAGGGCACTGGTCTTGAATTTTTCAGGATGAAGGGTATAATCCCTCTCCTTCCAGACATCGCTGTAATTGCGTTCATGCGCATTTTGATCCTTGTTGAGCTGGTTGATATAGTTGGCATAATTTTGCCAAATACCAGCCCAATCGTTTTGATCCAGCATCCGCGTGCTAACGTAGAGGGAGAGCCATGAAAGGTCACTATAAGGTGCATTGCCAAACTGGGTTCCTTGACTATTGAAATAATCATACCAAGAGGCGATTCCTGCTGCCGGGAACGATAGTCTTTAGGCCTTCTACGCCTGTCGCTGCCACACCAAAGGTCGTGGTTCCAGCCCAGGATAGACCGGTCATAGCAACATTTCCTGTAGCCCAGTCTGCCTTGATTTCGACATTGCTGGTCTTATCGGTGTAGGCCTTGCGTTTGCCATTGACCCACTCGATAATATTCTTAAAGGCATTGATTTCGAGATCAGATCCTGTAGTGTTAAATCCTTCTGATCCTTTGGTACCAAGTCCTGCACTGGAGATAAAAGCATAGCCTCTGACCAAGAAATAGTCGTACCAGTTGAGATTTTCGTAGTCATAGATATACTCGTAGGGACTGTAGTAATACCAATCCGAAGCCTTGGCCTTCTTAGCCGCTTCTACTGTTGACGAGTTTCCATCTGCCTGACGTTTAGCCGGTTGCTTCCGCAATTTCTTCATATCATAGGAGCCATCTGTCGGTAAGCCCAAACTTTCAAGGGTCACATAGTTCTCATCCAAGGTTCCTGCTACATAAGGACGTGCTTCCAGAATGGTCGCCGCCTTAAAGTCTCCCCTGGCAACTGCCTTAGGCAACTGGACAATGGCCTTGACTAGGTCAGGCTTGCCATCCGCATCTGTATCGTAATCGGTCTCCACATAGACTGGGAAGCGGACGATTTCGCTATCCTCATAGTGATAGTCTTCATCTGATTTTTCCCCAGTTGTATAAGGGAAGATGGGTTGAGCCCGCCCATTTAAAAAGAGAGGAGCTTTCTTCTCAGAGCGATAGGCATCATAGAGTTTCTTAGCAATGCTATACATATTGGTCAGCTCTTCTTGACTGACCTTGCGGTTCAAGTCCTCTTGAGTACTGATCATTCCTAGACTCTTAGCAAAGCGTTCCCGATCCGCAGCCGATTGACCGACCTGTTTGGAATCCGTCGCAGCCCACTGAAGCAATTCATCAACAGCATTTTGAACCGTTAATTCCTTATCCTTGAGTTCACTATTTGCCAGGCTACCTGTATAAGAAGTTAAGGCTTGTCCTGTAGCTGGTGTTGATGTTCCCGTCGAAGCCGCTGGACTAGCTGGGACACCTGCCCCCTGAGGTGCCTGTGGGTGGTTTGTTTTCTCAGTTACCGTCACGGTCTTTTCTTGTTCGACTGGCTTGTCAGCCTTCTCCGTCTCTGCCGGAGCAATTGGACTCGGTCCTGCAGGTTCAGAAGTCTCTACTTCCTTCTTAGGATCCACACTTGGAGCGGATGCAGACTGGTCTGCTTGAGATTGGGAAGCCGCTCCTTCAGAAGCTACAGGCTCCGGAGCCACCTGAGTCACCACTTCTTTCGTTGGAGCAAGCTCTGCTAGGTTCTCATCTGCTGCTACCACTTGATTTAAGACAAATGGAGCTAGCAGAAGGCTTGAAGCCACCATGGACACCACTGTTTTCTTTTTCATAAAAGAGACCTCACTATTTTGTAATCAATACAACTATTATACTATGTAAGCGCTTTTTATAGCAAATTCTAAACAAGAAAAAAATCGAGGCAAATTTGCCTCGATCAAAAGATGTTTATTTCACATGATCTTTTAATTCTTCTTGAGCTTTTTGGTTAGACTCTGCTTGCTCTTTCTTCCATTTTTCAAGAGCTTTGTTGTAGTCTTCGGTTGTTACAGCCTTGTCTTGAAGTTCCATACCTTTATAGACAACGTTGTCTTTTCCTTTACCACCAGTCCAGCCAAATGGTGCTGAGAATGGTACAACACGAGTCAAGAATGGACGACCAGTCTTAGAAGTGGTTGGGATGACCAAAGCACTATCTGTCAACCAAGCTTGAGCTGCCGCATATTTCTCATAACGTTTGTTAAGGTCTTGTGTTTCAGCTCCTGCTTCTGTTACCATCTTCTCAAAGTCGTACAAGCCAACTTTCTTAGCTGCCTCATTGTTTTCGCTTGGGTCAAATCCAAGGAAGGTACGAGTGTTTTCACCAGAAGATGCTTTCAAGATATCAAGGTAAGTTGATGGGTCTTGATAGTCAGGGCTCCATCCAACGTTATCTGAGATATCCCAGTCTTCGTCTTCTGCTTTAGCAGCAAAGAGGGTTACGTTCAAGAGATCTTCTTTTGATACCATATGGATATCGACAACAACGTTTTCTTTTCCAAGCGTACTTTCAACTGATTGTTTGAAAGATTGAGCACGTTGAACCTTAGATTGAGTCGTTTGGTCTACTGGCATATCCAAGTGGATTGGGAATTTCACGCCATCTGCTTCAAGTGCAGATTTCGCTTTCGCAAACTCTTCTTTGGCTTGTTTTTCGTTGTAAAGACCATTCTGACCATCGTCAAGATTTGCATCTTTCCACTCGTCTCCATAAGTCACCAACTCAGATTTAACCATCTCACCGAAGGTCTTGCCATCTGCTTGAACGAATGTAGGTGGGATGTACAAGTTACGGATCAGTTTGCTTGCTCCATCTTTACCATTCGCTTGGGCAGCATAGGCTTCACGGTCAAAGGCAAAGCTGATTGATTGACGGAAGTCTTTGTTCAAAAGAGCTTTCTTAGTAGATGATTTTTCTTCATCTGTTGTTTTTGAAGTGTACTTGTAAGACTGACGGTCGATATTCACACCGATAACGAAGGTGCTGGCATCTTGAGGTGTGTAGATGATTTCATCTTTAAACTTCTTAGCTTGGTCTGTAAATCCAGGTCCAGTTGGGAACAATTTAGCAAGGCTAAGAGCGTTGTCCTCAAATGAGTTTGCCAATTTACTTTGGTCTTGACCATCATAGTATTCGAGCTTAACATCTGTGATGTGAACATTGTCCTTATCCCAGTAGTTTTCATTCTTGCTCATCTCGATAGATGATTTAGAAGTGAAGCTCTTCAAGATGTATGGACCATTGTAAAGAAGTGAGCTAGTGTCACTTGCTTGGGCAAATTTATCCCCTTTTAGATTCTACGAATTTCTCGTTGATTGGGAAAAGTGATCCCAAGAGTCAACTTAGAATTCCAGAAAGGCTCTGCCTGGTTCAAAAGTGATTTGAAGGGTATGATCATCGACTGCTTTTAATGCCTACATTTTTTTGAAGTCTGAAGTCTTACCTTCAACATAATCATTCAAAGCCCTTGATAGAGTTTTTGAATGATGTAGAGCATTTCAGACTTGTGGTCAGCGAGCATACTTGATCCCTGCAACGAAGTCATCTGCTGTCACGTCCGCATACTCTTCCCCTTCTGAATCATACCATTTGGCATCATCACGAAGTTTGTAAGTATAAGTCAAGCCATCTTCTGAAACTGTCCAATCTTTAGCAAGTGAAGGAATCAAATTTCCATACTTGTCGTTTTCAAACAAACCATCGATCAAGTTTCCTGTGATTTCGTGGGTTGCAGCTTTACCAGATGTGATGTAGTTCAAGTTTTCAGGTTCTGTCTCATAGACGTAAGAGAATTTTTGACCTGACTCACTTGATTTTGAGCTTGAGCTTGATGATTTAGAACCACCAGAACATGCTGCAAGAATACCTGCTGAAAGAAGAGCTACTCCTGCAAGAGCAATGACATTTCTTTTTTTCATAGTTTACTCCTAATAAATTTTTAAGGTTGTCTTAAGATTATACCACAAAGATTTTCAGAAGAGAAGTAATTTTTCTGAAAATTTATTAAATTTTGTAATTTTTTTCTTATCCTTAGCATTTATTAAAATGTGAACCATAGTCTACAAAGGCCTTAACATCGCTGGTTTTGCCCTCATGAAGGTCCCGAACAATTTTTGACCCTACGATGACACCATCCGATACCTGATTAAAGCGTTGGATATCTTCTTGGGTGGAGACCCCAAATCCTGTCAGAACTGGAATAGTGGCCAAGTCTCTCAAGGTCGCCAAGTGCTGATCCAAGTCGTCCCGGTAGTTGCCCATCTTTCCAGTAACTCCATTGATGGCTACCGCATAGATAAAGCCTTCTGCTTCTTGGATCAAAGGCCTTTTGGCGTTCGATGCCTGTGGTCAAGCTGACCAGGGGAACAAGGGCAATATCACTCCCTTCCAAGTAAGGTGCTATCATATCCGCATGCTCATTTGGCAGATCTGGAATGATCAAGCCTTTGACGGAGGTAGAAGCCAATTCTTTTATGAAAGCCTCAATCCCATATTGATAGACTGGATTGATATAGGTCATGATGACCAGGGGAATCTTGGTCTCTTGTTCTTGAAGTTTTTTTACAATAGCGGTTAAGGTCACTCCCTTGGCCAAACTACGTTGCCCAGCCATCTCGATGACTGGCCCATCCGCTACAGGATCCGACCAAGGAATCCCCACTTCAATAGCCGATGCTCCACTTTCTTCCAAGAGCTGAATGGTCTCAAAAAGCCCATCTAGTCCCTTCTCATGATCGCCCGCCATGATGTAAGGGACGAAGATTCCTTGCTTGCTGTCTTTAATAGCTTGTAAATGCTGTGTTAGTGTTTTGGTCATCTCTACTTCCCTTCTGCTTCAAACCGTTCTTTCACCTGCATGACATCCTTGTCTCCACGACCAGATAGACAGATGATGAGAGTTTGGTCCGGAGTCATTTTTGCTGCGACTTTTTGCGCTAGAGCGATAGCATGACTGGACTCCAATGCTGGAATGATTCCCTCCAAACGAGAGAGCAACTTAAATCCTTCGAGGGCTTCTTCATCTGTGATGGAATCATAGGTAGCCCGGCCAATTTCATTGAAATAGCAATGCTCTGGCCCCACACCAGGATAATCCAATCCAGCAGAGATAGAGAAAGCCTCCATGATCTGTCCATGGGCATCTTGAAGCACTTCCATCAAGGCTCCGTGAAGGATTCCTGGACGACCTTTGGCAAAGGTCGCTGCGTGTTTGTCCGTATCCAAACCAAGACCAGAAGCTTCTGCTCCGTACATGGCTACAGATTCGTCTTCTACAAAGGGGTAGAACATGCCAATGGCATTGGAACCTCCACCGATACAGGCTAGGACCGCGTCAGGAAGTTTACCACCTGAGATATCAGCAAACTGACGTTTGGCTTCCTTACCAATCACGGATTGAAAATCACGGACAATCTCTGGGAAAGGAGCTGGTCCAAGGGCTGATCCCATGATGTAGTGGGTATCATCAATCCCAGCTACCCATGCACGAAGGGCCGCATTGACCGCATCTTTTAGCACGCGCGATCCGTCTGTCACACTATGGACTTTTGCTCCCAAGAGTTCCATCCGAAAGACATTGAGGGCCTGACGTTTGACATCTTCTTCTCCCATATAAATGGTACACTCCATCTCAAAGAGTGCCGCCGCCGTCGCTGTCGCCACTCCGTGTTGACCAGCCCCTGTCTCCGCGATGATCTTCTTCTTGCCCATCCGTTTAGCCAGCAAGACCTGACCTAGGGCATTGTTAATCTTGTGGGCCCCTGTATGGTTGAGGTCTTCCCGTTTCAGGTAGATTTGTGCCCCACCGATGTGCTTGGAGAGGCTTTTTGGCGTGGTATAGTGGAGTTTCCCGTCCCTACATAATTCTTGAGCAAGTCATCCAATTCCGCCTGAAAGCTTGGATCTGCTTTGGCTTCTCGGTATGCCTTATCCAGTTCGATCACGGCTGTCATCAGGGTTTCTGGGACAAACTGGCCCCCAAATTTTCCATAAAACCCTTTTTTTCATCCGGTAGTTGATAGTTCATGCTTTCGCTCCTTCTATAAATGCTTTTATCTTTTCTATATCTTTGTGTCCGTCTGTTTCGACCCCTGAAGAGACATCCAGTGCATAGGGCTGAAAGGTCTCTCGAGCTTGGCGGACATTGTCCACTGTCAAGCCCCCTGCAATAAAGAAGTCCTGCCGGATCTTCTGATCTTTCAGCAAGTCCCAATCAAAGGTTTGCCCACTCCCAGCTACTGGAGCATCAAAGAGCAGATAATCTGCCTGGCTTGACACTTGGGCTTCCCCGATCACTGAGCTGGATCGCGCGAATGACGGGAACTGAAATCTTTGGTATCAGAGTCTTCATCAAACGTTCCATGAATCTGAACAATGTCTAAGGGAACCTGAGCAATGGCTTGCTCCAGGTCCTCTAGACTGGGTGAGACAAAGACTCCGACAATTTTGGTCGGACCAGTCACCAGTCTCGCCAATTCGTGGGCTTGCTCCAGACTGACTTGCCGCTTGCTCTTAGCGAATACAAAGCCGATATAGTCTGCTCCTGCTAGGACAGCCGTCTCCACGGCTTCCGCTGTAGACAGGCCGCATATTTTAACCTTTGTCAATTTGTAACTCCTTGACCTTTTCTGCTACATCACCTGCTGTCATGAGAGCAGTCCCTACCAAGATCCCATTAAAGTAGGGAGCGACTAAAGCCGCATCTGCCCCATTAAAAATAGCGGACTCCGATATATAAACCAGCTGGTCTTTGAAATGCGTGGACAATTCAAGACTGGTATTCAGATCCGTTTCAAAAGTGACCAGGTTCCGGTTGTTGACCCCAATGATGTTCGCCCCGATTCGATGGGCGATTTCGAGCTCAGCTAAGTTATGGGTCTCTACAAGCACCTCTAAACCAAGCCCTGTCGCAAAGTCATAGAGTTCTTTGAGCCGAGCTTCTGGCAGGGCTGCGACAATCAAGAGAATAACCGTCGCTCCGGCATTGCGAGAGCGGACAATTTGCTTCTCATCGATGATAAAGTCCTTGGCCAAGGTTGGAATCGTTACCTGGGAAGAAATCTCACGAAGGTAGTCGAGATCTCCTTTGAAAAAGACTTGGTCCGTCAGGACTGAGATCATGGCTGCCCCGTTTTCTTCATAGGTCTTGGCTTGGGCGACAATATCCACATCCAAGTTAATATCCCCCATACTAGGGCTGGCTTTCTTCACCTCAGCGATGATCTGTAAGTGCTCTTGATGGCTCTTGAGAAAATCATAGAGACGGTAGGTCTGACGAAGAGGCTGGAGGTCTTCCATGACCATTTGCGCCACTTCTTTTTCTTTTTGTTCTAGGATTGTCGGTAGAAAGGCTTTACTCATACTTGAACCTCTTGTAAGTGTTGCAATTTAGCAAGGGCAGAACCATCCGCAATCAATTGACGCGCAAGCTCCACACCTTCTTTGATGCTTGCCACTTTTCCTTTGGCATAGAAACCAAGACCAGCATTGAGAACTGTCGTTTCCAGATAAGGGCTGGCTTCATTCTTCAATACACTGAGGAGAATTTCTGCATTTTCCTTGGCATCGCCACCAGTTATTTCAGACAGCTCTACCTTGTCCATCCCTAGATCTTCATAGGTAAAGGTATGCTGGCTGATCTGCCGTCTTCTAGGAGAGTATAGGTATTGGTTCCATAAAGAGCTGCTTCGTCCATATTGTCAGGACCAGTGATGACGACGGCACGTTTGCGTCCCAGTTGCTGGATGGCACGCGCGACAATCTCTTGCAATTCGACACGGTAGAGCCCCATGAGTTGGGTTTCAAGATCCAGTGGATTGGCCAGTGGACCAACCAAGTTCATAATGGTTGGAATCCCCATAGCTTGACGAGCAGGACCAATAAAGCGCATAGCCGGATGCATGGTTTGCGCAAAGATAAAGGCCAAACCAACCTCGTCCAAGGCTTTAGAGAGAGTCTCTGGTGAGGCAGCCACGTTGATACCCAGCGCTTCAAGGACATCTGCAGAGCCTGACTTAGAAGAAACAGAGCGATTGCCGGCCTTGGCCATGCGGATCCCTCCAGCAGCCAAAACGAAGCAAACAGTCGTCGAAATGTTAAAGCTATAGGATTGGTCACCACCAGTCCCACAGTTACACATGGCATCTGAGAAGGTCTCTGGCAATACCGTCGCATGGGCCTTTAAGGCGCGTACAATTCCCCGGTAATTTCGTCTGCTGTTTCTCCCTTGGTTTTGAGTCCCATCAAAAAGGCAGCGATTTGACTTTCTGATAGTTGGTTTTGCAAGATTTGATCAAAGACTTCTTGGACCTGCTCTTGCGTCAAGTCTTGGCGATTAGAGATTTGTAAGAATAGTTCTTTCATAAGGGTTTCCTCTTGTCTTTTCTACACGTTTCAATAGAAATTTTAGTTGCTTGGAGCTGTTGGTCTAGTCTAGGACCAGCTTCACAAAATTTTCGATCATTTTTAGACCATCTGGACTGCCGATACTCTCAGGATGATACTGAAGTCCGTAGATAGGCAGGCTCTTGTGTTGGATGGCCATGATTTCTTGGTCGTCCGTGGTGATGGCCGTGACCTCAAATTCTTCTGGCATTTGGTCAACGACGATAGAATGGTAACGCATGATGGGCACATCATTCTCAATATCCTCGAAAATGGGAGATGGCGTTTCAAAGGTAATCTGGCTTTGTTTGCCATGCATGACATTCTTAGCCAGGCGCAACTTGCCGCCAAAGGTCTCCGCCAGGGCCTGGTGCCCCAGGCAAATCCCCAACATAGGTTTTTTCCCTGCAAAGTCCTTGATCATGGCTTCCATTTTCCCAGCATCTGCTGGCCAGCCTGGACCTGGGGAGAAGACGAGGGCATCTGCCACTTCCGCCTGCTCATACAAGCGCTCATCATCATTTCGCAAGACCTCAACCTCTGTAAAAGTTCCCAGGTATTGGGCCAAATTATAGGTGAAGGAATCGTAATTATCCACTAATAAAATCATTGAACATCTCCTATTCTTGTCATCGATTTTGCCTTGTTAATCGTCTCGTAAAATTCATTCTCTGGAACACTGTCGTAGACAATCCCTGCTCCTGCTTGGACGTAGGCCTTTTGATTTTTGAGGATCATGGTCCGGATAGCAATGGCAAAGTCCATATCTCCTGTCGCAGAGAGGTAACCAATAGCTCCCGCATAGACACCACGTTTTTCCTGTTCCAACTCATAGATCCGACGCATGGCCCGAATCTTAGGGAGCCCCAGAGACTGTCCCAGCTGGTAGTGTAGCTTTCAAGGCATCGAGAGCTGTTAGGTGTGGCAGGAGTTGCCCCTTGACCACACTGGTCAGGTGCATGACATAGCGGAAATACTCGACTTCCATATACTTGGTCACTTCGACCGTCCCGTTTTGAGCGATTTTCCCGATATCATTTCGTCCCAGATCCACTAGCATGCGGTGCTCGGCTGTTTCCTTGATATCGTGAAGGAGTTCATGAGCCAGAGCTTGGTCCTCTTCTTCCGTCGCTCCACGAGGTCGGGTTCCAGCGATTGGATTAGTGGTCACCTCTCCCTTCTTCACCGATACCAGACTTTCAGGACTGGCTCCAATGATCTGGTAGTCGCCAAAGTCATAGAAATAGAGATAGTTAGATGGGTTGGTCACGCGCAAATTCCGGTAATAATCCAAGGGATCACCTTCAAAATCTGCTGAGAAGCGTTGACTGAGGACACATTGGAACATATCGCCTTCACGGATCAGTTTCTTGGCCTTCTCCACCATCTCCATAAAGACTTCTTTCTCGATATGATTGGTGAAGTGGAGGGCCTGCAAGGCCTGAGGAGTGAACTCGTTGGGCGCTTGGGTTTGCAGATCGGTCACCACTTGCCCCAGTGATTGGCGGACCGCGTCATTGCTCCGACCAGAGTAGATATTGTCTTCCACCACATAGACTTTTTCCTTCTTGTGGTCAAAAATCAAATAGGACTCGTAGATGAAGAAATGCATATCTGGCGTCCCGATCGTATCCTGAGGAATGGATCCAATCTCTTCATAGACTCCGATCATATCGTAGCCTGCAAAACCGATGGCCCCACCGGCGAAAGGAAGATCAGACGTCAGCCCCTTTACCGTTACCTGGTGGAGGTAGTCAAAAGGATCTTGCTCCAGCACCTTGCCATTCTCATACAGGACGCCATCCTGATAGGTCACCTCAAATACTGGATTGTAGGCCACGATAGAAAAACGGGAATTCTCCTTCTCACGCGGGATCGACTCAAGGATGACCTTATGGTCACCTTGGACACGCATGTAGGCTAGAATGGGGGTTAAGGTATCAGCTGGTAAAATTTTTTTCATAGGAATTCCTTTCTTTTCCTAGGGACGAAGCGATGCAAGTCCTGATCCAAGCACATCCAATACTCTTCGAAGTTAGCAAGCTGACCAACTTCAACAGAATACAAAAAAACCTCACAGAGTAACACTCTGTGAGGGCATTAAATCGGGTTTAACACGGTACCACCTCAGTTAATGGTCAAAAAGAGTAGAAAGCGACCATTATCTCTATCTCCTCTAACAAGGAGTTGCACGATAAGGGGTGCCTACCGAGAAGAATATGTGTTATCTTCTCCTACTCTAAACAATCAGCCCAATGTTCACTAACTCCGACTACCTGCTCACAATACCCGCAGGCTCCCTGAAAATCTTAGACTAGTTACTTTCTGATTTACTACATATTTTACTACATTTTTTAGGCTTGTCAAGAATTTTTTGACAGTTTATCCTAAAAAATCTACCCAGTCAACTTGACAAGGCAGATTCCATCCTATGTTTTAATCTTGAAAACGAAGCTTATTTGACCAAGTCGCTCTTGAGATAGGCATCGACCATACGCTCTGTCGCCACCACAGAATCCACGTGGGTCCGCTCATAGGAGTGGCTAGACTCGATCCCTGCTCCGAGAAGACCATGCTTGACTTCTGCACCTGCGCTCATGGCTGCAGAGGCATCCGAGCCATAGAAAGGATAGATGTCCAGTTTGTAAGGGATGTTTTGCTCCTTGGCCAAGGCCACCAAGTGCTGACGGAAACCGTAGTGGTAAGGACCAGAAGCATCTTTGACACAGATAGAAACTGTGTACTCGTCTGTCTGCTGGTCATCTCCCATCGCCCCCATGTCCACTGCTAAGTATTCAACCGCTTGAGCTGGGATGCTAGAGTTAGCCCCATGTCCCACTTCTTCAAAGACAGAAAAAGGCAAAGTGAGTCGTCACTGGTAGGGTCACGCCTTCTTCCTTGTAGACGCGAAGGAGATTAAGCAAGATGGCAGCGCTGACCTTGTCATCCAAGTGACGAGACTTGATAAAGCCCGTATCTGTGACGATGGTCCGAGCATCAAAGCTGATAAAGTCTCCGACTTCAATCCCCAAGTCACGGGTTTCTTTTTCAGAGGTCACTTTTTCATCCAAGCGCACTTCCATATTGTCCTGGGTCCGCTCTACAGTTCCCGCATCCTTGTAGACGTGGCAAGAGGTTTGGTGGACAAGGATAGTACCGGAGTGGGTCTTACCGGGTATTGGCTACATGGACCGTACAGTTTTCCCCTTCGATCATGTTCCAAGGGAAACCACCGATACGGTCTAGCTTGAGACGGCCATCTGGTTTCACAGCACGGACAATTGCTCCCAAAGTATCCACATGGGCCGTGATGTAGCGGTGTTGCTCGTCATTCTCACCCTTGAGGACGACGGTTACGCCTCCTTTAGCTGTCCGAACAGGGCTGTAACCTAGGTCTGTTAAAGTCTTGACTAGGTAGGTCGCCACTTCTTCGGTAAAGCCTGTCGGTGATGCGATGGCTGTAAGTTCTTTTAGATATTCGACTGTTTGATTCATGAATTTCTCCTTCAATAATCTGCTAGTACGATTATAGCACGACTGCCTTTAAAAGACTAGCTCCGACAGAAAGCAAAAAGAGGCTGGGACAAAAGTCCTAGCCTCTCAATTGTCTATGGATTGTCGAGCAAGACGCAGTGGTTTAGTGGGCTCTACTACGCTGATTTCATCAGCTTTTACAGCCCTACTCAACTGTGCGGAGGTGGGACGACGAAATCGAACTCTAACGAATTACCGATTTCTGTCCCACTCTCTCTTTCTTTATTTCTATTCAAATACAATCTGTAGCTGTAGAAACTGAGTCCCCACAGAGAAGACAGAGACCTTAGCTACTCAAACCTCCAACAAACTTATAAGCAGTTACCAAAGCATTTGTCATGGTATCACGGGTTGCTTTGAAGGCCTCGATAAAGGCAGCACGGTGCTCTTCTGGGAATAGCGTTGTATCATCTCCAAATTGAGCAAGTGTTTCATTCACAGAAGCCAACTCTTCATCCATCTTCTTGATACCAGGTTCTATGGTCTTGAAGTAAGATTCTTGTTCAGATTTTGGCAACTTTTCTCCCAATTCATTGGCATGCTTCTTATAATTTTCAGCTAGTTTAGCATAAAGCGCCTTGATTTCCCCAATGGTTTTCGCATTTTCAATTTCCTGATCTGTTACCAAAACAACTTCTGGAGTAGTTGCTTGAGCACCAGAGCCTGATGAAGACTGACTAGAAGAACTACTTGTATCATCTGTTAACTCAAATTTCTTTGAAGAAAATGATTTCTTCTTAGATGAGGATGTTTTCTTAGAGGAAGAAGATTTCTCCACCTTGCTTGAAGACTTCTCTGAAGAAGCCTTTGGTTTTGCAGTTTGATTTCCCGAACATGCGACCAAGGTCAAGACCGAGAGAAGGGTAATACCGCTTGCGACTAATTTTTTTCATGGTTGACTCCTATTCATAATTCATTTATAGAATTATATCTAAAATTATTTCGATTGTCAAAGCATTATAATATCTTAGCTCCTTCTGCTGACGGTACATTTTTTAAGATGAGATAGGCCTTCTATCCTCTATAGTCCTTTCTTAAATTGTCGGACTTTTATCATTTAGGACAAAAGACTTGCTAAACTAATTAATTTTAATTATAATCATTCTAAATAAGATATCAGGAGACAAGTATGACTGAAACAAAACATGGCATTGATGCTTCATTTAACGATCGCTTAAATATCTTACGAGCTGGAGTGCTCGGTGCCAATGATGGCATTATCTCAATCGCTGGAGTCGTTATCGGGGTTGCCAGCGCGACCAGCAATCTTTGGATTATCTTCCTATCTGGCCTCTCTGCCATTCTGGCCGGTGCCTTCTCTATGGCGGGTGGTGAATACGTGTCTGTATCCACCCAAAAGGATACAGAAGAAGCCGCTGTGAGTCGGGAGCAAGCCCTTCTGGACCGCGATCCAAAAGCTGCACGCGACTCCCTCTATGCGGCCTATATTCAAAATGGGGAATGTGAAACGGCTGCTCAAATCATGACCGAGCGGGCCTTTCTCAAACATCCTCTCAAGGCCTTGGTGGAAGAAAAGTATGGCCTGGAGTTTGAAGAGTTTACCAATCCATGGCATGCGGCCATCTCGAGCTTTGTTGCTTTTGTCCTCGGCTCTCTTCCACCTGTGCTGTCCATTCTTCTCTTTCCAAAAGAAATCCGGATCCCAGCAACGGTGATCATCGTGGCCCTTTCCCTTCTCTTTACCGGCTACACCAGTGCTAAGCTAGGAAAAGCACCAACCAAGCAAGCCATGATCCGTAACTTGATCATCGGACTACTGACTATGGGGGTTACCTATCTCTTTGGACAATTGTTTAGTATTTAAAAAAAGCTGAGACTTCTGTCTCAGCTAAATTTGAAGATTTAATCCTCTAAAAAACTTTCCTTAGGTGAGTACGGACGTCAGCGAACTTCGAAGAAGTTCCATGACTTAGTTTTGGACCCAAGGTTCCAAAACTCCCGAGTGCCTGAAACAAATGCGTTTCAGGCACTTTCTCACAGCGGAAAGTTTTTAGATCTTCCTAAATGACAAAAACAGAAGTCATTATGTGGAAGAATCATCTAGAAATTTTTTATTCTGAAATCTAAGCTGGAACCTCAGTTTCAGCTTTTATTATGCTTCCAACAAGGCTTGGGCTTGTTTTTCCAATCCTGCGATTGCTTCGTCTGTCAAGACCAATTCACCTGTTGTCCAAGCTTCTGGGTTAACGGTTGTTCCTGTGAATTCTCCCACTACTTGTGTACGAACGAATGGCAAGAGGGCTTGATAAGCCGCAAACATTGGCTCGTGTCCTGCATTAGCGACTGAAGACACTGTTACGATCTTGTCTTGGAGGGCAGATGGACCACGAGTTTCTGATAGGTCAAGGGCACGGCTTAGCCAGTCAATCAAGTTTTTCACTACACCTGGAATGGCAAAGTTATAAACTGGTGAGAAGATCCAGATGGCATCCGCCGCAAGGACTGCATCACGCGCCGCTTGCACTGCTGGCAAGGTTGGCGTTTCCAAATCTTGGTTCATCATAGGGATGTCCTTGTAGTCCAAGTAAGTCACTGTTGCTTTTCCTTCAAGAAGGCTTTCTGCTTTCTTAGCCATTTGGTGGTTAAAAGATCCTTGACGAAGAGATCCGACGATAAATAAAATGTTTTTCATAGTTGTTTCCTCTTTCTGTTGTAAGTTTATTTATTACAAAAACTATTATACACGGCCTAGATGTAATGTCAAGAATTACATCTTGAACTATCACTAATTTTTACTATTTTTGTTTTTTCTTTAAAAAACCCTAATTTATTAAGGTTTCTAACCTTTTCTGACGCGGGTTACAATCCCATCCGGGTCTGTAAACTCGAGCTCGCCTGAGGTCAGCCAGGTGACTGGTGCCTCCTGCTCTTTTGCTCGCTCTGCGATGGCAACCAGGTCTTCTTTCTTTTCTACGTGGACGACGTAATAGGCTAGGCCAGGAAGCTGGGCTTCACGTTTAGCCAAGTGCTTGCCACCCCACTCATTGACTGCCAGATGATGGTGGTAGTCCCCAGAAGCGATCCAGCTGGCTGATGGAACCGTGAACTTATCTGACAGGTCTAGCAACTTCTGATAAAAGGCTGACGCTGCTTGGCTATCTCTCACAGAGAGGTGGATATGCCCCATGCGGGTGTCGGACGCTATCTGGAAGGGCTCCACTTTGCGACCCATCTCATAGATCTCTTGGGCAGAAAGCTCCTCCGTCACACCGATGATACGGCCATCCTCACGGATATCCCACTCCGCCACTGGCTTATCCCGGTAGAGCTCAATACCGTTGCCCTCTGGATCTTCGAGATAGAGTGCCTCACTGTAGCCGTGGTCCGCAGCTCCGACAAAGGGAACCTTCAGCTCAGCGATATGCTTGAAAACATCCGCCAAGTCCTCCCGACTAGGTAGGAGAATGGCCATGTGATAGAGACCATAGCTAGCCTTAACAGACTCAGTCCGATCCGTTTGGATCAGGTGCACCAAGGGCTTGCCTCCAGCCCCAAGAAGGACCTCCTCCTCCGTCTGAGACAGAATCTCCAAGCCCAGAATCTGGGTGTAAAAAGCGGTCTGGCGCGCCAGATCCTTCACATTGAGGACTGCTTCTGCCAGGTAAATCTTGCTATTGTAGGCGTAGGTCATAGGTGTATCCTTTTCGGTTTTGTTGTAACTTTTTATATTACATCATTATACACTCTTTTATAAAAGAAGCAAGAAAAACAACTCGACAGAAAACCCTCCTTAGAAAACTAAGGAGGGTGTATGTTCGTAGAGTTATAAAAAAGGACGCATTATTAGAATTCTTGTGTAACTTCTGCCACTTTCCTATCATAGGAAGCTTGTAAATTAAGCCAAGTTTTCATCGAAATATTAGTAAGCTTCTCTAACTTCTGAGCAAGATTATTACTAATTGACTCCTCACCGTCCACTAATTTACTGATTGTCTTTGGTGATACCTCCAATTTCTCTGCAAATTCTTTCTGTGTCAACTGATAATCTTCAATTAACTCTCCAATATATTGACCTGGGTGGAAAGCAATCAGATTAATATTTTGAACTATTGTCTTTCTCATCACATTTTCCTTTATACAAAATATTGGGATAATACTGTTCAACCTCTTCATACTCAAGAACTTCTATTGATTTTTCATCTAATAACTTATAGACATTTCCATGAAGCCCTGTTGGGTCAAGCGCATATAAATGATAATTTGGTCTAAAAACATGAACATATTGAGTCCTCTGATCTTTCCTCTTAAACTTCACCAGCTTATTATTCTGATAAATTTCAAGGTCAAATTTTAAACTAGCAGTCTGATCAAGCGAGATGAAAAAACTCAATATTGGATTTTCTTTACTGATATGATTTTGGGTTTGTAAAGTGTACATTTTTTGATAGGGATCTGAAATAATAAATACATTCTTTTCATTATTACTAACGACACCTGCTGCACCCATCGGCCTAGTAAGGAACTTCTTATTTTCTTTATCGAAAGGTGCGGGATAAGAAATCAATCTCTTACTATTTTTTTATCAAATAGTTGAAGTAATAAAAGCCTGATTTTCACTGATAAGATCAAAATGTTTTTAAAATTTGCTCGCCAGAAACTTTTCGCATTACTACACGTCTAATTTCTCTTGGTTTGATTTTTTTATACGGTAATTCTTCTGAAGAAATTTCTTCGTATCGATTTTCAAACCACCATCCTTTAACGTATTTCAATATAAATCCATCTATTACAATACTTTTTATTACCATTATTTATTGCAAAAAATACTAAATGTTTGCCTGTCGGGATTTAAGCCGTATTGAAAGTTTAACTCATCAACAAAAATAATCAAATACTACTTCTACTTTTTTTTAGTTTAATCTGATTGATATTAAAATCCTTGTCAGTTGAAAAATTAAGTAGATACTTCAAAAATAATCCCTAATAATTGAATTATCCGAACTATTCACTCCCCATTTACTGCATTGCGAATTTGAATATTTTCAATTTTTTTGTAGTCTTAAATAATTGAAAAAAATTTTTTTTCGAAAGGGAGTTAGAAAAAAAGGTAATCAAAAATGTTGAGATTAATGTCGCAATAACCGTCATAAAAAAATTTTTAGGCCATAAAAATATTGTTCATTATTTCCCCTTTTTATCTTAGTAACTCATTTTTTTGTGTATAAACTAACTTGTTTAGTACGTTCTTTACCATGAAATATTTTTTTCATTCTTCTATCCAGGTAGTTTCAGGCATTCCTTCATCTTGGTTAAAGAAAAACTATTCTCACCATTTAATCACGTGTTGTTCAACATTACTATTAACCGATTTATCTATTTCAGAAATCTCAAGAATAATTTCTCTATGTATTTCTTTTTATTTTTCTTAATCGCTATCCCTCTACTAAATACTGGGGAAATTATTTGTTCAGCAATAACAGATTGCACTTTTTGAGATTAAAAATTTCTTGATAATACTCATAATCTGCGTTAGGAGGGGTTAAAATAGGATTCCATACATTCCTATGATCTTTTAGATACAATTGATTTTGAATATTTTCATCTGACGTACGAAAATTTCCACCAAAACCATAATTCATTTTACTTTTTTTCCTAAAAACTAATATATTACAATGGTTCGGTTCATTTACCACTCTATTACCTAGTAAAAGCCATAAAAATTCTAGATAATCTTCAGCACTTGGACAGTCATCTTTGTCAAAAATACCATTTTTATTTAAAACATCTACAGCACCACCTGAACCAGTAAAACCTACCAATACATTTTGATTTATCTTAAATACTTTAGAGAATGTATCGCTTATAGTTTCACCTGAGTCTTTGCTAAGACGTGTATCTCCTGAAATAATTGCAAAATTTTTAAATACAGTTCCAATTACACAAGACAATATTCACACACCTCCTTGATAGCATTTTATATAAAAGTTTTTAAACTCCCTACCGCTCCACCTTCACCTGTCCATTCATCATCATCGGCAAGAGCCAATCGTGCAGTTAGGGTGAGTTCTTGGTTTTGTATATAATTATTTGAAATTAATTTAATATTCTTTTCGACCAATTTTTTTCAAATTTATCGAGAATTTCCTCATTAGGTAAAATAATCCTACAATCTAGTATGTCACTGTTTGTCAAATTATTAATATTTGTCCCCATTGATTGTTTCAATAGATACCCCTTAAATTCAGATGATTGCAAAAAAGTATTTATATAAGTACTATATTTTTTGGGAACAATTTTTGAGCAAAAAGCACCAAATCCAATTACTTCTTCATAATAATTAATCGCATTCTTACCCAGATGTTCTTTACTGCCACTTGACATTACAATTAAAGTTTCATTCTGTTTAATAATCTGTTTATTATTGATTTTCTCCTTTGGAAGATAAACAAGATCATTTAAGTCCATTACATTCCCTGTAATATTAGTTGCTCTTAGTACTCCAATAGCATCTTTAGTCGTTTTCTCCACAATATCCGATTTAGCGTAGGTTACACCTCGTTCAAGTTGTATTAATTTCCCCAACTTCTCCACTCCCCACCCCTCTGGGATTTCGCGTTTGAGGTCTTGGTTATAGACCATCTTTCCGCCTGATGATTTGTAGGGTTTGCCATTCTGGTCTGGGAAATCAAACTGCACAAACCAGTAGTCATAGAGGGTCTTAGCCATAGCTTCCAGCTCTTGGTTGATTTGGTTGTTTAAAAGAATCTTTTTATCAATTGAAGATAGTACTTCAACTATCTTATCCTGATAATCTTTTTCAGGAACCTTGATTCTCATTTTTGATAAATAGTCAATATTTATATTATCTTGGATACTTCCGCTAGCAGATTTTTGGATTTCTTTCTTAATATATTCAAAGAAATAGTACACAAATAATTCACTACTTTTTTCAGAATTTGCATTAAATCCCACAATACTATCTGGGAAACACATTGGATAAGATAAAATTGCTGTTTCAGCAATATTAGTCGCTATCGTGATGCAGAGTGTGCCAGCTGGCCATAACTTACTTTGTTTTAACCCAAAATCATTGTAATACGAATCATTTTTAGTTATATAGAGATTTGCAGCTTTAACATCACCTGTTTGTACCAAAGGATATTTGCCACCTTCAAATAGTCTAGCATCATTCCTAGGTCTATGCTTCGATTTACCTCTACTAAATGTCCCTAGTTCAGATAAACTTGTTATTTCCCAAGTAACTTCACTCATACTTTAACCCCTTCATTTGCTCTTCAATCTCCTGCTCCAATGCATGTGATTGCTGGAAGAGGTCTGTGAGTTTGTCTTGAAAGGCAGTCATCTTTGTTTCAAACTCTTCTGCTGTGATATCTACATAGTCGATCTTGATGTCAAAGTATTGACCCGCGCTGAGAGAGTAGTTTTTCTCCTTGATATTCTCATAAGAGACGGTGACAGAAAAGTCCTCGACGGCTTCTTTCTTGATAAAGGTATCGACGATCTTTTGCTCTTCCTCATGAGACAGCACAGTCTTTTGGTTCTTACCTTCCTTGACCTTGGTTCCGAGGTTCGAAGCATCGATGAGGACAACGTCGCCCTTGTTTTTCTTATCGATAAAGAGGATGGAGACGTTGGTACCTGTCGTCGCAAAGATATTGGATGGCATAGATACAACACCTGCCAGCATTTGATTGTCCACCAAGTATTGACGGATAGCTTTATCAATCCCTGATTGAGCTGTGATAAATCCTGTTGGCAAGACAACAGCTGCTTGACCATCCGGCTTCAAGGAGTAGATGATATGCTGGACAAAAAGCTCGTAAATCGCCATCTTGTCCTTAGATTTGGCTGGAACCTTTGGGACTCCTGCAAAGAAACGCTCACTAGCTTCTGGCAAGGTCTCCACTTGGTCACGCCACTCTGAAAAGTCCAGCTTGAAAGGAGGGTTGGAGACGATATAGTCCATCTTTTCAGGATGACGGTTGGCAGTGATGGTATTTCCTTGTACGATATTATGGATGGAGTGTTGCAGTCCATTCAGAATCAGATTAAGACGGAGGAGATTAGACGACTTTTGCGAGATATCCTGACTATAGACAGTGGTCTTGTCCACGCCGATACGACTAGCCAAGTTCATGAGCAAAGTTCCAGAACCAGCAGATGGGTCATAGATCCGCACGTTTTGAGGTTTATCATCCCCCACCAAAATATCAGCGATTATCTTAGCCACAGAGTGAGGTGTGTAGTACTCAGCATACTTACCCCCACCGTCTTTGTTGTAGTCCTTGATCATGTACTCAAAAAGTGTTGAGAAAAAGTCAAAGCCTTGTGAAAAATTGTTTCATCAAACTTAACACGCGCAAGAAGATTGATGATGGCCTTTGCGACCTCGTTTCGTTTACTGCTATCTGAGATAGTATCAGTAATCAAACGTTCATCAAAGAGACGAATAGCCGTATCTCCGTCCGTATGCACAGAGAAGATATCGTTATTGTCAATGGCGATTTTGTTAAGAGTGTTTTCAAAAGTCTCATAGAAAGTCGGCTCATTTTGCTTGCGGTGGAGGCTTTCGATCAACTGGTCTGGCTTGAGCCAAGCCGTGCTGGTTCCAATATCCTCCAAGAGCCAGTCATAGTCTTCCTCACTCATAGCCAACAAGTTTTCATAGGTGTTGGATTCATCTAGGACCTTGGCTTGATACAAAAACTTATCGTTTAAAAATTTGTAGAGGAAAGACTGGGTGAGGAGTTTGTATTCACCCGCTTCTCCTCCTAGTCCCGCGTGGGTAAAGACGGCTTTCAAATCGTCTACCAAGTCTTGGACTTGAACTTTGTATATTTCATTCATTAGTGTTGGTATTCCTCTTCGTATTCTTCAAATAGTGACTCGACGATATAGTTAAAATCCTCTCTTGTCAAAGCACTTGCAGATTGGTTGGTTTTCATTTCAATCCGAGCTTCTTCTCGAATCATTTTTTTGAGGAAGTCCTCGTTATCGAGCACTCCTTGGTTCTGACCAATTTTATAGTCTAGTCTGACTTTAGAACCCTTAATGACATGGTAAATAGCTGGAAAATCGCTAACCGTGGTTGAGTTAGTCACGTGCTTGTAGGAACGAGCTGCCATTTCATCCCCGTTAAAGTTCATGGTTAGGCGTCTCATACGAGTATGATAATCCTCCACGGACTTAAAGAGTTCCTCATAATCTTTTTGGGTTTCCTTGATATTCTCCATGGTAAAGCCTTCTTGCCCATGGATATAATGTTTTTTCATGATACGTTGGAATTCTTCGTAGAGAGAGACCCACTCCGGATCCTTCTCATCACGTTGGTTTTTAATCCCACTTGCAACTCGACGTTTCAAATCTTCCAAGTCATTAGCTGCTAGACGTAGCTCTTCTTCAGCAATCTTGACAAAGCTAAAGCTAGTTTCAGACATGGCAAGATTTAAGAGAGTCCGACTAGAGAAGTCATCTGGTTTATCGATTAAGGATAGTGTCAACATGCGTCTAGAGAGGACATTGAGCAGGGTTGCAATCTGGGCAATGTCAATCTGCTGGAGCAGGTGTTGGTAGCCGAGGAGACGGGCGATGTTATAGTACTGCTTGATAGACTCCAAGGCCTTACGAAGATCGATTAACTGCTTCTTATCCTTGATGTCATTGATGGCTTGGGAGAAGTACTCTAGATTGTCCGTTGGATAGTCTATGAGGATATGCTCGGTCTTGCTCAACTCTTGAGAAATCTCATCTGCTGATACAAAGAGCGAGCCAAAAACATCCTCGCCATTTTCCCCTGTCAGGGACGTATCATACTCTTGGTTGAGTTCTTCCAGATAGGCACGATTGGTCTTGTCAAACTCCTTGGAAATATCCGCAAAGTCAATGACATAGCCAAAGAGATAGTCCTTGTATGGACGATTGACACGGGTTAGTGTTTGCAAAAGATTGTGAGCCTTGATCTTGCGCCCTAGGTAGAGGCGCTTGAGACGAGGGGCATCAAAACCTGTCAGGAGCATGGAATAGACGATGATCAGGTCAATCTTTCCTTCCTTATAGGCGTCTACCTTGTCCTTCTTCTCTTCCTTGTCTCCCTCGTCATGAAGGATGAGGGCGGAGGTCAAGTTGGTCGAGCCAGCTTGACGACGCTCTTCTAATTGATTTTCAAGCTCACGCGCCTGCTTGGACGAATCACAAACAATCATGCCACCGATGGTCTGGTCATCAAAGACCAGATCACGCGCACGATTAAAGTCTTCGATGATAAAGTCCAACATAGGCTCTACGTAATGCGGATGGGCAAAGATATCTTCCTTGGATAGGTCGCCACGTTGGATTTCTTCGTTGATAGATCTAAGATTATCTTTATAAGACGTCTCGATATCTTCTCGCATCAAGCGAAGGGTAAAGCCGTCATCGATAGACTGGTTGTAATAGTATTTGTGGATATAATCTCCAAAGATATCACGCGTGGTCGCATGACTTTCCTTGGTCTTACCATCTTTCTTATAGGTGATCAATGGCGTTCCGGTCAAGGCAATTTTAATAGCCTTGGTATCAGCCTGATAGAGATTTGGCAGGTAGGAACCACGTTCATTATAAGAACGGTGGGCTTCATCAATAAAATAAACATTTTGACGATTGAGATCATAGCCAGAACGGTCGGTCAAGTCTGAATCATCCTTAAACTTCTGGATATTGACCACAGCCACATCATAGCCGTCTTGTTTTTGATTGAGTTCTTGAGGATTGTTGATGCGCTTTACCTTGAGGCCTCGTTTGGTAAACTCTTTAAAGGCTTGGTCTGCCAGGTCCAGACGATCGACGACAAAGTAAAACTGGGGAACGATTCCCTGTTTTGAGAAATAGTCGGTCAGGTAGCGGATATTGAAGAAAGCCAAGGCAGTCTTACCTGAACCTTGGGTATGCCAGATAACCCCCTTCTTAACACCTTTTGCGATCGTTTCTTCGATAGCACGTGTCGCAAAATACTGAGGATAGCGCATGACGTGCTTTTGCAGTTGCATCTGCCCATCCTTGCTTTGTTCTTCGACATAGACCAGACCAAAGCGAAGCATAAAGAGCAAGCGTTCCTTCTGGTACAAGGAAGATAGAAAGGCATTACAAGGTGTATCAGGGTTCAGGTTTGTTGTAAACTCTGGTTGAGATTTGAGGGCAAAACGCTTCATATCTTCTAAGACGAAGTCGATTTGGTCCTCGGTTAGAGTATCAAATGAATGAAGGAAGTCTTCTTCTCTTTCTTCCTTGAAGGCATTAAATTTGGTTTTTGAATAGGCATTTGAACCGTAGTACGACCCCTGTTTTTGTTGCCCTTGTCCACTAATGTATGGCAAATTGTCAGAGAGGGCAATCAACTGGGTGATGTTATTGAAGCGACGGAACTTGCGATTTTCAAAACGGTATCTGGTTCTGTCTTGCTCTGACTGAATCCCTGTCTTCCCATCGCGAATCGCATTGGGCTGTTTTACTTCGATATAAGAAAGAGGCAGACCGTTGATAAAAATAACGATATCTGGGCGGAATTCATCCTGACCATTTTGGCAGGTAACTTCAAGGGCTAGATGGAAGGTGTTGGCTTCAGGATGTTCCCAGTCAATATAGATTGCATCTTCCTGACCTAGCAGACGTTTAAAGAATGAACGCCCCAAGTCGTTTTGATCTAGTTCCAACTTGATATTGGCCAGTTCTCTCTCAAAGTCATCCTCTGTCGAGTAATTGTTAAATTTTAAAAATTGCTCCTTAAAAACAGATACAAGGATGTTGGTATCTGCATCTCTTTCTGCAATTTCTTTCCCATTCCGAGGAAGATAGGTATAGCCCATACGCATGAGGTGCAAGGCTGCTGGGATTTGAACCCTGGTTAGTTCAGAAAAATCTTTTTGTCTTTTCATATCATCATCCTATTAAAGCTGTGCCACTCCGAGCTTTCGATCTCAAGTTCTGGAGTTGCTACTGCCTTCATCCGTCTATCCTTTTCCTGTACATAATCTCCTATTATTATAGCATGTTTGGGAAAGAAATTAACGCTTTCAAAGCATTTTGTTGGGATTTGGCGCAAAAAAACGAACCTGGTCTGGTCCGTTTTTTCTTAGTCTAATTGAATCCCTTTTTCTGCTAGATTGTCCAGGCATTCTTTAAGATAGGTGTTCTGATGTTCAGGATAGATAGGGGTGCTCAAGCCTTCTTCTTCCAGCTCTGGGTAGGCTGGGCAGGTCTTGCCTCGGTAGGTCGGCTCCCACCACTCTGGGCTGACCTTGTAGCCACGAGCTGTCATCTCCTCCATGATCAGGCGGTGATAGGCATAGAGGTGATAGGCGAGTAGTCAAAGACATAGTTGACAGTCGCATGCTTCTTGCCCCAGCCATTGCCTCGAAGGGCGCAGCATTCCCGATGTTGGCCGAGGAGCTGGGGACGAGGGAGTTTGCTAATCAAGTCTTGGTGCCACAGTCTCATCTATTGACCTCCTAGTAGTGTAGAGTCTTGCAAGTAGCGATTGGGATAGCGCTCAAGGAGCGTCTGGATCCCCTTGATGAGATCCTCTTGACTAGCTTGCCCATGCTGGTATTTCTCAAGTAGCAACATAAAGTCTGCCTTTTCCTCAGGAGTCGCCTGCTTTTTGAAATAGCCCCAGATATGCTGGAAGGCATTGGAGACCTGGCCACGATTTTCTGGCAAGGCCAGCGCTTGCTGGATTAAGTCCTCAACATGGCTGACTTCCACCTGGTCTTGCTTGAGGTATTCCCGGATCTCCTTGTAAATGTTGCTGGAATGACTCAGCACCAGGTATTTATTTTTCGCCCATAGGACTTGGCAGTGATGTTTTTGATCCACTCGTGTCTCCTTTTGATCTTCTCTATGAATAGTCCTCCCATTATACCATGGAAATGAGTTAAGTCATAAAAAAAAACGGACCTATTCGGCCCGTTTTTTCTTTCCGCTTTATCTATCAAAGGGAGGCTTTTAACTGTTCTAGCCTGAGATTAGAAAATAAAGAGCGAAGGGGCTCAAAACGAATTGAACACGGGCTGCGGATTGTGTCAAAAGCGCAAAATACATTAGTACTATATCCAAGACACAGTAGCTGATTGAATTCTTCTCTCGCCTTTTAGCTCGGAAAAATCCTATTCAGCCTTGTGGGGGCAGGACAACGAAGCAATCCCATACAACAGTGCTTCTGTCCTGCTCCCTATTTTTACTTTATCCGCAGACGCCCTTTGTATCTTGATTTAGTCTTGGAACTTCTTCGAAGTTCGCTGACGTCCGATCTCACCTAAGGAAAATTTCAAAGATAAGATTACCATAAGCAAAAAGTCTGAGACCAGCTCAGACTTTTTTGTATTAATCAATTTCAAGGCCACCGGTGTAGAGGCGGTAATAAGTCCCGCGTTCTGCCATCAAGGAAGCGTGGTTGCCTCGCTCGATGATGCGTCCCTTGTCCATGACCATGATCACATCCGAGTTGACGATGGTTGAGAGACGGTGGGCGATGACAAAGACAGTCCGTCCTGACATCAGGCGATCCATCCCCTCTTGGACCATCTTCTCTGTCCGTGAGTCGATTGAGGAAGTTGCTTCATCAAGGATCAAGACTGGTGCATTAGCCAAGGCAGCACGCGCAATAGCAATCAGCTGACGTTGACCGTTAGAGAGACCAGCTCCATCATCATTCAAGACAGTATCGTAGCCTTGGTCCAAATGTTTGACGAAGGAATCCACGTTGGCAATGCGGGCTGCTTCCAGGATTTCCTCCCGGGTCGCATCTGATCGACCATAGGCGATATTTTCTGCGATAGTTCCAGTAAAGAGGTGGGTATCCTGCAAGACAATCCCTAGCGAACGACGGAGCGAATCTTTCTCGATCAGCTTCACATCGATCCCATCATAGGTGATAGATCCTGATTGGATATCGTAGAAACGGTTGATCAAGTTGGTAATGGTAGTCTTCCCTGCTCCTGTCGCACCGACAAAGGCCACCTTTTGCCCCTTGTCTGCGTAGAGGTTGATATCGTAAAGGATTTGGTTCTTATCATTGTAGGAGAAGTCTACATTGGTAAAGACGACATTTCCGACCAGTTTGACCAGTTCGTAGCCGCCGTTTTCCCGAGGGTGTTTCCAAGCCCAGAGATTGGTCTTCTTATCAGTGATGACCATGCGACCATCGACCTCTTCATAGTTGACCAAGGTGACTTTCCCTTCATCCACTTCGACTTCTTCATCCAAGAGATCAAAGATTCGATCTCCCCCAGCCAGAGCCATGAGGACAAAGTTCAACTGTTGCGATACTTGGGTGATGGGTCCGTTGAAGGAACGGTTGAGCTGGAGGAAGGCCATAAGTCCACCAATGGTGAGGCCACTGATACCATTCAAGGCGAAGATCCCTCCGACCAGTGAGGTCAAGACGAAGGAGACATTTCCCAGGTTCCCTAAGATAGGCATCAAGACATTGGCATAGCGGTTGGCTTGGTAGGAAGATTCAAAGAGTTGGTCATTGATCCTCTCAAAGGCTTCAATGCTTTCTTTTTCATGCACGAAGGCTTTGACCACCTTTTGACCAGACATCATCTCTTCGATAAAGCCGTTTTCGATCCCTAGATTCTTTTGCTGATCGGCGAAATAGCGACCAGATTTGCCAGAGATATCTTTGATGACATAGGCCATGACTCCGACCATCAAAAGAACGAGAAGGAAAAGGAGAGGGCTAATCATGATCATGCTGACTGCTACCCCGATAATGGTAATGGCAGACTGCAAGAGCTGCGGGATAGACTGCTCGATCGCTTGGCGAAGAGCATCGATGTCATTGGTGTAGATCGACATGATGTCCCCGTGTTGGTGAGTATCGAAGTACTTGACAGGGAGCTTCTGCATGCGGGCAAAGAGCTGGTTCCGCAGCGAGCGAAGCGTATCCTGAGAGACTGTCGCCATAATGAGGGAGAAACCATAGTTGGCCAAAACTCCCAAGATACCGACTACTGCCAGCGTCATCAAGAAGCTGAGGAGAGGCCCAAAATCCTTGCTTCCACTATCCAACATGGGTTGGATGTATTGGTCCACCAAGGCCCGGATAGAGGAGGTAATATAGACCGTAGAGAGGGAGGCTGCCACAATGAGGACAGCCGCTAAGAGAAGGACGAACTTATACTGTTTCCACATATAGTCTAGCAAGCGTACGAGAGAGCCCCAGCTGGCTTTTTTCTTATTCTTCATCTGCTTGTCCTCCTTTCCCCCTTGGGTTTGCATGTCATAGACTTCACGGTAGATGGCATTGGTCTCGAGCAGTTCTTGGTGAGTACCGATGGCATCGATCTTCCCATCATTCATGACCACGATCCGGTCTGCATCTTGGATAGAAGAGATCCGTTGGCCAATGATAATCTTGGTCGTATCCTTGAGACTAGACGCCAGTCCTTGACGGATCAGGCTATCTGTCTTGGTATCGACAGCTGAGGTCGAATCATCCAAGATTAGGATTTTTGGATTCATCAAGAGAGCGCGGGCGATACAGAGACGTTGGCGCTGACCTCCTGAGACATTGGCTCCACCACGTTCGATCATGGTATCATAGCCATCCTTAAAGTTCTGGATAAATTCATCCGCTTGAGCGATCTTACAAGCTTCCACGATTTTTTCATCCGTCGCGTCCTTATTTCCCCAGCGCATATTTTCCTTGATGGTACCGGAGAAGAGGACATTGGTCTGAAGCACCATAGCAACTTGCTTGCGCAAATGGTCTAGATCATAGTTTCGCACATCCTGACCAGCTACCTTGACGCTACCAGACTCCACATCATAGAGACGAGGGATGAGCTGGACCAGACTAGACTTACCAGAACCAGTCCCCCCAAGGATTCCGATCACTTCACCTGAGCGAATGCTGAGGTTGATATCGGACAAGACATGGGCCTTGTCGCCATTTCGTCTGTGTAGGCGAAGTTCACATGATCGAAGCTAATGGATCCATCTGCTACTTCTGTCAGACCATTTTCAGGAGAGACGATGGTTGACTCTGTCCCAAGCACTTCATTGATTCGCTCCACTGATGCCATAGAGATCGAGAGCATGACGAATATCATCATAAACATCATGAGAGACATGAGGATAGTCATGACGTAGGCAAACATAGAGGTCAACTCACCTGTCGTAAAGCTACCAGCCACGATGAGTTGGGCCCCGATCCAAGAAATCAAGATAAAGGATGCATACAAGGACAGCATCATGGCTGGACTACTCAAGATCACGATACGAATGGCCTTCATGAACATGTTGTAGATCAAGCGAGAAGCCTTCTTAAACTTAACCGTCTCTTCTTCTTCTTTGACATAGGACTTGACCACGCGCATATTGGTAATATTTTCCTGGATGCTGTTGTTCAAGTTATCATAGGCCTCGAAGACCTTGGTAAAGAGTGGATAGACAATCTTCGTAATCACACCCAAGACCAGACCCAAGAAAAGGGTAATCCCGACAAAGATCATGGCCATCTGCGGATTGATCAAGTAGCTAGCAACAATGGCAAAGATCAAATTGAGCGGTGCACGCACACAGATCCGGATGACCATCTGATAGGAGTTCTGCACATTGGTCACATCCGTCATCATCCGGGTTACCAGACCACCTGAGGAGAAGCTATCGATGTTTTCAAAGGAGAAGGTTTGGATCTTTTTGAAGATCGCCTTCCGTAGATTCTTAGCAAAACCGGCTGATGCAAAAGCCCCGTAGCGAGCCGACTGCATCCCACAGAAAAGAGAGAGAAAGGCGAAGACCAACATGAGGAGACCATAGGTCAGAACCGTGGTCATATCCTCCTTCTGAACCCCCTTGTCCAGAAGCGTCGCCATGATAAAGGGAATAGAAATCTCAAACATGACCTCAAACACCATATAGAGTGAGGCTAGAACTGAGGGTTTCTTGTATTCCTTGATTTCAGCAATCAATGACTGAAGCATAGATACCTCCTAAAATACTAGTTAGTACAGTTTTCGTCAGCAAGACGTCCATTCCCAAACAAAGAGAAAATCATTTAAAGAGATCGGCCATCTCTGCATGCGAAAGCTATAGAAAGAGAAAGCGCCCTGACAGCGTTACTGTAGGGACGACTTTCGTTATTTGTAATAGTTATTATAGCTTAACAATGGATAAAAATCAAACTTTTAGTCAGTCCTTACCAAATAGACTGACATTCTTCTGGAGACAAGTTCCTACTCTTCACTGGTACTGAGGGACACCAAGCTCAGGAAGCGATCTAAGTAGGTTTTATTCTTCTTCAAGTTTTTCTTCAGGCTTTGCGCCTCTGCTACTTCATCCGTGATGATCCCATCAACCGGCCGTTGAAGGTAGGCCGTTAACTTTTGCTCATCATTGATGGTCCAGACATAGAGCTCTTTTTTCATCTCATGGGCCTGGGTTACTAAATCCTCCTGATAAGAAAAGTCTTCGATCGCAAAGAAATCGACTAAGGCGTTTTCAAACTGTCCAAACTGAATCGGAATGACATAGCCGGTCTTAATCTCCGGAGCTTTCTTCTCCACCTTTTCCATCACCGACAGATCCAAGGACATGGCTGGATAGTCCTTATCAACTCCCAGCTCCTTCATCTTTTGGACGAAAAGATCCACGTAGTTTTCCGGTTCTGCACCGTGAGGCTTGAGCTCGACCAAGAGCGGCATCTGCAGCTCCTTGGCCCGTGTGACAAACTCCTCAAAGGATGGGATGTGACTGGTATGACCATCCTGCTGGATCTTCAATCCTTGCATCTCAGCTAGGGTCATATCTTTGACATCCTTGTCTACTCCAGCCAAGCGTTTGAGATTGTAGTCATGCATGACGACGAATTGATTGTCCTTAGTCAAGAGGATATCCATTTCGACATAAGAAGCCTTCTCCTTGGCAGCTGCCTCGAGTGCTTCAAGGGAATTTCTACTCCCTTAGCCACATAGCCACGATGGGCTACGAGTTTGATCTGGTCATTAACCTCTAAGGTCGCTAAGTCAAATGCTGCCATCCCTGACTGAGCTAAGAGGAAAAGAAAGGTCAGGACAAAGAGCCCCTTCATCTTGCGAGAGCCTCGAGTCTTGATGACAGAGCGACTTGGAGCCTCCCAGCCATTGTCCAGGATGATTCCCAAGATTCCCAGTTTAGACATGACAGAAAAGAGGAAAATGTAAAGGCGGATTAAGACCAAAAAGATGGTCTGCACCCAGATATGCTGGCCCGTTTTGTCCAGTTGACTAGACGCAAAGACAAGGCCAAGAATCAAGAGAATTCCTGTCACAGAGAGGATAAACTCAAAGGAAAAGATCCGTAAGATAAGGCGAATCCCACCTTTTCTAGTCATCTCCCAACTCTTGCGCATGGCAACGCCAAAAGGCAACTCTTCAATCACGATATTGGGCACCGTATAGATGAGACGCAGATTGAGATAGATCAGAAGCACTTGGACTAGGAAGAGGCCGATAGACCCAGCTATCGTCTTGGAAAACTCCCCTGTGATAAAATTCGGAATATAAAGACCATCCGTCAGAGTAGAGCCAATCAAGAGACCTGCTACAGGTAAGGTCAGTAGCATATAAAAGAAAAAATGAAGCAGGTTCCAACCGCTAAAATCCTTTAAGCGACCAAAAGACTGGCGAAAGACCTTTTTAAAGGACAGGTGCTGATCCGTACGAGACAGATAGATCAGGGCAATCATAGTCCGCATCTCTAGCATAAAGAGAAAAGCAAAGACAATAGCAAAGAGGACCAAAGCTACTAAGCTAAATGGATTGGTCAAGGTCGTGAGGATATTGTTCTTGTCAATGTTGGACTCACCCGATAAGAGGAGGGCGAGTTGAAAGACCCAGCTCAAGGCCGCGGCCCCGATGCCAACCACAAACTGCAAGAGGATCCCTACAGAGATAAAGGACCATTTATTGCGCCAGATTAAGTAAAAGGCCCCTTTCAGGTCCTGCCAGTAACTCCGTTTCATCTCAATCCCTTTCCTTTTCTTTCATTCCCCTAGAATAGCGGAAAAGCCTCTCTCTGTCAATAATTCTACAAGAAAAAGGCTGGGAAAACCAACCTTTTCTGATCATTCTGCTAAAAGCACTTCTTTGATAGTTTGTTTTTGGAGTTTTCTGTTGGATAGATAAAAGAGGCTTTCGTAAACCACAGCAAAACCAAGCAAGGTCCAAAAGCAAACGTTCCAGTCAAAGTTGTGCTCAATCTTTTCGGGTACCGTGTCTTTGATCACACCAATCAAGATTTCCATGATGCCATATTGATAAGCCGTCCCAAGGGCAAATCCTAGATAGGCCCAGAAACGATAGGGAGCGAGAATATGACTTTGGCATTCACGATCGGTGTAGCCAAATGCCTTCATAAGAGCCAAGGTTTCGCGACTTTCTGAAACGACAATCCCCAATGACAAAAAGAGGATCGAGAAAGAAAGAATCAAACCAATCATAATCATCATCGTTTGAATGATGTCATCTGTGTAGTCCCTTAGCCCAAAAGACAATTGAACCATGGACGCGAAACACATAGAGCCAAAGACCACAAAAAACAAGATCGATTTTCTCCCCCAAATCAGCGACGAAGACAGCTCTTTTAGGAAGGATTTCTCTTTCTTAGGAGCCCTCTTTCTCCTTTTGACCTTGATTGGACCTGGAGATTTTTTCAATAAGCGAAGGGCCGGCGTTTGTAGTTGTCTTCTAGCATAGCCAATCGCAAGGACCATAAAGAAAGTCGTTGGCAGTATCACCAAAGCAACAAAGAGCTGCCAGTGAAAATGAATGGTAATGTCTGGCAAAATCCCCTTCTCATTGCGAAAGTCATAAAAATGTCCCATCATTAGAAAAGAAGCGAAATAGCCAAGAAGCGCTCCAACTCCAAAACTGAGTCCAAAAGCCCAAAATCGTTTCGCCAACTGGCCATTGCTATAGCCTAAAGCCTTTAAAATTCCTAATTGTTCCTTGTGGTCATCGACAAATTGTTTGATATAAAAGCACATGAGAAGGATCGACGTCAAGGACAAGACAACCCCACTGACCATGGCCACCATCCAGGAAAGCGAAACCTGGGCATCATAGTAGGTATGAATCATGGGATTGGTTTTCGAAATCTCCAACTGCTCGATATCCAGGTAAAAATTCAAGAAGAGATTGGCCACAAAGACTGCACAAGCCCCAATGATACTGACGACAACTAATTTTCGAATATCTTTCACTGAAAACATGGCTTACCATCCAATCTCATAGGCAGTCTGAGGCTGATCGTTGGTCACAACTTGGGTAATCTTGCCACTATTGACGCGAATGATGGTTCTGGCCATATCCGCAATATTTTGGTTGTGCGTCACCATAATTAGAGTAAAGCCAAGCTTTTCCTTCAACTTCCAGATATAGTCGAGAATCTTGCGCCCTGTTTCTTCATCGAGGGCCCCCGTCGGCTCATCTAAGAAGAGGATCTCTGGCTTTTTGGCCAGGGCCCGAGCAATGGACACTCTCTGCTGTTCCCCACCAGACAATTCACTTGGATACTTGTCTAGCTTATCGCCAAGCCCCAAATCTTCGATGATCTGCAAAAAATCATGATGGTTTGCCAGGTCAGCTCCCATCTTAACATTCTGTCTAACCGTCAGATTAGGCAATAAATAATACTGCTGAAAAATAAAGGCTATCTTCTCACGTCTGAAAGCTGTCAATTGAGCATCCGTGAGTTGAGACAAATCCTGCCCTTGAATGAGGATATGCCCCTCGTCTACCTTTTCTAATCCTGATAATACGTTTAAGAGAGTGGACTTTCCTGATCCAGAAGGACCTAGGATAACCACATCATCCTGGTCCTGAATCTGCAAATCAATCCCTTTTAAAACCTTTGTTTGGCCATAACTTTTGTGAACATTTTCTAGTTGAATCATTTCTTTCCTGCCATTTCTTTGATGAGAGATTGACAAACTTCTGTCAATAAACCAATCACTTCTTCCATGCTGAACTGATAAATACCAGAAGCAACCATAGAGGCCATCCCGTGTGAGTAGATAAATAGATGCTGGTATAGGCGACTAGCCTCCTCTAACGTCAACGGATAGTCTGCGACAATTGAATCCAGAACCAATTGGTAACTATGATCCTTCATGGGAAGAAAATCTTGAAAGCGACGAATCGGATCTTTGCTAGGATTTTGGAAAAGCAACTGAAAGAGTTGTGGCTCTTTTGAGGCGAACAGGATATAAGCAATCCCGACAGATCGAAAAGGCTTCTCATCTTCTAAAGCCCTGCGAATATACTCCACCACGACCATTTCCGCAGCAACAATTACCTCCACTTGTAACTCAGCCATATTTGCAAATTGCCCAAAAATGACCCTTGGCGTAGCTCCCAGTTTCTCTGCTAATGCTCGAGCCGTCAAACTAGCCAGGCCCTCTTCTCTCACCAATTGTAAAGCCGTCCCAATGATAGTCTCTTTACTAAATTTAACCTTTGGTGGCATAAGACTCCTTTCGCGCAACAGTTGTTACGCAACATATGTTGCATAAATAATACCATAACAAAGTAAGAATTGTCAAGAAAAATCTGTAATACATAAAACAAAAAACCAGCCCACTGATAGGAGTGGAGTCTGGTTTACTAACAAGATTCTAAGGCAAATCATTTCCCGCCGCCAAGTAGATTTGGTACCATTCCTTGCGCGTTAGGGTCACTGCTGCTGCTTTCCCTGCTTCAAGGACATGCTGGGGTTTGGTCGTTCCGATGACGGCCTGCATCTTACCCGGATATCGGAGGACCCAAGCAAGGGCGATAGCTGTCGGAGTGACCTGGTATTTTTTCGCCAAGTCATTGAGGACGTGATTGAGGGCCGCAAACTCTTCTTCGCCGACAAAATTCCCCTTGAAGTAGCCATGCTGGAGGACAGACCAAGCTTGAATCACCGTATCGGTTAAGCGACAATACTCAAAGACACTGCCATCTCGCACGGCTGCTTTTGGACCCTCCATGTTGACATGAAAACCAGCTTCAAAGCTGGGTGTAAAGGCGGCACTCAACTGCAACTGGTTGACCTTGAGAGGTTGTTTGACAGCCGTTTTAAGCAATTCCATCATCATGGGATTTTGATTGGATACCCCAAAATGACGAACCTTGCCCGCTTGCTCCAAGTGATCAAAAGCTGCTGCTACTTCTTCAGTCTCCATGAGAGCATCCGGTCGGTGAAGGAGGAGACTATCTAAGCGCTCGATCTGCAGGCGCTCGAGTATGCCATCGACGGAGTCCAAAATATAGTCCTTCGAAAAATCAAAATAGGTAAAGCCGTCTTTGCGAATGCCACACTTGGACTGGATCCACATCTGATCCCGAAGATCCGGACGGTGCTTGAGAACCTTCCCCAGCAGGATCTCACACTGGCCATCGCCATAGATGTCCGCCAGATCAAAAGTGTTGATCCCAATCGATAAGGCCGCCTCCACTAAGGCCTCCACCTCATCTTCACTCATCTGGCTGATCCGCATCATCCCAAGGATAATGGTTGATAAGCACTCATTTTCAGCAAACTCAATATAGTTCATGTCCGCCTCCTTTTCATTCTACTTTCATTATAAAGTAAAGAGGACTAAACAGCAACGATTTCACAAAGCAAAGAGACTGGGACAAAAAGTCCTAGCCTCTCAATTGTCTTTGGATTGTCGAGCAAGACGCAGTGGTTGAGTGGGCTCTACTACGCTGATTTCATCAGCTTTTACAGCCCTACTCAACTGTGCGGAGGTGGGACGTCGAAATCGAATTCTAACGAATTACCGATTTCTGTCCCACTCTCCTCTTTTAGCGATAGCTTAAAGCTTTTTTAACAGTCTTGACTAAACCTAGATCATCTGTTTGTAAGATGAGGCTAGAATAGATTTTTCCAATGATCATGGTGCCGAGGAGCGTGAAGGCCAAGGCAATTCCGAATGACCCCCATGATTCAAGTCCACTTGCATAGCCATTGATGGTACGGAAAGGCATGAAGAAGGTTGAAATGAATGGAATGTAAGATCCAATCTTCAAAAGAGGAACATCACCAGCGCTACCCAAGGTAGTCACTCCAAAGAATCCAACCATCACCAACATCATCAAAGGAGAGAGGGCCTTCCCTGTATCTTCAGGACGAGCAACTGTTGAGCCTAGGAAAGCTGAGAGAACCACGTACATGAAGATTCCGAGAATGATAAAGAAGAAGGTATTCAAGGAAATGGATTGTCCAATATGTTGAGTAATAGGAGAGTCTGGTGATAAAATATCTTTCACAAGCGGAATGGAATCTCTAAAGATCCAAACACCTCCCAAACCTACTGCATAGATACCAATATGGGTAAAAATCACTCCGAAAAGACCAATCATACGAGCATAGAAATAGTGAGTTGCTCGAATGCTTGAGAAGACCACTTCCATGATCTTGGTTCCTTTTTCACTAGCTACCTCTTGAGCAGTGATACTTGAATAAAAGATCAGAATCATGTAGAGAAGAAAACCAATTCCTCCAGCTACCATGGTCTGCACCATTTTCAATCCTTCTTTTTTCTCATCAATTTTTTCAGTCAATGAGACCTGTTGAGAAAGGGCTGTTAACTGCTCTGGGCTTAAGTCTGCCTTAGAAACATTGAGCATTTGTTGGACCTGACTCAATTTTGCCATGACGATTGATTTGAACTCTGGCTTCATGGCATCCTCACTCTGGTAGCGAGCCTCTAGCTGGCCATTCTTTTCTTCAACTGTGAGGATACCTTTGATCTCTTCCTCTTTCATGGCCTTCTTAGCTGCTGCTTCATCCTTATAGTCAAAGGACAAGCCATCGGTCCCTTTCAAGACTTCCTTGACAGGAGCTTGATCTGTAATCAAGGCGATGTTGCTTTTCGCAGATGTAGAAGATCCGACGAAATAGTTCACTCCAATCGTCAATCCGAAGAAGAGAAAGGGAGTAAGCACCATCAGTAAAAAGCTCCATGATTTCACTTGGCGTAAATAAGTTTCTTTGATAACAATCAGCATCTGTTTCATACTTCTACTCCTGATTCTAGTTTAAAGATTTCATCAATGGTTGGGGCTTGTTGGTCAAAGGTTGCTAGATAGCGACCCTTGGTCAACTGATCAAAGAGGTCCGGACCTGCTGTTTCATCATCCAATACCAACTTCCACAGGCCTTGCTTGGTCATGGTCACCTTGGTCACGTGAGGCAGCACTTCCAACTCCTCTTTACTGAAGTCATTGGATACGAAGAGACGAGTCTTCCCGAAGCTATTGCGAACTTCTTGTACGGGACCTGAAAGAATCACAGATCCATCACGAATCATAACCAACTCATCACAGAGTTCTTCCACATTGGTCATGACGTGGTCAGAGAAGATAATGGTGGCACCGCGTTCCTTTTCTTCAAAGATGACCTGCTTGAGCACTTCCGTATTGACAGGATCCAGTCCACTAAAAGGCTCATCCAAAATGATCAATTTTGGCTCATGGATCATGGTAATAATCAATTGAACCTTTTGCTGATTCCCTTTTGAAAGGCTCTTAATCTTATCGGTTAATTTCCCTTTTACTTGGAGCTTTCCATCCAGATTGGCAGTTTCTCCTTGACCTCAGCAGTTGACATTCCTTTGAGATTAGCAAGGTAACGGACTTGCTCATAGATGGTTAACTTAGGCATAAGGCTTCGCTCTTCTGGCAGGTAGCCAATTTCCTTATAGGTTTCTTGACTGATTGCTTGGCCATCCAATTGGATATCACCACTGTAGTCAAGGAAGCGGAGGATACTATGAAAGATAGTGGTCTTCCCAGCTCCGTTCTTCCCGATCAAACCTAAGATGGATCCTTTTTTCGCAGTCAAGTCAATCCCGAACAAGACCTGCTTCTTGCCAAAACTCTTTTCTAAATTTCTAATTTCTAACATGGATGACTCCTTTACTCTTTATAATAACGTTTGGTAATCTTGTATTGTGAAATAAGGATATAAATATAGATGATGGAGACAACGAACAAAGCTAAGAGAATATCCGTATGGAAGGCAATCCCAATGATTAAGAGACCAATGAGAAGGCTCGGCAAGATATAATTGCTTAACTTGACCACCACTTCAAAATTTTCCTCGTAGTTAATCTGCTTTTCTGCTTCATCCATCATACTCATCATAAATTCCCGCACTTCCTTGGCATTGGCATTGCGGGGAATCGGTTTTCCATAAATCAGATGGAAGGTCTTGCGAAAGAAGATATCCGATAGGAAAAATAGGGCAAACAAGACAAGAAAGAGATAGAGCATGGTAAAAGTTCCAAAGATAAAAGCCAAGTGCCCTGTGGAAGGTCTATCCATATACACCAATTGACTATAAAAGATGACGACTAAAAAGTATGGCAAGATCATGATACCTTTAAAAATGGTCGCTAACCCATACAGTTTTTCCTTCTGGATGTCATAGTGATAGGCTTCGTCTTCGTCTTCTATCTGGAGCATTTTTTGATGGACTTTTCTCGCGCTTATTAGTAAGGCTATCGTGACCATAAACAAGATAAGAAACAAAAGTATTGAGCCCAAAAGGAGTACTTCTTTACTAAAGAAGGATTGGATTTCAAGGGGCTTTTCGGATCCGAACATGCCTATCAAAAAACCAATGACTCCTCCAATCAAGCCGGAACCTGTGATGATTCCGACATTTCTCCAAAAACGGTAACGAGCGGATCGTTCTTGTTGTTGCTTTTTCATTGTTATTCCTCTCCCTCTACTAGACTAAAGACATTCTCCACCGGTTCCTTGAAAATTTGGGCGATTGTGATGGCAATAATAACCGAGGGGGTGTATTCCCCCCGCTCCAAGAGACTGATGGACTGGCGCGAGACCCCTGCTAGCTTAGCTAGCTCGGATTGGTTGAGTCCATCACGCGCCCTCAGCTCTTTCAGTCGATTTTTTAAGATCATGGCTTTCGCCCCCCTTATAGTTGAATACCTTGAATATCTTCGATGCGGACTAATTTGGTTTCCCTTTGTTGTTTATGATTCACACGAGTCAGTTTAACCCAATCTTCATCGATATCCAAAATTTCATACTCGAATCCAACACCACTTACTAAAACAGTGGCCGTTTGGCCTTTCAATTCTTCTAAAAGTCTAGACATGTCTTGATTTCCTTTCACTTGTTTTTCTAATCTTTTGATGCGTTTGTTCAACCTTTTTATCTTCTTTTCTGAGCTTGCATAAATGATAATCAGAAAAAGGATAAAAATAATCCACACGGCTCCCATAAGAAAACCTCCTCTTCTTTCAACTAAAATCATTGTAACACTTCTTTTTCTTTTTGACAAGTATATTTGTCAAAAAAATAAAAATATTTGTCAAAAATAGAAGGATGATTGACATGGATATTTTGAGTACTTAAAGGAATTTCTTTATTTTTATAGGGTTTTAAGCCCTCAAACATGCAAGTTCTGCAAGAAAAAAACAGTTGAGAAATTCTCAACTGTTTCTTGTTTTTACGATTTACCGCACTTCTGCGTCTACTTTATCTTCAAGGGAAGCTTGAATTTTTTCCATATAGCGTGCGACTTCTTCGTCTGTCAAGCTATCTTCTGGATTTTGGAAGGTCAAGCTATAAGCCATAGACTTCATTCCGACACCCAGTTTTTCACCTGAGAAGACGTCAAAGAGTTTGATGTCTGTCAAGCGTTTCACGCCCGCAGCTTGGATGGCATCGACCACCTCTTGGTGGGTCACTTCTGCTTTGAGGAGAAGAGCGATATCACGGCTCACCGCTGGGAACTTGGTAATTTCCACAAATGGAGCGGCTGGTTGAAGGCTGCTTCGATAGCTGAAAGGTTAAGCTCTGCTACATACGTCTCTGGAATATCATAAGCCTTAGCCGTTACAGGATGCACTTGACCGAGGAAACCAAGGACTTGGTCACCGAGTGAAATCAAGGCTGTCCGTCCTGGGTGAAGACTCTTGATCTCTTGCGTTGCTGTATAAGTCACCTCAAGACCCAAGCGAGCAAAGAGGGCTTCCAAAATTCCTTTAGCATAGAAGAAATCAACTGGAACAGCTGCCGTTTGGAAGTCTTTTTCAGCGACTAAACCTGTCAAAGCAAAGGCAAAACTGTTGATTTCGTTTGGCAATTCTTCTTTTGGATTTCCAGTTTGCTCGAAAACTTTTCCGATTTCGTAAAGAGCCAAGTCTTTGTTCTTACGAGCCACGTTGTAAGCAACGGTATCCAAAATACCTGAAACCATATTTTGACGAAGGACTGAACGATCCACAGTCATTGGCCACATGAGCTCTGTTAAGTTACTTGGCGCAGTTGTAAATTCAACCGCTTTTTCAGGTGTTGTCAAAGCATAGGTGATGATTTCAGTCAGTCCTGCTCCTTCTGCAATGGTGCGAACTTTACGACGCAATTTGAGTAACAGTCAATTCACCGGCTGTCCCATCGTCTTTTGGTAGACTAGTTGGCAAGCGGTCATAACCATAAATCCGAGCGATTTCTTCAAAGAGGTCCGCTTCGATGGTGATATCCCAACGGCGACGTGGTACGCTAACTGTGAAGCTATCTGCATTTCCAGAAAGACCAAATCCAAGACGACGGAAGACATCTTCTACGTCTGCATAGGAAAGTTCTGTACCGAGGACACGGTTAACGTCTGCAAGGGTGGAAGAAACCTCTACATCCGAAGTATCCAACTGGCCTGCTGAAACGATACCTTTACGAACAGTCGCACCAGTCAATTCAGCAATCATGCTTGCTGCCGCATCAAGGGCTTCATTAACAGTTGCCACGTTGATGCCTTTTTCAAAGCGAGAAGATGATTCCGAACGAAGGTTGAGGCGACCGCTGGTTTTACGGATTGATTTGCCATTGAAGACAGCAGCTTCAAGGACAACACGACTAGAGTTTTCAGAGATTTCTGTAGCCTGACCACCCATGACACCTGCAAGGGCTACTGGTTTGTCAGCAACCGTAATCACGAGGTCACTTGCTTCCAACTCACGTTCTTCCCCATCCAAGGTCACCAATTTTTCACCAGCACGCGCTTCACGCACACGAATGTCAGTCCCTTCAAAGGTATCCAAGTCAAAGGCATGCATGGGCTGACCAAAGTAAAGCAGGATATAGTTGGTCACGTCGACGACATTGTTAATCGGACGGATACCTTCGTTCATGAGGAGGTTTTGCAACCATTGTGGACTTGGTGCAATAGTCACATTGTCCAAGATACGGGGCTGCATAGTAAGGTGCCTTGTCTGTGTCAATGCTGACTGAAAGAGCATCTGTCTGCAGCTTGGTCTGTTTCTGTTAAAGTAAATTCTTTGAAGGTGACTGCCTTGTCATAGATGGCTGCCACTTCGTGCGCTACCCCACGCATAGAAAGAGCATCTGCACGGTTTGGAGTGATGGAAAGTTCAATAATTTCATCATCCAAGTCGAGATAAGAGAAGACTTCTTCTCCTGGAACAGCATCTTGAGGCAAGATTTGGATGCCATCTGCAAATTCTTTCGGGACAACAGAGTCAGAAATGCCCAACTCACCCAAAGAACAGATCATCCCAAGGGATTCCAAGCCACGGATTTTCCCTTTTTTAATCTTGTAGTTGTCCGCGATACGAGCACCTGGAAGAGCTACCATGACCTTGATGCCTGCCCGCACATTTGGTGCCCCACAGACGATTTGACGGGCTTCTTCTTCACCCACATTGACTTGACAGACATGAAGATGAGTTTCTGGCACATCTTCGCAAGACAAGACTTCTCCAACGACAATTTTTGAGAGACCAGCAGCTGGTGATTCCACACCTTCTACTTCGATCCCTGTAGTTGACATTTTTTCAGCCAACTCCTCTGATGGCACATCAATGTCCACCAATTCTTTTAACCATTTATAACTAACTAACATATGTAAGATACCAAGGGCTAAGCAGAAATCTAGTTATCTTTCCTAGATCTCCATCCACCCTCGTTTTGATCCTTTCATTTTGTGTTTTCCAGCTCGAGGCTGGCTTAGGTAGGTCTCATAGCCTCCCCTTCTCTAGAATAGAAGTTTCTTGTTCCTTCTAGATCAATTTCTTTCTCAACAACCAGTCTGTATCCACGGTATCTCCGGTAGGATACTCGTGTTCACTAAATCGTTCAAATCCAAAGCGATAGTAAAAATCTTGCGCCTTAAAGTTGCGTTCCCAGACACCTAGCCAAGCCCACTCAAAGCCACGGCTCTTGGCTTGATCCAGCGCAAAGCTAAACATTTCCTTGCCAAAACCAGCCCCATGAAATTCCTTTTTGACATAGATCCGTTGGATCTCAAAGGACTTGTCCATCTCTACTGGCTCGGTCTGCGCCTGACCCCAGTTGATCTTGAGAAAACCACAGATTTCTTGTTCTTCATTGAGGACAAAATAGGTTTCGGATTCTGGATCTAGCAGATCCTTCTCGATTTGCTCCAAAGAGAGCACGGTGGAGAAGTAATCTTCCAAATCTTTCTCAACAATATAGGGACCAAAGGTATCCCGATAGGTTTCCACCTCTAGATCACGTAAGGTCTGTGCCTGGTCGATTTTTACTCTAACTAACATGATTATTTAAATTGTTCTGAAAAACGGACATCCCCTTGATAGAAGCCACGGATATCATTGATTCCGTAACGAAGCATAGCCACACGCTCTTGACCAAGTCCAAAGGCAAATCCTGAATAGACTGTTGGGTCAATACCACTCATCTCAAGGACGCGTGGGTGAACCATACCAGCTCCCATGATTTCAATCCAACCAGTTTTCTTACATACGTTACATCCAGCTCCACCACATTTGAAGCAAGAAACGTCCACCTCAACCGATGGCTCTGTAAATGGGAAGTAAGAAGGACGCAGACGGATTTGACGTTCTGCCCCAAACATCTTTTGCACGATCAATTGAAGCGTTCCTTGAAGGTCTGCCATTGAGATGTTCTTCCCAACAACCAAGCCTTCGATCTGATGGAATTGGTGGCTGTGGGTCGCATCATCTGTATCCCGACGGAAAACACGCCCTGGAGAGATCATCTTCAATGGTCCCTTGCTAAAGTCATGCGCATCCATCGCCCGCGCTTGAACTGGCGAAGTATGGGTCCGAAGCAAGATTTCTTCTGTGATATAGAAGGTATCCTGCATATCCCGCGCTGGGTGATCTTTTGGAAGGTTCATGCGTTCAAAGTTGTAGTAGTCTTTTTCGACTTCAAACCCATCGACGACTTGATAACCCATCCCGATAAAGATATCTTCGATTTCTTCACTGGTTTGGGTCAAGATATGACGGTAACCACTAGCAACCGGACGACCAGGAAGCGTCACATCGATACTTTCGCTAGCTAGTTTCGCTTGGACTTTCTTTTCTTCCAAGAGTTTGGTTGTTTCTTCAAAGGCAGCCGTCAGCACATCGCGGGCTTCATTGACGTGTTTCCCGATAACCGGACGCATTTCAGCAGAGACATCTTTCATCCCTTTGAGAATCTCAGTCAGAGATCCTTTTTTCCCAAGGACAGAGACCCGTAGTTCTTGCAATTCTTTTTTATTTTCAGCAGAGATCTGTTTCAAAGCTGCCAGCGTTTCTTCACGAAGCGCTTTTAATTGTTCTTCAATCGTTGACATATTTCCTCCATCATGGTCCTCACTCAGACATAGAAAAAACCACGCGCCACATCCATATTCGGAGCGTTGACACGCGGTACCATCCGTTTTTTATCTGAAACTCAGACCTTAATTTCTAAATCCTTGCGCAAGTGAATTCACTCAGCTTTCATGCAAAGAGCTTTCAGTCACGGCTCTTCTCCCTGTTGCACTTCCCTTGAGGTACTAGTCTTGCAGATTTCTATTCAATTACTATCTAGTTTAGCAGATTTTTAGTTAAAAAACAAGTTAGATGAGACTAATTTCAATAGACAAAGAAACAAGACCCAGGGCATTATTTATTTGCCTTGTCTGTTTCATCTGCTTTCCTTTTCAATAGAAGAGTTGCTGCTTGGTTAAAACCATCACACCAGTTATACCATTTTGCTTCATACTCATCTTGAGGTAAGATACGATGTTTTAAATCCAAAACAGAGGATATCTTTCTTTCCTCACAAGCTTGCGCATAGAGATGATAAATTTCATCACCACCATCTTTATCAAACTCAGCAGAAATCGTATCCCGACCTGCCAATAAAGACTGATAAGCCCTGTGATGCCCGTTTGTAATCAAGAAGCAATTTCCAAACGCAAGAATACTAATTGGATCCACATTGATGATTTCCGCCGATTGATCAAGCATCTGGATATCATGTAACTTCTTTTCTGATAAATATAGTTGGGTCGGATGAAGATCTGTTATTTTGATTTTCAATTCTTTCTCCTCTACCAAGAGTAAAATAAGCTGGTCCTGGGCACTGGTGAACATTTTTAAAGGTCAGGATTTAAAGACCTGCCAAAGCCAAATTCCTCTGCCGTTCTTGTTATCCGTTTGTTTTTATTCGATGACTTGTCCAGCTTCTTTCAAGACAGATTCTGGAATGGTAATGCCTAATTCTTCTGCCACTTTTTTGTTGATGACAGATTTACCATCTGTGAAGATTTCGACTGGTGTATCACCTGGTTTTTGACCTTTCAAGATTTTCGCAGCCATTTTACCAGTTGCCACTCCAAGATCGTGTTGATCGACAACGACTGAGCCTAAACCACCAGCTTCGACCATGGCTGTCGCACTTGGGAAGATTGGTTTTTTAGCTGTTTTGTTTGCTTCGACTACCGTTGAGAAGGCTGAAGCGATGGTGTTGTCAATTGGAACCCAGATAGCATCCACTTTACCAGTCATGACAGAAACCGTTGAAGCAATTTCATTTGTAGAAGGGACTGAATAAGGAACCACCTTGTAGCCTGCTTTTTCAGCCAATTTTGTAAATTCTTCTACTTGCGTTTTAGAATTATCTTCACTGGTTGAGTAAAGGACACCGATTGTTTTCACGTTTGGAGTCAACTCTTTGATCAATTTCAACTGTTGTTCCGTTGGGTTGTGGTCAGATACTCCTGTGATATTGCCACCTGGTTTTTTCAAATCTTTGACCAAGTTAGCGCCGACTGGGTCTGTGATAGCACCCATGACGATTGGTTTGTCCTTGGTTGCACTAGCCAAACCTTGAGCAGATGGGGTTGCGATTCCGATCAAAACGTCGTTGTTGTTTTGGACCAATTGCTTACTCATGGTAGCAACCTTGTTTGGTCCCCTTCTGCATTGAGGAATTCAATCTCAATCTTGTCCTTGTCATAGCCTTCTTCAGCCAAGCCATCTTGAATCCCCTTGTAGATTTCGTCTAGCGATGGGTGGCTGACCAACTGCAAGACACCGACTTTTTACCTTTTTTTAGTTCCATCTGCTTTTATTAGCTTCATTTTTTTATTGTTTAACATTGGATAGACTACTGCTACTAAAAATAATAGCTAGCAAAGCACCAATCATTCCCAATACACGTTTGTTTTTTTCATTTTTCTTTACCTCAATTATTTATTTTTTTCGTTTTTTCGCATCTTTGTTAAAGACTGAGTCGCCATCGTTTCTTCATCTTCTTTTCTCCCTTCTTTTTGAAACAAAAAACACGCCCACACATAGCTATAGCTATGTGAGGACGTATCATCGCGATGCCACCTCACTTATGGGAAAATGGATATACTCCTCCCATGTCTCTGTCTTGTCTAGCAACAAGTTGCACGATAAGGTGTGCCGACCGAATTTTTATTGTTTCAAATTCATCTCATCATTAGTCCAATTTCATAAATGTCCACTACCCACTTTCACCAACCGTGAGCTCTCTAATAAATTTTCATTTACTACTTTTCTAATTGAATCCATTGTAAATGTTTCTGTAAGCCTTGTCAATACTTTTTTATGTTTTTTTTGAAAACGTTCGTCATTTCCTGAAATTCTTTTCCTAGTGAGGTTGTTTTTGCAAAATGTTTGTCCTTCTTCTTCCTAGGTTTTCAGCCACTTTTTTGATATAATTTACTAGAACTAGTCTAGAATGTTGAGGAAACCCATGTCTTTTGATGGATTTTTTTTACACCATATGGTGGATGAATTACAAAGCGAACTCTTAAATGGTCGCATCCAAAAAATTAACCAACCCTTTGAACAAGAGTTGGTTTTACAAATTCGTAGCAACCGCAAGAATCAAAAACTCTTGCTGTCTTCCCACTCTGTTTTTGGTCGGATCCAACGGACTCAGACCAATTTTGAGAATCCTGCCTTTCCCAATACCTTTATCATGGTCATGCGCAAGTATCTCCAAGGGGCAGTCATTGAGCAGATTCAGCAACTGGAGAATGACCGTATTTTAGAAATTGCTGTCTCCAATAAAAATGAGATTGGAGATGATATATCTGTGACCCTAATTATTGAAATCATGGGCAAGCACAGCAATATCATTCTTCTGGACAAGGCGACTGGAAAAATCATCGAAGCGATCAAGCATGTGGGCTTCTCTCAAAACAGCTACCGGACCATTCTCCCTGGATCAACCTATGTAGCTCCTCCAAAAACCGAAGCGGTCAACCCCTTTACCATTAAAGACGAAGCCTTATTCGCCTTTCTTCACCGAGAAGAGTTGACACCTAAAAACCTTCAAACCCATTTCCAGGGTCTTGGTCGAGATACTGCTCAAGAATTGGCCAGTCGATTAGAAAGCGGAGAAAAATTAAAAACCTTCCGAGCATTCTTTGAAGCTCCAACAGATCCCCGTCTAACGAAAAAATCTTTTGCTGCTCTCGCTTATGCAGATAGCCAGGAGGAGACCTTTGAAACCTTATCAGATCTACTCGACCACTACTACTTGGACAAGGCTGAGCGCGACCGGGTCCAACAACAAGCTGGGGAACTCATCCGCAAGGTGGATAATGAGCTAGAAAAGAACCGGAAAAAATTGGCCAAACAGGAAGCCGAACTAGCAGCGACAGAAAATGCCGAAGACTTCCGTCAAAAAGGCGAACTACTCACTACCTTCCTCCATCAAGTCCCAAATGATCAAGACCAGGTCACCTTGGACAACTACTATACCAACCAGCCTATTACCATTGCTTTGGATAAGGCCTTGACCCCCAGTCAAAATGCTCAACGCTACTTCAAGCGTTACCAGAAGCTAAAAGAAGCTGTTAAACATTTGACCTCTCTCATCCAGGAAACCAAGGAAACCATCTCCTACCTGGAAACAGTCGAAACAGCTCTAGCCCAAGCAAGCCTTTCTGAAGTCGCCGAGATTCGAGAAGAGCTGATCCAAACAGGCTTTATCAAACGACGCAACCGAGAAAAGATCCACAAACGCAAAAAACCAGAGAAGTATTTAGCTTCTGACGGAAAAACCATTATCTTGGTCGGCCGAAACAATCTTCAAAACGAAGAATTGACCTTTAAGATGGCTAAGAAAGATGAACTCTGGTTCCACGCCAAGGATATTCCAGGTAGTCACGTGGTTATTACTGGTAACCTCAATCCTTCAGATGAGGTCAAGACAGATGCAGCTGAGCTAGCGGCCTATTTCTCTAAGGGACGCCTCTCTAATCTGGTCCAAGTCGACATGATTGAAACCAAGAAACTTAACAAACCGACCGGAGGAAAACCTGGATTTGTAACCTATACTGGTCAGAAAACACTACGGGTCACTCCTGAAGAAGAAAAAATTAAATCTATGAAACTCGCAGATGAATGACAAAAAGAGAGTGGGACAGAAATCGGTAATTCGTTAGAATTCGATTTCGTCTTCACACCTCCGCATAGTTGAGTAGGGCTGTCAAAGCTGAAAAAAATCAGCGTAGTAGAGCCCACTCAACCACTGCGTCTTGCTCGACAATCCAAAGACAATTGAGAGGCTAGGACTTTTGTCCCAGCTTTTCTCATATTGATGATAAAAAGTTTCAGTGTATGTTTGAATGAACCTCAAAGTATACCTCATTTTTTAAGCATACTAAGGTTCTTATATGTAAAATAACTTTGTCTACATTTTTAAAAAGGTTGAGCGTTGCTCAACCTTTTATTCTGCTTTATTGATATCCTCTTTGACCTGGTCAACATTAAACTTAGCAAAGAGATATTGGCGATCCTGGACAGGGAAACGTTGATCCAATTGATCAATGGCCCCAACTTCAACAATCCCTTCTTTGATAACAAAATCCATGACATGACCTCCGAAGGTATGATCATCTGAGATAAAGTGAAGGTGATAGCCTGCTACACTGACCCCATGGAAAATCTCTGGTGTCCAAAAACCAACAATAGTTCCCGTAACATTTTCTCGCGTAAATTCAGGCTGATGCGTCGCCACATCTGCAAATTTGGTGTCTGAAGTTGATTTAGGAATCATACGCACATGCATCTTGGCAAAATCACCGTGAATCTTAATGGAACGAAAAAGATTATCTCCATCATAATAAGATTCAATGCGAGCCTCTAATTCCTCATCTGTCATCTCAAAGCGCTGACGAAAAATCACTTCGGCCTGATGGGGAACGATAGCCGCATAAGGGACTGTCGCACCCGGGGTCACCTCCACAATCTCTGGCTCCTCTCCTGATCCCTTAGCTTGGTAGGCTTTGCCATCTAAGACAATCAGTTCGCCATCAATGGAGTCCAGGGTCCCAATTCCAAGATCTCCATGCTCTAGTAATTCTTTAATGGTAAAGGATCCTCCATAGAGACCAGCCATCAAAGCCCCCAAGGTATTGTATTGAAACAATTTCACCGGTTCCATTATCTTCTCCCTCATTCATCTTGTCTTCTTTTCAGCCCTTCCAGTATACCACAATCTCAAGGACAATGACAGAAAGACTGATTAAAAAAAGAGCGGGCCAGAACAAGGATGCACACTTGTTCTGATTCCCGCCCTTCAAGGGTCAAGTAGTTAATCTTCTAACAGGCTCTCATAGAAAGCTTGCATTTGCCCATCATCTGGAACTAGCTGCAAATAGCCTTCTGCCACTTCCCGGGCTTTTGCGACATAACCCAACTCTCTCAAGAGGTAACTATAGCTTTCTAAGTACTCTGGATTTTCTTTCAAATCTGGGTAGAGCTCTTCATAGATCGGAGCCGCTTTTTCAACCTCTTCGAGTGCTACCAAGGCACGAGCGATATTCCAGCGGGTGACGACATTTTCCACTTCCACTTCTTGCCATTCAAGGACGTCTTCATAGCGTTCCTGTTCCAGATAAAGAGTTGTTAGGCGAAGGGCGATATCTTCAAGATCCTCAGCAACTTCTTTGGCTTCTACCAAATACTTCTCTGCCTTTTCTGGCTGGTGCAACTCGTAGGCCAATTGGGAGGCTAGAAGGAGGAGATAAGTGTCAAAGGATTCTTTTGGACCCCTTGCTCTGCTATTGCTAATGCTGTTTCTCGGTCATTTTCAGCTTGAAGAGCCAAGGCATAGCCGTATTCATACCCTTCAAAGTCTGGCGACAGTGTATCAATCTGCTTGAAGTAGATCAGAGAACGTTGATACTCTTCTCGGTCAGAGAGAAGGGTTGCCAATTCATAGGCAATCTGGTCATCAAACTCAATTTCCAAGGCCTTTTCTAAAAACTCAATAGCAGACTCAAACCGACCCAGATTCGCATAAGCATAGCCAATCCGCTGGTAGGTGGAAATGCCCGTTTCTTCTAAAATGAGACGGTTGTCTAACTGAGCATACTCTTGAATGGCTTCTTGGTAGTTTTCGAGTTCTAAATCAATCTCTGCCAAGCCTAGTTGAATAATAGGGTCATCTGAAAGAGTCGCTGCTTCCATCAGTTTTTCTCGAGCCACATCTGCCAAGCCCTCACTTTGGTAGAGGTCTGCCTTGACTAAGAGACTGGCTAGATACCATTCCGAACTTTCCGGGATTTCTTCCAAATAAGCAAAGGCTTCTTCCATTAGTCCATCTTCCGCTACGATAGTGGCTAGACTCAGATAGACCTCTGGATAATCATATCTCAGATGCAAGTAGGTTTGCTTGGCTTCTGGGTAAAAACCAATACTTTCAAAATATTGTCCCAATTCTAACAAGGTAGCTGGATCATCTTCTAGCAAAGCCTTATCCAAATAAGCTGGCAGACGATCTAGCTCTTGTTTCTCAATTGCTTCTAGAATTTTTTGACTATTCTTCACGTTGAATTTCCTCAACTTCGTCCTTTTCGTACAAACCACTGACCTCTTTATACCATTCAAATAGAGCACTGATGACTACTTTAGCCGAAGCATAAACCGGGATTCCTAAGAAGACTCCCCAGATTCCAAACATAGAGCCAGAAGTAATCAATACAAACAGAATCGTGATTGGGTGGATATTGAGCTGACTACCCAAAACAAGTGGGGAAACGAAACGTCCCTCGATGGTTTGCTCAACAATAAAGACAATGACGACTTTGACAAACATCTCTGGTCCTGCCACCAACCCCAATACTAAGGCTGGGATCATGGCCAAGAAGCTGCCCAAGTATGGTATCAAGTTCAAAAACCAGCGGTTACACCGAGTGTCACAGCGTAACGAAGCCCAATGATCTTAAACAAAAGAATAAACATTAAAGCTACGATGATAGCAACAGTAATCTGACCTCTGACATAATTGGCCAATTGTGTATTGACATCAGACAGGACTTTGTCTGCAGATTTACGAATCTTGGTTGGCAAGAAACGGATGATTTGCCCTTTTAAGTTCTTTCCATCTCTCAAGAGATAGAAGACGATAAAAGGCATAATAATCAAGGCAATAATGACCTGAGAGGCGACAGTAATCAGATTGCTGACCCAGTTGACCGCTCGGGCGGAAAAAGAACTCGCCCAACTGGTAATATTCTGCGACAATTGGCTGGTCCATTCATCCAGTTGAGGCTTGATTTCTGGAGACACTTTGTTGTCTAAGACATCATCGATGGTCCTATTGGCCTTTTCCAAGTAATCTGGCAGGTTCTTCATAAAACTAAGAACTTGATGTTGAATAGCTGGAATAGCGACAGCCAAGCCCCATAAAATGAGAAGCGCGATCAAAATAAAGACGATGGAAATTGCAATAATCCGTTTGACTCGGTGCCTTTCCAAAAAGTCAACGATTGGATTTAACAAATAATAGAGGAGCCCTGAAATAATGACTGGCAGCATGACTGCTGCTCCAAACTCTAACAGGGGTGTAAAAATAAAACTAATCTTGCTGAGAACTAAAATATTCAATCCCATCAGCAAGGTTACTAGAAAAACAGTAATGGCCTTATTATCTACAAACCATTTAAAAAACCAGGATAAACTAAAATCTTTTTCTTTATGTTCCACGGGAATCTCCTTCGTTTTCAATCTGTTTTTATTTTAGCATTTTTAGTCCATAATTTCACGATATAGCTGAAATGTGAGCTTGTTTTTTATGCTTAGCTTGTCAATCCTTCACCTAATCGTTTTCCATCCCCTTCTTTTCTGATATAATGGAGCTATCAACAAAGTCGAGGTGCATGTGATGCAAGATATTTATTTCGGAACCTATACCAAACGAGACTCTAAAGGAATTTATAAGGCTTCCTTCGATGAAAGAACTGGTCAACTTAGCGACTTAGAACTAGTTGCTCAAGAGCCAAACCCAACCTATCTCGCTTTTTCAAAAGCTGGTTTCTTATACAGTGTGGGTGCGAACCAAGGTCTTGGCGGCATTGCGAGCTTTAGCCCTGACCACCAGTTAATCAATCATGTGGTCGAGGAAGGGGCGCCCCTCTGTTATGTCTCTGTTGATGAGGCGCGTGGCTTAGTCTATGGAGCCAACTACCACAAGGGACAAGTCCTCTCTTATCGCATCCATGAAGATGGTCACTTGACCTTTGTCGACCAAGCCACTCATCAGGGTTCTGGACCTCACGAAATCAAGCGAGTCCCCATGTACATTATGCAGATCTCACTCCCGATAAGCTCCTCATCACTTGTGATTTGGGTACCGATCAAGTAGTGATCTATCAGGTCGATGATCTTGGGAAACTAACGAAGACTCAAACCTATCAAACAGCTCCAGGAGCTGGTCCGCGTCATATCATTTTCCATTCTCATTACAAGACCGCCTACCTCATTAACGAATTAAACGCCACCATCGATGTCCTTTTCTATGATGGACTTGGCTACTTTGAACATTTCCAAACCATCTCAACTCTACCAGAAGATTATGAAGGTCAAAAATGGGCTGCTGCTATTCGCCTCTCCGAGGATGGGAAATTCCTCTATGCCTCTAATCGGGCCCATAACTCCATTGCAGTCTATGAAATCTTGGCAGATGGTAGCCTAGTGCTTCTTGAAATCGTTCCAACCAATGGACTCAATCCACGCGATTTCATTCTTAGTCCAGACCAAGAATACCTCATTGCAGTTCATCAAGATTCAGACAATGCTACTGTTTTTAAACGCGACAATACGAGTGGTAGATTGACTGAATTGAGACATGATTTCTACGTACCAGAGGCGGTTTGCGTCCTCTTCAACTAAGAATCAAAACGCTTGCTAGTTTGGTTGAAAAATGATTAAATAGTGATAATAAGAAATAGTTTATAGGAGAAAACTCATGAACCCAATGGATTTGTTTAACCAAGTCAAAGAAATGATCGAAAAGAAAGATTTCGATGCTGCTAAAAAATTTATCGATGACAATAAGGAGAACCTTGGTGACTACTTAGAACAAGCAAAAGCTCTTGTTGCTGGAAACGATCTAGTAAGTGGTGCTGTAGATAAAATCAAAGGTTTATTCTAATCACTAAAATCCTCAACTACTTGGTTGAGGATTTTTTGTTTAGCTCGATAGCAAAAAAAATCCTTGAGAAAACTCAAGGATCTTTTTAGTCTAGTAAACTAGCTTATTTTCAAGTTGTAGAATGATTTCAATCCACGGTATTCAGCTACTTCACCAAGTTGATCTTCGATACGAAGCAATTGATTGTATTTAGCGATACGGTCTGTACGTGAAAGTGAACCAGTCTTGATTTGTCCTGCGTTTGTTGCAACTGCGATGTCAGCGATTGTTGAATCTTCAGTTTCACCTGAACGGTGTGATACAACGGCAGTGTAACCAGCTTCTTTAGCCATTTCGATAGCATCGAATGTTTCAGTAAGAGTACCGATTTGGTTAACTTTGATAAGGATTGAGTTAGCTGCTCCTTCTGCGATACCCTTTTCAAGGTATGAAGTGTTTGTTACGAAGAAGTCGTCACCAACCAATTGAACTTTTCCACCAAGACGTTCAGTAAGAGCTTTCCATCCGTCCCAGTCATTTTCATCCATACCATCTTCGATAGTGATGATTGGGTATTTGTTAACCAATTCTTCAAGGTAGTCGATTTGTTCTGCAGCAGTACGTACAGCAGCGCCTTCACCTTCGAATTTAGTGTAGTCGTAGACTTTACGTTCTTTATCGTAGAATTCTGATGATGCACAGTCAAATCCGATGAATACGTCTTTACCTGGTACATATCCAGCAGCTTCGATCGCAGCAAGGATTGTTTCAACACCGTCTTCAGTTCCTTCGAAACGAGGAGCGAATCCACCTTCGTCACCTACGGCTGTTTCAAGACCACGAGATTTAAGGATTTTCTTAAGAGCGTGGAAGATTTCAGCACCCCAACGAAGAGCTTCTTGAATGTAGGCGCACCAGCAGGTACGATCATGAATTCTTGGAAAGCGATTGGAGCATCTGAGTGAGAACCACCGTTGATGATGTTCATCATTGGAGTTGGAAGAACTTTAGTGTTGAATCCACCAAGGTAGCTGTAAAGTGGGATTTCAAGGTAGTCAGCAGCAGCACGAGCTACAGCGATAGACACACCAAGGATTGCGTTCGCACCCAATTTACCTTTGTTAGGAGTACCGTCAAGAGCGATCATTGCACGGTCAATAGCTTGTTGATCACGAACATCGTAACCGATGATTGCTTCAGCAATGATGTTGTTTACATTGTCAACAGCTTTTTGAGTTCCAAGACCACCGTAACGAGATTTGTCACCGTCGCGAAGTTCAACCGCTTCGTGTTCACCAGTAGAAGCTCCAGATGGAACCATACCACGTCCGAAAGCACCTGATTCAGTATAAACTTCTACTTCAAGTGTTGGGTTACCGCGTGAGTCTAGGACTTCGCGAGCGTAAACATCAGTAATAATTGACATTTCTTACTCTCCTTTGAGTTTAAATTTTTTACACCTCTATGATACCTTAAAAATACGCGTTTTTCAAGAAAAAACGTTATCTTTGTGCAGATTTTCCTTAACTTTAGCAAGAAATCGCTTTCTTTATCTTGAAATCCAGCTCCATTCGTTTGTCATTTTGTAGTTAAAGTATGATATACTATTCTTATGACTGATCTATCTAAAGAAATTATGGAAAAGGCCCACGGTGGCTTAAAATTAAATCCTGATGAACAACGTCGCTTTCTAGGTACTTTTGAAGAGCGCGTCCTAGGGTATGCTGATTTAAGAACAAGCAACAGTCCTCAGCTTCAAAAGGGCTTTTTGAAGGTGCTTAAAAGCTTCAGTGAGCAAGCTGACCCTCTCTTTGTAAAAATCTCCCCAAATGTTGATTCTAGCGTCCAATTGAGCTATCTAAAACAAGCAAAAGAGTTCGGTTGCCAGGCTACCATTGTTTCGGAAGAGCATGACTCCTCTCCTTTTGGGCTCGTGATACATACAGATGCACCAGTGACCACTACTGACAAGGACCTTCGCTCTGCTTTTGCAGATCTCTGGGAGGAAGAAAAGAAACCGAGCAAACCTTCTCTTTGGAAGAAATGGTTTGGTTGATCATGACTGTCCCCTAGGCATTTATATCAATAGCAAAAGATTACATAGAAAAAAGCGGTTTAACCGCTTTTTTCTATGCTTAATAGATTTCCAATATTTCTAGCTGTAAAGAGAAGATTTTCCCTTGCGTTCTTCAGAAGTTGGTCTAAACTATCAGGGTGTTTCGTTATGGAAAAAGCTCCGACTATATTTTCAAATGGGAGACTTGGTAAATCATCTGCAAGACTTCCACAAATAGCTATGACAGGGATTCCCTTTGGGGTTCGTCTCGCAACTCCTATCGGAGCTTTTCCTGATAGACTTTGATGGTCCAGTCGCCCCTCACCGACAATGACCAAGTCTGCATTTGCTACCTTGGAGTCAAAGTCGATTAGCTCTAAACAAGTTTCAATTCCTGAAACAATCCTTGCATGCGCGAAGGCACAGAGACCTGCCGCAAGGCCACCACCAGCTCCCATCCCTGCTTGGGTCAACACACTAGGACAGTTCTTTTCATAAAAGCTGTAAATAGCTTGATCCACTTTATCAAACATAGTGGGGCTAAGCCCCTTTTGTTTTCCAAAAATATAGGTTGCTCCATCTAGTCCACATAGAGGGTTCGACACGTCTGCTAAGATATGTATCTGGACATCCTCTGGAATCTTTATCGCTTTCTCTTTACGGATGGAATCACACTTTAAAAGACTTTGTCCACAGGCCTTCAATTGCTTTCCTTCTCTATCATACAATTGATAGCCTAGACCTACTGCAAGACCAAGCCCACCATCATTGGTGGCTGTTCCTCCAACCCCGATATAAATATCCTTTTTTCCTTTATTGATCAAATAACAGATCAGTTCTCCAATTCCTCGGGTCTCTATGTCAAGTGGATGACGTTGATCAACTGGAATTTTTCCTAAGCCGATCAAGTCGGCTACTTCAAAGAGAGCCATAGTTTCCTTCTCCACATACCGCATTTCTACCGGCTTTCCAAATGGACCTGTAACAAGGGCAAAGGTTTCCATCAAGTCTAACGAGTATCGGATGGCATCCACTGTCCCTTCCCCTCCATCTCCAATAGGACAAGTAATCGGTTCTACATCGATAATAGACTGTCGCAAGCCTTCCGCAATCATTTCCGCTACTTCTTTCGCGGGTAGGCACTCTTTGAATGAATCTGGAGCAATTAAAATTTTCATGGAGTCACCTCCTTTATCTCTTTCTATGTTGGTATTTCCCATCACATCTTATCTCCATAAAAAAACATCCAGGAATATTCTCCTGGATGTTTTGGATTAGAATCGGATGGATTCTCTTGTTTTTTCATATGAGCTAACAAATCTCTCTGTTACTCCTGGTTCTACTGTTTCCAATGCTTCTGAAATGACTTTGAAGGAAGCAGGATAGTCATACTCTTTTTCAAAAATGTACAAAGCTTCATCAAAGCTGCTTGGACATGATCATCGAACGAACGATAACGATTTGAGTATTGAAGCAACTGCTCTGTTAGAGTAGCGTATTGTACCAGTTTATAAGTTTCTTCTTCTAACTCTGTCATATCGTTGGTCAAAATATCCAGGAGACGATTGACGTTTTCAATATTGACACGACGACCTTCTAACTCAGCCAAAAGAGCTTCTGTGTTATCACTTGCAGTGAAGAAGATAGTAAGGAAGGATTGAGGAATTCCAGGTAAGTTACGCTTATCCATGTAGCGCTTAATAGCATGTAAACGGTTAGCGTAGATATTTACCTTTTGACGAGCATTCGTATCGTCTTTCTCAATCTTAGACAAGGTTTCGCTCAGTGCAATCTGATCATCTTCAATTTCCTTCAGACGTTCTTCAATCGCTTCTAACTCTTCTTGAAGAATAGAGTAAGCTTTTTGAGTTTCAGATGTATCATTCAAGGCATCCTCTACAACAAGCTCTTGAGCTGTTAATTCAGCTTCTAACTCCTTCAAGTGATTTTCCTTGAGTACTTTGCTTTCAAATATTTTGCTGAGACGTTCAACTTCTTCTGCTAAACTCTTGTTATTTTCCTTAGCATGGGCAAGGTAACCTGGTAATGCTTTGACCAATTTTTCAACCACTTTGTGTGATTCGATTTCACGAGTGAAAATATCATACAAGGCGTTGATTTCTTCTTGAATCTGCTCATTCTCATAGAGTGCATTATCTAATTCAAGAGCAGCAACATTGGCAAGATTGGCTTTCAATGCCGCATGCAGTTGTTGGAAACGTGCTTCCAAGTCGGTCTCTGTAAAATGATAACCAGATTCCAATAGTTTGCGATAACCAGATTCCAAATCTTCCAATTGGTCAGGAAGAGTTGTTTGTAGATCCTTCACAATTGCAGGAACTTTTTCAACAATGTGAGTCAAGGCTACAATATGGTTTTCTGCTGTGTCAAGAATTTCAGCAGCTTCAACAGGGTCACCTGATGAATTCAAGGTTACAAATTTGAAAACTCAACTTGAATATTTTCAGATTGCTTCTCAATTTCGGGAAGCGCTGGGCCATACGCATCTGGATCAGAAGCCACTTGTTTTTGCAAGTTTTCAAACATATCCAAGGCATGAACAACTCGACCGCTATTCATTTCTTCTTTTTCTTTTAATTCAGATAAAGCTTGACGGATGGCCTTGATATCTTCATCAATTAATTGAACCTGACTCTCAATATTTCCAATTGCTTGCTTGGCTTTTAAAAAGCGGAAAGAATTGTTGTAGCCTTCTGCTTCAAAGAGGTTGTTCTCAATATCAGCAAAAGAATTGAGGGATAGGTCCACCCATTTTTGATTCCATTCACGAAATGCAACTTGACTTTGACCAATCAAATGCATATTCTTCACAGCCTCTACTTCATCATTTACCGGAAGGTTATACAACTCTTCTTTTCGTTCTTCCAGTGCTGCTAGTAAGGCTTCGTTACGCTTTCTCAATAAGACTGCCACTACATATCCTAAAACCAAAAGGACCCCAATGACAATAATGAGAATAATTAGTCCACGAGACATATAAAAACTCCTTCATTAAATTACTTGAAAGTAATCGTAGTTATTATATCATAAATATTCGAATAATTGGCAAATATCGCAGAATTTTATACATCAAGTGTACTATATTCGGCATTTTCTTCGATAAATTCACGGCGAGGTTCTACTCGATCTCCCATGAGCATATCAAAGATCTTATCTGCTTCTGCTGCATCATCCACTGTTACACGAGCCATGAGGCGGTGTTCTGGGTTCATCGTTGTTTCCCAGAGCTGATGATCATCCATCTCACCCAAACCTTTGTATCGTTGAATCGTTGGTTTGGAGCGACCTTCAGAATAGCGTTCTAGAGCCGCAGCCAATTCTGCTTCTTGGTTGACTCCTGGTTGAATGTATTCTTTGATCTCACTACCGACTTTTACACCATAAATTGGTGGTTGGGCGATATAAACATAGCCAGCCTCCAAAACGGGTTTCATATAGCGATAGATCAAGGTTAGGAGGAGGGTTCGAATATGGGCTCCATCGACATCGGCATCCGTCATGATGACTAATTTTTGATAACGGGCTTTTGATACATCAAATTCTGCACCAAAACCGGTTCCCATAGCTGTGAAAAGACTACGAATTTCTTCGTTGGCTAAAATCTTGTCCATGCTGGCCTTTTCCACGTTGAGGATTTTCCCACGAATAGGAAGAATTGCCTGAAACTCCCGGTTTCGACCTGATTTAGCAGATCCTCCGGCAGAGTCTCCTTCGACGATGAAGAGTTCTGTCTCAGCTGGATTGTTAGATGAACAGTCTGCTAATTTACCAGGGAGGTTTGAGATTTCTAAACCAGATTTCTTGCGGGTGACTTCACGGGCTCGCTTAGCAGCAACACGCGCTTTGGCAGCCAGAATTCCCTTTTCAACAATTTTCTTGGCAATCTGCGGATTTTCCAACAAGAAATCAGAGAAGGCATCGCTGAACAAACGGTTGGTAATCTTCACCACTTCAGAGTTTCCAAGTTTGGTCTTGGTTTGCCTTCAAACTGTGGATTTGGGTGTTTGACAGAAATGACGGCTGTCAATCCTTCCCGAACATCTTCCCCTGTGAGATTTTCTTCATTGTCCTTGAGAAGTTTATTCTTACGAGCATAGTCGTTGATAACACGGGTTAAGGCTGTACGGAAACCTTGCTCATGAGTTCCCCCTTCATGGGTATGGATGTTATTGGCAAAGCTCATGACGGTTTCGTGATAACCAGTCGTATACTGCATAGCCACTTCAACCGTGATATCATCCATTTCGCCATCAGTATAAATCGGAGTTTCGAAGATGACATCCTTGTTTTCGTTGATGTATTCTACATAACTAGCAATCCCACCCTCATAGTGGTAATCTTTCGTTTGCTCCTGCCCTTCACGCTTGTCCGTGATCGAGATCCGTAAGCCACGGTTCAAGAAGGCTAATTCTTGAATCCGTTTGTTCAACTTGTCAAAATCAAAGACGGTTGTTTCTGTGAAAATCTCTGGGTCTGGAGTAAAGTGAACAGTTGTACCAGTTCGATCTGTTTCACCGATTACTTCAAGATCTGCAACGACTTGACCGCGTTTGTATTCTTGGTAATGAATTTGACCATTCTTATGGACGTGCACATCCAACTGAGTCGACAAGGCATTTACGACGGATGATCCAACTCCATGGAGTCCACCAGAAACCTTGTAACCACCACCGCCAAATTTTCCTCCCGCATGGAGAACGGTAAAGACAGTCTCAACCGCTGGACGGCCCGTTTTTTCTTGAATATCAACCGGAATACCCCGTCCATCATCGACGACTGTAATCGAATTGTCCGCTTCGATAAAGACTTCGATATGGCTAGCAAAGCCTGCAAGGGCCTCATCGATTGAGTTATCGACGATTTCCCAGACCAAATGGTGAAGACCTTCTTTAGAAGTGGATCCGATATACATCCCCGGACGCATCCGAACTGCTTCTAAACCTTCTAAAACCTGAATCTGACTGGCATCATATTCTTGACCAGTCGTTTCTTGCTTCAATTCTTCTGTCATTCTTTCCCTTTTCTAATTAAATATAGGCACTTAATTGATCCATTGAGTCGAACAAATAGGTCGCCATGCCAGCTCTCTGACCAGCTTCGATATCGATTGGGCGATCTCCAATCACCAAGCCAGACTCAATCGCATACTTGTCTTTTAGATACAACATGGACGTGGGATCTGGTTTACGTGGAAAACCATCATCAGCTGTCACAACTTCTGTAAAGTAATGACGAATCCCTGTTTTTTCTAAGATGGTCTCTACATGATGGTCACGGTGAGAAACCAAAAAATGACGGGCTCCGACTGCTGTCAGACGATGCAATAACTCCTCAGTCCCCTCGAATAAGCAGGGGATTTCAAGAGCTTCTTTCTCTCGCTGTTTATACTCTCCCAAAAAGTCTGGAAGGTCTGAGGCAAACTGCTGAACAGCATAATCCGTGGAAACCTTTAAAGCTGCATAAACGGAATCATGATCAGCCTCCCTTTGGAAATACTGTAAGGTCGCTACAAAAGCTTTTGTAGAGGTCTCATAATTGTCCAATAAAGTCCCACCAAGATCCCATATAAAATCATGATAATCCATAGCTTCAATTATACCATATTTTTCAAAAAATTGCTTGTAAAGTCAATGTTTTAAAGGTTTTTTTACAGTCATCTCCCACCTGTTTTACTTTCATTCAGAAAGCATTTACATTTTGGCAAAAGTAGCCTATAAAAAAATGAAGACAGGAATTTTCCTACCTTCATTTTTCTTCTCAACAACTATGGGGCCGATGTTCCAAAAACATCTTGATAGAGCATCCCTTCTCTCAATGCTGTGGCATCTCCACCAAAATGGTTGACCAGTGCATAGGAAAAGCAAGTGCTGTTGCAGGACCCCGACTGGTCAAAATGTGACCATCCTGAACCACTGCTTCCTTCACATAATGCTCTCTTCCAATTTCTTTTTCGAAGCCATCATAGCAGGTATAGCGTTTTTCATCAAGTAGTCCAGCTCGATCCAACACAATCGGAGCTGCACAAATAGCTGCTAGACTTTTTCCTTGGTCATGGGCTTCTTTTAAAGACTGGATCAAGCCTTCATGGTCGCGTAGATTTGCTGCTCCCGGCATCCCTCCTGGAAGGACAATGCCATCAAAATGATCCAACGAACCAGACCAGACCTCATCTACCTTCACTGTGATCCCATGAGAACCTGTCACTTCTGGATCAAATCCAACCATCAAACACTCGATTGCTGCTCTTCGCAAGACATCGACAACGGTCAGAGCTTCGATTTCCTCGAAACCATTTGCTAACATCACTGCTACTTTTGTCATATCAAATTATTCCTTTCTCGTGTAGTCGACTCAATTGTTTCTGTCTCAAGAGTCGACTTTCTTTTTTCCGTTCTTCACTCACCCTATTTTGATGGCTCATGGATAATAATAAGCCAATCCCAATGAGGTTACTCACAATAGCTGATCCTCCTTGTGAGATAAAAGGCAAGGGAATTCCAGTGAGAGGCAAGATCCCCGTTACAGCCCCAATATTCTCAAATATGTGGAAGACCAGCATCATGATGAAACCAGTTGAGATATAGGTGTAAAATTGATTATTGGATTTCAGGGTAATGCGCAACATCTTATAAACTAGAAACATGTATAAGAGAAGGAGGCACAGTCCTCCTACAAATCCAAAATCTTCCGCGATGACCGTAAAAATCATATCACTCTCCCTGACCGGGATTAACAGATTGGATACATTAAAACCTTGCCCCAATAGACCACCGCTTGCAATGGCCAGCTGTCCCTGAGCCTGTTGGAAGGTCATGGTTTGTGCATAATCAAAAGGATTCAACCAGGCTAAAATGCGGTTCATCTGATAGGTGGGCATCCCCAGAGTTTGATGGAGAAAGGCCCGCCCACCGTCGGATAGAAAGACGGCCAAAAAGAGAGCAATTCCACCTGCGAGGGTCAAAAAGACTGGTAAAATGATTTTCCAAGAGACCCCTGAAATAAGGACTACTCCTGAGAAGATAGCCATAAATACCAAGGAGGTTCCAAAATCATGTTGAAAGGCTAGAAGCCCTAGGACCGGTATGGTATAGGCAGCAATTTGGAGAATGAGAAAAAAGTCTTTTTTTAGCGTCCGATTTTCTTCCCTATTGTTTCGTAAAAAATGAACAATCGCACGAGAGACCATCAAGATATAAGAAATTTTCATAAATTCTGATGGCTGAAAGAGGCTGATCCCCTTGTAGGCCACCCAGTTTTTAGAACCGGTCGAAGCAACCAGATTTGGGTTGTAAAAATAAAGGGGCAAGACCATTAAGACCAAGCCAAAGACATACAAATAGGGCGTTACTTTCCATAAAAATTCTGTATTAAAGAGCATAACGACAAAACTAATCATACATCCTAAAACAATCCAGGCAACCTGTTGGCCTAAAATAGACCAAACCAAGTCAGGATAATCATTCGAAACTGCAATGTAGACTGCCACCACACCAAATGCTAATAATAACAAAACAGTGGTGATCAAGGAGAAATCTCCTCTAAGTTTGAAAGACTGACGTCTCTTCATTTCATCTCCCTTTCATTTAGATTCCTAAAACGTGTTGAAGTAGCAAACTAGAAATGGATACAGCTAGCCAGGCCACAAGGCCGATGAGGGAGAGGAGCCACCCCCTGCTTACGGAAGGCCTGAATAGATACTTGACTTCCAATGCCAACCAAGGCCATGGCCATCAAATATTGTGACAACCATTTACAGAAGGGAATCCAAGAACTTGGAAACCAGCCAAAGGACGTCACTAAAGAAGCCAAAAGGAAGTAAAAAATAAACCAAGGAACAATTTTACTCAATTTCACTTGCTTCCCTTCTCGATCCTGTTTCGACCGTCCTAGAAGTTTTAGTCCCAACATCCCAAAACAGATTGGAATTATCATCAAAGCTCGGGTCAACTTCACAACCGTAGCCACTTCACCCGCTGCTTTACTATAGGAAAATGCGGCCGCTACAACAGATGAGGTATCATTAATGGCCGTTCCTGCCCAAAAACCAAATTGCCGATCCGTCATAGCAAGGAGGTGACCAAAGAAAGGAAAAAGGAAAACCGCTAGGATATTAAAGAAAAAGATGGTCGACATGGACAGAGCAATGTCATTTTCATCAGCTTCTAGAACAGGAGAGGCTGCCGCGATTGCAGAACCTCCACAAATAGCTGTCCCCATTCCAACCAAGGCTGTTAAGATCTTCGGAGCTTTTAAGAGGTAGCCCATTGCAAAAGCAGAGAAAAAGGCAATACTGATGGTCGGTAGACTAATGACCAAAGAAGATAGTCCCAATTGGGTCACCTTTTGAAAAGACATGGTAAAGCCCATCAAGATAATGGAATATTGCAAGAGTTTTTTCCCTGAATAGGCTAGTCCCGGCCTGCTATTTTGAGGCAAGAGTTGACTAGCATTCAAGAGAATCCCACATAGGATAGCAAAGAGACTAGAGCCAAGGATAGGTACTGCTTTTCCTAACACCATAGATAGTCCTGCTGTGAGAGCGGCTAGCAAGACACCGGGAACATACTGAGTTCCATTGGGTTTTTGATTCATGTTAACTCCTAAATTGTTCAACAACTTCTTTTACTTCTCCTGTCTTAACAATGACAAGAGGAGCTATTTTCTCTAAACTGGCTTGAATCTGCGAGCCATATTGGCGATTTAATAAGCGTTGATCTAATAAAATGACCAGAGATTCTTGCTCGCTCGAACGACTCGAGCGTCCAAGAGCCTGCTTCAAGCGTAAGATAGCTAGTGGCAAACTATAATCATAGAAAGGATTTTTCCCTTCTAGACGCAAGGTTTCGTGCAGTTTTTGCACGAAGAAATCACTTGGATTATCAAAAGGAATGCGAGGAATGACTTGAATGATTTTTGCTTGCTGGGCAAAATCGACCCCTTCCCAAAAACTACCGGATCCTAAAAGGACGGAAGCTTCCCCTCTATCAAATCGGCGTTTAATAGTTGCTGCTTCACCATTCTTATACTGAGCCAGATGACCCACTGTCATCAGCTGAGAAGTTGCTAAAAGCAAGTCCTTGGAAGTGAACAAGGCAAAGAGAGGCAAGCCAGTAGCTGCTAGATCATCCAAATAACTTGCTAAAGAGCCAGCTAATTCCTCTTGCGTCAAATTGGTCAAATCAGGAAATTCTCGATCGATGAAGATGGTTTGCCCTTGATGATAGGACAGTTCTTTCCCAATGAATTGGTAATTCTCAATTCCTAAAATTGAGGCTAGATTGACCTTTTTACTAATGGATAAGGTAGCTGAGACCAAGAGAAGTCTGGTAGTTGTTGGAATAAAGTCTTGAAGGGAAACCAAGCCCTCTCTTCCAGACTGCAAGCGAATTATCGGATGCTGATTCTCTTGTGTACGATCAATCCAAAAAATTTGAAAACGAGGATCAAAGACCGTTTTTAATGCAGCCAAGACTGGACTATCTAGTTCAGATAAATCCTGGCGAATTTTTTTCACCTGTTCCGGTGTTAGTTCGACCTTTCTGCTACCCGATTCAAGATGTTTGAGTAGAGCATTCAATTCAAATTGGAGACTTTCAAGGATCCGTCGTTTCAACAAGGATTTTTCTATTTCAATCTCCCGTTGCAGATCTAGCATGAAATCCGATAAGGATAAGGAAGCCCTTGAAAACTGCTCCAATGAAAAATAAAGTTTTTGTGCTTCATCCACCACTAGAGTCCGATTTTCTACTAGAGAAGGATCATCTTCTAATCGAGTCAATAAATAGGCATGATTGGTGAGCAAGACTCGACTCATTTTGGCTTTTTCTTGACCGAGACGCCAAAAATCTTCTGTGTAAAATAAAGATTTTTTTGATAGCTTCCCATCATGACGGATTCGTTGAACAAAATTCCCGTAACGATGGAGCTGTCCCACTTCGTTTAGATCACCCGTCCTTGTTTGGGTCAACCAGACTAGCAATTGCATTTTGAACCGATTCCAGAGGCGATTTTCCTCCGGTTCATGCAAGATTCGAAAGAACTCATCCAGTTTTAAATAATTTTGAGGACTTTTTAGGCTATGAAAAGAAGTCTGAAAAACGTCCTCAGTCGTCTTAGCTTCCTGCTGCATAATCTGGTCTTGTAAGACCTTGGTTGGAACACTGACGACAATCTGGTCCCTTGTATGTGCTAGTAAAGGAAGGAGGTAGCCATAGGTTTTTCCAATCCCAGTAGGTCCCTCGATAAAGGTTGCTACTTCTCTTGAAGACTGAAGACTTTCTTCAATTGACTGGGCAAACTCTTGCTGCAAGGGACGGGGTTCCATGCCCATTAACTGGATATTAATATCAAACTGATCAGAAAAATTCTTGGCATCTCTTTTGATCAGAGGCTTACGAAGAAAAATCCCATGGTGAGATGTCAAGTCCTCTTTATGAAAAGCTCCCGCATCCTCGAATGCATCCTCTATCAAGAGTCTCGACTCGTAAATCAGATTATCAGAAAATGATAGCAAGGTTTCCACCAATTCCCTCGGTAAGGAAGCAATCGTTTCACGAAGCTTAAGAAATAGCTGGGCGGTTGCTTCCGCATCAGAAATAGCTGAGTGAGCATGGTCTAGAGGAATCGCCAATTCTTCACACAGGCTACTTAAATTATATCTTTCTAGGGTTGGGAAAAAGACTTGGGCCAATTCAACCGTATCGATCCGGGGGGTTATGAGCTCAAAGCCTTCCCAAAACAATGATTCTGCCAAGAGATTGGCATCAAATTTGACATTATGAGCCACAAAGACAGCATCTTCAATCAGTTCGTAAACTTGTCTGGCTACCTGTGAAAAGTCAGGGGCCTTCTTTAGTTGCTGATTGGTAATCCCAGTCAGTTGGCGAATATGTTCGTCTAGTTCCTCATGGGGGTTGACATAAGTCTCATAGGTCTCTACAATCTGCCCATCTTGAATGATGACAATCCCGATTTGAATAATTTTTGCATTGCTGCTTGCACTGGTCGCTTCCAGGTCCACGACAGCATATTTTCTTTTAACATTCGTTGTCATAGCACTTAAAATTATATCATTTTCCGACTCGCTTTGCTTGGTATTTTATGACATTGAAAGGGCCAAATCCAGCCAAGGGACGATTCTTCGGTTTCTAGAGGCGTTTTAGTCAGCTATTTTACAATATTTTTTTGATAGACTAATAGAGAAAGGAGCTCTTATGAAAAATCCACCGCATTGTCAATCCCATCGCTTATGAAAAACACCTACTTGCTTGAAAACGAGGACTATCTTCTGGTCGTTGATCCCGGGAGTGCTTGGGATCAAATTCGCAGCCGCATCGATCAACTCGCAAAACCAATTGCTGCTATTCTCCTCACCCATACCCACTACGACCATATCATGAGTTTAGAGAAGGTGCGGGAAACTTATGGCCATCCACCTGTTTATGTAGATGCTCATGAAGCAGCTTGGCTTCAAAGTCCTGTGGACAATCTTTCTGGTTTAGACCGCCATTCTGATTTAATGGATGTAGTCTGCCAGCCAGCCGAAGAGCATTTTGACTACCGAACAGATTATCAATTAAAAAACTTCCATTTTTATGTCCTTCACACACCTGGACATTCCATCGGAGGGGTCTCCTTGGTCTTTCCTGATGACCACCTTGTCTTGACAGGAGATGCCCTTTTCCGAGAAACTATTGGACGGACTGATTTGCCGACAGGAAGTGGACCCCAACTCCTTGAAAGTATTGAGACACAATTGCTCACTCTTCCATCCTCTTATGCAGTATACCCAGGACATGGGAATGATACCACTATAGGTCATGAAAAAATGTTTAATCCCTTCTTTCGAAATCGATAAAAAAGGAAGTTCAGATGAACTTCCTTTTTTGTATATTCTTAAATCTTCAAGAAACGTCTCATTGAAATAGATGAGCCAATCGCTCCAATTAAATACCGAGACCAAACAAACCGCCGACCATAATTGGGACAAGAAGGTTTGGACTGTATAAGAACAATTTCTGATCTTGTAGGGTATTGTACATGGACTTGTAGACAATATTATAGACATAATAGAGCAAGAGAGCAGGTGGAATTGCACCAATCAAACCAATCCAGGCACCTTCCAAAAGGAAAGGAGCACGAATATAGCCACTCTTAGCACCTACCAGACGCATAATCTTGATTTCTCGACTTCGTGAAATAATGGTAATCCGAATCGTATTGGAAATCAAAAAGACTGCGATAAAGATTAGTAAACCGGCACCAATCAAGCCCCAAATACGGATGAAGTTCCCGAGAGCAAAGAGACGTTGAGTATCAACTCCTCCATCTTTTACTTCCGACACCCCTTCAATTTTCTTAGCGGCCTTGGAAACTTCTTTCACATATTTAGGAGCCGTTGTCTCTACAAAATAGGCATCATAGAGAGGATTGGCATCCCCGTCAAAAATTTTCCAGTTATTACCGGCAGTCTTGATCAAGTTTTCATATTGTTCTTCCTTGCTGGAGAACTCAACCTTATCAACATTCTTCATGGCTGTCAATGCATTATAGACTTTCTTGTAGTCTTCATTGTCAACCATCTGGCCTTCTTTTTCGATCTGCTGGCTTTGATCTTGGATATCCTTGCGCATATAGACAACAATCCGTACACTATTTTGAATATCATCTGACAGCTTGATCGTATTCGCAATAACTGAGGCAAAAATCGCTACTAGTCCAAGTGTAATCATCACCGAACTAACTGCAGCAATGGTCATCCAGCCATTCCGTTTTAAACTTTTAAATGATTCAATGAGATGGCGGAAAAATCTTCTAATCATCGTATCCGTACTCTCCTTCCGCTTCATCCCGTACAACACGGCCATTTTCAATGGCGATAACACGGTGACGAAGTGTATTTACAATTTGGCTATTATGAGTTGCCATCAAAACCGTGGTCCCTTGCAAATTAATTCGCTCTAAGAGGTTCATAATTTCCCAAGAGTTATCTGGGTCCAAGTTCCCTGTTGGTTCGTCCGCAATCAATACTTTAGGATTGTTCACAATAGCACGCGCAATGGCGATCCGTTGTTGCTCACCACCTGAAAGCTCATTTGGGAATGAACGAACCTTGTGTTTCAAACCAACAAGATCCAAAACTTCCATAACGCGTTTTTAATGTTTCTACGACGCTCTCCAATTACTTCCATTGCGTAGGCAATATTTTCATAAACCGTCTTTTTAGGAAGCAATTTGTAGTCTTGGAAGACTACCCCAACATTTCGACGCAACATCGGAATATCGCGTTTTTTTATTTTATCTAGGTCAAAACCAGCTACTTTCAAGGTTCCTTTATCATGTTTCACCTCACGGTAAAGCAAGCGAATAAAGGTTGATTTCCCTGCACCAGAAGGTCCTACAATATAGGCAAATTCTCCTGGTTCAATATGAACGGTCACTCCTCGAAGAGCTGTCGTTCCGTTGTCATACTTTTTGACAACATCTTTCATTTCAATCATTGACATGTATTGAAAATTCCTTTCCACAATTTATATAGAAGGAGGACTTTAATTGAGACGCCATTTTAAATAGGCATCAATAAAGCCATCAATATCTCCGTCCATTACTTTATCAACTTGGGCAACTTCGTAACTCGTACGATGATCCTTCACCATGGTATATGGTGTAAAGACATAGGAGCGAATCTGACTTCCCCAGGTGATTTCTTTTTATCACCCTTTAAGGAGTCCACCTCAGCTTCCTTCTTTTCTTGCTCCAATTGATAAAGTTTTGCCTGCAACATTTTCATTGCACGGTCACGGTTTCCGTACTGAGTGCGGTCAACCGTCGAAGCCACTACAATCCCTGTAGGGACGTGGGTCAATCGAACACCTGTTGAAACCTTGTTGACATTTTGTCCACCAGCTCCACCTGAACGGAAGGTATCCATCTTGATATCATCATCTCGGACTTCCACTTCAATCGTATCATCCAATTCTGGCATGACTTCAACTGACGTGAAGGAAGTATGGCGACGCTTAGCTGAGTCGAATGGCGAGATCCGTACCAAACGGTGGACACCCATTTCTGATTTCAACAAGCCATAGGCATGCGGTCCTTCGAAGGACAGCGTCACTGATTTAATCCCAGCCTCGTCTCCTGCCTGATAGTCCAAGACTTCCACTTTGAAACCATGAGCATTTCCGAAGCGGGTATACATCCGAAGGAGCATATCTCCCCAGTCCTGAGCCTCAGTACCTCCAGATCCTGGATGGATTTCCAAGATTGCATTATTATTATCATAGGGTTCTGATAAGAGAAGCGTCATTTCATAACTGGTCATCATCTTATCCAACTCGATCAACTTCTCTTCTAGCTCTTCGTGAACGGATTCATCTTCTGAGAGAAACTCAAGAAGGATTTCGGATTCATCAAACAAGTCTGTCATTTGATGGAAATTCTCGTAGGTTTGTTTCAACTCATTTAATTCCTGAGATGTCTTTTGCGCTGCAATATTATCATCCCAAAAATCAGGTTCTGTCATTTTGTTTTCCAAAATGGCAATTTCTTCTTCCAGACCCTCTAAGTCAAAGAGACCCCCTGAAAGAAGCTAATTTTTCACGATTCGCGTCAATTTTCTGACGGATTTCTGAAATATCCATAAGTACCTCTTTCTAAGTATCAGTCTATTATACCACAAACCCCGTCATTTGCACATAGTAAGAGATAGTAGGAATCATTTATCCTACAAAAATCGCATAAAACCAAGCCGTTGTCACTTCCCTTGTTACATAATTGTTAGATTTGTTACATGTTGGTTAACTTTCTTTTTCTTATCAACTTGTGATACACTAGTGATATGACACGTATTGGTTTTATGAGTGACCTGCACCTGGATTCCAATCAGTTTGGCGAAGCCGAACGCATGCAACTCCTTCAGGTCCTACAAGAAGAACAGATTGATCACCTTCATCTAGCTGGCGACATTTCCAATGACTTTAGCAGATGAGTCTCCCCTTTATTCAGGACCTCCAAACCCAGCTCCCTGTTTCCTTTAATCTGGGCAATCACGACATGTTATACCTCTCAGAGGAGGAAATCCATCAGTATGATTTTCAAGTCCAGACCTTTGGAGATAGCCATTTAGTCAGTCTTGCTGGTTGGTACGATTATAGCTTTGTCCCTGAAAAGAGCAAGGAGGCCCACCTACGTACCAAAAATACTTTCTGGTTTGATCGAAGATTGGAACGTCCCTTAGACGACCCAACAATCACGCAAAAAGTTCTCTCCCGATTAGATCAGGTACTAGCTTCTTTAGATGGTAGAATCATCGTCGCTCTTCACTTTGTTCCCCACAAGGATTTTCTCGTTAGCCATCCCTACTTTCAGAAATTCAATGCCTTCTTAGGTAGTCAAGCTTTTCATAATCTCTTTGTAAAACATGGGGTAAGAGATGTGATCTTCGGACACTTGCATCATCGTCATCCTTCCAGAGTCATAGACGGCATCCACTATCACATGCGGCCTCTTGGCTATATTCGAGAATGGCAATTGACGGAGGATTTTTTCAAGTCCTTCCCGCAGTACAAGATTTCCCAAATGTATCGTCTTCATAAACGCTACAATGCTGTGAAGGACTTACCTGAATTTCATCAATACAAAAGACAACAATTAGCAAATGAATTTCGTCAAGCTTTAACCATCCTTGACTACTAAAAAAATAAAAAGATTTCGATTCAAAAAGGAGCCGAAATCTTTTTTCGTTAAAATAGCTTATTCTTCTGTTTCAAGGAGATTCTTTGCAACAAGGGCTGCCAAAACACCACCAACGATTGGAGCAAGGATAAAGATCCAAATTTGTTGAAGGGCTGCACCACCTACAAAGATAGCAGGAGTCAAGCTACGAGCTGGGTTAACAGAAAGACCTGTAATGTTCAAACCAACAAGAATGATCAAGGTCAAGCTCAAACCGATCACAAGTCCAGCAATTTTCCCATTTCCTTTAGAAGCTGATGTCACTGTCATAATGACCAAGATAAAGATAAAGGATGCAATCACTTCGAACAAGAAACCGCCAAGTGGAGTTACTCCTTTAGCCAAGGCATTTTCACCAAGACTAGCTGTTGACATACCAGAATTGGACAATAGGAAGAAGACAGAAGCAGTTGCAAGGAAAGCTCCCACAACTTGCGCTACAATGTAGTCGACCAAGTCTTTTGAAGATAAGCGTTTGTTGACAAACATAGCAATGGAAACAGCTGGGTTCAAGTGAGCACCAGAAACAGTCCCAATGGAGTATGCAGCTGCAACAATTGACAAACCAAATGCCAAGGCAATTCCTAAATGCCCAAGTCCTTCTGTCCCATTTCCAAAAACAACTGCGCCAGTCCCGATAAAGACAAGCATAAATGTGCCGATTACTTCAGCAAAAAACTTTTTCATAATATAGTTTCCTTTCTTCAAACTGTTGTCTAGTCTATCAAAAATCAAGTCTGGGCTCAAGAAATATGCCCAGACACCTCTGCACACAAAAAAAGCCATCCGAAGATGACTTTTCAATGCTTAAATGGCGTTTTTATCTTTCCAAGTGCTCGTTGGATTGCTTTAACAATCTCAACAAGGACTACAATCATAAGCGCTCCTACAGCGACTACCATCCATTGCGTCAAGCTCAAGTGTGATACGTGGAAGAGATTATTAAATCCAGGAACCAAAATTGTCACCACAAAGAGGACAAAAGCAACTGGGATAGACCAGTTAAAGGTCTTGTTTGTAAAGAGTCCCACTTTAAAGATTGATTGGTAAACCGACTTGACGTTAAAGGCATGGAGCAATTGGATCAAACCGAGAGTTGCAAAAGCCATGGTAAGGGCATCCGCATGGATTTCTGCATGACTTTGGTGCTCTGGGAAGAGAAGAGCCCAAGCATAAACACCTAGAACGAGCATAGTTTGGAAGATTCCTTGATAAATGATCGCTCCGAAGACACCACCATCAAAGAAGTTAGACTTACGGCCACGAGGCTTGTGGGTCATAACACCTGGTTCAGCTGGTTCAACACCTAGTGCGATGGCTGGTAGGGTATCTGTTACCAAGTTAATCCAAAGTAAATGTACTGGTTGAAGCACATCCCAACCTAACAAGGTTGCAAAGAAGATGGTGAAGACTTCAGCCATATTGGCAGACAAGAGGTATTGGATGGATTTTTGGATATTTGAGAAGACCTTACGTCCTTCTTCTACCGCTACGATAATGGTTGCGAAGTTATCATCGGCAAGAACCATATCAGAAGCTCCCTTAGAAACCTCTGTACCTGTAATCCCCATACCGATACCGATGTCAGCTGTCTTAAGTGATGGCGCATCATTAACCCCATCACCAGTCATGGCAACAACCTTGCCTTCATTTGCCATGCTTTCACAATCCGAACCTTGTGCTCAGGCGATACACGCGCGTAAACAGAGTATTGCTTGAAGACTTTTTGGAATTCTTCATCAGTGAGTTCATTCAACTCAGCGCCAGTGAAGACATGGTCTTCTGTATCATTTGGATCAATGATACCGAGACGTTTGGCGATAGCTTCCGCTGTATCTTGGTGGTCACCGGTAATCATAATCGGACGGATGCCCGCTTCTTTAGCGACACGGACAGCTTCTGCAGCTTCTGGACGCTCAGGGTCAATCATGCCGACCAAACCAGAGAAAATAAGGTCAGATTCAACAATTTCAGATTCCAAGGTTGGAATTTCGTTGCTTGTCTTATAAGCCATCATCAAGACACGAAGGGCTTGTTTAGCCAAGTCTTTGTTGGTAGCAAGGATAGCTTTCTTATCTTCATCCGTGATAGGACGAACTTCCCCATTGACTTCAATACGAGTCACACGTTTGAGCAATTGGTCAGGGGCACCCTTCACAGCGATAAAGTAAGAGCCATCTGCTTCCTTATGAATGGTAGACATGAGTTTCCGGTCTGAGTCAAATGGCAATTCAGCCACACGTGGCTCATCCTTCAAGACTTCACGGACGTCGAAGTTGTGGTCCAAACCAAACTGGACTAAAGCAGTCTCAGTTGGGTCACCAATCAGCTTGCCAGATGGGTCCACCTTGGTATCATTGGCAAAGTTCATGATACGGAGCGTATTGTTGCTAGCAGCAATTTCAGCTGCCGAGCTTTGCAATTGACCGTTGGTATAAACCTTTTCAACCGTCATTTGGTTCATCGTCAAGGTACCTGTTTTATCAGATGCGATGATTTCTGTTGAACCTAAAGTTTCAACCGCTGGTAATTTACGGACGATGGAATTCCGTTTGGCAAGGGTTGTCGTTCCCAAAGAGAGAACGATGGTTACAATAGCAGGAAGTCCTTCTGGAATCGCCGCAACCGCAAGGGCTACCGCCACCATTAAACCTTCTAATGGATGTTCCCCACGAACGAAGACACCAACCAAGAAGGTAATCACTGCAATCACAACGATCAAGTAAGTCAGAGTCTTAGACAATTGGGTCAAGCTTTGCTTCAATGGTGTTTCTGTTTCGTCTGCATTGGCCAACATGTCCGCAATCTTACCAACTTCTGTGTACATACCAGTGTTGGTCACGACACCAATACCACGACCGTAAGTTACGTTTGAGTTTTGGTAAGCCATGTTAACACGGTCCCCGATACCAGCATCTGCTTCAACAAGTCCTGTCACATCTTTTTCAACTGGAACAGACTCCCCTGTAAGAGCTGCTTCTTCAATTTTAAGGGAAGCTGCTTCAAACAAGCGCATATCAGCAGGCACCACATCTCCCGCTTCTAACAAGACGATATCCCCAGGCACCAGTTCTTTTGAGTCAATCTCAATAACATGACCATCACGACGAACACGGGCCATTGGGCTAGACATATTTTTCAGAGCTTCAATGGCCGCTTCAGCTTGCCCTTCTTGGTAAACCCCAAAGGCTGCATTCAAGACAACAACGGCCAAGATAATCATAGCGTCTGTTAGACCGTCCATTCCTTCTGTAATGACAGAAAGAGCCGCTGCTGCCAGCAAGATGATAATCATCAAATCCTTAAATTGATCAAGGAATTTAGCTAGTAGGCTACGTTTTTCGCCCTCTTCCAACTCATTACGACCATAAGTCGCTAAGCGTTCTTGAGCTTGAGCAGTTGACAAACCTTCGATAGATGAGTCCAAGTTCTTTAGGACTTCTTCTGCGGTTTGTGTGTAAAACAAGTCTTTATTTTGTTCTTTTGACAAAACAGTCTCCTCCTTTTTTGGCCTCTTTTTACAAAAAAAGAGACCTGTTTTTTAAAAAAACAAGTCTCGCTGTTTAATATAGTGCCGGAAATAATTCGGAATGACGACACTATCGCGGGAAATCCGCCAGCTACTCCCTTGAGTGGTTTCATTATACCACAACTCGTAAAAAAATCAAGAAAAACTACTGATAAACTAGTCTTCCCAAGTCAATTCTAAGCGATAGGTAGCGAATTGCTGACTTTCATCTGCCGTCAACAACTGATAGGACAAACCAAGCTTATTTTGCTCTAATGCATATTCCTTGGTATCAATCACAAATTGTTGCATGCCTTGGGGAGTCGGAATAAGTGCATGGCCTTTCTCTGAAGCCATAAATTTCATGATGGATTTTGGAGTTGAGAAGCGAGTCATGGTCAATTCTTGATCATGGAATTTCAAAGCTACTTTTTCTCCTTCTTCGTTGACGTAAAGCAGATAGTGATAGCCACCCTTTTCCTTCCATTCCCCTTCGTAATATTGATCCATCACTTCGAGTTGATCATCAAATTGAATCTGATTTTGTATTCTAATTTTCAAAAGTTCCCATCCTTTCCCTCTTTCCTTTATTTTACCAAAAACTTCTTTCTTTTTCCTATTGCAACCATCTCTCGATACCAATTTAGGCTGTTTTCTGCTATAATAGAGGCATGAATGAAAAAGTATTTCGGGATCCTGTGCACAACTATATCCACGTGGATCACCCAGTCATTTACAAGCTCATTAATACAAAAGAATTTCAACGACTACGTCGCATCAAACAGTTGGGAACCTCCGGGTTTACCTTTCATGGGGGCGAGCATAGTCGTTTTTCGCACTGTCTAGGAGCCTACGAAATTGCTCGTCGCATCTTATCTATCTTTGATGAGAAATACACCGACCAATGGGACTCGAGTGAATCCCTCCTTACCATGGTTGCCGCCTTGCTCCATGACATTGGACACGGGGCCTATTCACATACCTTTGAAGGACTATTTGATACAGATCATGAAAAAATGACCCAGGAAATCATTACCTGTCCTGAAACGGAAATCTACCAGATTTTAATTCAAGTAGCTCCAGATTTCCCTCAAAAGGTTGCCAGTGTTATCGACCACACCTACCCTAATAAACAAGTGGTGCAGTTAATTTCTAGTCAGATTGATGTCGATCGCATGGATTACCTTCTACGAGACGCCTACTTCACTGGTGCCTCTTACGGGAACTTTGATTTAACTCGTATTTTGCGTGTTATTCGTCCAGTAGAAAACGGGATTGCCTTTCAGGTCAATGGGATGCATGCGGTTGAAGATTATGTTGTTTCTCGCTACCAAATGTATATGCAGGTCTACTTTCACCCAGCCACTAGAGCAATGGAAGTCCTATTGCAAAACCTACTCAAGCGAGCACGTCATCTCTATGCTACGCACAAGGAGTTCTTTCACGCGACTTCACCTCGCTTGATTCCATTCTTTGAACACCAAGTGAACCTTGCCGATTACTTGGCTTTGGACGACGGCGTCATGAATACCTATTTTCAATCTTGGATGGAGAGTCCTGATTCTGTTCTCTCTGATTTGGCCCAGCGTTTTATCAATCGCAAGGTTTTCAAATCCATTCTCTTTCAAGATAAGGATGAAAAACAATTAGCTGCTCTCAAACAACTGATTCAAGAGGTTGGTTTTGATCCGATCTATTATACAGCTATCCATCGAAACTTTGACCTTCCTTACGACGTTTACCGACCAGATTCAGAAAAACCTCGTACTCAAATTGAGATCATCCAAAAGGATGGTAAATTAGCTGAGCTATCCTTACTCTCTCCTATCGTTGCTTCCTTAGCTGGTAGTAGACAAGGGGATAACCGCTTCTATTTCCCGAAAGAAATGTTGCTTGAAAATAGCTTGTTTACACCTCAATTACAATTATTCCAGTCCTATATTATTAACGATACCTTCACAGGAGAGAAACATGAACATTAAACTTGTTGCCTTGGATATCGATGGAACCCTTTTAACGTCTGACGGCCAAGTAACCCCCGAAGTTTTCCAGGCTATCCAAGATGCCAAGCTCAAGGGGTTCATGTTGTCTTAGCAACTGGTCGTCCTCGTTCTGGTGTCCTTCGATTGTTGGAGGAACTTCATTTGGATCAAGCAGGTGACCTCGTCATCACCTTCAATGGGGGACTGATTCAAGACGCCCACACTGGTGAAACTCTCTATGAAGAACACCTCTCCTACAACGATTATTTGGATATTGAAGCGCTAGCTCGTAAGTTGGCTGTTCCTATGCACGCTAGTACCAAGTCTGGCATTTATACAGCTAATCGTAACATTGGTACCTATACCGTCCATGAAGCCAAATTGGTCCACTCGGATCTTTTCTATCGGACTCCTGAAGAAATGGAGCACCATACGGTTCTCAAGTGTATGTATGTCGATGAACCAGACATCTTAGAAACGGTCCTCTCCGCTATTCCGGATAATTTTTACGATCGATTTACGATTGTGCGTTCCGCACCTTTTTACCTTGAGATATTACCTAAGACAGTAAATAAAGGTCAAGCCCTCTTACAGTTAGCGTCCAAGTTAAACCTAAGTCCAGACCAAGTGATGGCGGTCGGAGATCAAGAAAACGACCAGGCTATGCTAGAGGTTGCTGGTCTCCCTGTAGCAATGGACAATGCCAGTCCTGATTTAAAAAAGATCGCTAAAGTCGTCACGCGCTCCAACGATGAGTCGGGTGTCGCTTACGCCCTTAGAAAGTGGGTACTCCATTAATGTATAGTTATAAAATCGGTATTACAGCCGAAGAACATGATGAATTCGTTAAAAATAGCCCCCAGACCAATTTGCTTCAAAGCTCAGATTGGGCAAATATCAAAGATAACTGGGGCAATGAACGCCTTGGGATTTACCAAGATCAAAAACTAGTTGCAGTTGCAAGTATTTTAATCCAACCACTCCCACTTGGTTTTACTATGCTCTATATCCCACGTGGACCTATAATGGATTACCAAAATAGCCAATTAGTGTCCTTTATGCTCCAATCCATCAAAACATATGCTAAAAGCAAGCGAGCTATTTTCGCCAAATTTGATCCCTCTCTTTTCCTAAGAAAAGGATTAATCGGCCAAGAGGCAAAAGATCAAGAGGCTACTTTAGCGATTATCCAATCTTTAAAAGAATGTGGAGTGGAATGGGTTGGTCGGACGGAAGACATGGGAGAAACCATTCAACCACGTTTCCAGGCCAATATCTACAAGGAATACTTCACAGAGGACCAACTGTCTAAATCCACCAAGCAAGCCATTCGGACCGCCCGAAATAAAGGAGTCGAAGTTATCTTTGGAGGCATAGAACTCTTAGATGAATTTGCAGCTCTGATGAAAAAAACAGAGGCTCGTAAAGGTATCCATCTTCGTGGAAAGGACTATTATGAGAAACTGTTAACAACCTATGCAGGGCAATCTTACATCACTCTATCAAGAATTAACTTGGCTCAACGTCTTGCTTCACTCAAAGAGCAACTGGAAAAAAATCAAGCAGAAGCTAGTCGTTTTAACGAAAAAACAAAACCAGGCAAGATTGACAACAACCGTCAAGAAAAAGAACGTTTGGAAGAAGAAATCCAATTTCTCAATCAAGAGCTAAAAGACGGCCAAGAAATCGTTTCTCTTTCTGGAACCTTGACTCTTGAATTTGGAGGCACTTCAGAGAATGTCTATGCAGGGATGGATGAGAACTTCCGCCGTTATCAACCAGCTATTTTGACTTGGTATGAAACAGCTCAACATTCCTTTGACCGTGGAGCTGATTGGCAAAATATGGGAGGAGTTGAGAACCATTTAGATGGAGGACTCTACCACTTCAAGTCAAAATTTAATCCAATGATCGAAGAATTTGTTGGCGAATTCAACCTCCCAACAAGTATTCTTTATCCCCTTGTTAACAAAGCCTACCAATTACGAAAAAAACTAAGAAATAAACAGTAAGGTGACCTATGACATTCAATATTATTAGTAGGGAAGAATTTTACCAACACTCTCTCACTACTTCCAATCACTCTTTTTTACAGAGTATTGAAATGGCTGATTTGCTTCAAAAAAGAGGCGCAACTATCCAATATATTGGATGGGAAGAGCAAGGAACATTAGCTATCTCTGCCATTTTATATAGTCTACCCATGACGGGAGGCTTGCATTACGAAATCAATAGTGGACCAATCGTGACAGATGCTCGCTACCTACCAGATTTTTATAAAGCATTACAGGATTATGTAAAAGAAAATGGTGGTATCGAATTTCTTTTAAAACCTTATGACCACTATCAAGTTTTCGATAGCAATGGAAACCCGACCGAAGAAGAGCAAAAACAACTTCTCCATTCATTACTGGATCTTGGCTATCAATTTGATGGCTTACAAGTAGGCTATCCGGGAGGAGAACCTGTTTGGCATTATCTGAAAGACCTAACTGATTATGATGCGAAATCTCTCCTAAAATCCTTCAACAAAAACTGTAGCCGTAATATTACGACTGCCCTTAACTATGACATTTCCATCCGAAATATTAGTAGAGATGAGATCCCTCAGTTTAAAAAAATTATTGAAGAAACTGGAAAACGTCAAGGATTTGAAGACAAGAGTCTAGACTACTACTACGATCTCTATGATACCTTTAAGGATAATGCCGAATTTCTCATTGCTGAAATCAATACAGCTGATGCACTTGCTTACTTAGACCAGAAGATTTCCTTGCTCAATCCTTCATCTAAACAATATGAGCAACAGCTGCAAAAATTAGAGAAACAAAAGACAATTGTCCGAGAGACCTTGGCTGACGAAACTGCTGAGACTATTCCTTTGGCCTGCGCCCTCATCATCTATAATCCATCAGAAGTGACCTATCTATTTGGTGGTTCGTATACCAAATATCAGAAATTTTCTGCCGCCTTCTTGATTCAATACCATGCAATGAAGCGCGCACTAGAAAAAGGAATCACCTTATACAATTTCCTAGGCATTCAAGGAATCTTTGACGGCTCAGACGGTGTTCTTCGTTTCAAACAAAACTTCAACGGCTATATTGTCCGTAAGATGGGAACCTTCCGATATTACCCAAATCCTCTGAAATTTAAAACCTTGTCCTTGATCAAACGAATCTTAGGACGTTCATAAGGAAACAAAAGCCAGCTTACTAGCTTGCTTTTGTTAAGATAAAAAAAAAAAGACGAGAAATCTCTCGTCTTTTTATGTCAGATTAGTTTACGAAGTTCAACAATGCCAAGAAGCTTTCTGGATCAAGTGATGCACCACCAACAAGAGCTCCATCAACATCTGGACAAGCCATGTATTCTGCAACATTTTCAGGTTTAACTGAACCACCGTATTGAACACGTACTTTGTCAGCCACTTCTTGACCGAAGTCAGCAGCTACAACGTCACGAACAACTTTACACATTTTTTGTGCGTCGTCTTGTGAAGCTGATTTACCAGTACCGATAGCCCAGATTGGCTCATAAGCGATAACAGATGCAGCCACTTGCTCAGCTGTCAATCCAGCCAAAGCCGCAGATACTTGAGCACCTACGAATTCAGCAGCTTTTCCTGCTTCGTAAGTTTCAAGGCTCTCACCACAACAGATGATTGGAAGCAAACCATTAGCAAAGATAGCTTTTGCTTTTTTGTTGATATCTTCATCAGTTTCATGGAAGTAGTCACGACGTTCTGAGTGACCGATCACGACGTAATCAGTACCGATTTCTTTCAAAACTTGTGGGCTAGTTTCACCAGTGAAGGCACCAGCGTTTTCAAAGTAGCAGTTTTGAGCAGCAACTTTAAGGTTTGAACCTTTAGCAGCAGCAAGAACAGTTGTCAAATCAAGGGCAGGAACAGCAATCCCAGCTTCAACAAGATCAGATGAAGGAAGTTTTGATGCTACTGCTTCAACGAATGCTTTTGCTTCTTCTGGGTTTTTGTTCATTTTCCAGTTACCAGCAATAAATGGTTTACGTGACATTTCACATACCTCGTTTTTCTAATTTTATACTACCTATTTTACCATAATTTTCGTCATAATGAAAGGATGCACAAACCCATTTTACTTTTTAGCATAATAAAAACCCCGTCTTCACGGGGTTTTCTGTCTGTCTATATAATTGTTAATCTGGGAACTAGATCGAATTAAGCTTCGATTTCAGTAACCATACCTGAACCAACAGTACGTCCACCTTCACGGATAGAGAATGTAGTACCTTGTTCTACGGCGATTGGGTGGATCAACTCAACGTCGATAGTCACGTTATCACCAGGCATTACCATTTCAGTTCCTGCTGGAAGTTCGATAGATCCAGTTACGTCAGTTGTACGGAAGTAGAACTGTGGACGGTAGTTGTTGAAGAATGGAGTATGACGTCCACCTTCTTCTTTAGAAAGGATGTAAACTTCACCTTTGAATTTAGTGTGTGGGTTGATTGAACCTGGTTTAGCAATAACTTGTCCACGTTCGATTTCATCACGTTGGATACCACGAAGAAGCACACCAACGTTGTCCCCTGCAAGACCTTCGTCAAGTTGTTTACGGAACATTTCAACACCAGTAACAACCGCTTTTTGGATTTTTTCTTTAATACCAACGATTTCGATTTCGTCGTTGACTTTAACGATACCACGGTCGATACGTCCTGAAGCAACTGTACCACGTCCAGTGATTGAGAATACGTCTTCGACTGGAAGAAGCAATGGTTTGTCAGTATCACGTTCTGGTTCTGGGATGTACTCATCAACAGTGTTCATCAAGTCCATGATGATGTCTTCATATTTAGAGTCACCTTCAAGAGCTTTAAGAGCTGAACCTTGGATAACTGGAAGGTCATCACCTGGGAAATCGTATTCTGAAAGAAGGTCACGGATTTCCATTTCAACCAATTCAAGCAATTCTTCATCGTCAACCAAGTCAACTTTGTTCATGAAGACGATCAAGTGTTTAACACCAACCTGACGTGAAAGAAGGATGTGTTCACGTGTTTGTGGCATTGGTCCGTCAGTTGAAGCTACTACAAGGATAGCTCCGTCCATTTGAGCGGCACCAGTGATCATGTTTTTAACGTAGTCCGCGTGTCCTGGAGCGTCGATGTGAGCATAGTGACGTTTTTCAGTTTCATACTCAACGTGCGCAGTGTTGATGGTGATACCGCGTTCGCGTTCTTCTGGAGCAGCATCGATAGACGCATAATCTTTTGGTTGGTTAACTGATGAAGGCAAGCGACGTGCCAAAACAGTTGTGATAGCTGCAGTTAGGGTAGTTTTACCGTGGTCAACGTGTCCGATAGTACCAATGTTAACGTGTGGTTTACTACGATCGTATTTTTCTTTTGCCATTTGAGTAAAAGCCTCCAATAAAATATATTTTATAGATAGACAGTAGGCAATACAGTCTAACTTTCCTTACTATTCTATCTAATTTTAGATGAAATTGCAAGCCTTTTTACCTATATTTTTCTTAATTATTCCTTTTTCTTATCTTTTTATTTTTTTTCCATCTAGCAGAAAGAACTTGATCAAGCTTTCAAAAAAATCTCCCATAAAATCCCTATCTCGCCTGATTCTGAATAGAAAAAAATCGGAACAAGGGTTCCGATTTTTTTAACCAGAATTACGCAATCCTGTCGCGACACCATTGATGGTGATATGAATCAACTTGTCCTGATCTGCAGGCAATTCACCACGTCTTTGGCGTTTAATTAATTCTAATTGAATATAGTTCAGAACATTAAAGTATGGCATACGATAATCTAAACTATCTTTTAGATAAGGGTTCTCAGCTAAGAGTTCATCATGACCTTCAATTTGTAAAATAACATCCTTGGTCAATTGCCATTCGTCCAGGATAATATTGAAGATATCACGAACTTCCTCTTCTTCACATAGCTTGGCATATTCAAATGCAATGTTCATATTGGCTTTTGAGAGCACCATGTCTACGTTTGAAAGAAGGGACTTGAAGAATGGCCATTTTTTGTACATATAACGCAAGGTTTCAATGTTTTCAGGATCTGCATCAATAAATTCTTTAAAACTGGACCCTACACCGTACCAGCCAGGGAACATCACGCGACTCTGTGACCATGAGAAGACCCATGGAATGGCACGCAAACCACCGATTTCTTTGATGGTCTTACGGGCTGCCGGACGGGAACCAATATTAAAACTAGAAATGGCCTTAATCGGACTGGATTCGAAGAAGTAATCATAGAAATGTTCATTGCCAAAAACCAGTTCACGATAAATATCGTAGCTACGATTGACAATCTGATCCATAATCTCATTGTACTGGTCGGACATGCTCTTTTCACTCTTCTTCTTAGCAATCATCCGGTTAATCGTTGCAGAGACCAACATTTCTAAGTTGTAATAGCTGCATCCTTATTCCCATATTTGTTGCCAATGACCTCACCTTGCTCAGTCAAACGAATTCGATCATTGATGGATCTCAATGGTTGTGAGGTGATAGCTTCATAGGTTGGGCCACCACCACGACCAACCGTTCCACCACGGCCATGGAAGAAGGTGATCTTGACACCAAATTCGTCGCCAATCGCTGTTAATTGTTGTTGGGCCTTATAAAGAGTCCAACAAGAAGATAGATAACCACCGTCTTTATTACTATCTGAGTATCCAAGCATAATTTCTTGGTAGTTGTTCTTAGAAGCAATCCAGCGTTTAGCAATTGGAAGTGACAGATACTTTCTCATCGTATCTTCTGATTGATCCAAGTCTTCGATCGTCTCAAAGAGAGGAACAATTTGCACACGTGCGCTTTCCTTGTCAATCAGTCCCACTTCTTTCAACATGATGGCCAACTCAAGCATATCCGATACACTGGTTGCATGAGAAATAATGGTTTGACGAATGACATCTTCTCCTAAGCGGTCTTTTAATTCACGCGCTGTTTGGAAAATAGCTAATTCTTTCTCAAGCAATTCTGATTTTTCTGCATGGGTAGCAGATAAAATCCGAGGATCTTCTAACAACTCTTGTAACAGCAACTCGCACTTTTCGTCTTCTGACAAATCACTGTAGTGATCATTAATCCCTGCTTCTTTTAATAGTTCTGCCACACAGGCTTCATGAACACTCGAATCTTGACGCATGTCAATCGAAGCCAAGAAGAAACCAAAGACCTCTACTGCTTCTAATAACTCAGCAAACTCACCTGAGATTAAAGCCTCTGCCTTATTTTCAATCAATGATTCTTGAATCAGGGTCAAATCCTGTTTAAATTCTTCAACTGTTTCGTAATAAGGAGGACGATCTTCTGCCAACTCTTGGATAGCACCACTGATACGGGTACCGATATAATCGGAAACCACTCCTTGTTGATGGGTGTGAGCACCGAGAAGACGTTCAATCGGATGGCGCTCATCTACTGTTGAGCCAACTACTGACCATTCCTTAATATTCAATAAGGTTTGGACCAATTTGGATTGAATATAATGGAAGGCTCGACGGTAGGGTTCCTTCTCTCTAAAGACAGAGGTATCACTCGAACGGGCCGCCATCTCTTCAACCGCTTGACTGGTTTTTGAAAGATTGGTAGAAAGGGAGAAATTCCGATATAGGCTAGATATTTTCTGAATATAGTAGTTTAGAATAACTTCACTTTGAATGGTAGCTGATCGCTTCAAGGTCTCAGCAGTTACAAAAGGATTCCCATCCCGGTCTCCACCAATCCACATTCCCATCGTAATCGGTTTAGGTTGCTGTAACTCGATCCCTTGCTCCTTGGCAAGACGTTTGTATTCCAACATTAAGTTAGGAACAGCCTGAAGGAAGGAACTATTATAGTATTCCATGACATTGGTAATCTCATTGGTTACCTTGAGTTTCTTTCACGGATCATATCGGTTTGCATCATAATTTCAATATTTCGACGCAAATTATTGTACCATTTGGTCTCGTTCATCAAGCCTGCTTTTACATCCCGGTGTTGGCGCAAAAGGCTGTGAATCTGAGTGGTTAGGTCCAACATGGTTTTCCGTTGCACTTGGGTCGGATGAGCTGTCAATACTGGTACCACGTTGAGGCGTTCCAAAATTTCCTGAGCATTTTCAGTCTCAGCCACCTGGCGGATGGTTGACGATAGTTTCCCTAGATAGTCCTGTCCCACATTATTCTGATGATTGATTTCAAAAGCCAAATCGACATCTTCAGAGATATTAATCAATAAGGGGAGAATGGCAAAGTATCGAGAAATCACGATCATCTCTTCATTTGATAGCTCTCTAACAATTTGATCTAATTTTAAATAGTCTTTTGAGACAGATAGTTTTTTCAATTCAAGAATCTTATCAAAGGTTTCTGGACTCACCAAATTTTTAGCAATGTCTTCTAAAATAGTGGTTAAAATCTCAACTTCTTCTTTGATAATCTCTTTGTTGGTATAGCTCTCTAGTTTTTGTAAAGTCATGATAACTCCTTTCTTTACTCACTCCGGCTTAGTAATAGCTTTGGATCTTCTGAGGCTTCTCGTATGAAGGAGCCTCTTGAATAGCCAGGGCGCGCTTTTCACTCGCATCAATATTTAAGACAAGGGCAATCGCAATAGATAAGACCCACAAACTATTTCCCCCTTGTGATAGGAAGGGGAAGGTCACCCCTGTCGAAGGAATCAACCCAGAAATCCCGCCAATATTAATAAAGGTTTGAGTCAGAAGCATCCCTCCTATACCGATGGCCATCATCGAATTAAATGGATCTCTTGCCCGTATCCCCACAAGAATAATACGCAAATTAAGAAGAACAACAAGGCTAAGATGAGACTAGCTCCCACAAAACCAAGTTCTTCAATGACGATCGAAAAGACAAAGTCTGTATGTGCTTCTGGCAAATACCCTTGCTTTTCAATCGAATTTCCAAGACCTAAGCCAAACCAGCCCCCATTACTCATGGCGTAATAGGAATTGGCCAATTGGTGTCCAGAATCTGATAAATCATTAAAGGGGTTATAAAAAGCACTGAAACGTTTTGCTACATATCCAAAGACAGGGATTTTAGAAAATCTCTCAACCCCAATTAACTTGATGGAATAAAGGAGAACAGTCGATCCCCCCACTAGCATAGCTAATAGGCTTGAGAACCAGCGGTAGGCTATCCCACTTGCACTAATCATGATTAAAGTTGTTAGTGCGAGAATGGTCGCATTTCCTAAGTCTGGCATGATGACTACAATAGCGATCAAGAAGAGCACCATCCAACGCCAATCTGCCAAATCACGAGGAATCCATTGATTGTGGGTAAGTGCCTGGTAATCATATTGCTGAATCTCTTCTTGCTTTTTAGAGAAAACTAAGGCCAAATACCAAACTAGGATAATTTTCAAGTACTCAGCTGGCTGAATTGAGAAACCTCCAAAATTCAACCACCCATGCGCCCCATTCACCGTGTCTGTGATAAAACGCGATAGCAAGAGAAGGATCGTCTCCGCAATGATAACAATCCCAATGAAAGCCTTTTTCTTAAGGTTATTCAATTTCACCTTATAGATAAAGAGAATGGTAACCAAACTCAGAACAAAAAAGATTCCCTGGCTTTTGATCATCCCAAAAGGACTAACTCCTTTTTGGATGGCTAATGCACTCGTTGTCGAGTAGACAATAATCAATCCTAATATTGACAAAAGGAGGTACGGAATCAGGATTGAATAGTTTAAAAAATGACGTTTTTCTAATTTCATGTAACACCCATACTTCTAATTTTCAGTCTTCATTATATCACCTTTCAATAGTAAAAAAAAGGAAATATCAAATAAGATTCGGTTTTCACTTTCAAAAGATGATCAAACAAACCAGTCTGACTCTTATTTCTACTCCAACTATTGTGAGGAAGCAAAGAAAATCGATCCTCTGATTCACTATCATATCATCTTGTTTTTCCTGTTTCCGGGTCCTTTGTTTTGCCTTTTTCCGTCTTTTACGGTAAAATGATTCTGTATGAGAAAAAGGATTAAACCAATTGTCCTCTTTGTCTTTTTCGCAAGTATCTTTTCCTTTTTGGTAATTTCTAAAACAGTAGCAGATATCCAAAGAAATCAACTTGCTAAAAACAAGACCCTACAAGAGGCAAAGAACACCAATCAAACAAAAATCCCATCTTCCTCTTCTTCTGACTCAGTTGAAGAATTAGATCAAGAATTTTTGAATCGACCAATTATCGATATCTCTGGTTGGCAATTGCCAAGCGAGATTGATTATGATCTCTTAGCACAAAATGTTTCCGGAGTCATTGTTCGAGTTCATAGTGGAGCTCAAGCTAAAAAAGAAAATGCCGCGACTTATTTAAATGGAATAGACAAATCATACGAAACTCATATTAAAGAGTTTCAAAAACGAAATATTCCAGTTGCGGTATATGCTTACGTAGCTGCCAAGGACAAAAAAGAAATGGAAAAGGAAGCAGAAGAGTTCTATCAGGCATCCAAAAAATACAAACCAACCTATTATTGGCTGGATGTAGAAGAAAAAAACGATGGGTGATATGAACGCTGGCGTGGAGGCCTTCCGTGCCAAGCTAGAATCATTGGGAGTCAAAAAAATATCGGAATCTATATCGGGACCTATTTCATGGAAGAACATAGTATCTCCACTGATAAATTTACCGCCCTCTGGATTCCAACTTATGGTCATGATGACGGCTACTACAATGCAGCACCATCTACTGATGACGAGTATGATCTTCATCAGTACACCTCTCAGGGACAATTGAATGGTTTCACCCACTACTTGGACTTGAACCAGATTGCTCCTACACAAAATCGAGAAAAAAATCTACCGAAAAACTATTTACTGTAGAAAAAGAATTAAAAGAGGCAACTGCCTCTTTTTTCTCTTGAACGGAAACTCAAATAGTATGATATAATGTTAGGAAATTAAGAGAAAGAGAAGAGTGAGATGGCAAAAAAACAAAAAGTAAAAAAAACATTGGTTGAACAAATACTGCAGAAAGCAAAAATCGACCATACAGGATTGCAAATCAATGCTCTTGAGGGAATCATCCCAGAAGGAATTACGACTGATCAAATCTATAAGACACTGGCTCTAACAGGCGATAAAACCGGTCCCGTCATTGGGATTGTTCCCATCTCTGCCCACTTATCCGAAAAAAAATTGGCTAAACTATCTGGCAATAAAAAAGTTAGTATGATTCCGCAAAAAGACTTAGAAAAGACGACGGGCTATGTCCACGGAGCCAATAATCCTGTTGGCATTCGACAAAAACACAACTACCCTATTTTTATTGACCAGTCTGCCCTGGAACTCGATCAGATGATTGTCTCTGCAGGTGAAGTTGGTCATAGCATTCAAATCAAGGCGCAAGATTTAGCTGATTTTGTCAAGGCTAGCTTCGAAGACTTAGTCGAGTAAAGGATAAAACCAATATGAAATTATATTTTGTCCGTCACGGACGTACTGAGTGGAATGAGGAGGGCCGTATCCAAGGGGCAAATGGCGACTCTCCGCTGTTAGAATCTTCCATCCAGCAGTTGGAAGCCTTGGGCCAGCATCTATCTCAAACATACTTTGACGCAGCTTATTCAAGCGACTTGCCAAGAGCCGTCCATACTGCTCAAATCCTCCTCAAACAAAATCAGCATCCCATCACCCTTCAAGAGGTTCCTGCTCTCCGGGAATGGCGACTTGGTAGGCTAGAAGGTAGAAAAATTAAGGAGCTGAAAGCTCTCTACCCCGAAGAAATGAGGGCTTTCCGACACAATTTATCACAATTCCATCACAATCTATTCGATGCGGAATCTCTTTCTGATACGACCAAGCGGACCTGTGATTTTGTAAAAAGCTTGAAAGGAAAAGAACTCGATACCGTTCTTATCGTTGGACATGGGGCTAATTTAACAGCTTCTATTCGGACTCTACTTGGCTATAAACCAGAGGAACTCCGTAAAAATGGGGGCTTAGATAATGCCAGTGTGACCATTTTGACAACAGATGATTTTGAGCACTATCACTTAGAAAAATGGAATGATACCTCTTATATAGAGGACTAAAAAAACACTGATCGCAAGATCAGTGTTTTCTTTTTAGCTTATTTCATAGTTGGGAAGAGAAGAACATCACGAATAGTAGTCGTATCAGTTAGGAGCATGCAGAGACGGTCGATACCGATTCCCAGTCCTCCTGTTGGTGGCATACCATACTCAAGAGCTTCTACATAATCGTAGTCAATACCTGTTGCTTCGTCGTCTCCCAATTCTTTAGCACGCGCTTGTGCTTCGAAGCGTTCCAATTGGTCGATTGGGTCGTTCAATTCTGTAAAGGCATTGGCATATTCCTTGGTCATGATGAAGAGCTCAAAACGATCCGTGAAACGAGGATCCTCGTCATTCTTCTTAGCCAATGGTGATACAGCTACAGGGTGACCATAGACAAAGGTGGGTTGTGTCAAGGTTTCTTCCACATATTCTTCGAAGAAGGCATTGATGATATGACCCACTTCAGTGTAGTGTTTTTCAACTGGCACATGTTTTTCTTTAGCAAGGGCTACTGCTTCTTCAAGCTCATTTCCTTCCAGAAATCAACACCAGCAATTTCCTTGATTGCATCCACCATGTGGACACGCTTGAATGGTTCATTGATCTTGATTTCAGTTCCTTGGTAGTTAACAGGACCATCCCCATGAATAGCTTTCGCAGCGTGTTGGATAATTCCTTCCGTCAAGTCCATAATATCTTGGTAGTCAGCATAAGCTTGGTAGACTTCGATGGAGGTGAATTCAGGGTTATGAGTAGCATCCATTCCTTCGTTACGGAAGATACGGCCAATCTCATAAACTCGCTCCATTCCACCAACAATCAAGCGTTTCAAGTGAAGCTCGGTCGCGATACGAAGTACCATGTCAATGTTTTGGGCATTGTGGTGAGTGATAAACGGACGCGCAGATGCTCCACCAGCTTCATTGTGAAGAACAGGTGTTTCTACTTCAAGGAAGCCTTGACCATCCAAGTAACGACGGATTTCTGAGATGATTTTCGAACGGGTTACAAAGCGGTTAAAGCTTTCACGGTTAGAAATCAAATCCAAGTAGCGTTTGCGGTAGATGGTTTCCACATCAGACAAGCCATGGAATTTTTCAGGCAAGGGACGAAGGGCTTTAGACAAATGGGTGATGTGAGTAGCTTTGATGGAAAGCTCACCCATGTCAGTCCGCATCACTTCTCCTTCTACCCCAAGGAAATCTCCAAGGTCAGCCTTTTTGAAAATTTCATAATTTTCTTCACCGACCGCATCTTTACGCACGTAAATTTGGATTTGACCTTCACGGTCTTGAAGGTGGGCAAAACCAACCTTTCCTTTTCCACGTTTGGTCACGAGACGGCCTGCAATAATGGCTGTTTCATTCAAGTCATGAAGTTGTTCTTTATCTAGTTCTGAATATTTCTTTCAATTGACCAGAATCTGCAGTTCGTTCGAATCGCTTTCCAAATGGGTCGATTCCTTGTTCACGAAGAGCTGCCATCTTTTCACGACGGACAATCTGCTGGTCATTTAATTCTTCCATATGTTCAGTAGTCATTTGGAACCTCCTAAGTTATTCTCCCCTATTTTATCATATTTGACAGGGAAATACACTATTCTTGAGCAGGAAAAATGAAAAAAGGAATGGAAGGAAAGGGTTCCTTCTCCCTTTTCCATCACATTCCATTCATTCATAATCAAATTTTACTTCATCCGAGTCAACTATATAGGTCATTCATCCTTATTCATAGCGAAGAGCTTCAATCGGATCGAGTTTTGATGCCTTGCTTGCTGGTAAGATACCAAACACAATTCCGACACAAGCTGAAAAGATGATACTTCCGATAGCCACTGAAATGGAGACGACTGGTGGTCCTTCTAGAGCACCTGCGGCAGCTGTGGCGATGAGGGCATTGACACCATAGGCCAATCCCAAACCGAGAATTCCTCCCATCATGGTCAAGACCATGGATTCGATGAGGAATTGAATCAAGATTTTTCCACGAGTAGCTCCAAGAGCTTTTCTCAGACCGATTTCACGTGTCCGCTCAGTCACAGAAACCAACATGATATTCATGACCCCAATCCCACCAACGAGAAGGGAAATTCCTGCAATCGCACCAATGACTGTTGTCATAATACTGAGCATTTGATTGGTCTGCTCCAAGATACTATCCATGTTAAAGATTTGGAACTCTCCTTGGCGAACTCCCGACAACTCGGTTAATTTTTTCGCTGCTTCGATCCCAGTTGGTTTAATCTGTTTGACATCCGGGATATGCACCACAATAGTAGAAATTTCTTCTGTTCCAAATTCTGAAGCTACTTGGGTATTGGCCATCAAGGCACTTCCTCCAGAAGAAACCCCGTATAATGCAGATCCAGCATTTGGATCCTTGAAGATCCCTACCACCCGATAGTTGTTGTCTCCGACAGCAACCACTTGGTTGAGGGCACTTTCCGTTCCAAACAAGGTCGAAGCTAAGCCTTCATCCAACATGATGACCCGAGAGAAACTCTGATAATCTGAAGGATTTAGTTTTCTTCCTGAAACCAATTCAAATTTTCTTACTGAGAAATAAGTATCATTGACCCCCATGATATTGACCCCTTCAGATTTTTTCTTCTGATAGGAGATAGTGGCATTGGCCGTATTTCCAACATAGTAGCCATCAATGCCAGGAATCTTGGTCAATTCCTTGACCCATTCTTCTTGAACGACGGGTGGTGTTTCAAGGATTGGGTTGTCAACGTCCTCGCTAGTTTCCTCTCCATAGCCAGCTGGCGGTGACATTCCTTGGTCTCCTTCACTAGCAACACCGCCTTCACCACCACCTTCTTCTGAGACAGGTTCTGGCCCAAGATTAAAACCAGTCATGTAGCCACTCTTTCGGGCGGAATAGGAAATCTGAACATATTGTTGATCCTTGGTAAAGGTCTTAGTCACTCCCGCTTTCATCCCATCTCCGAGAGCCATGATGACAACGACTGAGGCAACCCCGATGATAATCCCTACCATGGTTAAGAACGATCTCATTTTATGTCCCATAATGGAACTAATAGCGAATTTCCAGTTCTGCATCAGGCCCTCCTTTCATTACGGCTATCCGAAGATATCACTCCATCTCGAATGACAATCTGACGTTTGGCATAGGCAGCAATCTCCGTTTCGTGGGTCACCATGATGATAGTTTTCCCTTCTTGATTGAGGGCTGTCAAAAGCTCCATAATCTGATCGCCGGTCTTGGAGTCAAGAGCTCCTGTTGGTTCATCCGCTAAGATAATAGAAGGATGATTGACCAAAAGCACGCGCGATGGCCACCCTGTTGTTTTTGCCCTCCGGACAGTTCCGAAGGAAGGTGGTGCATCCGCGTATCTAGCTCAACTTTCTTTAAAAATTGTTCAGCTAATTCCTTTCGTTTAGAAGGATTTACTCCTGCATAAATCAAAGGAAGCTCGACATTTTGAAAAGCATTGAGTTTCGATAGAAGAAAGAATTGTTGGAAGACAAAGCCTATTTGCTCATTGCGAACCTGGGCTAATTTCTTCTCACTAAGATTTCCTACTTCTTCCCCCTCTAGCCTATACTCACCGCTGGTCGGACGATCCAGAAGACCAATGATGTTCATTAGGGTAGATTTCCCAGACCCGGAAGGTCCCATGATAGCTAGAAATTCCCCTTCTTCCACATCTAAATGGATATCCTTTAATACCTGTAGGGTTTGATCGCCATTTTGATAACTTTTTATTGATGTTTTTTTCAGCTCAATCAATTTTTGTCATATTTTTCCGACCTCTTTCCCATCTTCCAAATCGCCAGAAGGGTTGGTGATGACTTGAGCATCCTTGTTCAAACCAGATAAGATTTCTTGATTTTCTGCATCTGCATTTCCTAAGGTAACATTGACTTTTTTAGCCTTGCCAGCTTCAATCGTCCAAACATAGCTTTGATCGCCGTCTGATAAGACACTTGTCACAGGAACCAAAGGATGGATGGTTGAACTTTTTACTTCAATATTGACAGAGAAACCTTGTTTCAAATCACCAATCTCACTGGTAATATCTACCGTAAACGGATACTTAGCTCCCCCTGTTCCTTGTCCAGAACCTGCGGCATTTGCACCAGCCTGACCAGCTTCTGTCGGATAATTGGCAACGTAGCTAATCTTTCCAGTCCATTTTTTCCCAGGATAGACCTTAGAGGTTAAGGTCACTTCCTGACCAACTGAAATGTTGGCTAGATTGTACTCAGACAACTCACCTTTTACTTGAAGGTTACCGTTGCTGACAATATGAACAAGGGTTTGGTTGGTTCCGGTTGTTGATTTGGAGACATCTTTATTGACTTCTACAACCGTTCCATCTGTACTACTTTTTACAGTTGTAGCATCCAACAAAGCTTTAGCTTTTTCCATATTGGCTACAGCATCCGCACGGGCATCGCGCAAATCACCCACTTGTGTGTCCAAAGAGCGTTGGGCTTGAGAGGCTGATTTGCCATCTGCTTCCTCATCCCCTGTTGTATCAATGGTCACTCCATTGGTCATGAGATCGTTCAATTGACGATCTGCCTTATTGACCGCACGTACCGCCGCGTCATAGGCAGATTGCGCTTCTGTACTACTATATTGAACAATAGCTTGGCCGGCGGTTACTTGATCCCCGACATTCACTAGGATGGATTGCAAATCTCCTTTGGTTCCGTCAAAATAAATATATTGTTCTTGATTGGCTGTGACCTTACCTGTCAATAAAACAGAGGAAGCAATCGAACCTTCTTTCACGGTTTGTACCATAGGTGTCATATCGACCATTTCTTCAGGGCCACTACCTGATTTTCCAAAAGCAAGCCAGCTCCCCATTCCTACAACTGCTATAGCAGCACCAGTCGCTGTAATAATTTGCCATTTTTTAAATTTTTTCATTTCTTTCCTCCAATATTCGAAAGCGTTTCAAATTATAAGTTTAGTATATCATATTTCCTCATTTTTCAATTCAGAATCATCTGTTTTGCACGTTTTTTTTGCTATCTTGTTTTCTCCTCCTATTCAACGATGGCAATTTCTTGATTTTTGTAACCTTTGTTGTTACAATGAAAGTGTAAATCAACAAAGGAGTACTAACCATGAAAGAATTTGATATTATCTCCATAGGTGGAGGTAGCGGAGGGATTGCTACCATGAACCGAGCGGGAGAACATGGAGCCCGAGCTGCTGTTATTGAAGAAAAGCAACTAGGTGGGACCTGTGTCAACAAAGGATGTGTCCCTAAAAAAATTATGTGGTATGGCGCCCAAATTGCTGAAGCCATTCGTGATTACGGTCCAGATTATGGGTTTACTTCTGAACAGACCAATTTTGATTTTGCGACCTTAAGAAAAAATCGCGAAGCTTATATTGATCGGGCTCGTTCTTCTTATGATGGCAGTTTTAAACGAAATGGTGTGGAGTATATCCAAGGTCGCGCTCGCTTTGTCGACGCCCATACAGTCGAAGTCAACGGGGAAACCATCAAGGCTAAACACATTGTGATCGCTACAGGGGCTCATGCTTACATCCCAGATCTACCTGGAGCAGACCTAGGAGAAACCTCTGACGATGTCTTTGCTTGGGAAGAACTACCAAAATCAGTTGCCATTATTGGCGCTGGCTACATTGCGGTAGAACTAGCCGGTGTGCTACATGCCCTTGGTGTTAAGACAGACCTCTTCGTTCGAGGTGATCGTCCTTTAAGAAAGTTTGATTCTTACATTGTCGATGGCTTAATGGAGGAGATGGATAAACAAGGATTGCCTCTCCATCCTCACAAGGTTCCTGTCCGACTCACAAAGGAAGAAAATGGTCAAATCCGAGTCTATTTCGAAGATCAAACATCTTTTGTCGCTGATCATGTGATCTGGGCGACCGGCCGAAAACCAAACGTCCAAGACCTCCATCTAGAAGCTGCAGGCGTCACCTTAAATGAAAAAGGATTCATTGCAGTGGATGAATACCAGAATACGGTTGTTCCTGGCATCTATGCTCTTGGAGATGTCACGGGCGAAAAAGAATTAACTCCTGTCGCTATCAAGGCAGGGCGTACCCTATCCGAACGTCTCTTTAATGGAAAAACCGATGCTAAAATGGACTACGCAACCATTCCGACCGTTGTCTTTTCTCATCCAGCGATTGGTACAGTCGGTCTCACTCAAGAAGAAGCCGAAAAACAATATGGAAAAGACGCTATCAAGGTCTATACTTCAAGTTTCGCCTCGATGTATTCAGCAGTGACCCAGCATCGTCAGTTGGCTAAATTTAAACTCATCACTGTAGGACCGGAAGAAACCGTTGTCGGTCTCCATGGTCTTGGGTATGGGGTGGACGAAATGATCCAAGGATTTGCTGTTGCTATCAAGATGGGAGCCACAAAAGCCGATTTCGATGCGACCGTCGCTATTCATCCAACTGGATCCGAAGAATTCGTTACCATGCGCTAATATCAGAAAAGGTTTGTTTGACAAGCCTTTTTCTTATGTTTAAATTTTAATGAATCATCATTAGAGCTACCATAGTCTAATCTTTCATTTTAACTTTCTTTCCTTACATTTTTGTAAGATAAGAAGGTTTGATAAGATAACCATCAGATTCACTAATAGATTTCAACATCCATATAAAAGAGCCTGAAGATACGCTTCAGGCTCTGTTTTTTTAAGGCAAGATAGCAATGGCACGAACAGGTGAACCAGTTGCCTTGTCCCAGTGAGGGAAGGCAATTGAAATCAAGGCACCTACGGCTGGCACTTGATCCAAGTGGTTTAAGACTTCTACTTGGTAGATATTTTGCTCCAAAAGGTAGTATTCATTGACCAAGCCATGTTCTGCTGCTGGAATACCAGCATCTGTATCAAAAGTCTCGTGACCTACAGCCTTAACATGGCGTTCATGAATCAAGAATTCTAGAGCTTCACGGCTCCATCCTGGACTTTGTTGAACCCCATTTTCATCGAGGTTACGCATAGCATCTTGATCTGGCCAACGTTTTGACCAATCACTACGGAAGGCAACAAAAGCACCCTCAGCAATTTGTCCATGCTCTGCCTCAAAGTCTAAGATATCTTGTTTGCTCAAGATAAAGTTTGGATTGGCAGCAACTTCTTTAGACTTGTCGATAACATAGAGTGGCAAGAGGAGATCTTTGAGGTCAATCTCATCCAACCAACGACCACCTTCTACAAAGTGAATTGGTGCATCAATATGCGTTCCGTATTGACCAACCACTGTAAATTTTTGGACATGGAAGCCATCTTTTAATGTGAAGAGGTCTTCTTGTTGCAAGGCAGGAAGGGCTGGGAAGTGTGGACTTTCTGCATTGATTTGGTGACTCAAGTCCACCCATTTTTTAGCTTGCAATTCTTTATAAATACTTAGTAAATCTGACATATGGATTCCTTTCCTATAAGTGCTACATGAGATAAATGAATAAGGTTATTATAACAGTCCATCCCATCATCCACAATGATTTGCGTTAATCTTGTTTTCTTGAATGGGATATAGTTTCAAACTATAATTATAGAAAACAGCAAAAAAGAGGCTGGGACAAAAGTCCTAGCCTCTCAATTGTCTTTGGATTATCGAGCAAGACGCAGTGGTTGAGTGGGCTCTACCACGCTGATTTCATCAGCTTTTTACAGCCCTACTCAACTTTGCGGAGGTAGGACGACGAAATCGAATTCTAATGAATTACCGATTTCTGTCCCACTCTCTTTCTTACTCAGCCTATTACTGTTTAAATGCATCTAGCAGAACTTGGAATTCTTCGTTGGTGAGCGTGATCCCCTTGCCCATCTTCGTATGGTCTGGGCTCCAAGTTCGGATATCATACTTGGCAGGTGCTCCATTAAAGCTAACCCGGTTTAACTCCTTGGTCCATCCTTTTTCATTTTCAGATAAGACCAAGAGTTGTTCTTCAATTTCAAAACTAAAATCTGCCATTTCATACTCCTTTCAATGTCTTTCACCTTAATAATTCGTAAAAAATTTTACAAAATGAATGAAATTTTTCTATAATATATTGTATCAACTTATGGAGAATTATGCTATGAAAAGATTTCTTGAGCTTCTCAAGGACCGAGCCAATGAATTTTTCAACGATAAAACCTCTCAACCAGCTCCTTTAGAGGATGGTAAAACGATTCAGATTATTGAACTGGCCCTTCGAAAAAAACAAGGAGTCCATGTCATCTTCCAAAATAAGAGTTTTACAGGCGATATCGTGAAATATGATCAGGAACGAAAACAACTCATTGTCAAGAATTTTAAAAAGAGTATGTCAACCATCATTCGAATTTCTGACATTCAAAAGATTAGTCTCGTTCCACATACGATTCGAATCGCACAACAAAAAACACCGTAAACTTCCAAGCTTGGGAAGCATGCGGTGTTTTTTTTTACGTTTTAGGCACGAACCGTTTGGCTGGTTCCATCTTCTTTATAGAGGTTGATCAAGCCTTCTTTGAGTGCACGGATCATATCACCTGGTTCAACTGGTGTTGGCATATGAATAGTCAATAACTCCATTGGATTTGGAGCCCGATCAATTTTATTACCCTTGGCATCATGCAAATCTTCAATGACTGTTTCAAAATGACGGAACCCAGGTCCGTAAAATTCTACTTGGTCTCCTTCATTGATGACATTCCGTTGTCGAATGGTCGCAATTTGCTTGTCCGCATCATAGGCTACCACTTCTCCGACAAACTTGTACTCTGGAATCTTCCGACGAGCCCCAAACAGTTGCTCGTTTTCAGATGGTGTTCCGTAATAGAATCCTGTAGCCAACTCACGTTGGGCTACCTTCCACATTTCATCTACTAGATCTTGCTTAATCGCTTCAAACTTCTCAGGACTTTCCAAATAAGCATCAACAGTCGCCTTTGTAGCAGTTCGTTACGGTAGAGACATAGTGAATGGACTTCATCCGACCTTCAATCTTGAGGCTGTCCACTCCATTTTCAATCATATCAGGGATATGGTCAATCATCGACATGTCCACAGCTGACATCGAGAATTCTTCAGGGATTTCCCCTTTGAGACTCTTACGTTCTTGGCCAAATGGCATATCGTAGAGATCGTACTTCCAACGACAAGATTGGGAACATCCTCCACGGTTGGCATCACGCATACTCATATGATTGGACAAGGTACAACGGCCAGAGTAGGAGATACACATTGCTCCGTGAACAAAGGCTTCAATTTCAACATCCGTCCGCTTACGAATTTCCGCTAGTTCTTCCATCGAAACTTCGCGAGCCAAAACGACCCGTGTCAAGCCCAAGTCTTTCCAAAACTCTAGAGTTTCATAGTTGGTGGCACTAGCTTGGGTAGAGAGGTGAATTTCCAAGCCAGGAGCTTCTGTCGCTGCGATCGTAATCAAGGCAGGGTCTGAAACAATGACTGCTGCGATTCCAATATCCCGTAAGCGACGGAACCATTCACCAGCTCCAACTTCATTTCCTTCATGCATGACCATATTGGCCGCAACATAGACCTTGGCACCATATTTGGCCGCAAATTGGACTCCTTCTTCCATTTGCTCGAAAGTGAAGTTCCCTGCACGGCTACGAAGACCATAGGCCTGACCACCAATGAAGACGGCATCCGCACCATAGCGCACAGCAACCTTTAGTTTTTCAAGTGTTCCCGCAGGTGATAGAACCTCAGGACGTTTCAATTGTTTTGTCATCATATCTCCTAGTATATTACAAGTATATTAGTTAGATTATCAATCTTGTCTATTTTATAGCAAATCCAGTCGAAAGGCAATGGTTTGGGAATTGTTTTGACAATTCTCATTCTTTACCATCACCAAAAAGGAAGGCCCGCACTCTTGGCAGGCTTTTCTCCTTTATTTAACCATGTCTGGATCGTAATCATAAAATCCAGTGTCAAGGAAACGATTCTTAGGATGCAATTGGTGAATCTGCTCATCCAATAAGAAGGCTTGATCAGATGTGAAAGTCCCAGCTTCTAGAAGCTCACGTGCTTTCACAAAACACTTGGCAATTTCCACAAAGTTTTGACCAGGTGTATAAATCCCCTCTAACTTCCAGTGAGTAAAACCATGCTCGACTAACTCAGAGAGTTTGGTCATCAAATCCAGGTCATTATTGGCAAAAATATGAGTTCCATGCTTGTCCTCAAAGATAGAATAGTGGCTTTCTGGATCTCCTGGTTCTGCCAAAAAGAGATCACGCTCTCTCGTCTTTTCATCATCGATATGAGTAAAATTATAATAATTTGTAGAAGAGGACGTTTAGAATGGTGAATCACACTAGCCCCATAAACCAATACTTCAGCAGGAATCTCTAAAATTTCTGGCATCTTGAAAAGCTCTGCAGATGGGATTTCTCGAGCAAGAACAGCTTCAGAAACACCAGCCTTCTGTCCCCAAAAATTGATCTGACGGCTACTTGTCACCATGGTAGAAGCATCATAAATGGTTTTAAAGTTATAGCCATCCCGCTTCAATACATAAAAGACGCCTGCATCTCCCACCGTGATATAATCGACGTTAATCGAAGCAAGGAAATCTAAAAATGGTTTGATACGATCCATCATGTCTTGGTGCATCAAGGCATTGACAGCCACTGTCATTTCCTTACCTGCGGCATGGACCAGTCCAGAAATTCGACTTAATTCGTCATACGAGAAAGTATGAGGAAGTCGTAATCCAAATTCCTTTTCTCCGACATAAATACGGTCCACACCTACTTCCAGAAGGGCTTGAACCTGTTCAATACTTTCAGCTGTAGCTGTAATAATTATCTTTTTTTCATGAAAACTATTATACCAAAAAAAGTCATTTTGCTCTCTAAATTTCTTAATTTTTGTAAAAAAATTGTAACAGTTTTGTAACATTTCTATGCATGAAAACGTGTTAAAATAATAGAGTACTGTTAGGAGAGAGAAATATGCCCGCAAGAAAACTTAGAGTTGTTGAAGAATACGACTATGTCGAAGTCCCTCTTCAACAAGAGAATACAACAACTAATTATGATTTTAACCTTGATACTGAACCAGCTCCGCAATTAAGTGAGCTACTATTTTTTTCCTTAATATTGCTGTGTTTTGTGTCTTAACTGTTTTATTTAGTTTCGTCTTTTTATCAATGAAGATGAATACCTTCTTTGCTTTTGCCTCAGCAATTGCTTGTAGTTTGGGAAGTATCCAAGCTTTCCGCATTTTCCAGTTAAAACGGAAACAGGACTAAGATTACATTTTTAGCCTCCTTCGGGAGGCTTTTTGGCATTTCCCATCCTCGTTTTTCATTGTATAAGAGAAATCCCTCACCAATGGTGAGAGATTTTTTTGAATGTGGACTAACCATTGTGTCACATAAAACAGCTAGACGATTTTTCAAAAAAATGACTTTTTACTTTTTTTAGCCATTTGAGAAGATTAATAACTTTCCGCTGTGAGAAAAGTGCCTGAAACTAAGTTGTTTCAGGCACTCGGGAGTTTTGAGACCTTAGGCTCAAAACTAAGTCATGGAACTTCTTCGAAGTTCGCTGACGTCCGTACTCACCTAAGGAAAGTTTTTCAGAAGACTTTATCTTCAATCTGAATCCCTCACCATTGGTGAGGGATTATTTTATTCTTCTTCTACAGCTGTTTCTTTTGATCTCTTCTTCCACTTCTGGAAGAGCTGTTTCTTCTTCTAATTCAAGGACAATCTCTTCACTTTCTTTTTCCTGTTTAGGCTGGAAAGGACTTGCTTGATTACCGGTCTTTTGCTGGATTTTTTCCTTAATCGTTTGGATAGCATCTTGTGAAAATTCTACCACATCCTGCGTCTTATCTTTCACTGTCTCGATAACAGTGTCTTTGTTGATCTCGCCACTTTCAACTTTTTCTTTGGTTTGCTGAATAGCGTCTGACGCTTGCTTGGATAACTCCATTGCAGATTGTTTCACAGAATCATGAACTTCTTGTGGATTCTCTTGGTATTCTTTTACAAAACCTTTGACTTTCCCAGTCAACTCTTTCCCTTTTTCTGTTGTTAGGAAGTAGGCAACAGATGCGCCAGTGATCGTTCCAATTAACAATGATGATAAACGTCCCATAAGGTACCTCTTTTCTTATTTAAATAATTTCATAGCCATGCGAGCTGCTTTTAATCCGACAGATGTTTTAACGGTCTTTCCACCAACTACGACAGCTTTTTTGCTAATCTGACGCGCTTGATCATTCAGATCTGATACAGATACAGACAAATCTGCCACTGCAGTGAAGAGTGGATCAATGGTTGCAACTTTTTGATTCAAATCTTCTGTCAAAACATTCACTTTTGCTAACAACTCATTGGTTTGGTGTAAGGTTACATTCACATCTGATGTCAAGGTCTTAATCGTTACCTGAGTCTCATCTACAACTTTTTCCAATCTTTGAAAAACAAGATAATCAAGTAGATGACCAAAACTACTAAAGCTAACCCTAAAAGCCCATAGGCAATTTCAATAAACATTTCTTTTTCTCCTTAATCTATTTCCGTTCTATAAAAATGGTGCATTCTTTTTTTCGTTGATAGATCATGATGCTGATTCCAAGTAGGATGAGGATGAGGGAAAGCCATTGTGAAACTCGAATTCCCAAAAAAACATCAAGCTATCTGTCCGCATTCCTTCAATAATCATTCGACCAAAAGCCATACCAGATCAGATAGAAAAGCAGTAATTTCGCCCTTTCTCAAAAAGTTTCGGACGACGACGCAAGTAGAGAATCAGCACAAAAACCAAGCAAGTTCCAACAAGATTCATATAAGAAGGTCGGTTGGCGGTAATGTCCATCAATAAACATCTGATTCCGAATGAAAGAAGGTAAATAATCTAAATTCTTAACAATGGCTCCGTAGGCTTCTTGGTTAACAAAATTACCCCAACGGCCAATACTTTGAGCTATCATGACACTCGGTGCGACTGATATCTAAAAAAATCAACCGGATCAATCAAACGACTGCGTGAAAAATAGGTAGAGGACTAGAGCCCCTGCCAGGAGTCCACCATAGATAGCGATCCCACCGTTCCATACGGCAAAAAAATCTCTCCTGGGTGTTCCTGTAATAAGACCATTGAAAGATAACATAGTAAAGACGGGCCCCTATGATCGCTACTGGAAAAGCAATCAGAATGAAATCAATAATATCGTCTGACTCTATCCCTTTACGAGGGGCTTCTTTCATGGACAGGATAACCGCCAAAAGGAGACCGAGGACGATACAAATCGCATACCAGCGAATGCTAAAGGGACCAAGTTGAATGGCTACTGGATTCATACTTTCACCTCATTCTGATCAATCAACTGGGTCAATCGATCTTCAAAAGTTTTAGTAGCATCATATCCCATTTCTTTGGCGCGGTAGTTCATCGCAGCTGCTTCAATGACAACGGAAATATTGCGACCTGTCTTAACAGGGATGCGAATTCTTGGAATAGTCACTCCACAGAACTCAATTTCTTCTGCATTATTGCCAAGACGATCGTAGGTTTGTTCCTTAGTGTAGTTTTCCAAGTAGACAGCGATTTGAACCTGTGAAGAATCCTTCACAGCACTGGCACCATAGAGACTCATAACATCAATGATCCCTACTCCCCGAATCTCTAGCAGATGGCGTAGAATTTCAGCAGGCTCACCCCACAAGGTCATCTCATCACGGGCGAAGACATCTACCCGGTCGTCTGCTACCAAACGATGGCCTCGTTTGACTAGCTCTAACCCAGTCTCACTCTTCCCGATTCCGCTATCTCCTTGGATCAGAACCCCCATACCATAGATATCCATCAAGACACCATGGACACTGGTTCTTTCCGCAAGGAGAGAATCTAGGTAGCTTGATAGTTCACCAGACAATCGACTAGTGGGAACGCGACTGCTGAGAATAGCGATTTGCTTTTCCTCAGCGTCGAGAAGCATTTCTTCGGGAACCTCTAGATCCCGCGCGATGATGAGTACCGGTGTTTCCGGCTGGAACATCTTTCTCAAAACTTGGTGACGATTGTGGGAGGTCATTTTGATGAGGTAAGACCACTCTTTCATCCCAACCAATTGAATTCGTTCTGGAGTATAGTAATCAAAATATCCTGTCATTTCAAGTCCAGGACGTGAAATATCTGCCGTTGTGATTTCTTTTTTTCAAATAGGCTTTCATTGCCGTACACAACCTTCAAACGAAGCTTATCAATTAAATCTCGGACTGTTATTGCCATAGGCTTCTCCCTTTTTGTTTTCTCTTACTATTATAGCAAATTATCCCAGGTAAGACTTGCTCAAGCATCTTTTTTTGGTATCGAAACTGATGCTATTATTCTCACACTTATTCCAGTACTCTTTGATGTTTCTCTTTATCCTTGTTATCCCATTTTTTTCCATCGTCCTCTTTTTTTAGTTAAAAAACAAAAGATGGAGAAAAGGCCAAGCCCTTCTCCACATTCTTATTCGATTCATGAAAATTCTTTAAAAGAATGGATCATCGTCTTTGATTACTTGTGCATCCTTCCGTTTACGAGGTCCGAGGCCATACTTTTCTCTTTCAAGGTCTTCTTTATACGGCAAGGAGAAGGCACACAGGCAATAAATAGCCAAGCCTACAAGCCCATAAGCATGAAAGATACTAAAGAGCACAAAGAGAAAACGCAATAGGTTTGCATCGAGCCCAAATCGATCCGCTAGTCCAGCAAATACTCCGAAAAACGATTCTGCCTCGACGTAATTTATAAAAAGTTGGATTCAAGGGCCTACCTCCTATTATTTTAGAACAGTATATCCCGAAATCAAGTCACTGTCATCCGACTCAAGGCCGATTTCCTGGATCAATTGTCCCTTGATACTTAAGTAGTCCTCGACACCGCCCACAGCGGTACTTTTGCAAATCAATCTGCCGCTTTCTCCTGAATTCTTGCCCACAGCTCGTACAAATATAAATCTTATAGTTTCCTTTATCAACTGAAGGGGCATACCGCAAGCCGTCTACCTTTTTGAGCAAGGCCTTGAAATCTTGATCCTGATGGCGATAGCCCTTTTTCATATAGTAGAGATGGTAGTGACACAACTCATGGCGGACAATCTTTCGAAAAATTTCCCAGCCAAATCTTTCTAGGATTCTGGGATTGAAATCCAGATGGCCATCTTTTGGAAAAAAACGACCGCCAGTCGAACGCAAGCGAGGATTCCAGATGGCTTGGTGAAGAAATGGGCGACCAAAATCTTCCAGCGACACTTCTTGAACGTATTTAGTCAGATTCATGTGGTGCCAAGAGGGAAAGATTTACCTTTTCCCGTTCTAAATCAATCTTGTAGACCCAAACGGTCACTAGATCACCAACTGAAACAACTTGACTTGGATGCTTGATAAATTGCTGACTCATCTGTGAAATGTGGATCAAACCATCTTCATGAATCCCAATATCGACAAAGGCTCCAAAGTCAACAACATTGCGGACAACTCCTTCTAGTTTTTGACCAATCTTCAAGTCTTTCAAATCAAGAACATCCTGGCGAAGGACGGGAGTATCAAAAGAATCACGTAAATCGCGACCTGGTTTGAGAAGGTCTGCGACAATATCTTTCAAGGTTTCAGGGCCAATTTCAAGTTCCTGGACCATAGAAACCGTGTCAATTTGTTTCAATTTAGCTTGGGCCTCTTCATCCATTTCCCGAATCCCTAGTAAGGTAAAGAGCTTCTTCACTGCAGGGTAACTTTCTGGATGGACCCCTGTCCGATCGAGGAAATTCTCACTTTCTGGAATCCGTAAGAAACCAGCTGCTTGTTCAAAAGCCTTGGCTCCCAGACGAGGAACCTTTTCAATCTGTGCCCGAGAAGTGATCAACCCTTCTTCTTCCCGGTACTTCACGATGTTCTCAGAAATGGTTTTATTGAGACCAGCCACGTGAGACAAGAGAGCTGGACTAGCGGTGTTAATGTTGACACCAACTTGGTTTACCACGGTATCGACTACGAAATCAAGGCTTTCAGATAATTTCTTCTGGCTGACATCATGCTGGTACTGGCCGACTCCGATTGATTTTGGATCAATCTTAACCAACTCAGCCAGTGGATCCTGCAAACGACGGGCAATGGAGATGGCTGAACGCTTTTCAACTGTCAGTTCTGGAAACTCATGGCGAGCCAATTCACTAGCTGAATAGACAGATGCCCCGCTCTCGTTCACAATGACATAGCTGACATTTGGAACATCCTTAAGAACTTCCGCAACAAAGGCTTCGCTCTCTCGACTAGCCGTCCCGTTCCCGATCGCAATGATTTCCACGCCGTATTGACGAATCAGCCGTTTCAGTTCTTCTTTGGCCGCTTCAATTTGTGCTGGTTTAGCCGGTGCAACAGGGTAAATCACCTGGGTGGTCAACATCTTTCCTGTCTGATCGACAACAGCTAATTTAGCTCCTGTCCGAAAAGCTGGGTCAAATCCCAAGACCACGCGCCCCTTGAGGGGAGCAATCAACAAGAGGTGACGAAGATTTTCAGAGAAAAGCTGAATGGCTCCATCTTCTGCCACTTCTGTCAATTCTGTCCGAATCCGACGCTCCATAGCTGGTAGCATCTTCTTTTTCAGAGCCTGGTTGATAACTTCTTCGATATGGCTGTTCTTCGATTTAAATCGAGCTTCAAAATGACGAATCAAGCGATCCACAGGATGCTCAAAACCAACCTTTAATACTCCTAATTTCTCTCCACGGTTTAAGGCAAGGGTCCGGTAGCCCTGCATATTTGCAATCTTCTCAGAAAAATCATAATAGATCTGGAAGACTTGCTTCTCGTCTTTGCTCTCATCCTTCAAGCTAGAGGTTATCAAGGAGTGTTTGCGAATCTCCTGGTAAGTGAGGTTACGCAATTGCGGATCTTCTGCAATCGCTTCGACCAAAATATCGATTGCTCCAGAAATGGAATCTTTTACAGTTGGGAAAGCCTCAGATAATAATTCCTCTGCTGCTGTTTTTAGATCCTTTTGATCTTGCAAAATCATCCGAGCAAGCGGGAAGAGGCCTGCCTCACGCGCAACTGTAGCCTTGGTCCGGCGTTTTTCTTTGTAGGGAAGATACAATTCTTCCACATCTGCCAGTTTTTCAGCTTGCTCAATCGCTTCTTTTAGGGCTGGGGTGAGTTTCCCAAGCTCTTCAATCTTAGCCAGGACAGTTTCTTTCCGATCAGCCAAGGCTGTCAAAGACTTGTCCATATCGATAATGGCTTTGATCGCTACTTCATCTAGATTCCCCGTAGCATCTTTCCGATACCGAGCAATAAAGGGGATGGTAGATCCCTCTGCTGTTAAGGTCAAAACAGTATCAATTTGTTTGAGACTTACGCCCAATTCCTGGGCTATTTTTTCATATTTTTCCATAGCTTCTATTATACCATAGAAAGCTCGCTATTCCGTCCTTCCGTCCTGTTTTTGCACTTGATTTCCCCTCTTTTCTGAGAATTTGATATAATGAGAAAAAAAGAAAAGGAGACCTATTCATGGCTATTAAATTTTCAAAAACAGACGATTTAGACAAACTCTTTGAGGAATTTGCCGTTTTCCCAGATCCCCCTCAAGCCACTTTCCCAGATGAGAAAAAGGAAGCAGCTAAAGGGCAAAAAGTGCAGAAGGATTCTGACAAATGAATTTCTTTCAGCAGTTGCCAACTAGTGTCCTTCAAGCTGGAGCAATTTTTCTTTCGATTATGATTGAAGCCCTTCCTTTTGTTCTGATTGGAAGTCTGATTTCAGGGGCAATCGATGTCTATATCACCCCTGAAAAAGTGTATCGAGCCCTTCCTAAAAATAAATGGGGAAGAATTCTGTTTGGGACCTTGATTGGTTTTATTTTCCCTTCCTGTGAGTGTGGCATCGTCCCCATTATCAATCGTTTTTTAGAAAAGAAGGTCCCTAGCTATACAGCTGTGCCCTTTCTAGTAACAGCACCGGTGATTAACCCCATTGTGCTCTTTGCCACCTATTCCGCCTTTGGAAATTCTTTTCAAATGGCTCTCTTACGAGCTATCGGCTCTATCCTGGTAGCGACTGTTCTAGGGATTTTCCTAGGATTTTTCCAAACCGCTTCTATTCAACGGGTCAACCGCAAGGAAGTCCATGTTCATGACTTTTCAAAACTATCTGCCGCTCAACGCTTCTTTCAAGTATTTGTGCAGGCCATTGATGAGTTTCGACACTGGACGGTATCTGGTCTTCGGGTGTTTGTTTGCCAGTGTGGTTCAGGTCTATGTACCAACTCGAGTGCTGACTTCTATTTCAGCGACACCACTCTTAGCCATTCTCCTCCTCATGCTCCTTTCCTTCCTCCTCTCTTTGTGTAGTGAGGCAGATGCCTTTATCGGTTCCTCTCTCCTCTCTAGTTTTGGCTTAGCTCCTGTCCTAGCCTTCTTGGTTATCGGACCCATGCTAGATGTCAAGAACCTCTTGATGATGAAGAATTACTTAACCAATCGCTTTATTATCCAATTCATTAGCATCGTCAGCCTAGTTGTCTTGGTTTATGCTTGGTTTGTGGGGGTGGTCCTATGATTCGATTTCTCATTTTAGCAGGCTATTTCGAAATTACTATGTATTTGCAGCTTTCTGGTAAGCTCAACCAATACATTAATATGCATTATTCCTATTTAGCCTATATCTCTATGATTCTTTCCTTCCTCTTGGCTGTCGTCCAGCTCTATATATGGATGAAGAATCTGCCCGTTCATAGCCACCTAACCAGTAAAAAAGCCAAAGTCATGAGTATTCTTCTGCTCCTGATTCCCTTGATTGTCGGGATTGGGTTCCCGACAGTGACCTTGGATTCCCAAACGGTTTCTGCCAAGGGCTATCATTTCCCCATCGCAGCTGGCTCTTCAAAGGATATTCAAAACGACGAAGGAACAACCAACCAATACCTCAAGCCTGACACTAGCAGTTATTTTACCAAGTCTGCTTATGAATCTGAGATGAGAGCTGCAGCTAAGAAGTACCTCAAGCAAGATCATATCCAGATCACGACAGAAAACTATATGGAAGTCATGGAAGTGATCTATGACTATCCAGATGAATTTGCTGGAAAAACCTTTACCCTAACCGGCTTTATTTATAAGGACCCTCAGGATCCGGTTAGCCAGTTCCTTTTCCGTTTTGGGATTATCCACTGTATCGCCGACTCAGGAGTCTATGGTCTCTTAACCAAAGGAGCCTCCCAAACCTATGACGATAATACTTGGGTCCAAGCTACTGGAACTCTAAAGATCCAATACCATAAACAACTTGGCCAAAGTCTTCCTGTCTTAGATATAAAGGAAGCCCACTCAGTAGAAAAACCTACTAATCCTTATGTCTATCGGGTCTTCTAAAGACTGTTAAAACTCTCTAGGTTGTGACCTTTTGGTCCAACCTTTTTTTGTGCTTTCTTCTCCTTTTCTTTCCTATTTTAAAGTCAGAATCCTTTTACATTCAAAGGGAAATTTTCTGAATTTTATGGTAAAATATGGTTTATCAAGTTAGAAAATAGGTATGAACATGTCATCAAAAGTTATTATTACAATTTTCGGTGCTAGTGGAGATTTGGCTAAACGCAAGCTTTACCCTTCACTTTTTAGACTTTACAAATCAGGTAATTTGTCTGATCATTTTGCTGTTATTGGAACTGCACGTAGACCTTGGAGTAAGGAATATTTTGAGTCTGTTGTAGTCGAATCCATTCTAGACTTGGCAGATAGCGCTGAAGAGGCTCAAGCATTTGCTAGTCATTTTTACTATCAAAGTCACGATGTCAATGATACCGAACACTATATCGAATTACGCAAGCTTCAAGCTGAGTTAAACGAAAAATATCAAGCTGACCACAACAAGCTCTTCTTCCTCTCAATGGCACCACAATTTTTTGGTACCATTGCCAAACACCTCAAGTCAGAGCAAATCGTTGATGGTAAAGGCTTTGAACGTTTGATTGTTGAGAAACCTTTTGGTACAGACTATGCTACTGCAAGCAAACTAAATGAAGAACTCCTAGCAACATTTGACGAAGAACAAATTTTCCGTATCGACCATTATCTTGGTAAGGAAATGATTCAAAGCATCTTTGCTATTCGCTTTGCCAATATGATTTTTGAAAATGTTTGGAATCGTGAGCATATCGATAATGTTCAGATCACCTTTGCAGAACGTCTAGGTGTTGAAGAGCGTGGTGGCTACTATGATGAATCAGGTGCTCTTCGTGACATGGTTCAAAACCATACCCTCCAACTTCTGTCACTCCTTGCTATGGACAAGCCAGCAAGCTTTACAAAGGATGACATTCGTGCGGAGAAAATCAAGGTCTTCAAGAACCTTTACCATCCAACTGATGAAGAACTAAAAGAACACTTTATCCGCGGTCAATATCGTTCTGGTAAAGTTGATGGTATGAAATACATTTCTTACCGCAGCGAACCAAATGTGAACCCTGAATCTATGACAGAAACCTTTGCTTCAGGTGCCTTCTTTGTAGATACTGACCGCTTCCGTGATGTACCTTTCTTCTTCCGTACAGGTAAACGCCTAACTGAAAAAGGAACTCACGTGAACATTGTCTTCAAACAAATGGATTCCATTTTTGGAGAACCCCTAGCACCGAATGTGCTTACCATCTATATCCAACCGACTGAAGGATTCTCTCTCAGTCTTAATGGTAAAAAGGTAGGGGAAGAGTTTAGCCTTGCGCCAAGTTCTCTTGACTATCGAACAGATGCGACTGCTACAGGTGCTTCACCAGATCCATATGAAAAATTGATCTACGATGTTTTAAATAACAACTCAACAAACTTTAGCCACTGGGATGAAGTGAGTGCATCATGGAAATTGATTGACCGTATTGAGAAGCTTTGGGCTGAAAACGGTGCTCCCCTTCATGACTACAAGGCTGGAAGCATGGGACCTCAAGCAAGCTTTGATTTACTTGAAAAATACGGAGCCCAATGGACATGGCAACCTGATTCAAAGCACTGATCAAAGAAGCGAAGTCCTCCATTACGTTTATGACAAATCGGACTCATTCAGAAAGCTCGCAACAGTCAAACCACCACTTAAGATCACAAAGACCTAATGCGATGCGAGATCATCATACTGTTCCTCAAGAAATGCTTTGAGATGAAGATTTTGTAGCTCAATTAGAACAATGTGGACTTAAAAGTAAAAAGGCAAGACGGCAATTTATAGATCAGCAAATAGTACGTATTGATGCAAAAAAACATGATGATATACATAGGAGAGATTGGAACCAGCAATGGAAAACTTGGTTTAGTAATAATCCTAATTTTAAATTATCTGACATAATGGATCAAATACAAGTTATGATGAAACAACACAACATTCCTAGAGCAACTAGAAATTATGTTAGAAAAATATAAACGAAATGGGCCAACTGCCTTTTATATCTGGAAAAAAATAATAGATTTTTTTGTAAAAGGTAATAATTATGAAATTATTTGAAGTTTATAGCGATCTTTCCTCATTTTCTGAAAAAAACTGATATTTACGGCGATTTTGCTCATATTTTATAGGAAGGACATGCCACTAAAAAAACTAGAAATGTTCCTAGCCCTGAAATATATATTGATCGACTAGGGTCCTGATGTCCCAGAGGCCTATGTATCGAATAGAAGCTTGATAGTTTCCCAAAAAATTAAAGATTCTTTATTTACTTCAGGATTAACTGGATTTACTGCAATTCCTGCAGTCAAAAATAAAATCATTAAATGTGATTGGAAAAATCTTTCAGAAGATTATTTTTGAAAAAAATATTACTCCATTGATGATGTAATTGAGAAAGGCAGGCACAATCAATCAGTTGCAGACAAAAATGCCAAATTTATGGTGGATAAAAAGCTAATGATTTTATTAGTTTTCATAAAAAAATCTCCTCAAGAATGGGATTATGCTATTGATAATGAATCGGATTTTTATCATGGTACAGGGGATAAATTAGGAGTTTTTGTTTCAGAAAAAAAGCTAAAAGCTTTATGGAATCTTTTATGCTTACCAATAAAAATATAACGAACTTTTGAATCTTATTTTTTTATTTAACAAGTGTAGTCTACATAAGTGATAGGTACTCCTAGCATACACATAATCAACACTGTGAGGTCTTCTGAATCATTTATTCTTTAACAATCTCATTAGTAGTTAATATAGGGATCGTCTGAAAGATCGTCCCGAGACTTAGCACATCCACCATTTCAAACGTAACATCCTCGCCCAGCTGATCGAAAAACAGAGCCACAAAGTGTTCCACAAAAACGGACAAAGCAGCCGAAGGGAAGGGCAACAACCTTACCAGCGGAAACCGCCTCAAAAAATACAATGGCATCGAATACACCTACGACAACTAAACGGCAGGGATTAATTTCTAGGAAATAGGCAGCAAGATTGCCTAGAATTATTGGTAAATGTTCCTAGTTTTATTAATGTAAATATATTGGAAAGGGTTAATATGACCTACTTAATTAAGCCATATGAATCAATTGGTGATTTTGTATTTGGTACTTCTCTTGAGGAAATACAAGAAAAATATGGAAAAACCAGCAAGAATCGTTGAAGATAATATTATGAATAATAAGGTGGAATATAGAAATGCTTGTGAGTTAGTTTATGAAAAACAATAAATTGGTTTATGGGTATTGCTTAAAAAGATTCTAATCCCATATTAGGAGATATTGAAATATTTAAAAATTCAATCGAAATTCTTAAAGCCATCGATTCAGAATTTATCGAAGGAAAAAAATATATTCTTTTTAAGAATCTCGGAATTTGCATAGGAGGTATGACAGGGAAAAAAATTCCTGAAGGTAAGTTATTAATTGCATTCGATAAAAATCACTTTGATTTTTTTGAATGTTTTATCGAGGTTTAATCGAACTGTAGCCAATGAAACTTCTAATTCCGATGTAGAGTAAGTACCAGCCTACACAAAACCTCCAATCCTGACGCAGGGAATGTGCGGTACGCACGCATACTGTTTTGTATTTCAGACAACCTTATATATTGCGCTCCATGAAATAATCTGATTTTGCATCATTATAGTAGAAATACGGCGCAAATAATACTGAGAGATTTACATAGTGTCATTAGGCATACTGGTCCTGCAAGTGTCATGCGTAATAAGAAGAAAATCGGAAGAACATGTCCATAAACTTTAACTGGAGTAAACATTATGAGTACAAGAATGCAAACTTTAATAGAAAAAATGGGTGGAGTTGTAAGGGTCGGAGCAAAGCCTTTCGCTCCTTTATCACGAGAAATAATGTCAAAATTTCTAGATATTGATAGAAAAGAATTTTCTGATTATTTAGATTATTTGACGTGTTTTGGAGGAGAGACATATCTAAATGAAGTATTTTATAAATTAACCATGTATGACAATGGGCTACCAAGCTATTGTTATCCCCCTGATTCACCGATAGAAAATGTTGTAATAAAGAAAGGGGAATTTGGTTGTTTCTATGGAGAAGGGGAATCGTATCAAACTGGCTATTCATTGAGCGGAGCTATAAAAAAAATGGAAAATAGGATTCCTACAAATTTTTTACCTATTGCTGAGAATAACTACGGAGATAGGATATGTCTTTGTATAAAAGGGGAAAAAATAGGAAAAATTTTTTATTGGTACCATGAAAACGAATGGGATGAAGAAGATTATTTGGATGAATTTGGTGTACAAATGCCTGAAGAAGTAAAGATGCAAAATATGTATTTAGTCGGAGAAGATTTGTATGACTGTTTTAATCGTATGGTCTTAGAAGAAGAATAATTATTTGAAATTATCCGATTATCATAGGAGATTATCATGGATATGACATTATTTAATTTTTCGGACATTTTGGGAGGCAAACTCTGATGAAGACTATCGTGAAGATATTATCAGAATGTCTATTGCACTTATGACATTTCTTAAAAAGAATGGTTTACTTGTTGATATTGATCCTTTTAATGAGGACGGTTCTATTAAAGAAAATATCGTTATTAGAAAATCTAATGTAACTGAGGAAGGATTCCAATTATTTGTTAAACCAGTAAATAATTGGTGGGATGCTTTGGATAGGGGGACTCCTCCCGAGAAAGTTACTATTTTGGAGAATGGCTTGAAAAAAATTCGTGGTGCGAACAAGTAATTTTATATTTTCAGACGGCCTCAATATCGCTTTTGAGGCCGTCTGAAATATTCGTTCTTTAAAAATCTCATCACTAGTCAGCGTGAAGGTCGTTTGGGACGGCAACTACACCTCTATCTACACCGACCCAGACTCCTATGAGCCTTTAGCACAAGTTCGCGATTGAACAACCGAAGACAGATAAAGTCGCCAACAAACCCACTACTTCCACTGCCACCAAATCGGCATCTCAAGAGAGATGACCGACATTCATGGTAATCTCCTGTGATACGACGAATATACCGCTTGGGTTGTTGGGTGGAGATAACCTATATCATCTAACACCTAATGCAAATAATTGGATAGATCCTTTAAGATTGTACTAGATGAATATTCCAAAAAATCATGGAGTAACTCAGAAATCTCATATTATCAATGTGCATTGCCACCATATTATTTTTAAAGGATCATTTGAACACTCTCCTAGTATGAACGCAGCATTTATTCGTTCAAGAGGCATAGCAAATAAATATAATATCCCATTAAACTATGATGTTAAAAAAACATTAATGTTAATAGAGAATGATTGATATCAAAAATTTCAATGAAAGGAAAAATCAAAATGAATATTTTTAAGTAATTCTATAATTCAAGATTTAATTCAGAATGTATATAAAGGAGTTACAGAGACATTTAACTATGTATTAGAGAGAAATAATTCTAATGATGTTTTTTTGCTTACTCATTATATATTGATGACTATTGCTCATATCTAGGTTGAGTCGCTAACACTATTTCTCACTACGAAATAGAAAGACTAAACTACCCAAAAGAAGAACATCCTTTTTATTAAATGGTATTACCCTCAATTTGCAATAGGGCTTGAGAGGTTCCTGAGAAAATAGATAGTATATTCAATAATGAGATTCAAAATATTCTTAATGATGCAAATGCATCAATAACAGAAAATAATTTTGAGCAATATCAGGCGGAAGTATATGACTCAATTATAGAAGGATTTAAAAAAGCGATAACAAGTGTAGATAAGGAAAAAACAAAAAATGCAATATTTTTTGTTTCTATTGCAGATAGTGATAATACAGAAATTATGGAAAATTATTCTGCTGAGCAATTGAATTCATATGAAAAGTTCATTACGTTCAAAAACAGATTTCAAAGCAAGTCGTAGCCCGTACGAAACCTCCAATCCCGACGTAAGTGTGCGCGGTACGCACGTAGCTTCTGTTTTTCAGACGACCTCACTATCCTCTTTAAGGTCGTCTGAAATATGGGTTCTTTAACAATCTCGTTACCAGTCAGTTACAATATGTAGTTTCTCGAGGAGCATTATTATATTATGGAAATTAAAAAAAGAGTCTAACGACTATATTATTAAATTAAACAACCATGAAGCCTTAGTTTTTTTGAATGGCTTGTTAAGTTCGTTGAAAAATAATGAAATTATTGATGAAGCTGAGCAAAAAAATACTATATGACTTAGAATGCTTATTAGAATCCACATTAGAAGAACCTTTTATGGAGAATTATAAAGATCTAATACATATAGCTAAAAAATCTATTATCAATAATTAGCAAGCTGTAGATTGAGACGAACCTCAACAAATTGGTTAAAGCCCAAATCTTTAAAAAAGACGGCAGCAAAGAGACTTGGGCCTATACCTACGACGCCTTGGACAGAAGGATAGGCAAAGGTTCTCTGAAAGATGGAGAAGTTTCAGGAATGTCATTCCCGCATGATTTAAGCGGGAGCTGCCAGAAAACCCACTACTTCCACTCCGATCAAGTCGGTATACCGCGTGAGAAAACCGACATAAACGGCAATCTGTTGTAGTACGGCGAATACACCGCATGGGGTCGTCTGAAAAAGGATAATCGAGTTTATAATGATGCGGCACTAAATCTAGATGGAACTATTCACGATAAGCATCGAAGAATCCTCCCATTCTCCAAAGATGATAGAGATTTCTTATTTTGCCAAGGATGGAAAACATAATGGAATACTTAAAACTATTAACAAAGTTAGCAAAAACTGAAAAATCATATCAGTATGATGAAATAATTAAATTACTTAAGCATCCTGTTGAATTTGAGGAAATTCCTTTGATTACTAGAACTGGAAGAGAAAAACCATTTTTGAAAAATGCTATCCCCAAAAACAGTTGAATTTGTTCTTTTTAAATACTGCGATATTTTTACATTAATAATATAAATTTAATGGCAAAAAGATATTTTGATAGATAACGATTTATCAATATGTATAACATACCCGGATATAAGTTTTTGAATTACATAATCTATATAGTTTTTATATACCTAACATCTGTATTTATAGATCGAAATATGAAAATACATTTAAAAAAATTATCCAGTCTTAAATTTAGAAAAATTTCTCATGGTTACATGAATATTCATCTGATTTTTAATTATAAAGACATTTTTTTAACATTGTTTACTCTAAATTTGATGACGGTTTTGGCCATGAAATTTTTTTAGGGTATTTATATTAAAAAAGGAGGATATTTAAAACAAGCGTAAATAGAAATAGCCTCCTCCTAACGCATACATTAAGGTTTTATGAACCCCTAAACCCTCACTCACCCAGCTTTCAGACGACCCCATCCCCAACAGAAGCAAGCCGCCAACAAGCCCACTACTTCCACTACGACCAATTCGGGATACCGCACACCAACCCTTCCGATTGCAAAACTTCCTTGTCCACACTGGCATGTAGCTACTGCCAAAATGGATAGAATTCTTATTCAAAAAAGAAATAATGGGAATGGTGCATTTTCTTGGAAGTCCTACAAAGATAATGTAACCGTACAACATAGGAAATAGTATCATGACAACTTTAGAAGATAAGATCTTTACTTTAAAAACAGAATCATTTAATGAAAAAAATGAAAGAAATTCATTTTTTTAAATAATTTAATTTCAGATTCTGAAAAAAATTATTCCATATCCACTCTCATGTGAAATAATAAATCGTACTTTTTACCCCCTATAGAAATATAGAATTATCAAAAAGAAAATTTTTAGTTTACCGATAAAAAAATGAAATATTAAATTTTTTTGCACCAGAGGAAAAATGATATTGCTTATGTTTACTTTTTATGGAGGAATAAATGATTCGGCTGAAACACCAATAGAATTATTTCCCTTGTTTATTATCAAAAATAAAAAAATATTAGCGATTGGCTAGAATTAATAAACAAACCTAATTTTTTTATTGTTTAAAAATTCTTTAGTAATAAAAATAGATAAAGTTATCGATATATCTCTACTTGACAATGAGGAAGATGTGTTATCTATTTCTATTGGAGTGAACGCAAATAAATAAACTATTCCAGCAGAAGCAATCCTTTTGCTTTGTATACCTTAAAGGAGTTTACCATGAAAGAATTATTAGAAAAAAACTTGAAAATAATAGTTTTATTTATAAGGTCAGAATGAATCTTGAATTCGATGTAAAAGGACTATCAAGAATTATTAAAAAAATTTTAAATGAAATAAAGCATTATACTCATAATCATAATCTAATTGAAAAAAAGACTAGCGTCTATTTTATATGAAATACCGAAATTAACACATATTTGGTATCTCAATTTAAAAGACGATCCAAATAATAATACATCTTCTATTGTTAATCAACTTGAAGATGCATGGATAGAGTTAGATTCAATAATTGGAGAAGAAATTCTTGGTCAAGGACAATAAATTCCTCTTAACAAACACAGATTGTGGCTCAAACATAATAAACAGTAGTCATAGGTTAGGTCGTGTTCCACCAAATATCAAGAGTATCTGAAATCAATTTTCAGACGACCTTGAAGAAGAAACAGGGTTGCACTATAACTTCTTCAGGTATTACGATCCGGATGCGGGTCGGTTTGTAAATCAGGACCCGATTGGGTTGCTGGGTGGAGAGAATCTATATCAGTTTGCACCGAATTCGGCTATGTGGCTTGATCCTTGGGGATTAGCAAAATTTGGTTCTGGAAAATGTTAAGAAACAATGTGATAAGGAATTATTTATGGAAATTATTTCAAAAAACACATATTACAAGATAGAAGATGGTATTCTGACCATTGCATTTGCAGATAGTGAAAAACCTAATCCTAATAATTACTTAATCTTGCAAAAGAGAAGTTGACGACTTAGAATACTATTATTATGAAATAAACAGCCAGCAATATTCAGGAATAGGTGGCTTCAAAAAGGTAGAAATTTATTCTGATAAATTAGTTATTTATTTTCAAGAAAAAAACAAAAAAATTTATCAAAAATAGTATTGAAAATCTAATTATTACTTATCAACCTGATAAAAGATTAAATGAATATATTGAGTATATTTTTTTGGAGAATCCGATTGCGAGGTTGTAATATGCTAATTAAAAACAAATCTATGTGGAACCCAGTAGAAATTTCATTTGATGAGTCCGATGATGAAGGTTTGTCATATATCTACTTTGATTTGGGAAATTTTCATTATTTCACCCTAACCTTCAATCAAGATGAAGATGATCAAATATACCTTGAATTCAATGAACAAACGTTTTTCAATTGAAAGTAATAACGTTACTTATGATTTAAAAGGTAATATCTTATCATTCGATTTTTGGCGAAGATATTCAGAAATCTTTTGAAAATCGAGAAACATATTGATATTGAAATAAATATAGACACTGATATGGTTTCATTTAGGAAAACACTAGAAAAATATTTTTTTAGCAAAAAAACAGAATATAACTTGTATAGGGTAAGCAAGCTGTAGCCTGAACAAAAAAACTTTTTAGTCCTAAGGAGTATTTTATGAAAAATCAAAGAATTAATTGAAAAATTAGAACAAAAAAAGTAGCCATCAATTTGTGAAAGCAGTATCAAAACCAGAATTTGCTTTTTCTTTGCCAAAAGATTTAGAATTCTTTTTATGAAAAATTATGAATATGCTATTCTCAATATTGATACTTCTTGTGAGATAAGAATCAGTTCACTTTCAGAATTGCAACCAACAAACCAAATTCTATATCCAGCTGATGATGTTATTTGGGAGGAATTGGCAGATGATATCAGTAATGATTGGTTCATGATTGCATCTTCTCAAGAGCTTAGTCAATATATCAGTATAGATTTAAACAAAAAAAGATTTGGTTTTTGTTATGATAGTTTTATAGAAACTCATGCTACACCTGATGAGTCTCCCATTATTGCTAAGTCATTTACAGAACTACTGGAGAAATTGGTTTCCAATGAAAAAGAATGGTTTTGGTTAGATTCCTCTTTTCAAAGCTATGGTGATGCTTATGAAGATGAATGAGTAAGTTGTAGCCGGTATGAAACCTCCAATCCCGACGTAAGTGTGTGCGGTACGCACGCAGCTTCTGTTTTTCAGACGACCTCACTATCCTCTTTGAGGTCGTCTGAAATATGGGTTCTTTAACAATCTCATTACCATTAGCAACGACATTCTATCTAGAGGTCGTTTCCCCTGATAGCTGAGAAATTAATTGACATAGACAAATACAGTAAAGGATAAATATTATGTTGAAAATATCAAATAATTCGTTAAATGGGATTGTATTGGGTCAAAAAAAGGCTGATTTTGATGATGTTACTTTAAATGATCCTAGTTATTCATTAGAGTTTGATAGAAAGCATAAGATACAATCTGATTCTCAATTAGTTACTGTATCATCTTCTGAAAGTTGTAATGAATTCAGCTTAGATGGAAAACTTATTAACTTCTTCAATTTAGAAAAAAATTTTTTTAGAAGAAGAGGATCCTTTAATAGAAATTTCTGATGAAGGAAATTATTTTTATATTTTTTTCCACAATATAATTTACTTTTTGTATGTTGACTCTAAGGATAAAGTATTTTTTTGCAGGTATTAATTTACGATGAAAGTATAAGAGCCTTATATGAAAAATACAGGTAAAAAAAGTACTCAGACTTTCAAAAAAAGTAAACTTAAAGATTCAACCCCAGTTTATGATAAATTAATATTTGTTCCTTATAAGGCTATAGGTAATTTTGAATTTAATTGTTCTCTAACAGATATTATTAAAAAAATATGATATATCAGAAAATGTTATTTCAAAAAGCAAAAAAATATCATAGAGATAAATAATTTTTGTACTGAGATTTGATAATGAAAAAGTTAACAGAGGTTACAATTTTTCATGATAAAGCGGTAAGTCTTGCAATATACTATAATGAAATTGAGATATCATCAGAAAAAGGGCTTACTGAGCTATTAAGTCAATATGATGTTATTGAGAGAACGGAATCTAAATATCTTGTCAAAGAATTAGGTCTAGTTGTGGACAAGGATCTGTCTGAATTTCGTTTTTTTGAACATTCATTATTAAACTTTTGGGCAAATTTGCATAGACCTATTACTAGCTGGTAATCACAAGCCATAAGCAAACTGTAGCTCTAATGGTACTTCCAACTCCGATGTAAGCGCACGTACGCGGTTTCGCCTATCGAAGCCACATCAACGAAAGCAGCCAACAAACCCACTACTTCCACTGCGACCAAATCGGCATCCAAAGAGTGATGACTGATGATAAAGGCAATCTGAGAGGAAGCAATTTTTATAACTACTCCCCAAATGTACAACCTTGGGTAGATTTATATGGATTGTCATCTGGTTGTAATGACGGAGATGAAAAAGATAGCAAACTAATTAACCAAAAAAAAATTAAAACGGATTTTAGATAAAATTGGTACAGATCCACATGCGTTTGAAGCTGATTATGTTGGTAAACGAGCCGTATCTCATTATGATGTTTATAAACAAAATAAAAACTGGAGAACTTTTATTAAGAATAAAAAAATTCTTCTGAATTTATTAGAACAGGAATTGGTAGCGATGATGATCTACCTCCTCCTACTGCACCAGCCAAAAAATGTTCATCAACACAAGGAAAAAGAAAACGATCTGATAACAAAAATTATTGGTATATTGCTGGTCTTACAGTTGTTGCTGTCGTAGCTATAGCCAGCCCTCTAGATAGGTCTTTTGGTGATGCAGCTGCTCTTGGTGCTTTGGGTAATGCTTTATCGCAATAAAACAACATGAGGTTTCAATGATGATAAATAATACTATTGAAGTAACATTTTATATGGAATCAAATGATTACATCAATATGAAAGAAATAGACAAAATACTTAATATTAAAAATGCCGAGTTTTATAGTAAGGGAGATTTATTTACCTCACCAAACAAAAAGGTTCAATTTATAATTGAACACTCTTACTATTCTTTTTGGTATAGATAAAGAGGAAAAATTTAAATGAAAAAAATTAATAAAATTATACAAAAAAATAGAAGACATAAAGAAAAAAATTTAAACTATATATTTAAAAAAATATAAACTAAATAAGGAGCTTATAATTTACAGCTGGGCCAACGATGAGGCTACTCGTGAATATAAAATCTCCTTAAATCAAATTCAATTATTATCTGAGTTAGGAATAGAGTTAAAAAAATCATTCATTATAATTTTTTTAGTATTAGTGTGGATAAATTTCAAGATCTAACAACCCCAAAAAGCAGTCTGAAATTCTAACCCCTCACTTATCCATCCTTCAGCAAGCCTGTAGCCTGCATTAAATTTTTTTAAGTAGAAAGGATTTAAATAATGGACCTGCCAAAAAAAGCAATTGATTCAATTATTAAATTATCAGCTAGAGAAAGATTGGATTATTCTATTAAAACTATATGCGGTATTGAAACTTTATACCTACTAGATGGAAAGGATGACTGGATATGTTTTGCAAGATGATGAAGGAAAAGAATATCTAATGATCTTTCCAGAATCTGAGTTTGCGGAGTTAGCTCTCCAATGGAATCCTCAAGCATTGAGAATAGATGAAATGGAACTAGAGAACTTCTTAGAAGATACCGTTCCTTTAATGTCTGAAAGTAATATTAGATTAGCTATTTTTTTCCTATAGATGAAAAAAACAGAAACTATTATTTTTGATCCAATTGAATTTGCTAAGATGATCAATGATTATTTTTATGAGTGGTATGGGGAAGAATTTGATTTACCTTATTTATTAGGAGGTTAACAATGGGTTTACATAAAAAAGCAATAAATGCAATTCTTAATTTGTCCAGTCAAGAACGTTATGAACATACTTTAAAAAGGATAACTGACTCTGGAGTTTTATATGTTTTTAGCAGACAAAGACGGAGATTGGATATTATGGGGAGATGAGAAAAATTCATCTTTAGCCATATGGCCTGAATTAGAATTCGCAAGAATTATGGCAAATTCTGAAGATAAGAATTCTGATATTTATGAAATTGAGATAGAAGAATTTTTAGATGATGGGATACCATGGTTGATAGAAAATAATATAGGTATAGCTGTCTTTCCGATTCCTAATAATCCTGAAACTATTGATATGAAGGCTATTCAGTTTGCTGCCTCAGTCAATAAAATCTTAGATGAAAGTTATGATGAGGCCTTAGATTTGCCTTATCTTTAAACGAATGGTCAGTTCGAAATCCAACCAAACCGTAATATCATCTGAAAGAGGAAACCAAGGTAACGGATAGCTCATATCCCCCCTTCCTCCTGTAGAATCAATATGCCGACCGTGAAACAGGACTGCATTACAACTTCTTCAGGTATTAAAATCCTGATGCAGGTCGGTTTGTAAATCAGGATCCGATTGGGTTGTTGGGTGGGGAGAATTTGTATTGGTTTGCACCTAATACAACGAAATGGAATGATCCATTAGGACTAATGAACAAATGTGATAATTGTTCAAAAACTGGAGTAGACACAAACCTTGTGCAAAGGGAAACCAGTAACATTAGTTGCTTGTCAAACAGGAAAAGGGGACAATTCATTTGCTCAAAAATTGGCTAATGAATTAAAAGCACCTGTACGTGGTGCAACAGAAAATGTTAGTGCAGTTACAGGAGAGGTTTTAAATGGAGGTAAATATGTTACATTTAAGCCATAAAATCCTTAAATTTATTTTTTAAAGTGCTTTTCTAACGTCTTATAATAACTCATACAGTAAGGATAGAGACATGAAATCTAATGCCAACATTTCAATAAATGACAGTATGTATATTTCTAAAACTGATCTGGAAAAAGTTAAAAAATTGATGCTTCCTCTGGCAATAGTCAAGCGACATCAAAAATTAGCTAATTATTTTTGCTTTTTTTATGAATTTAACAATGATAAATTTATATTTTGGTTAATTCGATCAGCCGAATTAGGTAATACTCAAGCACAATATGATTTGGCTTATATATTCTTTGATCATTACCAAGACAGTAAAGACAAAAAAACAAATTAAACGAAGCGGAAAAAAATGGGCTCTACTTGCTAAAAATGGGATGTCTATTACTAACCTACTCACTGATATACATCGAGAGATTGATATTGCTCAAGGAGAATTTAAATGAAAAAAATGGATACATTAATTTTAACTTTTTAGATAGTAAACCCAATATAAATAATATATCAGTTGGGCTAGATTTAGACTATTCAAATAAATTGATAGCGCCAGATGGTCATGAGTTAGCATTGATTGCTTTTATGCCAATTGAAAAATTTATTGACTATTGCACCTCAATTTAAAAACAGATTTTTCAGGATAAGGAGTATAAAGATAAAGTAATTTACGTTTTTTTCTTATTTTTGATAAAGAAGATTATTTTTCTTGACTACATTACTGAAATTGACGATGCTATTCAAGGATACACGAAAGTTATCATCGGAGATAAAAAAATCAGTTCAAGTTTAACCTAGATAATTTTTTTATCCAATTAATCCTATTGAGAATTTAGATGAAATGAGTTTTTTTAGGAGGACAACCTAAATATTTACAGCAAGAGAGTGATGATTTTCTAGAAAAATATATTTTTCATAGGTCAAATCTTAGGAATGGATCTACCTGAAAAAAAGTAAATGAAATTTTTTTATCTAACTGAGAACATAGGATATTTTTTTATAGATCGAGATCTATCTGGTGGATTATTCTTCGTACAGACGACTTAAACAAAACTAAAAAGGATTGAAAATTATGAATGAAAGTATTGAAACAGTATTAAATAGTTTTCTGATGGAAATGTATAAATGGGAAGACAATGCTAATAAGCATATTGATGCAGGCACAGATATTCCTGATGAGATATTGAAACAAACACTAAAGGAAATATACGATAAATATCTAACAGATAAACCAAGAAAAATGGGAAAGTTAGAATGTATGACTGTTAACTACCCTCCAACATTCAATCCAAATAACGAGAAAATCATTGAAATAGAAGAAAAAGGTAGCTCTATAACTGTAAAAAGTGATGTGCTATACGCTGGAATGGAAGTACAAAGACTTTATAAATTCAAAAAACAGACAGGTCTCTGGAAATTAGATAATGTAAAAGAATTTGATAGTTATGATGGGAAATGGCATTCTATACATATCTAAATTAAAGTACTTAGCAAACTGTAGCCAGCATGAATCCTCCAATCCCGACGTAAAGTGTGTGCGGTACACGAAAATCCTTGGTACAGGTCCACAACTGGAGCAACGAAGAAGGCAAAAGCGTCCAACAAACCCACTACTTCCACTTCGACCAAATCGGCATCCCAAGAGAAATGACGGACAAGGACGGCAATTTACTGTGGTTCGGCAACTACACCGTCTGGAGCCGTCTGAAAGAGGAAACCAAGGTAACGGATAGCTCATATCACCCCTTCCGCCTACAAAACCAGTACGCCGACCGTGAAACGGGACTCCATTACAACTTCTTCAGGTATTATAAGCCTGAGGCCGGGCGGTTTGTGAATCAGGAAAAGACTATGCTATGGATAAAGCGACAGGATGTTGTAAAGGACATGATGATCCACAAGGAACAGGACATGGAAAGTACCCGCATATAAATATTAGACATCTGGATGGAAAAAAAGTGCGTATTGATGTTATAGGAGAATAGATATGTTAAATTTATCTAACTTACAAACAAAAGGATATGATGAACTTATTGAAATTAATGGAGAAGTTGTTTATCAAGTGTTTGCTATTAAGAAAAAGTAATGGAATTTATATTACATATTACTATACAGTACCCAAAAATAAATTGAATCAGGCTGAAGATTATGAGATAGAAGAATTCAATGAATTTAATGAATTTGAATTAGCTATAAGACATATTCAATCAAAAGGTGCAAATCTATCAAGATTTAATGTATTTAAAGGTAACAAGCCTCTTTAAGACCATTTTTAGACCGTAGTTTGGATCGAGACCCAACAAAACATCAATGTCGTCTGAAATCAATTTTCAGATGACCTTCCCTATAATTTTTATCCCAAAAATACTGACTGAGGTATATCCGGGAAAATGTCGGTCAGCCATTAGTAATGAAAACGGTGCGCGCTACCGCTTTGCCTACGACGTCCTCGACCGATTGATTGCCGAAAGCAGCCAACAAACCCACTACTTCCACTGCGACCGAAATCGGCATCCCAAGAGAGATGAGACTCCGACAGAATGGGGAATAATTCATTCATCCCAAAAAGAAGCTCTTATTGTTCCTGTATTGCCTGATATAACATAAATTCTATATTTTATTTGAGAAATAAATTATGAAAAAAACAAGAAATTATTTTAAGTATGCAAATGGCTTTTCTTGGGGCAATTTGTAACAAAGTCAGACTTATTGCATTTGATATGACCGAAGAATTATTTGCTCTTTATGTATATATTGACTCACCACTGACAGATGATGAGTATGAAGCAATAGATAGTGCAGTTACAGATGTATTGGCTGATTTTCCAAATTTTCTATATGAGAAAATATATGTTATTGAAAATAATGATAATATTCTTTCATTAAATATGTACAAAGGATGTTTTTTTATGCGATTTGAAAATCAATTTGATTAAATACGGCATTGAAAAAAAACATCAAAAGGATAAATATGGTGCAAATGGAACTCCAGTAGTGAAGATTGATACCGATAAGATTCCTACCCCAAAAAGACAATATGCTTGACCTATCTACACCCTAAAAACCAGCTTCTTTGGGAACTCCATTTGCACGAAATGCCAATGTGGCAGATTCAGAAGTGTTAATTAAGGAAAGTATTCCTGCAAATGTTGCCATACCTTATAATGTAGAAAGTAAGACATGAACAAAAACAATCTAATTTTTATTAATTAAAAAAATCAAATGTCAGATAAACAAAAAAATGAAAAATGCTTTTATATTTAAATACACTTTTTACTAAGCTCGATAGAAAAATCCTAGCATAGATAATGATTGTTTCATAGAATTATTTAGCTATTATTCTAACATATCCCAAGGAGAAGTAAGTGAACTATTTAATTTACTACAATCTTTAACCAAAAAAATGAAATCAATATCATTTATGATTTTTTTAGAATACATTTTCAAGTTTGTCAAAAGACTTAGGACTATGTTGTGAATTTGAAAAAAATTTCTTATGGAGGTAAAATATATACAAGAACGAAATTGTCTAGAGGAAAAGATTAGGCCTACTTTTCCCAGTTTTCAAAGTTGATAAAAAAATAACATCATAAGTTTTGATGACAGTGACAACTCTTATATATTTTCTATAACGCAACTATCTACTAAAAACTTGGATTGAGATAACATACGATGATTTTTCTCTCAATACTTGAATCACTAGAGTGGCAAGCCTTCACTAATAAGGCTATATTATATTTTACTCCTTGCTGTTTAAAAATATTTTTTTCTAATTTATCTAAATTTCATTTATATGGTTACGTTGTTGACTTTTTATGTATTGCCCTAAGAAACCAAAGTACGATATTTAACACTAGTCAAATCAACTTAATTATTGATTTTTTTAAAATTAATCCAAAAATTTTAACCAGGAAATTAGTGTTGAAACACACAAAAAAATAACAAGTACTATTCAACTTTATTTATAACTTCCGGGTCGCAAAGGGGTATAGAGTCGCAACTATTATTCCGACCAAGACCTGATTAGGTTGCTAGGGGGCTTTAACCTATATCAACTTGCATCGAATACGCATTGAACATTTTACAAATTAAGAGAAACACAAGCTTCAATTGATGAAATAGCTTTAGAGATATTTATAAATCGAGAGAGTTCAAAAGGAATGGTTGACATATCTGACTCAAGAGGATATTCTTTTTTTCAAAGACATAGAAATAAATATTTGTCATGAAAAATATTCGTTATTTGGAAGAATGAATGTATGATTCTATAAAGAATATTACTAAAGTTTAACTTAAGAAAGTGCAAATTGTTACATCAAGATCCTACAGTAGTTAGCAAGGTTATATAAGGTAATGAAAATGAAAAAGCTTTTTTTAAATCTAGAAGTAATTGATGGTTATCCTCCAGTATCTATGGAAAGCATTTGGGCAGAAGTGACTGAAGAAGGATATCTTAAAGTTAATAATATTCCTTTTTATAGCAAAGAAATTTCTTTAGGTGATATTGTGAGTGGAATACAAACGGAAGAAAAATTATTTATTATATGATAAAACGATAATTCATAGTCAAAAATAGTACATTGCGGATTGTTTTTCTTTAATGAAAAATCAGAAATTTAAAGATAGAATATTAACGAAACTAATCGAACTTGGATGTGAGTATGAAGCATTTAATGTAAATTTCTATGCAATAAACATCCCAATTCAAGTAGATATAGAAGAAATATATCTTTTCTTAGATGAGTTTGTGGAAACTGACGATTTAGATTATGACACAGGGTATTTGGCACAATAATTTGTGCAAGCTATAACTTGGTAATATCGTAATATCTAGAAAATTCTAGCATTATTTATGTAGTAGAAATTATAAGACTATGTTGAGGCAGCCATCTGTTACTGGAACAAAATTCAGACGGCAGATATACCTATCTCTACACCAATCCCGACAGCTACGAACCCTTGGCACAGGTACACAACTCTTTATTACAGAAAGATTTCATAGAGATAAAGCACAAGCTGAGACGCACGATAAATTTCGTGAGGTCTATTGAAAAAAAGTGCACGGGATTATATTGGAAGTTGTAAAAAAACTCATATTGAAAGGACTAATACTAATCATGAAAGAAATATCAAGCATAGAAAAAAATTTAAACATCTTGTTTCCTCAGTCATATAAAAATACCCTTGATAAATTCAATTTGTTTATGGAGATTGAATTCAACAACTATCAAATTAATCTGTTTAATGAAGAATCGTTGTTTGATAACTTAAATGGCTTTCCTCAATGGTGCTATTTAAAATACCTAGTAGAGATAAATAAAGAGAAACAACAGATGACTAATATTGTAGAAAGGCATGACTCAAATGGATATATTGACTCAGAACGAGTAAAAAGAGGTTTGCTGTTTGGCTCTTTAGCTGATGGAGCGTGCGTGTATTTTGATTTGGAAGATGATTTCTCAATATGGGAGTATTGGCTAGATGATGGAAGCATCGGGAGAATAGCAGACAATTTCGATGAAATTCTCTCACAAGGAGATGTTATAGATTTTGAATAAGCAAGCCGTAGCCCGTATGAAACCTCCAATCCCGACGTAAAGTGTGTGCGGTACGCACGAATCCTTGGCACAGGTACACAACTGGACCAACGAAGACAGCGAAAGCTGACAACAAAACCGCTACTTCCACTGCGACCAAATCGGCATCCTAAGAGAGATAACCGATAAGGACGGCAATTTGTTGTAGTTCGGCAACTACACCGGCTGGGAAAATCACTACAAATGTAAAAGTTATCTAACATAATGGTAATCAAAAAGGTAAAGTGTAGAAAATGACAGTGTCAGACATGATTTTTGATATTGCCGTAGAGAATATTGGAAATATAGAGCCAGAAAAGAGTTAAGACGTAGAGACCTAAAAACAGGTAAGTCTTATTAGTTTAATAAGGAGTATTTATGTTAAACAAATTTGTTTTAGAGAAGTTAATTGCTTTCTTTCAAAAAAATCCAGTCGCTCAAGGAAAGCCAACAACTGATGATGAGGTCCTCAATGTAGAGAAATCACTTAATGTTAAGTTAGATGAGGATTTTAAAGAATTTACAATGAGATTTGGTGGGTGTGTCGTTAGGGATGCTCAAATATATGGAATACATAATTCCGATTTTCTTGGGGAAGATACAATTATTGATTTAAATAAAGAATTTTCCGATTATCTTAAAGATGGCAAAAAAATAATTTAATAATTGGCACTGATGGCTGGGGAAATCCTATTTATATTTCCCCATCTAAAACGGTAATGATTTACAATCAAGACACTGATGAATTGATAACTTTAGCAGCTAATTTTTCAGATTATTTAGAGAAAATTCTTAAAAAACAAATTTAGTAAACTATTTAAATTCAAACCATTTCAGACGGTCTCGATACCTCTTTGAGGTAGTCTGAAAACCAGTATGCCGACCTCGAGACGGGCTGCATTACAACTTCTTCAGGTATTACGAGCCTAATGAGGGTCGGTTTGTCAATCAGGATCCGATTGGGTTGGAAGGTGGCAGTAATTTTTATCAATTTGTTTTCAATGCAAATAATTGGATCGATACTTTGAGATGGAGGAGAACATCAAAATACATGCCACAATTGATGCCAACTAAACGTGACTATCAAAATTCCATGGTCGCTTAGAAATCATCCAATGTTTGCACAAAGTGGTAGAAGCATACATGGTGCAACAAATATGATGTATATGCCTGTGACAACGGGAATGGACCCTAATCCCAAATTGGGGTTACATCGTGGATGGACTACAGAGCATAAACTTTATAATGAAATTGTTGAGCAACGATTAGAAAGATTGGCTACCATTGTTAAAAATAAAAATGGAGTAAAAAGAAAATCTCAGAAGAAATATTAAAAATGCAAAACGAATTAGAGAAACTTTTAGAAATTTGTCTGCACCAATTTCTAAAAGTAATAGTAAGAAAGGAAAAAAATGATGACTCTTTATCAAATATACTCTGCTGTTGATAATGAAGAAGCGTATGTGGACTTAAAAACAGGATGATAGAAAAAAATTGTAGAATTTATTAATTACAATAAAGGTAATTATACAGATGAAGCAGTTTTTATAGCTCAGAGTGGATATACCTCCAAAAAAATATTTCTAATACAGATTATATTCAAACAATTCCTAAAATGTTATTGTTCTCTGAAACTTTCATTAATAAATTGGCTGATAAATTAAAAAAATGAATTAGATTTTTTTTCCAGCTAAACTTAGAATCAAGAATGATGAATTTAAATTTTTTTCTTGGAAAAAAATTAAATTAACTGCTAGATTAGTAGATATGGAAAAAAATCAAATTTTTATGAAATAGATGGAGAGAAGTTTATTGATTATCCACCTATATTTTTTTAGAAAATATATCTGGTTTTGAGTTTTGTGCAAAAGATATAAATGATGATTTAATTTGGGCTTTTTTTCTGATAAATTCAAAGAATTAGTTGTTAGTAATAATTTGAAGATGGAATTTCTTCCTTTAACATGAAATACTCTGTAAGCAAGTTATAGCAAACTGTAGCCAGCATGAATCCTCCAATCCTTGGCATAAGTACGCAACTGGACCAACGAAGACGGAGAAAACAGCCAGCAAACCCACTACTTCCACTACGACCGAAATCGGCATTCCAAGAGAGATAACCGATGACGAAGGCAATCTGGATTGGTTCGGCAACGACACCAGCTGGTGTCGTCTAAAAGAGTGAAACCAACATATCCGGAACTACTCACCCACCCTTCCTCCTGCAAAACCAGTATGCTGACCGTGAGACAGAGTTCCACTACAACTTCTTCAGGTATTACGAGCCTGAAGTGGATCGGTTTGTAAATCAGGATCCGATTGGATTGGAAGGTGGAGAGACTTTATTGCGTTTGCGCCAAATACTCAAACTTGGGTTGACTTTTTAGGGCTTGAAAAAATAATAACGAAAGGAGTTATTTATCAATCAAGTTCAAATAGTAATATCAATTTAACTCCTCGCCCTGGTAAAGATACTACTACTGGTTTACTGCATCTTTAGATAAACAAGCTGGTAAATGTCAAGCTATTTATGTATGTAAACTTCAAGAAAGTGGGCTTGAGGCAGTCGATAATCATGGACGACACGTTTCCATTCATCCTACGATCCCAATAAATCAAAGCTTGTTGAATGGGCTAATACTCGTGAAAATGCTTCTACAAATCTATCTATACTCAGAAACTACAACAAGCAATCCTACAGAATAATACTAGTTCCAGATTATATCGGTTGGTATCTCGCGGGAGTGGCAGAATGAGGTGTGTAACTTGCAAGCAAGGTCCAACTCATCGATTCACTATAAATAATCTATATCAGTAAACTGGAGACAAAACTATGGAAGATTTAAATAAAAATGTTTTAGATTTAATGAATAATTACTCACAAATACTAAGTCGAAGAAATGAAGTTTACAAAGCATCATTTTTTTCAATTAAATAATCAGCCAAATAAAAAAATCATGAGCTAGGCATTTCTATTTTATTAAAAGAAAAAAACTACTAAATGAAAAAGACATTGATTTATTTGATATCATATTAAAATATGAAGAAAAAAAGAACCTATAAACATCTATATTCATGAAGTTAGTATTTGTACATCTGATGGAATCATATATTTAGAATTTTTCTAATATGATGCTTTTTAAAGAAAGATTTTATTCGTTTCCTTAGATTATTTTTTTAGATGAATCCATAAGACTATATAAAAAAATGTAATTTTTGTATCTTACCTCCTAGTAAAACTTAGATTAGATAAGTATTCAACAAAGCATTGAGATGTATAAATAAACTCTCAGACGACCCTATTGGACAACAACTTGCTAATGAATTAAATACTATAGTTAAAACACTAAATGAATATCTTTGGTTTTCAAGTAACGTGAAATTAACACCTTTAATATCATGTAAACAACATCCAGAAAGAAATAAGAAAATGACTAACTTCATATCAACAGGTAGTACTTATTGGATTTCAGATGAAGAAATTCATATTCTCGAAGAAAAACGCCACTAATGGAGATAAAAATTCAGCATTCAAATTATATCAGTATCATATGTTTGTATCTTTTGATCAAGATTTGGAGTTTAAATGGCTAGAGATCGCGGCAGAAAATGGACATCCAATTGCCCAATCCAATTTAGCTGATTTATTTTTCACACAAGACAATAAAGAAAAAGCCATATTTTGGGCTAAAAAGGCACATAGAAATGGTGCCAAACTACCAGAAGAATTAAAAATATTAATAAATATCAATTAATGAATAAGTTTGAGCAGATTATCGTTACAAACCTGATGTGGGTCAATTTGTAAATCAGAATCCGATTAGGTCGTTATTTATTTGAAATATTCCCTGTTACCAAAAAGTAGCCTCGCAGTCAAACCAAAATGAAACCACATGACTAATATTGCTCAATTTAAAGTGAAACCAGGAACAACTATTATTGAAGAAAAAAAGCTACATCTCAAAGTTTGAGGGTTGCCTGGTGGACAAAAATATTAATGACTTAGAAAGGTTAATAAGACAATGAATCAGGAGCAATTTATAAAAAAAGATTAATTTAGTTTTTAGTCGAAATTGATAAAATGATTAATAATTGTGATGAATATAGTTATACAAATAAACAGCAGTTGATTTCTATAAAAAAATGAACTATATGACATGATTAATTATCTAAATTCAGAAAGTATTTTTTTCAACAAAAAAAGGAAAAAGAATTTTTTTATTGTCTCGGATAGTAATTGATTCTTGGCCATTTAATAATGAGGTTGGTAAACTCCTTGTAGAATTAGAAGAAGATTTCAATTCTTTGACTATAAAAATGCCTAAGTTAAAAAAATTTTTGAATGAAACTCCTTTAGAATTTCAAGAAAAAAATTTTTTTTTGACGAATGGGAAGTCAGTTATCTTGATTTGATGGAAGTAAATCAAGGTTCTCCCTTAGTTGGAAGTCTATCCATTAACGGTCAAGTTATTATTAAAGAACAGGGATTTGGAGGGCCTTTGTTGTATTTCAATAGAAAAAAATATATTCCAGTTTTCATAAGACGATTTTTGCGTTGTTGGATTTAGACTTGCAACACTAAATTTAGATGATTTATCTATTGAGTATATTGGTGGTATCGAAGATTTGGTTTATCTGAAAGAGATAAAAGATAATAGAATTTATTTCTATACAGACATATATAAAAAGCACAGAAAAAGAATTTAACTTTATATGAACAAATATAACTCAAGAATATGCTGTAAACAGCATAGCCAAAGGACTCCTATGTTCATTAAATTTAAAGAATTTATTCAAAAAGTATTGGATAAGTATTTTTAATTTCTTGGTTTTTCATTTGGTTATGGATGGCCTATTATGGAGATAACACGATAGTTAAGTTGGTCGTGTTTCCGATCATCTCTTTCTTTATAGTTATTTTATTTCATTTAGAATTAGAAAGAAAAAAATATTAAATATCTATCCATAATTCAAATGTTAATTGGGATGTTGCTAGGATTAGCCATACAAATCACAAGTGAGAGTTTTATGCTCTTTGAAGGTTTGATATTTGGAGGAATTTGGGGATTAACAACACCCTTTTGGGTAAAAATATTTTTATTTTTAAGAAAAAAGATAGGAAATTATGTATAACAAAGCATAAAATAGGGTAGTTACCAGCAAACCTACTACTTCTACTGCGACCAAATCGGCATCCCAAGAGAAATGACCGATGGGGACGGCAATCTGGTTTGGTTCGGGGATTATTTTGGTTGGAACTAACTGAAGAGCGAAACGAACATAACGGGAACGGCGCACCACCCCTTCCGCCTGCAAAACCAATATGCTGACCGTTAGACAAGGCTGCATTACAACTTCTTCAGGTATTAAGAGCCTGATGCGGGGCGGTTTGTAAACCAGGAGCCTATTGGATTAATGGGTGGAGAGAATCTTTATTGGTTTGCGCCTAATGGGCAAGATTGACTAGATCCTTTAGGTTTGGATAAATGATGTGAAAATAGCAAAGTTAAAACAGAACCAAACACAGCATTTTTTTGGTCAGTTAGAACAGATGGTATTGGTGGACAACATATTGCTGCCAATATTGCCAAATCTAATGGAGGAACAACATCAGAAATGTTAATTGAAGCTAGAAAAATTATCATGCCTACGTGGGGTCAAAATAACCAAGCAAGCATTAAAGCATGGGAAGATATTTCATCAGAGTATGCAACATGCGCTTCTGGTACTGTAACAGGCGTTATTGGCAAAGATATGCGACCAGGAAATATATGGGAAAATAGAGAATTACCCGCTTTGAAGAACAATCCTAATATAGATCCTAAAACAAAGATTTCAACTGTTATATTTCAAAGGTAATTACTATGGATGATTTCGTAATTGAAAAAAATTTCAAGAGGTATGTTAATTGTTTCTTTAAATGGACATGAAATTTCATTTGAAGGAGAAATGTTCTTTCCAAATAATGAGTTTCACTTTTTCCCTATATGCGAAAAAACAGCAAAAATTTACTAAGACCAACCAAATTTTAAGCAAGGAAGAGTTAGATAATATTTTAGAACATTTAAAAAAAGAATTTATTTTAAAAAATAGAGTATTAGACATAATTTTCTAAATTTAATTATCAACTGTAAAGTAGCCCAAGCAAGCCGTAGACCACATGAAACTTCCAATCCCGACGTAAGGTGTGCGGTATGCACACACACGGGTTCTACCTTTCAGACGACCCCACCCCCAACAGCAAGCGTAGCCTACATGGGTAGCAAGCGTAGCCTGCATGCCGTAGGGTGTGTGAATCAGAATCCGATTGGGTTGATAGGTGGGGCGAATCTGTATGCGTTTGCGCCTAATACAAATAAGTGGCTTGATGTCCTAGGTTTAAATAAAAATCTGCCCACACCATATTGGCCTCCTAATAGAGGCGCTTTAGGTGAAGTGAGGAGCATTACACTTCCGGTTGGCACCCTTGTTGATAGGTATGGTTATCCAGGAGGAACTTTTGTGTCTCCAGTAGGAACACCATACCCTATGAGAGCCTTACCTACTGGTTCTAATCAAAAGCCTTATACCATGTATAAGGTACTGAAACCAATTGACAATGTAGCTGCAAGTAAAATTATGCCGTGGTTCGGAGAGATTGGATTAGGGAAACAGTATGAATCGCCAAAATCTGTTAAATCATATATAGAAGCTGAGCATCTAGAAGAGGTGAAAATAGGAAATGTTAAAAATTAATGAATTGAATTCATATCTTAAAAGTAAAGGAGTACCTGAAGATAGTTACTCAATCAATGAAGTAAATGATGAATCATTATGTATTATTGAAGAAAAATAAAAAAATGGCATATATTCTATTCTGAAAGAGGATTGAGAACCGAAGAATATTGTTACCAAGATGAACATTTGGCAATTCTATATTTTATAAATCGGTTATCAAAAATGTTAAAGTTTTCTTTTGAATGAAAAAAGTAAACCGTCAACAAACCTACTACTTCCACTGCGACCAAATCGGCATCCCAAGAGAGATGATTAATGGAGAAGGCAATCTGGTATGGTTTGGGGATTATTATGGTTGCGGTAAACCGAAGAGTGAAACCAACATATCCGGAACTGCTCACCCACCCTTCCACCTGCAAAACCATTATTGCGACCTTGAAACTGAGTTGCATTACAACTTCTTCAGGTATTGTGATCCGGATGCCGGTCGGTTTGTGAATCAGGACCCGATTGGGTTGTGGGGTGGAGACAATTTATATGGTTTTGGACTGAATACGAAGGCGTGGGTGAACCCATTAGGCCTTGCTTCAAAAACAACTACAAAAATGCAACCATATAGATTTTCGGATGTTAGCGTAAAAGGAACTCATGTTGATATTTTTGTAGGAAATAAAAAAGTAACAGAAGCCCTTTTAACCTTAGATGATAAACGAGGATTAGTATGGAAACGTTTTGGTGATATGAAAAGTACTACTTCCAAAGAATTGAAAGCTGCTGATAAATTAATTTCTGAACTGAAAGACAACTCACAAATTATGTCATTAGCAAAAGATCATCTTAAAAAGACTCTGACTGATTTTGAAGGTGATTTAAATGACCCAAAAAGTACACTAGAAGTAAGGATATAGCTAAAAGAGAAATTGAAAAATTTAGGAAAATGTTAATGAGGTAATTATGGATATCACATCATTCTTAAAAAAACAGGTAGATTTAAAGATTTGTCTGTAGGTATGTCATATAGTAATTTTCAAAAGTTGAAACAATTCAAACATTCATCTAAATGGTTATACGATGACGATAATATAGAAAGTGGTTTTTCTATTTTTTTGGAAGGGATTAGAAATTGGTTTTAGGGATGAAGTTATTTATTTACTATCAATAGATCCTTATTTTAAAGGTGTAACTATTGCTAAAAAAATATAAAATTAATAGGAAATTAACTATTGAAAAGTTTGTAAAAATATTTGTTTTTTTGGCCGATATTAAATGGGAATTTGTATCAAGGGAAGAGTGGGAACATGAGTGTGAGATAAAAAAACAGAAGGAGGAGTTTCTATTATTTTCACATTTGAATTAGATGGTGTATGTATCTCTAAATTTTCAGTCTCATAAAAATAAACGAGATTAGGCCGAGCCTTCCCCGTAAGGTCCTCTTTTTTCAAATACAGAAAAAGCTAAAATCTACATCTTTCAACTATTTAGACGTTTTATATTGCTCATTAATTTATGCAAAACTAACAACAAGCGTAGGTCTGGTCTAGCAAGTCGCAGCCTACACAAAACCTTCAGTTCTGACGTAGGATATGTACGGTACGCACGTGGTTTCCCCTGTCTAAATCATATCAACGAAGACGGAGAAAACAGCCAACAAACCCACTACTTCCACTACGACCGAAATCGACATTCCAAGAGAGATAACCGATTACAAAGGCAATCTGATTTGGTTCGGCAACTACACCGGCTGGAGGTCGTCTGAAATAGGAAACCAACATAACGCAAACCACGCACCAACCATTCAGGTTGCAAAACCAGTATGCCGACCGTGAGACGGGGTACACTACAACTTCTTCAGGTGTTAAGAACCTGATACGGGTCGGTTTGTAAATCAGGATCCGATTGGGTTGTTAGGTGGGGAGAATTTATATGTTTTTGCGCCGAATACACAGGAGTAGGTTGATCCGCTCGGATTATCTAATGCTCCAGGTACCTGTAATAATCCATGTGATAATGATTCTTTAGATTGGACTTCTCATGGAGGAAAACATGTTTCTCCTAAAAAATCATTCTGGCCTAAAGTTCAAAAAGCTACAAGAAATGAGGAGCCTGAAAATATAAATCTGAAATTCATATTGAATCAATAGAAAGAACAGCTTAGACAAAAGGAACTCCAGTTTCATCATTTGGTAAAAACATACATTATAAAGTATATGATGCCGGAAAAATTGTTGATGCATCAGAAGGGATAGACACACCATACATACGAGTTGAATGCTCTCAAGGAATAATACATGGACATCCAATTACAAAAAAAGAATACTTGAAAAGATTAGGAGCAATTTAAAATGGAACCTAAAATTGATTTTTAAAGATGGCATTATTACTTATGAAAAATTTATTTTGGTTATTCAATAACACTAATGAATTAATTTATAAACTTGAATTCGAGGAAGATTTATTACAAGTACAGTTCTTTAATGAAAAAAATATTTTAGATGTTGGATGGTACCCCACTAGGGGTAAAAATGGAAAAATTCAAAGTTTATGTAATTAAAAAAATTATGATTGGGAAAAATCCATTATTTGTTAGATCTAATAAAAAAATTAGTGGCTTAATTGACACTATAAAAACAAGGAATCAAATGTATATATTCTCATGAGCATCTACAACAATAATGACAGGTGAGTCATGAAATCTTTCCCACACAAGGTAAATTCACCAGCTGTTACGAACTCAATCTCCTAGGTCATCTGAAAAAGCAAATCACCACCCTCAACGACCTGGTGGAAGGCAGAAAGGTAAAAAACATACTAACCAGGAAATAATATGAATACTATTTTTTTAAACTAAATGAAAAAAATTGAAAAAAACTTGCCCTCTATTTTTAAGTATTGAGGATGAATTATTTTTTTATAGATAGATTGCAAACGTTACCTATTGATGAGATTAGGAAAAAAATAAAGAAATATTTAAGAGAATTATCTCAGTTATCCAAGAATCTCACCAAGACAACGGGATATTTGAAATAACAGATGAAAAATATTAAGATTTTCTTTGAATTTGTTATCTGGATTAGAAATTTAAAAAAACTATATAATCTTGATTTTTGAGAAATATATAGATGGGTTAGATACAAATTTTGATGGTTCACAACAAATTTGATCCTCAAATGAAAAAAATATACAGCAAGCCGTAATGTGTAAAAACTCGTGGAGAAAAAAAGGATTTACATTAAGAGAATTAAATTCACCAGGGGCGAAAGTTTGTGGGTATTAACAATGGAGTAGATACATAAAGATAGCATCAATCTTGGTTTTAAATATAGGGAGTTAAGAAACAAAAATGCTACAGATAGTTATTGATAATTTGGAAGCTTTAAAATTAGATTATTCTCGTTTTTAGTGTACAAAAGAATTATTTTAATAGTGAGATGATTTCTATTACTTTAATATGTTCTTTACCCAATAAGCTTGGAGAGCTTACCATTTGGAATGATTTGAGTATGGTGAAGGAGTGGATTGATTATGAGACAGAAAAAGATAATTTGTTTAGAAAGAAAGGAATTTGATACTTTAGAAAAATTTAATAAATGATTTATATCTATTTATTGAGGAATGTTGTTAAATAAACTAGATCTGCACATATGGGACATAATCCTGAAGATGTTGTGGATTATTGGAATAGAAGAAGAAAATTTTTGGGTGAAAAATCGCCTGAAGTCAGGTCATGGATGAGTGATTCAAATAGCTATCGGCTTGAAAAAGGTGCAGGAAACGGGGGAAATTGCTCCCGTGGCGCACAAAATCGAAGTAGATATGATAGGGATAAACCAATTGGACCTGGACCGAAATCTGATTATGGTCATGATTGACATAGAAAATTTACATTTAATATCGTTTAACTTTATTGAGGAGTTGTATGCTATGAATTTAGAAGCAGTTAATCCAGAATTAGAATCAAAAATTAATGATTTAGTTTGCGAAGCTTATAATAAATCTTTTTTGGAACAAGAAAAATTACTAAAAGAAGCATTTGAGCTAATACCCAAGCCAGTATCTCAATGGGCGCATCCAACTACAATGGTTGCGATTGCCTTATTCGACTTATATTATAAAAATCAGAAATATGAACAGGCTGAAGAATGGCTGATTATTGCTTTAAGTGTTGCTGATTTAGGAACAACTAATGCAGGAACATACCTATTAGGCGGTCTTTTTTTATTATGATATTGAAAAAAATATGATGATGCTTATAAATATTTCGATATTGCTTATAATGATGCTGGGTATTATCCATTTAGCATAGAAGACAAAAAATATTGGCAATTTTATAAGCAACGTAAAGAAGAATTAAATCCTAAGAAAAAAAATAAAAAGTAAGATTCGATATTTTCATTCTACCTCACTATCTTCTTTGAGGTCGTCTGGGACGGTAGGTATACCTATCTCTATACCTGGCACTGGTACACAACTGGACCAACGAAGACGGAGAAATCGGCCAATAAGCCCACTACTTCTACTGAAATCAAGTCAGTATACCGCGTGAGAAGACCGACATCCACGGCAATCTCTTATGGTACGGCGAATACACCGCTTGAGGTCGTCTGAAAAACGAGACGAACGTAACGGGAACTGCGCACCAACTCTTCCGATTTCAAAACCAGTACACCGACCGTGAGACGGGGCTACACTACAACTTCTTCAGGTATTAAGAGCCTGATGCGGGTCGGTTTGTGAATCAGGATCCGATTGGGTTGCTGGGTGTGGAGAATTTGTATCAGTTTGCTCCGAATGCGTAGGAATGGCTTGATGTTTGGGGACTGTTCCCGGCCAACAAAAAAAACCAAATAAACCTAAACCACTGTTAAAGAATTTATTCAAACGTTGGAAAAGAGGCGAGCGTATTGATTAACCATTACCTAACGATGATATGCCATCTTGGGATGTTATTAGGTCAAGATACTGGAAAAATAGGTATTTAGCCTCGAAAAGTACAGGAGAATTTTCTCCTGCAAATATGAGTAGAATAAAAAGAGGATGTGCTCCTTTAAATGCAAATGGAAATCCCATGGCGTTGCATCATCATGTGCCACAACGCTTATGTCGTGCAGATAGGCATAGTCCTTTTAATTTGAGAAAAGTAACTATAGAACGACATGCAGCGCTTGACCCTTATAGGAATCTAGGAGATTAGCTATGAAAGCAATAGAAATTTTAAAGAATTTTGTGGAAGAAAAATTATCAACTGAAGAATTGGAAATGGCGTTGTATTCCAATCAAGAATTAATTTCCCTGTTGGAAAATACTAAAGCTAAACCTTATATGAATAGTAACTCCACTTATGAATATTTAATTAATCAGGATTTGACATCTCTTGATTCAAAGTTAAATTTGATGGATATTTTCAGAGAAATTTTTAGATTACAAGCATATCCTGTACTCTTCGAATTCAACAACAGAAAAAAATTTGATTTGATTTTGGAGGCTATTCCTAACTGGATACCAGCTGATATGGGTTATTTAAATTCCTTGTATGATAAGTATAAACCTAAGACAGCAACCACTTTAAAAAAGATTATTAAGGAACATTTCATTTGTATGGATAAATATCCCAAATGGTTACAGGAGCCTGATTGGCCCATCGTTGATAATATTCCCGCAATGTTTCTAGGGCAGTTAGATATAACGAAGTTGAAGCATGATACTACTTATCTATACATTTTTTGGGATAAAAAATTAGACAGATATATAGAAATAATACAGTCTCTATAAATGGGAAAACCGTAGCAGGCTGTAGCCTGCATGAAACTTCTAGCAAGCCTTAGCGTGTACAAAACCTCCAGTCCTGACGTAGGGGGTATGCACGCACGCGGTTTTTCAATTTTCAGACGACCTCTACCAAATTGCCGCCCCCGACAGCGGCGCACGGCTGCTGTTTGCCAAAGTCGATTCTGGCAAACAGCGATTTAACCGCCGTTTATGGACGTGAAGGCAAAAAACTAGCGGTTTCGCCTACCGCAACCATATCATGGTCGATTACAGGCACAAGCGCGACAGCGTGTACGAGATTTACAAGAAAGGTTAAAAAAACGTTTGAGTAAGTCCATATCTGTTGGAGGATGTTCATCTACCAACTTACCGAAACGATTAGATTAGGAGTATATTATGAAAAAATTACTAGTATGGGGATATGCCCTACAAAGCATGGATAAAGCGGGAAAAATGGGGTTACCACGTGTAGGCAGTGGTGTTCTAGTATATCAGAGAAGTTTAACCCTAAAAAAACACATCCTGATTTTGACTTTCCATGGAGTTGGTTCGTAAAGGGACAAGAAATTCCTCCAATGCCTGAACAGGTGTATGTATGCTTGAAAAAAGCCCGAGGTGTTACTTTTGATTTTCTTCCATATAATGATTTCTTTATCATGTCAGCGCGTTTTTTGGAATTTATTAAAAAATACGGGTTTGATCATGATTTTGGTATGAGCAAGGTAATTATTGTCAATACAAAAGGCGAGCTATTGACGAATGAAATCTATTATTTGGTAAGAATAGTTGATTGGGAAATTCAGGATGAAATTGTTTACCCAGATTTAGCATTAGATGAAGATAATTTTTCACTGGAGGCATATACTAATTCAGATAAGGATATTTTATTGTCTACCAATTATAATTATTCAGGAGCATTCATGGTGTCAGAAAAATTTAAAAAGAAAAAAATATTGGAAAAACTTTTTCTTTGCCTTTTTCTTTATTCTTTAGAAGAGTGGAAGGAATTAAATAATTCAGACTTTTTTTAGGATTAATATAAATCAAAAAAGTGTTGGATGAACTTTTTTCCATCCCAACATCTACTCACTCTCTCGTGGGAGAGGGCAAAACGACTGCCCCTTTTCAGACGACCTTGAAGATGAAACCCACTTCGTTTGGAACGGTAGCCACCTCTTGCAAGAAGCCCACCCGGACGGCAGGCATATCTATATCTACACTGACCCGGATTCCTACGAACCACTGGCGCAGGTACTCAACCGAGCCAAAGAAGAAGGCGAAAGCTGACAACAAACCCACTACTTCCACTGCGACCAAATCGGCATACCGCACGAGATGACCGACATTCACGGCAATCTCTTATGGTACGGCGAATACACCGGCTGAGGTCGTCTAAAAAAGGATGAGCAGGTTTTATAAGGATACACATCCCAAGAGGCTCTTATAAAATTTCGTCTCAAGGATAACTATAACATCCATCTAATACAAGAATCGCCTTATATTCGTCTTGTTGTTGAGGATATTGATACCTTTAAAACTGGAATTATTAACCTCTTTCATGACTTACTTGATCCTGATAAAAAGTATCTGATTTATCGTGATTTTATCAAAACATACCTCAATATGACTCCGATTGAAAAAATTGAATTTTTCAAAAAAAAGAGCGTAGAGGAAATCGTAGCTAAAAAAAAGCTGTAGTATACTATTTAGTGATGAGATAACTCTATGAGAAAAACACTTTTTGGTTGGATGCTTGCATTTTCTGCATTACGCTTTCTTGATCGCTCAGTACGTCAGTCAACTAAAGTACTACGACGTCTATTGAAATAACTTCGTTCTGTTATCAAACAGGACTTTTTTTCTTGATTAAAATCTATATCTCGTATATAATCAATCTATAACGTATAGATTGGAGATATATCATGGCTATAACTTTATCGAAACAATACAATTTTAAACTGAATGAAGCCACTATGGAACAAGCTCGAAATATTATCAAGGAAAAGGGAATGACAATGACAGATGCTATTTCTTTATTTATTGAGCAAATAGTTCTGGAGCAAGATTTGCCTATTAAGACGGCCGAAGATCTACGTAGAGAACAGTTGATTGAAGAATTACAAGCCCAATCTGAGCGTGCCTTGAGAGAATACGAGGCAGGCGAAGGAACTTCCCTAGACGATATGAGGGTACGTTATGGCTTATAAAGTGATTGCTTCAAAAGAGGTCGAGGAAGCTATCGATAATATACACGACTATATAGCTACGGTACTTCTATCCCCTCAATCCGCCAAAAGTACTGTGGCTAAAATCTTAGATAGCTTAAAAAGTTTAGAGATTTTTCCTGAAGCAGGCTTTGACGCTGATGAGAGAATCGGAGTAAAGATTAACAGCAAGTATCCCACACGAGGAAAAATTATAGACCAATATGTTTTGCTTTACTTCATCGACCAAAAACGAAACACTGTTTTTTTATCTCACCTATTCCATACTAAAAGTGACTATGTCACTCTGTTACAAAAAGACAATAAAAAAAGCCCAAATACTTGAGACAACTTTCTTAAGTTTATAAGCTACGAAACTTAATTTTTGCTACCGTCTTGGTTTAACAATACGGTATATATAATATTTTACAGCTATATCCCCTTTAGAAACGTTGATTTAATAAAGATTTAAACACTATAGAGCATATCTTTGTAAAATACGGTTTAAAAATTGGAGCAAGTAAAAATGAAAAAAAGTTACTGATTGGAACTATTTTTGCTTTTTGACAGGAGCTTTAAAAAAATGTCACAACCACTTAAAAAAATACTCAATATAATGATTTGACTGTTAGATACTATTTAGGAATGACTTTTTCCTAAGTATAACCATCCTGCAAAAATTGTATGATGAAATCAATTTAGATGAGGTAGACAATATCCGAAAAAAAGCAAAAAGACTATATCTTATTACATTGGGTTTTTATAAAGATGGAAAAATTAATCAAATTTGAGAAATATAGTAATGATAATAAAGTAATGGATTTTTGCTTATGAATATGATGAGATGGGAAATCTAATCAAAAATTTATAAAAAAATAACATTGAGGTAGGAAAACCGCTCCAAAAAGAGAATAGAGAAGAAAAAAACTGGTGCTTGTTAAATTGTTAAAGGAGGTTGTTATGCTTAGTTTTTTTATGATTGCGATAAAAAAATTTATCTGAAAAATGATTTCAATGAGATTGAAAAAAATTAGAAGTATCTTTTCCAGCTTCATTCAAGTCACATTACTTCAAATGGAATGGAGGTACTCCCAATCTTTCATGTTTTGTCAATGATAATATCGATTATGACTATATTGAAATTCGCGACTTCATTCCAATGAAATATTCTAAGCAGTTTGAGGATGATCCAGATTTTTACATTGGAAGGAAGAGCTATAAATGAATGGAAACTTAATGAGTTACCTAAAAAAATCTGATTCCTTTTTGCTTTTTGATTGGGGAGGGAATTACCTATGTTTAGAAAAAAATAGTTGGCAGATTATTTATTATGTAAGGGATGTATGGAGTGAAAATATATCAAGAGAAGCTAATTTTAAAAAAAATTCAATTATTATTGCGAAATCATTTGATGAGTTTTTAAATTGTTTAGAAGAAAATCCTGATGATTGATAAACTGGCGTAGCGTCGTGTATATATAGTAAGTGTAACAAGCCATAGCTCGCATGAAGCCTTCAATCTTGAAGAAGGATGTGTGCCTAGCCATAGCCCACTACTTCCACTACGACCAAATCGGCATCCTGAGGGAGATAACGGACATCCACGGCAATCTCTTATGGTACGGCGAATACACCACCTGGGGTTGTCTGAAATATTTCTTCCCTAACAATCTAAGCCAAAACCGCCTACGAATACGGCCAAGACAATCATACTCAAAAAATACAAGAACGTAAAAACAGATTCAACAATCTAAAAAAAGAGCATAAAGAACATTGTGTCACAAGTATTAAATAAACTCCAGATATTAGATTTATCAACTTAGAACTATAGGTATTGTTAATGAAAAAAGAATTATTATGTATTTTAAAAAAATATGAAACGCATCCTGATTTTTTAGGTGACACTATTGAAGATGTAAATCAAGTAGGAGATATGGATGATACAGTTTTACATATTGCAGCCAGAAATAATTCTTTAAATGATGCTCTTGTATTTCTTCAAAATGGGGCATTGATCGATCTTAAGGGGGACTTAGGATATACCCCCCTACATTATGCATGCATGTTTGGAAATATAGAAATGGTGAAATTACTCCTTGACAATGGATCTGATAAAAAAATATACAAAATGAATTTGGAGAAGATGCCGTTAGAATTGCAATTAACTCATCCAGCGAAAATAAAGAGAAGATAGTAAAAACTATTAAATAATTTTTAAAAAAACCTAAATAAAAAAATAGATTATAAATCGATTTTGGTGGGCTATAGCCCGCATGAAACCCCTAATCTTAACAATATGGTATTGAAGGAAATATGCTTCTATCAAAAAAATTTATGAAGGATACTTTTTATGTTCAAATTAAAAATTATTTCCCGAAGATTTTTTTAATATATGTATTAAGCGTAAAGTAGAAATTAAAAAGTTAGATAAACTTCCCAAGTTAGATAATAACTATTTGTTATTTATTACTAACTATCAGGATGTAGAGATAATACCTGATATTTCTCTTTTTAATTATGAAGAGACTTTAAAAGAAAAATAGATACTTAGAGTGTCATTATCCCGAAATATCAAGGTGTTTTTTTGGAGTATTGGACAAGCAGGACAGGGAGATGGATGGTTTTTAAATAAAAATAGATAATACCATTTTTTTCATTATAATCATGATACTGGAGAATATACCAGATCTGGATTTACAAATTTAGGGATAGATTTCTCACAATTTATCCAGTTGGCTTTTGTTATACAGAGAATTAGAATACCTATTAGATGAAGGAGAGACACTTACGGATAATAGAAAAAAACTGAGTTTATAAATTCAGTAAATAGTATAAGTAATAATTTGTTTAATGTTTATCCATTTAAGTATTTTTAATTGGAATATTCAATAAATTTATTAAGCAAGCCGTAGCCCGTATGAAACTTTCAGTCCCTACGTATCATGTAAGTGGAGAACTGAAAGGGAGATACCCTCATGACGTGCCCTTTAATATGTTTGGATTACCTGATTTTAGTCGTTACTCTGTGAAAAACATTAATATTGGTAAACCTGTTAGTGATTATAAAGATTTTAAGAAGGCAAATATATTGGCTTTTGGAAAAAATAATCCTTTTGGTGCAGAAGCTCCTCCAGGTTTTGTTTGGCATCATGATACAGGAGGGGTGATGAGACTACTGCCTGAAGACATACATAACTCTGTGAAACATACAGGCAGTGCGGTCCAACATCAAACACGGAAGAGAAAAAGAAAAGGGAAGTGTTAAATAAATTAACCAAGTTAGTAATAGGAGTGATTTAAAGTGAATATTAAATTTAAAAAATTTGGTTTGAGCCCAGATGATATACAACAGATGAAAAATTATGGAATTTTGTCAGATAAGAGAACTTTACAAAGTCTAAGTAAAGCATATAATTCAACCAACCCTAGTATCGAAGATATTATTGAATTTCAAGATAAATTAGGTTTTAAAGTTGATACAGATTATGTTGATTTTTTTACTTAGAAATAATGGAGGGGTTCCATCAAAGGTTAGAATAAAAAGGTAATAAGATAGTTATTGATCATTTTTTTGTCTTTTAAGTCTGATTATAAACTTAACTCTATAATTGATATATATTCCGATTTTCAGCAATATGGTTTACCTATTGCAAATACTCCTTCTGGTGATAGTATCATTTTGTCTTCAGATGGAAAAATTCGTTTTTTTAATCATAATATCGACTCTATTGATGAAGAGATCGGAGTGATTGCAGAAAAATTTTATAGAATTGCTTGAAAAAAATTATATTAGTAATCTATGCTCTGTATAAAGCAAGCCGTAGCCCACACAAAACTTTCAGTCCTGACGTAGGGTATGTGCAGTACGCACGCACGCGGTTTCTGCTTTTCAGACGACCTTTGTTGTAACGTGTTCAGCCATCGCAATACCTACGACGTATTGAGCAACTTTAACTACCGTCAGCTGCCCAATGTCAAAAACCAGTACTACCTATACGATCTCGAAAGCTAACTCGTCCGTGCCGAAATCAAAAAAGTCGCCAACAGACCCACTACTTCCACTGCGACCAAACCGCACAAAGATTTAAGACAACAGCGATTGGAAGAAGTACAAGTGGAAAATTATTTATATCATCAAGTGATAATATAGTACCTAAGGTTAAGAGAACTTGAACCGAGTACAAAGGTATTACTGTTATAAATATGAAAGCTGCTCACGCAGAAGAATCTTTAATCAAGTCAGGAAAAGGAATTACAGAAATTGAGGCCTCACGTCCTGTATGTCTTGATTGTGAAGATTTGATTAATGAAAAAGGTGTTAAAAGTAAAACTCCTCGTTCTGGTAAGAAAAAGTAGAAAAAGACGTAACATAGAAAGGTGCTAATATGGAAAAAAATATGAGGAAAAAAAGTAAAAAAAGGAATTAGACAATTTAACAAATACACAAAGATTACTTTTTTTGGAGCATGTTGCATCGATAGAATTTTACATTTTATAGAAGATTTTGATAAGTTTTTAGAAGAAAAATCATATTAAAAAGAGTAACTAAAGAACCATATTTTTTTCCTTATGTACTGAGTTGCTAGATAGAATGTTTTTTTATATTAGTATAAACAAAGAAATTTCTCCTGATAAGATTAAAAAAACGTTGAATATATTAAATGAAATTATTCCTGACACAGAGGATTTTTTTCAGATAACGTGGCTATATTTACACAAAAATTCTATGATAGGATTATCATATCTATATGATTTCGTAAATAAAAAAATGAATTAATTTTTATTATAAATTGTAGTGATAAAGTAATTGAAACAATTGATATTATGTATTATGAAACAGATTATGAACAGCTTGATATGTATTATGAAGAAGATTATAAAAATACAATTTAATTGTATTGAAATGATAAAAACAGGGAAAGATATAGCCAAATTACGTAAATATAATCAATTAACTAAAGTAAATAACAAGCTGTAACCTGAGTACTGGGTGCGAAAGGTATGCATGCGTTTTTTTGTTCCAATAACCTCTCAGGCCGTCTGATTCCCAACCAATTGCAGCCAACTTTCAGACGGCCTTTGTTGTATTGCGTTCAACCGCCGCTACACCTACGACAAAGCCATCAACCAGATATTGCCTATCGTAAAGATGGTCGTCTAGAATAAAAAAATTCCTGCAAGTATTCTTGCAGGATTTTCTTTTATAGCAGACCTTCTAACAAGCCACGCATAAAGTTTTCCGAATTGAATTCACCGATGTCATCGATTTTTTCACCAAAACCAATTAATTTTACAGGAATATCCAACTCTTCTCGGATTGCAAGGACCACTCCTCCTCGAGCTGTTCCATCAATTTTAGTGAGGACAATTCCAGTAATAGGCGTGATCTTAGAGAATTCCTTAGCTTGGACCAAAGCATTCTGTCCTGTAGAAGCATCTAAGGCCAAGAAGGTTTCATGAGGGGCCGTAGGGTCTACTCGCTTGATAATACGACCAATTTTTTCCAACTCAGCCATCAAGTTTTCTTTGTTTTGCAAACGACCGGCTGTATCAATCATCAAAATATCGACTTGCTCTGCCACAGCCCGTTTCATCCCATCAAAGACGACACTTGCAGGATCTGACTTTTCAGGACCAGTGACAACAGGCACATCCACACGGCGTCCCCATTCTGCTAACTGAGCAACGGCACCTGCTCGGAAGGTATCTGCTGCGACCAACATCACCTTTTTCCCTTCCTTCTTGTACTTATGAGCTAGTTTTCCGATAGAGGTTGTTTTCCCAACGCCATTCACTCCCACAAAGAGCATGACCGTCAAGCCATCTTTAAAGTTAATTTGCTCATTGTATTGGCCATCTTTTTCGTAGAGATCCACCAATTTTTCAATGATCACGCGACGCAAGACATCCGGTTTCTTGGCATTTTCCAAACGAGCTTCATAGCGGAGCTCTTCGGTCAGATTCGAAGCGACCTGGACCCCTACGTCACTCATAATCAAGAGTTCTTCCAACTCTTCAAAGAAATCTTCGTCGACGGAACGGAAGTTGGCAAAGAAGGCATTAAGAGCTGCTCCAAAGCCGGTCCGAGTTTTCTTCAAGCTCCGATTGTATTTTTCTTGAACCGTTTCTGCAGGTGCAACAATCTCTGGCTCACTTGTACTTTCTTCTACTAAAGACTCTTCCTCAACCTCTTCTGAAATATCTGATTCGCTAGTAGCTTCCTCTAATAGCGATTCTACTTCAAGCTCGTCGGTTCCTTCCTCTGAACTTTCAGGAATTTCTTCTTCAACGATTGGTGCTTCCCTTACCACATCCAATTCCGGCACACCTTCAGGCTCTTCTTCAACTAGGTTGTCAGACTCTTGGAAAGGGCTTGAAGTCTCAGATGTTGTTTCAGTTCTTACAAGAACTTCCTCTTCCAGGGCTTCTTGGACAAGATCTGAAGAAGAATCTGGGTGCTCCTCATCAACACTCACTTCTTGTAGAGCTTCTGCATCTGAAGTCTGATCTTCAGTACTAGGAGCAGACTCAGTAACTTCCTCAGGAGAGGTTTCCTGCTCTATTTGAGAAGGTGCCTCTTTTTCGACAGCTGTTTCCTGATTTACTGGCTCTTCTAAAGGCACTTTTTCACTAGATGCTTTCGACTCTTGAGATGCTCTCGCTGATTCGGCAGCCATTCGCTCTTTCAATTCTGCATAGTAGGCTTCCATTGCCGAAATCTTAGCCTCATCACTTTGTGAAGGCTTATTTGATACCGGCTCAGCTGGCGAGCTTGCTTCTTCCTCGCTTCCCCCAATCTCTTCTGTAAGATCTTGGGTTTGTGGTTTTGTTTCTTCTTTTCTTCCAAATAGTCGGTCAAATAATCCCATTATTGACCCTCCTTCAATACATATTCTTCAATCGCTCTTCCGACTGCATCTTGATCATTGGTGTAGTCCGAGACTAGAGTGGCAATCTCCTTCACATCATCCACCGCATTAGCCATAGCGATTCCGAGTCCTGCCCATTTTAACATGCTGGCATCATTGGCTTCATCACCGCAAGCCATAACTTGACTAGCATCGATTCCTAAATACTCCACCAAAGCCTCCAAGCCTCGATCCTTTTGAACTCCTTTGGGGCACCATTCCAAGAGCATGTCTCTCGATTTAAAAATCTCAAAACGCTCCCCTAATTCAGGAGAAATCTTTGGAATAGCGCTATCCAAATAGTCCTGATGAAAGGCTGTCACACACTTGTTATAGGAAATCTGGCTGGACAAATCTTCAATAGAAACAGGAATAAAGTTCAAGTAAGGATTATAGAGGGGGATAAAGAGACTCTTGATCAGATGCAAGTGTATAAACATCCCCTTCGCTAATAGCGTCCAAGGGCAAGCCAAGGGCCTCTGTCTCTTCATAAATCCGAAGGACATCATCGCGAGAGAAAACTGTTTTGGCAATGATCTCCCCTGTATTCTTTTGTACCAAGCCTCCATTAAACGTAATGGTGTATTCATCTGACAAGCCGGCAGTCCCAATCTCTTGAAGCAGAAAATCCATAGCCTTGAGGGGACGACCCGTCGTCAAAACTACCTTGACCCCTTTTTCTTGAGCTGCACGAATGGCAGCTAAGTTCCGAGGGGAGATTTTCTTCTCTGAATTTAAGAGAGTACCGTCCAAGTCTAGTGCGATAACCTTAATCTGACTCATAATTCTTCCTCCATGAAGCGAAGGACAGATCCTGTCGAATGGTGAGCTAATACTTTTTCAGCCAATTCCAAAATCTCTGGACGGGCATTTTCTGGCGCAATTGGATGGCCAACAACCTGCATCATATGAAGATCATTGAGGTTATCCCCAAAAGCTAGGACTTGATCTCGACTAATGCCTAGCTGATCCATTAGTGCTTGGATGGCGACTCCCTTGTCCACATAATCCAAGACAATATCAATGCACTCATAACCAGTGGTCATAGCCTTAACACCCTCAACATTTTGGGTAACCCAGGCTTCCCCTTCCGCTAATACTTCTTGGTCAAAATTGGTGGTCATCTTAAAGACAAGATCATCAATTTCTGAAAAATCTGACACCATTTGAATATTTTCATTGTAGTTTTGCGAAGCAGCTAGATAGTCTGGATCAACGGTCTTTAAAACATAGCTCCCGAGTTTTCCCGTTAACAAGCACTTATTTTTATCGAAATAAGGACTTTCTTGTAACTTGGCAAACAGAGCTTGGTAAAATTCAGGACTCATGGTCGCTTCATAGACATCTTCACCATGAAACTCAACAACACTGCCGTTTTCAGCTATAAAAATAATCTGATCCTGAACCTCTTTAAAGATTGTCTTCAAAGAGAGGAGAGGCCGACCACTTGCTGCTGCAAAGTAGATCCCTTTTTCTTGAAACTTCTTTAATACCTTTAGGAATAAAGCTTGATCAAATTGATGATTTTCATCCAAAAAGGTCCCATCCATGTCTGTTGCGACTAATTTAATTTCCATTATCCATTCCTTCTATATCTTTCAGCTTCACAGATACAATCTTAGAGACTCCAGATTCTTGCATGGTCACTCCATAGATGGAATCTGCTGCCGCCATGGTTCCCTTACGGTGGGTGACCACAATAAACTGACTTTCCTTATCAAAACGATTGAGGTAATCCCCAAAACGTTTAACATTAGCCTCGTCTAGAGCCGCTTCTACCTCATCCAAGATGACAAATGGAATAGTCTTGACACGAATGATTGAGAAGAGCAGCGCCAATGCTGACAAAGCTTTCTCCCCACCACTCATCAAATTCAAGGATTGAATTTTCTTACCAGGCGGTTGAACAGAAATCTCGACCCCAGCAGACAAGAGATCCCCATCCGTCAAGGTGAGATCTGCTGATCCTCCCCCAAACATCTGTTTAAAGGTTATTCGGAAGGATTCACGAATCGCTTCAAACGTAGACTTAAAGCGTTCTTTCACCTCATCATTCATGTCATTAATGGTTTCAAGAAGAAGATTCTTCGCTGCCAAGACATCTTCTCGTTGACTGGAAAGGAAATCAAACCGAGTCTTGACCTCATCGTATTGTTCGATAGCATCAATATTGACAGGTCCTAAGGCTTTAATCGCTTTCTCCAAGTCTTTTAAGACTTGCTCAGACTGGGCTAGATTTTCTAGTTCGTTGGCCTGATTAGATGCCTCTTCAAAACTCATCTTGAATTCATCGGTCAGAGCTAACATCAATTTATTTAGCTTATCCGCCAAGCGATCACGATTGGATTCTGCTTTGGCCTGTAGGCGAATCCACTCCTCATTTTGACGACGGGCTTGTTCCATATGACCCGCTACATCTTCAGACTGGCCTTCCAAATCCTCTAATTCAAATTGCTTACGAATCACAGCTTGCTCCAGAGCGGTTTTCTCTTGAAGGGTTGCTTGCAGTTGTTTTTCAAGGACAGAAACATCGATTTGCTCATGTCGATCTTCTCCCTGCTCAATCGCATATTGGAGAGCTTGGATTTCCCGTTCAGTAGAAGCCAACTCTTGCTGCAAGCGTTCGGCATCTGTCTGGTCATAGGTCAATCGACTCTTCAACTCTGTTTTCTGTAATTGGAGCTTGGCAATGGGTCGCTCGTAAATTTTCAATTTTCTCGACAACGACATCTTTATTGAGCTTGACTTCTTCAATCTCAGCAGTGACTTGCTCTTTTTTTCCGCCTCAATTTCTTTCAGTCGCGCTTGCAAATGATCCCGTTTTTTTGGAGGAGCTCCTGGTCGCTACCTTCATCCAGCTCTGTACGGATAAGTTCTAACAGTTCTTGGGCATCCAAGAGTTGCTGGTGAGCTTGCTCAAAAGCCAATTGAAGGCGTTGCTCTTCTAGTCGCGCCCCTTCTCCTTGGCTTTTCAAAGATTCTAGTGTTTCTTGTGATTGGCTTACTTGGTCCTGTTGCTCTTGAACCTGCCCTTCTACTTCTAGCAAGTTCTTCTGAAGAGAGGCCAATTCTTGGTGCAAGCGATCCAGTTCTGGCTTGATAAAAATCGAATTATTGCTTCGATTCGCTCCCCCTGCATAGGAACCACCCGTTCGCAGTTCGGTTCCATCCAGCGTCACGATACGAACTTGGTAGGCGACTTTACGAGCAGCTGCCTTGGCATGGTCAATGGTATCAAAAATAGCCGTGACCCCCAAGAGGTTTTGGAAAATCGACTCTAGGGAAGGATCATAGTCAACCAAACTGCTAGCCATCCCTAGGAAACCTGGACAGGCTTCAATCAGTTCTTGATTCTTTCCAGCTAGGTAGCGTGGTTTGATGGTCGTCAAAGGAAGGAAGGTTGCCCGACCCGAGCGATTCTTCTTCAGATGTTCAATTGCCCGTGTTGCTGCTCCTTCGTCTTCTACGATGATATGCTGACTGCTGGCACCCAGAGCAATCTCCAAGGCAGTCTGATACTCTGGTGAGAAGGAGAGTTTTTCACTGACAGCTCCTACAATCCCGCCCAGACGAGCCGCTTCTTGCAAGACACTCTTCACACCAACATAAAAATTGCTATGATTTTTTTGAATCGCCTCTAAACTGTTAATGCGAGCCTGTTTTTCCTTACTTTGATCCAGTAGATCAAACATCTTTGCTTGCCCCTTTTGATAGACCTGGCGAGCTTCCTCAAATCGTTTCGCTTCTGACTGATAGGTCTCAAGCAAGTGTTTCAGATGCTCTTGAGCGAGTTGATAAGACTCTTTAGCAACTTGCTCTTTTTCCTGCAATTCTGTCACCATTTGGATTTGATTTTGGTAATCTTCCTTTTTACTTTGTGACAATTGAGCTGAGGCTTCCAATTGATTTTCAATGGTTGTTAATTCGTTTGATCGCTCCGCTTCATCCTGCATCAAGGCCACGTATTTCACGTAAATAATCGATCACCTGATCTGGATCTTCTGAGAAGCTGGCCAACTCTTTCTCCAAACCTTCCAGAGCTACTTGGCTCTTTTGTAGTTCTTCTTGAAGACTCTTTGTATTAGCTTGTTTTTCTTCCAACTGGGTCCGAAGAACTTGTAGGCGCTCTTCCAGACTATTGACCCGCTCTTGATTTTCCTGACGACTTCGAGCGACCTGTTGCGACTCCAAGCGTGCCAATTCGATTTGTTTCTCCAAATCACTTAAGAGGCGAGTCAATTCCAAGAGGCTAGCTTGATCATCTGACAATTGGTGTTGAAGAGTCTGACGACTCTGTTTCAATCGGAGACTTTCCGCCTCATACTCTTCTCTTTTCTGGTAATAAGCCTTTAATTGCTCTTGGATGGAGGCTTCTTCTTGGACAGCTTGATCATAGTCTTTTTTATTGACTTCAATTTGAGCAATCAAAACATCCAGATAAAGAACTTGGCGTTGTTGATCCAATTCTAAGAAACGTTTGGCCACAAGGGCTTGCTTCTCAAGAGGTTTGATTTGTCCCTCTAACTCAAAAATAATGTCTTCCAGACGGTCCAAATTATCCTGGGTCTGAACCAACTTAGATTCTGTTTCCTTGCGACGTGTCTTAAATTTAAGAACCCCAGCGGCTTCCTCAAAAATAGCCCGTCTCTCTTCTGGTTTGGAGTTAAAGATTTCTTCAACCTTCCCTTGGGAAATAATAGAGAAAGAATCTCTCCCCAGTCCAGTATCCATAAAGAGATCATGGACATCTCTCAAACGGACTTTCTTACCATCAATCTTGTATTCACTATCACCCGATCGATAAATATGACGCTCCACGCGGATTTCTTTAGCAGCCTGTTTGATAAAGCCATCCCGGTTATCCAGTACTACCGTTACGCAGGCGTAGTTTAAGGGTTTCCGAGTTTCAGTCCCTGCAAATCACGTCCGGCATCTTGCCACCACGTAGGCTCTTGACACTCGATTCCCCTAAGGCCCAGCGCAGACTTTCCGTAATGTTCGATTTTCCAGATCCATTAGGGCCAACCACTGCGGTTACCCCTTGGTCAAAGATGACCCGGGTCTTATCTGCGAAAGACTTAAATCCTTGAATCTCAATTTCCTTTAAATACATGAGGGATCCACCTTATTCTCCACTGCTTTTTTTGCTGCTTCTTGCTCTGCGACCTTTTTTTAGACCGGCCACGTCCTTGACCGATGATTTTCCCATTGACAGACACTTGCACTTCAAATTCTTTGGCATGAGCCGGTCCTGACTCACTCGTCACTTCATAGGTAATCAGCACATCCCCATGGATTTGAAGGATTTCTTGCAAGCGCGTCTTATAGTCAATCACTTGCTCAAATTGACCTGCCTCGACTTTAGGAATCATGACTTGCTGAATGAAGTTCCGCACCATCTCTACTCCCTTATCCAAGAGTAAGGCGCCTAAAAAAGCTTCAAACAAATCTCCTAAGATGGTATCTCGGTTACGTCCACCAGATTTTTCCTCTCCCTTGCCAAGTTTGATAAATTGATCGAAACCACAATCACGTGAAAAACCTGCCAGGCTTTCCTCACGAACAATCATGGAACGCATTTTTGACAAATCTCCCTCTGGTTTACTTGGGTAGAGGGCAAATAAATATTCGGAAATCACTAACTGGAGAACAGCGTCTCCTAAAAATTCCAAACGTTCATTATGTGAAATTTTTAAGAGGCGATGCTCATTCGCATATGAGGTATGTGTAAAAGCTGTTTCCAACAATTCTGTATCGTCAAAAGTCAGCCGAAATTTCTCAGCAAGAAGGTTATATAAGGCTTGCATCACGTTACTACTTTCTTTCTTCATTTATGCATCTGGATTGAATCCTGTGACCTATTCCGTCCAAAAGATACACCCTTCTATTATATCAAAAAAGAGTGCGTCTCGCACTCCTTTCCCTTGTTTTCACGATAGGATTTAGGACCTATTCTGTCCTTATATCATTCTTCCTTATCCGGAATCACTTTGAACAAATAATAACTGATAAAAATAGTTAATCCCAGTAGACCTAATTTCACAAACCAGAGTGGTGCCAGGTAAATGGAAATCCCCATCAAAAGATAAATTTGTAGAATAATTCTTTTTTTCCGCTTTTTAGAGATCGACTTGGTTTCCCGATAATCCGCTACATAAGTTTGGTACAACTTGGTCCCATGCAACCATTTTTCAAAGCGTTGAGAACTCTTGGCAAAACAAGCCATAGCTAATAAAAGAAACGGGGTCGTTGGTAAAATAGGTAATGGAATCCCAATAATCCCTAATCCTAAGGAAATAAACCCTACTGTTATATACACATATTTCAAACTAACTGCTCCTATCCTTCCACTCATTTTAAGCCTACACTACTGACCTAAAAAGGAGATGAGCTCATCTCCTCTTTTAATCATTTAGATATCTACTAATGGAGTCGCTGTATCTGGAGATGTATCCAAGACGTCAAAATCGTGCCCCACTGCTAGATCTGCTCGAGCCAGTTGATTAACCATGGTCATATGGGCCAATTCCTTGATATTGTTTTCCTTGGATAAGTGGCCCAGATAAATCTTTTTGGTCTTATTGCCTAGGGTCCGAATCATGGCATCTGCACCATCTTCATTAGAGAGGTGACCCAAATCGGATAAGATCCGTTGCTTTAATCGCCAAGCATAAGAGCCTGCCCGTAGGATTTCTACATCGTGGTTGGACTCGATCAAATAGCCATCTGCATTTTCAACAATCCCTGCCATTCGATCACTGACATAACCTGTATCCGTCAGCATGACAAAGCTCTTCCCATCCTTCATGAACCGATAGAACTGGGGAGCCGCAGCATCATGACTAACACCAAAACTTTCCACATCCAAATCCCCGAAAGTTAAGGTCTTACCCATTTCAAAAAGATGTTTCTGGGAGTCGTCGACCTTCCCAAGGTACTTGCTTCCCGCCATGGCCTTCCAGGTAGCTTCATTGGCGTATAGGTCCATCCCGTATTTACGAGCTAACACACCAACGCCATGAATGTGATCCGAATGTTCATGTGTGATTAAAATAGCATCAAGATCTTCGGGTTTGCGATCAATCTCTGCAAGCAAACCTGTAATTTTCTTCCCGGACAAGCCTGCATCTACTAGAATTTTCTTCTTAGGAGTCTCTAAGTAAAACGAATTACCACTCGATCCTGAAGCTAAAATACTATATTTAAACCCTTTTTCATCCATTAGTTTTCTTATTCATCCTCATTATCCCATCCATCATCCAGGATAGCATCTTTATCATATGGTAGGACAATCGTGAAAGTAGAACCTTTTCCATATTCACTCTTGGCCCAGATAAATCCTTTGTGTTGCTTGATAATTTCCTTGGCAATAGCCAGTCCTAAACCAGTCCCACCTTGGGCGCGACTACGTGCCTTATCCACGCGATAAAAGCGATCAAATTCGTGGCAGGTCCTTTTTAGGAATCCCTAAGCCCTCATCCGAAATCGAAATAATCAACTGGGCATCTGTTGTTTTCATCCCCACACGAATTTCCCCACCATCTGGGGAATATTTGATAGCGTTATTTAAGATATTGTCTAAGACCTGTGTCATCTTGTCTGTATCAATTTCAACCCAGACAGGCGAAATTGGATAATCACGAACAATATCATATTTCTTCTCGCCAGCCTGGTTCTTCATCTTATCAAAGCGGTTCAAAATGAAGGTGATGAAGGCTGTAAAGTTGGTCAATTCAACATCCAATTGACTAGTTTCATTATCGATCCGTGAAAGACTTAATAGATCCGTCACCATCCGCATCATCCGGTTGGTCTCTGTCAAAGATACTTTGACAAATTCCGGTGCAACTGGCTCCGTAATGGCTCCGTCATCCAAGGCTTCCAGGTAGGATTTAACACTGGTCAGTGGTGTTCGGAGTTCATGACTAACGTTGGATACAAATAAACGACGTTCCCGCTCTTCCTTGTCCTGTTCGGTTGTGTCATGCAAGACGGCAACCAGACCAGAAATAAAACCAGACTCTCTCCGAATCAAAGCGAAGCGAACCCGTAAAGAGATGTACTCCCCATTTTCATCCTGCGAATCAATCGTCAATTCTGGAACATTGGTAATCAAGTCACGCAGTTCATACTCTTCACTGATGCCAAGCAGATCTAGAATACTGATGTTCATGACCTCTTCGACCACAACATTGAGTTGTTTAGCAGCCATTTCATTGACCAAGATAATTTGCCCCCGACGATTGGTCGCTAAGACCCCATCTGTCATATAGGAAAGAATACTGGTCAAGCGCTTGGTTTCTTGTTCCAGATTTTCATGCGTCAAACGAATCACTTCAGATAAATCATTGATATTGTTGGAAATCTCTGTTAGTTCTGGACCTCCTTGTAAATCAATAATATCCGAATACTCTCCAGCAATCAAACTCTTAATCTTATCATTCAACAAGCGTAGCTTCATGTTGTCTCGCCGATTTTCCAGGATCAGTAAGGCTACCACGATAATGAATCCAAGAGTGATTAAAATAAAAACAAAATTATAAGAGGTCATGACTTCTTTGATGTGATTAATCATTATTTCTCATATAGTAACCGACACCACGGCGCGTTAAAATATACTCTGGACGGCCAGGAATATCTTCGATTTTTCACGCAAACGTCGAATCGTTACGTCCACTGTCCGAACATCACCAAAATAATCGTAGCCCCAGACTGTTTCCAGCAAATGCTCACGAGTCATGACTTGGCCTACATGGGTTGCCAAGTGATAGAGCAACTCAAATTCGCGATGGGTCAACTCAAGCTCTTTGCCCTTTTTCTGAGCAAGGAAGGCATCCGGAATGATTTTCAAATCCCCAATCACAATCTCTGAATCTGATGTAGACTCTGTTTGTGATTCTACCGTTAGTTCTGTCCGACGCAACAAAGCTTTTACGCGAGCTTGAAGCTCACGATTTGAGAATGGCTTGGTCACATAGTCATCCGCCCCAATTTCAAGACCGATAACCTTATCAAATTCTGTATCTTTGGCAGAAAGAACAATAATCGGCACATTACTAGTCTTCCGAATGGTACGCGCCACTTCCAAGCCGTCAATTTCAGGAAGCATGAGGTCTAAGATCAAAATATCTGGGTTCTCAGCTTCGAAAACAGCCAGTGCTTCTTTCCCATCGAAGGCAGTCAAGACTTCATAGCCTTCTTTGGCCATATTGAATTTTATAATATCCGAAATCGGCTTTTCATCATCTACAACAAGAATTTTCTTCATACATGTACCTACTTCTATTTTTTCTTTGCTTCTTCAAATCTCTGTCCTTTCATTATAGCAAATTTCTTTGAAAAATGGGAGTTATACTTTGATTTGTAAAGAAAGAGAAAGAAAAAGGTTATGCAATGGAAAAAATAATAATCACAAGATAGAGGCCACTAAAACAGCGCTTGAATAATTATTTTCAATCCACAAAAAAGCTAGGTTTGAAGCCTAGCTTTTCTATCTGTTATTTTTCAACACGGGATTTGTTGGCGATATCACCTAGGATTGTTGCAACACACTCATCATGTTTAATCATTAAAACGGTATCTTCTTTCAGAGGACATACCGTTCTTCCTTCTTTGAATAAGGAATCTAAAATTTCTGACTTTCTCTATCTGTTCAATTGATAGATTTCTTCAGAAAAGGCTGTAAAATTTTTGATATAATGTTAAGGATGGATTGATGGATATTTAAAAGATAATGTTCAAAAGAATTACAAATGAGAACTAAAAATATGTCAAATTGGACAGAAGTTTCTCTACCATCATCCATTCAGAAACAAGATTATATGAAATAAAAGGAGTAACCAATGACCAGGAACTATTCAACACGTGAATTCCGCGAGAAACTATATGATGACCTTCATGTTCGATTAAGAGATACAGTGATTTTGATGTGTTCGATTTTTATTGCCTCTATAGGTCTAAATATGAATTCAACAGCTGTCATTATTGGAGCCATGCTGATTTCCCCTCTTATGACACCGATTATTGGACTGGGGTTTGGTTTAGCTATTTTTGATACGCGTTTAATCAAGCAATCTCTAGGGGTTTTATTTACTCAAGTATTGGTCAGTTTGCTTGTCTCGACTCTATATTTCTGGATTTCTCCCTTATCTTATGCAAGTAGCGAATTGATTGCACGAACCTCTCCAACCATTTGGGATGTTCTCATTGCTATTGCTGGTGGGATAGCAGGCTTTATTGGTTCAAGGAAAAAAAGAAGCAAACAATATCGTGCCAGGAGTAGCCATTGCAACTGCTCTAATGCCACCTATCTGTACTGCAGGTTATGGTTTAGCTAATGGAAATGTACGGTTCTTATTTGGAGCTCTCTATCTTTTCTTGATCAACTGTGTCTTTATCATGCTAATCAACATTGTTGGAACAAGAATATTGATGAGAAAATCTCCCTTAAGTTCATTTAATGAGCTAAACATTAAAATGAAAATTGGGTTGATATCCTTGATTGTATTATTGTTCCTTCCAGCCAGCTATTCAGCAGTCACTCTGACGATGGATCAAGCGCGAAAAGAAGGGATCAAACAGTTTGTAGGAAAAGAGTTCGCTAATCATACGGTCATTAATCAAGTCTACAAGTCGAGGAATAATGAATTGGTCTTGACGGTTGTTGGAGATCCGATTTCAGAAGAAGAATTAGAAACCATTCGCCAAAAACAAGCCTCTTACGGTATTCAATCTGTTCAATTGAAAGTCAATCAAGTCCATAATTCGACAAAATTAGATAGTGAGACGACCAAGGAATTTTACGAAAACATTGACAAGTATATCGATCAAAAACTCTCTGAAAAAGATTCACAAAACGATCTCGTAAAAGAAAATGAGGCAAACAAGGATTGAGGATAGTCAATTTATCTAACTCATGGAAGCAAATCTTGGGGGGATATCCTATATCCAAAAGTTAATGGATAGAAAGGATTGTTGATGAGGATACTATTTGTGGTGGTTTGACCAATCACTACTAGCTCAGGTTAAACAAAATATAAAAAGGCGGTGGGACAGAAATCGATAGACAAAGTCTCGATTTCGTAGTCCCAGCCCAGCGAGGATGATTAGGAGCTTTTTGGAGTCTAAAAGACGAACAAAAAGTTCAATCAGCTACCGCGTCAAAGTTTGATTGCTAATAAAAAGTGAGGTCGGGATCTTTTGTCCCAACCTCTTTTTTAGGTAGCTGGAATTTTTATCCCAGGTTTTATCGTTTTATTTCTCAATACGAGATTTGTTGGCGATATCAGCAAGGATTGCTGCTACAAACTCATCTACTGACACAGTGTTTGTTTCTTTTTGTCCATAGCGACGAACGTTGACAGTTCCGTCTTCCATTTCCTTGTCACCAACGATTAATTGGTAAGGAATCTTGCTAGTTTGTGATGCACGGATCTTGAATTGCATTTTCTCATTACGTTCATCCACATCAGCACGGACACCACGGTCACGAAGCTTCTTCGCTACTTCCCAAGCGTAGTCCACGTGTTTTTCGTTAGAAACTGGGATAAGAGTCACTTGGTGTGGTGCAAGCCATGTTGGGAAGGCACCCTTGTAGTTCTCAATCAAAATCGCTGTGAAGCGTTCCATGGTTGAAATAACTCCACGGTGAATCATAACTGGGCGATGTTCTTCACCATCAGCTCCAATGTATTTAAGGTCAAAGCGTTCTGGAAGCAAGAAGTCAAGCTGGATCGTAGAAAGGGTTTCTTCTTTTCCAAGGGCAGTCTTCACCTGGATATCCAATTTTGGTCCGTAGAAGGCTGCTTCCCCCTTCAGCTTCAAAGTAGTCAACGCCCATCTCATCAAGAGCAGCACGAAGCATGGTTTGGGCATTTTCCCACATTTCATCGTTATCAAAGTACTTGTGAGTATCTTGAGGGTCACGAAGAGAGAGGCGGAAACGGTACTCGTTTAGGTTGAAGTCTCCGTAAACATCGATAATCAACTGAAGGGCACGTTGGAATTCTTCTTGGATTTGTTCAGGAGTTACAAAGAGGTGACCGTCGTTGAGAGACATTTCACGCACCCGTTGAAGACCTGTCAGGGCACCAGATTTCTCATAGCGATGCATCATTCCGATTTCAGCGATACGGATTGGCAATTCACGGTATGAGTGAACATGGTGTTTAAAGACTTGGATGTGGTGTGGGCAGTTCATTGGGCGAAGGACGAATTCTTCCCCATCTCCCATATCCATAGTTGGGAACATGTCTTCTTGGTAGTGATCCCAGTGACCAGAAGTCTTGTAAAGCTCTACAGAAGCAAGTGGTGGAGTGTAAACGTGTTGGTAGCCAGAAGCTAACTCCTTGTCGACAATATAGCGTTCCAATTCACGACGGATTGTCGCACCATTTGGCAACCAGAATGGTAGACCTTGACCAACTTCTTGAGAAATCATGAACAAATCAAGCTCTTTACCAAGTTTACGGTGGTCACGTTCCTTAGCTTCTTCACGCATTTGAAGGTAGTTTTTCAAGTCTTTCTTGTCAAACCAAGCTGTACCATAAATCCGTTGCATCATAGCATTGTCGCTATTTCCACGCCAGTAAGCACCAGCTACATTGAGAAGGTGGAAGATTTGGATACGGCCTGTTGATGGGACGTGTGGCCCACGGCAAAGGTCTACATATTCACCTTGACGGTAGATGGTCAAACCACCTTCGTCTTCAGAGTGTTCTTCAATCAATTCCAACTTGTATGGATCGTTTTTGAAAATTTCACGCGCTTCATCCTTAGTCACTTCCTCACGGATTGATGGGAAGTTTTCTTTAACGATCTTTTGCATTTCTTCTTCGATACGAGGCAGGTCTTCGTTAGAGATTTGACCAGCTTGGTTGTCTGTATCGTAGTAGAAACCATCTTCAATTGCTGGACCAACACCCAAGTGGATGTCTGGGAAGAGACGACGAGCTGCTTGGGCAAACAAGTGAGCTGCTGAGTGACGCAAGATTGGAAGAGCGTCTTCGTGATCAGGTGTCACGATTTCGATGCTTCCATCTTCAGTGATAGCACGAGTAGTGTCAATTAATTTGCCGTTAAATTTACCAGCAAGAGCTTTTTTAGCTAGGGAATTGCTGATGGATTGAGCAATGTCAAAAGTTGTAACGCCAGATTCGAATTCACGAACAGCGCCATCTGGGAAAGTAATTTTAATCATGGTTTTCTCCTTTTTTGTGTTTCATAGTTTCTATGCATTGACTTTTTATTAGCTGACTACTTCCTAGTCTGAATGTTCAACTGCTTTTCTTTATCAGAGAGGAAGTTTTCCATTTCCGTCAGGATGTCTATATCCAAACGTTGAGAAAGTTCTACTAGCCACCAGATATTTTCTGAAAGTTTATGTTCCAGTGTGTAAGGTGTTTCATCATAGTAGCGTCCTTGCTTGGTCATCACTAATCGTTGGAAATTCCCAATATCATTCGATAAAGCCAAGAGGTCTTCTTCTACCGTCCACTTGGAATCATGATGCTTAACTTCCAGATCGTGATAAGCTTGTCGGATTGCCCAACTGCGCTCCACTAATTCTTGCAACTCCATAGTAAGTCTCCTCATAAAAAAATTGCGACATCCTAAAAAGGACGTCGCAACGTGGTTCCACCTTCATTTATGTTCCTCAAAAAAGAGGAACACCTCTGATTGGCTCTAACGTGGCCACCGTTTTATGTTTGCATAAAAATTCAGTAGAGTAGTATCAGTATAGTCTTCCTATGCGTTCAGCAACCACGCACTCTCTGAAGAGGCTAGTGACTTGTCTCTATGCTATAATATGATTGTGAGTTTTCAAGAGTTTTGTGAAAGTTTTTGCTTTTCAGTTTGCACTAGATTCTTAATAGCGGCACAATAACACACAATGAATAAGAATTTCATAGGCTAGAAATAAACAATAATAAATTCTCTGAAAGATAATAGTAAAACAATAGAGCAAGTAGCTACCTAGAAGCCAATGCGTGAAAACCAAATCGATAACTATAAAGAAGAGAAACTATAAAAACTACAACAGGCGAAATGATGAATATATTTAAAGATAGACTCTGTTAGTTTTGGATTCTGTAATAGTAGCATAATAATCCATAAAGTGGACAATAAAAGAAAATACGACCACAGATAGTAGGGAGATATTTGAACAATTTACATGGTAATCACCTC
>BNJU01001097.1_pt1 | contig 209834 bp, 389 predicted proteins | sample 8539281 | NCBI WGS metagenome assembly BNJU01 (sample SAMD00202456, study PRJDB9452) | human saliva metagenome | isolation source: human saliva | place: Japan | reverse complement strand
GGACCCATCTTGCTAGCGGGCAGGGCCTGGGGGATGCTAGGCGCCGGATGGATTGGCGGCGTTCACGCGCCAGCCGGATTCGCGCAGAGGAGGACCAAGCAGGTGAACTGGTCTCGCCCCACTTCCGGGCGAGCACTTGGCACTGTGGGCGTAAGACTGATAATCATCTTTGGGCCAAAGTCGTGCCGTAATTGTTGGAGAAGCTGCGGAGTTGGATCCAAGGAAGAGTTGGAATTGGAGTTGGTCGAGACCTTGGGGGCCCTCGGGCTGCTTGGTTCCCTGGGATGATCTTGTTGGTGGGAACGGTCTTCACGTATTCGGAGATGGTGTTGGAGGAAAGGGTCTTGGTCCCGTTCTTGGTCACCAGGTTGGTGATCTCCATGGTCCTTCTTTGCCCTCGGTCTGCACTTTCGTGGTCCCCCGCCAAGGTGGGGTCGTTCTTCTTGATGGTGTTGAAAGGAATGGACTGCTCCACGGTCTGGATTTCCGAGTTGGTGGAGGAGATGATGATCTGGGTCGCTTCGGTCACCTTGGAGTTGAGGGAGGACTGACCTGTCTGTTGAGCTCAAGGTGATGTTGCCACGGCTTCCAGGACTGATTTGACCGTGGTGAGATCTGCTGCCGGCCACCAGACGCTTGCGGCCGTTGATGGAGACGGACACATAGGTGGTGTCCTTGTTCGACCCGTTACGCCCTCGGCCAAAGCCTGGCGGATGTCGCTGCGGGACACGTCCTGGCCGTTCTTCAGTCATTGACCGAATACTCGGTGATGCCGGCGGCGGCTGCGGACGAGGACTTCCGGCTGGCGGCAGCCGACCCGGAGACGATCATGGCCAAGGCGGCGAGGACGGCCACGACGACCATCCACTGCTTACGGGTCACGCGTTTGAGGGGGGATTCCTTTTTCAATATGACGTCCAGCCATGAAGCTCCTTTAAGCTCTCTTTTGCGAAGCGGTTATGTGAACAACTTTTCACATCCTAGCAAGTCCCTTAACATCCTTCCCTCTCTTCTTCCTCCCATCCCCTAATTTTGAGATTTGTCCAGCCCTGACCGCCATATATAGTTATCGAACCACCCAGATCCGACGAAAAAGCCCGGCAGCCGAGCGACCGGGCGAAGTGTCTCAATCAAGAACGAGGCAAAATCAGAACTTGACCACGGCTTGCAAGGGTCAGGTCCAGGATGAAGAGGGAAGGCCACCCCCAGACGATGGATGCACTACCTTGGCCTCGCGTTTGACCACCCTGGTGATGCAGTGGGTGACGAAACCGGCAGCGATACCGTAGGAGATGGAGTAGGACAGGGCCATGAAGATGGAGGAGAAGAAGGCGGGGATGGCCACCGACAGATCCGTCCAATCGATTTCGCCGAAAGAGCTCATCATCATGCAGCCGACCAGGACCAGGACCGGGGCGGTGGCCGCGGTGGGGATGGCGGAGACGACAGGAGACAGGATGGCGGAGATGAGGAAGCAGATGGAGACCACGACGGACGTGAGGCCGGTGCGGCCGCCCGCGGCGATGCCGGCCGCGGATTCCACGAAGGTGGCTGGTGTTGGAGGTGCCGATCAGGGAGCCGATGGCGGTGGCGGTGGAATCGTGAACGATGGCCTTATCCATCTTGGAACTGAAGCCCGTGCCTTTCTCCATGGCGTCCTCGTCCTGCTGGGAGAAGATGCCGGCCCGACGGCCGGTCCCGATGAAGGTCCTGATGGTGTCGAAGATGTCGGACAGGGAGAAGGCGAAGATGGTCACCAAAGCCAGCGGGATTCGGACGGGTTCCCGCGAGCAGGGAGGGAAGCCGGCGGGGTGAAGATGACCATGAAGGTCTGCGGGAGCTGGTGGACGGCCTGCATGAGGTTGACGCTGTGGGACATGGTGGTCACTCCCATGGGGATGCCGATCAGGGTGGTCGCCAGCATGGCGATGATGAAAGCCCTTTGTTGACGACGGCCCACTTGCCGGGCAGCTTGATGACGGTCAGGACGATGCAGAGGAAAAGGCCGATCAGGAAGAGACAGAGGCTGGACGTATCCAGACGGGCCAGGCCGATGTTGGCCCCGGCCGCAGCAGTCTTGTCAGGAGTGAATTTGATGATGCCGATGTCCACCAGGCCGATGTAGGCGATGAGAGATGCCGATGCCGCCGAGATGGCGTGCTGGAGCATGGGAGGATGGACTGGATGATGAGCTTGCAGTTTGGCTCGCTGATGATGATGTTGATCAGGCCGCAGATGAAGACCATGGACATGGCTTGCTGCCAGGTGAAGCCCAGGCCTTTGACCACCGTGAAGGTGAAGAAGGCGTTGAGGCCGACGCCTGGGGCCAGGGCGTAAGGCACGTTGGCGAACAGGCCCATGATCAAAGTGCCGATGATGGAGGCGATGATGGTGGCCAGGAAGACGGCGCCCCAAGGCATGCCGGCTTGGCCGAGGACGTTGGGGTTGACGGCGACGATGTAACTCATCGCGAAGAAGGTGGTGAGACCGGCGAGGATCTCAGTGGACGCCGTGGTGCCGTTTTCTTTCAGTTTGAAAAATTTCTCCATGATTTCCTTCACAGACTGTCGGGATAGGCAGGCTGACCTGTCCTATCCGCTCTCCCCTTCCGCTACGTGCGAGCATTTGCCGGAAGCGTGACGCCAGGCCGAACAGTTGAAAGGATAATACCGCACTCTGATGAAGAAGGGTCCAAAGTCCGCATTCCGGGGCTCTGGGTCCGCATGATGAGATTTGCCGGTCAGCCGAAGTGGCCGGAGATGTATCCTTCCGTTTCCTTGCTGGAAGGATGGGAGAACATGGTGGCCGTATCCGTCATCTCCACCAGGTGGCCGGGTTTGTCTGACCCTTGGGTGTTGAAGAAGGCGGTGGTGTCCGAGATGCGGGCCGCCTGCTGCATGTTATGGGTGACGATGACGATCGTGTATTCGTCCTTGAGCTCGGCGATCAGGTCTTCCACGGCCAGAGTGGAGATGGGAGTCCAGGGCGGAGCAGGGTTCGTCCATAAGCAGGACCTGGGGGTGCACGGCCACCGCTCGGGCGATGCAGAGCCGCTGCTGCTGGCCGCCGGACAGGCTGATCCTCGGGGAATCCAGACGGTCTTTGACCTCGTTCCAGAGGTTGGCTACCAGGCCTATTCGACCAGCTCGTCGGCGTCCGCCTGGGAAATCCTGCGGTTGTTGAGCCGCAGGCCGGCAAGGACGTTCTCCCTGATGGACATGGTGGGGAAAGGGTTGGGCCTTTGGAAGACCATGCCCACGTTCCGGCGGACCTCCACCGGGTCCACGTTGGGCCCATACAGGTTCTTGCCTTCCAGGAGGATCTCGCCGGTGCAGTAGGCCCCGGGCAGGGTCTCATGCATGCGGTTGAGGGTCCGCAGGACGGTGGACTGCCAGCCCGAGGGACCGATGAAAAGCCGTCACCTTGTTGGCCTCCAGGACCATGTTCACGTCGTCCACGGCATGGAATTTTTCCATAGTAGACGTTCAGGTGATTCACATCCATTCGCTGACCCATGAGGATCCTTTTCTGCTTATCCGTCGCCGCTTCCTTCGCCGGCTTCATCCGCTTCATCCGCATCTCGACTTTCATGACTTGGCCGACCCTTTGGGGGCGAAGGCCCTGGCCACCAGCCGGCCGATGGCGTTGAGGACCAGGACGAGGAGGATCAAGGCAAAGCAGCCGCCCAGGCCCTCCCATCCGGATGGAGGCAACGCAGGTGGGGGCACGGCCCCGTGGGCGTCGACCAGGCAGGTGGCCAGGCCCTGCGAGTACTCATTGTAGACGTAGACGGGCAAGGTGGTCATCCTGCCGGAGAAAAGGTTGGCGTTGGTCGAGGAGATGAAGCCGGCGGCGATCAGCAAAGGGGCCGTCTCCCCTATCACCCGGGCTATGGCCAGGATGGCTCCGGAGATGATTCCGGTGGCCGTCCGCAGGATCACGCGGACGATGGTCCTGGACCGGGTCACGCCCACAAGGCGTACGAGGTTTCGCGCAGGTCTGTGGGAACGATCTGCAGCATCTCCTGGGTAGAGCGGACCACGGTGGGGAATCATGAGGATGCTCAAGGCGACCGCGCCCACGAGCCCATTGACCGTCCCGGGGCCCAGAAGGATGGAGAGAAGGAATAGGCGAACAGGCCGGCCACGATGGAGGGATGCCGCTCATCACGTCCACGAAGAGGAGATGGCCTGGGACAGATGGCCTCCATGGGGAATGCTTCGACCAGATAGACCGAAGTCATGACTCCGATGGGGAGGAGATGACCATGGCGGCCAGGGTGATCTCCAAGCACCGACCATAGCGTGGAGGATGCCTCCGTAGTACAGGCCGCCGACCACCCCCGCATGTTATGGGTCAGGAAGTACCAGTTGAAAACGGCACCCTGGAGACAGTGGTCCGTCCACAAGACGGAGACGAGGGGGATGAGGGGCGATGATGAAGGCCGTGTAGATGAGGACGGTCATCAGCCGGTCGAACCGCTTGCGACCAGCCAGGAGGACCTGGTCGGCGTGAATTTGTCGAAATCGGGCTTAGGGACGGAGGAAATAGGGGGCGGCGGGCTGGTCGGCACCGGTCTTATCGGCTTTACCAGCTATTTCGGCCCCCTGCCCTCTCGCTTGCCTTGCCGCCTTTGCCTTTTGCCCTTGGCCGGCGAAGATCCTGCCCTATGGTTTCGCCGTAGCCCTGCGAGCCAGGAAATTCACCAGGAATGTGATGATGAAAAGGACCAGGCCGGTGGCGATGAGGGTGAGACGCCGACGTTGTCCGCTTCGGGGAAATTGAGCGGCTATGTTGGGTCAGTGATGGTTTTGGTGAGAGGCCCTGAGATGTCGATCCTGTACGTGCGGCCGGGAGACAGGATCTAGAGCACGGGCCATGGTCTCCCCAAAGCCCTGCCCAGGCCCAGCATGGAGGCGGATACCAGGCCGGACTTGCCGAAAGGTAGGACGGCCAGTTTGATGGTCTCCATTTGGTCGCCCCCTAGCCAAGGCGGCCTCTTGTTGCAGGACCGGGGGCCTGCTGGAAGATGTCGCGGGCCATGGAGGTGATGATGGGCAGGATCATGACTGCCAGGACCACGGCGACCGTGGCGATGGACCGGGCGGGTTGGAGACTTGAGGCCTGAAAAGGGGATCCACCCAACAGCCTGTTGATCGTCTTCCAGACCGGATAGATGGGGCACAAGGACCAAGGCATAAAACCGTGAGACCACCGAAGGAATGGCGGCCAGAGGTCGACCACATAGGACAGGAGGGAGGAGGTCTCCTGGGGGCGTAATGGGGAGATGAAAAAGGGCTATGCGCGACGGCCGAAGAAGGCGCAGCAACAAGGCCAGGGCGGACGAAATGACGGTTCCGAGACCAAGGGGCCGACGAAGGCCCAGAAGTTCCCGGGTCCGCCCTCCGCAGAAGGAGGAGATGGCCTCAGCCGCTTGGCGGCGATCCCCGAAGAAGGCGGGGACGGCCTGGATGAAGAGGAAGACAGTGATGGCCGCGAGGATGCCCAGGATGAGGATGCCGGACCCTAGGGCGAAGGCGCGGAAGACGGCGTCCCCCTTCTTGCTCGGTTTCAGCGCGCTCTCATGCAAGGCTTTAGGAAGAAGGGAAGTCATGACCGTTCCTCCCGCCGCCGGTGAGTGGTTCTTTCATCCGCAGCCGGCGTGGTCCGGCATAAGCCGGAGATGGAGTCGATGGAGGTCAGGAGCTGGGCCTTTAAGGTCTCCGGGAGCTCCACGGCCCCGGCGTTGGTGGCGGCCGTACGCTGCCCTTGGGAGGAGACCTCGTAAGTGAGCCACTGTTTGACGAATTCCCCCTGGGCCGGGTTCTTGTAGGCCGGGCAGGCGACGTCACTAACTGACCAAGCCCAGAGGGTAGGGCAGGGGTCCTTGGTGGCGTAATCCATCGATCACATAGCAGCCAGCTTGGGAGGCCTTTCTTGTTCCGGGGATCGGGCGATCAACCGGGCCGTCGCCTGGGCGGAGAAAGGCACGTAGGCCTCCCCCACCCCCAGGGCCACGGTCCCAGACCGGAGACCTGGGCGGCGTCGGCGTAGCCGATCGTCCCCTGGGCCTGGCTGGAGTGAGGACCACGCCCGAAGTGCCTTTGGCCCCCTGACCCACCTCGTTCGGCCAGGTCTCCGAAGGCCGGTAAGGCCAGTCCTTTCCGGCGGCCGCGTGAAGGTAGTCTTGGAAGACCTTGGTCGTTCCGGACTTATCCGAGCGCCAGATGGGGAGTGATGTCCAAGGGCGGGTAGGCGGGAGGCCAGGGAAGGGTTCTGAGAGGCGATCTCCGGGTCGTTCCACCGGGTGATGGCCCCGGAGAAGATCTTGGCCACGGTCCGGGGTTTCAGCTTCAGGTGGGTCTTCCCGCCGTTGAGACCATAATCGGACAGGTTGTAGGCCACCGCTATGGGGGATACATACACAGGCAGGTCGAAGGCGGTTTTGCCTTGGCAGACGGTTTTGGAGGAGGCGATCTGGCTGTCGTTCAGAGGGGCGTCGGTCCCGGCCCAGGCGGCGGCACCCTGTGAGGAAGTGTTGACCCCGGCCCCGGGATCCGAAGGGTCGTAGGAGATTTTTGGTCTGGGGCTGGGCTCCGGAGAAACCGACGATCCACGCGTCCACGGCCGATTTCTGCGAGGCCCCCGCCCCGGCGAATTCACCGGTCAGGCGAGGGGCCGTGGCCGCCCCCGTCCACATGTCCCTGGTCGGGTAGGGAGGAAACCGCGTTATCGCTGCAGGCCCCGAGGGCGCCGTCAGGCAGATAAGGCAGAAAGCCGCGGCCAGGCGGACCCTGCCGGAGTATTTCCTTGTCTTCATAATCCATCCTTGCGAGAATCAATCAGAGGACCATGCGCCTTACATTGTACCGGAAAATCGTATCGCGAGGTGGGTGGAGACGGGCTCTCGCTCAGATCGCTTCCGTCGTCCCTTCCCGGGAATCGTTCTTCTTCGCCTGCTTATGCGCCACCTCCGCTTCGATTTCCCCTCCAGGACTTGCCCCGGGTCCCAGGACGAAATGGATGACGAAGGGGATGGACAGGGTCAGAAGATGCTGAAGATGGAGCAGGCCCACCGACGCTGGTGCTATGGAAGGCGTATGAAGTATGACCATAAAGAACTGGGAGACGAAGTTCAACCAGTTCGTCGCGGATCCGAACGAGCTGCCGAGATGCTGTCAGTGCACGCCTGGGCGTAGCACCCTGATCAACACCCAAGGATCGGCCCCAGGAGAGGGTACAGCCGAGGATGGGCATGGGCGATGTGAGGACCATGGTGGGAAATGGTCATCTCGACAGCATCCCCTCAAGAATTGAAGGAGGGCCAGGATACCAGAGACACCACACTATGGACCCGAAAATCAGCAGACGTCACAGGGGAAACCTGTCCATGATGATGTCGCTGCTTGACGGTCGCCACATGAAATTCACCACCGCTGATGCTCACCGAAACTCCAGATGGTGTCCCTTCAGGAAAGTGAAGCTCGGATGAAGCATCTGCGGGAAAGTGAATGAGCTGGATCCCCACCCAGCTGCTGAAAAAGGCATGATGCTGATGGCGGCCACCAAAGCCGGACGCAAGGATGCGGAAAGCCCTGACCTCTGCCCTGAAAAGTCTCCTGCGAAGCACTCTTTGATTCCGTCCAGCCCATCTGGACTCTGGGTTCATCGACGTCCTTGCGCAGCAGGAACTTTCGAAAGCGTCCTTTCTCATCCCTGTTGCATCAGTGATAAAGGCGTGGGGATTCAGGCAGAAGGACGCCGCCGGATCAACATGAGGACGGCCGACTGGCGTCAGAACTCAATATCCAAAGCGCCAATCCCGGATGCTGCCGATGTTGTAGGAGGAATCCCAGCGGACGCGTAGGCCAGCAGGATGCCCAGAGTGATCATCAGCTGGAACATTGTCGAGAGGACCTTCTCAGCCGTGCCTGGCCAGGTAGGTGGGGTCAGGGCTTTAGCCGCCCCGGATGGCCAGACCGAGAACGATCTCGGCGCAGACTAATATCATCAGGAATCCGTGAGCAAGTGCGGTAAGCTGGAATTCTGGGAATGAAGAGGATGGTGAGACGATGAGAAGTTTCTTCCGGTCTTGTCCTTGATCCAAACCAGAACAGGCCGGAGAAAGATAAATTAAAGAGCCCCGACGCAAAAACGCCGGGGGCTGAGAGAGAAAGAGAAGAAGGGTTTCAGTTATCAGGTTAAAACCTGGTCAGCAGTGCTGACAAGAAATAATGTACAAGCAATCTTGGAGAATTACAAATCCTCGGCGTGTCGCAGCGTGTTTTAGAGAATTCACGAATTTTCGACGATTTTTCCACGGAAATTCGTCTCATGCGCCCGGGATTTCCCTCATGCCGCACGCCGCACGCCGCAAAGGAAGCGGCTGGGAAGCCAGTCACAACAGGCCCCGCAGCAAGGCGAAGAAGCCCATCTCCACCTTTTTCCAAGTTCCTAGGATGCATCCTCCTGCCCCTTGCCAGGGAAGCGCGAAAATCCTCCACCGCCGAGGCGATCTTCCCCTCGGCCTGGCTCAATCCACTGCCCCCGATGCCCTCGCGAGCGCAGTCGCCCACTGGCCCAACCCTTTCCAAGGGGTGGATTGCAGGGAATGGCCCGTGAAGAGGTCTTTCTGAACGGGAAGATAGAGGAAGCCCAGCCTTTCCCCAGCCGGCTCTCCCCCTTCGTGCCGCCCCAGCTTGGCCGACGGGCCGTACTGCCTGCTCCAAACCACGTACCGCAAAGGAAGCTGATGCTCCTGGCAGGGCTCGGCCAGTTGGCAGAAGTTCTTGACCACGGTCATGAAGGAAGGGAAGGAAGCGGAAGAGGGGGAAGCGGCGATCCCGTCCACGGCCACCTCCTGCCTCCCGGTCAGGTCATAGAAGAAGGCGCAGGACGATCCTTTGTCCTCGAACCTGCTGGGAAGCAGGAATGGCAGAGTCTGCAAAGCCATCCACTGGGCGGCAGCCAGGTCACCCCATCCTCCGGGTGGCAGTACACCGCCAGGAAAGGATGGGACCAACAGCGCAAAAGGCCCCGCTTCATTCTCACTTTCATCAGGATCCCTCTTCCTTTTCGTTCATCGGTTTCTCTTTGCTCACAGGGGTTCTTCCTCCAGGGAGATCGTCAAAGACGAGTGGCCGAACTCCACCCTTTGCGACGACTTCACTGACCCGACTTTCGGAAGGACCTTCCATCTTTCCTCCGTCAACGTATCGACGATCCGGGTCCCGTTCGACGAATGAAGGTCCTGTACCCACAGCACGCCTTCCGGGAGTAGCCCAAAAGGAAATGGGACCGGAGATGAGACCGGTGCCGTCATCCACAGGCATGGGATGGACTCCTTCGGGCAGGAGTGCTCGGGCAGGGACCGGCCGATTTGATAGATCACGGCCTTCCGGGGTCGATCCTGATCAGGCGGCCATCGGAGAAGAGGATCTGATAGGCCGGGGCGGGACGCTGGGGTTCCGGGACGGGCAGGGGAATCCTGGCCGGGGCGGGGACCTGCTGGTTGTTGATTGCGGAACTGCTGACTGATGACCCAGGGGCGCGGCCGATGGAGAGACCGGCTGGGCGACCAGCTGCACCACTGATTTCGCGACCGGTTCCGCCGAATTCAGCGAGGGTTCCTTTCAGTCCTTTCAGAGGGGTTCCCGACCGCTTGAGGGAAAGGGGCCGGCCGACCGCCATCATCCGGTCGGTGATATCCGCCCCCATCGGACGGGCCAGCTGCTCAGGCGACGAAATCGGCGGCAACCTGGGGATTTCCGCCCGGGTGGAGGAAATCCCCGACATCTGGCCCAGCCGATTGCGGAAAAAGATCCGATCGAAAAGTCTTTTCAAGGAAATCATGGGCATTCTCCTCCCTTGTGGTCCCTCTGACCAGAATCACCAGAACCAGCATCCGAAGGCCGGCGGGAAACCGTCCGTTGAAAAGCGTCTATCTCCCCATCCAAGGAAGCAGAGGCCCAATCCATGGCATCCTGCGGATTGGGGATCCAGTGGAGAATCAGGCCCGCCACATCGGCGAAAGCGGACCCCATGATCCGGGCGTTGTCGTCAGACCGATACCGGGCCGTGGCGAGGGACCAGGCGCTGGGCCACTTCGGTGAGGAAGGAAGGCAGGATCATGACCCTTCCTCTTTGACCACCTGGTCGCACACGTCCAAGGCCTGCCGAAGGGTCTCTTCGCCGTTCTCCTGATCAGCCAGGATGTTCCCGGCCATGCGGAAGCCGATGATACTGGCGAGCTGGTCGAAGACGTAGCTGCCATCGTCCCAGTTATGGTCCATCGCGTAGACCAGATCCTCCAGGTTCGACGCCGGGTCCCGTGGGCTTCCGTCGGTCCCGGGACGATCAGGTCGTCTTCCGACGGCTGGATCCCGAAAAAGGACGTCCAGGTGGGAACGGACCTTGTCCAAAGTGTCAAGATAGAAAAAGGCTGGTTTCACGGTAAGGAAGGCGGCGAGCGCTCTCGTTCAGAGGGTAGGCCGGGGTTGAATCCGACTGTTCTTCATCCTGCTCAACCCGGGAATCGGAACCCTCCGCTCCCTCTTCGGCTATTTCAGGCCCATCCCTTCTTGTCCCCTGTCTTGCTCCCCTTTTGCGCGGCCTGGCGTATCCGACGCGGGATCATCTCATCATCCTCATCGTCCATCATCCCAGGGAATCCAAGCCCGCCACGGGATGGGGGAAAGATCGTCCAGGATCCACCCGGAATCCCGCCCATGGCCTCATCCATAGCTTCATCCGCATCCTCATAGCTGGACCCACCCGCAGCGGCATCAGCGACGAACCTGATCCCCGCCTGGCTTTCCATGCCGGCCAAGGCGTCCTGGAAGCGCCGTTGAGCAAATCGGCTGTAATCGTTTGGACCTCATGGTCCTTCGCCCATAGGAAAGGAAGATGTGGGCGGCCAGACGGCAGACGTTGTCCGCGTAATCGGCCGAGTACTCCCCGTCGGCGGCCATGGGGGACCAAGAGGCCGTCGGAACCGTCAAGGAGCCTATCGGGACCACTCCGTCATCCCTGGTCGAGGACACGTAGATCAGCCGGTAAAAGCAGGCCTACCCGCCTCGGCCTTGGCCACCTGGATGCAGTCTTCCAGAAAAGAGGACATGTGCGGGGTGACGGTCTCGCTGGTATCGCTCAGGTCGGTCAGAATCAGGAGGCTGAAACTGGTCGGGCCGAAAAGCCTCCCCGAAAGGTCCACGCACTCGTCCTTGACCGTATTGAGGGAGAAACGGAGGTTTGAGGGGAGAAGACGGCCTCATACTTCTCAACAAAGCCCGAAAGATCCGCGATGAAGCGGTCATCGTCCAGCAGGCCCGAATCGGCGGTGGCCATCATCCGGCCCGTCTTTCTTCCCCGCCGGGCTTTTTCTCGGCCTGATCGGCCTTAGCCGGCCTGGTTTTCGTTGGATCGACCTTTTTCCGTCTGCCGCAAGGACAAGGTGGACGTCATCAGTTCGAAGAAGTGGAAAAGGACCTCTTGGAGTTCCGGCTGGAAACAGACGCCAGTGCTACTACGGTCTGGTTCTTCACCGGGAAGAAGGTCCGGAAGATGGCGACCTGGTGGGCGGTGTTCTTGCCTTTTGGCCGTCTGGGAGTATTCCAGGGATTCCACCTGGACCCCCGTCCCCAAAGAGGGGTTCTCCACCAGGGAGATCTGGCTGATTCCCCTTCGAGGAACCCTTCCCGCTCTTTGATCACCGACTGGTAGATCCGGGTCCGGGCCTCCTCTTCGTCCTCCTCCAGACTGGCGGCGGGCAGGATGGCGATGTTGTACAGGGACAGCATGCCCACGGTCCCATCCGTGCGGATGCGGGGCATGATGGCGTAACGGACGCCGGAGGAATAGGCGTCGGAGAAGACCTTCTCCATGCCTTTGCGCAAAGAGATATGCAAGCCGGGGAAGCCCCTTCCGGCAGGAGCCGTTCGAGGGTCTTCGCCAGAGCGGCGATCTGGACCGAACGGCGAGCAGGGTCAAGCGCGACTTCCACCCAACTGTCGGGCGGAAGGAACATCAGTTCAAAATCCGGCGATGACAACGTCTGTGCCATACGATTTTGCTCCTCTTCGTTCAACGGCTCGCCCGCGCTCCCGTATGACCGGCCGTCCACCGGAGGTCAGTGCGGCAGTTTCCCGCGCTTTTCAGCGCTTTCGTGAGCTTTCTTATTAGAAGGATACTTGACTCGCTTGACTCAGGGGACGATGGCCCAGCTATCCGGCGGCCTAGCGGATTCCACATCCGGCCTAGGACCGCCGAGACGGCAGATAATCAACTAGCGGGTGTAAAGGAAGGGATTACGGCGGTAGGCCAGGACCTTCCTGCGGCGATAGAGGGCGACCAAGGCCACGATCAAGGCGATGACCAAGGCCGAGCAGGCCAGAATCAAGGCCAGGAGGACCCCTCCGTGATGGGACAGGTAGCCCCCGTAATTCCTGGTGACGGTCACGTTCTCGTACCTGGTGGAGGAGACGTTGCCGGCCTGGTCGGCCGACCTGACGACGATCGTATAGGCCTGGTCGCTGGCGGGCAGGGTGAAGGAGGCGTCCTCCCCTTTGGACAGGGCGTCAGCCGAGAAACGAGCGTAGGCCTTCCCGTTCACATCCACCTGAATCTCCTTGAGCCTGACGTTGTCGGATCCGGTCAGGTACACCTGCTTGGACGACCCTGGTAGACGCTGTCCCCGCTGATGTTCGTCGCCACCGCGTAGGGGTCGACCGTATCGACCGCGAACTGCACCGTCGCGGCCGCCCGCCGATCTTCGTCCTTCTTGTCCATGGTGTTGGTCGAGACGTTGCCGGCCTGGTCGACCGACCTGACGACGACCCGGTAGTAGCCGTTGTCGGTGAAGTGGGACCGGTCGATCTGGTAGGTGGTCCTGCTCCAACCGGCGTCCGGCGAGGTGGTAGTGGTCAGATCGTGGGCGGACAAGGTCTGGACTGACGTGTCATGGAGGATGCTGACACTCTGGGTGCCGGGCTTGAGACCGCTCACGTTGATCTCGGCCAGGCTGACCGTCGGGGCTTCACGCAGGTAGCGGCCCCGGATGATCTTGGTCCCGGACATGAGCATGTAGGTGGACCCGAAACGGTTGACGGAGAAGGTGACATCCTTCGTGGTCGTATTCCCCGCGAAGTCGGTCAGTCTGGCTTCCAAGGTGTAGACGTCGTCCATCTGAGCCTGATGGCTGAAATCGGGCAAGGAGACGAGTTTATTCTCGTCCGTCTCCTTCTCTTTGACCCCTTCGATGGTCTTCACCAGGCCGCGGCGGGCCCCGGTCAGAATGAAGGTGGCCTTGCTCATGTCGGCGTACTGGTCGGCATAGGAGATGCTCGGGGCCAGATCGCCGGCGTAGGCGGTCTTGTCTTTCACCTGGTCAGCTTGATTTCCAGGGCTGGTGGTGTCGATGACGAAGTCGGACTCGTCCTGCGCGGACCTGGTTGCCCGCCAAATCGAAGAGGGAGACCTCCAGACGGTAATCCCCGTCGTGGTCGAAGGGGATCTGGGCCTTCCATGACTGGTTATGGGGGTCGGTCGGCCCTTGCCCATCGACGGCCTCCCATTTCAGGGAGACGGTCCGGCTGCTGATCTTGCCGTCGTGGGAGATGATGGAGATCGTGGCCTGGGAGGCGTCCAGGTCGGGGTAACGGTCATGGAGGAAGATGGTCGCAGTCCTCGCCTTATTGAAGTATTTGCCGGTGCGGACGTCGTTGTTGTCGAAGGAGAGGGTCGCTTGGGGACGGGAGAGGATGACGACGAAGGAGTCCATCAGTTTGTCGCTGAGGCGGCCTCCCAGATCGGCGAACTGGGCCAGGTAGGACCAGTCCCCTTCCCGACCGCTCTCGAAGGTGGCCTGGTACTTCCCCGCCTGGCCCGGAACCGCTTGGAAATCGGAGGCGGTCAGGTGAGATTCGCGGGAGTCGAACCGATAAGTGACGATGACCTGGTCGAGGACACCTCTTGGAGGAGGTCGAAGGTCGAATCGGTCACGGTGAAGACCCTGCGGTAGCCGTAATACATGCCTTTGACGGCCTCTCCCCGGTGGCGTTGATGACCGGTCCGGGGCCACGGAATCGATGACGAGGCCCTTCTTGCCGAACAGGGCGTTGGCCTCCCCGGTACTCCGGCTGCTTCCGCCTGTCCGGACTGGCCTGCGGCCACGGCGGCGGGGTCGAAGCGGGACAAAGGCCCGGTGCAGAAGGCGTTCCTCTTTGTCTTGGATGAGGAAGGAGGCCTGGGTCAGGTCGATCCTTTTCGTTGTCCCTTCGAAAATCGTGAAGGGAAGCCGTCTTCCTGTCTTTGTCGATTGTCAGGCTGATGGCCTTGTCCGCTCCGGCTGGCCGGTAATCGCCGCCTTCTGGCGAGTCGACGGCCTTGGATGAAGAGGCAGGAGACCAGACGGATGGCCGAAGAGGACCAATCGATCCCGCTGCCTGAGTCGTCAGCCAGACCGGAGAGGCGACGGTGACCGGGCCGGTCGCGACCAGCCAACTCGCGGTCGGTCGTCTTCCCCGTCACGGCGATCTTCTCCACGGACGGAGAGGGAATCGATGTCGATGCTCAGGCTGTCGGGTCGCTTCAACCAGTCAGAGAAAGCAGCGGAGGCTGACCAGGGACCTCTTTGGACTGGTCGTTTCGCCTGCTGGGGAAGGCCCTGGGCGGCGGTCAGCCGGTAGAGACCGTCATGCCCCAGCCAGGATGACGTTTCAGCCTCGCTCGCGGCCCAGACAGTTCAAAGAGTCCGAGACCTGGGTCTGGGCGTCGACCGGGCAGATCCCCGCTTGGTCGGAATCCGCTTCCCCTGGTAGGGAGGCGGTCAGAAGATTGATTTTTCCTGGTCTCCCCGCGTTTTTCAAGGACTCCTTGATGATGGTCAAACGGGCCGGAAAAGCCTTCCGTTCTGAGTCCGCGGCCGCCTGAGACTGGCCGGCCTCACCCGGCTCCAGCCTCAAGGAATCGACATGACGGAGAGGCAGGGTGGGCGGCTGAAGCGGCGGCCTGATGGGTCCCCGTTGATCTTGACCTGCATGCCCTGGTCCAGGTAGATGGCCGAAGGAAGCCCGTCCTTGCCTCCGGGGGCGGCCCCCAGCTTCAGGTCGGACCCGGCATCGCCCTCCTGGGCCGCATGAGGCTGATGGCGGCGGGGCTGAACTCCCCGCCTGTTCGAAGACAAGCTGGTATTCCTTGCCTCCAGCCGGGGTCTTCCCTGCCTGGCCGGTCCTTCCTCTCCTTCAGCTCCGCTCCTGCGGGAGAAGGCTCGGAGCGGTGATTTTGCAGGATTCATCGGCCGAGATGGTGATGGCCAGAGGTCGTCCTGCAGAAGGGCGGAGACCGGGAGGACACAGGTGCGAGATCGGCCAGGGTCCGACCGGACGGCTTATAGTCGGTCAACAAAGAAGGATACTTCGGACGGGGAGCCGATGTCGAAGGAGACATGAGAGGGACTGGAGACAGTCCTTCTTGACTCCCGCAGGCCGGAGCCGGAGCTGGAACCGGACCCGGATCCACGTTTGACGACGGGCTGGGGGCCGGGCCGCCGGGCGAGCTGGAATCGACGGGACTGGGGCGGCCATGGCGTCTGCAGACAGGGCCCCGACCACGAAAAGGACGGACACGATCAGGGCGAAGACCCAGCCATCCGATCTGCCTCGGCCTGCGGCTTTCCTCTTATTCTCGTCATCATCATTCCTTTGTCTTTTTCTTTTCTGCTCGCCTTCGATCATATCTTGCTGAAGGCCAAGGTCCTTCCTCGGGAATCGTCGTCAGCCAACCGGGTGATATCCGCATAGGGGAAGCGGGCCAGGATCGCCTCCCGCATCCAACCGGGTGATATCCGGCGGCTCCGCTCACGCTTCCTGGTTCGCCTCCGTCTCGCCTCGATGGCGGAGGGCCCGACCTCCTTTCCCACCGAGTCGGCTCTTCGGCCTGCCCAGCCGGACCGGCCGAAGAGGCGAGGTCCGAAGGGTCCGTTCCGTATAACCGGCCGGGACCCTAAAGGCGTCTCGTCCCGCACGATGAGGTCCGGTAATCCCCGGCGGACAGAGGGATGGGGTTGGCCCAGGTGCCGGCCCGACTCCCTGAGGGCGTCGATCTCCTCGCCTCGCCGCCCGGCCGGACAGCACCTTCTGGATCTGCGGTATCCGGTAGACGAAGAAGAGGGACGATGGCCAGGATCGACAGAAGGATCCCCAGCCCTGGGAAAACGACGGAAAGATTACTGAAGACAAGCATCCTGGCCTCCTACGGATTCTGACCCTGATGGCCGTTGACGTCGATGAAGGCGTCGGTCGCCCCTGCCGGGCCTGCCCAAATTGGAGATGACCGCCTTCTGCCTTTCGACTGGTCCTTATTGCTGGTGAAACGGAACGGGCCAGGGTCTCCGCCTCGACGAGCAGGGTCTTCATCTCCCTTTGCCGACGCCGTTGGCCGAAATCACGCCCGCTAAGTGATGAGGGCGTGGGCCACTCGGGATTGGCCGATTCAGCTGGTCACCTTGCCCACGTCTTTCCGGGAAGTGAAGACCAGCCGCTGCAGGAGTTGGAAATAAGGTTTATAGACATGCACGTCCTCCCCCTGATCGATCAGGGGGGTGATGGTGGAAGAGAAGCTGGCGATATCCGCATAGATGCTGGCGCTCGTCCCTCGTCCTCGAAGCGGCTCGACGGCCGCCGCCTGCATCCAACGCCCGGCCAGGATGATGCGCTCGCTGGGTGTCCGCTTTTTCCATGGCCTTGGCCCGCTGATCGGCTGGAAGGGAGGCGATGGCGGCAGGCTGGTAGTAGTACCAGTAGAGCTTCCCCAGGTCATAGGAGAGTTTGGCCCAGGCGACCGGGCTCTGCTGCAAGGCCGAGGAGTTCTCGGTGATGGCTCCCACGCAGCAGCCTCTGCTTCGAGGGTGCAAGACGTTGTCGCTGCTTGCGGCGCGACCAGGTTCGTGGCGCCGGCAGGTGCGAGGCCGGGATCCTGCGCCGCCTTCAGGTGGACTTCACTTCGGTCCAGTCACGGAGGCCGCGTACGGTCGTCCAACGATCGATCGTCGTTCCGCGCGACTGGCGGCGATCTGGAAGCCTCCGAAACGACGAAACTCGATGACGGCGGCGACGACGACCTCGACGAAGACCGCCCTCTTGGCCTTCAGCCGCGGACGTAATGGGGAATCCTGCTCTTTGAAATGACGCAGGGCGTAAGCGAAAAGGGCGCAGTCGGCGAACCTTTTGCGGGGGTCCCGTTGGGTTGCCGCATGGATGATGTTGTCCAGGCCGACGGAGATCTCCGGATGCCTCTCCCTGATGGACCGGATCCCCTCTTTGCGGGGGTTGACCCCGGTCAGGAGGACGTAAAGGGTGGCACCCAGGCCGTAGACGTCATTCTGGGGGTTGATGACGGGGTTGGGCCCCAGCTGCTCCGGGGCCGCGTATCCCGGGGTCCCCAGGCTGCGCTCGTCGCCGACCACCACCCGTTTGGTCCTGTCATCCACCTTGCAGGCGATGCCGAAATCGATGAGACGGACGAAACCGTCGCGGGTGATCATGACGTTCGAAGGCTTCATATCCCTGTAGACCACAGGGGGGTCCTGCCGATGCATGTAATCGAGGACGTCGCACAGCTGGATCCCCCAGTCCACCACTTCCTGTTCGGAAAAGGACTGCTTCTTGGACAGGAGGAGGAGGACGAGGAGCTGCCGTCCACGTAATCCTCGACGACGAAGAGGAGCCCGGTCTTCGAAGACGTCGACGATGCGGGGATGGAGGGTGGTCGAGCTCTTTGAGCATCTCCATCTCGGTCAGAAGGCTGTGCCGGATGACCTCCTGAGCCACGGCGTCGGTGGAATCCAAAATCTCCTTGACCGTCCACTGCATGCCCAGCTTGGTGTCGATGGCCAGGTAGACGGTGGACATCCCTCCTCGTCCGATGACTGAAACCAGGCGATATCTGCCATGTATGATGTCTCCGATTGCAGTCATGGGATTCCTACCTATCCGTCATCCTTCTGTTTTTCCTGAACGCCGTTCCCCCACAGGGATTTTCAGTACCCCGATTTTATCTCCCCAAAGGATTATCGGAATTCAGATGCAGGAAACGGTCAAAAGGCGAATGGCGGCAGCTTTGCCTTCAGCAGGAGGGCAGCTGCCTCTTCATCCTCTCGACGTAGCGATCCAGTTGCGAAGGATCATGACCGGAGACCCTGACGGAGTCCTGCGCCTCCTGCCCCTGCCAGGGACCCGGCATCTGCGGACGCTGTCCGCGGCCTGGGACCACAAGCCCTCCGCCTGGTCGGGGGAAAGGGAAAGGTCGCCCGCCTCGGAGAAGATCCTGAACCCGCCGCCGAAGACGGAATCGGCGGGAGCCTGAGCCGGGACCAGGTCTTGGTCATCCGTTCCATGGGCCAGTGCTCCTGGTCCGCCCTGAGCGTGCTCGGACCCCAGGCCGAAAGCGGCGGAGATTCCCTCGCTGGCACCGTAAGCGGCCCGGTCCTTGGGAAGGCCGAAGGGAGCCGCCTGGACCTTCGCCCTGGCGGGGACGCCCTTTTCGCCAGGGATCAGGAAGGACGGTCAGGAGGGAGAAAGCGGACTCACAGAGGAATTCGGAAGAGGCTGCTGCTATCGCCTTCGTCAGGCTCCACAACCCCTGACTCCGGGCGCCTCCTTCCCTTTCCTACGAACCAGCCGATTCCAGGAAAAGCAGGGATCCGATGGACAAGGCCACGGACGAGGTCTTCAGGTCCTCTTCGATGGTCCCCAGGCCCAGGCATAGGGGGAAGGATTCAAGTTCGCGGATCCAGCATGTCCGTGCCGGTCAGGACAGCAGCGTGCCTTTTGCCAGTCTGGTTGTATTCCCTCAATCAAGGCGTCGATTGTGGTCTTTTGCTGGCTGATGGCCTCCTGGGCCTCGCGCCTTCGCCTGGTATGCGGCGAGATCGTCCTCAGCCGTCTCCACGGTCCTATGGGCCAGCAGTTTCTCAGCCTCGGTGGAGAGGGATTCAGACGGGTCAGGCAGGCCTTGCCCTGGACTTGGGAAAAGCGCCTCTTCGGCTTCGCCGGCATAGCAGCTGGCCCTTTGCATGTCCACCGAGGCGTCTTCGGCCATCCTCATCGCCTTGTCGACCCCGGTCTGGAAGCCATCCAGCTCCTGGGACCAGGCCGCCAGCTCCGACTTCGCCTGGGCGAAGGCGGCGGCCCACGAGGGGAAATCCTTGCCAAGGGAGGAATCCGCCTGGCTGAACAAGGCGTTCGTCCACTTGCCTTTCAGCCCCCTCGCCTTGCAGTCTGCGGGCTATGGAGCCAAACGCTCGAAAGAGGCGGATAAAGCCCCGTATCGGGCGGCCATGCGAGACCACTTCCTGTGGGTCGCCCGGAACGGGATTGCCTGTCCTGCCTACCAGGTGCCATTCATGATTCTTATTCATGATTAATCATCCATCCTAAACCTGAACGTGAAGGAGGTCCCTCCTACGCTTCTTCTGCTTTCTGTGCGTTCTTCTCGCTATCCAGGAACTCCGCGGACGAAGCCAGGCCGGAGTCAGCGTCCGATTCGTCCAGAACCGTCTGCAGATAGTCGACGAATCTCTTCGTCTTCTTTTCATACGTCCGTCGTCATCTTGTCGGCCTTGAGGTTGAAATCGGTCACGGCGGCGACCAAATCGGCCTGACCGATGTTCTCGCTGCTGGCGTCCATGCTGCCGTCGGACCGCAGGCTCAGGGCCGTCCGGATGCGCGCGAAGCCATCCTTCACGTCCTGGACCTGTGACTGGTCGATTTTCACGTCAGGCATGAGCCGCCTCTCGCTTTTTCCCGTACCTATCGTGCGGGGAAGGAAGAAAGAAGCCGCGATGAACCCTTTCTTGCGATCACCATGCTCTTCAACGAGGGAAAAGGGTGGAGAACCTTTCGGAATCATGAACCCTGTTTACCTCTGGCTACTTCGCAGACTATCCGAGCCTTCCGACAATTCAGACACGGCGGACACGGACTGAAACGGGGCGGGGCCCCTGGTCGGGACCCCACCCCTGCAGAAAATCCCGGATGGCCGGATCAGGCCCTGGGCGGCCAAAGGCGGCCGAGAGCTCTTCCACGATGGCCGCGTGCCTTTTCTCGTCAATCTTCACGGCGAAGACGAAGACCAGGAGGGACAGGACGATGCAGACCAGAGGGGCGCAGAAAGCGGAGATCTTGAAGACGGTGATATGGGCTGCCGTCATGTCGGCGGCCGTCGGACCTGACCATGCCGGCGGCTATAGCGACCATGCCCACGATGCCGTTGGAGACGGCCCCGGCGATTTTGAAATCCAGCATGGGCCGCACCGAAAGGGTGACGGCCTCATTGCGGCGACCTGTCTTCAACTGCCCGTATTCGATGGAATCGGATCAGGCAGAGGATGGCCGTCATCTGGATGGCTGTCTGGGGCAGATAGAAGAGGATGAGGGCGATGACGATCAGAGGCAGGCTCTCGCCAGGATGAAGATCAGGTAGGCGACGATCATCGCGAGCCATGCCGGCGATGAAAAAGGTACCGCCGGGGATCCTCTTATTCGCGACAGGGAAAAAGCGGGGCGACGATCAAACCCGTGACGACGGGGACCAGTCCGGCGACCCAGAACTACGACTGCATGTTGAGCACGAACTTGAAAAGATAGAAAGGACCCCGGCCGTGACCACGTTCGCGACGGCGTACAGCAGATAAGACAAGGCGACCCACAGAAGCTGGTCATTGGCAGCGAGGGCTTTGAAGGCGGCCAGAGGGGAAGCGTGGCCGGCGTCCGAAGACCGCAGGTCGCTATCGCTTTCTTTGACGCAGAAAGCGACCACCCAGGCGGTGACCAAACCGACGACGGCCACAAGAAGTCCGAAGAAGCCCAGCCTTCCTGACTTTTCCCTGCGGGATCCGGTGAAGACGTAAGAAAAGAAGGCGACCACGGGGACCACGATGGCGGTTATGCCGTTGTAGCCTAAGGAACCCGTGAAAGTCCCCAGGGACGTATAGACGCCACGTTCGTGGGAGTCGGCCGACAAAGCGGGAATCATCCCCAGTAGGAAATATCGCGCAGGGGAATAAAAAGACGTCCAGGGACGATGAAAACGATGACGAAGAGAACCATGAAGAGCTGGCGGTTGACGTTGACCAGACCGGCCATACCGGAGTAGATCAGGCAGATGAGGATGGCGGATACCAGGCCGCCGATGAACTGCCAGGGGCGAAACAGCCGAACCTGGTACGGGTGTTGTCGATCAGATTCCCCAGCAAGGGATCGATGAAGACCTCCGCTATGCGGATGGCCACGATCAGTCCGGTGATGACGCCGATATACCGGGCGGCTTCCGCGGCCGGCGCGTGGATGAAAAGAACGTTGGTCACAAAAACGATGAAATAAGTGGATAAGGCCTGGTAGAAGGCCGACTGTCTCCCAGATTACCGAAAGCGTAAGCCGTTCTCTGAGCGAGCACCTGGCCCGAAAGCTGTCTATCCGGATGCACCGCCGGCTTTCTGTTCACTTTCCATGAAGGTTGCATGAGAGGTCCTTTCTCCTGTGGGTTGTCATTTCCGCAGTATCGTCCATTCTTCGCATACCGCCGCAGCGTCAGCTCCGACCTGCGTAAGTAATACGTTACTACTTTTAAGTAAATTATTTATCTACAGGCGTGTCGGCGAGTGAATCCCTTATTTTCCAAAGCAAAATCCCGTCCTGAAAATTCTCCGCGATTCCTTAGTGGAAAAAATCAAGGATTGGTATTACTGTGGGAAGTAAATCACTACTAACACTTGCGGCTGCGCACCGAGCGACAGACGACAACGTCAGTCAGAAAGGACACCCCACATCATGCATATTCAACCGCTGCGACAGCGAGCGAGTTCCTGGCTGACCGACCCGGAAACCCTATGCGGTCAACCGTCTTCCAGCGCATTCCGATCATTTTTACACCAGAGGGGACGATGCCCGGGTAAGGTCTTTCCCCAGCGATCGCGCAAACCTGTCGACAGGCTTGCCTTCCCTCCTGATTCAAAGCCTCGCCAGCCAGTGGGAGGTGTCCATCCACAGCGCCCAGGAGATAAACGCACATGGATTCCCGCACCAGCCGGCTCGCTCCCCGCTCTCGATTTCAGTGGCATGAAAACCATCCCCATCCCCTCCTGCCTGGAGATGAACGGCCTGCTGCGGCCCCAGTACGTCAATCAGCAGTATCCCTGGGACGGCCATCAGGATTGCTCTGCCCCGTCCATCCTCATGGAAAGGAACCACGTCGGCCTTTACCGGAAGACCTTCGCCCTCTCCCCGGCTCTGCTCAGGGCGATGAAAGAGGACCTTCCGACGTGACCCTGACTTTCCACGGGGTGTCCACCGCTTTTACGTCTGGCTGAATGGGATTTTTCATCGGTTACGCTGAGGATTCTACACCCCCAGCGAGTTCAGCATCGCCTCCGCCCTGCGGGAAGAGGAAAGCAACACCCTCATCGTCGCCTGTTATGAATTCAGCTCGGCCAGCTGGCTGGAGGACCAGGGACTTCTGGAGGCTCCATGGAATTTTCCGAGACGTCCAGGTCGCCGTCCATCCTTCCAGCCATATCAGTGACCTCGTGATCAAGGCGGACTACGACCCCGCGGACGGCAAGGGGATGTTGACCGCCGCAGCCAGCGTCACGACCGTGGGAGGAGACCCATCGACGGCGACGGCCACAGCCCAGCTCTTCAACGGGGAAGGCGGATCCGTCTGGAAGGCCGGCGGCGATTCCTTCCGCTGGAGCGTTGACCTACCGGGGATCACCCCCTGGAGCGGGGAAAACCCTTACCTGTACACCCTGGTCATCACCTTGTCCGATCGAGACGGGAACCCGGTGGAGCAGACGGTCCAAAAGACTCAGCTTCCGCCATTTTGAACTGGATGCGACCGACAAAATCATGAAACTCAACGGCAAACGGATCATCTTCAAAGGCGTCAACCGCCACGAGTTCGACGCCGTCCGCGGACGGGCCGTCACCGAGGAGGACATGCTCTGGGACGTCCGCTTCCTGAAAGCCCACAACATCAACGCCGTCCGAACCAGCCACTACCCCAATCAATCACGCTGGTACGAGCTGTGCGACCTGTACGGCATCTACCTGATAGACGAAGCCAACATCGAGACGCATGGGACCTGGTCCAGCCCCGGGGACGTCCTCACGGCCGAAACGAACGTGCCGGCCAGCAGACCTGAGTGGAAAGGAGCCTGCCTGGACCGGACTGCATCCATGATAGGCCGGGACCGCAATCACCCCAGCGTTCTCCTGTGGTCCCTGGGCAATGAGTCCTATGCGGGGATGTCTTCCAGGCCATGAGCGATTACGCCCATCGGACGGATCCGGGCCGCCCGTCCATTATGAAGGGGTCGTCTGGAACCGGTCCTATGCGGACATCTCCGACGTGGAAAGCCGCATGTACGCCAAACCCTGGGAAATCGAAGACTACCTGGAAAAGAGCCCGGCCAAGCCTTTCATCTCCTGCGAGTACGCGCATTCCATGGGAAATTCCACAGGTAACCTGGATGAATACACAGCCCTGAGAAGTATGACCTCTATCAGGGGCTTCATCTGGGATTATCTGGACCAGGCCCTCTGGCAGACCCTGCCCGATGGCCGCCGCCGGCTGACATACGGAGGGGACTGGGACGACAGGCCCAGTGATTACGAATTCTCCTGCAATGGAATCGTCTTCGCCGACCGGACGGCATCCCCCAAAGCCCAGGAGGTCAAGCAGCTCTACAGCAATGTGAAGATCAACCTGGAATCGGTCGGCGAATCGGTTCGTCTCACGGTCATCAACGATAATCTTTTCACCGATTTATCCGACCACGGCAATTACATCCGCTACGATCTGCTGGCCGACGGCGAGGTCGTAGCTTCGTGGAAGGAAACGGTCCGGCTGGAAGCGAGAAGAGGCTGAGCAAAACCTTGGATCCGGTACAAGCCGGACTGGTGGATTGGACTCAGATCTTTTTCCCACAGCCTGGCTCAGGAGCTGGTCCTGGAAGCGACCTACTGCTTGGGCGAAGAGACCTTATGGGCCCACGCCGGCCATGAGATCTGCTTCGGGCAGACCCTCCTGGCCCGTCGGAAGATGCGTGTCGGGGCGGACGAGAAGGCTTCCGCGTCCGTCGCCATCGGCCGATGGAACATCGGCATCGCACAGGACGGAAAAAGAAGCCTTGCTTTCACGGGTCCAGGGCGGAATCGTCTCCCTGAAGGACCACGGGCGGGAGTTCATCACCCGCACGCCCCGGATTCTCACCTGGCGTCCCATGACCGACAATGACCGCGGATGCTCCACGGCTTCGAAAGATCCGTCTGGTTCGGAGCCGGCCGTTACGCTCAAGGTGACTTCCGTGGAAACCTCCCGGACCGAAGACGGCATTCGCGCCGACTACGCCTATCGGCTGGCCGACCCCGCCATACCAGGGTGACCGCATCCTATCAGGTGGATTCCCGCCTGCGCGTCCATCTGACCTTGACTTTCGACGGGGATGAGGAGAATCATCCCGGCCAGGAGGAACCGACCATACCCGCCTTCGGCCTGGGTGGACCCTTCCGTCCGCTTATCGTCATCTGCGTTTCTACGGCTTAGGGCCCGACGAGACCTACCGCGACCGCTGTCATGGCGGCAGACTCGGCATCTACCAGACGGACGCGGAAAAAGACTTCGCCCCTTACATCCTCCCTCAGGAGACGAGGGAACCATGAAGGCGTGCGCTGGCTGGAAGCCAGGGACGGGAATGGACGCGGGCTGCGCGTCAGCTCCTCCGCCCTCCCTTCGCGCCAGCCTGCTGCCATACAGCAGCCTGGAAATCGAAAACGCCACCCATCGCGAAGACCTGCCGTCCGGATCGGGCCACGTTTTCCTTCGCACCCTGGCGGCCCAGATGGGGGTTGGCGGAGACGATTCCTGGATGTCTCCGGTCCATGACCAATACCAGCTCGATTCCCGGCGCAGGCTGGTCCTGGACCTGGTCATCGAGACCATCTGACCCCGTCGCCCCTGACGCCCGTATTCTCCCTCATCGTTTCGCCATCGGCGTGAAGCTTTCCCTCACCCGAAGCGTGGCGGTCTGGTAGACGTGCTGTTTCACCTCCCGGTGCCTCACTGAGCCCATCGACGAGGGGAGACGGCGGTCTCCACCAGCTCGGTCTGGTCGATCGAATAGGAGCTCAAAGCCGGGGAGGTGTACTGGGCGATGGGAAGGTCGTTGATGGAAACCAGGCTCACGTCCCGGGGCACCAGGATTCCAGCCGAGGCGAAAGCCTGCAGAACGCCCACGGCCAAAGTGTCGGCCGCCACAATGAAAGCGTCAGGCAGGGACCCCGCAGGTCGGCGACGACTCTTTCCCCAGAGCCCGGCCGTTGGAGGTGCTGAAAGGTCCGGAAGCGTAGATGAGCCCATCCGATCGGTATCGATTCCCAAACGATTCGTCCAGTTGCGGAAGGCCAGGGACCTCAGGTCTTCCGGATACTCATGGAAGCCCATGATACGGCCGATGCCGCCGATGAAGCCGATCCTCTTCATGCCCGCGGCCTGGAACTGGTCCAGGGCGTCCAGGGATGATTTGGTTGAAATCGGGCTGGGCGGAATCGAAAAGGGTGGGGGCAGGGATTGGTGTCGAGGAAGACCCCGTATGAGGGATCCCTTTCATGCAAGGCGTTGAGCTCGTCTCCGTTGAAATTGGCGGCCCCTGATGGAGATGAAACCGTCCAGGTCGCTGCCGTCGGCGATGAGGGTCATCCACCGGGTGAAGACGGTGGACCGCATCCGGTACTTCTTCATGACCGTAGCGGCTGTCTCCTTCAAGGCGTCGAAATACGAATCCTCCAAAGTCTCGGCCGAGGATGAGGTGTCGAGGATGGCGATGTCGCGAGGGCAGGTCACCCGCTTATTCCTGGCACATAGCCCAGCTCTTCGCTGACTTTGATGATCTTCTGCTGGGTGGAACGAGGAGGGACAACCTGGGGTCCCCATTGAGGAGGCGGGAGACTGTCGTCGGCGAATATCCGGCTTTCCTAGCTATCTCTTTGATTGTGACCATTCTTCCACCTTATCGTAGACGCTACTGAGCGGCTCAACCTCGCCCCTCCGCGGTCAGGAAGCTTCTGGGCCGGGCAGGACGAAAGGACCGACATCATGGAGTCCTTCTCGGCCTGGGTGACCGTCAGCCCGTATTTGGATTTGACCCCGATCTGCCTGGCTACATAGGAGCAGCGGTAGGCCTTGTTGCTGGGGAGCCAGGAGTCGGCCGCAGCGTCCCCCTTCTCCTGGTTGGCCTCCCTTGCACGGCCAGGAGGTTGTAAGGTCATTGGCGAACTTGTACCGTTTGGCCGTGGACCAGGCGCTGGCCCTGAATTCCAGGCGTTGTGCAATGCCACCACATGGTCGATCTGCACTTCGGCGCTGGTCTGTACCCCGCGGCGGAAGCGGATGATCTGACCGGTATGAGGGGTCTTTGAGGACCCCGGACTGGACCTGCAGCTGTATCGGGACCGGAAGCGGACCTCGGTCAGGGTCCCAGGCCAGGACGTCCTCCCGTTCGTCGCAGCCATTGCCGTCGTCATCGGTCTGACGGAAGCTCGAACAGGTTCCGCTGATAGCCGGAGGCGTATTTCTCTAGGGGACCACGGTCAGGGCTTTGCAAGGTGTTGGCCGCCTGGCCGGTGGGGGTATTGGCCCCGGTGGATTCGGCCACGCGTGGGGACAGGCGGGGAATGACCAGGGCGATGACGATGCCGACCAAGACGGCCAAGGCGATCAGCAGGGCCAGCATCCCCCACGACCTGCGGGAACGCGCCTGGCCAAGCCGAGGGTCCGGCTGGGAGAAGGGCTGGGAGAAGGCCGGGGTCCAGCCTGCCCATAGCCGTAATCAGCGGCCGAAGGGGCCGGGGCGTCCGTCACCCTCAAGCGCGAATCATCGGAATACCGGCGTTTCTTGCCGCTTCTTTCAGGATCAGTCCCAGGAAATGTCATACAGCCATTATGCCCCGCCCGGCCGAAGCCGCCCAGCCGCGAGCGCCGGCGGTGACCATCGTCAGCAGGTCGTCCTCAGGATGACTTCCTCCAAGGCAGCCACAAGACTGTCCGGCAAACCGTCGATGGTGCGCAAGGTCGTGATGACCCCGGCCCCTTCCCGGTTGATGGCTTCCCAGGCCTTGTCTTTCGCCGTGTAGGGCATCTGGGCCCGGGCCAGAATCTCCCGGCAGTCAGGGCGAAGGGGATTGTCGGCCAGATGGACGGCGCCGGGCAGAATGACTTTCGATCCGCGCCCCGACGGCAAGCTCGGGCAAGGCCAGGGTCAGTTGAAGCTTGTCCGCCCGATAGGAGGCAGGAACAGTCATCTCTTTTTCTTTTTCCGCGTTTCCCGCGTCTTCCGTCACCCTGACCGTGACCCCTTCCTGCAACCAATCAGGCCGGGCCAGACCGGGCATGCGGATGGTCCAGGACCGCCGCGAAGGAAGCGGGGCGCCCTTCGTCAAAGCCGTCGCAGGCTTGGGCCGGCCCGATGACGATCACAGGCGAGCCGTCCCCGCGATGGCCTTCCCATTCCTCCCGGATCACCGTCTTGGTCTGGCCCAGGGGCTCCCCCAGGCACAGGCGAGCCGGAGGGGTCGCAGGCGGCGCGGTAGGGGCGGCCTGTGAAGAAATCGAACCAAAGCCCCTGGGGCAGCCAGACGTCAGCCGAAGCCATCAGGAGTGGGGATCCGTATGGGTCACGATGGGAGACACGATCAGCTGGTCCCCGAAAAGATACTCATCCTGATTCTCGTAGGCCTCCCCATTGTCCGGGTAGTCCCAATAGACCGGCTCGACCAATGGCCGGCCTTCCTCATGGGACCGGTAATTCATGCTGTAAAGGTAAGGGAGAAGCCGATGACGCAGGCGGAGGGACTCGACCATGGATTGGCGGATCCCAGCCGGGAAATTCCACGGCTCCTTGCCCGCAAAAGGGGAGGCGCTGGAATGCAGGCGGTTGATGGGGCTGAAAGCGCCAACTGGTACCAGCGGGCCTCCAGCTCATCATCTCGGACCCCCAGCATATGGCCGCCTGTGTCATGGCTCCACCAACCGTAGCCGATATTGGAAGCGGTGGCCGTGAAATAGGGCTGGAATTTCAGGGAATCCCAGCTGATGACCGTATCCCCGGAGAAGCCGATCGGATACCGGTGGGAGCCGGGACCGGCGTAACGGGAGAAGGTCAAAAGGCCATCTGCCATCCCGGCCCGAATCCAGTAATGCAGGGTGGTTGAGCAGCCATAGGATTCAGCCCCTTCTGCCGGGCGACGGACCCCCTGCCAATCCAACCACCAGAATCGACCCCTTCCGCCTCCATCCGACGATGAAGGGCGAAATAGTTTGTGACGAAGACCGGATTCGTCAGATCGAAGTCCAGCGGAGCCTCGGTGTCCGGGTCGACCCTCCCATGGCCGGGCCATGACCGGATAGTCGTCCTCGAAAGCCCGGATCCCGTCACGAGGGTGGACGTTCAAAGTCACCTTGAGTCCCCGGTCATGCAAGTCGCTCAGGAAACGCTGATGATCGGGGAAAAGCTCTTGTTCAGGAATAGCCGGTCCAGCCGGAGCGAACCGGGGTCGACGTCCCACACCCGGTGCCAGTCCATGTCGATCACGGAGACGGTGAAGGGGATCCCTCGGCCTTGAACCGGTCCATCAGGGCCAGATATTCCTTCTGCTGGTAGGGGTGAAGCGGGACCACCAATTGCCGAGGGCGAAACGGGGAAGGAGAGGGACCGGGCCGGTCAGACGGTAGAAGTCTCTGAGAGCCTCCCTGTAATCGTGGCCATAGCCGAAGAAGTAAAAGTCGGTCTCCTCCTCTTCCCTCGGCTTGACCCATGAGCCCGTCGGGGTGGGGATGCCGCTGGAGGAATCATCCAAGACCGCCCAGCCGTCGCGGGAAAAGCAGACCTTGCCCAAGAGGGACCGGCCCATCCGCCCCGTCGAGGGTCCGGGCTGTCCCGCCCAGGTTTCCACCGGAAGCGGCCGGGTCCTTGTCGTCTCCGAAATGCCAGGTATTGGACAGGGACCCGGTCCCGCCGACGACCAGACTCAGGCCCTGGGGGCTGAAAGGCCGGCCATCGTAGACCAGGTGCAGGCAGGGAAGTGTCAGGACCAGCCAATCTTGCCCGTCGCTGCCCCGCTGGTGAGTCAGCCGAATGGGGACCGGGGAGCCGAAGCCCCGGTTCACCACCACCTGGGTCGGCCGGTCTTCGAAGACGCCGGAGTCCGACCATTCGCAGCGGACCAGGGCCTCGGTCAGGAAGGAGAAGCGCCAGCTCCCCGCTGACCGGGTCCTTCCCGCTGATGACGCCAGCCTGGTCCTTCCGATCCGTCTTCATTGAGCCATCCTTTCGTCGCGGCTTTCTTTCAGTTCCTTGGCGTCCATCCCCTTGAGCCTGCCCAGGTAAGAGACCACCATGACCACCGCGAAGAGAGGCAGGGCGATGCCGAAGGCGGCCAGGAAGCCCGACCACCTCCACCAGACGACCAGGGTGGCGATGATGACCAAGACGAGGACGAGGGTGCAGACCGGCCGGGCCAGGACCATGTTGAAGGTCATCTTGATGATCCACCCCGGTTTCTCGTCATAGTTGGACCTTACGGCCCAGGACAGGACCAGGAAAAGCAGGTAGACCACATTGACCGCCAGAAGCAGGCCGGAGGCGGCGATCCCCAGGGTCCCTGGTGCTGTTGAAGTTGGCCAGGTAATAATCCCAAGCCAGGAAAAGGCCGATGATCAGCTGGGGCCAGCCGAAGAGGTTGGCGCTTTTCAGGTCCTCCTTCCAGGCCTTATGAAAGACGGTCCAGGTCCTTTTGACCGTCCAGGATTGGTCCAGGTCCAGCAGCCAGGTACGGTAGGTGGCGTAGCTGGCCGAGACGGAGGGGAAAAAGCCCACTAGGACAAGGCCCATGACCGTATGGACGATGGTCGCCAGGTGGACCATGAAGATCATGAGGACCACCCGGCAGAACCGTTCATACCCCAAGGCGAACTTTTTCATTTCCTTGCCCCTTTCCCGGCCAGTCGGGGCCAGCCGGAGTCAGTCGGCCCCGACTGCCCGATTTGGCCCGACTGCCTGATTCTAACCCTTCACGGCCCCAATCATGACGCCTTTGTTGAAGTACTTCTGCAAGAAAGGATAGATGACCAGCAGGGGAGGTGGAGACGATGATGATGCCGAATTTGATCTGGTCGCCCAGGTTCTGGGACTGGGCGGCGGACATGCCCACAGTTCCGTGGTCGGTCTGGTTGGCCAGGAGGATCATCTGCAGGACGTTCTGCAAAGGCTCCTGGTCCTGGTTGCGGATGTGAGATCAAACTGGTGAAGTAGTCGTTCCAGTGACCGACGAAGCAATGAGACCGATGACCGCGATGATGGCCGACGACAGGGCAGGACGATCTTGAAGAAGTAACCGAAGTAGGACAGGGCCGTCCACCTGGGAGGCGTCATGCAGCTCTTCGGGGATGGAGGTCTCGAAGAAGGAGCGGGCGATGATCATGTTGTAGACCCCGAAGGCCCCGGGCAGGATGAAGACCCAGATGGAGTTGAGCAGGCCCAGCTGCTTCATGAGCAGGTAGCTGGGGATGAGGCCGCCGGAGAAGAACATGGTGAAGGTGAAAAGGAAGAGGATCACCTGCGGGGTTTGAACTCGCGACGGGAGAGGGCGAAGGCGGCGGAATGGTCACGATCAGGTTGACCGCCGTTCCCAGGACGGAGTAGATGATGGTGTTTCGGTAGCCGATCCAGATGCGGCTGTCTTTGAGGATCTGGGCGAAACCGCTGAATCCGAAGCCCCGGGGCCACAGGGTCACCTGGCCGGTGGCCACGTACTTGGGGTCGGACACCGAAGCGATGACGATGAACCAGAGCGGGTAAAAGCACGGCCGGGACGATGGCCACCATGATGATGACGATGATCGAGTCCACGATCCAGTCCGAGACCGTCTTATGCTGACGGACGTGCTTGTTCCAGGGATGTCTTCGGCGGAACCGAGATCTTCCCTGGCGGTTCGGCCTTCTTGCTGTTTCCATGCTTGTCGTCTCCTGATGAGCCTGATTGGTCTGATGTGTCATAGGGGCTGGAAGCGCCCGAGCGGGCCGCCCTTGGTCCGGGGAATCCAGAGGATTGTCGTTGAGGTTAGAAGATGCTGACATCGCTGGCCTTCTTTGCGATCATGTTGGCGGTGATCAGGAAGATGAAGTTCACCACCGAATTGAACAGGGCCGATAGCCGTCGAATAGGAGAACTGTTGTCCAGGATGCCGATCCGGTAGGTATAGGTGGCGATGACCTCGGAGGCGGACACGTTCAGGGTGTTCTGCATCAGCCAAATCTCTCGAAGCCCACGCCCAGGACGGAACCCATGTTCATGATGAGCAGAATGCCGGCTGTCGGCAGGATGGTGGGATGTCCACGTAACGGATGAGCTGGAGGCGGCCGGCCCGTCGATCCGGGCGGCCTCGTAAAAGGGCCATGTCCACGGAGGAGAGGGCGGCCAAGTAGATGATGCAGTTCCAACCCGTGTGCTGCCAGATCTCCGAAATCCAGTAGATGGGGTGAAGGCGTTGGGGTCGCCCAGGATGCTGGTCCGTCCGAAGAGCGGCCCAGCAGCTCGTTGCCGGGGGCCAGGAAGATGTTGATCATGGAGACCATGACCACGGTGGAGATGAAGTGGGGCATGTAGGTGATGGTCTGCACGAAGCTCTTCACCTTGGAATTGCCGATCTGGTTTGATGAGCAGGGCCAGGATGATGGGGGCGATGAAGCCCATGACCAGGGTCCACAGACTGATGCGGACCGTGTTCCCGATGATCTGGCCGAACATGGGGTCGTTGAAGAAACGACGGAAGTAGTAAAAGCCCACCCAGCGGCCGCCGGTCAGGGCCCTATTCTCCAGGTCATAGTCGCGAAGGCCAGCTGGATGCCGTACATGGGCACGTACGAGAAGAGGATGGTGAAGCCCATGGCCGGCAAGAGCATGACCCACAACTGCCAGTAAAGGTGGAAGTGGCGGGTGATCTTGCCGGAGCCATGAGGTTCGCCGGCCTGAACCTCTTTCTTTTTGCGCTCTCGGCGGCTGATATGGCTGACGGCTTGGCCCGCCTCTGTTTTCTGGGCGGACTGAGCCGGTTGGACCGGAGTCTGTTCTGACTGAGTCATTCTTGATTCCCCCTAATGTGGATTCTTCTGTTGTCTGGCTTTGCCGGGTTCCCGTTCCCGATCTCAGGTTTTCGGTTTCGGTTTCCCGGCTTGTTCCGATGAAGGTTGCTTGTCGATGGCCGAAAGCCGGTGACGGCTCCGGCCCTTTCCTTGTGAGCGGGCGACTGGTCAGGCCGCGGCTGTCCCGTCTCCCCGCCCCCAAGTGACGGCCATGGCCGCCCAGGGTTCCAGTTCGAGGGAGTCGAGACGGAGGCGGCCGCCTCATCCGACAGGTTGGAAAGGAGGACCTGCCTGGATGCGGCCGCCTGCTGGTGCTGTTCGAGCTCCTGGGAGCTCTGGGCGGGGATGGCCGTGGAATCGTTGGACATGTTGACCAGGACCAGGATCTCCCGGTCGCCCAAGTCACGGCGGAAGAGTAGATCTTCCCGTCTTCTTCGTCCAACATGGAGAAGGAGCCGGAGGAGACCACGGGGTTGGTGTGGCGCAGGTCGATCAGCTTCCGGTAGAAGGAAAGACCGAATCAGGGTCGTCGATCTGGGAGGCCACGTTGATCTGGTCCTTGTTGGGTTGACTGCCAGCCACGGTTCCTCCCGGAACTTTCCGGGCAGAAACCGGCGTATTCGCTGGAGTCCCATTGCATGGGGAGTGGGAATTGTCCCGGCTGACCTTGGCCAGGGAAGCCAGCATGGATTCGGGGTTTGCAGCCCGGCCTCCTGGACCCTCTGCCGATAGGCGTTGATGGATTCCAGGTCCCGGTACTGGTCCAGACGGGTGAAGCCGGCATTGGTCATGCCGATCTCCTCGCCCTCGTAAATGTGAGGGTCCCCGGTGCATATGGGAGGAGGAGGCCCAGGGCCCTTGGCCGACCGGACCCGCAGGGATCCGCTTGAGGTCTGCCCCCAGCGGGACAGGGCCCAGGGCTGGTCGTGATTGTTGAAGAAGAGGCTGGTCCACCCGGCTCTGGCCCACGGCTTCCTGCTGGCGCTTCATGGCCGCTTTGAGCCTGCCCAGCTCGAGGGGATGGCTGTTCCACTTGGTCCCTTCCTGGTCGATCTCCAGATGGTCGAAGAGGAAAAGCATGTCCAGCTCTTTGCTGTCCGGGCTGGTGATGACGGCGTTGCGTTCGGGCGAGATGCCTTGGGCCTCCCCCACGGTCAGGTACCCTTGACGGCCTTCGAAGACGGCGGACCGCATCTCCTTGAGATATTCATCCAAACGTGGGCCGTCCATGCTGAAGGGCCAGGGGAGGAATAGCCTTCCGGCCCGGCCGGCAGGTCTTCGATCTCGCTGCCCCGCACCCGGGCAGACGGCCTTGGGAGTCGATCCTCTTGGAGATAAGGGTGATCACATCCATGCGGAAGCCGTCGATCCCCGGTCCAGCCACCAGTTCATCATCCGATAGACGGCTTAGCGCACCTGGGGGTTCTCCCACTTGAGGTCAGGTTGTTTGCGGGAGAAGGTGTGCAGATAGTACTCGCCCCGTTGTGGGCAATACTGCCAGGCGGACCCCCCGAAAGAGCCGCCCCACAGGTTGGGTTCGGCCCCGGGGGTGCCAGGCTCATGGCCTTCCTTGGCCGGCTCCCACCAATACCAGTCTTCGTAGCCGGGTTCGCGGCGGACGGACTTGCGGAACCATTCGTTTTCGTCGGACGTATGGTTGACCACCAGGTCCATGACCACCCTGATCCCCCTCCTGTGGCCCTGGACCAGGAGGGAATCCATATCGTCCAAGGTCCCGAAAAGGGGGTCGATCTGATAGTAGTCAGCGATGTCATAGCCGTTGTCGTCCTGGGGAGACTTGTAAACGGGGGAAAGCCAGATCACGTCCACACCCAGCCGGGCCAGGTAGTCGAGCTTCTCCTCGATACCTTTCAGGTCTCCCAGACCATCCCCATTGCTGTCCTTGAAGGAACGGGGGTAGACCTGGTAGACAACGGCGTTGGCCCACCAGGGATTGGGGGTGGCGCCGTTGGTTCGTATGCTGTCCGGCAATTTCCGTCTTTGACTGTCCGTCATGATCTCCAGCCTTATGAGAGTAGTAAGTAGTAAGTACTCAGTCTTGATTTTTCGTCGTGGACCGTGGGACCATCGGCTCATTGAGCCGTCGGGGTTCCGGATCCGTGAGTCCTGGAATCCCTGATCGACACGCTCGCGACGTCTTTTATGTTTTTGAACATGAATTCCCGGCCGGGGCTGGGCCAGCGGCCGGGAAAAGCCGTCTTCGCATCGGGGGTCGGCATCCCCGCCTAAGGCCGGCCGCGCCAGACGGCGGGACCTTCCTCAGGTATGGCGCTCGCTTATTCCTTGGTAGAGTTGAGGTTCACGCCGATCTTGTCCATGTTGGACTTGAAGTGGTCATAGACCTGCTGCTCGATCTTGATGTTCTCATCAAGATCGTTCTTCTTGAGGCCAGCCACGTAAGAGTCCCATTCCTTGTCCACACCGCCCTTGGTGACCCACTGGGCGAACTTGCTCATGGCGGACTGGGTGATGCCGGTGTTGTTCTCGTTCATCTTCCGGGTCTGTTCGGTGGTCATGGGCATGTTGGCGTAAAGGACGTCCTTGTTGAAGTCCACGTTCTTGAAGTTCCCGTCATGACGGCGTCGGTGGCGCGGTACTCGGTGTGCTCAGAGGCAGGTTCAGCTTCGATGTTGTCGCCGATCCAGGCGGGAGCGCCATCAGCCAGGGCGTTGGTGAACTGCCAGTCGGAAGCGTTCTTGGTCTTGTCCTGAGGCTTGAGGACGGTGTAGTCGTTGGGGCCGTTCTTCTTGACGCAGGTGCCGAAGGCGCCGTAACGCATCTGGACGGACATGTCAGGGGCGTAGAAGGCGTCCACGATCTTGAGGGCGGCGTCCTTGTTGGCCACCTTCTTGGAGACCACGGCGCGGTCCACCTGGTAAGCCAGGTCATCGCCGTTGTAGGACCAGACCAGCTTGTTGGTGTCGGAAGCGCGGGCCTTGAGGGCGGGCATGGTCACGTACTGGGGTCCCAGGGTGGATCCGAAGATGTCGGACGGGGTCCACATCCAGGTCATGCCCACCTTGGCCACGTTGCCTTCACCCTTGGAGGTGGAGGTGTACTTGGACCAGTCATGGGTGAAGGCCTCGGAAGAAATGACGCCATCGGCCCAGAGCTTGTGCAGGAACTGAATCAGCTCCTTGTAGTGGGGGTCGGTCAGGTAGTTCTGCACCTTGCCGTCCTTTCACGTACATGCCCAGAGGGCCATTGGGGACAGTGATGCTGAAGGAGGACAGGAGCACGTTGGGCTGGAAGAGGCCGAAGCCGCCGGTCCCCGGGGAGTTGAAGTCCAGAGGATCTCATCGTGCCTGCCATTGCCATTGGGGTCCTGGTTCTTGAAGGCGATCAGGACCTTCTCCAGCTCGTCCCAGGTGGTGGGGACCTTCAGGCCCAGCTTGTCCAGCCACTGCTTGTTGATGAACATGTGGTTGGAAGTGCGGGCGGTGATGGTGCGGCCCACGGTCAGGGGAGCCGAGGATCTTGCCGTCGGCAGTGGTGGAAATGGCCTGAGCATAAGGTTCAGCTTTGAAAAGCTTTTGCAAATTTTTCATATGCTTGATTTCAGGCTTCAGATCCAGGAAAAGGCTGCCATATTCGCCCATATCGCCGGAACCGAAACCGCCGATGGTGATGTCGGCCACTTCACCGGCAGCCAGGGCCGCCTTCTTCTGCTGGATCCCAGGAGGAAGCCGCTACATCCCTGCCACTGAAGTGGCAATCGCACCGGGTCTCGAGGTCCTTGGTCCAAGGAAGATCGGCCATTTTCTTCGTGCGGGCGTCCTTGACCACCTGCACGGTGACGATCGGCTTGCCATCGGAAGCCTTCTTGGCGCCATTGAGCCGCCGCAACCCATGAGCAAAGTCATGAAGGCTATTGCCCCAGCGGCGATCTTCAATCCATTACGTTTCAGAGTCATTTGATCTCCTCCGTTATTAATTTTACCAACTATGCGATCACACCAGTTGTAATCGCTTCAAGCAGGATTAATTGTAATATTGACGCAAGTTAAACGCAAACTTTGCGTGTCGTGTTGCAATTCTTTCATTCTTGTCTTCTTCGAAAGTCATAATGAGGTGCAAAAGGAGGCATCGCTATGACAACGACGCTGGCGGACATCGCGGAAAAAACCGGCCTGAGCCAGGCGACGATTTCACGGACCCTGAACAACAAGCCAGGTGTGTCCAGCAAGACGAAAGCCATGATTTTCAAGACCATGGAAGAGCTGGGCATGAACCTTCGGCCAGCAGGGCCACGGAGATGAAACAGGTCGCCCTCATCACGCCCGACATGTCCAACCCCATCTTCGCAAACTTTGCGACCAACCTTTCGTCCTCCTCTCCCAACAGCATACCCTCCCTTTGTTGTGCGCCTACACCCTCTACGGAGGAAACGAGTCCTCTTATATGGAGGAGATCCTCAACTACCACATCTCCGGGGCCATCTTCCTATCCGGCCAATACGACACCAAAGGGGCCGACCTCAGCCACTACACACCTTGGCCAAGCAGCGCATCCCCTCATGGTTTTCCTGAACGCTTCGGCCCATGAGGTCGATGGCTTTTTACGTGGAGACGGACGACATGACCGCCGTCAACGCTGGCTGACCCACCTCATCAACCTCGGCGCAGCAAGATCGGCCTGCTTTTCGGAGACAAGGACCACTACCCTTCCATCCGCAAATACGAGGCGGCCGAACGCTTCTTCCATGAAAAAGAAGATAGACCATGACCCCGCCTGACCGTCTGGACCACCTATGGGATCGGGTCAGGCCAGATGACCGCACACCGCCCTCATCAAGGCCGGGGCCACGGCCATCATGTGCGCGTCCGACCAATGGCCTCGGGGCCATCAAAGCCGCCACCGCCCTGAACCTGGAGCGTTCCGGAAGACATTTCCATCACCGGCTATGACGACAGCCTGGCCATGAACTACATCTCCTCCCTGACCACCGTCCGCCAACCGGTCGACCTGATGAGCCGGGCCCTGGTCAATGGTTTCCAACACCTTGCAGGCCGACCCCCGACGGCGACCAAACGTAACATCGCCATTTACGAGCCTGAGCTGGTGGTGCGGGTTCCACGGGGATCTGCTGGTCGGCGGTAGGCTAACGTTTCATCGCCTCCTTATCGTTGAACGTTTTCGCCTCTTTGGCATAAGCGGTTTCGATGGCTTCGCTGAATTTTTCCTTTCATGGTTCCGCTTACTTTCCGACGACATCATTCAGCCAAGGCCGCGGTGCCGCAACGGCTGTCATAAAAGCTTGTCCCATGCCTCGACATGATTCCTGACGATCGTTTTCGCCACGTCCGCCAAAGTCCCCGACATCGCCCGGGCGCATTCAAAGCCGACCTCCTGTTTGAACTCCTGCATCGCGTCATCGGCATCCAGTATTTTCCGTTTACGCCCATTCGGTTCCATCTCCCATATCCCGCTGTTTGCGTTCGTAGTCCTTCAGACAATGATGAAGCTCCTCACACCAGAAGTAGCACCTCTATATATCCGGGACAGCTTCTCGGAGAACGCTTCAAGACGATAATAACGTTCCTTCAGGGAACCGGTCTCATCCCCATACGCATCCGCCGCTTGAGCGACATAGGTGATCGCGTAATTCACCTGGCTGCGCAAACGCCCTACTCCTCGTTGATCGGGTCTTCAAATTCGCGCAGCTCTTTTTCCATATGCTTCACATCTTCACATGTTCCTGCTTCGATTCACAGATGGGGCAGATGCCCACATCGAGATACTCATCCGGACGAATGCGCAGCAGCTCTTCTATGCCCATTGATCTCCCCTATCCCTTCAGTACTTCCACGCCTGGAATCTTTTCATCATATCAGCCAGCTGCCCGTCTTTTTCAAGTAGCCGGTCAATCCCTCGCCTGGTCTCCTGCCCGATCGTTCTGGTCTTCCCCGCTTCCCGCCGTGCAGCCTTCAGACACGCTTCCACATGCTCATCGAACACAAATAAAGCGCTCTCCTTGCTCTACCCGGCCATTTGAGCCTGCTGGACTATCTCCGGGGGTTGAACGGCGAAAACGGCGTCCAGCTCCGCCACCAGCTTTCGACGGAGTCCACTGGAAAAATCGGTTTCAACACCCGCTTGAAACGAGTCCGCGCTCGCATCCGCCGCCCCACCAGGACCAAAGCTTGTTCCGCATCAAGGAAAAGCCGTTGGGAGGAGGAAAGGGGGTTCCCGCCTTGGAGACTTTTCGCGTAACGGCTCAATTTACGCAGTCGCAAATCACGAATACGACTGATGGTTTTGCTGTCAAGCGCAAGTCCACCATCTTTAGTCCACTCATATCCGCCCTCAGACATGCTGTTTCACAGGATTCCCTATGTTCTTGGATTGAATACGCTGAACCCGCCCGACGACTTTGCCGTCATCATCATACGCCATGCCGCCAGCACGCCCTGCCTGATGATGGGATCCCTGGCGTCGATATAGTTATGCACCCGGGATCCATACGACTGTGCCCTTTTTGCTGGCGCGCGTTGAGTTTTTGAATACATGTTCGGCCCTTCGTACATCCAAGCGCCGCTGATGCGTGAAGCCTCCCGGTCATCCAAATCAGCCAAAGCCGTCTGCGCCTGCATAGAGCCCAAAGAATGCCCGTAAACCTCGATCTTGCATCCTTTATAAGCAGGATTGGCCATGATTTCATGCAACTTGCCGCGGCATCCCGCATCTGCCGACGAACTTCAGGCACCGCCTGACTTATATCCGTCACCACATCACGTATATCCACAGGCGTCGTGCCTCTGAACAAAACTCTTACTACGTGTGGATTTCTTGGGTTATCTACAATAACCGAATAATCCATTCCGCTCCAACGATGCCCGTTATCGGCTACATATCCGGCAACGATGGAGTTCTTATTCGTCATCGGCTTCCCCGCTTGCCCATCGGCGGGCGTTCGATAGATACGAATCTTTGCTCCCCATCTTGTAAGCTTCCTTATTATATTCAAGGTTAGCTATCTGTTGACGTTGATATTCAGTGATTTTATTCATCCTCATTCTCCGGTTGAATTCTCAATATTTTGCAAGCTCTCCCATACCTCTCATCCGCTTGTTGACGAAGCTTTCTCAAAGCATCGTCAACTTCGGCTTCCTTTTGGGGGCTCATCTTCCGCGTGGCCCAATCAGAGCCAAAACGCCGCCGCATCTCCCGGCCGGTCAAAGTATCATCCACGCTTCTTTGACCGCCCTCCCCATCGGACTCCATGCGCCCCAGTCTTCTGACTCACTCTTCAATCCATCCGGGACCGTAATCCCCCAATCATCGTACACACCCACTGGAGAGTGCTCTTGGGCATATTCAGACCATACTTTTTAAAAATCTGAGTATCCAGCCAGGGGTCGTCATCCACCATGACTCGTAAGCTGCCGAGCTTGCCATCAACGTAAAACCTGTCAAGATTCAAGTTCGCCCCGTGATCCGGCTTACGGTCCCCATTGATTATCAGATAACCGTTGATTCCACCCATAGGATTATGTTCCAATGACGAATCGTCAACTTCGATACGAATGAATCACGCCTTGAGAAGTGAGGCATGCGGATCCTCAAGCTTCAACCCCGCCTCGATCTCCTTCCTCGCTTGCTCGGAATGAGCGATTTGAATCATTTCATGCCGCAGCTGAACCTGTTTGCCCACAACACACCCTCCAAATGACAAGAACGAGAACACCCAACCAGACCAAAACCCAACGGGCTCGATGCTTTTTAGCATAAGGGGAAACCATCGTGAAAAGACATCGGAATCGCACTCTTCTCATGAGTTTATACGGAAAACAAGGGAGACCTCACAGAAGAAACCCTCCTCTAGACGTTGCATATCAATGTTACTTTTCACCTTGTACCATAAACCCAGACAAAAGCCAAGCAAGATCAAGATATGCCAAGCGAAACAAAAACAATCAGATAAAACCACTGTAGAGAAGATAAAACCCCGGTGGAAAGACCCACCGATCGCAACAGTATGAGACCTTGTTGGAGAAAATAGCTACTCTTTCATCGTAAAGCCCTGCTGCTTGCCATACTCATTGAGCTTGGTCTGCCAGTTGGCAATCCCCTTCTCCAGAGTGATGGACTTGTCGGTGTAAGCACCGCCCACAGCATCGCCGAAGACCTTGCGGGCGTAGACCTCAAAGGGAGGTCTCATAACCGGAGGACACGCGGAAGCCACCTGCGGCCAGCTCGCGGTTGAATTCCTGGCCACCGAAAATACTCCACATCCTGCCCCTTGGAATTCTTCACCGTCTTGACGCTGAGCAAGGAATCGGACTTGGGTGTTGTTGTCGGCGGGGAAAGCGTCGCCATCGACGCGGGACTTGATGCCTTCGGCGTCGTGGTTGGCGAATTCGATGAACTTATAAGCCGCGGTGGCCTTGGTGGAGGAGCTGAGGATGGAGAGGGTGGAACCGCCGTTCTCGGAGTTGGTGGCCTGGCCGTCCTTGGTGGGGACTTGAGCCACGCGCCACTTTCCAGTGGCCTGAGGAGCGGATCCGACTAGGGTCGCGGGCATCCAGGCGCCGGTGATGATGGAGGCGAGGCTGCCATCGCCCAAGGCGCGGTTCCAGTCATCGGTCCAACCCTTGATCTTGGTGTTGATCAGGTCTTCGTCAATCATCTTCTGCCACCACTCAACGAACTCCTGGGTGCCGGAATCCTTGGTCAGGTTGACATGCACGGTCTGCCCGTCGGCCTCGGTCTTGTAAGGATGACCGCCAGCCAGCCAGACCATGGAGTCGAAGGAGCGGCGTCGCCGGGAATCGGAGGCGATGTAGGAGCCGGTCTTGCAGAATCTTCTTGGCTGCCTGGTAATACTCTTCCCACGTGGTCGGGATCTTGGTCACGCCAGCCTTATCGAAGACAGCCTTGTTGTAGAAGAAAACCAGGCCTGGAATCCATGGGCAGGCCGTAAAGCTTGTTCTGCCAGTGACGGAGGACCGGTGCCAGGGGTGTAGAAGTCTGTACTTGCTGGCCCCGAAAGAGGACAGATCTTTGAGCGCGCCCTTGATGGCGTACTGAGGAAGGGCGTACTACTCCATCTGGGCCACGTCAGGGCGCCTTGCTGGCGTCGATGGCGTTGTTCAAAGCGGTGTAGGCATCCAGGTTGGTGCCCACGTTATTGAGCTTAACTTTAATGTTCGGGTATTTTTCTCTCGAACTTTGCATTACTGCCTTCAGGGTGGGCTCCCAGGCCCAGACGTTGAGGGTGACCTTGGCGTTAGGGTCGGTCGACCTGTCCTTGACGGATGAAGACGACCCGCAGGCGGCGAAAAGCCATCATGGCTGCGGCGCCGGCGATGGCGACCAACTTCTACCGAGAAAAACTTCACTGTTGTTCCTTTTTCTGATTTCTATGGACGCCGGCGATGGTCGTCCATCCCCGGGCATCCGGTTGCATTGCGGCTGTTCGGCCTGAAAAACTGGTCCTTTCCTCCTTTCTTTACTCCTTGACCGCCCCTGGCGGCCAAGCCGGACTGCCAATACTTCTGAAGCATCAGGAAAGCGATGATCAGAGGGATGATAGTCAGCAAGGATCCGGTCAGGACAAGATTCTGTATGGGTTGGGCTCCCGCCGTATTGGCCTGTTTGTTCCACTGGTTGAGGCCGATGGTCAGAGGATACCACTGGGAATCCTTTGAGCATGATCAAAGGCAGGAAGTAGTTGTTCCAAGTGGGCCACGATGGTGAAGAGGGCCGTGGTCACGATGCCGGGGGACAAAAGCGGCAGGGCGATGGTGAAGAAGGTCCTCATCTCGCTGGCCCCTGTCCACCCTGGCGGCTTCAGCAGCTCGGTGGGCACGGCCTGCTCGGAGAAGATCCACATCAGATAGAGGCCGAAGGGCTGATCAAGCTGGGGATGATCATGGCCCAGGGGTGTCGGTGATGCCGATCTTGGAGAAAAGCAGGAACTGGGGACGGCCAGGGCGATGCCCGGAACGGAGATGGATCCGATGATGACGGCGAAGACCGCTTTGCGCCCGGGGGAAGCGGAACTTGGCCAGGCGTAGCCGCCCATGATGGCCAGCAAGGTGGCCCCGCCGGCGCCGATCACCACGTAGAGCAAGGTGTTGAGCAGCCAGCGAGAGAAGATTCCGCCCTGGTAGGTGAAGGTGGTGACGATGTTGTCCCAGATGGCGAAGGAATGGCCGAAGCCCAGACCGAAGGTGGAGACGAAATCCGCCTGGGTCTTGGTGGAATTGATGACCAGCCAGACCAGGGGGAAGATGCAATAGATGGCGAAGATGCCGGTCAGGATGGTCAGGCCGACGCTGCGCCGGGGATTGGACGGATTGGAGAATCCGATCTTCGCCGCCCTCTTGCGCTCGGCTGCCTCGTCCCTGGCGACCCTCTTCTGGCGGGCCTTTTCGGCCTTCCTGGCCGCTTTCTGCTGTTCGTCGAAACTCATGGCGGACTCCCCTGTCCTGGTTCGCTTCTGACCCTGTTGATGCTGCGGAAGTGGAAACGGTCACTTCATCTGCTCCTTCATGCTGTTGAGCTGGACGGCGTAAGCGATGACCATGGTGATGACGGCCATGACGATGGCCAGGGCGGCGGCGTAGTTGGACTGGCCACCCAAGAAGCTCAGGTTGTAGGCGTACATGTTAGGCGTGTAATATGTGGTGATCCCGTTGCCAGGGACCATGGCAGACAGGACCGAAGGCTCGTTGAAAAGCTGGAAGGAGCCGATGATGGAGAAGATGACCGTGATGGCCAGAGACCCTTTTCAGCTCGGGCAGCTTGATCCTCTTCACGATGTCCCACTCCGGAAGCGCCGTCGATGGAGGCCGCCTCGTAGAGGGAGTGGGGATGGTGGACAAGGAGGAGTAAAAGATGAGCATGTTGTAGCCGGTGAACTCCCATGTAACGATATTGCCGATTGATACAAGAAGCACGTTTGGCGCTAAAACATCAAAGTCCGTTCCCAACCAGGAGTTGAGGGAACCGACCAGACCATACTTGGCGCCGTAGATGAAGCCCTCACATGAGGGCGGAGACCACGGCCGGAAACCGCGTAAGGGCAGGAAGGTGGAGATGCGGAAGAACTTGGTCCCATGCAGCTTCATGGAATCAATGGCCAAAGCCAGCAAGGCGGCAAGGCAGAGCATAATCGGCACCTGGACGATGGTGAAAAGGGCCACCCGGCGGACCGAGGACCAGAAATCCTGATCATGGAAAAGGCGGACGTAATTGGAGAATCCCACGAACTGCTCGCCGCCGATCATCTTGGTCTGGAAGAAAGAGATGTAGATGGCATAGATGATCGGGAAAATGAACACGATAACAAATACGAGCGCAAAAGGCCACATAAACTTCCAGCCTCGCCAGTCAGCCTTGTGCTTGTTGGCACGGACTTCCCTGTGATGGGACTTGTCGTTATCGTTGCCATGAACAGCCCCTCCCCGTGAGGTCTCAGCCCTGCATGGATCGTCGGACGCCGGTGCCGGCGGACCTTTTCAAACGTGGAAAGATTGCGCTATCCTTCCCATGCAAATGCTTTAAGTAACCATCATCGTCGAATGATTGAACGTTTATATCAACATAATAACACACAAATTAACATTTTCGAACACAAACTGAACGGCATGTCGCCCATAAGGGCACATTTTTACAAAGTGCCCTCCTTTCAGCCCTGACCTAAATCCCCCACATACAAAGGCCATCACCCCTTTCTCGAGATGCGAAACGCGGTTACAGAAAAACAGGCCGCCATTTCCAACCCTGTTTTTGTAACCGCGTTTCGTATACGCCGAGGGGACAAAAAATGAGGCAACATTGAGACCATCATGGATGAAAAACAAGGAAATAGGTGGGAAAAAGAGAAGGGGAAATCAAAATATCAAAATAATCAGGCGAAAATAAAGCCCGGCAAGGTATGAACCTTACCAGGCAATAATCTGGCACAACCCATGTACCAACTAGACACCAACCAGGCAATGAGTTGCGACCATCCTCTCGGTGGCCAAACTCAAACTGCCTTAGCCTATCCGAGTCACGCTAGGCGAGCGGGGTCACATCCATGGGAACGCCAGGATTCATGGTGGAAGCCATGGTCACGCGCTCAATGTAGCGGCCCTTGACGGTGGCGGGCTTGAGACGACGAATCTCATCAGCTACGGAACGAAGTTCTCCACCAGGTCCTTCTCGGCGAAGGAAAGCTTGCCGATGATGAAGCTCAGGTTGCCGTCCTTGTCCACGCGGAACTCGATACGACCGCCCTTGATGTCGGACACGGCCTTGGCCACATCCATAGTCACGGTACCGGTCTTGGGGTTAGGCATGAGGCCACGGGGACCGAGCACACGACCCAGGCGACCGACCTTGCCCATCATGTCAGGGGGTGGCCACAACGGCGTCGAAATCGAGATAGCCCTTGGAGACCTTCTCGATCAGCTCGTCATCGCCAACTTCATCAGCTCCGGCTTCCACAGCGGCGGTAGCCTGAGGGCCACGGACGAAAACCAGCACACGGGCGGTCTTACCAGTTCCGTGAGGAAGGTTGACGGTGCCGCGGATCAGCTGATCAGCCTTTGCGGGGATCGACGTTAGCACATAAGTAGCCTCGACGGTCTCATCGAAACCGCGCTTGGGCATGCTCTTGAGCAAAGCGACGGCCTGCTCATCGGTGTAAAGGTTATTGCGATCCACCATCTCGGCGGCTTCGCGATACTTCTTGGAACGCTTAGTCATCTGTTTATTCTCCTTGAACCTTTGGTTGATTACTCGGTGACGGTCAGGCCCATGGAACGAGCGGTACCTTCGATGATCTTCATGCCGGCTTCGATGTCGCGGGCGGAAAGATCAGGCATCTTGATTTCGGCGATTTCGCGAACCTGTGCCTTGGTGACGGAACCAACCTTGGTGGTCAGGGCGTTGGCGGTACCGTGTTCGATACCGGCAGCCTTGAGCAGGAGGGAAACAGCAGGAGGAGTCTTCAGCACGAAGGTGAAGGAGCGATCCTCATAAACGGTGATCTCAACAGGGATGATCTGGCCCATCTTGTCCTTCGTGGCATCGTTATATGCCTTGGTGAAGTCCATGATGTTGACGCCGTGGGAACCCAAAGCGGGGCCCAGTGGCGACGCAGGGTTGGCCTTGCCTGCCGGGATTTGCAGCTTGATCAGAGCTGAGACTTTTTTCTTAGGAGCCATTATCTGGTTCTTCTTTCTTGTCGCGGTACAGACGATGCAAGACGTTCGCTTGCCTCTCCCAGCAGAGCCCCTGGGCAAGTCTGACGGGCAGACCTCCCCGGAGAAGCTTTTCAATTATGCCAAACCCGTTCGACCAAAGACCCGGCCCGCTCTATCTGCCTTTGTCGTTCGCCTTAGCCGCCCCTCTGCCCCTCTCTTGCCTTAGCCGCCCCTCCCGATCGCTTTCCGTGTTTCACTTCCGTTTGTAAAGTCCGCCTAAACAGACGGCGAGGCAGGCCACGAACCAAGCGAGCACAACGGCCGCATCGGTCCAGCAAACAGAGCCGGTCCAAGGGAAGACGAGGGCCATGATGATTCTATGCATGGGTACAAAAAGGCAGGCAATTGTGGAAGACGATGATTTGATGAGGCAGCCGGCTGGCCGGGTAAAGAATGGGCGAAAAAGAGCATGGCCAAAAACATGATCGCCTGACCCAGAATCGTCACCACGTCCTGGCTGGAACCACAAAGCGACCATATGCCAAAAGGCCAGACAGCTGAACATGCTGGCGATAAGGGCCAGGGCCAGAAGTCCGATATTATGAGGGGCGAGGTCAATCTCGCCCATCCTGCCAGGATGGCGACAGCCGTCCCCGGGAGCCACCACGACGACCCAGATTATCCAGTCAGACAGAAGAATCCCCACCCGAGAAACGGGAAGATTACGCTGATAATCCATGAACCCTTCGCTGATTGACCCCGCCATGGTTTGAGGTGCCAGATTGCAGCCGATGGTGATCAGGCAGAGCTGCCAGACACCGGAATTGACGCTGGCGACGGCGGGAGTTCCCTCTTCATGTCAAGCATCAGAGTGAGGCCAAAGATGATAGCGAGCGCGAACATGGCTTGAAGGATCGTGTATGAGGTGAAGAGAAAGCGATGCCGAAGGAAGCTCCATCGCATGATCGAGCTTTGATGATAATCCCGCGACGGATTTGCGAAACCCGCCGGTCTTGGGAGATTCGACGCCCTTGCGAAACTCGGCCCTGCCAAGCATCCCGGTATATTTTTCGTTCCTCGGGTTCATGCTGTCTCTCCTTCCCCACGAGTTGTTCATACGCGTGCTGGATCGTCCCCGGGACACGGAAAACGAGCGAATAGTCGTCCGCGAAGGTTCGGCTGAGTTCGGATATGACCAAAGACGAAAAAAAGCGGAATCGCAGTGGAAAGTGATATCGTTGCCAGCCCGCTCAATCTGTTTGATTGGCAGCGCATTCAGCTTCTCCCGGGTATGAATCCTTGACCCTGAAATATGTATCTTGGGACAGGGCGGACAGCTGGGCAGGGGTCGCGGCTTTTGACCAGATGCCCTTCATCGAAGACAAGGAGGCGGTCCGCGACGGATTGGATTTCCTCAGATTATGCGTGACCACCAGAACGATGGCGCCTCGGTCGGCCGTGTCCCGCAGCATCTTCCACAAGAGCCTCCTGCGGATGGGATCGACATCGTTGGTCGGCTCGTCCAGCAGATAGACCCGAGCTCGCTGCACCATGGCTATCCCCTAGGAAATCAACCGATGATAGCCACCAGACAACTTCCCCGGGAGTATTGGCGTATTCTTCGATGGACAGCTTTTGCAAGAAGTCGGAAACATGACGTTCGCCTTCCTCCCGTGAGAAACCTCGCATCCCCGTCACGCTTGTCAAGGCTTCCCTGGGGCTGACGCCAGTCAGTGGCACATAGGATTGAGGCATGAAAGCGCAGATTTCCCACGCTCTTTTGGGGTTTTTGGTCAGGTCTTGCCCATCATAGAGGACGCACCCTGATTGGGTTTTGACTCCCCCGACGATGGAGCCCAGCAAAGTCGATTTCCAGCCCCGTTATGTCCCAAGACACCGGTGATGGAACCGGGATGCAACTGGAAGCTCACGTCCTCCAAGGCGTACCTTTTGGCCCTCCCATATTTTTTCGACAGATTTTGGACAGACAAATCGCACCTGGAAGTATTACCTGATTCCTTCTTAAATTGGATCCTCTGCTTCTTATCTACATCAAGATCATCCGGCTTCATGGGGTTCCTCCTTCCTCGAGCATAGATTCAATCAGGCATACAGATATGCAGGCATACAGATGATAGTTATCACAGGTATCACCGCTAAGACAAGCGTCACAGCATCAGGTTAAACGAAAGGCGATCAGAGCCCAATCCACCCTCCTCAAAAATGAGGACAAAAAAGACCGGGGCTTCTCCTGGCGTTGTAGAATAAAGGAAATTCAGCTATTCAGACGGGAGGTAGGGCGAAAATGGAAAAAGATCATGAGGCGACCCTCCTTGTCATGGATAACGACCGACTCAGTCTGGCCATCATCACAAGCATCCTGAGCAAGCATCTTCCCCATCTTCATGTGCTGAATCCCATCGATAACGGAAAATTGGCGATCCAAGCCTGTACTGGCCATCATCCCCCGGATCTTCTCCTCGCCGATATCTCCATGACCGACATCAATGGGTTGACTGTCTGCAAAACCATCCGTAGGGATAACATGACCACGAAGATCCTCATGATGTCGTCCTTCGACATAGGCAGATACGCTCAAGCTGCTTTTGATGCCGGGGCTCAAGGAATCATCCATAAAGACAGCCCCCAGACCATCCTTACCGCCGTGAGGCGAGTCGCTGCTGGTCAACCTCTTTCTTACGAAGGAATTCGATTCCAGACCCCGCACGATTCTTTCCTCAGAATCAAAGAAGCGAAAACCAGGGAGCTTTCTCCCCGGGAAGTGGAGGTGGTGGAGCTTTTGGTCCCAAGGCTATTCCTTGCAGGAAATCGGCGAGCGCTTGAGTCTGAGCCCAACCACCGTTCGCACCCATCTCCAGCACTCCTGCGACAAACTGGGGAGCCGTCAACAACCGGGCCCTTATCTCCGTATGGATGGCTCGACAGTGAGGACTCAGCATGAATAATCTCGCTACCTCCTTGCCTCCATTACGCTTCCCATTCGTGGCTCATCGCCGTCAGCGTCACAGCTCTGATCCTCTCTGTTTTTCGAATGCGTGAAATATCCTCTCCGAATCCGTTCTATTGATTCTTTATTCCTGCTACATGCTGACCATTCTCGTCCTGCCAGCCTGGCCAAGACAAGGCTCCTGGCTCATGCTTGCTATTTCTTACCTTCTGCCGCTCTTTGAGGGGCCCCGCTACCCTGCCATTCTCCTCGGCGAAATCATCGCTTTATCCGTTCTCGCCTATTATGCCAAGGTCTGGGAGTCGATTCTCGCCCTCCTGAGCGCCTTCTTGGCCCAATCCTGGTCGCAGACTTTCTTCATCCGTGGATGCTTTCCCTGGTTCGTGTCTGTGGCTCTGCGGGTCAGGTCTTTTACTCGGCTATGTCTTCCGCGAAAAAAGCAGAAGGGAGGAAGCGGAAAAGCGCCAAGCCCAGGAGGAACTGGCGATCGCGCGACTCCAACTCGTTGAAGCGCGCAACAAACTGGCCTTGAGGATACGACTGACTTTGACCAACAATCTATCGGATATCTCCCTCATAGCCCATGAGCATCGGAAGACTCTTTAACCGAAAAGCCCTGACAGTGATGTGTCTGATTGGCGAACCGTCAGCGAGCGGACCGAGGACTCCTTCAAGCAGATCCATACCATCATCGATCTTCTCTCACAAGACCCGCAGACCAGGCAAAACCCGCAAACCGGGCAGGGCTTGTGGGAGGCCGAAATCAGTTCTTTGGTTACCCGTCTTCGCGAACACCATGATCAACGCGGGCAAAGGGGGCATGTCAGTCTGGAAATAGCCGACGGACTCGACCTTCTCAGAAGAAAATCAGCCCAGAGGTCCAAGAGGAAACGCTTTCGCTTCTGACGGAGATTTTCGCCAATCTTCAGCGGCATGCACCTTCAGGCGATGACTCTATGACCTTTTCGTTCAGATTGGCCCGGAAAGCGATCCTCATCAGGCAGACCAACGACCTGTCGAATCCTGCACCCGTCCTCTGCCCGAAGCCGAACGGTCAGGACGGGGACTGGGAATGCACCAGGCCATCGTCGAAAAGCTGGGAGGGACTATGCGAACCCGGCTCCAAGACGGCCACTGGTTGATTTACGTCAGCCTGCCAGTCTCATAAAGACAAACTATCCTTCATCAAACCAAGCGGTGCAGAAAAGACGTTTACATCTCATAAAGACAGCAAAAAGCAGCGGAGGCAGCCTAGATGATCTTTCTCCACCTGCTGAAGCCCAGCTCAACAGGAGTGTCCCGGCCGAAGATGTTGACCAGAACTGTCAGCTTCTGGGCCTCAGGCTGCAAGTCGGAAACGACGCCGGTCATGAGTGGCGAAAGGACCATCGGTCACGGTGACGGTCTCGCCAAGGCTGAAGACCACTTCCACCTTGCGCTGCCTGGCGGCCTTCGGCTGGTCTCCGGCCTCCTTCAGGGCCTGGGAGCGAATCATGGGGGCCATCATGTCCACCACTTCCTGGCGGCTCAGCGGCACGGCCTCGCGGTTGGTGCCGACGGAGCCAGTGACGCCTTCGGTCTCGCGGATGATGCGGCGGGCGTCGTCATCGTCCCACATGCGGATGAGGACGTAACCGGGAATGCGCACGCGGGTGATGATCTTCTTGCCCTTTTCGGTGTGTTTCTCCACTCCTCCATGGGATTTTCACCTGGAGACCTTGTCTTCAGCCGAGCGTTCCTGCACGCGAGTTCCACATTGGTCTTGGACCCGCTTCTCCTAGCCGGAATAGGTATGCAGGACGTACCAGTAGCCATCCAGGTCGCTGAGGAGTCTTTTGAAGTCCTCGACCGCCTTGTCTCCGGCGTCCTGCTCCTCGGATTCCCGCTCGGTCTGGCCGGACGCTTCCGCCTCGGAATCGGCGCTCGCCAAAATCCGGACACGAGTCTCGTTCACGTCCTCATTCAGTTTGCCTTCGGCGTTGACCAAGGCCTCTTCGTCAGCCTCCTGACAATCGACGTCCCTGGAGTCCTCAGCCTCCTTCAAAGCCGCTTCATCGGCTTTGACGGCCTCCGATCGGTCTGGGCCGTCGACATGCTCCTCGGCCAGGTTCATATCAGCCTCGGCGTGGTTGGAGCCATCATCAAAAAGATCGGTAGTGTCTGCCATGATTTTCCTTCGTTATCCGTGTGTCTTCCTACTTGTTCGGGCTTCGTAACGCTTCTTGTGTGTGAGGGGGCTCAGCCGAAGAGGAAAAAGCATGAGACTTGCCCAGCCATGCGTCGATGCCGAAGGTGAAGAGCATGAGCAGGAGGACGAAGATGACGACAGCCACCGACCACTTGAAGAGTTCGAGCCGGAAGGAGCCACAACCTTGCGCATCTCATCGACCACCGGCTTGATGAACAGGCCGATGCGCATGAAGATATATAGGCTTCTTGCCCTGTTTTGCTTAGCTGAGGATTCTGCCATCGTCTCACCTTACCTTTGCTCATGTCGCGCTTACGTCGCTTGGACTTTTCGGTTTGTTTCCCGATTCAGTCTTCCGTTCATTTCCGTTCGGACGCCTGATTCGGTTTTCTTGCTGATATTAATCTGCCACCATCGCTCGCGTTCATGGAAACGATGAGGACCCTCATGATTCCACGAGTTTGACCGATGATGGCTTTCTAGCAGGAGAGGCGGGACTCGAACCCACAACCTACGGTTTTGAGACCGTTGCGCTACCAATGTGCCACTTCCCTAGGGTGCATTGGCAATGTGTACCGGTTGTGCTGGATTATGACCAGGCGGCCGACACACCAAGGCATTCCCGACCCGGCGGCGGTTTTGCATCCCCTATTCCCCGGCGGCGGTCACCCAGGCCGTCAGCCTCCTCATGCCTTCGGCCAGGTCTTCGTCCGACAAGGCGCAGGAGAAACGGATATGGCCGGGCATCCCGAAACCTTCCCCGGGGACGGCGGCGATCAGGCTTGGTCCAGCAAGGTCTTGGCCAGGTCGACGCTGGTGGAAGCAGACGGTCCGGCGCGGACCCACCGGCCTGCCCAAAAGCCCGGTCACATCCGGGAAGACGTAAAAAGCCCGCAAGAGGCAGGCCGCACGAAACCCCAGGCAGCCCGTTCAAGGCCTGGACCATGGCTTTGCGGCGGATGTCAAAGGCGGAGCGCATCCGGGCCACAGCTGAAAGGTCCTCTTCCAGGGCGGCTATCCCAGCCCTTTGGGCGACGTTGTTCACGTTCGAAGTCATGTGCCCCTGCAGCTTAGCAGCGGCGGAGGCGATGGCGGAAGGCCTGATCAACCAGCCCACCCGCCAGCCGGTCGTGGCGTAGGTCTTCGCCAACCCATTGAGGACGATGAGCTGGTCTCGGATCTCCGGGGCGACCGCGCCAATATAAGCGGTCTGGGCCCCTGTCATCAGACCATGTGCTCGTAGATTTCGTCGCTGATCACCCAGATGCCGTGGTCCTTGGCCCAGGAAGCGATCTCAGCCATGGTTCGGGCGGACCAGACGGCCCCGGTCGGGTTGCTGGGACTATTGAGGATGATGGCCTTGGTCTTGTCCGTGCGGGCGGCCTCCAGGCCATCCACGATGGGCTCGAAACCCTGTTCGGCCCCGAAAGGCACGACCACCGGCTCTCCCCCGGCCAATTTGATGGCTTCGGTGTAGCTGACCCAATAGGGGGCGGGGACGATCACCTGGTCGCCGGGGTTGACCACGGCTTGGAAGGCCTCGTAGACGGCCTGCTTGCCCCCATTGGTGACCACGATGTTCTCCGGATCCACCTGGTAGCCGGAATCCCTCAAGGTCTTCGCGGCGATGGCCTGACGGAACTCGGGCAGGCCTTTGGTGGCCGTATATCGGTGGTTGGCCGGGTCCAAGGCCGCCTGGGAGGCCACCTGGGCGATGGCGGGCGGGGTGGGAAATTCGGCTCCCCCGCAGAAGCTGATCACGTCGCTCCCGCTCTCTTTGAGCCGCTTCACCTGGTCATTGATCTGCAAAAGTGACGTGGGGGCGATGAGGCCGATCCGGTCGGCGATAGGTAACTGCGCCATGCCCATCCTTTCCCGTTTTGTTTGGTCCTGTCTGGCCTTATCTGGTCTTGTCTGACCTTATCTGTCTTGGACGATCTTACCAGTCTTCCCCGCCGCCGCTATCCCCTTCTTCCAGGAACTGGTCCAACCCATGTTCGTCATGGCGATCTTCCTGCCGGGAAGGATCGGCCCAATGGCCGGCTTCCCTTTCCTTCATCAGCTGGGTTTCGAGCACGGCGGTCTTGGCGTCCATCCATTCGCGATATTCCCGCCGCCGCTCGGAATTGGTCCGGCGATGGGTGCGGGTCTCCTCCAAAGCGTCGAGGCGGGCGTCATGGCCACGCTGGGCCTGAGGGCTGGAGTCCAGCACCTCGGCCCCGGCGGAAATGGTGGGGTCCCAATCGAAACCGACGGCGTCATCCCCCTCGCCTATGTAGACTTCGTCCCCGATGTGGGCCCCCTTGGCCTTGAGGGCGTCCTCCACCCCGAACCGGGCCCGGACGGTCGGCCAGGTAGCCGACGGCCTCCTCGTTGTCGAAATTGGTCTGGACCACCCAGCGTTCGGGCTTCTCGCCCGTGACCACGAACCAGATGTTCCCTTCCTCGTCCTCGTTCCTGGTCACGAAAAAGTCCACCCCCAGTCGGCCTTGCTGGCCGCGGCGGTAAGGACGGGAGGAGGACTCCAAAGGCTTGATCAGCACGCGCTCCTCCTGCTTGGCCTGGTTCCGCTCGGCAATCCGCTCTTTGACTTTGCTGACCATATCTGACAGGAGGAAAGTGAGGTGCCGCAGGCCTTCGTGGGTCGCCGTGGAGACTAGGACCACGGGGAGCCCCAGCTTCTCGAATTCCGGTTTGACGAATTCAGCCAGCTCCTTGGCCTCAGGGACATCCACCTTGTTGAGGATGATGAGGCGGGGGCCGGTCTTTGATGGGGATGGCGCTTGGGGAGATCCAGCTGGATCTTCGTACCGTTTGAGCTCTTTCTCCAAGGCCCGGCAATCGGAGAGGGGGTCGCGGCCAGCTTCCACCGTGGCGCAGTCGATCACATGAGCGATGACTCGTCCGCTCGATGACGCAGGAACTCCAGCCCCAGGCCTTTCCCTTGCGCGGCCCCGGGGATGAGGCCGGGGATCGTCGGCCATGGTGAAGACCTTGTCTCCAGCCTGGACCACGCCCAGGTTCGGGACCAAGGTGGTGAAAAGGATACTCAGCGATCTTCGGTTTGGCGGCGCTCATGGCGGCCACCAGGCTGGATTGCCGGCGCTGGGATAGCCGACCAAGGCCACGTCCGCGATGGATTTGAGCTCGAAGACCAGGTCCTCTCCTGGCCTGGTTCCCCAAAAGGGCGAAACCGGGGCGCGCCTGGCCTTTTGTTGGCCAAAGAACGGTTTCCTGCCCTCCCAGGCCCCTTTGGCGACGACGACTTGGTCGCCCGGGGTCTGCAGGTCGGCGAGACCCCGTTTCTACCGCCGGTGACGTCGAAGACGACGGTCCCTGCCCGGCACAGGAAGGATCAGATCTGACCGATGGCCCTGTCCCATGTCGTCCCCTTGCCCATGGTCCCGTTCCGGGCCGCGGTGCGAAACGGTAGTGGAGCAAGGACGTGGTGTTAGGGTCCACATCACGATGACGGAACCGCCTCGGCCGCCGTCGCCCCCATCCGGCCAGCCAAAGGTATTGGTATTCTCCGCTTGATGGAGGCGGCCCTGTTCCCGCCGTCGCCGCTTTGGCATGGACCGTGACCCTATCCACAAAATCCGCCATAGAGTGTCCTTCGCTTTCGAAAATCCGTTGTCTATCGTTTTCCGTGACGGGCGGGGCCAACCGGCTGCCCGGCCTTGCAGTCCCCTGCCCATACTAAAGAAAGCCGCGTGAAAACGCGGCTTCCCTAAAGTCATCATAAGCGGATGAGCATACTCGGCCAGGAGCCTTTCCGCCTATCGCAAGCGGACTACTCAGCGACGATCATCGACGATCTTGCGATCGCGGCGGATGCCGTACTGCACGGTCCCGTCCTGCAGGGCGAACAAGGTGTGATCCTTGCCCATGCCCACGCCATGGCCGGCGTGGAACTTGGTGCCGCGCTGACGGACGATGATGTTGCCTGCAACTACCGCTTCGCCACCGAACTTCTTCAGACCGAGGTACTGAGGACCGAGTCGCGACCGTTACGGGAGCTGGAAGCGCCTTTCTTATGTGCCATTTTCTAATCCTTTCGAATCCCTTACCGTGGCCGGAAACCGCTAGGCGATCTCAGTGACCTTGAGGACGGTGGAGCTTCGACGATGGCCCTTGCGACGCGCAACGCCCGTCTTGTTCTTGAACTTCACGATGCTGATCTTCTCGCCTTTGGCTTCGTCGTCAACGACTTCAGCCTTGACGGAGATCTTAGCCAAATCCTTCGCGGCCATGGCGACCTTGGAACCGTCGACCACAAGAGCGACGGGGAACTCCACGGAATCACCTCTTCTGGCCTCGAGACGGTTGACGACGAATCTGTCCCTGACCTCGGACCTTTTCCTGGTGGCCGCCAGCTTTTACAATCGCGTACATAGTTCTTACCTTGCCTGTTTTGGCTATTGATCTTTTCCCAGCAGACGCTTGGGCGCATGAAAACCCTGGCGTCGCTCAGACACCAGCTACCCTACTGTATATGCACCCTGAGGGATTACGACCGCCTTCATACAGGATTTATGAGGTTTTAGGACGCGACACGCCGAGACGCATACGGAACTTTTTAAGATAGGCGATGCTCTGGACTAATCCTCCTCCTGGGTGTCAGCTTCCTGTGTGCCAGGCTCCCGGGTACCAGTCCCCGGCTTGCCGGCTTTTCCGCTGGAGCTGTCTTCGACGGTCCCGTCGGAGTCCTCTTCGGTCTTATCGGTTTCCGCGTCCTCGGCGGCGGTTGCGATCCGGGCCAAGTGGCCTTGACCTGCGGGGTGGATCCCTGGGGAGCGTTGCCTTCGATTTCTTCGCCGGCGCCGGCGTGGCCCATCCCATGCTTATTGGTATGGATGAAGGGGTCGCCGCCTTTGAGGGCGTGCAGGGTCGTCGAATTTGGAAGAGACCGTGGGCTCGTCTGCAGGATGAGCCGCGACCGCCGCAGGTCGGCACTCCCTCGGAGAAGGCTTCCACCAGGCCCTGGCCGACCCTCTTGCGGGTCATCTGCACCAAGCCCAGCGAAGTGACCTCGGCCACCCTGATGCTTGGTCCTGTCCTCGACAGGCATTCGACCAGACGGCGCAGGACCAGGTCCCTGTTCTGAGGCATGACCATATCGACGAAATCAATCGCGATCATGCCGCCGATATCGCGCAGGCGCAGCTGGCGAACGATCTCTCGGCCGCCTCAAGTTGCACTCGGTCACCGTCCTTCCAAAGATTGGCCTTTGCCGATGAAACGGCCGGTGTTCACGTCGATGGTGGTCATGGCTTCGGTCCGGTCGATGACCAGGGATCCGCCAGGCAGGTAGACCTGCGTTCCATGCCTTTGCGCAGCTGGGAATCGATGGACCAGCGGTCGAAGACGTCCTCTGCCTTCGTGCTCCTCGGGATCCCACTTCTCCAGCCGATCCTGAGGTCGGGGCGGCGACTTCAGATAGCGGGCGATGTCGTCGTAGACCCCGTCGCCTTCCACGATGAGTTTGCTGAAGTCGTCATTGAAGATGTCACGGATGACGCGGATGACCACGTCCGGCTCGCCCAGCAAGAGATGGGGACGCTTGGAGTCCTCGTATTTCTTGAGATTGTCCTGGACGCTTTGCCACCGCCTGACCAGGTGCTCCATGTCCCCTCTTCAGGGGCGTCTCGCCCACGCCTCCGCGGCGGTGCGGATGATGACCCCATATTGTCCGGGGAGATGGTGGAGACGATGCTCTTCAGCCGGGTCCGTTCGCGGTCGGGCAGTTTCCGGGAGACGCCGGTGATTCCGCCGGAGGGACCAGGACCAGGTAGCGGCCGGCCACGGTGATCTGAGAGGTCAGGCGGGCACCTTTATGGCCGATGGGGTCTTTTTGGTCACCTGGACCAGGACATCGTCCCCGGGCGGAAGCGGCGTGCTCCACCAGGCGGGCTGGCCTTCCAGCCGGGTGGCGTCCCAGTTGACCCCGCCGGCGTAAAGGACGCCGTTGCGGTGCTGGCCTATGTCCACGAAGGCGGCCTCCATGCTGGGCAGGACGTTCTGCACGCGGCCTTGATAGATGTTGCCGACCGAGGCGACCTCGTCGATATCGGAAATGTAATGCTCCACCAGGACGTTGTCTTCGAGCACGGACACCTGGGAATGATGCCTGGTGCTCACGCACCACCATGAGCCGGTCCACCTTCTCGCGGCGGGCCAGGAAGTCCTGCTCGGTGATGAGACCATGGTGGTTGCGTTCACGCCGATTATCGCGGCGGCGCTGGCGCTTGGCTTCCAGACGGGTGGAGCCTTCGATGCCGGTGATCTTGTCAATGTACTGCTGTTTGCGGGAACGAGGAATCTCCTCTTCCTCATCCGTGGCCCCATGACCACGGCGGCGGCGACGACGACGGGTGGTCGTCGGTTCCTCGTCCTCATCCTCATGATTGGAAGAAGAGGAAGAAGCGGAAGAGCCGGGGCCCGAAGAAGATCCAGACCGATTGCGACGGCGGCGCCTGGTCCGGGTGTCGGATTCCTCCTCGTCCTCTTCGTCCCGGGATTCCTCATCCCCGGAACCGGACCTGCCGGAGCTGCGGAATCACGGGCGTCCTGGGGGAGTTCCGCCCATGCCGACGTCTGCGGACCCGGGAATCGTCCTCTTCCCTCGTGTCTGGTCCTCATCTTCCCTGGATTCTCTGTCCTCGTAATCGCCTTCATCGACGATGGGGCGGTACTCGATGTCGTCGTCTCCAGGTCTCTTCAATCAGCTCAACTTCAGCGCTCGCGCGGCGTTCCTGGGCGCTGAGACGGCGGTTGGACCGGCGCTCTTCCACTTCTGTCGAAGGCGTTCTCGAAGACCGAATCCAGGTCTTCCACGTTGGCCTTGAACCGACGGCGGGACGAGGGGGCAGCGCAGGCTCGCGTTCCGAATCGTGGTCCCGGCCATGGTCACGGTCATGATCGCGGTCCTCGACGACGGTCGTGATCCGACTCTGCCGGGCGACGCTTGCGACGACGGCCCGTGGATTGTCCAAAGCCTGATCCAGCTCGTCCAGGCTTTTTCGCCGAACGTTGAGGCGGCCGCAGGACCGGCTCCTGGAAAAGAAGGGAAGTCATCGGCTTAGCCGGGGGCAGGACGATGTTGGCCGCCCTTTCTTCGACGCTGGGGCCGGAGAAGAGGAAGGAGGAGGGGGCGGATCGGCGGACGAGGCACGACTGGACGAAGAGGCCCGGATTGAGGGGGCCACCTGGCAGGAGACTGCGGCTTTGCGGCCGGAGAGGTCACCCTTTGTCGACGAACAGTTCGGAGGCCAGACGGTCCAAGCGGGATTGACGTTCGCCGCGGTCAGGGGAGTCTTGAGGGCTCTTCTGCTGCGACGAGGCCCCGCCTTGACCGGAACCGGAAGCCGAAGGGGCGGCAGGGGCCACGGCGCTCTCCCTGTGCCGGGGCCGCCTCAGGCGCCGGCTTGGTTGGAGAGGCGGAGAAAACGACGGGGAACGTCCGCACTGGCGGCGCCGGCCCCTGGTCACCCGACCGCGGCTTTTTGGTGCCCTCTCTAGGCATCCCGGGCCGAAGCCCCACTCCGCGTCGCCCCACTCCGGCTGGAGCCGGAAGCCGAACCTGCGGCAGGGGAAGAAGAGGAGGAGGAAGTCTGGGTCTGGGAAGGCTGAGAAGCCTGGGAAGATTGATCCGCGTTCACTTGTTCGCTTGCATCGGTCACGATACACTCCTTAAGAGCGCCCTGCATTGCGCTCGATCCGTGTGCTGCGAATCGTCAAGTTCAAGCTACGCCTGAGGCGCCACTGCTCGTGACTGCTGCCGCAGCATCTCAAAAGTCTCTTACACTATGGCGGACACCGACGCGACTTGGTCACAAAACCCAAGAAGGGGATCAACGCTCATATGTTCCTGTGGTATGCAGAACCACTCCCCTAAGTATGGCATACCGCTAAGAGAAATGAACATCCAGCGGTTTCCTTTTCTCCAAGGCATCGAAACGCCTGTCCCCTCCGACTTGGACAAATCGGGAGCATCAAGTACAATGACTTTCGTGCTTTCGCATGCCGCTTTAGCTCAGTTGGTAGAGCGTCTCACTCGTAATGAGAAGGTCACCAGTCCGATTCTGGTAGCGGCTCCATCAGATTCGTCTTCCCGGCCCTTTCCCAAAACCCCTGAAGACCATTGATGCCTGGCTCCCCCAGGCGCGAGTGGCGGAAATGGCAGACGCGCAGGATTTAGGTTCCTGTTCTTTGACGTGAGGGTTCGAGTCCCTTTCGCGCACGCATACCACCCAAAAGACCCTTTGGGAACAGTGGCCTTATGGCCGTCATCACCAGCTTCCCGGAGGCCCCTCCGCCCCCAAAGGAACCGCCGCCGAAGGAATCCTCGCCCCCGGACGAAGACGAAGACGAAGAGGAATCGCTCCCGGACGACCAGCCGGAGGACGGAGTCACCGGATGACCAGCCGCCGAAGGAATCCCTCATCCCAGCCCGAATCCTGACGGTGGGGGTCTGAAGGCGAAAAAGCATGATCCCAATCATGACGAGGATATCGATGATGACATCGGACGAGATTCCGCTGCTCCGGCTGGGGCCGAAACGTCGGATTCATCGTCGTACCTTCCCCGTCCCCCTGGGCGTAGGCGACGGCGGCGGAGACCACGTCACGCACGCCGGCATCGTACTCCTTGTTCTTTTGCACTTTCTTTTCCCCTGATGGATGAGTGACGGCGGCGTTGGAATCCGTGATGGTGCTTTCCAGGCCGTATCCCACCTCAAGCCTCGTCCTTAGTGGTCGCTGACGGCCAGGACGTAGACCAGACCGTTGTCTTTCTCGGCGGACCCCGGTTTGAATCTTCCGCCAGCTTCGGAATAGTCTTCGATGCCTAGTGCCAGCCGGGAGTTTATCCACCGTGACCACCATGATTTGGGCCCCGAGATCCTTCTCCATCCTTTTGTTTTGTCGTCGGATCCACTCTTGGGTGGAGGAGGCGAGCACATGGGCGGAATCCATGACGTAGATGCCGCCTTTTTCGCTACGATACCGGGCCGGATGGTCGAGCACGTCCACGGCCACCTGCTGACGCGACCGGTTGGCCGAGCAGGCGGTGGCGGAGAAAGCGATGACCCCGATGAGGGTCACCACAGCCAGGATGATGCCGATGATCCTCACCTTTCTGTTGATAAGGGTCGCGCCCACCGTCCGGTTCCGTCCGTCGTCTTACTTTTTCCTCACTCGAAACTCCCTTTTGGCGTCATCGATTCAGCGTCCGCCCAGAGCGGGCGTCAGTCTTCATCCAGATTCACGGATGGGGTCTTCATGCTGGAAGCCGGCGCATGCCACTCTTCCACGGAGTGGAAACCGAAGAGGGAGGCGGCGATGTTCATGGGGAAGCCGGTCACCATGGTGTTGTAGTCCTCACCTGTTCGATGTAACGGCGGCGTTCCACCGTCACCCTGTTCTGGGAGCCTTCAACCGGGTCATCAGTTGCTGGACCTGTTGGGAGGATTGCAGATTGGGGTAAGACTCCTGGATGACGTTGAGCAGGACCCCTGATTCCCGGTTCATGTCCTGCCCGGCCGCCTGCTTGTCCTTCACCGTTCCGGCTCTGGAGTACGCCTGACGGGCCTTGGCTATGTCATCGAAGACCTTGGTCTCATGCTTCATGCCACCGCGGACTGCGGCCACCAGGTTGGGAATCAGGCTCGCCTGCCGGTCCATGACGTTCTCTACCTGGGACCATTGGGCTTCGCGGCCTCTTGCTGCCGTTCAGGCTGTTGTATTGACCTGCGAAAAATCATGCCGATGACGATAAGCACCGCCAGGATGATCACAGGCGCCAGCCACTTCTTCCCTGGCCCTGTTTGGGTTTTCATTCCGTCTTCGCTCGCCATGGGGGCTCCTTTCGACTATCTTTCATGATATTGCCACCTCAGGAGAGTGTCGCCACTTCCCCAGACCGGTTTAGAATGATGCCCATGAGAAGTTCCCCGTCCGAAGCCCTTCGGCGGCTCTCTACCCTTTCCAACGGCTGAGGAGAAAACATCATGACCCCTTGATCATCACCGCCATCGTCATCCTTCTGATCCTGCTTCTGCTGGCCTTTGAGCTTTCGTCTCGGCGAGCCCGAGCGTGATCAAAGTCATTTCCGGCCCTTCGGGCGGAGGGTCGTCCACGGGCGCACCGGCTGGAGGATCCCGGTCTTTGAACGGGTGGACACCATGACCGCCGCCATGATCAGCGTGGACGCCCAGACCACCAACTTCGTACCGACCAACTGATTACATCAACGTGAAGGTGGACGCCGCCGTCAAAGTGCGCATCGGCGTGGAAGACAAGGCCATGTTCATGGCCGCGACCCGCAATTTCTTTACAAGAAGCCTGAGCAGATCAGCGCCGAAGTCCGCGACACCCTGGGAAGGCCATCTGAGGGCCATCATCGGTCAGATGAAGCTGACCCAGATCGTCACCGACCGGGCCACCTTCGCCGAGAGGTGCGAGGAGAACGCCAAGGCCGACCTGGCCGAGATGGGCCTGCAGATCGTCGCCTTCAACATTCAGGGGCGTGACCGACGAGACCGGGGTCATCGACAACCTGGGCGTGGACAACACCGAGCAGATCCGCAAAGCGCCGCCATCGCCAAGGCCCAGGCCCAGAGGGACGTGGCCATCCAGCAGGCCCAGGCCCCAGCAGGAGGCCAATGACGCCCAGGTGGCTTTCGAGCTGGCACATCAGCCAGAAGAAGACCGACCTGAGCCATGAAGCAGGCCGAGCTGAAAGCCCAGCAGGACACCGAACAGGCCGAGGCCGACGCCGCTTACAGATCCAGGAACAGGCCCAGCGCAAGACCATCGTCGAGGCCACGGCCCAGGCCGATATCGCCAACCAGGAGCAGCAGGCCCAGATCAGCAGCGCGAAGTCGAAGTGACCAAGCAGACCCTGCGGTCCGAAGTGAACGCCCGGGCCGACGCCCAGAAATACGCGGCCGTGCAGAAGGCCGACGCCGACCTCACGCCCGCCAGAAGAACGCCGAGGCGGGAGGCTTATGAAAGGACCCAGCGCGCCCAGGCCGACCGTGACGCCATGTTGGCCGAAGCCCAGGGCGTGAAGGCCCAGGGTGAAGCCGAGGCGCCGCGACGGCCGCCAGCTGACCGCCGAGGCCCAGGGCCTGGAGCGGAAGGCGGAGGCCATGCAGAAGATGGACAAGGCCGCCGTCCTGCAGATGTGGTTCGACGTTCTGCCCGAAGTGGCCAGGCCGTGCCGAGCCCCTGTCCAAGGTGGATTCCATCACCATGTATGGCGAAGGCAACCCGCCAAGATGGTCAAAGACATCACCGAGTCCCTGGCCCAGGTCAACAGCGGCCTGGCTGACAGCGTGGGCCTTGATCTGAAGAGCATGGTCGGATCTTTCGTGAACGCCAAGGTGGCTGCTCGGTGGCTGCACGCGGTCAGGGACGTCATGCCTCCGCGGGCCCCACTCCCGGAACCCACGAATCCGGCGTCCAAGTAGGTTCAGCCAAAACGGCCACGGGGCCGGTGGAGGAATCTACCAGCTCCTGGAGGCTCCTCCACCGCCAAAGGAAACCGCCGCCGTAAGAGTCCCCGCCGCCTGAGCCGTTTGAATTCAGCCACTCGCTGAAGGAGACTTTGCCGGAAGGGCCCTTGCCGCCCTTTTCCCCCGCCGCTTTTCATCTCCCTCCTATACCGCACGTAGGAAGCCAGACGACCGATCAAGAGGATCAGGCCAATGACCACAAGGGCAATGATAAGAGAAAAACGCTCGAGAAGCCATCTCCCTTGTCCGACTCATCCGCCGGGTCATAGCGGGTCGTCCACCCTTCTGGCCAGGGCCCCCACCACCTTGCGGACCCCGGAATCATAGTCATCGTCTTTGTATTCCTCCTCGCCCAGCTTGATGAAGGAGGCCGCATCGGAATCAGGGACCACGTCCTCCAACCCATACCCGACTTCGAGCCGATCCCGGCGGTCGTCTTTGGACAACACATAGACCAGTCCATTGTTTTCCTTGGCCGAACCTGGTTTGAACTTTTCCGCCACTTTCATGGAATAATCTTCGATGGAAGTATGGGGCGGAAGCTCTTTCACGGTGACGACCAGGATCTGGGCGCCATCGTCATTCATCTCCAGGTTTCTGTTCTGTTCGCGAATCCACTTCTCGCTGGATGGAGACAGGGCTCCGGCCGCATCCATGACGTAGATGCTTCCTTCTCGGCTCCGATACCGGTCCGGATGTTCCAATACATCGTTGGCCACCGATTGCGGACCCGATTGACGGGCGGTATGAACGGCAAGGGCTCCAACGAAGATGACGACGGCCACAAGGACCAGGACGCAGCCGAAAAACGATTCCGGCGCAGCAGGGGACGCTTCTTCCCTTTCGCCTGCGGGCGTCCCTGTGTCGTATCTCTTGTGTCCATAACCACTTTCGCTTCATTCGGATCCGTTGACAAAATCAACTGCCAGTTTACGACTCAGCCTTCCCCCAGACAGTTCAAGCTCGGTCGTGATGCCGATTCGATGGAGGAAACCCTGGTTGTGGGAGACGACCAAGAGGGACCCTCGGTATGAATTCAGGGCTTCCACCAGGTTGTCAACGCTGGGCAGGTCCAGGTTGTTGGTCGGCTCATCCAAGATCAGCAGCTGGGCGGGAGGGTCCGCCAAGAGTAGCATGGCCAGGGCGGCCCGGAACCGTTCCCCGCCCGACAAGGTCTTCACCGGCCGGAAGACGGAATCCCCCCGCAACAGCAGCCGGGCCAGGCGGGAGCGGATTTCCCCCGTAGCCAGCCCCAGAGCGACTTTCACCACATTGTCCACTGTGCTCATAAGTTTTCATCGATCCCATCCATCTTCTGCGGCAGATAGCCGACCCGATCCGTGAAAAGGTGGCTATGAATCTCCGCGACCGGGGAAGACGTGTAAGGTGAGGAAGCCTGGTGAGCCTGGGAAGTCTGGGAAGTGGCAACCTCTTCTTGCGAGTCTTGCGGGCGCAACCCCAGGATCTTTTCGATCAGACTGGTCTTGCCTTCCCATTCCGCCCCGACAGGCTGACCCGGTCCGGCCCCTGCATAATGAAGTGCCCTGTCTGGCCATTCCAGCTCAAGGATTTTCTGCTGAAAGGACGTGGGGTCTGGCAGGTCGATGACGATATGGTCCTCTTCCTGACTTTCGCTTTCCGCCCGGCTCAGATTTTTCCCGCGCTTTGGGCCAGCGGTCGTCGCCGTGTCTTTGCTCCGGCTGGCCCAGGCTTCCGCTTTGGCTTTCATACTGCCCCGAAAAGCCTGCTGATTCCGTATCAATCGCCTTCCTCTTGCCTTGGGACAGGTTCTTGTCCATCCTTTCCAGCGAGGCACTCCGCTGGCGTCGGGCGACCTACGGCCTGTTCCGCCGCCGTTTGCGCGCAAGACGGCCTTCTGCTCGGCATCGATGGCGGCTTTCCATGTGCCACAGCCTCCCGTGAAAAAGCGCAGGCTATGCCCATGGAGCTCGGCGGTCGAATCCATCAAGTCCAACAGGCCGGTATCATGACTGACCACGACCAGAGTTCCTTCCTCAGGCGGAAATCATGGCGAGTACTTGCTGGCGCAGGGACGGAATCCAGATTGTTGGTCGGCTCGTCCAGAAGCGTGATGGGGTTCCTCTCGATCTGCAACCGGCAATGGCCACGACCATGGCTTCGCCGCCAGAAAGGCTGACCGCTTCCTGTCCAAGCTCAGGCCGGCCAATCCGCCTCCGGCGGTTTTCAAGACGCACCAGGGCCTGCTGGGCCTGGTCTTCGATATCCCAGTCGGAACCGATTGCGTCGAAATCCTCTCTGATCCACACTGCCGTTTTCAACGGCCCGCAGCACGGACCTGATCGCCGATGCCGAGAAGGTCGGCGACGGTCCGGCCCCTGGTCATGGTGATGGTTTGGGAAGGTAGAGACCCGCCGCCGACGATCAGAGACGACGGTGGAGATGAAGGGGCCAGGAGACTCTGCGATGATGGCGAGCAAGGTGGTTTTCCCCGCCCCGTTGACCCCGATCAGGCCGGTTTTGCCCGGGTTGAAGGCTCCTGACAGGTCTTCCAAAACGGCCGTTCCGTCCGGCCAGGAGAAAGAAAGATGATTGAGAACGATGGGGAAACGCGATGCGCGAACCCTTGGTAAATTTGCGGCGAAATTCGCGCCGATAAAGTCCATGGAAAAACACTCCAACGCTGATGGCCAATCCCTGGCCAAGGGTGCGCTGGCGCGACGCTGCCAACGCTCTTCATTCAAGCGCTGAAAAAGTCAAGGGACTGTTTCCTACTGTAGGGCCTACCCCGCCTGTCACACGAGATCTTACATTTATGCATGATAGCACAGAATGAAGAATCCAGCGTTTCAGCGAAAGACCTCTCTGAAGTGGGCGACCATGGCCCGAATGACGGCGCCACGGGGGGAGATGGCGTTCTTCTGTTCAGCCGTCATCTGGGCGGGAAGTCAGGGGCAGCCTTGATTGGCCCGCTTTTGCTCCTCAGTCACACGGCTTTGATCATCCGGCACGAACAGGGGGTCATAGCCAAAACCTTGCTGGCCCCGGGGTCGGCGAATGATCCGGCCGACCATCCGTCCCTCTTCGACCAATTCACGAAAACCGGAGCCCTCAGCCTTAGACGGCACGACCAGGGCGCAAGCGCAGCAGAAGCGGGCTCCCCTGTGCCGGTCGGGGATGTCGGCCAACTGCTTCAGAAGGAGGGCGTTGTTGCGGCGTCATCCCTCGTGTTCGCCCGGACCAACGGGCGGAGAGGATCCCCGCGCCTTTCCCATGACGTCCACGATGAGCCTGGGAGTCATCGGGCCATGGCGGGCAGGCTGGAACGGGCGGCGGCGTCACGAGCCTTGATTAGGGCGTTCTGGGAGAAAGTGACCCCATCCTCCACCGGATCGGGCAGGCCCAGCTCCCCGGAAGTGACGAATTGAACCTTTGGTCCTGAGGCCCCAGCACGGAAGTCAGAATCCGCTCGATTTCAGCCACTTTGCCCTTTGTTATGGTGGCGACCACGATTCGCTGCCTCTCCTGGTCCATGAGGAATTCCCTTCTGATTCGACTGGCTGAACTGATTAAGTTGGTTGAACTGACCGAACTGTTTCTACTGGTTGATCGCCTGTTCCAAAGCTTCGGCCTGCATCCCTTTGCAGCTCCCTGGCCCTCTTTCCGCCAGGTCCAACAAGGTGTTAAGCTCAGCCCGACTGAATGGCCGATGCTCGGCCGTCCCCTGGATTTCAATGAAATTGCCGGAACCAGTCATGGCCACGTTCATATCGGTCATGGCCTGGGAATCCTCCACTAAGGCAGGTCCAGCATGGGGGTCCCGTTGATGATGCCCACGGAGACCGCCGACACCTGATCGGTGAGGACCTTCTTCCCCGCCTTGATTTTCTTGTTTCTCTTCGCCCAGGAGACGGCGTCGGCCAAGGCCACGTAAGCCCCGGTGACCGAAGCGGTGCGGGTGCCGCCATCCGCTTGAAGCACGTCGCAATCGATTTGGATCTGGTTCTCGCCCAAAGCGCCCATATCCACGATGCCTCGCAGAACGCGGCCGATCAAGCGGGAGATCTCGTGAGTCCGCCCGCCCACCTTGCCTTTTGACCGATTCCCGGTCGGTCCGGTCGGCCGTGGCTCGGGGAATCATGGCGTATTCCGCGGTCACCCAGCCCAGGCCGGAGTCACGTCGCCACCGCGGGACCCCCTGTGTGAAAGTCGCCGTGCATAAAACCCGGGTATTGCCGCATTCGATCAATACCGACCCTTCAGGAGCCTGGGTCCACCCCCGGGTGATTTTTCACCGGCCGCAACTGGTCGACCGCCCGGCCATCGGCCCCTGATCGCGGCCAGGCTTTCCGCTGTTTTGAAGCAAATCCTTGATTTGAGCCATCGCTCATCCTTCCATAAGTCCTCTGCCGGGATGAACATCGGTTTGACGAACATCCATTTCAAGGGTACGCACGCCTCCTCAAATTTTTCCTTCACAAATAATCTCCGATTCGCAACAAACGCCCGAGGTTCTCCTCTCTTTCTTCACGACTACCACGCACACTAGGATTAGTGTCTGCAAGGGCAGATGATAAGGAGCTGTTATGTGCGGAATCGCCGGTTTTATCAACGATCTTCCCCCTGTCGAAAAATCCAGTCTTTTGAAGGCGATGACCGACCAGATCGCCCACCGCGGGCCCGACGCCTATGGGGAGCATGTGGATGACCACGCGGCCCTGGGCTTCCGCCGCCTGAGCATCATCGACCTCAAAGGCGGAGACCAACCCATCTATAACGAAGACCATAAACTGGTCATCACTTTCAACGGCGAAATCTACAACTACCAGCCCCTGCGCGAGCGGCTCATCGCCCTGGGCCACACCTTCCGCACCCATGCCGACACCGAGGTCCTCCTTCATGGCTACGAACAGTGGGGGTCGGCCTTCTGCGGAAAATCCGCGGCATGTTCGCCTTCGTCATCTGGGACCAGGAAAAGCAGGAGCTCTTCGGCGCCCGCGACCACTTCGGCATCAAACCCTTCTACTATGCCATCATGAACGGCAGCTTCCTTTACGCTTCCGAAATCAAAGCCCTCCTCCCCCACCCGGACTTCCACAAGGAGCTCAACAAGGAAGCCATCAAACCTTATCTGACCTTCCAGTACCCCGCCTTGCACGAGACCTTCTTCAAAGGCGTTTTCAAACTGCCCGAAGGCCACTATTTCACTTATAGCCGTGGAGTGATGAAGGTCCACCGCTACTATGACGAGCATTTCCGCGAGATCAGGGCAGGGAGCTCAAACTCTGGTGGACCACATCGACAAGACGGTGGAAGACTCTCGTGGCCGCTCACCAGATCGCCGATGTGGAAGTCGGCTCTTTCCTCTCCTCCGGCGTCGATTCCTCTTACGTGGCCGCCGTCGCCCGCCCGGAACACACCTATTCGATCGGCTTCGGCAAGGGGACTTACAACGAATCCAAACAGGCCAGAGAGCTGGCCGATACCATCAAACTCCACAACACCTCCAAAGAACTGACCGACGAAGAGGCCTTCTCCGCCTTCCCCCAGATCCAGTGGTACCTGGATGAGCCTGATTCCAATCCTTCCTGCGTCCCTCTCTTCTTCCTCTCCCAGTTGGCCGCGCAAGACGTCAAATGCGTCCTCAGCGGCGAAGGGCGGATGAGCTTTTCGCCGGCTACATCGATTACGGGGTCCTACTGACTTCAGCCATCAAAAACCGTCACCCGGTGGCTGGGACATCTGCCGGCCAGGGCCTGGTACGCCATCGCCCACTGGGCCAAAGGCAAGACCTTCCACGGGGCCATGCACCTGTGCGAGAACCTGGCCCCCGCCCGCGAGAGCTTCATCGGTCAGGCCCGGGTCTTCTCCGAGAAAGAGGCCGACCGGCTTCAGCCTGACTACCGCCAGGCCCCCAGCGTGCAGGAGATCGTGGACGAATACTATGACCGGATCGACGACCAGCCCATCTCCGAACTCAAGAAGAAGCAGTATCTGGACATGCATCAGTGGATGCCCGGAGACATCCTGCTCAAGGCCGACAAGATGACCATGGCCCATTCCCTGGAGTTGCGCGTCCCCCTCCTGGACAAGGAGCTGATGGCCGTCGCTCAGGACGTGCCCACCAAGTATCTGATCAACGACAAGAACACCAAATACGCTTTCCGCCTGGCCGCCGGCCGCCACCTGCCCAAGGAATGGTACCAGCGGGAGAAGCTGGGCTTCCCCGTCCCCATCAAGAAGTGGCTGCGCGAGGAGAAGTACTGCACGATGGTCCGTTCCGTCTTCGAGCGCGATTACGTGTCCGACTTCTTCGACCAGAAGGCCCTGCTGACCATGCTGGATGACAATTACGCCGGCAAGACCAACGACCGCCGCAAGATCTGGACGGTTTACGCTTTCCTCACCTGGTACGACATTTACTTCATCCATGACGGGTCCAAGCCGGAAATCACTTCGATGGAGGCCGCCGCCTGATTTCGAGGCAAAAAGTCAGAGGGCCCGAGCGGCCGCGACCGTGTCTTCCACCAAAACGGCCTGAGCGTCGATCAAAGGCAGGCTCGGCTGGGGAAAAGCCTCGTTGAGCACGCTCAACTCCGTGCAACCCAACAGGACCACATCGCAATGGTAGGGCCCTTGAGGGTCCAAAAAGGCCCGGATGACCGCCAGATAACGGTCTTGGTCAAGCTTGCCCGACCCTTTCACATCATGGTAGATGAGGTCATTGATTTGCCCTCTGCAGGGTCCTCCCCCGGCTCCACGTGGGTGTATCCTGCCGCCTCGATCTCCTTTCGGTAGACTCCTGCCTTGCGGGAGCCTTCCGTAGCCATGAAGCCGACGCGCGAGCGGCGGTCCGCCGGGTAAAGGGAACTCATGCGGCTGACGGCCCTACGAGGCATATGGAAAATCGGAACCGGAGTCAAAGCCTGGAAACGGTCATAAAAATAGTGGGCGGTGTTGCAGGTGAGCACGATGAAGGAAGCCCCTGGCGACCGTGGCCTTGGTGATGTCATCAGCCAAAGCCGAAAGGTCCTCCTGGCTCTTGCCCAGGATGAAAGCGGTCCGGTCAGGGACCGAAGCGTCATTGAAGACCAAATAATCCAGGTATTCCTGATCGCTATGCGCCTGACTGGCCTTATTGACCAAGCGGACGAAGGATTCCGTGGCCAGGGTTCATACCACCCAGAACGGCGAAAAACGGGCGCTGCATAGGCTATTTGAGCTCCTCTTTGTGGGTGAAATACGCTGTGCATTGCCGGCGGTATAGAAGAAAAGCTGGCGGATCATCAGCCAGCGGCTGAAGTTCATGTCCTCGGACGATTCCAAGGTGGTCCCCCAGTCGCCGGATTGGATCATCTTCAGGCCGCGGTCCTGTCTTCTCCCGGCCGCATGTAATCCTTGAAAATGCTGGTCGGAATCTCCAACCAGAGCTTGTCCCCTTGCTGATGAGGGTCCGCCCGTCGAAGGGGCGTCGTGACCAGGTCTTCCGCGAAATAGCGGGCCAGGTTGAAAACCGTTCAAAGTCACATGATAGCTGGACCGGCCTGGCGGAGGTTCACTTCGAAAAGCTTGAACTGGCCGTCGCGCTCGTCATACTTCATGTCGAAGTAGCTACGCCTTCGTAACCGATGTCCTCCAGGAATGACTTGAGTTTCAGGCAGATCTCCCTCGTTGTAGTCGGGGATGATGGCTGCATAATTGCCCACGGAGGCCGGGGAAGGGTCTTCCAGCAGGGATGCCCCAGGAACATCATGGACGCGATGGTGATGGTCCACGTGGCGTTGAGGACCCGCATGTGGGAGTCGTCTCCGGGGATGAAGTCCTGGATGACCATTTCCGCCTGATAACCGGCATCGTAAGACCGACGGATCAGGGTGTCCAGTTCCTGAGGCGTCTGGATGATGAAAAGCCTTCCTTGCGGCCGGGAAATCCACCTTAAGCCAAGCGGCCGAATCCACCGGCTTCATGGCGACCGGGAAGCTGAAAAGGCAGGTCCTTATAATCCCTGCGGGCCACCCCTTCCTTATCGATCGCCTTGGTCTGGGGGTGAGGGAGCTGATACTTCGCAAAAGCCCGTAGAAGCTGTTCTTCATGCTCAGCTGATGGTTCAAGGCCGGATCCAGAGTGTTGAAAAGGAAGTAATCCTGAAGCTGGTCACGGTTATGGCTGAGCAAATTGGCGTAGACGTCCCCTGCAGAGGATGAGCAGAAGCTTGGTGTCCGGCTGGGTCTTGCGCATGTACTGACCATATGCCAGCAGGTGTTTGCGGAAGCCTTCTTCCTGGTCAAAGTCATCGTAGGAATGCACGTCCACGAAACGGCTGTATTTGGTGGGCAGCAGCTGGCTTTGGCGAAGGCGATGGACTTGATCCCATAGGCCTCGTGGAAGGCCCTGGCCATACCGTAGACGTTGATGTCGCTTCCGGTCAGAACCGGCTGAAAATCCGATGTTTGAGACTCATTCACAGTTCGCTTCACAGTTCTTCAGATTAGCATGGGAGGCCCCCGCCTGTACAACGAGGGCCCCTTTGTCTTGATAGAAAAATCACAGCCTGCTCAGCGAATAAACCGATTGAGCCATTTGAGCCATCAAATTGAGCGTGGCTCATCTGGAATCACAGGGTTCTTGGAGTAGTAATCCTTGATGACGTCCTTGGTGATGACGGTTTGGCAAAAATCCCCTGGCTTGCAATCCCCACGGGCGTCCTTCAAGGTCCTCATCATGCGTACGGGCGCTGAGCTCCCTGCCTGTTTGCCTGACCAAAACCGAGCTCACGGCATCGATGATGCTTTTTGCTCATCGGATAGCTTCTCAGGCGATCCAAACTCATCGAAGAACCCGGGATCGACGAAGAACCTTCCCTGTGGAGCCGGAAAAGACTGAGACCACAGGGCCGTTCATCCACGCCTGAAAATCCTCATCGAATAAAGGCCTCCCGGTCATGACCAGAAGATTGGGCCTGGGAGTAATAAGCAAGTTTTTGCAGCTTCATCGTCGTCAGGGAACCATATTTGTTGAGGATATGAAGCTATGTCAACCACAGTCGCCATGATATCCTCCTTCGGCAAGTTCCTTTGATCGAATCCCGCGCCGCTAATTAAGCGCCGTACCAGTGTAGTGAGATTTTAACATAAGCCGCTGGAATATTCCAGACCAGACGCGGGAGTAACATCAAGGGCAACGTCAGGGAATACGAACTCTCCTGAAGAAGTCCGGAAATCCTGAAAAAGCAAGGTTCATGGAGACCTCAACGGTTTTGAGGAAAAACGGTGAGGCCTCAGGAATAGGAGGCCAATGATGACTCATGATTTCAGCTCGGCCATGCTGACCGACATGCACGAATACACCATGCTGGACGCTCGCGCTCAAAGACAGGGACGGCCGGCCGCGAATGCGTCTTCGAGGTCTTCACCCGCCATCTGCCAACCGGCCGCCGTTATGGGGTGGTCGCCGGTCTGGGCCGCATCCTTGATTACCTGAAGGATTTCCGCCCTTCCGAAAGCGATCTGGCCCATATGAAAGACAACCACATCGTTTCCGACCAGACCATCCGGTACTTGAGAATTACCGCTTCTCCGGCAGCATCAAGGCCTACCGGGAAGGCGAGATCTTCTTCGCCATTCGCCGATCCTCCAGGTGGAAGGTACTTTCGGGGAGTCGGTTTTGCTGGAGACCCTGATTCTGAGCATCCTGAATTACGACAGCTCGGTCGCCTCCGCCGCCTCCCGCATCACCTCAGCCGCCGGAGACCGCCCTTGCGCCGATATGGGCGGCCGCCGCATCAGCGAATACGCCGCCGTAGCGGCCTCCCGGGCCGCCGTGGTCGGTGGTTTCGCCTCCACCGCCAACCTGGCAGCGGCCAAGATCACGGAATCACATGCATCGGCACCGCCGCCCATGCCTTCACCCTGGTTCATGACAGCGAGCGCGACGCCTTCCAGTCCCAGATCAGCGCCTTGGGGAGTCGGCACCACCCTTTTTGACCGATACTTCAACATCGACGACGCCATCAAGACCGCCGTGGAAGTCGCCGGGCCCTCGATTTGGGCGGCATCCGATCGACTCCGGCGACCTGGCTTCCCTGGCCCAGCGGGCCCGTCACCAGCTGGACGCCTTGGGGCCACCAAGACCACCATCACCGTGACCAACGATTTGGACGAGTATTCCATCGCCGCTTTGGCCGCAGCCCCCATCGATTCTTATGGGTGGGCACCCGTCTGGTCACCGGCTCCGCCATGTGACCAACAACATGGTCTATAAGCTGGTCGAGCGCGAAGGCAGGGATGGGCTCATGCACCCGGTCGCCAAGAAATCCTTCGGCAAGGCGACCGACGGCTGGGCGTAAGAGGCCCTGCGCTCTTATCAGTATGGTCTGGCTCAGGGGAGCTGGTACTGGCCGGCAGCCAGGAGGCCTTGGACTCTTACCAAACCCCCGATGAATACGGGGAAACCCGCCAGCTGGCCATCACAGCCGTGGACCATGAGCGACCTTGACGATTCGCTGACCAGCCGTCAGGCCCCTTTTCGCCGCCCGCGACTATCACAAGCAGCAGTTGGCCGAACTCCCGGTAAGCGCCTTGTCTCTCAGCGATGGAGAGCCGGCCATCCCCACCCAGGTCGTCACAATCGACTAAAGGTCGGACAGTTACAAGGCTGATTAGAAGCCGCCTCGCCCTGACCCCATCTGAGCGTAAACCCTTTTGCATTCAGGGCAGACGGGGTAATTCTCCGGTTCCGCTTGGGGAATCCAGACCTTCCCGCACAAGGCGATGACCGGCCGGCCGGTCAAACGGGCCTGTTCCAGCCGCTCCTTGGACACGTAATGAGCGTAGCGGTCGTTATCGCCCGTATCGTCTTTGCGGGTCCGCTCTTCTACTTGCTCTTTTTCCAACAGGGCCGTCCCTGTTCCGGGGCCGGAACCAGAGTCTCCCCCTTGGCCGCCTCCCTGATCGGGGTAAGCCTCGTTCATGATGACCACATCCATCGTTTCTTCATCCATAGCTGCCTCTTCCATGATTCCGTCCATGATCTTTTCGCTCATGCTCTTTGATCCTTGCCCGCTGGAGTTGCTGATGAATTCCTTCTTCACGATACATCGGTCCAGCAGCATCCATCAAGCCCAGCTTGTGACGCCATTCTAGTCCCCCTGCCAGAGGTAAGCTTGTGCCATGACAATTGCAGTTTGCCCGGGGTCCTTCGACCCCGTCACTTCCGGTCACATCGACGTGATTGAGCGAAGCGCCAGATTCTTTGAAAGCATCCACGTGGTCGTGGCCGTCAACTCGGCCAAAAGGCCCCTTTTCAGCGCGGAAGAGCGGGTCAACCTGATCACCCAGGCCCTCAAGGCCGACGGCTGCACCAACGTGGTGGTCACCAGCACGGAAGGGCTGATCACCGAATATTGCACCCAGGTCGGGGCCACCGTCATCGTCAAAGGCCTGCGGCAGAACGGCGATTACGAAGCCGAGTTGGGCATGGCCCTGGTCAATCGCCGCCTGGCAGGAATCGAAACGCTTTTCCTGCCCGCGGACCCAATCAAAGAGCACATTTCCAGTTCCATCGTCAAAGACGTGGCCCGGCACGGGGGAGACATCACCGGCATGGTTCCCGACAACGTAATCAAGCCCCTGCTTGAGGCCTTGGAATATCAGGCAAAAGCATTACTATAGGGAGCATCAACACTTTCCAGGCAGACAACGAGGGTGACCATCATGAGCGACGACTTTTCCCAGAGTTACGACGACCAGGATTACGATGACGACGATACCGGTCAATCCCCGGTCCAGGCCAGTCGTCTGACCGATTCAGGCGATTTTCCTCCCCAGCCGGGCCAGGATCGGCCAGAAGAGGCGAATGACCAGCGTCCGGATGATGACGGCCACAGTGAGGGGGACGACTCGGTGAGCGACCCCGCCCGCGACCGCACCGACGCCGCGCTCAAGGCCGTCCATCAGTATATGCCTGAAGCCTATGCGAATCAGGACTCCTTAGATGACGATGACGACCGGATTGGCGACGAACAGTTCACCCCGGCCTACGACATTATCGAGCATATGGAGAAGCTGGTGGAGGAAGCCAAGACCGGCATCTTCAACAGCAATGTGGCCAAAATCGACAAAAAGCGAGTTCTGGACCTCCTCCATGAGCTCAAGAAAGGCCTGCCCGTCCAGCTGGAACGCGCCTCCGCCCTCATGCGCGAGTCGGAACGGCGCTTGGAGAACGCCCAGAGCCAGTCCAATTCCATCGTCTCCGATGCCCGCTCCCAGGCCTCCGGCATCATCCGCGAGGCGAACGAACAGGCCCAGTTCCTGGCCGGCCAGGAAAACGTGGTCTCCATCGCCACCCAGAAGGCGAGGAATATCCTGGATCAGGCCCAGGAGAAGGCCAATCAGCTCACTCAGGGGCCAACGCCTACGCCACCAAGTCCATGAACGACCTGGACGAGCAAGTGACGGAGATTCACAATTCCATCGTCTCCGGCCTGGAAGTGCTCAAACAGAGGCAGAAGGAAGCCGAAAGCCAGGTTCCCCGTCTCTCGGCCGAAGACTACCCCGATCATCAGTGAGGATTCCCCAGTAATATGTCACGCGAACAACGCACCCTTTGGTCCTTATCCATTTTCTCTCTCCCAACGCCCGGGCCAAACCATGGCCGTGGAAGAGACCTTGCCTGCCCCATCCGGCGTCGGCGACCAGATCGTCGGCGTACCGGAGGGCCGATATCAGCCTGACCGGGACCTTGACCAGCATATCCGACGGCATCCTCTTCAACGGGAAAGTGAGCGCCGAGCTGACCGGCGAATGCACCCGCTGCCTGACAGCCGTCCACAAGGAAGTCGCGGCCCCCGTCACCGCCTTCTTCACGTACGACATGCCGGCCCAGGAGACGACGGGCGAGGCGGAGTTGGACTCCCTGGAGGACGAGGAGGATTCTGCAGGACCTCTACCCCTCTCCCCTCCGCCACCATGATCGACTTCCAGAATCCTTGGTGCCGGGACAACCCGGCTGAAGCCCTTCCCCTGCAGCTGCTGTGCAAAGAGGATTGCCTGGGCCTGTGCCCTCAGTGGAATCAACCTCAACGAGCATCCCGACCACGAGCATCAGGGTGACCGACCTGCGTTGGGCGGGGCTTGGAGGATTTCAAGCAACGACTGGAATCCCAAGAGTGAGCGCTTCCCCATCCTTCCGTGGATGCGGCCGCCCTTTTTCGAGGGTCGCACTAGAATCGCATACGCTAAGCAATATAGTTCGAACGAAAAGAGGAATTATCATGGCATTGCCAAAGTATAAGACTTCCCGTGCCAATACGCACATGCGCCGCGCCGCCTGGAAGGCGCAGGCCGCTCAGACCGTCGCATGCCCCAACTGCGGAGCCCCCTACTCGCCCATATGGCATGTCCCAACTGCGGTTCCTACCATGGGCGCACCTACCGCGCAGCCAGTCAACCCCGCTTTGTCCGCCAAGTAAGCCACGAGGCGACCCTGGCCAGCATAGTCGGCAACAGCTGGCAATGGCGGACCTGCGGGTTCATGGGAAATCCTCTCGTCGACGGGCGGGAGGGGTATTGTCTGATAACCTCTAGGCGCCTTACAAGGCCACCCCGGTCCTGCTCCCACGAATTCTCAGGCCAGAGCTAGGTAAGAGACCAAAGTCTCCCCATACTTTTTTTCTTGGATGACCTCCCACCCCTGAGGCGGCTTGACTTCCTCCGTCCGGATGGACCGTTCCAGAACGATCTGGGCCCCGTCCGAAAGGAAACCGCCGAGAGCCAGGTCGGAAAGGGTCCGGTGGCAGTCCTGGCTGCTGACGGCGTAAGTCGGGTCCATGAAGACCAGGTCGAATGGCTGGCCGTCCATTTCGCCTGGTCTTTCGCCTGAAACGAACTTCTCCGCCTTGGATCTGACCACCCGGGCGGTCAGGCCGGCCTCCTTCCATGTGGGCGACCCCTGAAGCCGCCGGATGGTCGCCGTGATGCAGGAGGCCACCTGCCCGTTGGCCTCCACCGCCACCAACGACCGGGCCCCGCGGAAAGGGCCTCGAATCCCAAGGCCCCGTCCCGGCGAAAGATCCAGAACCCGCGCGCCCTCCAAGGCCCCCCAGGCCTCCAGCCTGGAGAAGATGGCCTCTTTGGCCCGGTCCGTGGTGGGGCGGGTCGTACGTCCGTCTTTGGGTGTGGTGATGTCCACGTTCTTGAATCGGCCGGCAATTATCCGCATAATCCCATTGCTCGGACCGCCTGCGCAAATCAAAGCGAACCCATAAGTCCACGGATGCGCGAATCCTCATGGCGAATCAGCCAGCCTCCCTCAGGAAGAGACCAGGAAGTCCTCGCTCCCTCGGGAGAAGTCCAGGACTGCCCGGCCAACTGGATATGGTTCGCCTGGGTCAACGCCGGGTCGGCCTGTAATATGCTTTTCCGCCTGGGAGCGGGCCCGGGTGATGAGGTCCGCGTCTTTGACGACCCGCAGAAGCTTGAAAGAACTGATGGACTGGCCGCCGGACTGGCTGTCGCCCAAAAGCGTCGCCGGCCCGCGCAGGTCCAAGTCGGCTTTGGCGATCTCGGCCCCGTCCGTGGTGGACCGCACGACTTCAAACGCCGGGCGGCCAGGGAATCCGATCGGACAAGTCCACCCGGGTCACGAAGAAAGCCCAGCTTCGGGTCCCTCCCGGCCCACGCGGCCGCGAAGCTGGTGCAGCTGCAGAGACCGAAATGGTCGGAGTCGAAGATGATGATGCAGGACGCCTGGGGAACGTCCACCCCACTTCGATCACCGTGGTGGCCACCAGGAGCGGGGCCCGCCCTTGCGCGAAATCCTTCATGGCGGCGGCCTTGGACTCCTCATCGTCCCGGCCGGTCAGGATTCCTATCCGGACGCCTTGGAACTGGGGCAGGGCCGCCAGACGCTGGGACATCTCCTCCACGGAATGCAGGGCTGGCTGGGGGCAGAGGAATCCAAAGGAAGGCCTTCCTGATCGAACTGCAGGGGCAGGAGGTCTTCCTGCCTTGAGAATCCTCGTCCACCTGGTCTTCGTCTATCCTGGGGCAATCACATAGACCCTCTCCCCGCTTCAATCCGCTTTCGGGCATGGAGGAACATCTGTCCCCATGGTCCTCCCGTCGCTTTCCCTGACGACGACGGACGTGATGGGCTTGCGCCCGAAGGGGAGCTCGGTCAGCCAGGAGATGTCCAGGTTCCCGAACCAGGTCATGGCGGCGGATCTGGGGATGGGGGTGGCCGTCATGACGAGCAGGTGGGGGATCACATCCGCCGCCTGCCTAATGGTTTCCCTTTGCTCCACCCCGAACCGGTGCTGCTCGTCGATCACTTCCAAGGCCAGGCGGGGGCTTGGAAACTATGCGAAAAGGCGGCATGGGTGGCGATGGCGATGCAGGGGACCCCGCTGGCGGGGATCGCCAGGGCCTTGCGTCGATCGGCCAGCCGCATGTTCCCCGTCAGAAGGACGAGAGGGAGGTCTATCCCGCTTGGGTCAGCATGGCCCGGATGGATTCATGTGTTGTTGGGCCAGGACCTGGGTGGGGCCACGAGCAAAGCCTGGTAGCCTGCCTGGGCCGCCCGGAGCATGGAGGCCAGGGCGACCACGGTCTTCCCGGACCCCACTTCCCCCTGCAGGAGCCGGCTCATGGGGTAGGCCTGCCCCATATCGGCCTGGATCCGTTCGATGACTTCTTTCTGACCGGCGGTCAGCTTGAAAGGGAGGGATTGGATGAAGCGCTGACCAGGTCCTCGCCCGCCTCCCCGGAACAGGCGAAGGATTTGCTTTCCCTCATTTTCTCCCTTTCCTGAAGCAGGGCCGTCTGGGAGACCAGGGCCTCTTCGGAACGCATGGAGCCTATCCCTTTCCAGAATTCCTCCGTGGTTCCCGGCTTATGAATGGCCTTTAGCGCGTCGAAACGATGGAGCAGGCCCCACTCCTTCCTGACTTCTTCCGGGATGATGTCGGGGACGGAATCCGGATCCAGCAAAGGAATCAGCCCCAGGATCGATTCATGTATATGCTCGGAAGATATGCGGGAGGACGTATGATAGACCGGTTGAGGTTCGGTCAGGCGGGCGAAGCCTTTCCTCCGTCGTCGCCACGTCCATCCCTGGCTCCTGCCCGACCATCAGCACCTGAGGATGGGTGAATTGCAGGGAGCCGCCATAGATGCTGGCCTCTCCGGCGGCGACCAGGAGCCGCTTTTCGCGGAACTTGCCCAACAACCAATCCACGTAATGCTTTTTGTAAGAGAAGAAGACAGAGCTGGCGGCCGCATCCCCATCGTCGACTTGGACTTCGACCCTGATAGCCACGGCGGGAATTCATGGGACTGGTTCTCACCCGCCTCACCTTCCGGCATGAAGGCCGTTCTCGCCCTACTTTGATTTTGTCAGGATGGAACCGCGGGGCAAGAGTCGGCCACCCGGAAGGTAATAGGTCAGGGCATCGCCCACAGTGGTCACACTGAGGCTTTGAGAGCGCCGAGCCGCCGCTTGTTGGTCATGCAAGAAGAGAGAGAGAGAGTCAAGAGTCAGACCCATGGGTTCACCGCCTTCCGAACCCGCTGAGCGACAAAACCCCGTTCGAAAACGGGGTAAAAGCTTTTTAACATGATGAATGATCTCTCATTTCGTTTCCTCGCACTTATGCAACGCGACGCTGTACCTTGCCAGCCTTAAGGCAGAGGTGCACACGCGCAGACGAACGGTTTCGCCATCTACAGTCGCGCGAACGGCCTGAAGGTTTGGAAGGAAACGACGCTTATTGCGCAGGGTGAGTGAGACACGGAATAACCAACCTGTGGACCCTTGCCGAAAACATCGTGACGAGCTGCCATAATAACTCCCTCAATAGTTACATCTATCTGCACCGCGACTCCAGCCCAAAGGACGCCACAGACCCAGCGATACGCAACTTTGTCCATGATAACGTAACGTGTGCATGCACCCAGCGTCTGGTGTCAGCTGAAACTTTCCCTCCGTCGCTCTCATCACACCCATCAAATCCGGGGATTGACGCAACGCCTTCATTGAAAACATAAGGCTGCGCTGACCTTTGAGAACTCCTTGAAAGATCCTCGTTCAGCGTCAGCACGCGTTCCACCTTCCACGTTCTCTTGCCCACAAAATATGCAGACGCGTAGGAGTCCTCTTCCCGCCTGCCCATACCTGATTCGCATAATACAATAATAACGATCAGTCGGCAGAAGAACATATTTATACTGTAATTTGTCACCGTCGCTTAAGCCTTTGGGAAGTTTTGTCAACATCACTTGCCTACGAATAATCCCGGTATCCATATCGACTTGCACTACTTTTCCCGATGCGTCCATAGACCACTGTCAGCATCCGTCATCGATATTGCCTTTTCGTTATAATCCACCGTTGTGTTGGAGATTGTCAGCTTTTCGCCATTGCTATACCGGATTGGGTAAATTGTTCTTTTATCCGTCCGAATATCCCATTTCAATACATAAGGATTGATGTAATACTCGTTTTTATTCTTTGAAATTATCGTCAGAAACTGAGAATCTGAAAGACAGGCCGTGCCCCGCATACTTTGGACAACACAAATCCGCTCTTCCTGACATCGTACGATAAAACCTTCTGCCACGAGTCGAATAATTCCTCAAGTCAAAGGTACCCACTCCGGCAAAATCTTGATTCGCATCCTCTTCACGATGTCAAAGGTTCTTTCCACAATATGCGGCGGAACTTAATATGCCTGAATAAACAACTCTCTTTTCCCCGGAAGAAGAGAGAGGAATGAGTTGCAATCGATTATCGGTATCCGTATCAAACCCCATATCGAAAACCATTACGGACTTTTGGGGAGTCTCTAATGTTAGATTTCTGGAATAAACTTTATCGTTCCTTCTGACATCCCTGCTTTTCTCGCCAATGAAATAATCGTTCTTGAAATCCGCGAAATAGAGTCCGTTCCGCGTCCACAAAGGCTGTTGATAAGCCACCAGCCGTCTTCACAGCCGCATAACTCCCGTCCTTCCTCAAAAAAACAACATACCCACCAGCCCTTCTCACTTCATCCTCATGCTGAGGATTCACCGAAAACACAGCAACCACATCTCTCAACGACACATCCGAAAAACAGAACCGTATCAACTCGAGAGCGCAAGCAGATAAAAACCCTACGAACACAACCAATATAGAACAAACCACGCGAGCCCACACAGAAGAAAAAGAACCGCGCCGCAGCGATTCCAAGGAAAGACCGCGGCGCGAAGAATGGGACTCCCGGCAATAATGCTGGGGAAAACATTATGACCGTCCTCACAACATAAGCTTTTTGCAGAGTCCTCAAATCCCAAAGGCCAAACGATATCGTCGTTGTTCTTGGTATCCATCGATTTTGGCGCCGTACCAATATGAAGCCCAGACAAGCTGGGGCAGTTCATGCCTCCTCTATCATCCTTATTTCCATACATGAACGCCGAATTATAACCACGGCCTATGTATTTCTTGAACCGATTGGCGGCCTTGATTCTATTGGCGACACTGGTTTTCACACGCATAACCCTAGCGCCATGCGCAACTCTCACTTCACGGGCATTAATACGGTGCGCAACTTGCCGGTTACCTGGAGCTTCAACAATCATGTCGCTGGAAGAATCTAGATGCCAGCTCCGTGATTCAAAACACCTCCATCCGTATGAAGTAATCTCAGCTGTGCATTTTCCAACAGGGGTCGATCCGCCACCACTTGATGAGGGCGTAACGGACGCCGACCCCCGGTGGTTGCTGGAATTCGACCTCGTGACGCTCTGCAAGCTCGTAATCGAGATTTGTTGCTTTGTCCGTCCCTCGAGTGTTCAGCCCACTCGCTATGGCCTGATCCAACTCACTAGGAGTCTTCTTGCCGTCAGACAAACGTGACAGTTCAAAGCCCTCCTCGCAGTCGAATCAGCATCGCGTCATACGCCGCCACTTGTTGGAATCAGCGCCAAAACTGCAATACCAGTTACAAGCGCTTTTCTATTCTCTTCGTAATATGTCTCCTTTGGCATTATCTCTGTCAAGGATGGCACCATTACCACCCTTGACACAAATTGCATATCTATCACCACTACTGCACAACTTACTTTCAGGCGTTTCTTAAAACCATCAGTCAAAAGTGTAAGCAGTCAGAAAATACTCAGCCCTTCGCCGCCCTTCCTCTGGAGTCTGTGGAAGAATGACCGTATGCACGCATTCTGGGCCTCACTCGTCGCTTGGATCAAGACGAACTCATCGAAAATCACCTATCTGACGGTCACCTTCATCGTCGCCTTCTTCCTCATCAAATGGGTGACGAGAATCATCAGCGGGCCTTCCGCAAATCCAACAAAAAACCCAGCGCCAGCCTCTTCGTCAACATCATCCGCGTCATCCTCTGGTCCCTCGCGGTACTGATAGTACTCAAACCCGTTTTCGGAATCACCCCAGCACCCTGCTGACCGCATTAGGCGTCGGCGGCGTCGCCCTGTCCCTAGGCATGCAGGATACGATCTCCAATCTCATCGGCGGATTCATGCTCATGATGGGGAAAGTGATCTCCCCTGGGGATACCATCAAAATCAATGATTCCATCGGGACCGTGAAAGACATAACCTGGCGGCATACCATCATCCGGGAACGCAGCGGGAATGAGATCTGGATCCCCAACTCCGTCCTCAACTCCACCCAGCTGGAAAAACTTCCTTCGGCCAACGCCGCTTTCACCACGATCCCCTTCACCATGCGGGGGGACACCGACGTATCCATGGCCAGCAAACGGATCCTGGAACTTGTCGGCCGCGCGACGGCGAATATCAGTCTGAAGAAGACCAATCCTTCGGTGCGTTTCACCGGCTTCACCCCGTATGGCATCTGTGGGGAAGTGGTTCTTTACGCCGCCCATGGGGTCAGTTTCGCGCAGATCTCCGATGCGGCCTCCCGCCATCGCCGGCGAGAATTACATCGTGCAGAACGGGAATGAGCAGGCCCAGCCCGGCCCGGCCCCTGGTGGAGGATAATCAGGAGACGGTCACCCAGCCCCTATCCTCCAAGTCCTCCAAGAAAGGGACGCCTTTCGGCCAAGGAGGGCCTCGGCGTGCAAGACTACGGACCGTTGATGCCGAACGGGGCGAGCGTGCTCAGAAAGGAAGACGGCCATGTGACCGCCGGCGGCGAGGAGGCCAACGGGAACCCTACGTGAACCGGATCCTGAGAAGCTCGTCTCCATCACGGAGACGAAGGAGAAAAGAGCGCCCAGCCGAGCACGGAAACCCTTCCGGCCTGGCGGACACCAACCCTGAAAGTCGCCCGGCAAATCGGGCGTGAAGGCCAATCCGGAAAGCGGGAAGTCGTTCCCACGGAGGAATTCCGGATCCGTCGGCGGCATCACCACCATTCGCAGGGGGATCCGAGCAAAGAAAACCGGCGATTCCCGACGGCAAAGGCCGCGAAATCACCGGTCGCGAAGGGCGGAATTAGCTGGAATCGGACAGAACTAGCCGGAACCTGAATCGAATGCCAGTCGGTCAGTCGAGGATCCCTTCGATCAAAGTGGTGATCAGCTCCCGATACGACACGCCCGTCGCCTCCCAGGCCTTGGAATACATGGAGATGGGTGAAACCAGGCAGTGTTGATTTCGCTGACGATCACGGTCCCTTCCTCGGTCACGAAAGTGTCCACCTGGAAAGCCCGTCCCGTCCACGTGCGGTGAAAGCCAGGCGGCACGCGCGGACTCCTGCAGGGTCTCTTGGGGAAGCTATCGGGGACCTCCACATGGGAGTGCCGAGGAGTCCATGCTTGCTGTCGAAATCGTAGAGCGCTGTTCCCGGGCCTCGTCCAGGACGATCTCGCCAGGCCAGGAGGTCCGGGGTTTGTCCCCGTGCCGGGGAGCCAGGACCGCGCATTCGATCTCCCGAGCCTTGATCCCCTCTTCCACCAAAACCCGCCAATCATGCCGGGCGGCTTCATGGACGGCGGCGGCCAAATCCGCCTGCCGCTCAGTCGCATCAGCCTTATAATCCACCTTGGTCACGCCGAAGGACGAGCCGGCCCGGGATGGCTTGACGAAAGGGATGACGCAGGCCCGCCTCATCCACCAAGTCGCACAGAACCTTGCCCTGAGGGGTCGAAGCCTTGGGCCGAATCGTAGGAACGGGTGTCCACCGTGATGCCAGGCGCCACCGGAATGCCGGCCGCCTTGAGCAGGACTTTTTGTATATGCGTTATCCATGCAAGCTATGGAAGCCAGAACCCCCGCAGCCGACATAAAGGCAGGCTCATCATCTCCAACAGGCCTTGGATGGTCCCGTCTTCGCCATAAGGGCCATGAAGGACGGGGAAAACGGCGTCCACCTGGCCAAGGGATTCCACGGCTCCGGTCCGCCCATCGCGGGCCAGGAAACCATTCCCTCCGGCGGACACGTCCAGGACCACCCGGCGGGAGCCAGGGACCTCTTTCACTTCCGGCAGCTGAGCGCCAAGCTCCCACTGACGGGGGTCCACCCCGTCGACGATCCAGACCCCCTCCTTGCTGATGCCGATGGGACGGCCTCGAATCCTCCTGGTCCCACTCACGCAGGACCGACCCGGCGGAGATGCAGGAGATGGGGTGCTCGTCCGCCCGGCCCCCGTAGAGGACGACGATTCTCTTCCGCCCTGAGGCGGATGGGGTCTCGGCGCTCTTGTTGGTGTTTTCTGCTGGTCGTGATTCAGCCATGTCGCTCTTTTCCATGAGATGACCTATTGAATTTGGATGATTGTCAGAGTGATCGATCGGGGAATTCCCGCCTGTTCCACCACTCCGTATCCCGTACTTCTGCTACCCGCGATTTCGCTGCTCCGTTATTTCATTGCCTTACTCCGCGACGATGCCTCAGCGAAGATCTCGCCCAACATCTGATCGCAGTGAGATGCCTCCGTTCAGGACGCGCAGCTACGGCCGAAGCCAGGGGGTCTCCTACCGCACTCTTTGCCCAGAGCTGACCACGGCGGCCGTGGTGGGGACGCCTTCGGCACCCCATTGCTCACCTTTGGTGGCCCCGTCCACGCCTCATGCCTTGCCAAGGTTGGCGCCGAGCTATAGTTCCGGCTCAGCGAGAACCGCAGGTGGCGATGAGGTCGCCCGCGGCCAGGCTGAAGAAAGTCTGGGCCTCTGGCCGACGGCCACGCCCAGGCGGTCACGCCCGGCCACACCCCTGGTCTCAATCATGGCGGCGGTGTTCTCGCCGTAGCCGGTCTCTGCGGGACATGCCCACAGCCAGCACCTCACGTTCTTCAGGATCCGCACATCTCCACGCCGATCACGTCGTTTGAAGTCAGGATCTTGAAATATTCGGTGGAGACGATCGCTCGCGCGGGTGCACACCTCCTCCTGCTGGAGGCGACCACGGCCGCCGCCGGCTGCTTCAGGGCGATTTCCTTGCTCACGTTCGGGCCGGACAGGCAGGCGAAGCGGTCGGCCGGAAGGTCCAGGGCCTCCATGACCACCTGATCCATGCGTTTGTCCGTGGACCGTTCGATCCCCTTCATCAGGGAGACCACAACGGCCTGGTCAGGAATCAGGCCTTTGAACTCCTCCAAGGCCTGACGGGCGAACTGGGCGGCGATGGTGACGATGATGACGTCGACCTCGGCCACGGCCTTACGCCTGTCCCCGGTGGCCGTCATGTTCTCGGAAGCTTCCACGATGGGCAGACGGACGGGATTCTGGTGGAGCGTGTTGATCGCGTCCACGATTTCCGGCTCGATGGCCCACATGGTCACCTTGTTGCCTGCATCGGCCAAAACCTGTCCAAAAGCAGTTCCCCAGGCTCCAGCGCCTAGAACCGTTACATTTGCCATTTCATATCCCTTCAGCCTTGCGGAGGATTTTTCACCTTCTATTTTTACCGGCCTTTACTGAAACAGGCTGGCAAGTCCCCTGTGAAATCTGGCACCATATCCGCTTTTCAGGGCCGGCTCCCATCATCCGGCAAGGCGGTCAGAGATGTCCCGGCCAAGCTGGGACGGCGCGGGACATGGTTCGGTAATCCCATCACGCCTTTCGACCGGGGGCTCCTCCCGCGGATCTCGGCCATGACGTTCTCCATCCCGCTGACGGACCCGGTTGGTCAATTCTCGACGGCCTCCTTCGGCGGCTCCTGCCCCCAGGAATCCATATATCGGTCAGAAGGTCGTCATAAGGAAGACGGCTATCGCCAGCAAGACCACGTTTTGCGGGGCCAGGCCAGAAATGATTGATGCTGGCGGCCCCCAGGTCACGGACGCACAAAGGGGACCTCACGGCTCCAGCTCTGCGGGAGGTTTCCAAAGCGATGTAGGCCATGCCCGGTTTCGTAGTCATCGGCCACTTTTTGGGGATCCCCTGGTCAGCGTCCCTCCGGCCAGATGGTCAAAGGCCGGCCGGAAGTGAGGATCCGGATGGATTCCTCTTCGATCGCCCTGGCTTCGCCCTTGCGCCGGTGGACGGACTGCATGCCCACCAGCCGGAACCAGCGGCCCAGGATGGGCAGGTTGGACAACTCGGCTTTCGCCATGTACCGGACGACGGCCCTGATAGAAGATGCCGGCCATGGGGACGAAGACGTCGAACTGGGTCACGTGGGTGGCGGCGGTGATGAAGACCCCTCTTCGGGAAACCCGCCCAGGCCCCAGGATTTCACCTTCATCCGCTGCCTGATGACGGCCGCGACCGCGTTCAGAAGCCGCATGGTCGCCTTAGGGTTCTGGTCCTGGATCTCCGCCTCGTTCACCTTCCGCGGGCCCGTCGGCAAGCGACGGTGGAATCCACCAGATGATGACGCCGGCCCAACCGGGCCACTCTATGCTCGGACAAGGCGGGCACGCTTTACGGGATGAAACTTTTCCAGGAGAAGACATACCTATTGTGCCCGGATCAGCGGAAATCCCCAACGGACGAGATCTTCGAGTCGAAGAGATCCCTTAGTCGATATCGGCGCCGAGCGCGGCAAGCTTGCCGCGGAAATGCGCATAGCCGTCGATCAGGGAGATTCCCCGCACCTGCGAGGTCCTCGGCGGCCAAGGCCGCGATCAGGTGGGAGAAACCGCCTCGCAGGTCCGGCACGTCACCGTCTTGCCCGGTCAGCTGGTGGCCCGAAAATGACGACGAATGCTCGAAATTGCGCTGTTTGAAACGGCGGGCAGAGAGCCCAGGCATTCCTTTGTAAAGCTGGATGGCTGGCCTCATCTGGACCAAGGCTTGTGAAACCGAAACCGGTTCGTCGTAGACGGTCTCGTGGACGATGCTCAGCCCGTTGGCCTGGGTCAGGGCGACCACCAGAGGCTGCTGCTCAGTCGGTCATGAAGCCGGGTGGACGTCGGTCCGATGGCAACGGGATGCAGGTCCCTGCCCGATGCCAGAAGTGGATGCCCTCGTCGGTCACGTCGAAGGCCCCGCCCACCTTCCGGTAAACGTTCAGGAAGGTCATCATCTCAGGCTGGTGGCCCCTTTGATGAAGACGCCGCTGCCGGTGGCCAAGGCGGCGGAGGCCCAGGAGGCGACCCTCGATGCGGTGCGGTCACGGTGTGGGTGTAGTAGCCCTTGAGCTCTTTTTGGACCCCTTCGATGCGGATGGTCCGTCCACGTCCACGGAGATGATGGCCCCATCTTCATGCAGGATGGCGATCAGATCCATGATTTCCGGCTCCACGGCGGCCCCGGACAGCTCGGTCTTCCCATCGGCCAGGACGGCGGCCAGGACGGTTTGCTCGGTGGCTCCGACGGACGGATAAGGCAGGTGGATCTTGGCCCGTGAAGGCTGTTGGGGGCGGTGATGTGGATGCCGTCTTCGTGCTCTTTTATCCACGTCCGCGCCAGCTTGCGCAGGGTCTCCAATGGAAGTCGATGGGCCTGTCCTCGATGCGGCAGCCGCCCAAAAGTCGGGGATGAAGGCCTCTCCCAGACGATGCAGGAGGGGGCCGGAGAAAAGGATGGGGATGCGGGAGGCTCCGGACAGGGTCTCCACATCGGAGACGGCCGGCATCTCCACATGTTTGGCGTCGATGGTGACCACCCCGGTCTCCCCGTTCACATCCACTGAGACCCCGTGCAGGCGCAGGAGGTCGGAGACCACTTGCACGTCGCGGATTTCAGGGACGTTTTTCAAAACGGAAGTCCCCGGCGCCAGCAGCGCGGCCACCATGGCCTTGCTGACGAGGTTCTTGGCGCCCCGCACCTTGATCGTACCGTTGAGAGGCTTTCCGCCTTGGACTCGCAAAACGTCTTCCTCTGGCTTGACAGCGTTCACTACTACTCCTTAACTACGGCGGACCGTTGGAAACAACTGCTGTTCGCAAGCGTAAACTCGCGGTCCTTCCTCGCTATTCCCTTGAGCGCCCCCGGCACTCCGACAGCGAAAACCGCGAACACATATATGCCCTTATCTATTCTGCCATATGCCCTGTGCCGACATGGTGAAAAGACCCGTCCAGGAATCGGCTTTCTTTCCTGGCACAATCTTTCATCCGTCAAGAATTCGTCCATATACAGGACGATTGTCCGTATTATGAGACACACTGATGTAGTGGGGTGCTGACTGCACAGATACCGGTTTTGCGACGAATGAGGTAGCAATGAGCGACGACCAGAACTCGTTTCAGGACGACCGCGCGGACAAGGAAGACAAGGGCGATCGGAAAGCCGAAGAGGCCCTGAATCCCCAAAACGCCAAGGCTGCCACGGAAGCCACAGGCGGCAAAGACCGCGATAAGGACCGCTCCGCCGTGCGAAGCCTGCGCCCTCAATACGACCAGCTGGTCGATCCCTTCCACTTTCGTACCCGTCTACGAGCTGCATTTCGCCTCCGAAAACAAGGATTCCCTAGGCAGGAACCGGCGACGCCCTCTCCTACAGCACGGACAGGGCCGATTCCAACACCAGCATGTTCGCCCCTCCGGTCAGGACCATCCCCGCCTCCTGGAAGAGGAAGGCGAAAGCAAAAAGCCGGGCGCTGGGGTCGTCCTGGTTCCGGCCGGGGCCTGCAAACCAATCCAAGTCCGCCTTGTCCGTCTTCCAAGACCCCCGTCAGGTCAAACATGGCGACACCAAATCCGCCACGCTGAACCCGGCCACCAATGAGGACACCATCGCCCTCGCCCAGGCGACCCATTCGAACGTAGGGGTGATCGACAAAGCGGCCATCGTCCTGGCCTCCCTGGAGGCGGGTCCGGCCACCCTGGTCGAGCTGACCTCGCGTTCGGGCTTGTCCCGGCCGACCGCCCACCGCATCGCCACCGCCTTGGAAGCCCATCATTTCGTCACATCGGGACGACAGCGCCGCTTCATCCTCGGGAGCCGTTTCTCCGACCTGGCCATCGCCGCCGGCAACGACCAACTGCTCTCGGCCGGCCTGCCCATCCTCCAGTCCCTGCATGACCGCACGGGCGAATCGGCGCAGATCTACCGTCGCCAGGGGAGCCAGAGGACCTGCATCGCCTCGGTGGAAAGGACCACCGGTCTGAGGGACAGCGTCCCTGTGGGCACTTCCCTGTCTTTGATCGCCGGGGCCGCCTCCCACGTGCTTCTGGCCTGGGAGAACAACGACGACATCCACGACATCCCTGTCCAAAGCCCATTTCAGCGCGAAGATTTTGACGTCCGCCGCCGCGATTGGGCGGAGTCGGTCAACGAAAGGGAGATTGGGTGTTCTGTCGGCTGCCCCCATCCGCAACGCGGCCGGCCAAGTGATCGCCGCCATCAACCCTCTCCGGCCCCTCCTGAACGGATGGGCGGGCATCCGTCACCTGTACGCCCCTGTGGTCTTAAGCGCGCCAAGCATCTAAGCGACGCCATCTCCCATCATAATTTCCGCTGAGCTCAGCTTGCCCCTAGTCGTCGGTGCGGCATCTGGCCAGTAGCGAATGGCCTCAGTCCAACAGCATCTGGCCAGCGTTGAACGGCCTCAATCCCTGCTTGTTCTGCCTACGGAAGAAGGCCTTGGCCGCCCTGATGAAGCGTTCCCACCTGCTCAGCGGCCTGACCAGGGTCGTACTCTCCTCCCGGCCTGGGGCACATAGTTGGCCCCGAAAGAGTAGGACTTCTTGGATGAGGCCTTGCCCACCAGGTCGCCGAACTCCAAAAGCTGGGTGCGGGGCTCGTAAGGATGCCGCAGGTCGAATTCCAGCAAGCGAGCCGCCCTCTTCGCCGGAGCCGGCCCATAAGATCCGAAGCCGCAGGTGGGGTGGCCATGACACGACCCTTCCAGGCTGCCGCGAAACCATTACGGTGGTCGTGCCGGCCGAGATGGCGAAATAACCTGGTCCCGGGCGATGGCGAACTCCCCCGTGTCTTTGTCCGGGCAGGAAATCCTCTTGCCCAAGTAACTGCCAGGGACGGTTTTCTCGGGATCGATCTCGTAATAAGTCTTGAAAAGTCCGATACCCTCCACGGCATGGGCCTGAGTGGGCGGACGGGCTTGAGCAGACGTACTACGAGCAAAGGGATGTTCTGGAAGATGATCCTGGGCGTCCAGTTTCTGCGGCTGGTCTTTGAGGAATTCGCGGGCGTCCACGCTCAAAGACCCGCAGCCGCCTTCCAAGGCGTAAGTGCCGGAATGGAGGAGGACGATCAGGAAGACCACGGCCCCGTCTTCGTCATGGACAGGCAGGCAGAAGGTCCCCGGCTCGCAGGCGTAGGCCACCTGGCCTTTCAAGCCGCTGGAAGGCAAGTTCTGGGCCTGGGCGGGTCAGCTGAAATGGAAGGAGGATTGCAGCAGCCGGGCACTTCCCGGTACAAGGCGTCCAAGACGGACTCGTCCAGGCCGCACTGAAGTCAGCGGTTGCCGTAGGTGACGGCGAAGGGGATCCCCTGGGAGACCAAGGGAGCGGTCGTGGTCTGGATGTTCTTTTTGACCAAGGCCCTGGTCGCGTCCGTGGCCGCCTGTCGGTCGGTTTCGCTCAGGCCCAGGTCCCAGGGGCTGGACCAGGGTCTTTTGGTGGCCGTCTGGGAGAATTCGGAATCGTAACCGGCGACCTGGTTGCCGGAGAAGACGACCAGATCCGGCCGGGAGGCGTCGCACGCGGCCTCGATCAGACGGATGGTATCGACGAAACGGAAGAGCCGTCCTGGATGTCGGACAGCTGGAGGATGCGGAATTTATCCGACTTGTGGAACTGAAGACGACCAAGGGTGGCGGAAACCGACAAGGGAGCAAGGGGCCCCGGCCCGGATTGGGCTACCTGGATCGCCTGCCCTATCTGACCCGCCTGATCCGTCCGACCGGTTTGGTCAGCCTGGGCCACCTGCCCAGCCCGGCCTGCTTGACCCGCCTGATCGTCGTGGCCGGAACCGACTCCCTGTGTCACCGGCTTCTATATCCGTATCGCCCGTCATACCTTTTAGACTATCAAAATCAGAGTAATAAAAAGGCCTCCCGGAAGGAGGCCAAGTCATCAATCTTGATGGAGATCTTAACTCATGGCTGGGGTACCTGGACTCGAACCAAGAACGGATGAACCAGAATCACCTGTGTTGCCAATTACACCATACCCCAATGGCTTGCACCTTAAGTTATAGACCTAAGCCTGTACAAGCTTGGTACCCCCGACCGGATTTGAACCGGTGTTAACGCCGTGAGAGGGCGACGTACTAGACCGCTATACGACGGGGGCGTTTTCACTTTTCGCCGCCCAAGCGCAAGAGGACTCGCAACTCAAGCAACGAAAAGCGACTATAGCACACCTAGAGGTTCTTTTGCAAATTGGCGAGTCGCGCGAGTGTCAACTCCTTGCCGATGATCTCCATGGACTCGAACAAAGGCGGGGAAACCCGGCGGCCGGACAGGGCCACTCGCACAGGTCCGAAGGCCAGACGGGGCTTGTAGCCACCCTCCTCTATCAAGGCCTTTTTCAAGGTCTCATGCAGGGTATCGGTCTTCCAATCGGCCGGGTCCACGGCCTGCAAAGCGGAAATGGCGGCGGCCAGCACGTCAGAGGCGGACTCCTTCAGCTGCTTGCGGGCGTCGGCGTCGGGCTCCAGATAATCGGCGGAAGACAAAAGGCCGCCCACCATGCCGGGAGACTTCGCCCAACAGGCGCACCCGGGTCTGGACCAGGGGGCCGGCGGCGGTCAGGATCTCCTTTTCCCGCTCGGTCAGATCCCCCCACTTATCGGCGGAGACCACCTGGTCGCGGAAAAGGTAAGGGACGGAACGGTCGAGGAAGTCCTGGGGCTCCAGTAGGCGGATGTGTTCGGCGTTGATGGCCACGGCCTTGTCCAGGTCGAAGCGGGCGGGATTGGCCTTGACGTCGCGCACGTCGAAGTGTGCGATCATCTCGTCCATGGTGAAGACGTCGCGGTCGGGGGCGATGGACCAGCCCAGCAGGGCCAGGTAGTTGAGCAGGCCTTCGCGGATGAAACCGTTGTCGCGGTGGAGGAAGAGGTTGGACTCCGGGTCCCTCTTGGACAGCTTCTTGTTGCCCTGCCCCATCACGTAAGGCATGTGGCCGAAGATGGGCATCTGCTTGGCCAGGCCCAGCTCCATCAGGTAGCGGTAGAGGACGATCTGGCGAGGGGTCGAGGACAGGAGGTCTTCCCCGCGCAAGACCACGTTGATGTCCATAAGGGCGTCATCCACCGGGTTGGTCAGCGTGTAGAGGGGGTCCCCGTTCGGGCGGACGATCACGTAGTCCGGCACGGAGCCGGCCTTGAAGGTGATCTCCCGCGAATCAGGTCGGTGAAAGTGACGTCTTCATCCGGTATCTTGATGCGCAGGGCGGGTTTGCGCCCTTCCTGGCGGAAGGCTTCCTTCTGCTCGGCGGTCAGGGTCCGGTCATAGCCGTCGTAGCCGAATTCGGACGGACGGCCGGCGGCCAGGTTGCGTTCCTTGGTCTCCTCCGGGGTGGAGAAGGATTCGTAGGCGTAGCCGGCCTCCAGAAGCTTGGCGGCCACATCGGCGTAGATGCCCAGGCGTTCGGATTGACGGTAAGGCCCATGAGGACCGCCCACGTTGATGCCTTCATCCCAATCGATCCCCAACCAGTTGAGGGATTCGAGGATCATGTCGTAGCTCTCCTCGCTGTCGCGGGCATTGTCCGTATCCTCGATGCGGAAGACCAAGGTCCCTTGGTATGACGGGCCTCGGCCCAGTTGAACAAGGCGGTGCGGATCATGCCCACATGAGGATTCCCGTGGGCGAGGGGCAGAAGCGAACACGAACGTTATCAGGCATCTGAGGCTTACCCTCATACTTTTGAGCCATAATCAGTTTTTCATCCTCTATCAAACGGGTTTGTTTCGACTTAGCGTGTGACTTCGCCTTCGACTTCGCCTTTCCAGCCAAAGTCCGGCCAATGGACACGGTCCCTATTCTGCCCCCTCTTAAGACGAATGTTTACCGATTTTTATATAATCTTCTCCATAAACTGACGACCTTACGGAGAAGATCCTCCTCTGATCGCCCGCCAGCCGAGGGCAAGACCAGGCGGGCAGGATATCGATTTGGAAAAAGCCAGGCGAAAAGGACAATCATGACTTATCAACAAGACCCAACCCCCGCGGACTTCACGGATCCGGCGCCTGAAGACGGATCGCGGCAAGCTCCTTCGAAAACCCCGAGCCTGCCTCACGGCCCGCGGCCCAGTCCGCGCGCCCCAATGACGATCAGGCCTCAGGAGCTCCCGCTGGGACAGGAATGCCAGTGGCGCCAGCCCCTTATCCTTCCGGCCGGGCCTTGACGTCCCCTTGGGCCTGCCTTTGGTACGGGTGCCTTTCGGCACAGGCGATCAGCGCTTTTCAAGAAGTACGCCACCTTCTCCGGCCGGGCCTCCGCAGCGAGTACTGGCTCGTCGTCCTTTTTCAACGCCCTCGTCTACGTCGGGACGATCATCCTCTTCTTCCTCCTCTCCTTCGCCGCCGGAATGACCTTTGACAAGGAAACGGGCTCCAACAACGTCTTCGTCTCCTTCATCATGGTCATTCTGGCCATCGCCTTGGTCGTTTACTCCCTGGCCTGCCTCGTCCCTCCATCGCCATCATCGTCCGACGACTGCACGACTCCAATCACAGCGGTTGGTGGCTCTTGGGGTACGTCGTGGCGAAAATCGTCATGGGGATCACCGCTCCATCGTCTTCATCAGTTGGATCACCTCTTTGATGCACAAATACGGGAGCCGAGCTGGAAAGCGGGATCGACACCAACGCCCTTCCCTCAGGGGTGGAGGCCGATATCGTCAACAGCCTCATGGGCTTCCTAGGGACTTACGCCATCTTCGGCATCCTGGACCTGGCCTTGGGCATCACCTTGCTTGTCTTCCTTTGCCTGCCTCCTCGGATCGAAGGCCAGCGTTTCGACCGGCCGGAGGACAACCCCAATTTCTTCATCCAACAAACCCAGATGGCTTATCAGGGATTCCAGCCCTATCAATACCCGGCGCAAGGCTATCAGCAGAATGGCTACCAGCCAAACGGATATCAGGCGGGCGGCTACCAGGTTGATGGCTACCAAGCCAATGGGTACCAAGCTGACGGCTATCAGGCCATGAACCCTCCCTATCCGGCAGCCCCAGTCCAGCCTTATCAGGCCCCTGCAGGCCTCCCCGACCAGCAGACGCAGCCGGTCCAGGGGACACCCCAGACCAATGGCTTCTTCCGATTCCTCTTTTCCGTCCGCCGACGGTTTCTCCTCCACTATGGACCAGCAGACCTGGCCCCGCAGTCCAATCCGGGAGGCGCTTGCAGCCCCTGAGACTCCTCAGTCCCCCGAAGTTCCCCAAGCCCCTGAGACCCCACGGTCTTCTGATACACCTGCAGCTCCTGAAACCCTAGCTCCTTCAACTCGCTGGAGACCTTCCCTCATGAGGCCTGAACCACAGGCGGGCGCAATCAACGGTAAAGGCATCACTGAAGGGACCTGGTCCCTTTCAAGGCCACGTCGCTTCCCGCCGACGCCCCTACCGCTCCCAGGAAAGACCAGCCTTGGAGGGGAATCCCCTTCGCCTATGCGGGTGAAACGCTTCTTCTTCAAATACGCCACCTTCTCCGGCTGGGCCTCCCGCAGCGAATTCTGGTGGGCCTTCCTTTTCAACGCCTTGGCCCCCTATGCCTGCGCCGTGCTCGTCGAATGGTTCATGCGTTACACTGCCCTCGGTTACGGTTTGAACGGCCAGATCTCCCCTTTTCGCCGCCATGACGGCGGTGATCCTGACCGTCACCCTCATCTCCTTCTACCGCTTGGCCACCCTGGTGCCGACCCTGGCCTTGTATTCCCGGCGGTTGCATGACGCCAATCTGGGCGCCGCTTGGCTGGCCGCCTACTGCCTGATCCAGCTCGCCCTTTTCTTCGGGCTCATCATCGTCTTCGCGAATTCCGCCAGCTCCGTCCCCCATTGGCAGGCCATGATCGACTCTTTCATGGACCGGACCCCTCATCTGAAGCACGGATTTTCCTGCTCAATCTGATGGAAGGGTTCCTGATCATCTACGGGCTGAGACTTCTTCTCCGCATCGCCTTCCTGGTCCTCTTGTCCTTGCCGGCCCGGAAGGAAGGCAAGCGTTTCGACCAACTGACGGTCCTGGTCCCCGCGGAGGGTCCCCTTCCTGATTCCGACGCGGATCCCAAGGAGAACCTCGCTGCCACGATGACTTATGCGCCAGCGCCGGCGACTGCGGTCGGCGTCAACTGATGCCAAAGACACGGCGATTCATGACTGAAAACGACCACGGCCGCCACGGGGGACAGCCGGAAAAGAAAAAGCCGGGGATGGCCATCGGCTCCTGGCTTCCTGCGCCATCACCGTTCTGGGCCTGCTGATGGTCTGGCAAATCGGGGTGATGGCAAGCAAAGCCTCGGAAAGGATCATCTCCTCCCCTAGCCAAATCTGGGACGCCTTGGTCTACAACTGGCCCCAGCTCTCCCTGAGCGCCTATGTGACGGCTTTTCGAGGCCATCAGCGGCTTTCTCATCGCCATCGTGGTCGGCATCCTGCTGGGGGTCAGGGCTCTTCCTATCCAAGATTCTCTATTCCTCCCTCTACCCCTCCTGATGGGGGCCCAGACCTTGCCGATCATCACCATCGCCCCCTTGTTCGTCATCTGGTTCGGCTATGACTCTCTGGGAAAAATCGTCCTTGTGACCGTTTTCAGCCTCTTCCCCATCGCCGTGCAGACCTGCCGGGGGCTGGAAGCCGTCCCCGTTACTTCCGTGACGTGGCTTTTGACCTGCGGGGCGACCCTCGGCTTGGTCCCTCTGGCATGTGCAGCTGCGGGTGGCCGGACGTCAGATTTTCTCAGGGATCCGCATCTCCGCCACCTACATTTTCGCCACGGCGGCGACGGCAGAATACATCGGGGCCAAGGCCGGAATCGGGGTGTGGATGCAGGGCGGCTTACAATTCCTTCCAAACCCCCATGGTTTTCGCCGCGACTGTGGTCATGGTGGTCCTCACCGGTCTGGTCATGGCCTTGGTCGCCCTCGTCGAGCGGATCCTGCTGAGGGCCACGGCGAGGATTCCATCGATTAGATTCCGCCCCTAGGATGAAGCTCCCGGAATCCCACTTTGAAATCCCGCTCCCCTCAAATTCCGCCGCTGGCTGGCTCTTAAAAGCTCGACCGGAGACTTGGTCGGATCGTCTTTCACATGCTCGAACTTCTTGGCCAGAGCAGCCTTGCCTGGCCTCATCCTCCTCCTTGGCCAAGCGCTTCGCCTCGGCCGGATCCCTAGGGACATCCGTCCCTATGCCGGTCCCATTCAACGGCGGCCGCTTGGGACAAAGGCGGACCACGATTCGGCGGAGTGCATGAAGGGGATCATCAGATTCTCATGTTTGACGAAGAGGCGGGGCAAGACCAGCGCTCATGGAACTCGTTGAGAAGAGGACCGCCACCAGGCGGGCGATGTTGTCCGCGGTGAAAGCCGCCACGCACTGGCGGACGCGGGTGTAGGGAGTAAAGGGAGACCGCGAATTTCGCCGCCATCAAGGCGACCGGATCCGGGAGGACTCCGCTGGCCGATCCGTCTGCCCGTCGCCGGTTTGAGAACCGCCGGCCGGAGAGCCCCGGCCTGGCCCGCCTTGTCCTTCATCAGCTGATCGCAGTCGGAAATCACCTGGTCAGGGGCCTCCTTGTTCGAATCATCCAGGAAGAGCCCATGCGCTCGATCACCTGATGGAAGACAGCCGGGCCGCATCCCTGACTGAAGTCAGCCACGTCATCAATCACGTCGTTCGCCAAAAATCAAAGCGTCCACCACTTCCTGAGGCCGGCGGAATGTCTTCAGCCCTTCGTAGACGTATTCGGCGTCCGGCAGGTCACGTCAGCGCGGATCAGGACCTGGGCGAACTCCCTCGTCTGCCGCACCCGCAGGTTCTCGTTGTGCTTGACGTCGTTGTCGAGCTGCAAACCATCCTTCAAAAGGCCACAAGGAGACCAAGGCCTCCCCATCTGAGCCGCGGCCACGAGGTCTTTGTCCGCAACCAAGGCCTCCAGCAATTGGTCACTCTTCGTCCGTCAAAGCGGCGATATCGTTTTCTCGAATCCTGATAATACGTTCATCATCCGTTTCCTTCCAAATCAATCAGCGCCTTCCGTTCCTTCGGCGCCTTCCGCCTCTCCGGCACCTAGGCTCGCTCCGTCTGAGCGACCTTCCGGACAACCGACCCTAATCCGCCTGAGCGGCCGGGCTGGCGTAACTGATGTTGACCAGCTCATGGCTTCCCGTCTCGAAAGTGAAGAGGTGACCGAAGCCAAATCGGTATGGCGCAGGAGCATGTTATGCTCGGCGTGGCCCGGTCTCCAATAGGTGACGGAAGCTCCAAATCGGAGACTCATGCGAGACCACGATCAGGTTCTGCCCCGGGTACTGGTCCACCTTCTCGTACACGAACTGGCCGACCCGCCGGGCGATGGACCGGTAGCTTTCCCCCCAACTGGGTTTCCACAAATTGAGGACCAGCCGCCAGTTCCCCCTGCGCCACAAGGCTCCGTCCCCATGGCCGATGCGGGTCCCGCGGAAGTTGTTCCCGGCCTCGATGATGCGGCGATCGGTCTGCAAGACCAACTTATCCCCCTCGTCCCGACTGTGGTTGATGGCTTCCAGAATCGGCTGGGCCGTCTCCCTGGTCCTTTCCAAGGGGGAGCTGAAGATGGCCACCGCTGAGGCCATATCCGGCTGGGAAGCCATGTAATCGGCGGTCGCCCGGGCCATTCTCCGGCCTTTGGCGGATAGGGTGGAAGCCGGGCAGACGCTCGTAAAGCAGGTGCTGAGGGTTGTCCACCTGACCATGGCGGACCATGTGAACGGTGGTATAGGCCATCTTAGAAATTCCCGCCGTTCCAGCCCCAGTCAGGGGTCGCCGTGAATCGGACGTACATGCGGTCCTCGGAAATCCCCAAGACCTCGTGGATGGCCGTCTGGATGGCCTGTCCCAACTTCTCCCACCGCTCGCTGTCCACGGAAGAACCAAAGACGTTCACTTCCACATACGCGGCGGGCTCCTGGTCGCTTCCGGCGAAATAGATGGGCATGGAGTCCTCGAAGGGGCACATGAGCCAAGATTCCGACTTCCCAGGCAGGATGGAGATGGCTTTCCCGTAAGCCTCTTTCAAGGCCTGACGCTGCTCTTGGCTGGTGGTGACGCTCACATGGGTATGGATGACTGGCATGGCGAAACTCCTTTATTTCCTTGAATCACGCTGGTCCATGACTAGCATTTCATTATACAACCTGGACCTGTTCGGCACGAGGGGCTTCGCTCTGGGGCTGGGCCGCGGGCCCTTCCGGCCGCTTTCCTTCTTCGTGATCGACAACTTCGCCGGCAGTCTTGCCGACAACTTCGCCGGCGGTTTCGCCGATAGTTTCGTTGACGACTTCGCCGGCAGCCTGCCCGGACATTTGTCCTGACGCTGTCCATCGGCTTGATTGGCCGGGTGGCTGACCGTTTCGGCGGCCCGCCTGTCGACCGATGATTGCGGCCCATGGTTCAAAGACCAGATCCTATCTTGTGGGCCACCGAATTCTCCTTGATGGGCGTGCCCGGCTAGGGGGCGTCAAAAGCCATTTCCTGATGAGGAAGTTCCAGACCATGACCACGACGGTGGCCACCAGCTTGGACCCAATGGTATAAATTTGGTATTTGGTCAGGTCGCTGGTCTGGGTGCCGGCCGGGAGCATACGCCCGGTCCCGATCCAGATGATCCAGTCATTGATTCCCAGACCGATGACCGACGAGACCACGAAAAATCAGGATCTCCATCCACTGGGCCATATCAGGCCGATGGACGAGACGTACCGCATGGAGGCCAGATAATTGAAAATCAGGGAGATGGTGAAGGAAATGGTTCCGGCCACCACCGCGTTCATGCCGAAATGAACCAGAAGGTTCAAGAGGCCGAAATCGATGAGGAAGGCGATGACGCCTACAATCCCGAATTTGATTATTTTGCTCGATCAGTCTTTTTCATAAGCCCCATTTAAGCATGGGGACCCTAGAAGGGCCTGAAAGACGGCGGAAAAATCAAGGGAAAAGAGGGGAAAGAAAGGAAATGAAAGGGAAAATCGGAGAGGGAAATGAAAAAGAAAAGAGCCGGAGCCTCAGGCCCCGACCCTGCTTAAGCAACGGTGATTGATACCGGATGGCGATGAAGCCGAACCCCGTTTCTTCCGGGGAACATAGGGACTTGGGAACTTAAACCTTAAGAAACCTTAAGAGCCCAGTTCCTTCCCCGAGAACGACCCGGACTACTCGGCGACCACCTTGACGGTGAAGTTGGCGGAAATCTCGGATGCAGCTTCACGGTAACGGGATATTCGCCTGTGGTCTTGATGTTCTCCACAGTGATGCTGCGGGCTTCCACGGAACCGGCTTCGACCACGGAAGCGACCAGTGCCTGGGCGATCTTCTCGGCGCTGACGCCACCGAAGAGCTTGCCGGACTCCGGACACCTTGGCGGAGATCTCAACGACCTTGCCTTCGATGGCGGCCTTGGCGGCGACGGCATCCTCACGGTTGGCCAGAGCCTGGGCGCGACGGGCGCGCTGCATCTGCTCGATCTGCTTGCCGGCCTTCTCGGACCAGGCGAAAGCCTCGCCCTGGGGGGATGAGGAAGTTGCGAGCGTAACCGGCCTTCACTTCCACGGTGTCTCCCGGCATGCCGAGGTTGCGGACTTCCTTGCGAAGAATAACTTTCACGTTCTTAGCCATGCGATCACCTACTTGGAAGACTTGGAGTTGCGGGAAGGACGGCCGGTGGTGCTGTAAGGCAGCAGGGCCATTTCGCGGGCGTTCTTGATGGCGCGGGCGATCTTGCGCTGCTCCTGCACGGAGACGCCGGTGATGCGGCGGGAACGGATCTTGCCGCGGTCGGAGATGAACTTGCGCAGCAAAGCCACGTCCTTGTAATCGATCTCGGTGACCTTGGCCGTCTTCAACGGATTCGGCTTCTTCTTAAAAGGCTTTACTGGAGGCTGTGGCCTTTTGCGTGACATATGCACACTCCTTGTAAAAATAGACCGATTTTTCGCTTGAATTCTTATCTTGATTCTTGTGCTTTTCGATCAGCTCGCCGATGGCGACGTTTCCGCTTGGCCCGATTAATTCAATCGATTCAATCGATTCGATTTATTCAATCGGTCCAGCCGGACTGATCGGTCCGATCAGAACTCGGGATCGCCGAATTCGTCGTCGGAACCGAAATCGCCGTTGCCGCCAAAAGCGGCGCCGGAGTCAAAGGATCCGCCGGAATTGGCCCAGGGGTCGGTCCCTTGAGCGGCAAGCCACCGCCATTGCCGCCGCGAGGACGGAAGCCCCACCTTGACGGGAGGATGAAGCGCCGCCGGCCTGGGAAGCCCCACCCTTGATAGCCACCCGGTTGCCACTGAATAACCACCTTGCCGCGGAACTCGGGTTCCGCTGGACGGAAGCGGTGTTACGGCTCAAAGCCGGACCGATTTCGTTCACGCGCACTTCGAAGACGGTACGGTTCTCACCGTTCTGCGTCTGGTAGGAGCGCTGGACCAAATTGCCTTGGGCGATCACCCGCATCCCTTTCGACGAGGATTCGGCGATGTTCGAGGCCATGGTGCTGTACTGGGAATCCCAGCAGGAGCAGCGGAGGAAAAAGGGCTTCCGTCTTCCCACTGGCCGCTGTTGCGGTTATAGGTCCGGGGTGGAAGCGATGGTGAAATTCACCACGCGTCCGCCGTTGCCCGTGGTAGCGAAGCTCTGGGTCGGCGGTAAGGTTGCCAACCAAGGTAATCGGTGTTTCTCCAGCCATGTTATGCCTCTATTGTTCTTGATCTTTGAAACGGGCTGATTCCGCAGTCCCGGGAAAAAGAATGAAGATGAGGAAGATTTACTTGACGTCCTTACGAAGAATCTTCGTACGGATGATGGATTCGTTGAGGTTCAGCAGACGGTCCAGCTCGTCGCTGGTCGCGGGCTCAGCCGTGTAGTTGACCACGGCGTAGGAGCCTTCGTTCTTGCCATCGATCTCGCATAAGCGAGCTTGCGGCGACCCCAGATATCGATGTCGTCCACAGTGCCCTTCTCATTGGTGACGGTTTCCAGATACTGATCCACCAACTTCTTCAGAGCGCGGTCATCCAATTCTGGATCAGCGATCAGCATGAGTTCGCTATTTATGCGCAGACATCACCCACCTCCTTCGGACTAGGGCCACGGACTTTCCGCGACAGAAGATGTGTTTACGCGCGCCGGAGGCCTCCTGCGGATGCGATGATCCGACAAGGCGTAGTCCACCACGGCGACTCACCCACTATAGCGGCAGAACTCGACCGGGCTCGAAGGCCGCAACCGATTCGCCAACCCATCAACCCATCAACCCGTCAACCCGCCAACCCGCGAAATCCGAAGAAGGCCTGTAAGGCCTACAGGAAGGGCTGCCAAACCAGTAGCGGTAATAGAAGGCGAAATTCCGGTTCCCATACGTCGAGCAGGAGTCCCCCTGCCCATCCCCGGCCTTCAAAGCCGCCTCATTGGGCTGATAAGGGGTATAAGTATACAAAAGCGCCGTCGCCTGATTACGGATGTAAACCCGGGAGCTCCCGCAGGACGGGGCCGGATTATAGCGCACCTCGGCCAAAGAGGCCGGTTTGTAAGGGTACCTCGAAGCGTGGGCCTGGTAGTATTTGAACCTCTTCGCCGCCCCATAGACCTGTTTGAAGAAACCGAGATAATCCTGGTCACAAGGGCCGTTGTCCGGACAGGACAGGCCCATGGCCGAATTGACCTGGGTCCGGTCGACCGACTTGGCCGTGACCAGCCCCTGCTCTTTCTGCAACATGACCAGCAGGACCTTCTGACTGATCCCGCAGGACCGGGCTGACCCATCGATGATGGCGGCCGCCGTCTGATCCTGTCCGCCCGAGAAACCCTTGCAAAGACCGTCGGCGCCCACCTTGTCGGTCTTGAATTTATAGGATTTCAGGCAGAAGTCGCCGGAGCAGCCGCTGTTGACCTTATCGAAGAAGCGCTGGATCTGGGAGCTGGTCAAGGCGTCGGAGTCGAAGAAGGACCGGTCGGAGATGATATAGCCGGGGTCGAAGTCATACTCTTGGAAGAGCTTGGTCTGGTTCTCCTGGGCGGCGTGGATTTCGCGGTTCCGGTTCAGGACAGCGCTTCCCTCCCATACCAGGGCGATGATAACCCCTATCAGCAGGAGGTGAGTCAGGAGGCGGCCTCCCCTCGCGACGGACCGGCCACGGGCGGAACCGGTTGAGGCTGTCGATACGGTCATCGTTTCTCCTGCTTCCGGCGGGCTTCAAACTGGGCCGCGTAGGTCCGTTCGGTCTCTTCCTTCTGGGCTTTCCACCAGCTTCGATGGGATTCATACCAAGCGATGGTGGTCTTCAAGCCGGCTTCCAAATCGGCGTGCCGCGGCCGCCAGCCCAGCTCGGTCCTGATTTTCGTCGAATCCAGGGCGTAACGGCGGTCGGCCCCCGGACGGTCAGGCACGGACACACGTGGGGTATGGTCCCCCATCAGAGCTTGGATCATATCCATGATCCGCAGGTTCGACCGCTCCCCATCCGCGGAAATCACATAAGTCTGGCCACTTCGGCCCCGGTTGAGTATGTGCCCAGATGGCCGAGCACTGGTCCTCCACCGAAATCCAGTCGCGGACGGCCGAGCCATCCCCATAAATCTGCAAAGGGATGCCTTCCAGAATGCTGGTGATCTGCCTGGGGATGAATTTTTCCACATGCTGGTAAGGACCATAATTATTGGAACAGTTGGAAATGGTCGCTTCCAGCCCATAAGTCCTCTGCCAGGCCATGACCAGCTGGTCGGAAGCCGCCTTGGATGCGGAATATGGACTAGAAGGACGGTAGGGGCTGACCTCGGAGAACTTCTCGCGCGAGTCCAAAGGCGAGGTCCCCGTAGACCTCATCCGTGGAAATGTGGTGGAAGCGGATCTTGTTGACCCTGGCCGCCTCCAGAAGACGGTGAGCGCCGACCACGTTGGTGGAGATGAAAGGTTCGGGGTCGGCTATGGCCCGGTCGTTATGGGACTCGGCGGCGAAGTGGACGATGGCCTCATGGCCGGGGACCAAGTTCTCCAAGAGCTCCCGGTCGCGGATGTCCCCGTGGACGAAGGTCAGGCAGGAAGCATCTTGATCGGAGGTATCATGCCCGGAATCGTCCTGAGCGCAACCGTCTCGCTCGGAAGCATTCCGACCAGAAGGCAAAAGCCCTTCCAGATTCGCCAGATTCCGGCGTAAGTCAGGGCGTCCAGAACCGTGATCCTCACCTGGGGATAACGCCTTGCCGTATAGCGGACGAAATTCGAACCGATGAAACCCGCTCCCCCGGTCACCAGGATCTTCCGGTAACGGGGCTGGTCGGACTCCAGGTCCGGCAGAGACACTGGCACCCAGCGGCCGCGCTCTCCGGGTTCGTGAAGTCGAAGACCCCACTATCCCCTTGCCTGCCTGCCATCGATCTAACTCCTCAAAATCGAAGACATGGTCTTCGCCTCAATCCTTATAGGCGGGAATGGCGACAACAGGAGCGGAGATCAAAACCAACAGCATTGTGGCCGGCGGCCTAACCGTGAAAGTCAGAGCCAAACCGCTTGCTTTGATGGCCATATCCTGCGGATTGTCTGTATGCGGCATGGGGGCGTTGTCACCAGTGTCGATCCTTCCGTGGTCGACAAAAACCGCCGCCTTCATATATGTATACTCCATTCTGATTGTGATTTCTGCCATCGTAACCGCCTGCCTTGCCAGCAAAAGCAAGCCTTTCACACTATTTCATTTATTCTATTCTAGGCCCACTCCTAAATCACTGCTGGACACCCCCGTCCCCTTCCCTAATCCAAAATACACACTTTTCCCCATTAAAATTTCCATCTTTCATCCGACTGATACGGTCTCCAAGAGCCCAGATCCGGTCATACTCTGGGTTCTCGAGAAACTTCGAAAGCCCTAGAAGACTCCTGCTGTGGACTAACTCAATGTTCGAAAAATTTGTGGCTTAAAAGGCGGGGTCATTCATTCAACTTCGACTTAGTCCACACCGGAAGAAGCAGAACGCGCAAAACACGAGAAAATCAATCACGGAATGAGAAATAAAGAGTAAAAAAGAGGCCTGGAATGCAGGCCTCTTCGTAGGACAAACCCTCACCAGAATGAATCGATGAAAGGTCGTCAGAATTAATCGGCAAGCAAAGGAGCCACTTCCTCTTCATAAGCGATCAAAGCGGAATTGATCACTGATGCATGTCATAGTAGGCGTAAGTGCCCAAGCGACCGCCGAAAACGACCTGCGGCTCCTGGGCCGCCTTAGCCTTGTAATCGGCGCTAAAGCTGGCGGTCCTCATCCGTGTTGATCGGGTAGTAAGACTCGTCCCCGCGATTGGCGAAGCGGGAGTACTCCTCCCAGACCACCGTCTCTTCATGGCTCTGCTTGTCGTAGCGCTCGGGGTTGAAATTCTTGTACTCGATGGCGCGGGTGTAGGGTACGTCAGAATCGGCGTAATTCTCGACCGCGCAGCCGAAATGGTCGTCCTCGGCGTAACGCTTCTCCTTAAAATCGACCGTGCGCCACTTGAGCTCACCCAGCTCGTAATCGAAGTAGCGGTCCACCGGGCCCGTGTAAATGACCGGACCTTGCCCACCAAAGCCTTCTTGTTGTAAGGCTGGGACTCGTCGAAGAAGTCCACGTTCAAGCTGACCGTGATGCGCGGGTCGTCGATCATCTTCTCGAACCAGGCGGTGTAGCCGTCGGTCGGCAGGCCCTCCCAAGTGTCCTTGAAATAACGATTGTTGTAGTTGAAACGCACGGGCAGGCGGCGGATGATGGAAGCCGGCAGCTCGCTGGGGTCGGTCTGCCACTGCTTGGCCGTGTAATTGCGAATAAAGGCCTCATACAAAGGCTGGCCGATCAGCTTCTTGCCCTGCTCGTCCAGATTCTTGGGCTCGATGTCCGCGTATTCGCCGGCCTGCTTCTCCACCAGAGCCTTCGCCTCGGCCGGGGTGTAAGCGGCGCGGAAGAACTGGTTGATGGTGCCCAAGTTGACCGGCAAGGGAAGACCTCGCCATTATGCGTGGTGTACACGCGATGGACGTAATTCGTGAAGGAAGTGAAGCGGTTCACGTACTTCCACACCCGCTCGTTGCTGGTGTGGAAAAGGTGAGCGCCGTACTTGTGGATCTCCGCCCCGGTGCGCTCGTCGAAGTAGGAGTAAGCGTTGCCGCCAATGTGGTCCCGCACGTCGATGATGCGCACCCGCTTGCCCGTATGCTCCACGACCTGCTGGGCAATGGTCAAGCCAAAGAGGCCTGCTCCCACGATAACGATGTCGGCATCGATCGGTGACTCTTCTGCCATGATTCGCCTTTCTGCTTTGCGCTTTGTGCCTTGCACTTTTCTACTTCCTCGAACGAATTCGGATCATTCGAATGACTTGTTCGAACGAAAGGAACGCCTTCATTCTAGCTCAAGCGCTGTAGGGAGACCCGGAGACCGGGGGCGCTGCGCGGTCACCGGCGGGCAAAGTCGATGTAAAACGCGGTCACCGGCGGGCTAAGCCAGTGCGGTACGCAGCCGTCTGTGGACTAAATCAATGTAGAATGGAAGACCCCGCCTTTTAAGCCCCTCATTTTTTGAACTTTGGGTTAATCCACAGCCGGCGAGCGATAAATGGGGAAAACTTCCCGAAAAACGCACATTTGACCACATTCCCTCTAAAATTTCCTTCGCCCCGCCGACCCAGCATATGCTCGACATATGTACGAATTACCGCCCAACATCCCCAGCCAGCAGATCATGCTCTCCCAGGCCGCCCGCCGCCAAGTGGACACGTGGAAACAGCTTCAAATGGCCGAGGAGGAATTGCCAGCGAAGCGCTGCGACCTCATCGTGAGCCATGAAACCGCGGCCAGCCTGATGGGGTGACACTGTTTCGCCGCAGTCGGAAAAATCCACATCACCGTGGGACGGCGGAAGACCGAATCCACAGAAAGCCATTCGTCTGCCATGTGCTCGGCAACACCTCGCCTCGAGTCATCGCAAGCCCGCATTTTTCACCGTTCCTGCGCTTCGCCTGAAGCCACGTTCGCGCAGCTCTCCGCACCCTCAAACTCGAGGGACCTGGTTCTGCTGGGCGACAGTCTGACCTGCCGAAATCCCTTTCTCAAGCGCACGAGTAAGGCCCGGCTGAACCGTTACCTCCACGAATGCGACTCGTTCCGGGGCTTCCTCCAGTGCCAGCGGGCCCTCCGCCTGATTCAAGAAGACACCGACTCCCCTCAGGAAACACTCTTACGCCTATGGATGCTTCAGTACGGGCTCCCCCTGCCTCACGTCAATTTCAGTCTGGATGAGGAGTGCGGCCGATACCTCCCTCGACATGGCTTATCCGCAGGCACGGATCGGCGTGAGTACAACGGACGCCACCATCACCAGCAGCAGGCTGAGGACTGGGACCGCGCAACGCCTTGACTGCGGACGGTTGGACGATTTTCGTGGCCGAGAAGGAGAACATCGAATCCACTTACCTCTGTCAACGTTTGATGACCAGCATCGCTCAGGCCTTGTCCGACAAAGGGCGGCAGGGCGAGTCATCCTCCGAGATGAGCCCTTGGAGCTCAAGGACCTCGCCGATGGCCGGCGTTGGAAGAGCGATTCCTTTGGATTAATTGGGTTTCCAAGCCGTTGTTGAAGCCATGTTTTGATCTCGCTTCCTCACTTCTTGGTTCCGGCCATACTTCGGCTTGATTCTGATCTTACTTCGGCTTGCACTTCGACCTCGTCGGACGTTGCTCTAACATCATTTCAGATTACTCCGACCTCACTTTTGGCGTTGCTTTACCGCCGGCTGTGTATTAACTCAAAGTTCAAAAAACGAGGGGCTTGGAAGGCGGAGTCTTTCATTCTACTTTGACTTAGTACACGAAGGGTAAAGGATAGGAGCAACGAGGAGGAAATAGAGAAAGACAGAAAGGAAAGATACGAGAGAGACAAAGGGAAGGCGAAGGGAGGGATCGCCAGTGAACACACCGGAAACCATTATTCTTGGCAATGTGTTTATATTTTTGGGGGTTGCTTTCACAGTGGAGGATTCGCCTAGTGGTCTATGGCGCACGCTTGGAAAGCGTGTTGGGTCATAGCCCTCACGAGTTCGAATCTCGTATCTCCTGCGCTCATAATTGAATGAGGACATGAGAAGGCCCCGCCGTCGGGTGGGCCTTCTGATTCTATTCATTTTTCTTAGATTTTCTTATAAAAATCGGCTCATTTCCTTCACGAAACACCAGTCATCTGCTTATGACATCCTGCCTTCATTCGTTAGGCCGACCATAGATCACCGGCCTTAAACCACCGGTCGCAAATTATAAGCACCATCCGATGGCGCGTAACGACACCCGTCATGCTTTCCCCATGCGTGTGTGACTTTCATCCTTCCCTCCTTCTCTCCCTACTCCCCCTCCGCAGGACGGCAAATCTGAGGCGACCCAAGCAATCGGACCTTTAATGAGCTAACAAGGTTCGCTAGTAAAGTTAACAAGGTTCACTCGGCTGCAATCAAGCCTGAATCAAATAAGCCCTCCCAGAGGGGAGGGCGAGAAAAGGCAAACCGGACTAGCGACTAGCGCATGAACCAGACTGGGTTCCACTTGACCGGGTTGGAATCGGAGACCAACAGAACGATCAGGATAATGGGGCCGGCGACCGGCACAAACCCGATGAAAATCCATGGTCCCGGCGCAACCCGCGTCATGCAGACGACGAACCGTCAGCGCGATACCGGGGATAATGGCGACCAGCGTATAAACCACCAGAACGAATCCGAAGAAAATCGCCATGGGGTTATTGGAATTGTCCTGACCGCCGCCGAAGAGCGCGGCCAAAACAACGGCCGCCGTCTCGACGAGGACGTTGAAGGACCATGAACCAGTATTCACTGCGCGAAGCGCTATGAAAAAGGGCGTAGCGGGTGAAGAAGCGCTGAACAGCTTCACCCAGGCTGCATCCAGGCAGGGGCGCCAGGTCCGCTGGGATGGAAAGAGGCCGCCGGCGCATAGGGCCCATAACCGTATCCCCGGCGTAACCGGGGGCAGGGGAGCAGGAGAGGCGGGAGCGGGGAATAAGCGGCATTGGCCGCATGCCCTGCGCCTTGCGTATATCCATTCGCTGAGGCATAACCATTGGCGGACGCATATCCATTCGAAGGATTTCCGTTCACAGGCGCATATCCGTTATTCGTTGCATATCCAGCGTTCTGCTGAGCGGACCCGGCAGCTCGCGAATACCCAGGGTTCGATGCATACCCAGAGTACGGCGCATAAGTATTGGCGTTAGTATTAGCATTGGCATTCTGGGCCATATCCGACGACGGGCCAGATGCCGAAGCGGATTGATGGATCCCGGCCGCCAAGACGATGGGGACGTCATGCTTGCAGGGTCGCCGAAATTATGGGTTTGGGCTTGGTCGGATCAGCGGCGGCCCCAGCAAGGTTGGTGGATCCTGCAGGATCAATAGGATTGACGAGACCCGGCGGAATCCGCGGAATAAGCAGGATTGACAGGGTTGGTCGGATTGACAGGATTCACGGGATTGCTGGGATTCGCGGGATCCATTGGTTTGCCAGGGATACCCAGGGTTCTCAAAAGTCATGAAGACTCCTCCTCTATTCGGGCGTGAGTCTCAGGAGAGCCCACGCTCCGGTTGAACTAGTTACTTTTTCGACTATATTTTTCGAACTCTTCTTGAGAATATTCTATTTCGATATTCACAGTCGCTAAGTTGAGATTACATTTATTCGCTGGATGGATCCGAACGCTTTTTGCCGCAAAATCTCCCGTCATCGAACTTTTGCGGCGCAAATATTCCGACCGGAGTACATGAAGCAGGGTTCACCGTGCAAGGTTCATGGTGCAGAATTCTATAGCGCAGAGATTTACGCCATGAATCTCACTTTGGACTTGACTTTTCTCTTCACTGTGAGCTTTACCTTGAGCCTCACTTCAAATTTCGTTTTGAATTTTGAGTTTTGAGTTTCTAATTTCTCATTACACTTCGAGCATTGAATTTCAAGTCTCGAATTTTCGAACTTCGGGTTTCACCTCGGGTTTCACCTCGTAGAGCGTCATTCGCCACGAAGCTTCCTCAAGCCCCCAAGCCCTCTCTCCTTCAAAGTCCACCAAAACCCCAGAGCCCGCAAAAAGCCTCCCCCCAAAAAACAAACCAGCCTATGCCTCATCCCCGTCGGCGAAAACCCCGGAATCGGCGCGAATCATGGTGTACTGCGACTCATAAAGACGGTAGTAAGCCCCGCGACTGGCCAGGAGTTCGGCATGGGACCCATGCTCCACGACCTGCCCATGGTCGATGTAAAAGATCTCATCCGCGTTCTCGATGGTGGACAGCCGATGGGCGATGATGAAGGAGGTCCGACCGACCAGTAGATGGGCCAGACCCGCCTGCAGGGCCTCCTCCGTGCGGGTGTCGATGTTGGAGGTGGCCTCGTCCAAGATGAGGATCCGCGGGTCGGCCAGAAGCACCCGGGCGAAGGCGATCAGCTGCCTTTGCCCGGCGGACAGAGTATCGTTCTGGATGACGGTGTCGTAGCCATCGGGCAGGCTCATGATGAAGTCGTGGGCGTGAACGGCTTTCGCGGCCGCCGAGATCTCCTCGTCGGTCGCGTCCAGCCGCCCATAGCGGATGTTCTCCCTGACCGTCCCGGAAAAGACGAAAGTGTCCTGCAGCATGACTCCCATCTGCCGCCGCAAAGACTGGAGGGTCACGTCGCGCACGTCATGCCCGTCGATGCAGACCGACCCTTCGGCCACGTCATAAAAAGCGGGGCAGGAGACTGATGATGGTGGCTTGCCGGCCCCGGTCGGCCCCACCAAAGCGATGGTCTTCCCAGAGACGTGGAGATCCACTAGGTTGAGGATGTTTCGCCCACCGTTCTCGTAGCGGAAGACGACGTCGTTGAAATCCACCCGCCCTGGATCGGCGGCAGATCCACGGCCCCGGCTTGTTGGCGATGGAGGGACGATGTCAAGGGTCTCGAAGATCCGCTCCAGATAAGCCGAGCAGGTGATCAGCTGGTTGTAAAGTCCCCGATGTTGATGACCGGGCTCCAGAAATCATTGGCGTAACCGACGAAGGCGATGAAGCACGCCCGTGGTCACATGCACCCTCCCAGGGCCGTGATCTGGGTAATAGATGAGGGGCGATGGCGCTGGTGGAGATGATAGCCACGCCCGGCCGCATGAGGAACTCCAGGTGGACGGCCTTCGTCTGGAGCCCCGCACATCGGACAGCTGCCCTTGGAAAGTCCGGTATTTTGGCCTTTTCCTGGGCGAGGTCTGCGTGGTCTTCACCCGGCGATGGATTCGTGGATGTAAGCGTTCAGGTTCGACTGTTTGTTGGACAGCTTCTGGAAGGCCTTCTTCGACACTTCTGCGGGATCCAGACGAAAAAGGGCCATGAGGGGGAAAGGGCCAGGCTCCAGAGGGTCAGCCGCCAGTCGATGACGAACATGACGATCAGGGTGACCGCGAAAGGTGAAAAAGGTCGGCGATGACCGAAAATAGGCCGGAGGAGGGTGTCAGACAGCGTGTTGACGTAGTTGACTACGCGGGTGAGGATCTTCCATGAGGGGCGGGGAGTCGAAGTAGTCGAAGAGCAGGGTCTGGATGTGGGTGAAGATGTCCCGCCGCATGTCTTTAAGCATGAGCTGACCGACCCGGGTGATGGCGACAGTCCGGTAGGCCAGCCCCACTTCGTACAGAACGATGAGGGTGGCGAGGAGGACGACCAGCTGGATGAGGAGGGTCAGGTTTTTCTGGGGTATGGCGCTGTCGATGACCACTTTGATCAGGTAAGGCTCGACCACCAGGACGCAGGACATGGCGATCACGGCCAGGATGATGGCCGCGATCTGCTTCAGCAAGGTTTGAGGTAGTGGCCGACCCGGGCCAAGTCCCGGAAGTTGATCTTCTCTTCCAGTTCCTCGTCTTCGCGGAAGGTGTTCGGCTGAGCCATCAGCGGTCCTCCTCTCGTCTCGAATCCTTGGAATTCCGGCGCAGCCCCAACTGCCTCCGGTAGATCTCCCAATAGCGGCCGTGGAGGGCGACCAGCTGCTCGTGGCTCCCCCGCTCGACGATTGAGCCATGTTCCAGGACCAAGATCAGATCCGCATCCTTGATGGAGGAGATGCGGTGGGCTATGGTCACGATGGTCCGGCTTCCTTCCAGCTTTCGCAGGATTCCTGGATGCGCGATTCGGTCTCCATATCCACGGCGAGGTGGTGTCGTCCATGATGAGGGGATGGAAGGGTTGTCGGCCAGGGACCGGGCCAGGCTCAGCCTTTGCTTCTGCCCGCCGGACGGCTGACCCCTCTCCCCAACCACGGTGTCATAGCCTTCGGGCATGGATTCGATGAAATTATCCGCTCCGGCTATCTGGGCCATGCGGCGGATGAATTCGCCGGCAGCCTCCGACCGGGGGTTTTGCTGGGAGTCCCCTGCGGACGTCGGGGCGGAAACCGGGGCGGACATGGACGTGGACGCCGGCCCCTCAATCATCAGGCCGGCCCCGAAACCGATGTTGTTGCCGATCGTGTCCGAAAAAGGAAAGTGTCTTGGGCGACGATGCTCACTTTGCTACGCAAGGTCTTGAGGGGCCAATCGCGGACGTCTTTCCCGTCTATGAGCACTCGGCCCTCGGCGGGGTCATAAAAACGGGCGATCAGATTGACCAAAGTGGATTTGCCTGAACCGGTCTCGCCCAGGATTCCCAGCTTGGAGCCAGCGGGAAGGGTGAAATTGAGGTCCGGATAAGACAGGGGCTTCCGGCTCATCCGGGAAGGCGAGAAGGAGACATGATCGAATTGGACTTCCCCTCTCATAAGGGGTTCAGCCGAAACCGCCGAGGAGGGAGTAACCGCCGAATCCACAATCCGAGAGCGGGCCGTCAAAAGTTTGCGAATCTTGATGCAGGAGGCATTGAAACGCTGTCAATCGTTGACCAGCCAGCCGGACCTGCGCACCGGCCATTCAATCATCCATAAAGCTGTTGAAAACGACCCAGGGTCTCCCAAAGTCATCTCCCCACGGATGACCAGCCAGCCTCCCAGCCCCAAAGTGACCAGTTCAGTCCGAAGCCCAGACCATCCAGCCAAGGCATGTATTTGCGGCTGTTATAGAGCCAAAAGCCATGTTCTTCTGCATGTAGTCATCGTTGTGCTTGTCGAAGACCTGGGTCTCGTAATCCTCACGCACGAGCCTTGACCACCCGGTTGCCTTCGATGTTCTCTTCGACCCGGGAATTGAGGTCGGCCAAGGAGTTGCGGATGGCGAAATACAAGGGATGGGCGTGGGAGGCCAAGGCCCGGGTCAGCATCAACAGGGGCGGGGTGACGGCGGCCAGGGCCAGAGCCAAGCGCCAGTCGATGGCGAACATGACCGCCAGGGCCCCCACGAACATGACGACGCAATCCAGGATCTGGTAGCTGGCCCAAAGCCAGGCCGTGGCGGATGGCGTCCGTGTCCGAGTCATGCGGGCTCATGATGTCCCCGTTGCGGGTGTGGTTGAAGTAGGTGAAATCCAGCTCGTGCAGCTTTTCGTACTCATCGCTGACCAGGCGGAAGATGGTGTTCTGGCGAAACGCTCCATCCACATCTGATAACCGTAGCGGGAGAAGACGCGGATGACCGTCAGACCGATCGCTGAGCAGGCAGAGGGGGACCAGCAGCCCCGCTTGCCTCCGGTGATGCCTGGTCCACGATGGCCCCGGACGGGAGGGGATGATGAGGGCGGTCGTATCATTGACGCGAAAAGGAGGACCGACCCCGCCACCCGAGGCCAATCAGGCTTGCAGTAAGGCAGAATCCAGCGTAGATTGCCGGCTTCTCGGTTCCTGTCTGGGTTCACATACATGGATGCTGGTCCTTCGACGTTTTTTCGACGGAAAACCGCCCGATGGGGACGGAATAGTAGGAATAAGTATGGCGATTATATCCGCCCTCCCCAGCGTCAGGCGCCACCGCCTTTTCACATGGCGGAATCCTCCGGCTCGCCTGAGCGAATGCAAGGCTCAGGCAGACGCTGGACCAGAACCAATGAAGCCATTTTTCGACCGACCGAGGCCGATGGACGTGGAGCTCAGGAATTCAGCGCAGCAGGACCTCCTCCAAGGCGGCCAAGACCGATTCGGGCAGAGAGGATGCGAATTTGCTCTCTTCTTGGCTGATTTCCTTCTCCCCAGGGACCCCACCCGTGAAATTGAGGGTACGCAGACCGCTCAAAGCGGCGGCCCCGACCTCTTGGACCATCGACCAAGCCAGATCCTTGGTCAGATAAGGCATTTGGGCCGGGCCAGGATCTCCTGGCAGTCGACCAGATAGGGGTCGGGGAGCGACGTCCAAATCGCTGGGGAAGATCAGGACGACTTCTCCGCTCGTCGGACAGGCCGGGAGGGTGACGGTCCAGACTCGGTTTGTCTTCGTCATAGGGAGACTTGGAGGCCGTCAACCGGACGGCCGCCGACCGTCGCCGTCACCTCGTTTTCATCCAAGCGGCCGACCCCGCGCCAAGTCACGGTCAGGTCCGGGCCTGCGGGATCGCCTGGATCCGGCCGTCATCCTGATCGCCGTCCTCAGCCTTATCTTGGTCATCCCCATCTCGACGGATAGCAGGACCGATGACGACCTTCCTCCTCGTGCCCTGGTCCATCATCCCAGACCGCGGAAATCGTGGTCGTCATCCGCCCGCTAGCCGTCCGTCGGAGCCCAATCGTCCGGAATCCTCCCGCAGGAGGAAGTCCCCATCGGCCCCCAGGGAAAACCATCACGGTCATCCGCTGCGGATTCGACGGGTCGTTGACCGTTGAGGCCGAACCCGATTCCGTCAGATCCTGCAGGGGAACCACGGCCCCGGGCCCGGGCGAACACCGGCATCAGTCCCAAAGGACGGTGCACCCGCACCCGTCGGCCGGCCGCCCCGTAGACAAAGCCCTCTCCCCGACCGGTCGCAGGCCGCCAAATACCGACGGCCAGTGAAAACGTCGAACCAGATCCCTCGCGGCAGCCATACATCGGCCCTCCCATCAAAGAAGAAGCGTCAGCCTTCTCCACAATCGGAGAGACCAGCAAACGATCTCCGAAAAAGTACTCGTTCTGGCACAGGTAGGCGTCAGCCACCTGTGGGAACCATCAATAGACCGGCTCCACCAAAGGAAGCCCTGCTCATGCGCCCGATAATCCATCGAATACAGGTAAGGGACCATCCGATGCCGCAGGCGCAGAAATCAATCATCACCTGCTGGGCATCCCCGGGAAAAGTTCCACGGCTCCTTTCCGCTGAAAGCCGAGGGCGGACGAATGCAAACGGTTCACCGGGCTGAAGACCCCCACTGATACCAGCGGACCTCCAACTCGTCGTCGCGAGCGCCCAACATGTGCCCGCCTATGTCGTGACTCCACCATCCGTAGCCGATGTTCGAAGCCGTCGCCGTGAAGTAAGGCTGGAAACGCAAGGAATCCCACGAAATGACCGTGTCCCCGGAAAAGCCGACCGGGTACCGGTGCGACCCCGGGCCCGCATACCGGGAGAAGGTCAAAGGCCAGCAGCCTCCCCGACCGAATCCACGTAGTGCAAATGGTTCCAGGAGCCACAGGGGATCCACTCCCCGCCGCCGGGAAACGCCTCCCTGCTGCCAATCCACCCACCAAAAGTCAACGCCTTCATCCTCAAAACCGTGATGCATGGCGAAATAAGCGTCCACGAAACGGGGATCGGTCAAATCGAACTCAATCGGGGACTCGGCCGAAGGACCCACCCCCATCGTCCGGGCCATGGCCGGGTAGCAATCCTCGAAGCGCGCACCCCATCCGGGGATGCACGTTCAAGGTCGTCCGCAGCCCCCGGTCATGCAAGCCGGACAGGAACCCCTGCGGATCGGGGAAAAAGCCGCCGGTTCAGGAATAGCCGTCCAACCTGACCCGAACCGGGCGGGCACGTCCACCGATGCCAATCCATGTCGATCACAGCCACGCTGAAGGGGATCCCAGCCTTGGCGAACCGGTCCATCAAAAGCCCCATAGCTGGCTTGGGAGTAGGGATAAAAGCAGGACCACCAATTCCCCAAGGCGAAACGCGGCAGCAGGGCAGCCCCGTCAAACCATAAAAAGCCCTGCACGGCTTCGACGAACCGCAGCCCGTAGCCGAAGAAATACAGGTCGATCTCCTGATGCGAGCGCGGGTTGACCTCAATCCCCGGTCCGAGTGCCCTTGACCATACTCATCTTGCCCATGCTCGTCTTGCTCAAGCTCCCTCGCTCGTGTTCCCCCTGCTCCCCATGGAAGTCATCTCCTCCGGAAGCCGGGGATGCCAAGCCGATGATGCCGCTGGCTGAATCGTCGATGACCGCCCAGCCATCGCGGGAAAGGACCCCGTCATCCAGAGGGATGGCCCCGTCCGCCTCATCCAAGGTCCGGGCCGTCCCTTTGAGGTTCCTTGCCGGCGTCCCCGAAATGCCAAGTGTTGAACTGCGACCCGGGCACGCCTTTCACCACCACGCTCAGGCCTTCTTTGCTGAACTTCTTCCCGTCATAGACCAGATGCAAGGCTTCGGTGTCGATGACGACGTCCCCCGCAGCCCGCGTGACATGGAAGTCCACTTGCCCGCCGAACTGGCGGTTGACGACCATCTGGGAGATCCCATCTTCGAATTCGCCCGAGTCCGACCATTCCAGACGCAGGAGGGAGGGGGTAAGGACCCCGATTCGCCAGCGGTCCCCTTGAACGACGTTCTCCAGGGAGCATCCGGGGACGGGCTTGATCGATGAAACGCCGGAACTGCTGATCCAGCCTCTCCCCCATCCGGCCGTATTGGCTTTCGCCCGTACCGCTGTTGAAATCCATGGTCTTATTGATGTCCCATGTCGACGCCTCGAATCCAGGAAACCCGCAAAGGGGCTGAAAAACTAAAAAAACTAAAACCAAAACCAAAAATTAAAAGGACGAAAGAACGCAAGGCTGAAAGGCCGAGGCCGGGGAGCAGGGGCAGGGCAGCGGGCGATGAAAGCGCTCGCCGCGCCGTCTCTCCCCGCGGCATACCCACGGGTCAGTACCTCACATATCAGCAGCCCCAGTCCTATCCCTTGGTGCTGCCGAAGCGATGCCGGCGATGAACTGCTTCTGGAAAATCAGATAGACCAGCAAAACAGGGGATGATCGCCAGCGAAGTCGCCGCGAAAAAGCCCGCCGTAATCCGTCCCGAACTGCCCATCGAAAGCCTTGAGCCCCACGGACAGGAGCATCTTGTTCTCGTCGGTGATCATGAGGAAAGGCCACAGGTAGTCTTCCCAGTTCCACAGGAAAACGAAGATGCCCAAGGCGGAGATGCTGTTGCGGCACAAGGGGATCATGATCTGGTGGAAGATGCGGAATTCGCTGGCCCCATCCACCCGGGCGGCCTCCACGATTTCGTCGGAGACGCTGCTCATGCCTTGCCTCAGCTGGAAGACGCCGAAAGCGTTGATCATCGCGGGCAGGATCAAGGCCCAGTAGGAATCTGTCAGACCGAAGTTGGTCATCATCTCATACTGGGGGATGATGGTCACGGCCCAGGGGATCATCATGGTCGCCAGGACGATCCCGAAAAGCAGGTTCCTCCCGCGGAATCGCATCTTGGCGAAGACGTAGCCCAAGAGGGCGCTGGTGTAAAGGACGATGACCGTCTTGACCACGCTGATGAAGAGCGAGTTGGCGAACAGCTGCAGGAAGTTGAATTTCTGCTGGATGTTGATGTAGTTCTGGACGGTGCTGGGTTTGGGGAAGAAGCCCCCGGTCACGCTGACGATGGCGCTGTTGGGCGCGAAGGAGAAATCAGCATCCACACGAAGGGGATGATGGTGATCAGGGCCAGCAGCCGAGAGGACGATGTTGAAAAGGATCTGTTTGATTTTCATCGTTCGTCGCTTTCCCCTGTCACCTTGAACATGATCAAGGTGAGGATGCCGGTGATGACGAAGAGGACGATGCTCATGGCCGACGCCTCGCCGAAGTTGTATTTGACGAAGGCGGTGTCGTAGATGAGATAGCTGATCGTGTACGTGGACGTGCCGGTCCGCCCTCGGTCATCATGAGGGATGGACGTAAGCCTGCATGTAGGTGATGATGGAAGTGATGAGGACGAAGATGGTCGTCGGCCGGATCATGGGCAAAGTGATGCGCCAGAAGATCTGGCTGCTGTTGGCCCCGTCGATTTCGGCGGCCTCGTACAGGTCTTTGGGGACGTTCATCAGAGCCGCCAGGTAGAGGACGGTCGCGTATCGAAAATCCTTCCAGATGGTCATGATGATGATGGCCGGCGAGGGACCAGGTGGCGCTATGCAGCCAGTTGACGTCCAGAGTGGGTGGTCCGGTTGATGAGGCCGAACTGGGGTCGTACATCCAGACCCAAACCAGGGAGACGGCCACAAAGGGGTGACGGTGGGCATGTAGAACAGGCCCTCAATACCGTCTTGTATTTGGTCATCTTGGAATGAAGCATCGGGGCGATGCCCAGACCGATGACGATCCTGAAAAATCACGGAGAAGGCGGAGAAATAGAAGGTGTTCCAAATCGACTTCCAGAAAAGCCCATCGGTCAGGATCGCCTGGAAGTTCTTGAGCCCGACCCAGCTGTAGGTTCCATTCAGGGGGTTCCATTGGTGCATGCTGCCCGCAAAGGCCTTCCCGATGGGATAGATGGTGAAGATGGCCAGGTTCGCGACCAGGAAGAAGATGGCTATGTTCGCAGACTCAGCCATCTGAAGAAAGGGCTTTACCGCCGCTCGAGCTATTTCTTCGGTTACTCATAATTCATGCTTTCATATTTTTCGGTCTTATAAACGCTCCCCGCCGGGCCACCCGGTGCCCGAGCCCATGGCTCCGGGTTTCGGTCCCCAGGCGCCAAGCGGGAAACGTTCGCTGCAAAGCCGTCAGGAATCAATCAGGAAAGACGGGGGTCAATCGACCGCGGCCTCCTTATAGAAGGCGTAGTTCTTCTCCAGAGAAGTGAACTTGGGGAGATCCCATCCAGATCCTTCTGCATGGTCTTCTGTCCATCAGCGACCGCCGAATCGATCGACTTCTTGTTGTAGAAGACGTTTTCGAAGACCTGCTTGGAGGTGTCCTCCAAGGTGGAGGGGACGGGTCCGGGCCAGATCAGACGGTCGACCACGGGGTGGATGGCCTGATAGGAGGGCATGGCGGTGATCTGCTTATCGGAATCCAGGCTCTTCTTGGCGGGGACGGACTGGAAGTTGATGGCGGTGTTCTTCATGAAGTCGTCGGAGGCCAGGAGATACTTCATGATGTCTTGGGCGACGGCCTGCTGTTCGGGGCGGGCGTTCTTGTTGATGCCTGGGGTGGATTCGCCGTTGTAGCGGTCGTAAGCCAAAGGCTTGGTTCCGGCCTTCCAGAGCGGAGGAGCGAAGACACCCCAATTGATCTTGGGGTGCTTGCTCTTGAGGGTGATGGCGAAAGAGCCCCACTGGTAGACCATGGCGGTCTGACCGTTGCCGAAGCTCTTCTGGGCATCGGTGCCGAAATTGGCGGAACCGGACTTGTCGTCCTCGTAGATGGACTTGATGGTCTTGAGGACTTCCTTGGTGGCAGCCGTATCGTAGTTGACCGTGGCCTGGTCGGACTTGAACAGGAGCTTGCCCTGCTGGTAGTTCAGACCCTGCCACATGGCGTTGTATTCGCCGCTGCCGTTGAAGTTGATCCCGGCCCGTGAGTTTGCCGGAACCGTTGCGCTTGGTCAGCTTCTTGGCGTCTTCGCGCATCTGGTCCCAAGTCTTGGGAAGGTCCTTGTCGCTAAGGCCGGCCTCCTTCCACATGTCTTTTGTTGTAGTACCACATGCCGGTGTTGATGATGGAGTCGATGTACTTGACCTTGCCATCCACGGCGTGAGGAGCCACGTTGCGGTAGTCGGCCTCCAGATCCTTCAGAGGGATGTCGTAAGTGGCCATGTAAGGGGAAAGGACGCTATCGAAGGAATTGTGGACGGCGAAGAGGGCTGGGCCGTTCTTCCCGCGCAGCTGCAGGGGCAGCTTGGTGAAGTAGTCATCCCAGTTCACATCATGACGAACGATGCGCACGTTGGGGTGGATCTTCGTATAAGCCTTGAAGCTGGGAAGGGCGGTGTCGCCCGTCCCGTTCCACGTCAATAATCGATGGTGATGTGTTTGCCCCCGTTCACCAGATGATTGGGGTTGTATTGGACGGCCTGACCCACGGTGGGCAGACCCTTGTTGGCTTTCGTGTCGGTGACCCCCTGGGGACCTGAACCACAGGCGGCCATACCAGCTATGCAAACGGTTGCTAAAGCAGCGGTAAGCAGTCTTTTCATTCTCATACCAGTTACCTCCTCGTAAATGGGTAACTCAATGATAGCACACTTTTTCAAGCCTGCATAGAAAATGGAAGAAAAATGAAAACGGTTGCAGAATTTCCATGAGAATCAATCATTTTGTCCCGCGAATCGTCATTTCCCCACCTTTTTGGCAGTAGAATGAAAAAGACGCCGCCTAACAGCGCTGACGAAGGCACAGATAAGGGGCCCTGCCACGACCTAGTGAGAGTCTTTCCTGTTGATGGAAAAAGTATCTATCCGCGATGTAGCATCCCGGGCCGGGGTGTCCGTTTCCACGGTCTCCCGAGCCTTATCCCGCCCCGAGATGGTTTCGGAGCCGACCAGACGAAAGATCCAGGCCATAGCCGAGGAATTGGATTTCTCCGTCTCCCCGGACCGCCGGCAACCTCAAGTCAGGAAAGTCGAGACGCATCGCCCTCTTGGTCGGCAGCAACAAAAATCGAATGGTTCACGGCCAACATCATGGAAGGGCTCAACAGCGTAATCCTGGACCAAGGATACGACCTGGTCTTCTACCCCATCTCCAGCGTGGAAGACCGCAGAGCCTTCTTCGAGGAACTGCCCGTGCGCAACAATGTGGATGCGGTCATCATCTCCTCCTTCACCGCCACGGCCAAGGAAATCACCCGCCTACACAGCGCCCACGTCCCCCTTGTCGGAATCAACTCGCCCAGAACCCTGAACTTCTCCGCCACCGTGCACACCAGTGACCGGACGGGGATGAAACTCGCCATCCGCCATCTCAGCCTCCTAGGCCATAGGAAAATCCTCTACATATACCAGACCTTCCATTCCTCCATCAAATTCAGCTCTTACGGCCGCATCCAAGCCTTCAAGGACGCCTGCGCGAAAAAGCCGGGAATCACGGGAATCGTGAAATCCTTCGAAAACCCTCATGAGGCCTTCGACGCCCTCACCACCGGAATCCTCAGCGAAGACGACCCCCCGACTGCGGTTTGCGTCCATCAGGATTCCCAAGCCCTCCCCTTCCTCTTCCGGGCGCAAAGCATCGGCCTCTCCATCCCGGACGATCTGTCCATCATGGGCTATGACGATAGCTCCTTCGCCCAGGACGTCGGCTTGACCACCATCCGCCAAGACCCTTATGCCATGGGGAGGAAGCCGCCTCGAAGGCGTTGCAGCTCATCGAATCACGCGAGCCCGAAATCCAGCATGAGGAATTCCGGTGGAACTGGTCGTGAGGCGGTCCACAGGAGAAATCAGGAAGCATCAACTGTTCTGAGGAATCAGAAACCTCAGCAAAGAGGGGAATCTCAGCGGAATAAGTTCACGCGGACATGATGCGCACGAGGCGTTCTTTTCCGCAATTCCAGCGGAATAAGTTCAGTGGACTCAGCTAACTCAGCTGACTGAGACGCGAGGAAACCGGGAGATGGGAACCAGAAGACCGAAGCCCGTTTCAGAGCCACAAGAGAGCGGCCACGGACAGCAGGAGTGGAAAAAGCCCCGGAAATCATGACCGGCAGCATCGCCACCCCAGCCCAGCCGGATGAGGCCGCCACTGCAGGGCTTTCCTCCTTGACCTGAAAGAGCCGCTACGCCCATCAAAGCCACCAGGAAAACCACGGCGACGATGGTGGAGATCCAAGCGAAAAGAGGATGGGCGGAAAAGAGGGGGCCAAGACCGCGAGGAGAGGGGAAGACCCCCCACCCGGCCGCGGCCAGACCAGCGCCGCCAGCCAAAAGGGTGGTCCCCAAGGGAGCTGATCAGATGGAGGCGCTTCTCACGCAGGAGCTCGGCCAGGAAAGCCGAGATGATCATGAGGACGGTGACCAGGGCCCATCAGGGCCAGCCAGGCAAAGCCGATTTGACAATCATCGTCAGGGACCAGGCCGGCCACTGCCTCCCATACGGCGGCCGCTTTCGGGATGTGGGAGTGGGCGCAGTCCGCGAGAATGGATAGCTATGGCGAAAGCCAAAGTGACCAAGACCCCGGCGACCGCGGTGAAGACGTTGAAAAGGCCCTCGATTGGGCGTCAGATAGCGAGAATCAGCGTACGGACCATGCAAATCACGGCGAGTCCAGCGCGACCGGCCCACGTTCGCTCGCGCATCCCGAGCGCCTTGAGAATCAGCCGGATTCAGAACCCTGGCATCGCCTTGCTTCGCGTCCTGCGCCATGGAAAGCCTCCTTAAAATCGTAATGGTTTCCAGTTTAATGCAACGGCTGCCCGCCGGCGATATAATGGTCCCCATGACAGCCAGGACACAGAAAGCATCAGGATGCGGAAGACCAGCACGACCACGACCTCCAACGGAGCCAATCAGACCAAAAGCCCGCAAATCCAGGAGGCAGCGAGCAAGAGACGGAAGCCGGCCAGAAGAACGGCCAAAGGCGCGCCAAAGGCCGCAAAAAGGCACTGCTAAAAAGCGCGGTCAAAACCACGAACAAGACAGCAGCGAAACGCGAAATGAAAGGTCCGAACCCAGCCAAAGGAGCGAAAAAGCAAGGCGAAGGCGGCACAAGCAACGAATGCGGACAAACGCGAATCCAAGAAAACCGCTACCTGCGCATGCACAGGGAATACGCCATCCTCTGCCAGGGTCTACCCGACCCCCAAATCAGCCCTCAACTCTCCAACCCTTCAGAACTGTTGATCGCCACCATGATGAGCGCGCAGACCACGGACGTGCAGGTCAACAAGGTCACCCCGGAGCTCTTCCGCCGCTTCCCCACCCGCTGGCCCTGTCCCAGGCAGATCCCAGCGAGGTGGCCGAGATCATCAACAGCATCGGCTTCTTCAGGACCAAGGCTCAGCATGCGGTCATGATCGCCAACGACCTCATCACCCGCTTCGGGGGCGAGGTCCCCCGGACCATGGAAGAGCTGACCACCCTGCCGGGCGTCGGTCGGAAAACGGCCAACGTGATCTTGGGCAACGCCTTCGACCTGCCGGGATTCCCCGTGGACACCCACGTCATGCGGGTCACCAAGCGCCTGCATTGGCGTTCCGGCTGGAACAAGACCAGGGACGACCCGTGGCCATCGAGAGAAGTCACCGCGGTCTTCGAGCCCATGGAATGGCGGGACCTGAGCCATCGGCTGATCGATTTCGGGCGCGATACCTGCCACGCCCGAGCCCGAATGCCTGATCTGCCTTGCGGGACACCTGCCCCAGTTTCGGTCTCTATATCTGACATATTTTGACTGATTTTTGGCTGATTGCCTGATTAACTATGTGACTAGTGTGACTATGTGCCCGGAATCAGACGACTGCCTGGGATCGGATGACGGTCTGACCATGTAGACTGTGGCCTATGGAGACTTCAGGGAACTCTGACACCACGGCAGCGGAAAAAGGCAAGCGCAAAGCGGATAGCGGAAGCGCCAAAAGCGGCAAAAGCCCCAAAAAGCGGCGGATATGCCGCAAACGGTGGAAGCGGTAAAAGCGGAAGAAGCAGCAGTCGGCACATCATGCCCAGACAATGGGTCCTTTTCCTGATTCTGCTCATCGTCTTCTCTCTGATCGCCTATCTCGCTTACGGCTACATCACGACCAAGCGGATTTCCCTGCCCGGCCAATCACGGACGAAATCACCATTGGACGACCATGGCCCCAGCCAACTTCAATCTGGCAGCCTCCACCGACGACGCCACCAGCCAGGCCTTGCAGGACAACGTCTACCAAAGCCTGCTCAAACGCGACCCCAATCAGAACGTCCCCGCTTCCGCCTCCCCCTGCTGTACTCCTGGTCCCTCAGCCCTGATGGCCTGACCTACACTTTCCATCTCAAAGACAGGGATCTACTCTCGAATGGCTCGAAACTCACGGCTTCGACGTGGTCTGGTCCCTCAAGACCGGCATCCAGCGCAACGAAGCGGCCTACGCCCCTCTCCGGGCGGCCAAATCCGTGGAAAACCAGGGGGAAAGGACGGTCATCATCCGCCTCTCGTCCCCTTGCCGCAATTGGCCTGGCTCCTGTGCGGGCGCCTGGGCGTCGTCTACAGCCAGGCGGCGGGCGGGCCCCAGGACGCGAGCGCGGTGGGGACCGAGCCCTACACGGTCTCGAAGCTTTCTCCTGCCAAGGCAGGCGCGAAATCCCAGGAGGGAATCGGCCCCCGCCTCTTTGAAGCTGACGGCCCGCAGGGACCATCAATACGCGTCCTTCCGGGGTCCAGCGTGACCTTCCGCTACTACAGCGACCCTGAGCAAGCCTGGAAAGACGTGCAGGCCGCGACCATCGACGCCTATCTTCCCGCGCAACCGACCAGCCAGAAGACCTTCTCCCAGCCAAATCCTCCATGAACCTGACCGTGGATACCAGCGGGTCCAGCCGGCGAGTCGGCTGGCTCTCAACTCCTCGGCCGACTCGGTCTTCTCCGAGCAAAAGGTTCCGCGAGGGCCTACCGCTACTTTCTGGATCAGAACGCCCTCATCTCCGCGACCGGCCTTCACGCGCACGCCCTCACCGGGCCCATCCCCAGCGTGGAGCCGGGATTCCAGGACTTCACCTCCCAATACCACAAAGACGTACAAGCCGGGCAAAAACTCCTCTCCTGCTTCGGCTATCGACCCCGCCTTTTCCTCTGCCCCAAGAGCCTGGAGAAGATCGGGCGGGCGGTCAACGCCGCAGCTGGCGGCGGCCGGCGAGCACCTCAATCTGACCGTGGTCGATGACGCCGCCTTCACCAAGCAGGGTCCTGCAAGACAAAAGTACGACCTGGCCATCGTCCCTTCTCCGGCTCGCACGACATGGATGACCTGACCAACCCCGACGGCTTCCTCAACTTCACCGATTCGGTCACCGATCAGAACCGGGCGGCCCTTGGCCTTCCAGCAACGACTCCCAGTACCAGTCCAACCTGCAGAAAACCGCCGCCCGCCTGACCGACCAAGCCGCCGTCGCCTGGCTGTTCGAGAGGACGCCTAGTCATCCACAGAATTCCCTCACTTCCATCCGGACCCATCCCTTCCTCTTACCTGCCCTTGCGGACGGTCTGCAGAAAAGTAGAAGGCAAAAAGTCGTAAATGGGAATGCCAGAAAGCGAGAAAGCCGGTCACAGGCGACTTAATCAGCCTGAAATGCCAGGAAAAAAACTTGGGGAAACCCAGAAAGAACCTAGAAAAACCATGTCAGACTGAAACCGTAAAATTCACTTTATGACTGAAAAGACTGATAATTCGACCCTTTTCGAGGGGAATGACCTCGCCATGGCCACTTCAGGCGCGAACGCAGACGCGGGCAAAAGCAAACTCGCGGACGAAGGCGCAGGCGAGGCCTTCGTCAAGGCCGACCTCAGCCCTTGCCGGACAAGGCGGGCGTGGAAGGCCTGAAAGAAGTGGACAGCCGACTGGGGAGGCCAAGCAGACCTACAAATTCGGCAACACCCGCGACCGCAAGGCCGTCTACTCCATCGACACCCGCCGCCCACCGTCTCCGGACACCTGCACGTGGGCCACGTTTTCTCTTACACTCACACCGACATCATCGCCCGCTTCAAGCGCATGAACGGCTACGACGTCTTCTATCCCATGGGTTGGGACGACAACGGTCTGCCGACCGAACGCCGGGTGCAGAATTATTACGGCGTGCGCGTGGACTACCTCCCTCAAGTACGACCCTGACTTCAAGCCGCCTTACGAAGGCACCAACGGCAAGAAGATCCAGGCCAAGGACCAGGTTCCCGTCTCCCGGCAGAACTTCATCGAACTGTGCGAAGGCTTTCCGCCGAAGATGAGAAGCTTTTCGAAGACTTGTGGCGTACTGGGCCCTGTCCATCGACTGGTCCCAGACTTATCACACCATCGGCGAACATCCCCGGCGGGTGGCTCAGAAGGCCTTCCTGCGTAATCTGGCTCGAGGCGAGGCCTATCAGAAGGACGCTCCCGGATTGTGGGACGTAACCTTCCAGACCGCGGTCGCCCAAGCCGAGCTGGAAAGCCGCGGGTATGACAGCTTCTACCACAAGATCGCCTTCTACCTAGAAGACGGCTCCCCATTTACATCGAGACCACCCGCCCCGAACTCCTGCCCGCCTGCGTGGCCTGATCGCCCACCCTGACGACGAGCGTTACCAGGCTTACTTCGGCAAGAAGGTCTCCTCCCCCCTCTTCCACGTGGAGGTTCCCGTGGTGGCGCATCCGGCCGCGGAGATGGACAAGGGCGCCGGCATCGCCATGCTGCACCTTCGGCGATGTGACCGACGTGCAGTGGTGGCGTGAGCTAATCTGCCCACCCGCTCCATTTTTGCAGCGCAACGGCCGCCTGGTCATGGACACCCCGGACTGGATCACCGACCCCACCGGGCGCGATTTCTATGCCCGTCTGGCTGGCAAGACCACCTTCTCCGCGCGCAAAGGAAATCGTGGATGAGCTGCGCGAGACCGGCGCTATGGACGGCGAGCCCAAAGCCACCAGCGTATGACCAACTTCTACGAAAAAGGGCGACAAGCCTTTGAAATCGTCACCTCCCGCCAGTGGTACCTGAAGAACGGCGGCAGCGACCGCGACCTGCAGGCCCAGCTCATCCAGCGCGGCAAGGGCTCGACTTCCACCCCGATTTCATGCGGGTCCGCTACGAAAACTGGGTGAACGGACTCAACGGCGACTGGCTGATCTCCCGCCAGCGCTTCTTCGGCGTCCCTTCCCCCTCTGGTATCCCATCAGCGAGAACGGGACCGTGGACTACGCCCATCCTTTGACCCCGTCCGAGGACCGCCTGCCGATTGACCCCACCAACGATGTGCCCGAAGGTTACCAGGAAGAGCAGCGCGACCAGCCGGCGGCTTCACCGCCGAGAAGGACATCATGGACACTTGGGCCAGCAGCTCCTGACCCGCAAATCGTCACCCGCTGGGCGGACCGGGCGAAGAGAACGAGGCCCTTTTTCAAGGCCACCTTCCCCATGGATCTGCGTCCTCAAGGGCAGGACATCATCCGGACCTGGCTCTTCAGCTCCATCGACCGAGCTCACCTGGAAAACGGTTGCCTGCCTTGGGCTCATACCACTTTGTCCGGCTGGATTCTGGACCCCGACCACAAGAAGATGAGCAAGTCCAAGGGCAACGTGGTCGTGCCGACCGAGCCGATCGAGAAGTTCGGAGCCGACGCCGTGCGCTACTGGGCCGCTTGCGCCCGTCTGGGAACCGACGCCGCTTATGAGGTCGGTCAGATGAAGATCGCGCCGCCTGGCCATCAAGCTGCTCAACGCCACCAAGTTCGCCTTGGCCATTGGCCGCGAAGACGAGAACCATCATGTGGGAGCCAGCCAGCAGGCCGAGTGGAAGTTCTCAGACGTGACCGTAGCCTGGATGAGGCCGTCATGGCAGCTTTGGCCATCGTGATCGAGACCGCGACCGAGGCGCTGAACTCTTACGACCACGCCCGGGCTCTGAAACCATCGAGACCTTCTTCTGGCAGTTCTGCGACGACTACATCGAGCTGGCCAAGAACGCGCTTACGGCACGGCCAAGGCCACCGGCCGAGGTGCCATCGAGGCGGAAGTGCTTTCCGCCCGCACCACTCTGGGCTTGGCTTTGGACGCATTCGCCCGTCTGCTGGCCCCTACCTGCCTTATGCTACGGAAGGGTCTGGTCTTGGATGCACGAGGACGGCGGCTCGGTTCACTGCGCTGCCTGGCCCCAGGCCGCTCCTTACCGCCAAGCCGCTGATGGCATGGACCCTGCCATGCTCAATGAGACCGTGACGCCTTGGCCGCCCTGCGCAAAATCAAGTCCGAGAACAAGGTTCCCATGAAGACCCCTATTCTCAGTGCAACCTTGCAAATGGATGTTTCCGGGCTGACTTCGTGAAGTCGGCTTTGGTGGACATTGCCGAGGCCGGTCATGCGACCGGGCCAATCACTCTGGAATCGACCGGGAGTACTGGGGTGCCGGAGATAAAGGTACCGGAGCTGCCGAGCTGCTACTGCTGCAAGGCCGCCGCATCCGCCTCCGCCGTCGAAGCGCAGACCGCCTCTGCTACGCATCCGCCGAAGCGTCAAAGGCATCACCGTATCCACCGCTCCCGCCGAAGCACAAAACTCCGTGGTAGCCGACTGGAAAGCGTTCTGGGAGACTCCAGCCAAAAGAGTAAGACAAGCCACGGTCTAAGTTCACGGTGGTTGCCCAACCTGATAGGTTGGGACAGCCACCCTATTCCCCTTTTTCAGCGACTGCGAATGTCGCGAATGCGGAATATGCAGTTGAGTGCATATTCGGTGCTCGCTCGACGCGCACAGGTAGCATCGGGCATACGCAGGCGTATCGCCCATACGCCGACGCATTTCAGGGCGCATTTCACGGAAAAATCACGGACATAACGGGAAAAGCTAGGGGTTGAACGGCGTTTTTATCAATCCATGCTATATTTGGTGTTTTTCAGCTCGATTTTTCACTTTCCTGCGTTTCATCCGTCACCTCGTGTGGACTAACTCAATGTTGCGGAAAGGACCCGCCTTTTAAGCCACTCATTTTTATACTTTGACTTAGTCCACGGCGGGGAAGCCAGACCTAGCACACGCACGAAAACTCACGACACACACGGAAAACACGCAAAGTAGCTCACGAAACCTAGACTCAATCCGACCCCGGGTTCAGGCGTGAGTCCGAGGTCCCACCAACTCCTATGGGCAAGTACATGGCTTCGACCTAGGCCAATCCAAGCCCGGCAAGGCACGCAGCGCAGATCTAAGTCCGGCCAAATCCCAAGCTTGGCCAAGTCCACAGGTAAACCTAAGCCCCGGCCTAGGTCAACTGAACCTGTCCAACTCAGCCTCCAGCCCCAAAAATTAAAGCCCTTGCCCAGGCCAGAGTACCAAGTACCATAAAGTACACAGCCTGAGCAGGGCCTGACTGAAGGCGGCTTTGGGCCACAGAGGAGCCACCCTATCAGAGCCAGGAAGTCCTGGTTGGACTTGGTCTGCTTAAGGCGGGTGACGATCTGCTGGTAGGCGGCTTCAGGCTCCAGCCCGCCCAAAGCGCGACGGAGACGATAAATAATGGCCAGCTCCGCGGGCGGGGTGATAAGGTCCTCCCGGCGGGTGCCGGAAGCGTTGATGTCGATGGCGGGGAACATCCGCTTTTCCGCCAGATCGCGGGAAAGCCGCAGTTCCATGTTGCCGGTCCCCTTGAATTCCTCGAAGATGACTTCATCCATCTTGGACCCGGTCTCCACCAGGGCCGAAGAGATGATGGTCAGGGACCCGCCGTTTTCGATGTTGCGGGCGGCGCCGAAGAACTTCTTAGGCGGGTACAGGGCCTGCGCATCCACGCCGCCGGACAGAATGCGTCCGGACGCCGGCTGAGCGATGTTGTGGCACAGAGCCAGGCGGGTCATGGAATCCAGCAGGACCACCGTCTTGCCCCAACTCCACCAGGCGCTTGGCGCGCTCGATAGCCAGCTCGGCGACGGTGGTGTGGTCAGTGGCAGGGGCGATCAAAGGTGGAGAGATCACTTCCTAACGGTCCGCTGCATGTCGGTCACTTCTTCCGGGCGCTCATCCACCAGGACGACCATCAGGTGCACCTCGGGGTTGTTGGTGGCGATGGCGTTGGCGATCTCCTGCAGGGTGATGGTCTTGCCCGCCTTCGGAGGCGACACGATGAGGCCGCGCTGCCCTTTGCCAATGGGCGAGAATAGATCCATCACACGGCCGGTCAGCTTGTTTTGGGTGGTCTCCATGCGCATGCGTTCCTGCGGATAGAGAGGGGTGAGCTTGGAGAATTGCGGTCGGGCCAGGGATTCTTCGATGCCCATCCGTTGACGGATTCGATGGTCTGCAGGGGGACGAATTTCTGGCGCTTGTTCGGCTTATCTCCCTCGCGCTGCGGCTTGATGGTGCCTCGGACGGCGTCACCCTGCGCAAGCCATGTTTCTTGACTGCCCCATGGAGACGTAGACATCGCTGGGACCGGGCAGATAGCCACTGGTGCGCACGAAGGCATAGAGATCGAGGATATCGACGATGCCGGCGACGGGCACCAGAACTCAGGCTGTTGGTCTTCGGCCTCGTGATTGCGGTTCTTGCGGTGCGACGATTCAGGGGCTGATCATGGTCGGGCCGGTCCATGCGATCGACGCGATCGGAAGACGATCCATCCGGTCGGGTGATTATAGCGGTCGGACCTATCAGGTGCGATCACCACGGTCGGTTCGCTCGGAACGGTCACTGTGGTCGTTCCTCTCGTTACGATCACCACGATCATCGCGCCCCGCGAGCATTGCGGTCGTTACGGTCTCCGCGGTCGGAGGACCGATCAATCGGAGATCATGGTCGGAATACGAACAGGATTCGTGGGGACGCCGTCCGAAAATCCGTCTCGTCATCGCGAGAAGCCGGCATTACAGAACGGTCCCTTCGGCTCCGGACCGGTCGGGGATGGCGCAGAAGATGTCCAGATCGGCGTTCAGACGGGCCAGACGGTCGGAACCGTCCCCTGATCGTCCTGGGGCGGTCGTCGTTCCGGTTGCGACAGCGACGAGGAGCAGTGTCAGGTCGTGCGAGGAGCGGTCAGAACGGGAATCCTGCTCGTCGGAATGGGAAGCTTGATTTCTAAGGTATCCAGCAGGTCGCCTTCGGCTCCTGAGGCTCGTCGCCAAAAGCAGGAGACGCGCGCGCGGGATGAGTCTCTTCACTCCTTCCGGGCACGCCGAACGTTGACGCGACGGCCAGGGGCGATGGCTGGAGCTCCGGTTGCCGGGAATATTCGGACCGATCGGTCAGAATAGTCGAAACGAGCCCGCGCGGTCGGTATGTTCGGCCCGCTCGCCACGCTCAGTCTATCCCCATGGTTTGCCATAATCGGCGCGGTCAGAGCGATCCGACCTGTTCACGCTGGACTCTTCACGGCCGTTAAAATCGTTGGAATGCCGGGACTGTCGAAAATCGTCGTCAGCTCCAGATGAAAAAGTGGCGGCTCTCGCCGAATCGGTGGCGTTCGCCAAGTTAGCGGCGTTCGCCGGGTTTCGTGTTCGCTGAATCAGCGGCGGATGAGCCAGCAGCGGTTGAGCCGGCGAAGCCGAGCCCGCCTTTGCGAGACTCGGTTGAAGCAGACTCGGTTGAAGCCGAGTTGACGAAGACCGACCCGGCAGTGGCCGCGGAGGAAGATGAAGATGCGGCAGGCGCCGTCATTCCCGTCATATCAGCGCCGGCGGCGGCCAACGCGTCCCTGCGTGCTCCTTCAATCGTGCTGATCAAATCCGCCTTACGCAGGACGGACACGTTCTTGAGCCCCATTTTCTTCGCGGTCTCGCGGAGCTCTGTCAGCTTCATAGTAGAAAGATCTTGGCTTTGCTGCAGGACTAACCCTTTCATAGTTCGGATAAGTAGACAGAATAAGCCCTTTCAGGGAGTTCTGCCGGAAATATTTGCCGCACCTGACATCGGCGGCAAATTCACGTCCACGAGGGATGAATGATTTCACTATACCCCTTCTCACAGACAGAAAACTCGCGTGCCCGTGTCTCGACGCACCGCGAAAACGAAGGTATGATGGGTTTATGATTCATCATCATGCATCAAAGTGGATGTGTCAGGCGACGAAATCGTCCGCCACCCTGCTAGCGATTTGCGCCTTTTTGATCGCCCCCTTGTCCGCGTGCGGATCATCCTCCGTCAACAATCAGACAGGTGGAGAATCGACCAGCTCCCAAACCTCGTCTTCCTCGTCTTCCTCGACGCCCTCGTCCCCCTCAACCGGGGGGAAGAGCTCGTCTTCCCCAATCGAAAGGCTCAGAGGGCTAGGAGGCAGGTCCTCGACCTCCGCACGCCCTTCAAAACCGAAAGGCGGTCATGCGGCCACTGCGGGCGAATGCTCCAGCGACGAGCTGAGCGCCAAACTGACCTTCGGCTCCGGCTCAGGCGCCGGCAGCAGCTACCCCTACCTGGTCCTGACCAACACCGGCTCGCGCTCTTGCACCGTCCGCGGTTACGCCGGGGTCTCCCTGCTGGCCAAAGGCAAGCAAATCGGGGCGGCGGCCACCATGGATTCCTCCGTCTCCCCCACCACCGTCAGGCTCCAGCCGGGTCAGTCCGTCCACGCCGAGCTGCGGATCGTCCGCCGACGCTCTTCGGCTCCTCCGCCTGCTCCCCATCACGGCGGACACGCGATGGTCTATCCGCCGGATCAGACCAAGGCTTTGACCATCCCCCTCAAAGGTAAGGGATACATCGCCTGCAGCAATCCGAATACGAAAATTCTCACCGTTCGGCCCTTCCAACGGGGAGAAAGATAAGCAGAAAATAAAGGATAGATAAAGTAATAGATAAATAGTAGGCGAAAGTAAGATTAAAGTTAAAAGTTAAAGATTAAAGATTAAATAAATTAGGACGAGAAAGACCCCGGTTTTATCCGGGGTCTTTCCATATTCGGCCGCTATTTTCGGCTGTTATCGATACCTACAACAGCTCTCAGCCAGTAGACATCCCTAAGTCGATCATAAGACAGCCTCAGCCAATATCAGCTATACGGCAGTTCTCCAGACAGCTCTGAGCAGCCCGCTTTACCGGCGATGGGCGCGGTAGAAGCGGATCAGGGACTGGGTGGAAGCGTCCTGAGCAGCCGGGGCGTTGTCATCCTTGGAGATGGCGGGGGTGATTTCCTTGGCCAGGACCTTGCCCAGCTCCACGCCCCACTGATCGTAGGAATCCAGACCCCAACAGTGCCTTCCACCAGTGTGATGTGCTCGTAGAGAGCGATCAGCTCACCCAGGAGAAGGGGTCAGAGCGTCACCGAAGATGGAGGTGGTGGGACGGTTGCCGGAGAAGACGCGGGCGGGCACGATGGCCTCGGCGGTCCCTTCAGCGCGCACTTCATCGGCGGTCTTGCCGAAGGCCAGGCGCGGGTCTGTCGCCAGGTGGTTGGCCAGGAAGGCTCGTGCGTCCTGGTCCCCATCGCCCTAGTGGGGTTGGGGTGTTGGCGAAAGCGATGAAGTCGGCAGGGAGATCAGACGGGTGCCTTGGTGAATCAGCTGATAGAAGGCGTGCTTGCTGGCCGTTGGTGCCGGGCTCGCCCCAGAAAATCTCGCCGGTCTGATAAGTGACGGGGTGCCATCCCAGCGCACGGACTTGCCGTTGGACTCATGTCGGTCGCTGCTGCGAGATAGGGCGGGGGAAGCGGGTGCAGTGACGATCATGGGGCAGGACGGCGTGGGAGTGGGCGCCGAAGAAGTTCACGTACCACACGTTCATGAGGCCCATGAGAGCCACCACGTTCTGCTCCAGCGGGGTGTTGACGAAGTGAGTCGTCAATGGCATGGAAGCCCTGGAGGGAACTTCTCGAAGTTCTCCGGCCCGAGACCTACGGCCAGGAGGTGCCGACGGCGGAATCCACGGAGTAGCAGCCGACCGAGTTCAGAAGCCGAAGGCGTTGGTGAGAGTCGATGCCGAAAGGCGGCGACCTTGTCCAAAGCGGTGGAAACGGCCACGAAGTGCTTGCTGATGGCGTCGGCCTTCTGCTCATCGGAGCCGTCGATGGCTCCTCGGGCCTGGAGGGAGTCAAGCAGCCAAGTGCGGGCGCAACGGGCGTTGGTCAAGGTCTCCAGAGTGGTGAAAGTCTTGGAAACGATGATGAAGAGGGTGGTCTCGGGGTTGAGGCCCTTGGTCTTCTCAGCCAGGTCGTTGGGGTCAATGTTGGAGACGTAACGGGCGAAGATGCCGGCGTCTGCGTAAGGCTTGAGGGCTTCGTAGGCCATGTTGGGACCCAGGTCGGAGCCGCCGATGCCGATGTTGACCACGGTCTCGATCCTCTTGCCGGTCACGCCGACCCACTCGCCGGAGCGGACCTTGTTGGCGAAGGCGTAGATTTTGTCCAGAACTTCGCGGACGTCCTTGCCGTGTCCTGACCGTCAACGACGAACTTGCCTTCATCGGAAGCGGGGCGACGCAAGGCGGTGTGGAGCACGGCGCGGTCTTCGGTGTTGTTGATGTGCACGCCATGGTACTGGTCCTGGATGCGCTGCTCCAGGCCGACCTCGTGGCCGAGCTGGGCCAGCAGGCGCATGGTTTCAGCGTTCACCAGGTTCTTGGACAGGTCGAAATGAAGGTCGCCGGCGTCAAAGCTCAGGCTCTGCACACGCTGAGGATCCTGGGCGAACCACTGGCGCAGGTTGATGCCATCCTTCTGCAACTGGTCGAAATGCTTCTGCAAATTGGCCCAAGCCTGGGTCTTCTGTGCATCCACGGGAGGATTGATAGACATTGAGGTCCCTTTCTACAGCCTTGCGCCGTTCGCAAAGCCCTTGTCAAGCGCCGCAGCTTGAACCGCCAGCGCCGTTCGGTTACGCATACTATGGTATCGGCTTGAAAGGACACTGTGTGTCGCCTGGAGAATGGCTAATTCTCGAGGGATTTGAACGTTCTTTTTCTTCGATGACGCGCGCTGCCCGGCTGAGGCTTTTCGGCGAGTCCGGACGCCTTCTTCACTTTTTGAGCTTGGGATTTTGGCATGACCAACAAGGCGTCTTCGGTGTCGACGATAACAAGTCTTCCACGCCAATCAGGGCGATAGTTTTCGCCGACTCTTCACTCGACTTATCCCGAACAAGCAGGTTATTTTTCGAGTCTATTGAGATCAGTTTCACGATCCCCTTGCCGGATTCCAAAATCCGGTTCCCGGCCTCATCGACCGCGGGGATATAGGCGGAAAGGGAGCCGAAATCGCCGATGTCGTTCCAGCCGAAGTCCCCAGGGACCACCGCCACCGCCCTCGGCGAGACCGGTTCCGGCGATGGCGTGATCGAAGGCGATCTTCTCGATCCGCGGCCAGATAGCGGCCATGGTTTCCTCTTGGGCGGGAGTGTCCCAGGCGGCGGCGATGGATTGGATCTGCTGGAACATGTCCGGATGCAGGGCGCTCCACGTGGTCCAGCAGGACGCCGACCTTCATGATGAACATGCCGGCGTTCCACAGGTAGCCGCCTTGAGGCGAGGTAGCCGGCGGCGGTAGCGGCATCCGGCTTCTCCACGAAGCGCCGGACACGGTAGGCCTGGTCTTCGCCCTGCAAAAGACTTGTCCTCAAGTGGTCCCCCTGATGGATGTACCCGAAGGCGGTGGATGGCCCGTCGGGGGTGATGCCGATGGTGGTTATATAGCCGGCGCGGGCGGCGGTGATGGCCGTGCGCACAACGGATTCGAAGCGGCCACGGTCGGAAACGACTTGGTCGGCGGCGAAAGATCCCACGATGATATCTTGCCCTGGCGCTTGGCCAGAATCGCCGTCCCAAAGTGATGGCGGCCATGAGTCCCCGTCCAACCGGCTCAGCGAAAATCTGGCTTACGGCGCAAGCCCCGGCAGCTACCTCATGACCGTGTCCACATGCCTCAGGCCTGTGCTGATCGCCAGGTGCTCGACCCCGCACAAAAGGAACCAGCCGATCCACCGTGTCCTGAATCATGGTGCGGCCGCAGCCGGTGAGGTCGTAAAAGAATTTGGGCTTGTCCGCCCGGCTCAGAGGCCACAGGCGCGAGCCCATTCCCCCAGCCGGAATCAAGGCATAGAAATCAGAGCAAGGACCGGCATCATGGCGGTCATCGGCATCTTGATCATGGCAATACTCGGCTGAATTTTCAAGGCTTCCCATAGGGTCAGGCTAGCAAACCGAGCAAACATCAAAATGTATCGCGCGATTAAAACAGAATGATTCGAAAGCCTCGATTGAGCCCCAAGAATTCCTGCGGTCAAGCCTTAAGTCGCCCGTATTCAGAGTAAAAAGGGCTGATGAGAAATAAACAATCTTTTTTATATATGTAATTCTATAATTTAATTGCACATATCCGCCGTTCCCCGAAAGGAAAAGCATGCAGACAACTTATAAGTTTACACATTCTCCCCGGCCCGACAAACCTGTACTGGCAATTTGTTATGACTTCGATAACACATTGTCTCCAACTGATATGCAGGCACAAGGCTTCATTCAAAAGGTAATGTCGAGTGAAGCCAATGACAAAGATGATCGGCAATCGCAGAATAAAGAAGTCTCAGAATTCTGGCAAGAGTCCGAATTCGCTTGCACAACAGCAAGGGATGGATCAAAACCTGGCTTGGATGCTGAAAATGAAAAGAACATTCCGACGGAAAAGAACTATTCACAAAAAAATAAACTCAAGGAATACGGTTCAAGAGTTGACCTATTCCCCGGGGTCGAGGAATGGTTTGGGAGAATCAACTCATACGGGAAGAAGAAAGGAGTAATAATCGAGCATTACATTATTTCTTCCGGGCTCAAAGAAATGATCGAGGGGACCCCAATAGCCAACGAATTTACCGAAATCTATGCTAGTTCGTTTTACTATCGACTCTCTAACGTTGCGGTCTGGCCGGCTCAAGTAGTGAATTTCACCAATAAGACACAGTTCTTGTTTCGGATTGAAAAAGGGGTCACCGACGTAAACGATCCTGCCGTCAACGACCACACTCCAGCTGTGAAAATCCGTGTTCCTTTTCGGAACATGGTCTACGATTGGAGATAGCGATACCGATGTTCCCTGTATGCGTTTGGTCAACTCTTATGGCGGACACTCAATTGGCGTCTATAAAGCCATTAGCGCCTCCTTATCCAGCACAGAGACGTCAGATGAAGAACTTAGTAAAAGCAAGGTATACAAAATGATGAGAGACGAGCGAATCCGATACTTTGCGAAAAGCCGACTATTCAGAAAACGGCGATCTCGATTGTCTCGTTAAGGCGATTATCGATCGCACACAATCGAATGAAATACTCGAACGACGATATTTAAAGGACCAATCCGAAGCCCAAGAATACTTCAATAGAACGGACGACAACCACGAAGCACGGCAGGACATTATACACTCTCTTGCAGAAAGTCCAAACTTCTCCACTACGCATACCCTTATCGCTGCGGCGAAACCGCAATCGGAACAGCAATGGTCAAAATGGGAGGTTTTGCAGTTGCCAATGTCGCACAATCCAATTCTCAAGTGAAATGGATTATCACCGACACTGATGTGAGAGAATTTTTTGAGACAATTATCATGCATTTACCCACGGTCTACCAAAGAAAAGTGCGAAAAGAGTTTGAAACCCTCATAGCAGCAGTCCAAGCTTCCTCCCCAATCAAGAGCTGACATCTTTTACCGAATCAGAAATTGTTACGCTTCAGATCCCCAAACTCCCTCGAGGGAAAAAGCCGCCTCCATCCATGACTTTCCGAATGTCTACAGCCCACGACCAAGCAACTTCCGGCAACCGCGCTCAAGGGCGGCCGTCGCCTGAGGAACGCGCAGAAGGCGGAAGAGCCAGGCGCGCGCTGTCGATCAGCAGGGCAGGCGGCCACGTAGACCAGGGAGAAGCCCAGCGTGACCAGGATGATCAGGATAGTCGGTCGGCTCGCCAGCCACACGAACCGGTCAGACATGCCGACGTTCCACATGTAATCCTGCGTGTTGATCAGATAAACCGCGAAGGCCCCGGGCGCCAGGAACTTGACGATCTTGGTGAGGGTCTTGCCGGGTTTGAACTGGGCGCCGATGATCAGGGTACAGCACGGACATGACCAGGATGGTCGGCGAGTGTAGGAACAAAGCACGTCCTTGGCCACGTCGGTGTCGTACACGCTGAAGGAGAAGCCGGACATGAGCCAGCCCCAGGGAGACCAAGGTCATGAGCACGATCCCCAGCAGGGCCAGCGGCGGCTTCACGTAGTCGCTGAATCGATACTCTTGACGATGGCCCCGATCAGGTAAAGCATGGCCAGCCAGGTGAAGCTATAGCCGCCTTCCAGGTCGAAGCGGGTGAAGAAGGTGTCGAAGAGGGAGAAGACGAAGAAAACCACTATCAGAAAGACGGCGGTGGTCCGGCGGTCCAATGCTCCACGGCCAGGTTCAGCAGGGGCATGACGAAGAAGACCCCGGTGAGGCGGTGAAGAACCAGTAGACCCCTGTTGGAGACCGGGAAAACTCAGCGCAGCACGTCCGCGGTCACTTTGCCGGGGGCGATGACCACCTAGACCAGGCAGCAGCCGACCCCGTAGAAGACCACTCCAGCCAGAGGTTGAGGTAGCTGGAGATTTTGAGGACACGCCGGGGCTGACCGGGCTCCTCGGGCGTCGGTCGGTAGCCCTACATATCCGCTGATGAGACCGAAGACGTTGAGGCTCCCCGTAGGCCCCGATCTCCATCAGCCAGCTGACCTGCGTACTGGAAGGAGCCGGCAGCGGCGTTGTCCAGCACCCTCCTGCCAAGGGTATGCAGAATCAGCACATAGAACATGGATAAAAATGCGCATGGAGTCGATCCTGTAGTTGCGCTCGCGCCGAAGGGATGGGGCCGCCGCAGCCAGGGCCTTCCCCGCCGCCTTCGTCTGACCGTCCGCCGGCTCATCCACATGTCTGACCTTGCGCCAGGGCAGCTTCCCTCGACCTGCTGATCATCCGGTAGATGTTTTGGCTTGTTTCCTCTGCTTCATGGCCTTCTCCTGCGTCCTATTCTTATCTTGTCTGATCTCGCTTGCCGTATTGATTCCTCTGTCGCCTGCTTTTTCCTGGTTCCTTGTTGATTTCTTGGTTGTTGGCTGATGACAATTCCAGCTTTTTCAAACTTTCTTGCGAGAGTCTTCTTGGCACCGCCTCTCTTTTCTCCGTGATTTTGATTTCTTCCGTCCCTACCAGTGTACCCGGGGCGCTAACGTGCGTCGCGCAATAAATACATAATTGATATGGGTATAAATCCGCCCCTTTGCTCTCCACAGCCCCGAGGAGTGCAGAAATCAAGATAGAATTAATAGTGAAAGGCCTCAACTATGAAAGATTCTTGCCGAAAGTTTCCGTGATAGTTCCTTTCTACAATATCCACGACTGCGTGAGTATTGTGTAAATAGCCTTCTACGACAGACCCTATCCGAGTTGCGAATTTATACTAGTCGATGATGCTCTCGACAGATATGACGGGAAAGCTTCTCGACCATTACCAAGATTTAGACCAAAGAATCATCGTTATCCATCAGAAATACGGGGGGCTGTCAACCGCACGAAATACCGGCATCGCCAGCTCAACTGGTAAGTATGTCGCTTTCGTAGATGGCGATGACGTAGTCTCGCCCTACTACATCGCATCTATGGTAGCCGCCGCCAAACAGAACCCTGGTTCAATGGCAATCGCAAAAAATTCAAAATGAAAGTTTCAAGAAGGCTGTGGCTCATGACATCAAAATGGGAAAAACCGTCTCACAACCGCATGATCTCCCAAGAACAGATGATTCACGACACACTTTACAATCGCATACCCGAGTGTGCTTATGGCAAGCTATTCTTACGGTCGGATCTTAGACGATTTTTTTCCCAATCGGAAAAGTGTATGAAGACTTAGCTACGATAGGCAAAATTCTTTCAGCTGCCGTAGTTTCGTTCTAATTTCCGAGCCTACATACGGCTATGTTCAGCGGACTGGCTCAATAGTGCATAGACGCCATGCAAAACTGACACAAGCAAATGATTATATCGATGCCATCAACTCTCTGACTAGATGGGCTTATTCACAGCCACGACCGCTGAAGGCCGCTATCCTGTACCGTACAGTTCTCTCCTATGTACGATTGCATTCAGTAGTAATATCCATCATTGATCAGCCGCTTCAAGCCCGGAAGATTGACTCACGAATCATTAAATATGTAAGACGGCATTACGGAAAACTTCTAATGGATTCGGACTGCCCGTTATCCTCAAAAATTCGATTTCTCATCTTCGCCTTATGCCCAAAGCTACACGACTACTTGTTGCGGCTCGTCAGCAGAAAATAAGCTCTACCACGATTTTCCATTCAAAAAACCGCAGAAAGCATATATTCATCTTTGAGCGCCGATTCGTTGCTTTTACATGTCAGGAATTTGTTGGATTCGCTTCATCTGTCTCGGAAGGCTCCTCATATATAATGTACTGTTATGAGCAACGTAAGAACCCTGATCCAACCTGCGAAGAATAGGACAAGCAACCTTCTCTCAGCGGACGAGATAAAGAAAGAAGAGCTTAACATCCTTCTTGCTTTCAAGGAACTCTGCAACAGTCTGAATTTGAAATACACGCTCATCGGCGGTACTCTGCTTGGCGCAATCCGTCATCAGGGATTCATCCCCTGGGACGATGACATCGACGTTGGAATGCCACGATATGACTACATGAAAATGATCGATTTCATCCACCACAACCATTCACTCAAAAGGCTCGAGTTGGAAGATATCTATCTGGTCCCCTCGAGGAATCGACCTTCGTTAAACTCGATCTCGACAAAAGTGCATGTTCAAGAACGTTTTAATCAAAATCCAGGGCATCTATGGATCGACATCATGCCTATCGATGGCTTGCCCGATTCAGCTGCAGCAACCCAAAAGCTTTACCGTCGCGTGACCTTTTACCGTAAAATTCTTAGCATGTCCTATGCAAATCCTGACGAGGGGACAACTTTCCTACGAAAAATCGTCAAACGCTGTTTCCAGTCAATAGATAGGAATCATTGGCTGGGGAAAAAGGCCATGCACAAAATCAATCGGATCGCCAAGGAAAACCCATATGGATCCACGGGGTATGTCGGCGCCCTCACCAACGGGCTCTACGGTCCTGGCGAACGTATGCCCATCAAGGGGTATGAAAACACGGTTGAAGTGACCTTCGAAGGCGAACGGTTCAAAGCCATGTCTTGCTGGGATAGTTACCTGACCGGCATATACGGCGATTACATGACTTTGCCGCCAGTGGAAAAGAGGGTGAACCATCAAATGAAAGCATGGCGGGAGTAGGCGAAAGCCCGGTCAAGACTAAACATGCGTGTAAGCTCTATAAAAAAGAAGGAATTCAGGCAGGGTCTGTTCAGCGGAGGTTTTAAATGGCGAACATCGCGGTACTCATCGCAGGCGGTTCAGGCTCTCGCATGGGCCAGGACCTGCCCAAGCAATTCATCAACGTCTTCGACAAACCCGTCATCGTCTATACTTTGGAAAGCTTCCAGCGGCACCCCGAAATCGATAAAATCGTCGTGGTCTGCATCAAAGGTTGGGAAGAGGTCACCCGCGCCTACGCCAAGCAGTTCAACATCGACAAGCTGATCACAATCGTCCCCGGAGGCGAGTCCGGCCAGGAATCCATCCGCAACGGAGTCTATAGCCTGAAGGTATCGCTCAACCGGACGACCTGGTGGTCATCCATGACGGCGTGCGCCCTTTGGTCGATTCCGCCGTCCTTTCCGACGTATTGCGCATCGCCCGTCAACATGGCAATGCCGTGACCTCCATGCCTTATAATGAGCAGATCTTCTTCGTGGATCCGGAAGACCCTTCCACCACCACCGAATACATTCCGCGTGAAAAGCTCCGTCGCGTCTCCACCCCGCAGGCTTATCGCTTTGACCTTCTGGATTCCAAGTATCACGAGGCTTTTGAGAAGAAGATCGGCATCGACGGGTCCAACTACACCAACACCATGATGGTCCAGCTGGGGGTCCGCTTTTACTTCGCCGCAGGCTCGGAGAAGAACATCAAGCTCACGACCAAGGACAATCTGGAGATGTTCAAGGCTTACCTGCGTCAGGATGAAGACACCTGGCTCAAGTAGGCTCAAGCCAGGTGGTAGTAAAACTAGGACATGCTCGGATACGCCAACACACTTAGACACGCTAGGACACACTCGGACGGATGGAAGGCATCATGCACAGGTTGGAAAACAAGCTCTATCAGGAAGACTTGGAAACGGTCGCGAAATCGCTCAGCATCGACTGGGTTTTTCGTTCAAAGGGGCGACGATCGCCATTTCCGGGCGCGACCGGCATGATTGGCACTTTCTGGTTGACCTCCTCATGCGCATAAAACAGCCAAGGACGAGGCCGGCATCCGCTGATCGCCATGGGCCGCGACGAAGAGAAGCACACTAAGCGGCTCCCTTACTTTGATGACCCGCATTTCTCCTTTGACCAGGTGGACGTGAGCCTCCCCGGATGCCATCCTTCACACCCGGCCGACGTGGTCATCCACCTGGCCAGCACCACCCATCCCCGTGCCTACGCCACCGACCCCATCGGAACAGTGACCTCGAATATCCAAGGCCCTCATGAACCTCTTGGATTACGCCTGCATGGGCGAGACGCCGGCCAAGTTCGTCTTCGCCTCCTCGGTGGAAGTCTACAGGGCAGAACCGCGGAGACACGGAAAAATTCAGCGAAGACTACTGCGGATACATCAACAGCAACACCCTGCGCGCGCTACCCGAGTCCAAACGCTGTGGGGAGGCCCTATGCCAGGCCTTTTTGTCCCAAAAGCAAGTCCCCGTCTTCATCCCCCGCCTGCCGCATGCTTACGGCCCCACCATGCTCGATTCGGACTCCAAAGCCTCTCCCTAATTCATCAAGAAGGGCCTGGGCACAGAAGACATAGTCCTCAAGAGCGAAGGAACCCGGAATATTCCTATCTCTATGTGGCGGATACGGTGGAGGGCTGCTGACGGCGCTGACGCGAGGGGAAGCTGGACAAGCCTGACAACGTGGCCGATGCCCAATCCGACGTGATGTTGAAAGACCTGGCCAGCGCGATCGCAGCCCAGCGGCCAGCAGGTGATTTTTCAAGCTGCCGGACGCCATTGAAGCGGCGGGTTACTCCACGGCCACCAAGGCCATGATGGACGGGTCCAGATTGCGGTCCCTGGGCTGGGAAGCGCATTATTCCATCGCCGACGGGCTCCGCCGACCTTTCGGAGATACTGAGCGATGACGCCGATTCCGGGAGGCGGTCCGATGACGGCAACCACCTCAGACCACCCTCTCGTCTCCATCATCACTCCTGTTTACAATACCCCCAAAGAGCTTTTCCTGGCATGCAAAAACAGCGTTCTGAACCAGACCCTGACCGATTTTGAATAGGCCCTCCTGACGACAGGGAGGACGATGACTACGGTCGCCATGCTCGACGAAGCAGGGCATGAGGATCCCCGTATGCATGTCTCATCATCTGCTATGGCGGGTATCCAAGCCCGGAATTTCGGATTGGACATCTGCGAAAGGGCGGTATATCACTTTTGTTGACGCCGATGACACCGTTGAACCGATTTTCTTGGAACATGCGTCCCAAGCATTGCGGGGCAATAACGCGGATATCGCGATTGGACGTTTGGCGCATTCTAGTTTGGGAGAGTCAAAGCCGCAGCTACCTTCTAATCTGGTTTCGCGTGAAAAGGCATTATCAGGGTCTGAACTTGGTTCCTTCTTACGATTTACAATCTCTGGAACCCTCTAAAGGCCATACCCGATCAGACTATTTCGGCATTCGCCCACATCCAATAGCTCCAAGACTATATTCGAGCAACCTTATCAAGGATGAAAGGTTCTCTGAAAAAATGTCATTAGCCGAAGATGGTCTATTCGGAAGTATTATAATTCAAAAATGCACACACTGTGGTCATTGTTGATGGAAGTTTGGTATTGGTATATACAATCGGCGGGCTCGACAACGAAGCATCTTGACCTTCGCAATGTAATACATCAATTTGAGAGTTTCAACATTTATTGCGAATCAGGAGAAAGATTCGGTTGGGATGCTCTGATCTAGGAATGCGCATGTATTCAGAACTGAATTATCGTTGGGGCAATAATTCGCTGAAGTTGAGTAATTGCTTTCTGCGCAACTGCCTAAGCGCAATTTTTCGGATTAAATCATTCCCGACTCCTCCGTAGAATTCGCTTATCTGAATATGACCTTTCGGCACGAGGGTTCCTAGTATGCCCTCGCTGCGAAATACCAGAATGCTACTCTATTAACACTGATATTCAAAGTTTCCTCAAAATTACTCCCAAAAATCTCATGCTGGCCTGGCAGGTGTATGATGTCACAAATCCGCAGATTTCTAGACCTACAAATTCCCAGTATTCAAAATCATCTTGCGAAACAACTTGGGGAAGCATTGTTTTTAATCGCTTTCTTTGTCTTCACTTTTTAATTCTTGGCTTGGTTTAACTGGTAATAAAACACTCCTTTTTCTCGATCTTAATCACTTTAAAAATCTGCTGCAGCATCGTTCTCATTTGCCTTTGCACAAAAAGCTGTATTACTAGAAATATAAAGTAAAAACATTTATTGTTGCTCGGGTTGGCGGGAGGCTTTGCTCGCCATTTCTTCACGATATTCCTCATCAAAAACTTTTAGTGTGGGATTTTTCTTATTCATTTTTGACTGCCCAGGGCCTGTCTCTAATCCCTTTAGCCTTTATTTGATAGTTTCCTCATTCCAATTGGAATCAACTTTGGAAGATATGCTTCGGGTACGATTTCAGATTTTATTTTTGAATGCCTCTGGATCATGAGGAATCCGTCACTCTATGGGGTTCCACACCCAAATACACTTTGCGATTTATCTGTTTCACCATTTGTCTGTAGCTTGACACCAAAACGTTGGGCATGATGGTTATGACTATAACCTGTCTGATTCTTGCTCTGTTTACAGTATCGCATCACCGGCTCTCGCACATCTACAATATGTTTTTGTGATAATACTTGTCATATTTACTGGTTATTCAGCCTAAGCTAAAATCCAACTTCAAAGTGAGGTTCGAAAAACCATTACATCCCTAATCGCAGCTTTATCGTTGTGATTGCTTTCTTTAGCATTATTGCACTATTCTTGTTTAATCCTAAGATACGATTTTTGGTCTATAACTGATTCTCTTTCTTCGGGTCGGTCCCATCTCATGCATAGCTACTATGAAAAATACGGCTGACCCTCCAGGAAAAACAATTATAGCAAGCGCCGGCTCAATCATACTCATTACATGGGGAACCAATACGGTTTGTAGTGAGATAATTTGTTCCTAGATTAATTCTCCAAAATGGAATTCTCATAGGTTCAGCTGGGATCACATACTTTTTATACTGCGAGTGGAAGCTATTGAAAGGCACCAAAGACAATCTTCATTTCATACTCGCTTTTCATAATCATTGGTCTTATGGAAGCCCTCTGTTTATGGCTCTATGTCGACTTCTTTGTACTAGCAGATAGCGTCACAATTTACTCATAAAACCCGGATTATTTAAATTCAACTAATTCTATACTAGAACGAGTATGGTTATATCGATTTTTAACTGGAAGACCGTACAGACAGCACGGGCGCCACCACCCTCCTATCAAAACTCATTTTCCAAGAAATTTTAACCATCGTCAAGAAAACAACTCATTCCACCCAGCTCATGCTTCTAAGAATTGATTTTCGCGGAGTGAATTCGCATCGTTGAATTCGTACTGCTGCCTATTATGATAACCACCTCCTGTGGTTGCAGCAATAGAAAAATACCATTTCGAAGAGCGACCAATCCACTCTTAACATTCTTCTCCCAAACAACTCCAGCGTAGCGAATGGTCATCATCTTTGTCTCACCGTTGTAAATCAGAGAGAAATCTCGAAATTCATTGTGATCTGGTGGGGGGATTTCCTGCGGTAAAGGATTTGAAAATAGGACTTGCGAAAAGCCTTTCGGAACCTGCGAATCGTTTTCCCCCCTCGAGTTCACGCCTTGCGTATTGATAAAAAGCGCCAAAGATTTTTGCAACGAATTGTGGAGGGATCAGCAGAGTACTGCATTCTTTTTGCGTCCTTTCTGCATCGCTTTGGCTATTATAATATGTATCTAATTTGAATCCAAAGGCGTCCTTGATACCTCCGATGGCAAGACTGCCACCAGAATGTCCAAACTCCCAGGCTGAGCCCGAATGGAAGAAAAAGGCTATACCATCGCTTCCAAACTTCTGAGAATCTTTATTACCAAGATTGACGGAGAGAGTAATACTGAAATCTCGGTCTAGATTAATTGGACTTTTTAAAGCGATTGCGCCTTGCTGCCAATCCGTATCTTTTGTGAATGTCTGAACACCGGTTTTAGGATTAAATTGATTTATTGCTGTCCCCATTGAACCGAAAGCAGTTGAGTAATTTGAAGTAGTCACTGTTAAGAGGACCGTTCAATACTCTGCTCGAGACAATGATCAATGTCCATGAGAAAAATAAATCATGAAAACTTCAAGAATAATCTATACTTTTTCGATAATCTGCCCTGGAAAGGCAGAAACTCGTACTGAAAACCTTCCTGATTGTGGAAAGTCACTTCACCAATGGAATCATACCCTGCTTCACCCAGAATATGTGAGCCAGAGAACCTCTTCGCATGCTTTGGTACAACCAGCTGCCCGAAAAATGATTCACCATGCGGTAGTCCTCCTCGAAAGCTGAAAACAAGGCACCTTCCTTTTCCTGAATAGCATAACTCGACCAGAAAACCAACGCATAATGCTGTTCGTATTCAATTAATATTTTAGAGTATACTATCTTTTACATGGGGGCTTTAACTACCTTCGAATTTGACGAGAATGGATGGCTGAGCAGTGAATAAACGCAAAGCAGGCGCTATCATGTCGTACGCTTATTCAGCGGCGCAGGTTATCGTCAATCTGATTTACGTCCCCCTGCTCCTTGGAGGAATCGGGAAGGCCGAATACGGCCTCTTCCAGATGATTGGATCGTCATCGCCTATCTTAACGTCTATCAACTCGAGCTTTCTCGCTGGAGCGACCCGCTATTACGGCAAATGTTACGTTCTGAGCGACAAAGACGGCATGGCCAACACCTTGGGAATTCTGAAAAGAATCTACCGCTGGGCCAATTTCATTCTCTCCGCGGCCGCTGTGGTCCTCATGGTGGTCGTCCGCCTGGTCTACGCAAAGTCTTTCACTCCTTGGGAGCTTACCGAAAGCTGCCTCCTGATCGCCGTCCTGACGGTCAATCTGATTGTGACCATGAACAACACGATCAGCATCGCGGTCATCACTTCCCATGAGGAGTTCGTCTTCCTGCGCGCGACCATGCTGGCGACAACGGTACTGCAGCCTTTGTTGGTCTTGGTAGCCATCAACTCTTCCCTTACGCCCTTACCGTCAGCATCGCTAGCTCATCGCCAATACCATCTGCCGCACAATCCAACATGTACATGCGGAACGCAAGCTTGGCATGGATTCCAAACTCCGTTGGCTCGATAAGGATCTGGAGAAAGGCCTCCTCGCCTTTTCGGGGGCCATCATCCTCGCCGCCGTCGCCGACCAGATCTTTTTGGAAGACCGACCAGCTCATCCTCGGTTTCATGTATGGGACGGGCGTGGTCGCCGTATATTCGGTCGGCTCCCAGGTCGTCAACGCCTACCTTCCTTTGGGGACAGCCGTCTCCTCCGTTTTCCTGCCCAAAGTGTCCCAGCTCTGGCATAAGGATCATGACATTCACGCCATTTCGGAGCTGTTCACGCGAGTGAGCCGGGTCGCCCTTTACCCCCTGCTGATCGTTCTTACCGGCTTCATAGTTTTTGGGCAGACCTTCGTCCGTTTATGGGCTGGCCCCGGCTACCAGGATGCATATTAGGTCGCGGTGATCGAGCTCGTGCCCTTCACCATCGATCTCGCACAAAACATTGGGCTGACGATTCTTCAAGTGCTGAATAAGTACGGGTTCCGAGCCAAAAATGTACATCGTCGCCGCCGTCTTGAACATTTTCCTGACCATCATCCTGGCGGCCCGTTTCGGCAGCGTGGGGGCGGCGATCTCCTCCGGAATCGCTATGTTCATCAGCAGCGGTCTGATCCTCAACTGGTATTACGCGGCTAGGATTCGACTCGATATGAAAGCCTACTGCAAGTATCGCCCGGCAAACCTTCCCTTCATCATCCTCTCGCGCGGCAGCGACTGGGATGGGACGCTGAGTTTCCCAGCGCGATGGGGACCCTGCTTCTAGGCATCATCCTCTCATATCTTGGCCTTCCTGATCGTCGCCTCACCTCGTCAGCGCAAACTCGTGCTGAACGTGGACTGGTACGCGGGGCCGTCGGGAGGCTTTCTCGCGGAAAGGCTATAAGCAGGAAGCAGCACGGCAAACATGCATGAGTAAATGCACAACAAATAAATGCAAAGGCTAGGCCTGCGCAGTTCAGGGCGCACATAAAAACACAACGCACATCTTGACCCACAAAAAAGCAGGCGACTCTTTATCGAAAGTCGCCTGAGAAAAGAGGCGCTAAAATCCCGTGCTCTCATCTCCTACTGGACGGATTTCACGGCTGAGACCACGTCGCTATTCACTTCACGAATACGGGGTCTGCGTTCATCTGGTCCAAGGTCATCCACACGCACTCGCGGAGCCAATGGAAAACGATGTCCTTTTTCCATGTATCCGGAAGCTTTATGCAGGTGGCTTGGTAAATGTTATAAACGTAATAGCGTTCTTGTCCATTATGCTCAGTTGACGGTTTATGACTTTCATGACTGGTCTTGAACACAAGGCGTATCGAGTTCAGGGGAACACCATACTCCTTGCTGAACCATTCCCGCACATGCTTTTTATCGGCATCAGAGGGTTCTTGTGTTCTAACGTTAGGGAAGAAATCGCAATCCCAACCCGTATCTTTATAAAGCAAATACCTGCTAGGAGAGCTGCCATCAGTGAGGGCAATAATCGAACTCCTTCGTTCAGTCCTGTCCAGATTCATGATATCTCCCATCAGACGATTGCTATCATATGGCTTGAACACGGTTATTACAAGATCGCGTAGGCATCCCACTATCAGTATAACCCAAAATTCAGCGCAGGGACTCGCCCAAGAAGGCGCCAACAAACCCCTACCTGATCCACGGCTTGACGGTCTTGTTCCAGGAGGATTCCCCAACAAGCACGCGGGAAAGCGGGGTCTTCAGGACGTTCCGGTCGGTGATTTGCGCATTGGTCAGCACGCCCCCATCAAGGCCGAAAGTAATCATGCCCCGCTGGGTGAGAAAGTGCTGCGTGCGCGTGGTGCTCTGACCGTACGGATAGGCGAAATAGATGGTCTCCTTGCCCAGCTCTGCCCAGCGCAAGGAGTTTCTGGAAGGAAACGGTAATCCTGAGTGAACGGCTCGATACATGTCCGGCCCAGGTGAGCGCCGACCGGTTGTTGATCTAGTAATGCATGTCGTGGGTATGGGCGCCGACGCGACCAAGGGGTCGCGGCTCAACTGCTTGATCTCGCTCCAGGTGGCCATCTTGCTGCCTTTGTCGTACCTCGCCGGTGATGGCGCACGATGAAGACGCTGAACGGCATCTTGAGCTTCTTGAGCAGGGGTAGCGTTGTCGTGAGACCGTCTGATCGAAGTCGTCGACAGGTGATGACCGCATACTGCCTGTTCACCTTCTTGCCTTTACGCAGCATGGCGGTCATCCGCTCCAGGGTGATCACCTGGATCTTGTGCTCGCTGGTAATTCATCTGGCTCTCGAAATCCGAGTAGCTCAGGGGCGTAATCATGCAGCTGCCTGTTGTTGGACAGGGCCTTGGAGACAGTGGTGGCAGCGGTGTCGCGCAGGATCCGGTGATAACAGAGGATCATGATCCCGTTCGTCCCGCGCTCGCTTCGCGGCAGGGACCCCGACGTGAGTTCCTGGCGAACCTTCTCCTCCCCTCTGGCGCGCGCGTAGGCGGTGACGAGAGCGAGGACCAAGGCCAGGACCAGAACGACCGCCGTGAAAATGTGCCAGGACCTCTCCCGGGCCTTCATGCGGCGGGTGCGGCGGTCTTCGATCTTGGCGTTCCGTGGGGACTCTTGCGGGGAACCGCTTAAGGACTCACTTGGGGACTCAGGCATTCCGGCCTCCTTCTTGCGCATCGCGGGCGGCCGACTTCGCCTGGCTCGCCTTGATAATCTGCTTGATCTGAACGAACATCATCCGCACAAAACCGATCACGCAAACAACCAGGATGATCCACAGGACCGTCTCGAAAGTGGAAGAGAACAGGTCCGGATCGCAGTTGAAAAGGGTATAGAGACTGACCAGGCGCTCGTCGCCGCCGCCCGCGAGGAAGAAGACGAAGATGGCGATGAGGATGAGCTGGATGACGTTGATGGTCACCACGAAGAGGATGGCCCCGGCCCGGTTCCCGATCCGCTCCCACTTCTCCCGTCTCTCTTTCGCCTGAGCCGCCGCCGATTCGTCAGCGCGGGCACCGAGTGGAGCGTCTGAGGGAGCACTCATGGAGGAATCCACGGGAAGCATCCATAGGGGCGTCTACGGAAGCGTCGGGAGAAGCGTCTACGGAAGTGTCAGGAGAAGTACCAGCAGGAGTGTCAACCGAGGAATCAACCGGAGTATCAGCAGAAATCTCGCTAGGAATATCGGTAGGCATCACATCCGGCGCCGTGCTGCATCGTGTCATTCATCATGTCGGTCATCGCCCCTCTTCGAAATCCGCCCGAGACTTTCGAAAAATACCACTTCCATGGCCTTACGTGTCTTAACCGTACTCAACCCCCTCATCTGATGGCCCCGGTCCGAGTCTAAAGCCGCAAACTTCACATAATCGAACATGTGATACATGGCGACCATGGTGACGACGATGGCATAGGAGCCAGTAAAGGTAGAAATATATGGGCAGGAGTAGGATGGACCCCTCGGGAAAACGATCTCTTTAGTCTTTATGTTGACTATGCGGGCCATCAGGGTAACAGACCACGGTGGAGATGAAGTAGAGCATGAGCACGCTCATACGCAGTTCCAGATTATGGGAGAAGAAGAGGTCCGCCACTATGCGCAGGGAGGAGTAGGCCATGAGGACGATCCAGACGTAGGAAAGCATGGCGTCCAGAGCGACCATATGCGCCCCCAGAGTGAGGCGGTTGAAATAGCCGAAGCTTTGCGGGAGACCTCACCCCGCCCGGGACCAGCGGACGCTGCTTGACAGCCGGAACCGTCTCGGGGAACATAGATGTTGCACAAGGCCCGCGGCTCGTACCTGCAGGGTAGCTTCGCGGTAAAGGCGCCAGGTGATGTCGATATCTTCAGTGAGGGCGGACGGTCCCAGCCTCCCACCTTGCGCAAGGCGGAGCGGCGGAACATGGTCAACACGCCGGAGACGGTGAGGACGTGGTCGAAGAAGAAGTATTGGGCGCGCCGCTTTGATGAAATCGATGTCATGGCGTATTCCCAGCCACTGCAGTTTGGCGATGATCTTCTGGGTGTTGAGCACGCTGGGGCGGCCGGTGACGGCTCCGGACTCGGGGTGGCGCTCCATGAAGTCGACCAGGTAGCCGATGGCTTGCGGGTGGAAGTCGCCGTCCGCGTCCACGCAGAGCACGTACTTGGCCCGGCTCTCTTCGACCGCCGTGTTCAGCTCTTTGGCCTTGCCCAGGTTCTTGGGGGAGGCGATGGCGGTGATGTTGGGGGTAGGTGGCTTCCTAGCTCCCGGCATGACGGACAGGGTGTCGTCCGTGGATTTGTCGTCGATGAGGACGATGCGGTAATTGGGGTAAACCGAGCGTTCGAGCGAATCCACGGCCGACCGCAGGACCAGCTCTTCGTTGTAGCAGCTCATGACCACGTCCACCGTGGGCATGTCCGTGGCGGACCGGCAGGACGGCGTGGGCGCGAGCACCTGCCCGCTGATCGCCGGGACTGCAAGTTGGGCCGCTGTGGGCTGGTCCGCTAAAGACTGTGCTGCTGCGGATTGGGGCAGCTCAGTGGCCTGGTGGAGCGGATTGGGCCTCCTGCCGCCGGCAGACTGATCCGTTTTTGCAGGCTGAGCCCTCATACCCGGTCCACGCTCCACGGGCGGCCCAGTTATGAAAATCGTGCCGATAAACCCAAATAACGACATGACGATAGGATAGTAAACCTCAAGTTCCTAACAGAATGAACCTCCATCCTCGAGCCTTTGACTCTTTCAAACAGATTAACCTCAGAGCCCTGACCCTTCTTGGTCCTGTTCCCCGGACTCTTTTCCTCAGGAAAATTCGGACCGCGCTGAACCCATCTGCGGATATACCAATTTGCATATCTCTTTGACATCAATCATACCCTCTGAGCATGGCCAGCGATCAGAGGGAGCCATCGACCATGGCGGACAACTATCCTGCGGATGATCGGTCTTTCGGAGAATCAGCCTCTGTGAATAATCAGTACTTGCGAATAATCAGCAGCCGTGATAAATCATCTTCACTCCCGCATCAAGCCAGAAATCATTTTTATAGCGGTTTTGGTATATTTCCATAGCTTATGGTTGGATACAAACAATACGACCAGGCATCAAGACGAACATGGACTGGTTGCGGCTACCGAACCGACCCGGAATGGGTGAGGGTATGAGCGGATGGGTGGACGGTATGAACGAGGATGATTCCACAGAGGACCCTGCCGACGAGCGGTCAATACAGACGGACTCCCTGCAAAGGCACATGACCGTCCGGCACCTGACCATGATCTCCATCGGTGGGGTCATCGGGACCAGGCTTTCTCCTCAGCCACACCATCCAAAGAAGCGGGACCTTTTCGGGGCCGTGCTCGCCTATGCTGTGGGATCCATCCTGATTTACTGCATCATGCTCTGCCTGGGCCAACTGTCCGTGGCCATGCCCTACGCCGGGTCCTTCCACTTGTACGCGAAGAAATTCATCGGCCCTGGGACCGCCTTCACCGTGGCGGTCCTCTACTGGCTGAATTGGATCATGGCCCTAGCCTCCGAGTTCACCGCCGCCGGGATCATCATGCGGCACTGGTTTCCCCAAAGCCCGACGGCCAGGAGGCGCGCTCTTTCATCGGTCTGGTCCTCGGCCTGAACATCCTGTCTGTAAGGGATATGAGTGAGCAGGTTCTGTTCGCCAGCGTCAAAGTGGTCTGTCGTGATCTTTCGTCCTGGTCGGTCTGGCGCGTATCCCTCCTCGCGCGGTGGCGTTGCGCGGAGAGGCTGGGGCAGTACCGGCGTCGGCCACGCTACCGACACGTCAATTTCACCAAGACGGGCTCTTCCCGGAATCGCCCGTTTCTCCACGCTGACCGTCATCTTCGCTTTTCCGGAACCGAAAGTGGTGGGTGTGGCCGCCAGCGAGACCAAAGACCAGGGAAAGCCATCCCCGCGCCATCCATAGCACCGTTTTCCGTCGACCGTCTTCTTCATCGGATCCATCGCACGTCATGGCCGCCCTCATCCCATGGAAGAGGGTCGATGGGCACCAACCTTCGTCCTGCTCTTCAAGCATCGGCCCTGCCTTTCGCCGAGGACGTCATGAATTTCGTCGTCCTCACCGCCCTCATCTCCCCGCCAATTCCGGGCTCTACTCGCTCGCGGATGGTGCGGTCCCTGGCGCGAAGGCACCCTCCCCGCTGGCCAGACCAACTCCACGGAGTGCCAGTCTGGGCCGTGCTCATCAGCATCGCCGGCAGCCTGCTGGCCCTCCCTGTCCAGCGTTACGCCGCCCACCGTCTATCTGGCTCGTCTCCATCTCCGCCTGGCCACCACCATCCTCGTGTGGATCTCCATCGCCGTGTGCCACATCCTCTTCCGCCGGCGTCCCGACGTCGACGGAAGACCCTCGATTCCTCCGCCTCGCTCTACCGCACGGCCGGATGCTTCACTCCCCACTGGCCATCCTCTGCTGTCTGGGAGCCTTGGTCCTGGTCGCTGACCCTTCCGCAAGGCCGGCCCTGCTTGCCATGCATCCCCTTTATGGCCAGCCACTGCGCGATCTACCACCGCAAGAGATCCTTCTCTTCCTGCGGCGGAGGCTACAGCGCTGAAGGCTGAGGCTGAAGAGCGAGGGACTGAAAGAAGGACTAGAGGACGGACACAAGCTAAGAGCGTGCGTAGTATTGTTATGCCAGGAAAAAGAAACCAACGAATTGAAGCCGACCATGGTACGATGATGACTTCTGTCGTCATTCGCCATCCGTGCAAGCGGGTGGTCAATCACCCTGTCATGCGGTTAATCACCGCCGATTGTCCTGGGTGGCGACCAGGTGTCACTTGCTGTTCTCTGGCTTCGCCTTGCGGCGGAAAAGCCAGGGGCGACACTCCGCAGAACCAGCACGGCCAAAGCGACGCCGGCCCAGGAGCGAGGATACTGACGCCGGTCCGGGCCGGTTCCTCTCGGGAGCGGGCTTTGACGGCCGCAGGCTTCACGCGAGCGAGGCTTGGCCCGGCTGAGTATGCTGGGAAAGGCTTCGGGCGCGGGTCACCGGGTTGGAGCTGGCTTCGGGCCGCGTCCAGATGGCACACGGCGGCCAGGGGGCGAGGCCTGGTTTGAAGGCCACGTCCGCACGCCAGCGGCTGCGCCGAAGGTGGAGAAGAGAACGTCACTGGTGGCTCAGCGGCTAGCAGATGGATGAGGGCTCCATGTAGAGGTGGGATCCATCAGGGAACCGATGCCGGCGACGAAGCGGTCTCGATGGGCAGCCGTCCAGGCGTAACTTTCCAGGCCGGTCGTGTCATAGGTAATAACCGCCGGCGGCGTCAAAGCAAAGCCGCTGTTCGGCGGCTGAATCATGTTGATCTTGTTGCCGGGGAAAGTCATCTTTCGCCTGACGATGGTCGATGTCGGAACGACGGTGCCAAAACCACCTTGACGGGTTGGACTGGGCGTCCAGGAACTCGATCTTCAGCGACACGCTGTTAGCCAGAGTAATCGAAAAAGCGATGGAGGACGGGCGGAATCTTGACCGTAACTCGACGTAGAAGGTCCACGTCCCCATTGGGCGAAATTCGGTTGATGTTGGTGACCGTGTAACGAACCGCAGCTCGCCCGTCGGAAGTCAATAGTGCGGCGTTGCTGAAAAGTGAACTGGTCGCGCTTCCTTCAAGGACTTGACCTTGTCAGAGCTGATGTCGCGCAATCCTCGGTGGACAGTTCATGCTGGGCGTTGGGTGACCTGGGTGTCTTAGTGTAGCCGACGCTGGACAGCACCTTGACCGAGGTCGGTACCGGCGTAGACCACGCTCATGTTCTTGATGAAGTCCGCCCTTGGCGGCTTGTGAGTGCCGATGCGTAAAGACTGCTGGCGTCATCGAGAGCCATGGCGATTCTCTTGATCCGGTCGATCTGCGCACGGCAGAGCTCTTGCTGTCGTTGTAAGCCTTCATGTTGCTTCCTGCTTGGCGGGTGACGTCGTAGAGCTGCTTGATCTGCAGGCGCAATCGTCGGAGACCTCGGCCTGGGACTGCTCGCTGCTGCGGGTCCTCGGTCTACAGTGACGCCGGCCTTCTTGGCGCGGGCGACCGCCTGAAGGAGCTGATCCTCAGTGGTCTGGTTGCCGCGGCTGCGGGAAAACTGTGCGGACTGAGACGCCCTGAGCGGACTGGGAAATTCGCCGGGGCGGCCGGGCGGGCACTGCGCGGGCATGGTCGCGAAAGCGAAGGACGCCACGGCTGCGGCGATGACAGCGACGAGCTTTCTCTGCTCATATTCCGCGCCTGCGAGCGCTTCTTGAGATGGGCCCGAGGCCAGGTTTTCATCCTGTAGCCGATGAGCTGAGCCGAAGAGAATCCCGTCCTGCTCTGCTAATTTTCCTCCTGTTGAACCGACTTCGTGTCTGCAAGAACTCCGTTCATCATCCCGTCGCGCCACGTTATCCCTATCCCTGTATCGTTGTGACCACGGGTAAAGTCCCGGAGTTCAGAGCACCGTCCGACGACATGACTGGAAATCATTCAAATGATAGGATTTATCTTCTCATTTGTCGTCATTCGTTATCATTTGATTATCATTCAAATGTTTCGGTATTCGAAACATGTCGTCGCTGAAAATCGCTTGCATTACATCAAGCGTCAGAACCGAAGCCTTGGCCTCTGTCTTATCGTTTCGAACATCGGATCCCGGTTTTCGATTCTTCGGGCTGGGGACGCAACTACCCTTTACCGTACCAAAAGGCCGGGAAGATGAGGGAAGGAATCCTTTGCGGAATCCTCTGCCGCTGTCCACATGCTGGCTGAACGCTGACCGAAGATGGTTTGGCGGTGGCGTCTAGGGAGAGCCGCAGAGCAAGCGGATACAGAGGATACTAATCGCAGACGATTTCTTTTTTGCCTTGTTTGATATCCCTCCTTTGCTTGATCTCCCGCGCTCTGTTTATTTGCCGTTTTCAGCCTTTGGATTGATCGGTGAATTTGACCTCGTATTTCATTTCATACGTCCACGTCCAACGCATCCTTGAGATCATCCATACCGGTATAGCCTTTGACGTTGCTGTCGGAGGCGATACGCCGGCCATCCTTGATGGCCGCCGCTGTCGTCCTGTTGGGTGTGCCCAGTTTCGGGGAGAAGGGGATGCCGTTTTCGCGAATGACCGCCCTGAGGAACATGTTGATGGCGCTGGTCGTGTTCGGTCCTAGTTCGGAGAAAATCCGCTCTGCCCGTGTTTTGACATCCTTGTCCGTTCTGATGTTCAGGTTCGTGGTGGTCATTGCTGATGCCCCCGTTTTTGATGATAAGTGTAGAGGATTAAAGGATCATTCGTTTAATGACAACATATTGTCATCCTGTCCGGAATATCGATGTAGTTGCAAACATCCCTCGATCGTCACAGCATAGCATCCTTGCTCATGAGCAATTCCTCAACTCCATTCGCTCCCCCTCAACTCCCCTCAGGCGCATACAGTGTCGGAGGCGGTCGCCATCACTGCCGCCATGCGCAAGCACAAACAGCACTGTGGCTTTACATTCAAGGTTGACGCGGGCGATTGACGCAAAATGCCGGGATTTGAGAACTTCCCGCCCCGACAGACGTATTGAAGCACTGAAACCTCTTGGAACGATCCCCCCAGTTATTTCTATTCGCCGCCAAGCAATCTTGGTTATGTGCCAGAATTCGAGAAAGAAACATTTTAGAATTTGAGGACATCGTTCCAGGAGATTCTATAGAATGCTTCTTCGCACACTCAATTCGACTCTGTGTACAATCTTTTGCCTGATCGCCTTGTATAATGTGGTGGTGTTGCCCTCTAGAGCTCAATGGTTAGAGCAGCGTCCTTTAAGTCGTGGGTTGTGGGTTCGAGTCCCACGGGGGCACGCTTTTTATACTCCGCTTATCTTGTCCTCGATTCTATCCTTGTCATCTTTTTGCAGGGACTATCGCGCCTAGCATCATCTGGCATCAGGAAGTGCTTTGAGCTGTTTCTTGTCGGGCCCAAATGATGCCGAGAATCATAAAGCTGGTTGGCCTGCTCGCCGCACGCCATAGCGCTCTCTGCCCAATTCTCAGAGGGGGCTTAGGAGCGTCGCCGTGATGACGCTGCAGGTGGCTCTTTCGTGGGCTTCTTGCGGTCTGATCCCATCCCTGCAGGTGTTGCTGTGGGCCATCTCGTTCAAGTAATCCCGAATGGGGTATCTTCCCGAATTCTATAGTTTTCAAAGTTACCGCAACTAAGTGCTACTAGAGACTCACTCCAAGCGAGACAGCGAAAAGGATCAGCAGAGTCCAGTCCTTCATGGTCACGAGGGTTCCACTGGCCGATCTTGGCGAAGGTTTTCTCGGTTTTGGTCGTTGTAATCCTTGGGAAGTGAGAGTACTATCGAAGACAACGATCAGGCATATACTCAAGAGTATTCCCCGGTCCTTTCTCGTCACCTGTATTGCGCTTGCAGTGCAGCGCCGTGATGAGGTCGAGCCGATTTTCCCGGAATAATCGACGGCCACGGTCGTCTCCAAAGGCCAGGATGATGGCGCCCCGTCATCGCGCAGCATCGCAGCAGCGCAGGAGGTCGGTAGAGCCGCCGTTCAGAGTGACGGTTTGGGGTGATGGCGCCGGTTTGCATCCGCCACCTGGTCGCGAGTCGATAGCAGAGAGCGGCTGACACCGCAGGTCTGGGAGCCATGTTGGAAGGTTGGCCGGGCCCGCCACTCGCAGACGCTTTGGCGGCTGCCTCTGGATAAGACGGGTGGAGGAGGCACAGGACGATGCCTGCGCATCGGTGAGGGCGTGTTCGGCCACTGATCCCGTGGCGGGGGAGACGATGGCGATCAGCGCTGCTGCCTTCGAAAGATCTCTGCAATGCCGGGCGGAACTAGGAGCAGGTGGAGACGCATAAGACTGTATATCTTGCACTTCTGGAGTCAACGTGACTCGGATCGATGGGAGCCGCCCGGAGGATGACCGCCCGCAGACGAGTCGCGCGGAGAGCTTCTCTGCCGCCCAGAGGTAGATGAGTTGGGCAGGCAGGCGAGGATGGATGTGGCCATTGCCTGGAAGGCGGAGGAGGAAGCACCCGGGTGGATGACTGCCTGCCGAGAGGCGTGTATGGGAGATTTTCGGATAGTCGTCGTTCTAGTTCGGGAAAGGATGACGTCTTCGGCAGGCCTGTCATCTTCAAAGACAGGAAAATCGCTGGAGAGGCCAGAAAGATTGCAGGCGAGATCGGGAGGGCTGCCGGAGAAACTAGGGAGATTACGGGCGAGGAGACTGAGACCGGAGGCGATTTTCTCCGTGAAAGCCCCGTCTCCCGCGTACATGGCCGCACTGATGAGACTCAGGGCCAAAAGACTCGCAGCCGCCCACATCATCCGCAGGATCTCGTCAAACATATTTTTCTCAAACTCTTGCTTAAACTCTAAGGCACACCATATGCGACAGTAGGAACAAAGCCGCACCTATGCCATAACTAAATACTGCCGCCTCAATGTTCATACCGTAGCCCGGCTTGATCCTGGTTTTAAGAGACAAACCGTACCCCTTATGAACCCGCTAGGTTATCGTATTGGATACTTAATCCACAAGCGTACTGTCTGGTGGGAATGCGCTGAAAATGTTGGTGCGGGTGGATTCCATGGCTTGGACCCATACTCCGCGGCCATGGTTCTTTCCCGAACGGCGGAGGCAGGAGCAGCTCATCTCCGTGGTGAAGGCAGTTTTGCTGTCGGATAAGGCGTGATGAATGCGGTCAGCCATGGATACCAATCCCGGTGAAACCGATCGCTCGGTGATCCTCTTCTATCAAACTCCGTAATCCCACCGCTTGAGGAACGTCACCTGGCTTATGCGGGACAGCCAGTTCAGATCACGATGAGGACACCAATCCAGCGGAAGCGCAGATCATGATTCCCGCTCATCCGCATCTCCATTTCCCTCACCAAATCGAGGTTTGCGGCCCACATGCCTCCAAGTCATCCACAGCCATCCGCCCGGCTGGCAAAAGGCAAAAGCACCACCTGCGGATATCTTCAAACCAGGAAGGATATCCCCACACGCTGGTATGCGTGAGACTCGATACTGCCATACGGGGTATCATACGCCGCTCCTGCCCGTCGTCATATACATGGTATGACCAACAGGAACCTGACTGATCACCCATGCAAAGAAGCCGACTCAGACTCTCATACGTCACACACCCGACGCAGACTCCTGGCAATCAAATGGTCGTATTCGCCTCAGCCATGCCCTGCGAATACGCATACTGTCACGCCATGCGCTGCCCGCACCAAACCCGGCCTTCACGCAGCCGAGACAGGTAGCGGACAAGACGCCACCCGACTCGCCCAACAGCTCGCCACATCCCGCTGCATACATCTGGTCAAACGATCATCATTCGGCAGAACCTTCAAACACCAGCAGCCACGCTTACTATAGTATACGCAAATACTATAAAGGTACAATTACCGAGTATCCGATTGGCCGACTGGGCGCCACGCAACAATCCGGATCGTCAATCAGCGTACCAGGAACAAGAGGGCAAAGCAGAGTGGGGAATGAGGAAATCAGGCGGGATGATCAGCACTGCCCCCACCTTATAGTTCCCCTCTTTGAGGGCCTCCGGATATGATTCACCCCGGCGCCTACGAGAGAAGACGAGAACAATGACCAGGAAGGCAGCACCCTGCACGTCAACAAGACCGCTGTAGACGCCGCTGACGCCGATCCTCAACGATATCACCCCGATCTCCTTCGAGACCCATTGGAACCCAGCCGATACTCTCGCCACCCGCTCACTGAAAAAGCAATGGCCGACGAAATTAAAACCGAAACGAAAAGGCCCACCCGCACACCAGATGAGCCTGCGGACAATTCAGCAAAACCCTATCAGGCCACAGCAGACACGAACACTGCCAACCAGCCAGCTGAGAACATAAGAAACCAGATAAACCATGATGAACCCCATCCCTTCGACACCAGCAACACTGGACACCAGCAACAATACACCCCACCGGCCAGCTGGCCAGCCACCAGTCCTCGGATGAATCCACCACGAGGACCCCCCTACGGGGACCACGGGTATCATGAGTCATACCAGCCCATCACCCTTACCATGAAAGGTAAAAAGACCTAGAATGCCCTCATCAACCGTCTATCTCCTGTTCCCCCTGTTCTTCATGCTCCACGAGCTGGAAGAGACCGCCTTCATGCCCCACTGGGCGATCAGGCAACGGATGCAAGCGAAACCCGGAAAGAAAAGGAAACGGATACCGCCCGTCTCCGCGAGGGACTTCACCCTCGTGGTCCTGGAGTACATCCTGCTGCTCGGCATCACCGGCATATGCATGACAGCCCACTGGCTCGCCTTCTACCAGGCGATCATGATCGTCTACAACTTCCACATCATCATCCACATCATCCAGGCGATCACCCTGAAATCATACGTCCCCGGCTTATGGCTGGGAATCCTCTCCATGCTCCTGGTCAGCTGGCTCCTCCACACCTCCTGGCACGAGACCCACCTCACCCATGTCGCCGCCTGTCTGCCCCCGGCAGCCATCCTCGTAACCGGCAACCTGATCCTCATACACACCATCGCCCAAAAAACAAACAAAACTGACACACCTCACAGAACAGATCATTTGATGTCTGGGGCCCGAGGGATGCCACAAGTGCCAGTGGATTGAAGAACTCCGCCTGTCCAGCGTATGGAAGATCAATGGAAGATTTCTGTCTGTCAGAGTACTATTGGCCGTATAGCTGATATATGAAGAGAGACAACCTCTCCCTCCTTAATCATCTCATGACACCGTCAAGTCTCAGTATCTGGAGGTTCGGATCTCCTTTTATATCCGCTTACGGCGTCGCAATCTGCATAGAGCAGAGCCCGATTCGGTCGGCATGGTCCCAGAATCATGCTCAAATTGAATGATAAAACAAAGATAAGGGAGCAATAAGGTGGGTAACAATAACCATCTAAGAATCGCACCCCCCCCCCCGCTACTTCGCGAGGATAACATGGGCGATTCTCGTTGCTGTCGCCATGTTGATTTCTTTGTTCCCTTCCAGCATCGCTCATGCGGCAGGGAATGACGTCAGCAGCAATGTAACTTCCGTGTCTGCTTCTCCCGACCATATCAACGATGGCGGGAAGACGACTTTCAAAATGTCTTGATGATCACGCCCAGAAAATCAGGACGGAATACCATCACCGTAAGCTGGCGAGTAGCGGAACCGTTTTATGGCGAAGGCTGTTCGAAAACAATCGATCTTTACTATCGACGGGTCAACGTCGGCGTCTCAAGGTGACGCCGCAAAATGCACGTCATCACTTTCAATCAGCAATATCAGCGATGTGGAGAACGTCCACGGATGGGCGGAATTCGACATCGAAGGCCGCAACTTGGCAAATACCAGTGACGAGAACTCCGGGATCTTTCACCATCACCAGTGGCGGATATTCAACCAGCGTCTCCGTGACCAAGCCGAAGTCCGGTACCGTCAGGGGGTCTTCTACTATCAGACCGGCGACATGCAACCGAGACGACACGGATCATGTGCGCTGGTTCCTGAACATGATAACGAGAAGGCCTATGTGGATGACCGCATCTGCGTGACCGATCAGATTCAGCCAGGGCGGATCGCCCTGACCCAAGAGCTTCGACATCACGGTGGAAGGTATAGCCCCGGCCATTTCGACGAGTGCCGACGCCATATCGCGAAATTCGAACAGGCCCTGTCCTGGCGCTTCCATCTCAGCTGATGCCAGCACCGGTAAAATCACCGTTTCGATTCCGCAGGATCAGGCGAACCTGAACAGCTTCAGCGTCATGTATCTGACAAGTGTCGATGACTATAACGCGAAGGAATTCAAGAACAACAGCCAAGCCTGGTACCACGAGCACAACAAGGATGCCGTGAACGGGAAGAGATTCGATCATACCGTTCAGAACGTGAACGCGAATGGCGGGATCGATGGCACGAACCAGACAAGCGTATCCGTCAAGAAAGTCTGGAACGACAATAACGACAGCCGGCACAAGCGTCCCGCAAACGTTCAAGTCGCAGCTGCTCGCCAACAGGGTATAAGACCGGTTCTCCAGTCACCTGGACGCTTCGAGACAGCTGGTCCCACACGTGGGAGAGCTCGTCAAGAACGCCAAAGGGAGCACTCGATCAGTACACCCTTGAAGAGGTCTCCGTTCCTTCTGGATACCAGCCCGCCGTGGGGTCCACTGGCGCCAATGCCTTCACACTCACGAACACCTACAATCAAGTCGAAAAGATCGACATTTCCGGCGAAAAGGTCTGGACGGATTCCGACAACCAGGACGGAATCCGTCCCAGCAGCGTGACCATCACCCTGCTGCAAAACGGCAAGGATTACCCAGACCACTCAGACCAATGCCGCTAATGGCTGGAAGTACTCCTTCAAGGGTGTCCCCAAGACCGATGACAAGGGGAAGGCCTACTCCTATTCAGTCAAGGAGACCCCTGTTGACGGTTACATCTCCGCCGTTGACGGCTACACCATCACCAATACCCACAAGACGAAGACCATCAACATTTGTGGGAAAAAGGTCTGGGATGACGCCAATAACCAGGATGGCAAGAGGCCTCAGTCCGTGACCATCAACCTGCTGGCCAACGGCGTGAAGGTGAAAGAGCGCGACCGTGACCGCAGCGACTCAGTGGGGATACATTTTCAAGGATCTTCCTGAGTTCGCCAAAGGTCAGAAGATTTCCTATACCGTTACCGAGGATGCGGTCGCTGGATACGCCGCCACCGTGTCCGGTTCTACGGTGACGAATAGGCATGTTCCTGAGGTGACGAGCCTGTCCGGGTCGAAGACCTGGAACGACAGGATGATCAGGACGGGAAGCGTCGGTCGATCACGGTGAGACCTGCTGGCCGACGGGCGAAGGTGAAGTCGGTGAAGGCGACCGCCGCCGGCGGGTGGAAGTACTCGTTCGCCGACGTGCCCGTGTACGCCAACGGCCGGAGAGATCGTTTCACGGTGAGCGAGGGACCCGTCAAAAGTACGCGACGGCGATCGACGAGTTCGACATCACGAACACGCACGCGGTGGTTCCTCCCACCCGTCCAAGCCGTCCAGCCGACGACTCCGACCAGTCCGGCGACCCGCGCAAAGCCGTCACGCGCGCGTCACGCGGTGTTAGCTGAGACAGGCGTGAACGCCATGGTGTTCGCCATCGCCTCCTGGCCCTCCTGCTGACCGCCGGGTGGCCCTGAGCCTGCGCAAGCAGAATGGAGTAGATTCACCGCCATTTCAAAATACTCCGTTACGCCGAGCGTTCCAAAAACCTGTGTCCCGGCGTAACGGTCGCCATCCTCCTCATGGCGGCGTTTGTCATACCTTGTAACGCAAACTGGGCTAATCTGTTCACATTGATGAGAAATTCATAGGACTTACTTTCTCTCACCTATGATTCCCACTAGAACAGGCGGGCTCAGAGGGCGGTGCCAAAGCATAACGAATACCTGGCACCCCTCTTTTTATATATTGTATAAATCAATCTCTTCACTATGTTGAGGTTATAGTGTTTCATCCAGCTGCCACTGAGTCAAAGTTTTAGACAAGCGACTGTTCCCAATAAGAACCATAAGGATTCCATATGAAAGAACCGTGACTGTCCTAAGGCATGGCACATCATGGGATGGGTTTCGTATTTTTCTTTGACAAGTAATGGAATCCCCCATACCTGGATTGACCAGGATAATTCCAACAGTCACAATCAGATTGTTCTTTTCTCCATCCTTTATTTGAAGGATGCTCTTACGGAAGAAAAAGGCTCGCTTACCGCTCCAATAGCCGCGCTGACGGTAGAGTCAAAGCGAAACTCAGTTGACCATTCCGAAATATGCATGAATAAGAAATTCAATTAGTGACAGGCCAGATAAAACGAAAACTGAAGTTCCTACTGTTTGAAGCGTGCTGCGTCCCAGAATAGTCAGCCCTGTAATAATTGAAGCGGTTCCGCTTGTCACTGCGATTCCTGATAAAAGTCGCTTATGACGCCAAAAAGAATCGCATGAAAGCACGAATCCTTCCTACTCTTTTTCTCGCTTGTGTGATGGATAAGCTCAACTGGCATCCCCACACAAAGAGCAATAAAAACCATAGGTTTTTGATCATAGGTTTTTGAAGAGAAGGCGTTTACCATGCGGCATGCATCAGGCGCGGATGGAGTCATTCAGACCTTTCTTCTATCGGTTTTTTTTGAGGATGCTTAGGGTTGTTGGGGTTTTATTCTTGGTTTGTTGTGGTGGTTTTGATTCGCTGACGCTTAGTCCGGTCCATTGGGTGAAGGCTCTGAGGAAGGAGTTTGATTCCTGGTATCCCAGGAGGAAGGCGATGTCGCCGCTGCTCATATCCGTGTTTCGTATGTAATGTTTCGCCAGGAGCTCGCGTGTGCTGTTGAGTTGTTGTTGGAATGTGGTGTTTTCTTTGGCGAGTCTTCGTTCCAATGTGCGTGAGGCTGATCCCGAGGGCGGAGGCGTCTTTGATGGTCGTCCTCCCGCTGGGCAGGGGAGCCGGTCAGGGCGCTGCGCACTTTCATGGCAGCTGGATCGCCTTCCTTCATTTCATAAAGCCGTCTTTGCAGTTCGGGCGCAAGGTAGTCCCACATTCCTTCGTTGTAGCTGATGAAGGGTTTGTCCATATCGGTACGCTGGAAGGTGATGCGGTTCCTTCCGCTTTTCCGTATGGGGCATCGCGCGTATCAGGACAGGTCTCCGGTCGTCAGCGGGTCTGTCATGCTGGATTTGGATGGGGTGGATGACCGTCCGGGTGGCGGCGCGGATGATGTGGAGGAGGAATACCATTTCCGATTCCACCAGGAATTGCGGGAGGGAGAGTCCAACGCCGCTTGCCGCCATTTCCACCTCGACGGTGCGTTCGGTCGATATCGTCGGTATCTCATGGGGCGATGATCCGTTTGTATTCGCTGAGCCTCTCGCAGCAGGTTTTCGCGTTTTTGCTGCAGTAGGCGGCGAAGAGGTGGGGAGAAGGATTCGACGCCGTCGGCGGACGCGATCCGGATCGGCAGCTGCGGATCCTTGGCATGGGAGCCGACGGCGTCCATGAACCGTAGTAAGCCGCCTCCTCAAGGGTCGGCCGGTGGTGGCTGAACAAGTCCTCCGGCGCTCCGGCTTCCTGAGGCTTCGCCGACGTTGATACCGAACATTTCGAGGTGGCTGCCGTATCGCCCGTCCAGAACGTATTTCCCCACGCCGCCGTTTACTCCTTCTTCGCCGACCCGGCGGTTTGCTGGTCGTACACGAAGTCCAGCATCGCCTTCCTGGGGAGCATCAGGGGCCAGGGCCATCATCGGCTTCTGCCAGCCGGGAGACCCGCCGTCACGCTGAGCCTGCCGGCGAGTCATGCCGTCGTACCCCGCCGGGCGACCGCCATGGGGTCGACGGCGTTCGCGAACAGCTTCGTGTCGGAGAGGCCTCCTGCGTTCGCGAAGCCCATTTGCATCGCTCCAGGCATCAGGACGGTGACCGTCACGCCCGTCCCTTTCAGCTCCCTCCATAAGGGCGTTCGACCAGCTGGTGACGCATAGCCTTGGTCGCGTAATACACCGCCTGCAGCGGCCCTGGCATGATGGCGGCCGTGGAGACACATTCAGGATCTTCCCGCTTGCCCTGTCGATGAAATCGGGAAGGAAGAGTTTGCACAGTCGTGTGGGGTCTCGATGTTCACCGCGATCATGGACATGTCCTGCTCCATGGTCCTTTCCCGGGCGAAATCCCCTGCCCGCCGAAAACCGGCGTTATTGATGAGATAATCCACGGTCCATGCGGACTTTTTGCAAGTGTCATGCAGATCATGGCCGCTGCCGTCGGTCAGACAGGGTCAGCGGCGATGGTATGAACCTGCACGCCGTGTTCCTCCCACCTTCTCCGCCTGCTCCTCCAGCTTCCCGCTGGCTCACGCCCGACAAGAATGAGATCGCCGCCACTTGCGGCGTGGATATCAGTGAAGCACGTGCCAAGACCACCGTAAGAGCCGGTGATAAGCGCTGTCCCTTTATCAGTCATAGGAATCCCTCCTGGAATGAATCACGAGATTACGAGATACGAGTGAACGTTTCCAGTATACGCAGAAACCCCGAAACACATGACATCAATTCACGCCATAATCATATCAATTCACGCCACCGGATACCATTTTGCGTCGAAAGGCCTTTCGCGACGATTATTGACCGCAGTCAGCCAACCAGGACGACAGGAAGCGTTCATACGCACCGTGACGTGGACAGAAGCTGTATTTGTCAGAAGTGGGGAATGTTCGAATGATGGGTTGTTTTTGTGTCATAATCGTCCGTTTATGACACAACCCTTTTTCTCATCAACACGGCGTGAAAATCCTGTTCCATAATCCGTCTCTTTTTCTATGTCTCATAAGCCTATCGACTCTGTCTTTAGTACACTTGAGGGTTTGAGAATCGGGTATGCCAGGGTCAGTACCTCTGATCAGAATATCGCTCTTCAAACAGACGCACTAGAGAAGGCGGGCTGTGAGAGGATCTATGCTGATCGGGGTGTATCGGGGACGAAGTCAAGCAGACCGGAGCTTGACCGTATGATCGCCGCGTTGAGGGAAGGCGACGCTGTCGTTGTCTGGAAGCTGGATCGGCTGGGCCGTAGCGTGCAGGACCTGGTTACGCTCGTCGATGGTTTCCGCAGGAAGCAGGTGCAATTCATCTCCTTGACCGAAAGCATTGATACGACCACAACCGGCGGTATTCTCGTCTTCAACATTTTGCTGAGTCTCGCTCAGTTTGAGCGTGACTTGATCGTGGAACGCACGAATGCGGGATTAGTTGCCGCACGAGCGCGGGGGCGCAAGGGCGGCCGGCCTCGCAAGCTCACGCCGGGGAAAATCAAGAAGATCCGTGAACTGTATGATCAAGGTAATCTTTCGGTTGGCCAGATCGGGAAACTCTATGGTGTAAGCCGCACCACCATCTATAGGATTCTAAGCAGGAAAGGCTGAGGGTGATGAGCATATGGTTGGGATGATTCGTCCACTATGGTCTGATGTACCGATCATGGGCTTGTAACCCTGGAAGTGCCTTATCGGTGCGGGGCTTTGGCTTAATCGATTGTTCTCTGCATTTTTCCTGGACAATAAATTAGGGGGCTCCGATGAGGGCCCTAATCTGCTTGTTTTCTTGGTTCTGATTGGTTGAGTGGATCGGGTGATGATGGGGATGAGGAAGGATGAGGATGACATCAATGATGATGCAGGCGATGAAAGTGGCGTGGAAACTGGTGGCGAGTACACCATCGAGGCAGTAGAGGGCGAGGACGGCGGACACCGCGGCGATAATGTGCAGATGATGCTGGCGTTGCGCGCTTGTGCGCTATGGGTCTCGTCGTCATCCTGGTCAGCGAGTCACCCAGCTGGTGGCCGAGGAGGGTCAGGGCGAGGCTGATGGCGAGGAAGATGAAGACGCCTGCGTAGGCGAGGTTTTGGTTGGCGATGATCCATGTGAACATGCTGGGCATAATGCGCTCCTTAGCTTGAATGGTTTACGTTTCCCATGATGTCAGGTTTCCCGTGACCGTCGGGTGGAAAAGAGCGAAGTGAGGATCCATTTCCACCCGGCGGCCTGCTGTTTTCTGCGAGGATGGGAGAGTCACTGGAAAAACAGTTTTCTCATGGAAGGATGCAAGTCATGGGTGATACGGATCGTATGGTGCGGCAGATCGGCAGGCAGGCGGCCCGGTTGAAGGCAGCCCGTCAGAAGGCTCGGCTGGATTTCGAGACTGAGTATATGGAGGCTGTCAGCCAGGTTATTTTGCTGTCTGATCAGTTGGCTGATAAGAGGCAGCAGGTATCTGATTTGAAACGGCGGGCGAAAGCAGGGTGGGCGTGGATCGCTCTGAGTTGAGTCTGTTGGATGAGTCCGTTCAGACGGCTGCTCGAAAATGTTTTGCACGCTGATAGTGTTGAAGATGATAATACGCTGTCCCAAGAGCCGGAAGATGAGGGGGACGCGTCCCCGGGGTGGATGAGTGACCTGGAAGAAGGGGGCGTGTGATGGCGTTATTTGATTATAGTGATGAAGCTGTTGAGAACCGGAAGAAGCATCCGGTCAGTCGCGTTTGGCGATGATCGCTTTCCTCGTCATCGCGGTTTTATCGTGGGTGGCGCTTATGGTGCATGGGATTCCTGGCGGGATAGGCAGGAGTCTTTTGCCCGCTGGTCTGACCGCTTCTTCCACCCCGACCCATAAGACCAGGAAACAAGTGGAGGAAGCATCGCAGTGGAATGGGTTACGGCAGGCAGGACTGCCTTTGCCAGGCGCATGGTCGTCCCAACGGTTCGTGTTGGGATCGAAAGGGGAGGAGTATATCAAGAAGGCTGATCGCAGTGGCGTTCCGAGCAGCTGTATATCACGCTGCCGCATGACACGTTTTTCTTCCGGCTATGTGGCGTTGAAGACGGTCAATGACCTTATCGACAGTAAGACCTCGGACGCGGTGTGGGCGGCTCGTATGCGCGAGAATTTCCATGCCGTGCCCGGTCATGAGGATTCATATTACATGCCGAACGCTCCACGCTACTGGTGGGCGCAGCGCAAGTTCGCTCCGAACACGCTGTGTACGGATCATGACGCGGCTCTGGAGGGAGTGATCACCGGCTTGCCCTATCCTGATTCCGATCTGTGTTCCGTTGATGGTCTTAACCGGGATACTACTGAGACGGAGAACGATACCAGTCTGATCAGTGTGCAGCCCCGATATTTCTACTATGGGGCGAAGCAGAAGTTCAACTTCCCCACCCCGCAGGGGTTGTCTTTGCCGTCCACCGTGGATCCGCAGCTGATCCTGCAGAGTTATTTTAACGTGGTGACCATCCCTATGGATGACGGCTTGTGGCATGTGACGACGTACTGTCCTGCCGCCATGCAGGCGAATAACGTGTACGCCGAGGATGGGTATCCGGAAATGTTCACGGATAAGAATGGCAAACCGTATGACAAGGCTCTGACCAAGAAATTATGGGAGTCCGGTGGGTTGGAGAAATCGTATCTGCCGGAGGGGTCGCTAGGCTTGCAGGGTCCGTCCGTCATGTCTTTTCATGGTTCGAACTATACTGGTTATGGGCTGCCGTCCGCTCCGTGCGTGGTGACGGAAGTGGCTGTTGGCGGGCAGACTCCTTCCTGGCTGATGGATACCAGTGATGATTAAGCATCCCCGTCCACAACATTCTGCCACCCGGAAGGGTCGGATGCTCCTGGCCGGTTGCCTGGCGGTGATGGTTGGCTTGCTGTCCGCGTGCGGACCACAGGATATGACAGCCATGCTGAATGGCTGTTATGATATACCCGACCGTACTGTCTATCCTCTTTTCTTCCGGCTCCTCCTCGGCCCCCGCACCGGGGCAGGGTGCCAGCACGGCTTCGTTGCCGGTAGCGGATAATGCGACGGTGGAGAAGTACGTAGTATGCCGAGGATATCGCCGACGATGATTCTCACGGGTATTCCCAGTCACGCCGGAACGGGAATCCTGATTATGATTGTTCCTCCCTGGTCTGGTACGCGTTGAAAGCCGCGGGCTTCACGATGGTTCCTTCGTATCCTTTCGCGACCACGGGGATGGATGCGGCTTTGAAACGGATGGGATTCCAAGAATTCTCCTGGGGTGGCAACCTCAGCAGGCTGCAGCGTGGGGATATCCTGGTGAACGCTGCCACGCATACGGAGATTTATGAGGGTCAGGGACGTTTCGTCGCGGCCCATTCCGCGGAGAATGGTGGCATTGACGGTGCTCCTGAGGATCAGACGCATCATGAGATCAGCAGTGAGCCATCATCCGGAGCGGGTAAAGCGTATCTGAATGCCGCTTACCGGTATACCGGCGCGGTCAAGCCTGCTGTTTCCACTGCCCAAAGCACCGTATCCACAGCCTCCTCTCCGGCGTGTCCGGCGGCTGGTACCGCCACGGTTTCCGCCGCCAGCATGGATATTGACAAGGATTATCACGGCGATGGGAGGCATGCGACTGCCGCCCAGGCGAAAGCCTTGGCCAAACGGTATATCAGCCAGGCGTATAAGGATTGGGATGATGACAAGCAGTGGAACGCCCTGGTATGGGTATGGGAGCATGAGTCCGGTTGGAGGTGGGATGCGACCAATCCTTCCAGCGGCTTATGGTATTCCCCAGGCTTTTAGGCCCTGGTCATTCCGGGGCGAAGATGGCTTCAACTGGTGATGATTGGCATGATAACGCGTTAACCCAGATCAAGTGGGGTTTGCAGTACATCAAGAGCCGCTACCATGATCCCTTCGGCGCACAGGCATTCTGGCAAACACACCACTGGTACTAGCCCATCTTTAGGTACAAAGATGAGTTGACAACTTTATCGCTCACCATTACAATAGGTCTTACGCCGTGACTGCGCCACATTGCAGGTTTGAGGGTACACCCCTCGACACGGCGTCTATTTTTATCTGATTCTTATTGCTCTATGGGGTACAGATACGATCCCATATCCGTTTACATCTCCTTCGGGACTCTTTCTAAAGTTATCTTTAATCTTGTTATAGAAACGATCATCATTCTTGGATACCATCCGGTAGACGGCGCCTGCGACTAAATCAGCAAATTGGACTCCAACACTATGATGGGATGCTGCTATGAAAAGACCTTCAACAAGATTATTGTAATTTGAACGATATGCATCATGATTATTCAGTAGTTGATAATGGAACTCATCAAGTTGCTTATTCTGCCATTGATTTCTCTCATCAATCACAATCATGCCATAAATATTGGTCCCCGTTGTTGCCCTACCCATATCTTGTAAGTAATACTGGAACCTCTCACAAATGACCTCGAATGCGTCATGATATAAATCCTCAGCATCATTTGATGGATGCCGTTGGTAGTACGCTTTCGTATCTACAACGGCGGCAAGGAGGCGAAAGCTCTTAGTCCGTGCGATGATCTGATACAAATCATCGCGTAGATTATCAAGCTGATTTTGGTCTAGATGCGATGTAGGTGTCGTTCTTTTGCCAGTGGATGATAAATAAAGTATCTCCACTTAATCTCGCCGTCAACGTTATATTCCTTTTTTGTTTGGCGAAGATTTCTTTGAAGCGACTTCCATTGTGCTTCGGGGACGATGATACCACCAAGCACAAAATAGGGGCTTTTGCTCACGTCATTTTTATTCGGAGCTGTTCCGCTCTCGTCAAGAAATAACATCTGCATAAGCTTTATCCTATCTCACTGGGAAGCCATAATACTTATGTCTTTAGAGGATACCGCCATGTATTTGTGTAGATGCAACGCAATCATTCCACAGTAAAACCGCTTACTCGTTGGAGGGTTCTGCGGTGGTGTCGATGTAGGGTTGGTCCTCGTCCTCTCAGGGAGTTCTTGTACATCCAGACGCCTGTCTTGATGATGATCAGGGCGATGGTGATGCCGAAGAGCCAGGGCAGGAACGCTGTGAAGAGTTTCCCGCATATCCAGATGAGGATGACGATGCCGGCGATGAACCTATGAGTTTTTCCATTGTTTCCATGATGTGTGCTCCTTCACTGTTGATTGTAGTTAGGCTTTTGGCGATGTTGCCGGTGAGATGACCAGCTGGTCTACCGCTTGTTTCAGATCGTCTTGCGTGCTGTAAATGTGAGGCTTGCGTGGTGGCCAGGCTCTCGTGGCCCTAGCATTCCTTGGACTTTGACTGCGTCTCCGGTCGCATGCCAGAGGTCGGTGGCGAAGCGGCGACGGATGGCGTGCGGTGTAATCCTGTGGCTCGTTTGACGTACCGGTAGACGGTATCAGGGTGGACGTGCCCGTGGAAGCGTCCTGGGAAGAGAGGTAGCCGTCTGGCATGGCGGTGAGGATTTGCTGCAGGCGTTGGGATAGCGGTAGGATCCTGTCCTTATCGCCTTTGCCATGGATGATGGTCGTGTATTTGTCTTCTTGGATGAGGTCCTCTTTTGCGAGTTGGGCGAGCTCACTTCTACGGACTCCTAGGTCGGCGAGCATCATGACCATGAGGGCGCGCGGTGGGGTCCAGGGCCGTGCAGGCCTTTCTCGACTTGTTGACGGCTGGCGGGCCTCATTTTGTGCTTGTCTCTTTTTGGCTTTCGGCAGTGCGGCCAGGGGGTTGTCTTCCCGTAGGCCAGCGGTGATCAGGTAGTCGAAGAAGCTGTTGAAAGCGTTCCTGTTGTTTCTGATTCCATTGGCGCTTAATCCCCTGTCCATGTAGTCGATGATGCCCTCGTCACTGATTTGGTAGACGGGCTTGTTCAGGATGAGAGCGAGACGGCTGACGTTGTACCACCAGTTTTTCGATAGTGGCTGGTGTGCAGCCGTGATTCTGAGGTAGTTGACCCATTGGTCGAGCAGGGGAACCCATTCCTGGGGTGGTTGTCTGTGCGTTGGATATTCCATAACCGTATCCTTCCTCTCACATGCATAGATTTCCCCTTACAATACCCGCGATACTAGCGTTTCTAGCGGCTAGTTCATCTGGTTCAGATAGTGGCAGAGTGCTTCGTCAACGAGGTTCTGCAGTTTCATCTCGTGGTCGGCGGCGTATCGTTTTGCTCTTTTCCACGTATCTGGACGGACTTTCAGCCCGGTGGCTTTCCATTCATCGCTCGTGGCCTGTGGGGTGGTGTGGGCGAGTTCCTGGATGGTGTGGCGTGTGCTTGTGGGATGAGGGTTTTATGTTTTTCATGGTTGTTCTTTTCCCTGTGTTTTTCGTGTGATTGTGTGATTTCACGCTGGTGTTATTGCTGGTAGTTTCTGATGAGCTAGGCGCGTGGTTTGCCGACTCTGATGTGGTCGGTTTCCTGCCATTGCTTGTCTTCATCGCTCAGCTGGTTGAAGATCTCGATGGCTTCTGACTGCTGTCGGCGCCGATGGTGGCGCTCTGGTGATGACGATGGTTTTCTTTCTGCTGGACGAGTGAGGTTTTCATGATTGTTCTCCTGTGATGGTTTGTTCGACCTCCTGCCATGCTTGTGCGTATTCCCAGAGCTTCAACGGTTTGTGTCCCATGCTTGTTTTGATGTCCTGGCGTTTGCGGATTTGGGCGTCGAAGATGGGTGTGGTCCACTGCTGGAAGGCGTCGGTGACGGCTTTGAGGGCTTTGGTGCCTTGCTCGACGCGCACGAGGAGGATGGCCGCTGGTGTTTTCACTGTCTCCAGTGTCGCCCAGGCTTGCTGCACGTCCAGGGGCTGTCTGAGCAGGGGATGATGGTGAAGTCGGCGGTTTCCATGGCTACGGCCAGGGCTGTGCCAGTGGGGGCGGCGTCCACGATCTCAATGCGGTTGGTCTTCCTGGGTCTTTTTCAAGGTGGCCGGATTGGCAGGGCAGCACATCAAAAATCAGAGGCTGGTCTTCCTGGGCTGACCATGCTCGGCCCCATTGGCTGAGCTGATCCTTGGGGGTCGGCGTCCAGGACGATGACCCCAAGGATCAACCAAAAATTGATAGTGCTCAATAAACTTGCAAGTTATCATCAGTTTCAAGGACAGCGCTAGTCTTGAGACAAAGGTAGAGTGGCTACATGCAATCGATTGAGAAATGCAAGCAGTCTTGACCATATTGATCAAGATAATAGTTGGACTTCTTCTCAGAAGCCCGAATTGCTTATGCATTCTATCCATTCTTACCCCGCAAAATTCCCCGCGCTTATAGCTAATCAAGCGATCGAGTATGCTCAAATAGGGGAAGTCACGATTAAAACGATTGCAGATGTTTTTGCGGCTGTGGCACAGTGCCACTTGAAGCGAAGGTACATGGATATAATTTTTGGGGAACCGATATTAATCCTGTTGCTACGTTAATTGCGCAGAGTTAAAAAGCAACGATTATGACCCGAAAAATTGAAGGGTATAAGGGAAAAGATTTTTCTTCCAAGTTGATTCAGATACAATCAAAGCTCATGATTTTTCGTCAGCGAATGAGCGAAATACAATACTGGTTCACTAAAAAATCATATACTGATTTAGATATTCTGTTACGAGCAATTCGAGCCACTATCAAAAATGATGAATGCTACTTAGATGCATTCCTGTGCATTTTTTCATCCATCCTCAAGGCTTCTTCAAAATGGCTTATGAAATCTATAAAACCTCAGATTGATCAGGAGAAGCAAGAGCATGATGTCATGAAGCTCTTTCAGCGAAATTTTAATCGCTTTTTAGAGGCGACTAAACAAATCAACTCACAATTATTATTGTGTAATCAATCAAGAATTAGCCCGACGATTGATATTGAGCAGGCAAATTTTCTGACAAAAGAAACTCCGCCTCGGGTCGACTTAATTGTGTCTAGTCCTCCTTATGTAACTTCATATGAGTATGCCGACCTACACCAACTATCATCCTTATGGCTTGGCTATACTGATGATTATAGAAGTCTACGCGAAGGTAGTGTGGGCAGTAGCTATGGTTGCGCATCGTTAAATGCTGACGTACAGAAGCTGAACTCAATAGCTGAGGAAATAATTAGCCAACTTAAAGCAACAAAAGTGACTCCTTCAAAGATCCGTGCAATCTCTCGGTACTACATCGATATGCAAGCGGCAGTTAAGAAATGCTATAGAATGCTGAATGACAAGGGCATGATTCTTTTTGTGATTGGAGATACGGAGTATAAAAGGTCCCTGTCACTAATGCTAAGCATCTTGTCAAGAGCTATGGATGAGGCTGGATTTGAAGATATTAAAAGCTTGTAAAGAACTATCTCACAAAAGCTACTGACACCCTACCGTGATCAAGCAGGGCGATTTACTACATCTGATAAAAGAATGAGGTCGATATATCATGAAGAATTTGTCATTAGTGCACGGAGACCAGCAGCCTGAGGAACTACATATCGTCCCTATGCACGGTTGATAACAATGCTTAGCGACCAACTTATCATCAGACAGAGGCCGTAGCTATCACAGAAATCATCAAAAATTCTTACGATGCTGATGCTTCATGGGTGAGGTGACATTCCATGGGTTCGATGAAAAGTACCATGCAATTTCAACGGATCCATCAATAACGATTGAAGACGATGGCTTAGGAATGACAGATGATGTCCTTCGCAATCACTAGCTAAATCCTGCTACCCGAAAAATTACGAAGGAAAAGAACATGACCTGCAACTCTCAAGAGGAGAATGATCCAAGGAAAAAAGGTGTCAGGCGTTTCGCGGTTTTCAAACTTGCAACAAAATTGATATTATTACTCGCCATGCGATAGAGAAGGATGACGGGACATTCGTAAATCCAGCTGATAGAGTCCCTCCCTTCACTATGATTTAAACCAAGTACGATGAGGATCTTCTTTCTACCAAATCAGGGTCATCTGATCCCCTTTTCCTAAGCAAATTCTGTTCTGCTACTCATCGAACACCTGTTGTAATTGCTAACCAGCCGCTAATATTAGGAAAGAAGGTAACAAACAGAGGTAACCATGGGACAACGATTCGAATTTCTGCTCTTAGAGGCGAATGGAACAACCGTAAAGTTCAAAATATAATTAATGCTGTCGAACGCCTTCCTTCCGTCTCCCACCTTGACATAGTAAAAAGACCTGATTTCAACATCTATTTTTACAGAGATGACCAATCTTTGTTTGATTCAACACACGAAATCGAGCGGTCCGAAGACAATACCTTGATGCACTCATTGAGAATAAAGCTGTTCTAAAGATTACCAATGGACGTTTCGATCAAGTTAGTCGCGATTTTATTTTAACCTCAATAATAGTCCTCAGATTCTTTCCTTAGACTCTCCAGAAATTACAGGATTGAGTTTTTACTCAAGTCAAGCAAAAAAAATATTGCGAAAGAAGCTGGTGAAAAGATCGTCTGCGGAAATTTCCGTTTTGAATTTTATCTTTTTGATTTCCAACAAGGTAAGTCAGTCCCGGACAAGTTTAAATTAGGTAAGAAAGAAAAAGAACTTATCAAAGGTCGCAGGATTTATCTATATCGGGATGGAATTCGTGTTATTCCTTATGGTGATCCTTCAGATGATTGGTTGAATATTGACGTATATCGAGGACAGTGCGCTCCTCTCTTTTCCCGAGTAATGATCAGACAGTTGGATGGGTTTATATTACTCAAAAGGATAATCCTGATCTTAAGGATAAAACAAGTAGGGAAGGCCTGCTGGAGAATGGACAGGCAGTTCCACAATTTATCGCCCTTCTTCAGTGTCTCCTAGCGTGGTTGCGAGCTAAGCCCTATATGAGATACCTCGAAAAGTAAAAAGAGCTAGCGAGATAGAATCCCTCGATCAAAAGAAGAAAACCATCTCGTTGAGACTCTTCGCAGTACTCTTGGCGATAATCAAGGTGCCCAAAAGCATTAAATCAATTGACCGAGACAGTATGGGAGGAATCGTGCAGTATACGAAAGTCGGATACGTAACACTGAGAATCTTGCAGCCAGTAGGTCTGTCAGTGAGAAACCGCTTCTCACGATTTCATGATTTTACTGCAAAGAGTTATAGAGCATTTGCAGGACCTATACATGAGAGAAAGGCGAGAGCACCTGTCCCAAACCACTCTTGTAAATGAAATTTCCAATACTTTAAGTGATCTGGAATATTGCAGAATCAGATGAGCGACCTTCAAGAGCTTTTCCCCTCTACAAAACAACGCACTAAATCAATCCGAGTTGCGGAAATCATCTCTCAAGTTAACAAAGTTTATAGGCGTTTGCTAGAGAGAAGAAACATCCAAGTCGAACAAAAAATTATTGGGAGTCCTGTTATTGCGCGTACTACCGACGCGGTTCTGCTTCAAGTATTCATCAATTTATTTGATAATGCGGCATACTGGCTTAATACGTTTGACGGTCGAAATCGACGAATTCTTATCACTCTCGACGGAGAGAGCCAAACCGTCATCTTTTCCGACAATGGTCCCGGCATTTCGAAGGACGATGAGCCTTACATTTTCCAGTCATTCTACTCGGGTAAAGGTGAAGAAGGACGAGGACTAGGACTCTACATAGCCCGTCAGCTTCTTTTACGATACGGATACGGCATACGACTAGCGACTACTTCGCAAGAAAAGAAACTCCCAGAGCAAACTTCGTATTGACTTTTGTGAAGGCGATGACGATGAGTGATAATAATGGCGCTGACGGGCTAACTAAAACCAACAGCGATTCAAAGGAGAAAGTCCGGGATTTTTTCCGAGGAATCGCAGTGGTCATTGATGACAAGGTCGAGCAAAGCGACGAAAATAATGATCCTGTGCCACACCATATATTCGAGACACTCAAAAATGAAAATATGCCAGTGGTTCCTATACTAAGCTTCCTGAGGAAAGCGCATACCCGTCAATATCGACAGCATCAATGATCATCCTTGACTGGCAGCTTAGCGATCTCCCGTGGTAACCATTGGAGGCACTACGGAGCTTTCGGAGGATCAAAATCAAGACAAAATTGATTTCCTTAAAGAAATAATTAAGAATTCTACGACTCCTGTATTCATCATCAGTGCTAATGCGTCTTCCGCAAAAAGCTGCTATTACAAAAAGACTCTGACCTTAAAAAGGAAATCGATAAAAGATCTTATTCAAGTTAAGAATAAGACTGAGTTTAAAGTCACGGGACAGTCCCTGACAAATCAACTCTTTACTTTTCTGGGAAAGTGGCTAAACAAGCAGCCCGCATTATATGCACTTAAGGAATGGGAGAAAACTGCAGATCTTGCACGCAGCACAATGTATAGAGATTTTGCGTTCTCATCATGGGCAGATGTAATGTGGAAAAGAATCAAAATCGATACTGATAATGACCTTACCGCTACAAAGGGAAGAATTCGGAGAATTTATTACACTAACATTGTAAATAGATTTGGCAAAATTTGACTTTGAGGATTCACGATTCTCCGACGAAAAAGCCAGTCTGACGAAAGAGTTGAAAAAGTTCTCTCAGCAGAACGTTTTAGTCTGGCTCCTTCGAAAAACTTGCCCAAAGATCTTAGAACAGGTAACCTTTATTCTTACCCCTATTCGCTTGACCCCTATCAGAAAGTAAAGAAAAATACGAAGAAAAAGTATAAGCTTATTATTTCTGCAGATTGTGATTTGTCCCGTTCAACCGATGACAGCACCGTCTGTTATATTGAAGGAACGGCTTTTACCAAGGATTTTGCTCCCAGTAAAGTGCAAGATAGTGATCACAATCTTCTTCTCTCGAATGGAACTCCGAAAAATGTTGACGCTCTTGAAAAAGAGGAGTTGCAGGAACAAATTAAGCGACTGATGCGCTTGTGGGGATCCCCTCGCGAACGGTATGGAGCGATACTCTCCGAGGCACAGAACTGTACTTATCTTCCCGCGATTGATGATCAGAACGCAATTAGATTCGACCTGTCCGTATGCTTTTGCGATAAGAAATCTTTTATTGAGACGACAGATATGAGCTTCCTAGGGAGAGTAGTCCCTCCTTATATTGTAAGGATTCAACAGACAGTAGCTAGCTGGATGATCAGACAAGGGACTCTTCCCGTACCCAGTGAATTCTTCTCTTCGCTTTATTAGGTTAGATTAATCGTCGAATTAACGATTTCAGAGAACTTGATTATCCGAGTCCTCTTTATCGCTTTTCAATGTACCTGCCAGTCCTTCTACTCGATATAATAGGATTTATTCGGGTTGGAGGGGATTGTCGGAAGGATGTCGAAAACGCAAGAGCTCCTCTCTTACTGTACGAGACATCATGAGCTTACATGTGCAAGTTCAGCCATACAATTCCTCCCTATTATGAAATTAATCATAAAAATTGACCATAAAAAGTCTCAGAAATATCTTGCCCAGGTGCGTGCAAGCTTAATCTCATATTTTTACCGTGTCATAGTTTATTCATTGTAATCATGAACTCAGCTTTGGCTCCTTTTACGTCCTCACCTAGGTGAACTGCAAAAACAAATCCGAAGCCTAGAACCGTGAGAAGGGTACAAACATCCGGGAAAAGAAAGATATAATCTGTACAATCGATGTCTAAGAATTCAGTATAAAGCATCCAGCCTTAATCAATATACCGAAATGGCGATATTAAGCTGTTGCAGCATTGGCTTTGAATGTAGAGTATCATGAAGCAGACCCCTAATTCGGGTCGAATACCTCTAGCCCATAAATCAATTCGTATGCTGAATTTTCCAATCAGTCAAACAATGAAACAAATCGAAGATGAGCACCCACCAGCACCTATCTTGGAGAGATGCACAGTCTATCCCAGGGTCGATAAGCTCTGTATCCACAAGTGTGCGGTATCCGATATCCTCTAGCGGAGACATCCTCTATTGAAGATTGCACAACATAATCTATCCTTTGTTATCAAGTGTCCTTTGCTCCTAGCCATAAAGATTACTTACCTCAAATCGTTTTGAAATTAATACGAATCCGCAAGTCTTTTGCTCTGCATAAGGAAACATAGAAACAAGGCAATCGGATAAGTCTCGTCGGCTAAATGCGCGTCAGCTTTGAAGAGAGACCCGGAAATGATAGACTATCGCCAGATAGAAGTCGTGAGAAGAAGCTCCGAAAGAGCAACCGCGAAGAAATAGAAGTAATCGAAAAAGAAGGACGTCCATGAAAAAGCTTTTTCGCTGGATATGCGGGATTTTAGGAATCATCGTAGCCATCGCCCTTATCGGTGGCGCAATCATCATGATCGACATCCACCGATACGGGGCGGGAAGAGTCACCTTTCCGCAAGTCGTAGAGGTCAACCTGCGCCATGATCTCGTCTCGGTCGGGAAAGACGGAAAAGGGTATTTCCTCACGGACCACATGGACCAACGACAGGCTCCTCAAACTCGGATATAAGGAGACGGACCGCATGGGGACGGAAGGCTTTTACATCGCCCCGGACGGGACCCGGTTCAGTCTGGACGACACAAGCGATTGGTGCCCCTGGTTCCGCCTCCATCACATCAAGGGAACCACGCTTGACAAGCTCGGCCTTATCTCCTGAAGCACGCGGAACACACGCGGTAAGCGCAGCTAGCAAAAAACAGACCGCCCAACGATCGCTCAGCTACTTCCCGCTGCCCTCGACTACCGCTGCGCGCTACTCCCGTAGCTCCAGCTACTTCCGGTAGGTAGACCGCAGAACCAGGGTCTCCAAAGGAGCGACCCGGCATTCATCGTTGACGATCAACCGGTTCTTCAAAGGCAAACGATCGCGCTGGGGCATAGTCGAATAATCCCACACATGCCGGTCGCTGACCACGGTCTCCCAGACGCCGGACTCACCCGGCACAACCCGGGGGTTCAGGTTGAGTTGAAAAATCAGCACATAGGATTCATACCGTTTTCGGGTGTCGAAGAATTCCAAGCCACCACGCCGTCCTCCTGTGATGATCCGGAATGAGCGGTGATCTGCCCGTAATCACTCATCCGGAAATAGGGCAATCGCGCCGGAAGGCGACAAGCCCGCGGGCGTAATCCACTACTTTGGAACTCTTCGGACCGCTCCCAGTCCACGGCGTTGACCTTGTCCGGCGAACGGTAGGAATTCCCATCCCCACCTTTGGTCCTCAGGAAGCACTGCCCCACTTGGACCTCCGGAATCCCCAGTGACAGCAAGACCATGGAAGTGGCCAGGTCGCGCGGCGGCGCGAGATCGGCCAAAAGTATCCCCGGGCAGGGAGGCCTGAGCTATCGAAAAGGGGTGGTTGTCATGCCTTCCACGTATTGCACCCGCTGGGAAAGCATCGGTGAAGTAATGGGGCCGATAGTAGCCGCCCAGCATCTCGGAGGCGATGACCCCTCTTCCCCCCTCCTGCCGGCAGCACGAAGCCCGGGAGCGCTGGTTGAAGGTATCGCCTTTGAGGGCGTCACGCAAAAACATCATTGAAGAGCCGATCTGCATCTTACGGGCATTGCGCTGGCTGGCGTGCTCCCCCGCAGGAAGGCTGGTCTCCAAATTCCACCCTTCGCCCAGGACGACGATGGTGGGGCTATCTTGTTCAGCTGGCGACGGATGATGTTCATGGTCTCTGATATCCAGATTCCCCATGAGGTCGAAGCGGAAGCCGTCCAGATGGTATTCGCGGGCCCGATGAGGACGGAATCCACGATGTATTTGCGGGCCATAGAGACGTTGGAGGCCACGTCGTTGCCTAACCGGTCCCGTGGACGCAGTGCCATCAGGATTGGTCCGGAAGAAGTAGCCGGGGACGGTCCGCTCGAAGGGTTGGGAAGCCACATCATAAACATGGTTGTAAACCACGTCCATGATCACCCGAATCCCGGCCTTCTGCAGGCCGTTGATCATGGCCCTTCATCTCCACGACGCGGGCGCGGGGTCGGAGGGTCGGAGGAATAGGAGCCTTCCGGCACGTTGTAGTTGACCGGGTCATACCCCCAGTTGTACTGACTGTTGAAAACGTGATGAGGCTTGAGCTCGTCCACGGACCCGTAATCGTACATGGGCATGATCTGCACGTAATGGATGCCCTGGCTGAGCAGGTAGGACAAACCGGTGGGGGCCCCATCCAGGGTATGGGTATTCGGCTCGATGACTCCCCGGAAGCGGCCACGTTTAGGCTCAGGGACCCCGGAGTTCTCCGCGATGGTGAAGTCGCGGATGTGCAGCTCCATGATTGTATCCTGAAGGCGGCCTGCTCCCGGAATGGTCCGGGTGGCTTCGCAGAGACGGCCCGCGGCTTGTCCGCCTGCCAGTCCGGATCCTCGGCCGCATGGCCGGATCGCTGAGAATGACGGCCCTACACTCCGTTGGCGACGGTGGCCCTCGCATAGGGGTCGGAAGCCGTCGTCAGGCTGCCGTCCATGAATTCGATGCGGAAGTCGTAAGCCTTGCCGTTAAGGTCTCTCGCGGACGCAGGTCTGCAAACTCCGCGGTACGTACGTTCCATGAGGAAGGAGTCCGTCTCACGGCGTAAGCCTCATCCGAGTCGTAGAGGCAAAGGGTGACTTTGTAAGCGGTGGAGCCCAGAGGGCGAAGGAGGTGGAGGCCGGGCCGTAATCATAGCCCAAGCGGCCGTAATAGGCGAAAGTCTTGTCGAAGGCCAGGGAGAAACGCCGGTGCGCGCTTCGGTCAGCAGTTGGGCCTGATAACGGTTTTCGGCCACTTCACGAATCCGGCGGGCGGTGAAAGCCTCTTTGCCGTTCCCTGTAAACACGGGACCTTGGCCTGTGGCCTGCGAAGTCCCCTCTGGCCTTATCCGGCGGAAGCTTGGACAGAAGCCGCCTCGCCATCATTCGACAGGAAAAGGGTCTGCCTTTATCAGTCATGAAAACACCTCCCAAAAGTCGACATACCTATCCTAACAGCAAAGCTACCAAAGCGATGCTGGCAGGAGCGGTCATTGTGGATATCAGGACCCCATCCCGCGCGAAGGCAGTCCCTGTATCGTATTGAACGGCGTAATTATAGACGTTCTGCCCGGCGGGCAAGGCGGCAAGGACAACGCAGCCGTAAAGGACACGGCCCCTAAAACCCATGGCATAGGCAAGGAGGAAAGCCACAATCGGCATGACGATGTTTTTCAACACGCAAACGGTGAAGACGGCGGCCTTGTTCGTTCGTCTGTCGCTCAAGGGTTGGCTGCCATGCAATGACATGCCGAATGCCATAAGAATCATGGGAACGGCGCATTGCCCGATCATGTGAAGAGGTTGGAAGAGTATATTCGGGATGATGTAGTGTCCGACCGCTCCGGAGATGGCGGAGACCGCGATGCCCCCCAGGGAACCGATCAACAAGGGTTGCCGCAAGGGCTCCGTGGCTATGCGCTTGGCGGAGATCTTAGCCCCTGTGGTCCCATCCAATACTGTCAGGGCGATGGGGGTGAAGAGGGCCTGTTGCATGACCAGGATAGGGGCCACGAGAGTCGGCCTGCCTAGAATATAGGTCGCCACAGGCAGACCGATATTGTTGGAATTCAAATAGAGGGAATTCAAAGCTCCTACGGTCGCATTGGCGGCGTCGAGGTGGAAAAAGAGCGCATTGATGATAAGAAAAAGCGCTCCGACGGCCATAGCAGAGAAAAAAGCGACGATAATGGTTCTATCGAAAAGGGTCCCCAACTTCTCCCTGGATAGAATCGTGAACATAAGACAGGGATTAGCTGCGAAAAAGCTGTATCTGTTCAGCACCATCTGGGCGTTTGGCCCGCCAATGCGAAAACGGGCGGCGATGTATCCCGTGAGAATGACCGCCCTGATGATGAAAAAAACCCTTGCAACGAGCTGATGAAAGCCGTCACTGATTCGCCTCCGCATGATTATGATTCCTGGGCTTCCGAAATTCCGATTTCTCGGTTTCCCAGTTTCTTTATTTCTTGGTTTCCGGCGGTTCAGGACTCTGCCGGGGCCCAGACGATTGATGGTGGCCAGGAAATGCAGGCCAATCCTGGGCAAGGCGGACAGAGCCGCAGGTCGGGTATCCTTTTCAAGGGATCCAGGCGACCTCCGATGCTTTCATCGTCGCTGGCGTAAGGATGGACCCGCCGGCCGGGTTTTTCGAAGGCGATGACGGTGAGTATAGGCCCAGGGTCCGTGGTCTTCGCGATAGGCCGCGCGGATGGCCAGGTCGCCGGCGGAGATGCCTGCTTCCTCCCCGCTTTCCCGCAAGGCCCCTTCCAGGGGTTCTCCCCATCGGACAAGGCCCGCCCGGCATCCCAGGTTCCCCTTCGGCCGACCAGGCGGCCCGATGTTGCAGGACCACATGGGTGGGCGAGGCGGGTGGCAGGGTCCCGGCGGACCAGAAGAAGGCCGGCGGCCCCGTTCGAACCCCAGTGCCGGTGGTCGCACGGGCAGTCGATCCATCCATCGCCGGGTTGGTTGATGTTCCCATCCGGCACGTTCACGGCGGCTCGGCGGTCTTTCCCGGACAGATAATAACGCGGAAGGCGGGCGCTTGGCTGGTAGCTGCGGCGGAGGAGCTGGCGGAATCGAGTTGGAGTCGGAAAGCGAATCAGTGGCCAGCTCAAGCCTCCCCCGCGACTTCGCCATGTTCCACAAGGCGGGCCAGGGCAGATCGAAACGGCCGAGCATCTTCCTCAGCAAAGGCAGGCTCAGGCCCATCACCCCGCTGGGGTCACCGGAAACGGAGTCGATGAAGGCGGACCCCAGACCTTCCAAAGTGAAGCATCCGGCCACTTCCAAAGGCTCCCCGGAGGCGATGTAGGCCTCGATGTCGGCGTCGGTGTAATCGGCGAAATGCACCAGGCCTGGCTGACGTGCCCTTCCTCCCTTCCGCTGAAAGGGTCGATCAGGCAATGCCCGGTCCACAGGACGCCGGTCTGGCCGCGCATGAGACGAAGCCGCTCCCGGGCCACCTCAGGGCTGTGTGGCTTGCCGAAGACGTGCCCATTCAGGGCGAAAAGCGAATCGGCCCCCAAGACCAAAGGCCCGGCCCCATAAAGCCGGTGGAGGCCGGCGTAACCGGGGTCGGCCTGGAGAAAATCATGCAGGGATTGGAGCTTTCGCTGCGAAACTGCGGAGGTGCGGGGCCTCAGAGTCCCAGAAATTCCGGAAGTCTTAGAAAACCGCAGAAGACGCGGAACCGGATCCACCGAATTGGGGCCGGTAGAATTCCATCAGGCCATCGGCTCCGTCTTCCGCCTCCCGCAGGGCCCCTGGGCGATGTCGGAGTGGAGTCCGGGCCACCGCCCTCGCCTTGGCTTGGGAAAGGATCTCCACCCGCATGGCCGCGGGCATATCCGCCAAACCGATGCCGGCGGATGCGGCCGCCCGGGCCAGAGCCTCGCCTTCATCCACATGGGAAAAGGGGCTGATGGTGAGGCCGGATGCCCGCGTTGAGCAGGAGCCGGCGGCGGGAGGGACTGGGAGGCCAGGATGAGGAAAGCGGGGCCGGTCCAGGATGCGGAAAGGTCGTCCATCAGTCGCCTTGCACCACGACGTTGCGCAAAAGACCCCAGTCCTCGCACGGTCACCAGGGTCTCATCGCCCGGCTTGAGGGAGCCGGCGGCGTGAGGGGTGCCGGTCATGATCACATCGCCGGGCAGCAAGGTGGAGAAGCGGAGATCTCCGCGATCTGTTCGGGGATGGAATGGATGAGCCCGGCCGTCGACCCCGAAGCCTCAGGCACGCCGGACCCGTTGAGATTGAAGGAGATCTGGGCGTCGGCGTAATCAAGTCGGTCCTCGATCCAGGGGCCGAGAGGGCAGGAGGTGTCGAACCCTTTGGCCCGGGTCAGGTGGGGTCTTCAGCGGCGATGTCGGTCAGGTGACGTCGTTGACGCAGGTATGGCCAAGACGTAATCCATGGCCTCGGCCGGGGTCACCTTCTTGGTGATCCGGTCCATAATCACGGCCACTTCCGGCTCAAAATTCATGGCATGGGCGAAAGAAGGCAGGGACGATGGGGTCATCAGGGGCCGATGACGGAAGTGGAAGGCTTGGTGAAGATCACGGCTGGCTGCCGGGCGGCCTCTTCCCGCTCAGCCTGACTGGCCCCAGCCTTCTGATAGTTCTTCGCCAGACCGTAGACCTTGGATGGGATGATGGGGGGCCAGGAGGCGGATCCCTCCTTCCACCTCGAGCGCCGCCCGGTCGGCTCCATCAGGATTCGGACCGAAGGGGTAGCCGGTCAACTCGACCAGATAATCCTTCCGGTCGTTCGCGTCTTTCTGGACGAAGGCATAGGAGACGGAGTCATCATGACTGAAGCGTGCGATTCTCATAGCTTCCAGTCTAGCTGACCTTGGGGAGAGAACCTCTCTGAGCTTAGTCTACGGTCGCCGCGGCCTTTCATCGCGGCCTTGATCACCGATAGGCCCGCTGACCGAAGAGGGCCGTCCCCAGACGGACGATGGTGGCCCCTTCGGCGATGGCCAGGGGATAATCCCCGCTCATGCCCATGGACAGGTCCCGGCAGGAATCCAGGCCGGCTTCCCCTTGGCTGAGGATTCCCTCCCGGATGCGGCGCAGGTGGGCGAAGCCGGAACGAACCTGCGCCTCGTCGTCCACGTGGGCCCCGACCGTCATCAGTCCACGCACGACCAGGTTCGGAAGCTGGGCAAGGGCGAAAGCGAGGTCTTCCGCCTCCTGTGGCCGGCAGCCGGATTTGGCTTCCTCCCGGAGACATTCACTTCCAGGAAGTACATCCAGACTCAGGCGCGCGGACGGCCCGGGAGGACAGTTTTCACTCCCAGTTCCAAGGAATCAACCGACTCCCACCGTGCTGACCAAGCCGAGAATCTTGTTGATCTTATTGGATTGCAGCTGGCCAATCAAGTGGAAGCCCACCTGCTCGCCCAAGTCCAAGCCTTCCTCCCGGCAAGCCTGGGCCAGGCCGGAAGCGACGGCCATCACCTCCTGGGGACGGTTCTCCCCCAGCAGACGGACCCCGGCCTTTACGGCGGCCATGATTTCTCCCACATTTCTGGTCTGACCGCAGCCAGTAGCCGTACGCCCGAAGCCGCCGCCCGGCCTGTTCGGCCGCTTGGGCGATGGAGTCGAAAGCCCGGCGGACCGCATCGGAAATCTCCTCCCGTCTTTGCGGAGGAATGATGGTCTCAGTCAGGTCTTTCCGGTTCATGTAGGAGGTCATGCTTTCATCCTATCCTTCGCCTGGCCCTTCTCAAACCTGGGTGTTGAGGAACATGAAAGGCAGGTTCTGGTGAAGGATGTTGATCAGGGCAGCCCGCGTATGTCCCATGCCCATGGCCGGTCCGAACTCCAGGTTGGCCGGAGTGAAAACGGCCGGATGCTGCGCATTTTCGGTCACCTGATACCGCATATAGAGGTAAGTGACGTCCTGGGTCCGCCCCGCCGGCGATGAGGAAATCCTTGGCTGTCAGCCCCTGCCCGCTCACGGCCGAGGAGAGCACGCTGGCCGTTCCCGCCGGATCCGTGAGGCCGCCGTGGGGATGCAAGGCCCAGGAGCTTTGGGCGACCGGTAGGAAGTAGGCCATTTTATCCAAATCGTATTGGAAGCTGTACCGGGTGGCGGCCGACCCCATGGAGAACCGCCGAAAGCCCGGGTGCGGGCGGCTGGCCGATACCCGGCCTTGTCGAAGCGGGTGGTATACGTGCGGTATGGCCTTCGACGGCCCGGGGACCGGAATCGTGGAAGAGACTCGCTGCTGGGCGAACCGCTTGACCAAAGGCCCAGGCGTCAGGCAGGTAGCTCTCCCCGTAGAAGGATCGGTCCGGATAATATTCAGAAGACAAGATGGCCGGGAGCCAAGGATTTGTCGGCGATCATGTGGTCCAGGGAGTTTGATGCCGGCGGTGGACCCGGTCCCCCGTCTGCCCAGGTAGGCTGTGAATCGCCACTGTGCATGCATGATGTACATGACGTTGTACTTCATCCAAGGCCTGCCTTCGCACGGCGGGCAGATAGACCGGCCCGCCTTCCGGTATTCCTTCCCTTGGTAGGTGGTGGTGTAGGTGACTCTCCACCTTCCCCGCTGGTCCACCGGCAGGAGGTGGAGAGAGTCAGGGGTCGGCCGGTAGGTTTGGATACCAGTCAGCGTCGTCTTGGCCACTAAGGCGCGGACCAGATCCTGATAATCTTTGAGCTCACGACCCGCTTGGGCCGCGCAGGCGCGCGCCTCCTCGCTCGGCGGCTTTCTTGCAGGGCCTGGTCTTCGCCGCTTTTTGCCGCCTGGCCCCTCCTTGGTCGTCGGGCCCCTCTTGGCCACTTTGCCAGTGGGCGGATGTTCGCTTCCGGGGAACCGGCCTCTTCAGGACCACAGGAAGCGAAAGACCGGCAGGAGGCAGACCGCGAGAAGGAAGGCCAAGCCTTTGATCAGGAAAGAGGAGCCGTCCTTCATGACGGCAGCGGCGCGAATCGCGAAAAAGGCATAAAGAAAACATCCCTGCGTCGATTGGATGTCTTCCTGAATCGAATGCCCATGGTGCCTCCTTAAAACGATGGTCGGTTATGCAGTTTTACCTGCCGCTTTACATCGGCGACTTCCGTCGCTTGTGGCAACCTCGTTCCTATCATCGCTTCCATCGTCATATTGCGTCGTTTTTACCGGGCGAAGAGGAGATGCCATAGCCGCAGATGGCGCCGCAGATCGGGGCGATGACCGGGATCCAAGCCTCACCCAGCGGGAACCGCCCTGTGGGCGATGGGGACCATCTGGTGGAAAAGACGGGGCATCAGGTCGCGGGCTGGGTTCATGGCGGCGCCGGTCGGACCGCCCATTGCGGCGGCGATCAAAGCGGCGACCAGGGCCACGATCGTGATGAAACCGGCGGCCTTGAGGTCTTGCCGGCCATGTTGAGGACCCGAAGATACCCAGGACCAGCATCATGGTGGCGAAGAACTCGCTCACCAATAGTTGAGCTTGGATTCATTGGCGTCGTTGGTGGCGAAAAACGCCGAAAATAGTCGCCAGGGTCCTCTTCCTTCCGGAAATAGGGGTAGTACATGAAGTAAACCACGGCGGCGCCGATGAAAGCCCCGACCAGTTGACCCAGGATGTAGAGGCGGGACTCGGCCCACTTGAACTGGCCATACACGGCCGAGGCGCAGGGTGATGGCGGGGTTCAGATGAGCGCCGGAGACGCCGCCGAAGATCATCACAGGCAGACCGATGGCCACGCCGGAGCCCAAGGCCACGTTGAGCCAGCCGGCCCTTTGGCCTTGGATCGCTTTGAGATTAGCCGCGGCGATAGAGCCGCATCCGAAAAGAACGAGCATGGCGGTGCCGATGCATTCGGCGAGTACGCGCATCCACAAACCGTATTCCATAATTTCCCTCCCACGAGAATTCATCTCGCTTGTTCATGAGCGGCGCCCGTTCTGTGCCGGCGGCCGCTCCTTGATTTTCCACCTGACCAGCCCGTCACGTCCGCGATTCATGGCCGTCGGTACAGACGGGTTCACCGCTCGACCTAAACCCCATGCTATCCGCACCGAAGGAGCTTTGCCCAGCGAAGGGAAAACCAGTATCAATTTTTACACTTTCAGGTATATACGGAATCTTCATGCTTTGGAATTCATCCATCTTCTCCCGCAGGACCCCCTAGGATGAAGGTGACCGATGATAAACGAGAGAGACGAGTCCCTTGATGATTGATTCCAGCGTTTTCCGCTATTTTTCCAGCGCCGTCGGCATAGCCTGCTCCCTGGTCTATTTCGTGATCATGATCATCCTGCATATCAGGAGCCAGGGAGTCTCTGACACCCGTCTCCCATGCGGTCAGCGATTACAGGGGTCGGTCCCAGCCGACCTTGGTTCCTCGGAGCCGGAGCCATGACCCTTCTCAGGAACCTCTCCCTCCCTGCTCGTCATGGCCACCTGGCTGGCTATGGAACCCATACGGCTGCGGTCGCGAGTCCTCTGGCTCTCTCCATCGTCGGCCACCTGGGTGGGCCATCTTCCCACCGACTTGGAAGGCTCCAAACGCACAGTGAAGGGGCTGACCCACCTTTTGCTTCGCTTTGTCCTGCAATTCACGGCGGTGGCCATCTTCATCTTCGACAGCGAATCACGGCTTTCCTCCCTCATCCCCTCTTGCATGGGCCTGGTGGGCGTGTTGATGGTGATTATCCGGATCGGCTTGTATGGATTGGTGGCTGCCATGATCCTGCCTTTCCTGAAACGCTTTTTCGGCCTGCTGGAAAGGACCTACCTGTACAGCGCGAACCTCTACCTGCTCCTCTTGGCCGTCTTCGCTTTCGCCCACTGATGTCTGCGACCTTTTGCGCTTACGACCACGGTTGAGGCAGCGACCACCAAGGATTCAAGAAGATGCCGAGAAGATACTAAGAAGATACAAGGTACTCTGGCATAGAGAAAGGGCCCTGCCGGAATCGAATCCGACAGGGCCCCAGCCATGTCAACTCATCCATCCTTATCTTCCCTCCCCCATCAGCAGACGGGGAAGAAGAAGCCGGGAGTGGGTTGTGTTTATTGGAGGCGGCGGCGCAGGCTCAGGGCTACTCCGGCGGTCAGCAGGAGGGCCAGGAGGCGATGGCGAACACCGTGGCGTTCACGCCCGTCTTGCAACACCGGGTGACGCGGGGTCACCGGCTGACGGCTTGCGCGGGGTGGGAGGAACCCGGGCGTGTGCTTGTTGGTGATGGTGAAGCCGTCGGCGGCAGGAGCCGAGACACCGTGGCGGTATAGCCTTGCGCGTCGATCACCTCCTTGACCGTGTGAGGCGATCTTCCTCCGCCTTGCATTCACCGCCAAGCCCGTGAACCGGTGGAGGTCCACTCGTTCGCGGCGTTCAACACCACCGGAGAGCCGGAGGCCCTGGCCGTCCGCGATACAACTGCACCTTCACCGAAGCCCGGGCGCACCCCGTCCTGGTTGATTGGCGTCGTCACTTCTTGACCACGGACACGCTCGTCTGGCCGGAGTATAGGGAGTTCTCGATGTCCAAGCCCTTGACGGAAGGAGTGTACCCCTTGACGGGGTCCTCGCTCACCGTGTAAACGATCTTCCGGCCGTTGGCGTACACGGGCACGCTCGGCGAACGAGTACTTCCACCCGCCGGCGGTCTCGCCTTCATCGACTTCACCTTCTGCCCGTCGGCCAGCAGGTTCACCGTGATCGACCCGGACGCTTCCCATCCCTGATCATCCTTGTCGTTCCAGGTCTTCGACCGGACAGGCTCGTCACCGCGGGCGTGTGCTTGTTGGTGATGGTGAAGCCGTCGGCGGCGGAACCGGACACCGTCGGCGGTATAACCTTCCGGGCGTCCACCTCCTTGACCGTGTAGACGATCCTCTGACCCTGGTTGTATTCCTTCAGGCCGGTGAATTCATGGCTCCAGCCGTTGGCGGTGTTCAAAACCACCGGTTCGCCGGAAGTCTGGCCATCGGCATAAAGCTGCACCTTGACGGAGGAAGGACGCTTACCGTCCTGGTTATCGGCGTCATCCCACTTCTGACCACCTTGACGGAAGTGTCGGTGACACGGTCGGTGATGCAGACGGAGAAGGATTTGGCCTCGTTGTTCAGCTGGTCCGCGGTCACCTTGACGGGGTCGGCCTTCTGGTAGCCGGCAGGGGCTTCGGTTTCGGTGAGGGTGTAATCGTCGCGCAGCAGGCCGGTCAGGGAAAGCCGCGCCGTTGGCGTCAGTCGTCATGGTGCCGACGGTCTCGCCGGAACGGTCGCGGGTGACGGTGAACTTGGCCCCGGCCAGGTCCTTTCCATCTTCACCTTCTTGTTGATCTTAATGGAGTAGTTGTAACCGTTGGCCTCGCCGGAAGCGGTCTCCCAGGTGGTGCGGTTCGTATACTCATGCTTCTCGGTCTGCCCGGGGTAAGTCATTCTGATCTTGTTGTCGAAGGCCTCATGATTGACCGGGGTGTGGTTCAGCTTGACGGTGTACTTGATGTAGTAACCGTTGGTGCCGATGTCGCCAAGAGGAACGCTGAAGGCGGTGTTCGTATCGTTGAATTTGATGGCGTCCTTGTAACGGCTGGTGACGTCACGGCCACCATTCATTTCCAGGCCACCGGCCTTGTTGATGAAGAACTTGCCTTCGATGAAAGCGAAACTGTCCTTGTCATAGGTCATGCCAGTGCTCTTGAGCTGATCGGAAATGGTCACCCCATGCAGGTCAGTCCCCTTGCCGTTGATACGGACCCAGTATTGCAAAGTGTTGTCCGTAACGTTGATGGAGGCCCACTTGCTGAGGACTTCCTCAGGGTTGTCGCCGGTCCACTTGCCATAAGTGATCTCACCGGCGTTCACGGTGGGCTCGTTCACGTCGATGCTGAAAAGGAGTGGTCGTATGGTTGGTGTTGTGCTGCTTGTCCGCCTTCACCGAGCGACGATCCTACCGGTGATGTCGGAGTTCTTCTCCACATAATCGGTATAGGGTCGTAGTCAACTTGCCGGTCTTCTCATCCATGTGGGCGTGGGCGACAACATTGCCATCACTCGATTTGACGTCAGTCGATGGAACGGTTGAAGACGAAACCTTCAGGAAGGGAGATCGTGGAAGTATCGCCCATTGATCTTGTGTTGGGAAGCTTGAGAATTCATCACCAGATCGGTGGTGGACCCGATTGAATTCACTTCCTTCTGGTCAGAGACGCATCGGTGATGATGTTGTCCGAAAAGCTCAACCGCATAGGTGACACGAGGGGCAGCGACGAAACCTGCCACAAGCATGGCGATGGCGGACACCAATGCCACCATCAGCCGTACGATTTTAGACTGATACAAACGAGGAATCCCTGGTCTGTAGTCCCTGAAATCTGGGAAGACATCCAAATCGCCTTTCTCTCATTGATTTATATTTTGATTCTGTTATTAACCTTGTCACGTGTTCATTCCAGCCTCTCGACTCTCACTAACATCGTTGATGGGTTCTCGGACGGAAAAACACGCGTGCTTGATATTCTAGTACGACGTTTGACAATAGTCAGCGACAAATTGATGCTTTTTCATCCTCATTCTGAGACGATTTCATGAAAAGCTCAATAAAAGCTCAGCACTCAGACATGATTATGAGTACTGAATGTAGGGATTAAGCCAATCCGTCAGTACTGTATCTGATGATTATCCAAATGAGCCCCTTCCTGGGCCGCCTGACGATTGATCGGAGCCGCGTTGATCAGGACAGCGTCGCCCAAGGGGGCGGGGGTGACCCCATAACCAGGACGGGCCATCATGCTGGGATGCTGATAGCCATTCGCCTGAGCCATCCGCCAGCCCGAGGCGTTCTGGGCCTGGGCCCTGGGGATTGCTGTCAAAACGGACCCCGGCGGAACGGGAAGGCAGGGCCATCAGGACCAGGTAGCCGATGGTGGACAAGATGAAGATGATCGCGCCGATCCGGTTGGTGGAGGACAGCCCTTCCGCAGGACGATTGTCTTGGTTGAGGAGAAGGCCAAGGCAGGCGACGGCGACGGGGACGAAAAGCCACCAGCCACGCAGGTTCTGGTCATGCAGACGCCTCACGGCGACCGTCAGGGCCGGCAGGAAGACGCAGACCGCGGCGAGGAAGAGAAGCCAGTTCCCAACCTTGCCGGGAATCAAGGCGAGGAGGAAGAGGACGGCGAAGTTGACCAGGAAAGGCCACCAGTATTCGCTGCGAGAAGCCCGGCCGGAGAGGACCACGTAATTCAGCCAGAAGCGCTTGATCGCTTCGACAAAAGGAATCCCGTACCAAGGCTGGTTGTCCGCCGCCCGAGGACGTTGAGGCTGCTGGGCGGTGGTCTGAGAGACTGCTGGACCGTCGCTGCTGAATTCGAGATTCCTGGAATCGCTGGAACTCTTGAGACTTCTAAGTCGCCACAGCCCTGAGGCTGGGGCTGGGCTTGGCTGACCTGGCGCCGGCTGATAGCCATTGCCATAAGAGGGGTTCTGCTCTGGTAGGTTCTGCTCTGGGATTGACATGCTCTTCTCCAATGCGGGTTCTGGATGTTCTGGTCTATCGATTGGCGTTCTTGCGGTATTCAGTAGTGCTCTTCTACCTGTCGTTGTCGCGGGAGTCCCGGTTATCGCAGGGATTCAGTCTTCGGCGGCCTCGCCTAAGCTGCGGGCAGCTGCTCGACGACGGTCTGGAGCCGCTTTCCTCCGGGCCTGCGCGATCACAGTTCGAGCTGCGGGGAGGCGGCGACCTGGGCGGCGAGGGCCCCGATCCAGACCGAAGGCCCGTCCGGCGGTCGCCCGCCCCAAAAGAGCGAATTCAAAGCGTAAGACTCTTATCCAGTGAGCTTGTCCCCTTTCATGCGAGACGGACCTTGGCCTGGGTCAGATGAGCGCGGTCGATTTCGTTGCACTCGTTGTCGAAAAGGACGCAAACCCGTTCTCATCCACCCCAGATAACCATTGGAGCAATCTGGGTCAGCCCATGCTGGGCGTGGATCCCATAGGCCCAGTAAGACCACCGGGGGGCGGAGTTTTGAGGAGCGTTCTGATAATCCTGATATTCTGGCATGCTCTTTTCTCTTTCGGACGTTTTCGGCGAGGGAGACTGAGCACCCTCCTAATAGGTGAAAAAGGGCTGGCAGGGAGGCAAGGTCCCAGGTCAAATCGGGATTCTCAGCAATCAGACCGGCTCCCCCAGCTAGCAGGATAAAGGAGCTCGAAAAAGAAAAAGCCGATGGCTTCTGTCTGAGAAAGGCCAACAGTCAAAGTCAACATGTTTCCGGATGACACGGCATCCGATAACCGTGCCCCCTGAGGGACTCGAACCCTCGACACGCGGATTAAGAGTCCGCTGCTCTAGCCAGCTGAGCTAAAGGGGCATTTACCTGAGCGTGAGATGCTCAGGACGGCTCTCTTACGAGAACCGAGTATTCACTATACTCATTATAACGACGGAGGCAAAATCCGGCGTGTTGCGTGATCAGAACCATCGGTTTCAGCCGCCGTTTTGGATCACTGACCTCAAACCCCGTTTCAGACGATCTTGGGCATGGGGATGGCGTCAAAAGACGTGGTCAGGTTGACCGAGACCACGCCGGAGCCGGCGTTGATGGACACTCAAAGTGACCATGCGCTCTCTCTCGAAGGCGGGAAGTCATCATCGGTCATGGTGGCCGATTTGGCGCACAGCGTCAAATCATCCAAAGCGATAGCCCGCCTGCTGGGCCAGGTTCCGGGCGATGGCCAAAGACTCATCGAACCCCTCTTTACGCGACGGATCCGGTCGCCGGAACCCCGTAGGCGTTTTCGATGGTCCAGGCGACCTTTGTCAACAAAAGGCATGCCACGGTGGGAGCATAGGGGTATCGGAGCCGAAGCCGTGGCCGAGTCGGAAAATCAGAGCTGAAGCCGGACCTGAAGCGAGATGAAAAGTCATCAACTGGAGCCTAATCCCTTCTCCCCATCGCGGAAAAGGTTGCGATGATCGGATCGGGTGGAAGCACCTGATTCGGAGGCCGTCCGGCGCTGGGGCCGGGACCTGGTCGTCCTCCTGCCCAGAGATTGATGAGGGGAAGGTGGGATGCCCAAGGATTCAACCGGCGCACATGGAAGGGGTAGCGCCACTGGAGGGCAGGGTCATCGCGCCAGGTGGAAGCCCGGGTGACCACCACGGCGGCGGCCGGCCACTGGGCCCCGCTCTCCCGGGCGGCGATATCCAGCCATTTCTGGGCCCCGGCGTCGGCTACCCGGCTTCGACCACGACCAAGTCATGCAGGGGGTAAAGCAGGTCCACCGCGGAAAGCCGGAATGCCCAAGGAAACATTGGCGAAAGGCCCGCAATGGATATAGACCAGGCTGCCTTCGGCCGTCTCCATATAAAGCGGGCTGCACGGCGTTGCCCACCACGCGGACGATCGGTCCACATCCACGGTCACGCACGGCGATCGGTTTGCCTTCCTTGCTGCCGGCCAATATGGAGCCGATGCGGTCTGCCAGCTCCTGGGCCGAACGGGACAGGACCACGATCTGCATAAGCTCGCAGGCTGGGGTGATGACCACCCGCTCGGGCGGCTGCCCCCGTCCACCTATGGAACGCAGAGAACGGGAAGGGGTCTCTCCGATACGCGGGGGATGAAGATCCGGTCCAAGACCCTTCATCCACGGCCTTCTCGCGAAAGCGGACCAGGAGGTTCTGAGCGGCGGCGTGCGGGCCATCTCCCCGGTCAGACCCCAATCGGCCAGCTCCGCCTGAGACAGGCTGGCCTGCCGCCCCGGAAGCCCGTCTTTGGACCCGGCGGCGGTGATACCTATGCTCGGTTGCCCTGAGGACGGCTGTGCATCTCGCACGCGAGCGCGCAAAGGCGTCGGATCAAGGCGATGGTGGTGGTGGTCTTGCCTTCCCAGGAGAGCCTTCAAGGGCGTGTCAGCGGTCACCAGGATCACCTTGCCCTCTTTGCGGGGAGCGTCTTCGTGGGTTTCAGATAATCCAGGTGGTCGAAAGCGTCGATCTTATCGAGTCCCCGTAGAAGTGACGTAATCGGCAGCAGAACGATTGTGCGGAGAAATGGTCATCGATGTATCCTTGCGTGAACTTCCCTGGGTCGGTATTTCCAATCTATCGGCTCTGGGGGATGAAAAGAGGGGCTTATCCGCAAGTGGACAAGCCGCAGAGGAGGAGAATCGGCGAATCAGTGGTCGGACGGGTGAAGCCGTTCTTCATGCCCATGCTGGTGGTGTGAAAGCACCTTGGCCAGCAGGTCATCGGTCTCGCGCTTGCCACCTGGAGAAGTCCTCGTTGGCCTTCCAACAAATCATGGATGGCGGGGGATCCCATGTCGTTGCTTCCACGGAGCCGGACGCCACCAGCTCTTCGACGGCCGCGTCGTTCTTGGCCACGAAGGCGTGGAGAGGCCGCCCAGCTTTTCCTGATAGCGGTCGATGTTGGCCGCAGTTGTCGTTGAATTGGGCGTCTACCAGGCGGCGATGATGCAGTCGCCCAGTAGAGTTATCCGTGCTGGGAGTCGCGGTTTTCGCCATGGCTAGTGGCCGGGGTGGTGGTCACGTTGGGATGAGGGAACCAGGGCGTTGAAGACGTTGGGAAGAGAAGCAGGTCCACTGGATGGCGGGCGCTTCCGGTATGTAGGCCGCAGCTGGATGACGCAGAGGGTGGTTGGTCCGGTTGATGCCGATGGGCCGGAAGAGGAACGGTGGCCGCAGTCCCAGTTTTCCGTAGGGGTCGTAGTCGGTCCCCTGATGAGTGGGAGCTAGGACGTGTTTGACGTCTTCGATGGTGATTTTCCGCTCGGGCTGGCGGCACCGATCGTCGTCATGGCGGGGTGAAGTCGGCGTCGATCCGTCCCAGGAGGGCGTCCAGGGGTTGAAGAAGCGCTGGATATACCAGGCGCGTGGACTGTTATAGACGTGGTCGGAGTCGGAATGGGAGCCGAAGGCCCAGCGGGGGTTGAAAAGGCTGCCGTGTTCCAAGGCCAGGTCCAGATGATTGTCGGCGATGAACTCCAGCATGTCTTCCGAGCACATGAAGTCTTTCTGCTCGCCGAAGGCGTCAAAGTCGAATTCGTCGATGCCCAGCTGGTTGGAGCATGGTCACGTAACAGTCATCGGGCACGCGGCGGGCGATCCAATGATGACCGCCTACGGTCTCCACCCACCAAATCTCATACACGTCGGAGATGGCGATGCCGTTCATCTCGTAAGTGCCAACGGTGCGCAGGATCTCGCCGTAGCGCTTGACCCCTTCGCGTGCGGTGCGGACGTAAGGCAGGACCAAGGTGAGGATGTCCTCTTCGCCGATGCCGCCGGGGATTTCAGGCTGGCAGTCTTCCTCCCTTCCTTGCCGACCGTGACCGCACAGCTCGACCAAAGGATCGGCGCCCGAGCACGCGCCTCATTGCTGGTGATGGTCTCGGTATCGGAGATGGCCACGTCGCATTCGTTGACGCCGTGGGATCCCCAGATCCCCTGGGCGCGCAAGGCGTCGGGGACGGCCGTGTAACGAAGGGGGTCATCGGGTAGGTCCAGCTCGGCATGGCTGATGACGGCCCGGCAATGGCGGGGTTGGTCTTCCGGCTTGACGAGGACGAATTCTTTGGGGGTGAACTCGCCGTTGGGCGAATCCTCGTTGCGAGCGATGATAGTCGAGCCATCATAGCTGGCGTTCTTGCCGACCAAAACAGTGGTGCATGCATCGGTTTTCATTCTCCTTTGTGTTTATCGAAATCCACCATTACGTGGCCATCCCCGCATACTATGTCTCGCAGGGACTCGAGGCCCTCAATATAGGAAACAGAAAGGGCGGGAGTCCTTGAGCCAAGGGTGGGGTTCAGGTCCAGGGTCTAATTGCGGCCTGTCAGCCAGATGGCGTCAGAGTCCACCGCGTCTGGCAGATCCGCAGCCCATCCCGCAGCTCGTTCAGCCAGCAGCCTTCCTTGAGCTCTGGCAGGGGGTTTCGTGGTGGCGTAGACGGTCAGCATGTAATCATGGGGCTGTCCGGGCTGAGGGCCATTGTAGCGCTGATGGAGCAGCGGATTATCGAGACCAACAAGCGGAGGCCTGGGGAATTGCGGCCTTGGACCGCTTCCGGCACCATGGACTGCAACTGGTTGGAGGATTCTCCGGGATGTGCAGGGCGTGGGAATCGTTGAAATCGAACATAAGGGCGTCAATGGGCGGGTTGGCCACCGACCAGTGGATCCACTGGAAGCCGCAGACGGGAATGGAATCATCATCCGAAATTCCCAATGCAGATAATGAGCGCCGGGTTCACCCATCCAGGTAGAAGGAAAAGAGACCGTGAATCCTTCAGTCAGATTATCGCAGGGGCCGCCTTCCCATAGTCATCGGGGATCGTCGTAAAATCCGTTGACACTCGCATCATGCGCCGCCTTCCTAGAGAGCCGTCAATCATAGGACCAGAACCTGACGGTCACCGTCAGGCTGACTCTTTCACTTTATCGAACAGGCCGATAGGAAAGCCATTTTCCGCATTTTGACAGGTTTTCCTTCCTCATTTGGCAAAAAGCGAAAACGCTCGTGAAATCATCCGGCATCAAGCGGACAGGAAAGACAAAAGCCAAAAGCCTCCACCACCAGAAGAGGAGAACCTTGCGGGGCCAAGCGGCGGCGGGCCAGATCGACGGAGCGGATGTTGGCGATGACCCGCTGACGGCTCAGGCCAGCAGCCATGTTGATGATGGCGGTCGCGTTCTCTTTTGATTGAACTAGGCCGGGAAAGGCCTCGGCCCCGTTTGGACGATGATCATGTCCCGCCAGACGCTGGAGAGTTGTGGTCGAAACGGTCAAGCACGTCCCGGTCAGACGGGTGGTCCGCCGCCGGACATCCTCCTTCTTGCCGATGAGTTTGAAGTCGCCCGCAAAGCGGCAGGGATCTTGTCTTGAGGCCGAGCCCATTGACGTCAGGAATTCCTGCGTCCGCCTATCCACATCCGCCTGGACGGAAGCGGCCGCCTGAGACTCGGGCCCTGTCCACCAGGAGCAGCCAGGATGACAGCCGCAGGCCTTGGCGCAGATCCAGCGGTGGGAAACCATGTCGATTTCGTCGCGAGTCGGCCACACTTGAATCATCCCGGAATAAAGCCGGGCGATGCTCATATGGCCCTCGGCCAGGCGGAGCGCAACGGTCGGCCAAAGGCTTCTCCACCGATCGGTCTTCTGGAGTGAAACCCGGAAATGGCCATGTCGCGGGGGATGAAGGCTAGCGATATGACGACCAGGTGCAGGACCGGATGGTCAGCGGGACGTCTCTAAGGGCTGGGGCGCAAAGGAGCCAGATGGGTCCGGTCGGCCGGCTCTTCCACTCTTTCAGGAGGACGTTGCGGTCCGCTCCAGCGATCCGCGTCACATACCTCGATGATGAGGATCCGCCAAGGCGGTCGCAGCACCGTACTCGGATTTGGCCACCAGAGCGTACTTGCACGATGGAGATGGTCGCCTCGACCCGTGGCCGGGATGGTCGATAGCGGTGCTCTTCATGATCAGGCAACGGGTCGGGCGTGGCCGCAACCGCCCTTGCGGACATCCAAGAGCGGCAGCGAAAGCCCGGGCGACTTGGGAGCGACCAAACCAGCCCTGCAACAGCCAGGATTGGGACAGGGTCTTTTGCCTCTCAGCCTGATGGAGGTGGACTGACGAGGCGGAGGCGATGCGAGAGGGTCGACGTGGGCTTCTGCCCGACGGTGGAATCCTCTAGACGGAAGAAAGCATGGTCATCTCGCATCCGTCGAGCTTTCCGTTCGCCCGTCAGCTTCAAAAGATGAAGACGAGGCAGGAAGCGGCCAGCAGGCAGCGTCCGCAGTTCAGACGTGATGAGCACTGCCACACCTGGTCGATCGGCTGGCTGGCATCGATGACCCGGAACCGGTCAGCTCCCCTCCAGCCAAGGGCCAGACAGCGCCTGCCCAGGCACGGTCGAAGAGCGCCTCCAGAGGACTACGAGCCTATCCTGGCTCTCCGCAAGCGTTAGCGGGACTGCTGGAAGGACGCGTCACGAGGTGAGGTGCGGTCCCGGCCACAGGTCGCCGGTGGCCCAGTGAGATGACTGAGTCGGCACGTCAGCCAGGGTCAGCCCCGCCGCCGGCGTAGCCAAAGAGGAGTCGATGTAACGATCCGAGACGACCAGCGCAGGTCCAGGGCGGGTCGTTTATCTGCGCTACGTGCTGGGCCGGGAAGCCGCGTAAAACAAGGCCTCCGTGCGAGCCTCATCCTCCCCATGCAGAAGGATCTGGCGGCATCGCGCCCAGCGGGTGCCGCGCTGAGCTCGCGCGTCACGAACCGACCTGCCTTTGTTCGAGGCAGATGGGCTTTCAGACGTTTGACCTGCGATTGTCGCCCACCCGTCCACTCCTTCGCGATGGAAGAAGCCAGGCATCAGGCGGCCTCGGCCTTTCCGGAGACGGGCGTGGACTAACGGTCGTACTTTGTCTTCGGCTGCGGTTGCTGTCTCCTGGATCCCCCGACAGGTACGCTGCTTTGGAAGAGACCCAGCCGCCCTTTGCCGCCAGGAGGCGCAGCCTCGGCCGGCTCGACGGATTCGGCCGTGTACTGCTCGGGCAGGTGCGGCTGGTCTCCCCATCGGCGATGCAGACCCGTCAGTTCACGTGCTGATGGTCACGGCCTTCCCGGTCTCGGGATCGTCCCCAACTCGCGCAGGGAAACGGCTTATGGCGGACCGGGTCCGACGGCCGTACTTCGGTTGGGCATACAGTTCCTGCGCTTTGGGCCAGGCCGATCGAAATCTCATCTTCGCTGGCCAGGAACGGGTCTCGGACTTGCCGTCAGCGCGCGAGCTCAATTGCAGACTTCGTAACGGCAGTGTTGCTAGAATCTCCACCGAGACCGCCCGTCTCTTGCTGGTCTCTTCCACCGTCCCTCACCAGGCGGCAGGGTGCAGGCGCAGTGCCTGGTCGAGGCTGACGTACTCGGATCCATGGTCTTGAAGAGGAGGCCATCTTCGGTCGTCCTGCCCTTCGACGACCAAGGCGACGTGCGCGGCCGAACCGCCGGAGCGGACTACCACCGCGCTGGTGTCCGGGTCCGGTCCCCAAAACGCGCCCGGCGGAAGTGTACTCGATGAGGTCATGCCCACGTCCACCGTCAGCTCACATCGGAGCTATGGTGCCGAGGATCGAGGCCCGCTTCGGCTGGCCATCGGACCAGGTTCTTGGTGCTCACTCCAGGTAGGGCCGTAACGACCCCACCCTCACCGCAAAGCCGTCCCGCGATCTCGATGGTGATCACCCGCGTCGATCCCACCCACTGCGCCACTTGGTCACGCAGGCCTTCATGGGCCTCCTGACGTCGCGGGCAGCCTCTTGCCCGAGCCGGCGAGAGAGTCGGACAGCCACTGCTTGCCAGACTCGCTTGCCTTGGGCGATCTGGTCAAAACCGTTCTCCGCTGCGGGCGGTGAAGGCGTAATCCACATATCTGAGGGAGATTCTGCTCCAGCAGTCATGACAGCGAAGAGCCAGCCAGGAGGATGAGGGCCGGCCGTCATGTTCGTAGACATAACCGCGGTCGATGATGGTGGAGGATGATGCTCGCATGGGTGGAAGGCCGGCCGATTGATCCTTGGCTTCGTGGTCTGAGCCGGGAGCTTTCGGTGTGGCAGGCCGGAGATCTGGGTCTCGCGCCCGGCCGGACCACGGCCTGGGCTCTCTGAGGACGTCCCACGCCCATCGCGGCAGGACTTCGTCATCGGGTCCGGTCGGAGGCCGACCCGGCGGAATCGGACCTGGAGGAACGGGAGAGAGCCGGTCCCGGCCTTCCCATAAGCCCTCAGGAATCGCGAACGACGACGGTCCCGGAAGACTGGAAAACGACTTCGTCCAGGCCAGCGGCGGCCGGAAAGCTTCACCGTCGCTTCGTGGAACCGGTGGCGTCCGCCATCTGAGAAGCCAGCGTCCGCGCAGATCAGCCCGGACAACTTGAGTCGACTCAGTGCGGGACCTTCCCTCCAAAGAGCTCGGGGCTGCAAATGGGCGGCCGGACGGCTGCGTTCATGGGCCTCTGGGCATTTGCTGAGGTGGTGGCGTACTGTCGGGCTTCTCCGGATAGGTAAGAGAGTCCCCTTCTTCCTCACCTCTTCGCGAGGCGCGCGACTGGCGGAGAAAGTGAGTGACCGAGTCGGTACGCACGTAGAGTGATAACCGCCCCTGCGCGGGCCCGGAGCCGCCCTCATGGCCGCGCGGGACGAACATGCCCAATGCCGCTCGCCCGCACTGCTGCATGCGTGGAAGTGGTGAAAGGCGGCACGGGACGGCGGCGGTGCAGCTTGGTCTCCAAAGAGACGGACCGTGGAAATCTCGCGGCGATGAAAGCTGACAGATGCGGGTCGGCGTCGGCCTCGATCAGGTGAGCGACCTGATCTTTTGACCGCGGTCGGCGTCGGCTGGCCTTGTGGTCGAATTTTTGGAAGTGGGCACCCGCCTTGCTGACGGAAATCAGCTGGGATTTGAAGGAGGTTCCACGGTCTCGTCGCCGGTCACCTTTGACCTGACGTTCACTTCCATCCGCCATACCGCGGGCGACAGTAGCCACGTCTCGGTAAGGCAGTGCGGACGGCCATGCGTTCCGCTCCCGCTGGACGGTAAGGCCAGGTGGCCACGGACTGGACATGACCGGCGGATGAGCCCAGGCCGACCTTGCGCCGAAGAACGAGCTCGTACCCGCCACAGACGGTCCAGGACCGGCGGGTCTCCTGGGCGTCCACCATCGTATCATCCACCTGCCGGGTCTTGCCCTAGGGAAGCGGCAAGATGGCGTTCTTGGTGATCTCATGGAAGACCATGCGTTTGACTGGGACATGTGGGCTTGAGGGTCTGGACCAGATGCCGGACGATGGCCTCCCAGTCCTCATCGGTGGCCAGGTAAGTTCATCGGCTGTTTTCAAAGCCTTCTTCAAGTCGGAGACGGTCTTCTTCTTGTCTTTGCCAGAGCCACGTAGTGAGGGAGGAAGCCGTCGTCACGTCGACGCCGAACTTGCCATACCTGGCCTTGTCCTCAGCGGTTTGAGGGATTTGGGCCAGGTCACTGATGTATGCCGATGGAAGCCATCACCGTGTAACCATCTTAAGTATCCACCGATCTTCAAGGAAGCTGGTCCGGAACTCCACAATCACAAGTTTGTTTCCCCAGTCATTTAGGGCCCTTTTACAGCGGAAAACCGCTGAACTTTTCTCCATACATGCTGGCACCTCTGTGCGGTCTCCCCGCCGGAAGCGTCGCCTCCCGGCGGAGGGCTTATAGCTCGGTTACCAGCCAGCAGACAGTGGCTACCGGGCGACCCGCAGACTGATCACCGCCAGTCGGCGATTACCGCGGGCCGGTCACCACTCTTTGGGAGGGCCAGCGGGTCGAGCAATCGGCACGGGACAAGGGCGAAGCCGTGGCTTGCCTCATGCAGGCCAAGATGCCGAAGGAAAGGGCGCTACCCCATGGAAAGCATGGACGTGACGTTGACCTGCCGGGTGTGAGCTGGAGCCTCCACCGTGATCGACGGCTGGCTGCCGGAACCGGCGTAGCAGGCGGTGGCCAGCATCATCACCCCCAGAAGCAGTCATGATCGTGGCGATGATTTGCAGGCTGGGCGAAGCGCGTTGCCAGGGGGCGTGCCGGGCCACGGGTAAAGGCAAGACGATCAAGAGCCAGGCCGGCGATGAGGGAGGATGGCCATGATCACGTCAGTGAGACGGTGCCATTTATCAGAATGACGCTGAAGGCGACCCGAGGACCGGGTGGCGACCGAGGGAACTCCAGCCGCGCGCAGGCAGCGCGAGCACGGCCATGACCAAGATGACCCGGCCGCCGTCATCAAGGCCATCATGGCCGGAAGGGCGGAATTCTGCGGGTTGCTTGATGGTCGTATCCAAAACCGGCCGGGGAAGGACGCGTTTGAGGCCCGAAGAAGAGCGACAGCGAGGAAGGCCAGGGCGCCGAAGACGCCGATCTGCAGAATCGACCGCCACCGGCGACGGTGACCACCAGGACGGACGGACCACGATGGCCCCGCACGGGCCGATGACAGTGGGAGTTGGCGAAGAGAGACGGTTGAGGCGTTGGCGAGCGTACGATACGGTCGAAGGTTCCAGACCCAGTCATCAATTTCTGCCCGTGGTGCGTGCCCGGCACCAGGTGGCCATGAGCCGCCAGGAAGAAGGCCCAGAATCAGGGAGCCGATGACGGCGGACCACCGAGGACGAGTCGCCGGCTTTCCTGCCCATCCTTTCCGGACGGATCCGGCCCTTCTCCTTCAGCTCCATCTGTATGGATTTGTGGATTTATATTGTATGACGGTCCTCCCAGTAACATATCTCCCATAAAACTCCCCGCACCCGTCAGGGCCACTTGCTGCTGCATTCCTGCCCTGGGGATTCGGTGACGTAACGCCACGGAGGAGCTTTCTCGATTATACAGAGACCGGAAAAGCCAAACGGCCTACTTGCCGGCCTTAGGGTAGTCCATGAAGCCAATTGCGCTTCAGGTAGTTCTTGCCGGCGAGTGTCATACTGAATGAGCCTTGGTCCTCCAGCGCTCCTTGGTCTTCCACCCAGGGGCCGGGAGATGTCATGAGCTACCCTGGGGTCAGGTAAAGAATTTTCGACCGGCCGGGATGCGGGTCCAGCCTTGGATCTGATTGATGACCGGGGGCTCCATGGCGGCGACCTGCTCATGCATCTTGGTCAGGAAGGCCGTGTGGGGCTGACCTTGGCGTCCATTTAACACGTAAAGCTGCCATGAAGAAGTTGGGAGGTATTAGGCGGCCAGGTTCTTGGCAGGCACTTGTTTATGGAGCCTTGTTGGACCAGATGAAGTGATCGGATTCGTGCAGGATGACAGGTTCCTGCTGTCTGGGAGGCAGTGGAATAGATGCCGGGCAGGTGGTCCCGTGAAGATGACGGTGATGGGCTTGTCATCTCTTATCAGGCTTTCGATGAAGCCCCAGGTGGCCTGGTCGTCTCCGCCCCATGGCGTAGGTCTGGATACTGGAGGCCTCCTGCTGGCTCAAAGGCTGGTCGGTGGGCTCTTGACCACAATTCATTGTCTTTATACCACTGGTTATAAGGCATATTGGTTCTGCATAAGTGACCAGCTGGATGAACTGGGACTTGGCGTCATGCTTATGCACCTTCTCCAAGGTCTCCTTGTAGAGCCTGCTCGTCGCTGACATAGGGGTGCCAAGGTCCGCTGTACTTGACGTACTGAGGCCGTCAGCAGTGTAGAGGCCGAAGCCGAACTTCTTGTAGTTGGTCCAGCGAAATGTAGTGGACACGTAAGGATGCTGACAGGTCTGACTGGACGGCCAGAAGCCTGGTTGAAGGTCGGCGTCCAGGCTTCTCAGGACCAGCTGCTGGTAGGGGCGGTCGGGGAAAGAATCGAAGTTGGACAGACAGACCGGTCAAGTCTGGTATTCCAGATGGCCGTGCCCCGCCGTAACGGAGGAAAGCATGAGGCCGGACGTGGTCAAGCAACGAGAGACTTGATGTGGGGCAGAGGTCCTTGTTCAAGGAGATCCCCGGAACCGGGTGGGGTCGGCCGGGGACTCGGACAGAACCACGATCACAGTGGAATCGTTGATTCTGGCTGCAGGTCTTGTTGATCTCCGCTGCCTGGGCCAGTGTTGCGGGCCAGGCGGGTCATGAGCTCTCCTGGGATAGCCGTCGGCTCAAATAGCGATCTTGGGGTTGATTGCGCATGAAGGTGACGACCACGCCGTTGTCGTTGGCGTCGATCAGGTTTGTTCTGATGCGCCTTGTCGTCCAGAGCTGGCCATTGCCTTGATGGCCAGAATCCGTGGTGGACATGGCCATGACGGAAGGAGAAGAAAGCCAGCGGCCGGCAAGACGCCACCAGCAGGCGGGCGACGAGGCCCAGGCCTTTGTTGGCCGGGTTGATCAGGGATTTGCGTTTGTCGATTTTCCCGCAGAGGACGGCCGCGACGATGACGCCCAGGATGAGGCAGATCACGCAGATGATGGGCGGGCGGACCCGGCCGGGATGAACTGGGTCGGGTTGCCCGTGTCCTCTCAAGGCCAGACGTGAGGTCGGCGGGGGTGATGGCCTCGTTGCGCACCAGGACCTTCATGCGGTCGATGAAGGCGATCAGGCAGATCAGGCTGAGATAGACCCCGGACGCCACCCAGAAGCGGTTGATGAGGAAGATGAGGACCAGATGACGCCCAGGATGAGGAAGTTGTTGACAGACAGGAGATTCCACCTCGGGGATAGAGGAACATCTTGGAGAAGAATTCCCAGGCCGCAATGTTTGATTTGGCCTGAAGCCACCATTGCATGACGATGACGGCGAGGCGGCCAGGATGAAGACCAGGGCGCGTAACCCCGCAAGGTTCGTGAACAGGCCACGGGGCTTTTGTTCTTTCTATCCTTCTTGGCCTTTGTATCAGCCTTTGGATCGCTTCTTGACTTTCTCGGCTTCCCGGCCTCCGTCTCAGATTCTTCCGAGGAGCGTCGGCTCCACGGCTTCGCGCGGCAGGATCACCCTTGGTGCGGGAGGCTCCTGCTCCTGTCCTCTTTCGATCTTGACCTGTGAGCTCTTCAGCATCTGCCATCGAGACCTGCTCCTCATGCACGCACTGAGTGGCAGCGCTTCGCAGCGTCCCGGACGCTTGGGACACCTCCGTTTCTCCGCCATATCCACGTGTAGCAGCTCTTCTAAAACGATTAGCCACCATGGTACGCAACGATGATGGAAAAATCATAGCCGCAATGGTGGCTCTCTTTTCGATCTTTTACCTGAATCTTTTACGGCTCGAGGGCCAAGTGCAGGCGATCGGCCGACCGGTCGGATCTCCCGGGAGCTACAGCGTGCAGACGTCGCTGCCGGCCGCCTTGGCGGCCTACGTCATCGGTCAGTTCGGCCTCGTTGCCCTCAACCTCGCCCTTGATGAAGGACTCGACCAGTTCACGGGCTTCGTTGTCCCTCATGCTGGACGGCAGGGACTTCATGAGGGCTGCCGGATGGGGCCCGGCCAGGCCAGGGACGACGGCGTCGATGACCCGCCGGCGGGTTGAAGTCCACTTCCAGCTTGTTCCAAGTTCAGGGACATCGCCGGGGTGGTTCCTAGCGGACGAAGCAGACTTGCGGTCATCCAGCCAGGCCACATAGTCGGAAGGACCGATATGAACATGCGGGGATCCATGTCGTGAGGAACGATGAGGTGACGGCGCGGGTCTTGGAAATCTTCTTGGATTCCAGACGGGAGCGCTCCAGCATGTTCATGAAGTCCATGTCGCCGCCCACGTTGAGCTGATAGGTACGGTCCAGACGGACGCCGCGGTCTTCGAAGGCGGGCCATCACGCGGTGGGTGATGGTGGCGCCGACCTAGCTCTTGATGTCATCGCCGACGATGGGCACGCCCGCGTCGCGGAACTTCTGGGCCCACTCGGGGTCGGAAGCGATGAAGACAGGCAGGCGAGTTGACAAAACCGCAATGGGCGTCCATGGCCGCCTGGGCGTAGTACTTGTCGGCTTCCTCGGAGCCCACAGGCAGGTAGGAGATGAGGATGTCGGCCTTGGTGTCGCGCAGGACCTGGGCGACGTCCACAGGCTCAGCCTCGGACTCTTCGATCATCTGACGGTAATAGTTCCCCAGGCCATCCATGGTGGGGCCACGCTGCACGAGCACGCCGGTGGCGGGGACATCGCAGAACTTGTAAGTGTTGTTTTGGGAAGCGAAAATGGCCTCGGAGATATCCTTGCCGCAGCAGCGCCCATCGAAAGCGGCGACAAATTCAATGTCATGGATCCGATAGCCGCCGAAGTTAGGGTGCATGATTCCGGGGATTTTGTCCTCATCCTTGGCATCCTTGTAATATTCGACGCCTTGTACAAGGGAGGAAGCGCAGTTGCCCAAGCCGGCAATAGCAACGCGAATAGTCATAATACTCCTTATTTACCCATCCTATCCACGGGATATCACCGCATATGATACTCCCAAGGACGAACTAAGGAATCAGGCCGGAAAGAGGCAGGCCAGGGATTAGATTAAAGACGCATGTCCCGAAAAAGAACAAGCCTTCGCAGCCGCCAGGACCACCAGAACGGCCCGATCCGCCGGAAAAAGACCGGCGGCGGGGCCCGGAGGACTCGGCGGCGGCAGGGCGAAAAGGAGCGATGACCGGCACGAGGACGTCGGAAGCGGACTCAAAAAGCCGACGAAAAACAGACAGGCCAGGCAAAGGTCCAATCCGGCAGGGGGATCTTTCCATCTTTTCGTAGATTCCTTCGCTCCTCGCGGCGCTCTTCCTGCGTGACCGGCTTCCTGGGAATCACGCCTGGACGACCATCCCTCCTTGAATCCATCGCCCTGGCGCAGAAAACCACGGTCTACTACAGCGACGGGGTCACCCCATCGGCAGCTTTCCGGACCAAAACCGGCAGATCATCCCTGCGCCTGCCATCCTACGTAGGAACGCCGTGGTCGCCTCGGAGGGCCGAACTCTGGACCGACTCGGGCATCGACCTGCGGGGGCATCGCCCGGGCCTGATCAACAACGTGACCACGGCAGCCGTCAAGGGGGATCGACCATCGCAGCAATACGCCGACGCTACTATCTGGGGAGACCACCTCCTACAGGGAAGGTCAAAGGAGGCCTCCTGGCCGAAAATCCTCAGACCCAAGACAAAGGGACGATCTGTGCAAAGCTATCTCAACACCATCTACTTCGGCCACTGAGGCCTACGGAATCAAGCCGCCACCCAGACCTACTTCCATGAGGGACGCCCGGAGGCTGACCATCGACCAAGCGGCCCTCCTGGCCGGAATCATCCCGCCACCTCCCTGTGGGACCCGGCCATCTCCCCAGCTGGCGAGACCCGCTTCCGCAGGAGTCATCCGCATCATGAGGGAGGACGGCTACATCAGCCAGGGGCCAAGCCCAAACCGCCGCCATGCTTAGACTACCGCCCAGCGACTTCGACCGCCTACGGCCAACTCTATGCGGGAGAAAAGGCGCTACCTCATGTGCGCATGGTCCGCCAGGAGCTCCCTGCCAACAAAGACGGCCGATGGTGAACGGGAAGCCATCACCAACAGCGGGGATAAGATCATCACCGCATGGATAAAACAAGCAGGCCTTGATAGAGGGCCACAGTGGACTGTGAAGGACCCAACGCCGTCCCCGATTCCGTCGGTGGGCGGCTTGTCGGCCGACCCCCGGACCAGCGCGATCCTGTGGCCTGTACGCGGGCGACGACTATACTGAGCAAAGCGGTTGAACAATGCGCAGCAAAAGCCACAACTCGAGCGGGTCACCATGAAGGTGCTTCACTACTGGCGGCCATCAGCCAGGACGCAGCCTGAGCACCCGCTTCAACGGCGACTCCCCGCGGACCTTCCCCGTGACTGCCACTCGGTGCGGAATTACGGCGACTTAGCTCCACCACGGGAAAATCGACCTTTACCGAGGCGCGGCCGCTCGGTCAGCGCATGTCTTCGTGGACCTGAATCAGAAGGTGGAGGGCCCGCGAGAAACACCGCCCTCATCGCCAGACGGGATCGACGGCGGCCTGGCCGCCACCTCCCCTGACAACGCCTTGAGGATCGATGGAATCACCCTGCGCGAAGCTGACTGATCTTACGCCACTCGCCAACCGGGGTCGTAAGGGCTGCACGCAGTCCCAGCAGGTCAGGGGCGGACGGGGCCATCTCTACCGGTCGGCCGACCGAGACGTCGGGTCTTCGACTGCAGCGGCCCGCCACGCACTGCTGACCCACGCCTTGCAGAAGGTCGTGACCGACGGGACGGCAAACCCGCCGCGGTGGCAGGCCATGCCATCGCCGGGAAATCCGGGACGGCCAACGATAACAAGGCGGCCGCCTTCGATCAGGCTGCACACCGTCCTGGTCACTTCCTTCGCCATATGGAGTCCGGCCGCGGATGGGTCTTCGGCCGTCCGCCTCCTTCGGGCCCTTATTCGCGAAGCTCACCCACCCGTCTTTTCGGGGACTACGTGCGTCAAGTCTGGCCCGGGACCCCAACGAAAACTTCCTCCGGCCACCGACCTGGGGAGGATCAGACCGAAAAGGCCAAGGATTAGCTTTCAGGAACGAGCGGCCGCTGACGACTGTCAGACTTTAGTTATTCAAGGCCAATCATCATCGTTGTTGTCCTGATTGTCCCTGATTGTTTCACTATCCTGGCCAGAGCCGTCGTTGAATTCTGGCTCTCCGGAACTGGGGGTGGTGCTGGATTGGCGTGATTCATCGTCTCACCGACAATTCCTTGGTCTGCCCGTCGCGGATGACGGTCACGGTCACTGTGAATTCATTTGGTGGCCCGCAGCAACGAGACGCTTTCCATGCCGCCCGTATTCCCCGTTATAGGCGATGATGGTGTGCCGGACTTGATTCCGCTTCCGGAGGCGGAGGAGTTGGAGACCACGTTGCGGACCACGGCCCGCGCGCGGGTGGCCACTGAGCTTGCTGGACCCGCTTTTGGATGGTGACGCCAGTTGCGCGTGTTGCACTTCCCTTTCTGGATCAGCTCGGCCGTCACCCAGCTGACCGTTTGGAGGGATGGCGAAACCGATGCCGATGCTGCCGCGAGTTGGAGCCGGTGGTCGAGGCCGGTGGAGAGCGATAGGCGGTGTTGATGCCGATGATTTTGCCGGAGGCGTTGAAGAGGGCCGTGAGCTGCCGGGAATCGATGGAGGCGTCGATCTGGGACGGCGTTGGTGTGAACGGTGATTGGTGAGGAACTCTGGGAGGACGGACTTCGTTGAGGGTGACAGGACCGGTTCAAAGGCGGAACGACGGTGGTCACTGCCGTGTTCTCAAGTCAGGTTGCCATGGCCATCATCGTTCTCGCCAGACGTGGCTGACGGAATCGGCGAGCTGGCCACGATCAGGTTCTTGGGCGGGTTCTTGATTTTGAGTACGGCCAGATCTGTGGTGGGGTCGGTTCACGATGGAGCTTCGTAGATGTCCCCGTTCGACAGGGGTGATGCTGATGGTGCCCATTCGGGGTGGTGGCCACGTGGTTGTTGGTGACCACAGCGCCGGATTTATCGATGATGACCCGGACTATCATCTGCGGGTGCTGAGAGTGACGGTGATGAGAACCACGGAGCGGCCACCGCTTGTCACGGTCTGCCAGGTGGATGAACCGGCGATGGCGTTGGAGGAGCTGCGGCCCCGCAGTGGACGAGAGATGCCGTTGCCTGAGATGCTGCCACCGCCTTGAGAACGCAGAGCAATACGTAACCCC